>JAANMW010000004.1_pt1 | contig 213075 bp, 183 predicted proteins | sample 7279671 | NCBI WGS metagenome assembly JAANMW01 (sample SAMN14094541, study PRJNA606508) | bioreactor metagenome | isolation source: A lab-scale SPAN reactor treating ammonium-rich wastewater day 247 | place: Ireland: Galway | collected 2017-09-19 | reverse complement strand
TCGCTGCATGATGGACTCGCGGAAACGTTCGCGTATTTCGAGGAGCAGCGCAAGCGCGCGCCATGAATGCAGGGTCGTTGGCGCCGCCTCGTACTGTACGCCCGCTTGGCGCGCTGATCTCCGCGGGGGTAATAGGCGCGGCCGCGGCCATGCTTCCTCCTCCGGTGCTGGCGTATACGATCGTCATCGGAATCGCCGTCCTCGCCCTGTTACTCGCAGCACCCGCCGCCGTCTTTGCGCTGCTGATCCTTTCGCCGCTCTCAGCCCTGTTGTCGGTACGCCTACCCAGCGTGTTGCCGGCCGACCTCGGCCAACTGATGCTGGCTGGCGCGTTGGGGGCGCTGGTCGCCGCGGCCCTAATACGTCGGCGTGTCGACCTGCCCCGCCTCAACAACCCGATGCTGCTCGGCCTGCTCGGATTCGTGATCGCTGGCGGTATCAGCGCGTTTTCCGCGGCGAGTTTGTCGGTGTGGCTGGTCGAGTGGCTCAAATGGCTGTTGATGGCTGCCGTTGCCGCGTGGGTGATCGCCTACCGCCGCTGGCAGTGGGTGCTGTTCGCCGTGACGGTGGCGGGCGCCGCCAACGCGATTGTCGGGATTTGGATCTACTTTGGCGGAAGCGGAGCGGAACACTTCTTGATCGCGCCGGGCCTATACCGGGCTTTCGGAACCTTCGAGCAGCCTAATCCGTTTGCTGCCTTCATGGGCATACTTGCGCCGGTGGCCGGCGCCGCGAGTATCGGCCATATCCGCGTGGCTTGGGTGATGCGCCGCGTTAGCGTCCGATCCGGCTCCGGGATCAACCTCCTCTGTGCAGGGTTCTACGGGCTGGCGTCGGCATTGATGCTGGCGGCCCTCGTGTTCTCGTGGAGCCGCGGTGCATGGCTCGCGGTCGGTGCGGCCGGAGTTGTCGTCGTGATTGCACTTCCGCGCCGGCTCGTACACAGCGTGCTGCTCTTGGTTGGACTTGTCGCGGTCGGCGTGATGGCGATTGCGTCTGGTCGGCTGCCAGCGTCGATCAGCGAGCGGATCGCCAGCGCGTTCACCGATCTCGTCAACATATCCGACGTGCGCGGCGCTGATGTCACGGCGGAGAACTATGCGGTCGTCGAACGATTGGCACACTGGCAGGCCGCTGTAGAGATGGCCCGTCTGTCGCCACTTACCGGCGTGGGTCTCGGCAACTATGAAGTCGTATACCCGCAGGTGCGGCTCATGTCATGGAAATTCGCGCTCGGACACGCCCACAATTACTACTTGAATGTTCTTGCCGAGGCTGGCATTATTGGCGTCTTGGCCTACGCCGGAATGTGGGGTGTGTTCATCATCATTTCGGCGCGAGCGCGTGGACATCCCGACCTCTTGGCATCATCCCTTGCGGCCGGTCTGCTGGGGAGTTGGACGTACATCAGCGTTCACAGCGTGACCGACCAAGTTTTCGTAAACTACGCCTTTCTGCACGTTGGCGTGCTGATAGGCCTTGCCGGTCTTCTGCACGAGCAGACGTGGAAACTCAGCAGGCTGAATCCCCAATGACGACAACTGAAGCAGCCGTGGTCGAAACCACAGATGTGCGCCACTTCCGCACGCCGCTGGATGGGATCATTCGCTACGCAGCGAATCGGTTCGGCCCTACGCGCGCAAAAGAAATGGAACGCTTTTTCAGGTTCGCCGTGGTCGGTGCTTCTGGCGCGGTGATTGATCTCGGCCTGCTGTTCATCCTTCAGCAGACGATCATCCCGCCGACACGCGGCCTCACAGTGGCGCTCGCCAGCGGGATCGCGTTCTTCACGGCGGTGATCAGCAACTTCATCTGGACGCGCCTGTGGGTGTATCCGGACTCGCGTTCGCGCTCCATGCGCCGCCAATTGGCGATGTTCACGCTGGTCAGTGTTGCGGGCGGCTTGTTCCGGCTTCTCTGGATGGCGCTGCTGGCGTTCCCGATTGGGGCTCTCATCACGCCGATTGCAGCGCCGGTTATCCAAGCCGTCGTAGGCGAATTCGAGGCGAACCAGTTCACCGAAGCGCGTATCGGCAGCATCGTGGCGCAGATGATCGCGATGGTCATCGTGATGCTTTGGAATTTCTACGCCAACCGTCACTGGACGTATAACGACGTGGATTGACATGGCGCGCGTCGCCATCGAATACTCCCCTGCCCTGCTTCAAGTCGGCGGTGTTGGCCGCAGCGTCCGCGAGATGACGGCGGCCCTGCTTCACTCCGCCAAACACGCCTACACGCTGATGACCAGCGGCCTTCCCGCGCCGCACTTTCCACCCAATCTGCACGCCCCGCGTCGTAACATCCCCCTCCCCGACCGACTCTTGACGCGCCTCTGGCATCGAGCCGGCGTAGCGTTTCCCGCTGCCCTTTTTACGCGCGGCTTCGACCTGTTCTTTGCGACGAACTTCGCGCTGCCGCCCCTGCCACGCGGGACGCGCGCTGCGGTGTTCGTTCACGACCTCACCTACTTGCATGCGGCCGAAGCCGCCGTGCCATCGCTGATCGCATACCTGTCGTCTGTCGTGCCACGCGCGGTCACGACCGCCGATGTCGTGGTTGTCAACTCCTTATCAACCAAGCGCGATCTCGTCTCGGCGTATGATGTCGATCCGCAGCGGATCCACGCGGTGCAGTTTGGGGTCGGCGCGCAGTTCGGGCCGGTTGAAGCCGAACTCGCAAGGCGAACCGCCGCACGTTATGGCCTCGGCGGATCGCCATTCGTGTTTGCGGTCGGGACGTTACAGCCGCGCAAGAATTATTCGCGGCTTATCGAGGCCGTCGCGATACTCCGGCATTCGGGACAAGATGTTCAGCTCGCGATTGCCGGCCCCGAAGGATGGATGATGGATGACCTGCGCCGAGATGCGGAGTCCGCATCCAGCCAGTTTGTTCGCCTTCTGGGCAAGGTTCCTGACTCCGATCTGCCGGCTCTCTACAACGCCGCGCTTTGCTTCGCGATGCCCTCGCTGTACGAGGGATACGGCCTACCCGTGCTGGAGGCGATGGCATGCGGCGCGCCGGTCGTGACATCGAACGTGTCGTCTCTGCCTGAAGCAGCAGGCGGCGCCGCGCTGCTCGTTGATCCACGGGATGTCAGTGCGCTTGCCGATGCGCTCGGCCAGCTGATGACGAACCCGGAGCTTCGTGCTGGGCTGAGCGCGCGCGGGCTTGAGCGGGTTCACGGCCTCACATGGGCGCGCACCGCAGTGGATTTGGAGGCGGCGTTCGACTTTGCGCTCGCCAATCCCCGTGCGTGACCAACGCCGGGTATAATGACAGCACACGAGAGGGGGTAGCAGTGGCCGACTCGCTTCCAGCGAAATCAATTGCGCAATCTCATGTGACGCTCGCGTCCATCATGGGGCCGCATGACACCAACATTCACGGCAACATCCACGGCGGCGTCATTATGAAACTTGTCGATGAGGCCGGCGCGCTGGCGGCGGTGCGCCATGCCCGTATGCCGGTCGTGACGATCGTGATCGACAGCATGTTGTTTCACGAACCGATCCGCGTCGGCAACGTCGTCACATTGAACGCCGAGCTGACATGGGTCGGGCGAACGTCGATGGAAGTGCGCGTCGAGGTCACGGCGGAAAATCCGCTGACGGGCACGATCACCATGACGAACACCGCTTATCTGGTCTATGTGGCGCTCGATCCAGACGGCCGCCCTGCCCCGGTGCCCCGCTTGACGTACGAGACCGACGAGCAGCGTAAGCGCGCTGCGGAAGCGGAAGTCCGACAGCGGGAACGCAAGCGGCGTCAAAGTGAGGAGTCGTAATGACCGGTGATAGCCAAGAAGCGGCCGGCTCGCCCGATTTTGACGAATCGGTGTCGGATCGTTCGGCGCTGCTCGACCTGCTCAAGTCCTCCGGCGCGGGCGCGATATTGGCTGAACGTCCGCCGGATCTTGGGCTTGCCGAACACCGGCCCTATCCGTTCATGGCGTTGGTCGGTCAGACCGATATGCGGGTAGCGCTCCTATTGGCGGTCATCAATCCGAATATCGGGGGCGTGCTGTTGATCGGCCAGCGCGGAACCGGCAAAACGACGGCCGTGCGCAGCTTGACCGACATCCTGCCCGCCGTGGAAGTCAGCGACTGCGAGGAAGGCGTCATCGAGGAAGATCTCAAATCGCCATACGCCGAGACCCTGTACCCCGATTGCTATGAACGACATAAGCGCGGAGAACCTATATCGCACTTCGAGGCGGTTAAGCTGGTCGAACTTCCCCTGACTGCGCGGCTTGATGATGTCGTTGGTGGGATCAACGAGCGAATCGCGGTTCAGCGCAATCGCGTTCGTTTGGAGCGCGGGATTCTGGCGCGCGCCGACCGTAACATCCTCTATGTCGATGAGGTCAACCTGCTTGACGACGTGATTGTCGACGCGATTCTGGACGCGGCGGCGCAGGGCAGCTATACCGTGCGCCGGGGGCCGATGGTCGGGACGTATCGCTCGCGCTTTGTGCTGGTGGGCAGTATGAACCCGGAGGAAGGCAATCTGCGCCCGCAAATCCTCGACCGATTCGGCCTGCGTGTCGGCGTGCGCGGTCTGTCCGATGTAGATGAACGCCGCATCGTGTTCGACCGGATGCGGGCGTTCCGGGCGAACCCGGCGGCCTTTATCCAGAGTTTCGAGTGGGCCACCGCCGAGGCGCGCGATGAGGTGCAAGCGGCCAAAGAGCGGCTAGAACACACGTCCCTTTCGGACGAGGCGTTTGTTGTCGGATTCGAGCTGATTCGCCGGCTGGAAATCGACTCTCACCGCGCCGACTACGTCATGTTCGAGTCGGCACGCGCCTACGCAGCGATGGACGGGCGCACGCGTGCAACCGTGGACGATCTGCTAGCAGTCGCGCCGCTCGCCCTACGGCAGCGCCGCAGTGTCTACATGAAACAGTTCTTCCTTGAGCAGAGCCAAGAAGACGAGGAGATTCGTGCCAGTATCGAGTCGCTCCGGTCGAAATGAAGCCGTGCTGATCGCGCTGCTGTTCGTCGGCGGTCTCGGTTATATCTTGCCGTGGGCCGCAGCTGCCTCGTCTGCCTTGACGTTTTCCGCTTATGACTTGGCGGAATGGACGAGCTTGATCCCCGGCGTAAGATATGGCGCGGAGCCGATGGCGGCGCCGGGACAGCTTCGCGCGGTGCTGATCGTGTTCACGCTGCTGATCGCACTCCTGCCGCGGCGGCGCCGGTCTGCTGCCGGCGCGCTGTCCGCTGCCGCCGCGCTTGCGCTGGTGATCGCACAGCTTCCGCCGTTGGAGTACTTCATGGATGCGGGCTTTCATGCCGATGTGAACTACGGCCAGCAGTTCACGTTCTCGGTGCTGTCGCTGATCGGCGCGGCGTTGTGTTGGATGGTTCCACGCGGCACGCCTCGCACAATTGCACTTGTGCTGACTGGCGCGATCGGATCGGTCGCTGCGATCACTGCGGCAATGCGTGGCATGGAAGCACTCGCCGGGCTGGCGGTCGGTTTCTCGCTTGGCGTCGGGCCGTGGATCACCGCTGCGAGCATCGGCGGCCTCGCGCTGGTTACGCTGCGAAGCTATCGGCGCGCGGAATCAAACGGGGCGCCATAAGCGCCCCCGGATTACCCGATGAGTGATGCGGGACAGAACGCTTACATGCGTTCCTTGATGTACTCGATCGCCGCGCCGACGGTCTCGATCTTCTGGGCGTCCTCGTCCTTGATCTCCCCGCCAAACTGACGCTCGAACTCCATGATCAGCTCAACGAGGTCGAGCGAATCCGCTTCCAGATCATTGCGAAAGTGCGCGTCCAGCGTCACTTTATCCTCTTCAACGCCGAGAAGATCGATGACGATCTTTTTGACTTTTTCCTCAACCGTCTCCATGGCTTCCTATCTGCCTCCTGCTAGGTCGTCCTCCAGTGATAGCGCAAGATTATACCGCCGAATGAAATCAGTGCTAGTCTCCTTCTACCGTCATTGACACACCAACAGCCCGGAAGTACGATTGCGCCACTCCGACATAAGGAACACCCACGCATGTCAGACGTGACGCCCCCAACCACCGAAAGCCGCAAGGTCGACCACATCAAGATCAACCTTGAGCGTGATGTTCAGTTTCCCCGCCTCACGACGGGCTTGGAAAACCTGCGTTTGCTGCACAACGCCGTACCCGAACTCGATTTGGCCGATGTCGATCCGTCGCTGACGCTGTTTGGCAAGCGGCTGTCTGCGCCGATTCTCGTCTCGTCGATGACCGGCGGAACCGGCATGGCGAGCACGATCAATCGCAATCTCGCCGCTGTGGCCGACCGGCACGGCCTCGCGATGGGCGTTGGTTCGCAGCGCGCCGCCGTTGAAGACCCTGCGCTGGCCGAATCGTACAAGATTCGCCCGGTGGCCCCTAACCTGCTTCTCTTTGCGAACATCGGCGCGGTGCAGTTCAACTATGGGTACGGCGTCGACCTGTGCCGCCGCGCCGTCGACATGATCGAGGCCGACGCACTGATCCTTCACTTCAACGTGCTTCAGGAAGCCGTGCAGCCGGAAGGCGATACCAACTTCAGCGGCCTGCTCGATAAGGTCGCAGAGGTTGTCTCGCACATCGGCGTTCCGGTTATCGCCAAGGAGGTCGGCTGGGGATTCAGCGAGCAGAACGTGCGCGATCTCGCCTCGGCCGGTGTCGCCGCGATTGACGTTGCGGGCGCCGGGGGCACGTCGTGGAGCCAAGTTGAACGCTTCCGCGCGCCGTCTCGTTATCACGAGGACGTCGCCTCCGCGTTCGAGGACTGGGGCATTACGACGGTCGAGGCGCTTAAGTACGCGCGGCTCGGCGCGCCGCAGATTCCGGCGTTTGCCAGCGGCGGCCTGCGCACCGGTGTCGATATCGCGAAGTGTATTGCATTGGGAGCCAGCCTAGGTGGCATCGCGGGTCAGTTCCTGCGCGCCGCCACGGACTCTGAGGATGCGGTCGAACACGTCGTTTCAGTGTTGACCGCACAACTGCGGATCGCCATGCAGTGTACGGGAAGCCGGACGCTCGATGATCTGCGCCGTGTTCCATTAATCGAGGGCGCGCACGCTTGAACCTCGCATTGATCTCGGACTTCGTGGCGGCGGTCGAGGATGCCCTTCGTGCGGCGCTCGATGCCATTCCAATGGATAGCTCCGGATTCGGAACGATGGTGCGCTATCCGTTCGGACTTGTCGACGAACAGGGCGCACCGTTTTCCGGTCAGGCGGGCAAGCGCATTCGCCCGGCCCTCGTCCTGCTGTGCGCGGACGCAACCGGCTGCGACTGGCGGCCCGCCGTTCCGGCAGCGGCGGCGGTCGAACTGCTGCACAACTTCTCGCTGGTTCATGATGACGTACAGGACGACTCCCCGCTGCGTCACGGCCGCCCGACGGTGTGGCGGATCTGGGGTGTCGCCAACGCAATCAATGTCGGCGACGCGCTCTTCGCGCTGAGTCTGCACGTTCTGCAAGACCTGAGAGGCGTCGGCGTGGCGCCGGACATCGTGACCACGGCAAACCGGCTGTTTACCGGGACGGCGCTCAAGCTCACACGCGGCCAACATCTCGACATGCGTTTCGAGACGGTAGCGGATGTCTCGGTCGAGGCGTATCTTGAGATGATCGCCGGCAAGACGGCGGCGCTCTTGGGCGTGTGCGGTCAGCTGGGCGCATTGATCGCCGCGGGAGATGCCGTCCGCGCGGAACATTTTGGCGAGTATGCGCTGAACATCGGCATGGCCTTTCAAATCCGCGACGACATCCTCGGCATCTGGGGAGACGAAGCGATCACGGGAAAGTCGGCCTCGTCGGATATTGTGGCACATAAGAAGTCGCTGCCTGTGCTGCACGGGCTTCCGCTGAACGACGAGCTGCGCGCGCTGTACGCTCGTCCAGCGTTGTCCCCGTCCGATGTCGCCCGTGTTGTGCAGCTCCTCGGCGAGGTGGGCGCGCAAGAATATGCGGTTCAGATCGAACGGGAATACACCGAGAAGGCGATGCACGCGCTGGATCAGGCCGCGCCGACCGCGGAAGGCCGCGAGAAGCTGCTCGCTCTCACTACCGCCTTGTTTGCTAGAAGCAGCTAGATCAAATCGCGCAGCACGACGTTGCTCAAGAAGCGCCCGCGCTCGGTCAGGGTGATATGGGCGTCATCGACGTGCAGCAGTCCTGCTTGAACGTGTTTGGCGATGACCTCGCCGTGAAGTTCGAGCAGCGACACGCCGAAGCGCGCCGCGAACGTGTCGAGTTCGATCCCCTCCCGCGTCAGCCGAAGGCCCATCATCAGCGTGTCGGCGATTTCGTTCGCCCGGTCGACCGGCGTTGATTCAATGACCGCGGGTGTCAGCGGGAACGGGTTTACGGGTGTCTCTTGCAGCCGTCGAACGTAACGCTGTGGCGAAAGTTCGGTGGAATAGCGCACACCGCCAGCATAACCGTGCGCGCCGGGGCCGACGCCAATGTACGGCAGGTTGCGCCAGTATTGGAGGTTGTGGCGACATTCGTGCCCCGGCTTGCACCAATTCGAGATTTCATACTGACGGTAGCCCGCTTGGTCTAGCATTTCGGTTGCTAGATCGTACATGTCGGCGGTGAGATCGTCATCGGGGCGCGGAACCGAGCCGTCCTCGACCCATGCTTTGAGCGGTGTGCCGTCTTCAAGGCCGAGCGCATACAACGAGATGTGGTCGGGCGCGAACCGCAGAGTCTCATCGAGTGTCTGCCGCCATGTATCAAGGGTTTGAAACGGCGACCCATAGATCAAGTCGAGATTGACGTTGTCGAAGCCGGCCTGCCGGATCAGCGGCCAGACCTGCGTGACGACCGCGTGATCGTGCCGGCGCGCAAACAGCCGCAGCTCACGCTCGTTGGCAGACTGCATCCCGACGCTCAGCCGGTTGTATCCTTCATGCCGCAGCCCTGAAAGATACGTAAGGTCAAGATCGTTCGGGTTGGTCTCGATGGAGATTTCCGCGCCGGTGTCGAGGTCAAAGTGCGACCGGATTGTGCTCAGTATCCGGGCATGCTGCTCAAGGGTCAGAAGGCTCGGTGTCCCACCACCCACAAACACGGTCGCAAGCGGTGTGTTGGGCTGTTCGCCCGCCGCGATCTTAAGCTCATTCACAAGCGCATCGACGAACGCAGGAATCAGTGTTTCGAGATGCGTGTATGTATTAAACGCGCAATACGTGCATTTCGTGGTACAAAAGGGGATATGGATGTAGAGCGCGTGGGGGGAAGGAGTCATCGGTGTGAGGGATTATGTGCCTGATTTGCAGGATTGTTCTGCAGGTCCTATACTTTTGCAAGGCGCATTGAGACTAGAAGTTGCGCTACATTCTGAACGGCAGCTAAGTTGGTAGGAAGACAGTACTGATGTCTGATACCCGGAAGTTTGACGTGCGCCCTGCCGATGCACTGAGCGGAGATGGCCTGCAAGTCGACTCTTTGCTAATGGAACGGTACCGCATCGCCGGTGTGATTGGTGGCGGTGGCTTTGGTACCGTATTCCAAGCGCGTGATACGCACTTTCCTGACGCAAAACGCCTTGTGGCGATCAAGGAGATGATCACCCAACAAGGCGGTGATGCCATCCAGCTCACGTCGATGATGAAAACGTTTCAAAAGGAAGCGAACCTCCTCGCCACACTCAGCCATCCGGCGATCCCCAAGATCTTCGATTTCTTCGCAACCGAGTCGCGCGCATACCTCGTGATGGAATACATCAACGGCAGCGACCTCGATGCGCTGTTGGTGCGCACACGGTCGCTGCCAATCGAGAAGATCGTCGACTGGGGAATCGAGCTGTGTGATGTGCTGGATTACCTGCATAGCAACAAGCCGCAGCCAATCGTGTTCCGTGATCTCAAACCGGCCAACATCATGATCGACAGCCTCGGCCGGGTGCGGCTTGTCGACTTCGGCATCGCCAAGATCTTCGAGAACGACAAGAAGCACACGATGATCGGCACCGAAGGCTACTCTGCGCCGGAACAGTACCGTGGTGAAGTCACGCCGATTTCGGACATCTATGGCCTCGGCGCTACGCTGCATCACGTCATCACGCGCAAAGACCCGCGTGTTGAGCCACCATTCAGCTTTCACGAACGACCCATTCCGTCCTATAACCCCAATGTGCCGCCGCTGCTCGTTACGGCAATCGAGAAGTCGCTCTCGCAGAAGCCGGAGGAACGCTTCCAGACTGCGGCCGAGTTCAAGGCCGTTCTTGAACAAGTTCGTGGTACAAAAACGGGTCGTATTGCGCGTGAGTCGACCAATGGCCTTGCGGTAGGGGCCGCTGATGGGTCGAGTGAGATCAGCGGTGGCCCGAAAACCGATTTCTTCGGTGATGGCGACCGTTCGGAACTGGAGGCGCGCTGGAAGTTCAAGACTGAGGACGAAATCCGCGCCAGTCCAACGATCTTTCGTACTACGGTTTTCGCCGGGTCGTATGACACGAACATGTGGGCGATCAACGCCGAGGACGGCTCGCTGATCTGGAAGTTCCCCACGGGAGGCGGTATCGCCTCATCTCCAAGCGTTGACCCGTCGAACAAGATGGTCTACTTCGGGTCTGAAGATCATATTTTCTATGCGCTCGACATTCAGAACGGCCGCGTCGTATGGACGTATCAGACCAAGGATCGGATCCGGGGCGCGCCCCGGATAGCGCACAATCATGTGTTCTTTGGCGGTGACGATGGCCGGCTTTACGCGCTTGCCGCCAATAATGGCCGGTTCCTATGGAACTACGAAGCAGGCGCACCGATCCGGTCACGGCCCTTTGTCACGAGTGACATCATCATCTTCGGCGCGGACGACGGATCGATTTACGGCCTTGAATTATCCGGCAAGCGCAAGTGGGTCTACCGCGCGAAGCGCAGCATCATTTCGTCACCCGCGGTCGATCAGAAGAACGGCATCTGCTACATCGGCTCGTTCGACGGCTACCTCTACGCACTGGATGCGAACAGCGGCTTTACCTTATGGCGGTTCAGAACCAACGGCCCGGTCGTGTCCTCCCCCGCCCTAACAGCGGATTCGGTGTACTTTGGCTCTGCTGACGGGATTATGTACGCTGTGAACGTCGATTCGGGCAAAGAACGCTGGCAGTACACGTCTGGAAAACCCATTGTGGGAAGCCCGACCGTTGCCGGGAACATGGTGTACTTTGGTGGCACGGACAATGCGTTCTACTGCTTGGACGTCAAGACCGGCCGCATGTTGTGGAAGTATCAGACACGCGGCCAAATCACGTCGACACCTGTGCTGGGTGAGAATTTGATCGTCTTCGGATCCATGGACAACACGATCTATGCGTTACCAACCGTCGGCTAACAAGTTGGCGCATCGGTCTAGTTGGGTGAGTGATCTTGCAACTGCGCAAACTGCTGTCTCGTCTTGGTTCAGTTAGGTTCCGAATGTCTGATATTCCGACCACCCCGCTTCCTCAAGTTGATCCTCAGCAGGACATCAACACTGCGCCCATGCGGGCAGTTGACGAGCGCCGCGCGATCATTGAGGAAGGCACGCAAGAACTGAGCAAAGCAGCGATGGTCTCGGCTGCTAACTCACACCTGACGTTTGGCCAAACAACCGATGTTGGGATGATCCGAACCAACAACGAAGACAGTTCGTATGTGTTCGTGTCGATCAGTCGCACGGCAGACGCGATTCCCGAGTTTGGGATTTTCCTTGTCGCCGATGGCATGGGCGGGCACGTCGACGGCGAGTTCGCATCAGCGGCGGCCGTGCGGATTGCCGCAGCTGAGTTGATGAAGTCGGTCTATCTGCCGTTCTTGACGATGACGGACGCCACCGATCGTATGCCGATCAGCGAGGCGTTGGAGAGCGCGTTCGCAGCGGCCCACAAGCACATCTCCGACGAACTGCCAGCAGGCGGCACGACCATGACCGCGCTGGTCGTGATGGGCAATCTTGCGCATCTTGCTCATGTTGGTGACAGCCGCTGCTATCTGGCAACGGATGGTAAGATCGACCAGATTTCGCGCGATCATTCTTACGTCGCTCGCCTTATCGAGCTAAATGAACTCGCTCCGGAAGAGGCCGAGAATCACCCTCAGAAAAGCGTGCTCTATCGCGCTATCGGCCTTAGCGAAGATCTCGATGTCGATACCATGACCCGCCGCCTGCCACCGGGCGCGATGTTGTTTTTGTGCAGTGATGGGCTGTCAGGTCTCGTCCACGAAAGCGAAATCCTCTCCTATCTGCAAAAGTTTCCGCCGCAGCAGGCGTGCGATCATCTCGTGACGCTGGCGAACGCGCGAGGAGGAAACGACAACATCACTGCCGTTGCCGTGAAGTTACCGGGGTGAGCGAAGCGTCAACACAGGGGATGATGCCATGGACTCGGGTGAAGCGCAGTTTGATCCGTATGCAGCGCTTGGTATTCCGCAAGATGCGTCCCAAGATCTTATGGAACTGGCACTGGATCAGATCGAGCGCCGTTATAAGGCACAAGAACGCGGTAAGCGCGGGGGCGTGACCCCAGTGCACGTCAAGAATGCGCGGCGTGCCTATGAGCTGCTCAGCAATCCCAACATGCTCTTCGCGGCGATGAAGCACACGCGGGAGATTGATGACCGGTACTACTTCAATATGAAGGTTACAACCAGCCGTACTCAGCTGCCCGTCATCGATGAACCGCAGATCCTTTATCTTCGCGTCGATTTTACTCCCGGTGAGGTGACATCGAATACGGCCGAGCGCGGAAACAGCAACTTAAATCTCACCTTGGTGCTGGATCGCAGCAACTCGATGCACGGCGCGCGCATGGATCGTGTGAAAGGGGCGGCCTCACAGATCATCGACAACCTGACGGGTGACGATGTGATCTCGGTGGTCGCATTCAGTGATCGGGCATCTGTGCTCGTGCCAGCGACGAAAGTCCGCGACAAGCCGGCGCTCAAAGCTCAAGTGGCGATGATGACGGCATACGGCAGCACGGAAATCTACCACGGGTTGAGTGAGGGTATACGGCAGAATCGTGAGTTTCTCGATTCCAAGTATGTCAATCACATCATTCTGCTGACGGATGGCAATACCTACGGCGATGAGGAGCAGTGCGTTCAGCTCGCATCGAACGCCAGCATCGAAGGCATTGGCATTAGCGCAATGGGTCTTGGTACGGACTGGAATGATGACTTCTTGGATCGTCTCGCGTCGAGTACGGGCGGATCGTCGCAGTATATCCGGAATGTCAACGAGGTCGGGAACTTCATCAACAACCACGTGCGCCATCTGTCGAGCACGTTCGCCGAGCGTTTGCGGGTTGTCCTTCAGGTCGCCGATGGTGTCGAGATCGACAGCGCATTCAAGATTGCCCCCCTACCCCAGCCGGTCGAAGTCAATGATAACGAGATTTTGCTAGGTATTCTGGAAGGGCGTCGCGCGACAACGGCGATCATCCAGCTTAGATTGGTACCGGGGCTGGAAGAGGGCTTGTTCAATGTCTGTCGTGTCATTGGAATGGGCGACGTGCTTCTGAACGAACAGCCCGCATATCACACGCTGCATGATGTCGTGGCGGACGTCACGACGATGCAGTTCGAGGAAGAGTCCAACACGGCAATTCTCGATGCACTCAGCCGTTTGGCGTTGTATCGTATGCAAGAACAAGCCAACGACGCGATCCGGCGCGGCGAGGTCGAAGAGGCAACGCGCCGGCTGGAGAAACTCGCGACGCGCTTGTTGGCGATTGGTCAGCAGGCGCTGGCGACGCATGTGCTGCACGAAGCGCATATCGTTAAGACAACGCACATGCTGTCTGCAGAGGGCAAGAAGACGATCAAGTACAACACGCGTTTGCTGGTCAATCCGCAGGAAGGCGAATGATGCAAGGCTCTGTCGGTCGACAGGGTGTAATCGCGCGCTGCTCACCGCTATAATCAGGGGCATGTGCGAAATTCGAGGTACGGTCATCGATGCGCAAGTGCCAAGAATGCGATCATGACAATTTAGTCGGGGCCATGGTTTGCGAAGATTGTGGCTTCCCGTTGATGACAGGTCAATCGGGGGACGCAGCCGCTCCGGTATATGGAGCAGTGCCAGTTCATACAGCCGGGTTTGATCTGCGGGATGAGATGCGCGTCTACATTGAGTTCGTCGGCTTCGAGACGCGAATCGAGCTTAAGCCGAATGCGCAGACAACTTTCGGACGTCAAGACACCAACGGCGCAGCAAATCCGGATGTCGACCTCACGCCCTATGGCGCGTTTGAGAAAGGCGTGTCCCGTACTCACGCTTTGATGCAGCGTCGCGAGCACGCGCTGATGTTACAAGACTTGGGAAGTTCGAACGGGACGCTGGTCAATGGCCGGCGAGTCGCCGCGAATCAGCCGAGATTGATTCAGGACGGTGACGAGATTATGTTCGGACAGCTTGCCGCACGGGTCCATTTTGTCTAGACGCGGTGTGTTTTCGCGCCATGGATTGTGAGGGATAGTTCCACGATGATGAGTATTCTGGTGCACTTGGCAAATTCGGAGCCGATCAAGCTGGATGTCGAAGCGCTGCCGAACCCGAACGATACGGTGCTCGTCGGTCGTAACCCGCGCGATCACGTCGATCGCGAGCTGAACTGGATCGATGAGGGTGTTCGCATGGTGATTCTGCCATGGTGGCGGATCAACTATGTTCAAGTGCTGCCGTCTGCTGAGGAACAGGAAGAGTTCCCGCTGCTGTTCCGCAACGATTAGGCGATATCCATGGCGCTTCCAAATTCCAAGCCTTCTGGCAGCCCACGGGGTAAGCTCATTCTCGTCGTAGACGATGAGCCGCACCTTGTGCGTATGGTGCGCATGAATCTCGAAGTCGAAGGTTTTCGCGTCATCGAGGCGAGAAATGGCCTACAGGCACTTGAGCAGATTCGCACAAAGCTGCCTGATCTCGTGCTGCTGGACGTCATGATGCCGGAACTTGACGGCTTTGCGACTCTCAAGATGCTGCGCGAGTTCTCGTCCCTGCCGGTCATCATGCTGACGGCAAAGGGTGACGAGAACGACCGTGTGCGCGGCCTTGAGCTTGGCGCGGATGATTACTTGCCTAAACCGTTTGGCCCGCGCGAGCTTTCGGCGCGCATCCGTGCCGTCCTGCGCCGTGCCGAGAGCACGTCCGTCGCGCCGGAAGACACCGTGCTCACTATCGACGATTACCTGCAAGTCGATTTCAACACGCGTTCCGTGATTGTCGGCGGGGAACGCAAGAAACTGCGCCCGCTTGAGTTCCGCCTGCTCTATCACCTGATCGAGAACGCAGGGTGGACAGTCACGTATGAGCAAATCCTCGCCAACGTCTGGGGTTACGAGTACCGCGAGGAGACTCACTACGTGCGGCTGTACGTGAATTATCTCCGTAAGAGCATCGAACCGGATCCGAGCAACCCGAGATATATCCTGACGGAGCGTGGCGTCGGCTATCGTTTCATGGATTTCAGGCGTTCGGGCGGCTCACGAAGTCAATAAATTCGATTAACGCGGCTCGCCATGAGTCAGGTGCTTCGACGTGAACGGCGTGTCCTGCGCGCGGGACACTGACCCGTCGGCGCCGGGGTATCCGGTGTGCCATCTCATCGGCGATCGCCTCGAATTTGGCGTCGAGCTGACCGGACATGATCTGAACAGGCATCCGCAGCCGATCCAATTGTTCCCACAGTGATGGCTGGCTGCCGGTTCCCATCCCGCGCAGAGATGCCGCAAGGCCGGCAGGTCGCTGCGACAGCCGGATGACGCGCTGGCGCAGTCGCACAGGCTCAGGCGCCGTGTCGACTTGATGCCGGAAGAGGGGGGTCTGTTCCCAATAGTCGACGAACGCCTCGACGCCGTGTGCTGTGATACGCTCGGCTAGTGCATCGTCGGCGGCCATGCGAGCAGATCGCTCCTGCGGCGATGCCAATCCGGGCGATGCCGACTCAAGGCTCAACGCCGTGAACCGCTCCGGGTAATGCAGCGCTGTGTACAGCGCGAGCCGGCCGCCCATAGAGTAGCCGTGCAGAACGGGTCGGTCGATGTGCATCTGATCGAGCACTGCAATCAGGTCTGCGGCCGCGTGCTGTATGGTGAAGCGTGCGGGATCGTCGTTGGCAAGAGTTCGCCCGTGACCTAACAAATCCGGCGCGATTATCGTCATAGTCGAGCCGATTCCCGTGAGCGGTAATGTCCAGACGTCGGCTGATCCGGTGAAGCCATGCAGCAGCATTAGGGGGACATCTCCCCTGCCCCAGCAGAGCACGCGGTATGTGGCATCGGGCCTGTCGACGCGAAGGCTCCGGATTGGGGGGGATGAGAATTCGATCAACCTTGTGTCAACTTTCACGAGACGGTGCTAAAATGAGGATTAGACTGACCAGTCGGTTTGGCATTGAGGAGCACAGCCATGCTCAGGCGCGGAATTCCAAAAGACCCGGAAAACACCAAAGCGCGCATCCTTGACGCCGCCTTAGATGTGTTCTCAACCAAAGGGTATCACGACACGACGGTCGATGAAATCGTCGAAGTCTCCGACACATCGAAAGGCTCCGTCTACTTTCACTTCCCCAATAAGCAGCGCCTATTCCTCGCGTTGGTCGATCGCTTCGCCGATCTGCTCGAACGGCGTGTGATCGAGGCGATCTCGAAGCATGATGCGGGGATCGACCGGGTGCGGGCCGCGCTTGAGGCATGCCTTGAGACGTTTGGTAAGTATCGGCGGCTCGCGAAGATCCTCCTCGTCCAAGCGGCGGGGTTAGGCGTGGCGTTCGAGGAAAAGCGACTTGAAGTTCTTGACCGGTTCGCGGCGCTCGTCAGGACGTATCTGGATGAAGCAATTGCGCAGGGTGATCTCGATGCCACCGATTCGGAGGTCGTTGCGCATGCGTGGATCGGCGCGATCAACGCGGTCGTCATTCGCTGGGTGTACACCGGCAGCCCGTCGCCTGAACGAATCTTAGCGACACTGCTGCCCAATCTGCTGCGCGGTGTCGGATTTGTGGAGCCGCACGTGCCATGATTCAGCATGTCATGGGTGAACAGGCTCAGCAGTCGAGCACATGGGACAGCCCAATCCGGTATGTCGTCCGTCCACTCCGTGTGAAGACTCCGCTGATGAAGCTGTTGCAGTACGGGGCCGACCAGCCGCGCATGTTCTGGCAGAACGCCGCGGTCTCGACAGCCTACGCCGCGTGGGGCGTGGTGAAGTCGATTCAGGCGTCTGGCCCGAATCGCTTTGAAGCGGTGCGCGAAGGGGCATGGGGGCTGCTGCCTCAGCACGACCATGAGATCGCGCCGGTCGATACCGCGCCGCGTCTGTTTGGCGGCTTCGCGTTTTCGCCCGATCCGAACGACGATCCGTACTGGACGCAGTTTGATGCGGCGAAGTTCATCCTTCCGCGTGTCATGATCACGGACACAAACGGGCAGCTGTGGCTTACGGTCTCGTCGCCGGTTGATGGGCCTGCGGAGGACTTAGCGTCGGTCGCTGATCGTTGGGTGCAGCGGATCGAACGCGGCGAGCTTCCCGACGTGTCTGTCGCCGCGAAAAACCGTCGCGTCACATATCCATTGATGCGCGAGCAATGGGTCGAACAGATCAGCCGCGGCATCAGCCTAATTCGTGACGGCGTTCTAGAGAAGATTGTGCTGTCACGCGTAGCCGATCTCGTGTCAGATTCCGCAGTGGATCCCGTCGCGGCGTTAGCGAGTTTGGAACACGCCTATCCAGCGACGTACCGGTTCATGTTCGAGCCGATGCCCGGTCATGCGTTCTTGGGTGCGACGCCGGAGCTTCTGCTTGAGGTGATGGGCCGCGTGCTGCGGACTGCCGCGGTGGCCGGATCAGCTGCGCGCGGGGCGACACCGGCGGAGGATGCGGCGCTCGCGGCGGAGTTGTTCACGAGTCCGAAAGAACGCCACGAGCACGCGCTTGTGGCGGATGCCGTGCGTGACCTTCTTGAGCCTATCAGCGACATGCTCTCGTTTCCAGATGAACCGCAGATCATGCGGCTCGGGAATATCCAACACCTGTTCACGCCGTTTACCGGTCATCTGGCCGATGAGGTCGACATCTTGGAAGTGGTGTCGCGGCTGCACCCGACGCCTGCGCTGGGCGGCTACCCCGCCGACGCTGCGGTCTCCGCAATTCGTGACATCGAGTTGTTTGATCGAGGCTGGTATGCCGCGCCGATTGGTTGGCTTGATGCGAGCGGCGGCGGGATGTTCGCCGTCGCGATTCGCTCGGCAGTCGTGAACGGCGACCACGCTCGTCTGTACGCAGGATGCGGCATTGTCGAACAATCCGACCCGCTGCGTGAGTGGGATGAGACGCGGATCAAGTTCCGCCCGATGCTCGATGCGCTCGGAGCTTGCGAGTCATGACGCCGGAGAATCGTAGCATTTTGTGGGCGAGCGTCGTCGTCGATGAACTCGCGAGGAACGGCGTCCGGTGGGCTGTCATCGCGCCCGGCTCGCGTTCGACGCCGCTGGTTGCTGCGCTCGCGCGTCATCCCGATATCCAGACGATCTCGATTATTGACGAGCGCAGCGCGGCGTTCGTTGCGTTGGGCATTGGCCTTGTGACCGGCACCCCAGCAGTCGTGGCGTGCTCGTCCGGCACTGCCGCGGCGAATTTCTACCCTGCCGTGATTGAGGCTAAACAAGCGTGCGTTCCGCTGCTCGTCCTGACAGCGGATCGGCCGCCGGAGCTGCGCGAAAGCGGCGCCAACCAGACCATCGATCAGGTTCGGATGTACGGTAGTCATGTACTCTGGTCGGTCGATGTAGCGCTGCCTGAACAGGATCCGGCGGCGCTGATCGTTCGCAGTCTGCGCACCTTGGCGTCACGGGCTGTCGCTCGCTCGCTCGATACCCCATGCGGGCCGGTGCATCTGAACTTTCCATTTCGCAAGCCGTTGGAGCCGACGGTTGTTCCAACCGACGTCACACGTCTGTTTGACACGGGGCGCACCGATCAGCTTCCGTTTACGCGCGTTGATAAGGCGATCCTTGAGCCATCTGAGTCACAAGTCGAGTCGCTTGTCCACGCTGTGGAAAACGCACATCGCGCTGTGATTTTTGCCGGGCCGTTCACACCCGCCTCTGACATCACAGAGGCGCTTGCCACGTTCGCCGATACCACAGGGATTCCCGTGCTTGCCGATCCGTTGTCAAACCTGCGCTGGTCGGCCGTTCGGACGCTCGGTGCGTACGATTCGTTCGGGCCGCTGCGTGATGTATTGGGAACGGTGGATGTCTGGATTCAGCTGGGCGGGCAGCCCGCGTCCAAAGCAGTCGAAGATTATTTGGCGTCCGGCGCTGCGTCGCGCGTAATTCAGATTAGTCACGATGGCGTGTGGCGTGATCCGCATCACCAGCTGGCGGAGTTGATTCACGCCTCCCCCGCCGCGCTTTTCCGCCGTGCGACGCGGATGCTGCGAAACGAGAGCCAGATCGACCGTCATTGGGTATCGCAGTTATGGGCGCGGGAGGGTGCGGTCTGGCGAGCGTATGCTGAGCGCTCCGCATGGTTTGACGGCTCAGTCGTGTCGACTTGTATCGAATCCGTTCCCGAGGATTCGAACGTCGTCATCGCGAACAGCTTGCCGGTTCGTAATGTTGAACAGTTTGTGGCTCCGTGCAGCCGAACGCTGCATGTATACTGCAATCGGGGCGCTTCCGGGATTGATGGCACAGTCTCTACGGCATTTGGCGCAGCAGTGGGCAGTGGTCGGCCGACGTGTTTACTCATTGGCGACCTCGCGCTGCTGCACGATATCGGCGGCCTGCTGAGCGCAACGCGGGTGACTGCGCCTATCGTGATCGTCGTTATCAACAACGACGGAGGCGGGATATTCCGGCGTTTGCCAGTGCGAGACTTTGAACCTGTGTTCACAGAACTGTTCCTTACGCCGCATGGTCGCACGTTCGAAGGGGCGGCGTCGATGTACGGACTGTCGTATGTGAGTGTGCAGGACGTCGAGTCTCTCCGGCGTTCGGTTGGATCCGCGATGAGCGATGGCACAAGCTGGCTCATTGAGGCCAAGACGGATTCCGCCAATGACCTTCGTGTGCGCAGTGAGATGATGCAGGACGCCGCTCAGGCGGTGAAGCACGTTTTTGTCGAGGGATAAGCAAGGAACGGTGAAGGGAAACGCAATGAACTGGGTTGAGGTCAAGTCGTATCAGGACATCACATTTCACAAGATGGATGGGATTGCGCGAATTGCGTTCAATCGGCCTGAAGTGCGTAATGCCTTTCGGCCGGAGACGATTAACGAGATGATCGACGCGTTCATGCACGTGTGGCACGACGCGGAGATCGGCGTTGTGCTGCTGACTGGCAATGGGCCGGCGGCAGATGGCAAGTACGCGTTCTGCTCAGGCGGAGATCAGCGTGTTCGTGGCAGCGCGGGGTATGTTGGAGGCGATGGCGTGCCTCGGCTCAATGTGCTCGAACTCCAGCGCATTATCCGCACGATGCCGAAACCGGTTATTGCGTTGGTCGCGGGCTACGCAGTGGGCGGCGGGCATGTGCTGCATGTCGTTTGTGATATGACGATTGCAGCGGAGAACGCCATTTTCGGTCAAAGCGGGCCGAAGGTCGGTAGTTTTGACGCCGGTTATGGGTCGGCGACGCTGGCGCGGATTGTCGGGCAGAAGAAGGCGCGGGAGATCTGGTATCTGTGCCGGCAGTACAATGCGCAGCAGGCGCTGGATATGGGCTTGGTCAACGCGGTTGTGCCGGTGGAACAGCTTGAGGCAGAGGGCATCCAGTGGGCGTCGGAGATCCTGCAGAAAAGTCCGATAGCGATCCGCTTCTTGAAGGCGGCGATGAACGCGGATATGGACGGTCAGACCGGGCTTCAGGTGCTGGCGGGCGACTCGACGATGCTGTTCTATATGACCGAAGAAGGCAGCGAGGGGAAGAACGCGTTTCTGGAGAAGCGTGATCCGGAGTTCCGGAAATATCCGTGGCGTCCGTGATGAGGTTATGCGGGACGTGTGGAGTTTGGGGGGGAGGCGCTGGCCTCCCCTTTTGAGTGGTGAGAGTGGTGAGGGTCTGATGCGAGATTGGTTGAGGCGGAGTGCGGAGCTGAGTACGGGCGCGGTAGGTTTGCGCTGTGCCGGGCGGATGATGACGTTTGGTGAATTAGATCAAGACGTTGATCGTGTCTGCGCAGGGTTGGCGGGGGTCGGTGTTAGGCAGGGGGATTGGGTTGGTGTTCTTGGGCACACGAGTATTGATTTAGTGTTGATATTGTTCGGACTTTGGCGGTTTGGCGCGGTTAGCGTTCCGGTGAATATCCGTTGGTCAGAAGCGGAAGTTGTGCGGGTGGCGCGGGGGTATGGCGTTGCGCGTTGGTTGGTGGATCATAGTAATAGGTGGCTAGAAGGTGAGAGGTTGGATCTTGTACATGACTACACGAAGTTAATTAACCAGAACGCCACCACCGATCCTCGGAAGGTCGCGACCGCAGCGCACCACCGCGACGATGTATGCTGCGCGCTCTTTACCAGCGGCACCTCTGGCACGCCCAAAGCTGTTCAGATTACACATGCAAACCTTCTACACAACGCCGCGCTGACCTCCATTCGCCTCGGTATTCGTCCCAACGATCACTGGCTGTGCTGCTTGCCCCTGTTTCACGTTGGCGGCCTCGCCATGCTCTACCGCGCGATCATCACCGGAACAACGATTTCGCTGCATGAGCGCTTCGACGTTGAGGCGGTCAATGACGCTATCAACCATAACGGCGTCACCCACGTATCGCTTGTCCCGACGATGCTCAGCCGCTTGCTTGACACGCGTACCACTCCCCCACCCCACCCTGTGACCGTCCTGCTCGGTGGCGCTGCTGCCCCGGCGGCGCTCATCACGCGGGCGCGTCAGGCGAATTTTGACGTGCTTTCGACTTACGGCCTGACCGAATCGACCTCACAAGCCGCGACGCAAGCGCCAGCTGCCGCCGGTGTCAAGATCGGCAGTGCAGGACGATCCGTGCCATTCGTGACGGTGACCGTTCGCGGCGCGGACGGCATGGAGCGTCCTGCCGGCGAGATCGGCGACATCTACGTCAAAGGGCCGACGATCATGAAGGGGTATGCAAACGATCCCGCCGCGAACGGGGCAGCGATCACGCCGTATGGCCTGCGTACCGGCGATCTCGGATACCTTGACGCTGACGGCGATCTATGGATCGTGAACAGGCGCACCGATCTGATTGTTTCAGGTGGCGAGAACATCTATCCCGCGGAAGTCGAAGCCGCGTTGATGCAGATCACAGGGATCACGGCGGCTTGCGTCGTCGCCGTCGATGATCCGGAATGGGGTCAAATTCCGGCGGCGGCGGTGATCTCGGAACGACCTGTCGCCCTCGCCGAGCTGCGCGCTGCACTGAATCCGCTGCTCGCGCGCTACAAGCACCCCAAGCGACTGCTGCGCGTGAATACGCTGCCGCTGCTCGCCAATGGAAAGGTCGACCGCAGGGCGGTTGCGTCAATGTTCAAAAACGGCCCCGATCACTGATAATCGGGGCCGTTGGGGTCAACGCCTAGTCCGCACTGCTCGGCGCGGGCACGTTAGGCTGGCGCGATGCAAACGTCAGCCGCCTATGGATCGGCGTAAGCAGCTTATAGGCGACGGGGACGACGACCAGCGTGAGAACCGTGCTGCTGACCAAGCCGCCGATCACGACCGTCCCTAGTTCGGACGCGATCAGCGCACCTTCAGACAACCCGATCGCCAGTGGGATCAGCGCGGTAATCGTCGCCAGCGCCGTCATGAGAATCGGCCGCAGGCGGCGTTCCCCCGCCTCCAGCAGCGCCTCACGCACAGGCATGCCGCCCGTCATGTTCTGCCGCACGCGATCAATCAGCACGACCGCGTTGGTGATGACGATACCGATCAGCATCAGCATGCCGATGAGGGCGGAGATGCCCAGCACGCGGTTCGTGAGGGTCAACGCGACCGCCGCACCCACCGGCGCCACGACGACGCTCAGGATAATCGCCAGCCAGTAGATCGGCGACTGAAGCGACAGCACGAAGATCACAATGACGATGGCGATAGCGATGAGCATTGCGACGAATAAGCCGGCGAAGCCCTCCGTCTGAATACGGCTCTGATAGCCCTGCGTCACCGTCAGCGTTTCGGGGAAGTCAGGAATCGCCTTGATCGCCGCGATGGCCTGCGCTGTCACGCCAATCGTGTCCTCGGTCGCCAGTTCGGCGCTGTACTTCAACGCCGCTCGGCCGTCAACACGCAGATACGTGACCGGCGCATCGGGGCCAGCTAGCGCGGCCAGCGAAAGGTTGCTGCTCACTCGCTCAATTCCGGCCACGCCGTCAATCGCCGCGATCACCGCGGCGTCCATCGCCTCCAGATCCTCCAGCGGCCCGTAAACGACAACTTCGAAGCCCCCGAATCCCTCGGAGGACAGCGAGGCGACCGCCAGCGATACGTTCCCGTCGCCGAAGATCGCCTCGGCTTCGGGCGTCAGTTCCTCGACAACCTTCTTGAGCTTGTCCGCGCTCATTTCCGCGTTGATCACGATATTGGCCCGGTTCTCGGATACCGATCCGCCGCCAAACAGCGCCTCAAGGCTCAGCCCTGCCCCGCCGATCTCCGTGCGCACCGACCGGAGTTCCTCATCCGGGATGGACTCGAAAATCACCGCCTCGAACGCACGAACCATGCCGTCGGTCTCAAGGATTTTGGTGGACTGCGGGAGGTTGACGTCGACCGTAATCTGCGGCTCGCCAAGCTCCGGCAGGAACGCGGCAGGTCGTGTGCCGAGAAGCAGGCCGCCGAACGCCATACTGCCGATCGCAAGCCCTAGCACGATGAAGCTGTGCAGCGGATGGCTCAACGACCAGCGCAGCACCGGATCGTAGATTCGGCTGAGGATACCGCCTTCTTCCTCGCTGGCATCGCTCACGCCGATAAACATCAGCATCAGCAGCGGGATGACGGTGATCGCCACTACGAATGACGCGCCCAACGAATACGTTACCGCCAGCCCAAACGGCAGGAAGAACTCGCCGATGAGGCCGCCGGTCATGCCCAACGGGAGAAATACGACCACCGTGACCATCGTCGCGACGAAGATTGCGCTGGATACGTCGGTCGTCCCCTTGAGGACAGCGGCGCGTTTGTCGCCACCCGCCTGAATCTCGCGAAACGCGTTCTCAAGCACGACGATGGAGTCGTCCACGATACGCCCGACCGCCACCGTCAAGCCCGACAGCGTCATGATGTTGAGTGTCAGCGACTCAGGGAACAGCCGCAGGATAAACTGCAAGATCGGCGAGCCTTCGGACATCGGAGCAAGGACGTTGTGCACCGCCGGCGGAAGCCAGCGCATGAGCGCGAACGCCGCGAGCACCGACAGCGGCAGGCTTACGCCGATCACAAGCGTCGCGCGCCACGCCGGCACGGGTAGGCTCCCCGGCCACAGCAGGATCACAAAGCCCGACACGACGCCCACCAGCAGCATCACACGAAGCACGACGTCGACCTGTTCGAAGCCCTGCGTGATACTCACGCCGGATGCCTGCGCCTGCAAGAGCGAAAGCACGATCAGCAGGACGACCGAACCCGCCAGCAGAACCATACCTGCACGGGAGCGTGGCGAGCGGTTCCACGTCCCACCGCTCAAGAACAGCATAATCACGATCATCGCGAAGCCAGCGCCGGTGAGACCTTCACGCGCGACGCCGCTGATCGACTCTTCGACGAAACTCGACTGCTCAAACGCCGTATTCACGACGATTGAGGGGTTCTGGCGCTGAATTTCCTCGATCACCGCCTTTGCATCGTAGTAGGCCTGAACCGTATTGGCATCGTTCGGCTTGAACACCGTTACGAGCAGGCTCGATTCGCCATTGTTGCGGGTCACGGACGCTGTCGGCACAAATGGCGTTCCGCCCGCCGCCGCGCGATCTTGCACGCTTTGTGGAAGCTGCGACAATACATCCTGCGGAATCAGCTGCACTACTTCCATGCGCAGGTTTGGCAGTACCGTGGCATCGCGCTGATCGATGTACTGCCACGCTTCGGCGGACATCTTGCCGAACAGATTCCCGGCAAACGCAGCGCCCTGCGCGCTGTCGAAAAAGCTGTTGAACCATCCGGCGACATCCGGGAAGAAGCGGAACGGATCATCCGCCGTGTCCATCTCCACGCCGAAGAATGAGGCGACCTGCCCCCAATCCGCGTTGAGCGCGGGCGCATTAGGATCCGCGGCGGGACTATCGGTCGCGTACAGCTCGCGCAGCGCGTCAAACGCCGACGGCTGTTCACCGCTTGCGATTGCAGCGATGGCCGCTTTCGTTTGCTCGGAGCGACCCGCAAGCGCTTCCTCAGGCAGTTCCGCCAGCACCGCCGGCGAGAGTTTGAGCAGCACGCCGTCATCAAGCGCGCCCCAGAAGCCGGGTTCGTTGACAGCAAGATATTGGAACAGCCCGAGGCTCATGCTGTCGAACAGCCGGACTTCGTAGCCAGCGAACGACTCGGGGACGGACTGGTTGATGGTATTGAGCACCGACGAGGCGCTGCCGTTACCGATTGCGATGAGGTCTGCGCCATTGGCTAAGGGCTGCCCAGCGAACTGCGGCTGACCTGCGAGCGTATCCCAAACATCCGAGAGCGGCGGTGAAAGCCGCGTCAGCCCCTGAAACACGTTCGGAAGCTGGATACCTGCGCCTGCCGTCTGATCGCCAGTCGGCTCAACGGGCGTGTCCGGAACGACCGGCGCAGGATCATCCTCGCCAGCCTCGCCGACCGCATAAACGCTGAACGTCGCCAGCGGAAGATCGGAAAAGCTGAACGTCAGCACCTGCGGCGGATTGATACGCCACTGCGATGGCAGTTTAGCGTCCTGTCCGTTAGCCTCGACGCCCGTGATCTCGGCGGCCAGTGTGCGGGCTGCCAGCGCATCTCGCGTGAACCCGTCAAGTCCGGCGATGAACGCGTCGGGCAGCATATCAAACACGTCATCTGGCAGGGCCGCAAGCTGATCCGAATCGAGGTACCCCAGCAGCGACGGCGCGACGTCGATCATCTGCTGCATGATCTCCGGCGTCAGATCACTCGTCTGCCCTAGCGCGCCAACGATGCGGCCTGATTGTTCAAACTGGTTGAGGACGCCCGCCGCCGTGGTGGTCAGGGTGCGGATTTCGAGCAAATCAGCGGCGGTTGAAAACGCCGGTGCTGTCCACGACTCGGGCAGCGCAGGGGCGCTTTCGGGTAGTGTCAGTTCCGCCGACGCCAGCCGATCCGCCGCGCCCGCATCGAGTGTCAGCCCGGCGAGTTCCGGCACAACCGAGGTGGCCGCATCCCACGACTTGGGCGAGAGCTGCATCAACAGACTGCGCTGCGCCGATAGATCGACGCCCGGCAGTCGGTGTGGCACCGCTTCACCCGGAAGCGCCTGTCCGCCTGAGATCTGGACGCTTGCGATATTCGGCAAGGCGCTCAGCTGCGGGATAATCTCACCTTCCACGAGTTGCAACAGCGCGCTCTTGTCGCCGGTAGACTCGTCAGTCTGCTTGGCGGTGTAGCTCAGCAGCGCGGTGATCGTATCCGGTGACAGCTTGGCCCATGTCTCGGGACTCAGCTCGAAAACGAAATTCCGGTCGTTGATCGCCAGCCACAGCGCAACATCCGGCGTAAGATCGCCCAATAGACGGGCCGCGAACGCGTCTTTGTCTTCGCCCTCACCCGCTTCGATCCGCCGCAGCGGAAGCCATACGTCGTCGATCCCCGCTTGGATGTCTGACAGCAGGCGGGCTTGATCGATCCCGAACTCGCTTAACAGGGTCAGCACGCTGCCGATTGCGCCGGTCGTCGTGGACTCGATATTTACGATCCCGGGTACTTTAGCTAACCGTGTTTCGAGCCGTTCGGTGAGGAATGACAGCGCCTCTTCCGAGGTCAAGCCGGAAACCTGCGCGAGCACAATCGTTTGGGGGAACTCAACCGGAGGGAGGAGTTCTTGATTGAGCTGTGTTACGGCGACTGTGCCAGCCGCCATGACGAGCAGGGCGGCGGTGATAGTGACTATGCGAAACCGGAGACTAAACGCCGTAATCGCGCGGAAGATCCCTCTCATGTGCTGTCCTTCACCGTAGTGTCTCGGGCAAAGTTTCTCTCAGGCCAACGATAATGCAAGATTTCACAAGACACAATGGGCGAAGGCGAAACGCAGGTACGAGAATCCGTCCCCATTTGCGACTGCAGCCATTCAGGCGGAAGTGACATACCCGAATCTTTCCCGGCCGGGATCACTTCGCCGCAGATCGCCCCGTCAGCACCACGGCATATCCGTTCGGTGTCGTCATCGGGATCGGGCGAACGTCAAGTTCGGCAGCACGGAACGCCGCCGTCAACCGGCGATAACGAGTCACAAGTTGATCGTGCGAAGGGACACGATCCGCCACGATACTCCCCTGCCCCGTCACCCGGAACAGTGCATCGGTGACCCGCCGCCACATCCCACGCGTCAGCACGCCGTGAACAACGACGGCGATCTCCGCCCCCGGCTTGAGCGCGCGGCGGAACTCACCGAGGGCGGCTGCATCGACGATATAGTCCGAGGGGAACGTGCAAACAATAGCGTCGACAGTGCTTGCTCCGAGCGGGATAGCCACGGCCGATGCAGTGATCAGACTCGTTCTAACACCTGCCCGCGACAGTCGGCTCCGGGTGATCCGCGCCATCGCCCGTGACCGATCGAGGCCGATCATCCGCCAGCCTCGCGCCGCCATCTCCACATGCAGAGCGCCGGTGCCAAACCCAACTTCAAGCACGAGCGCATCATCCGGCGGATTGACACACTGCAATGCGGTTCTCCGCCACGCTGACCACTCTCCGCCGGAGACGATCCACGCGACGGCGTCATACATCCACGCGAACTGATGGTAGAGAAGATGAAATCCGAGGCGGACAACCTGCCGCCACAACCCAAGCACTAGTCGCTCAAGGCGTGAAGAATCCGGTCGGGGAAGTCGGTCATCACGACGTCAACGCCGAGATCACGCAGTTGGCGTGCGCGCTCCGGATCGTTCACCGTCCACGTATTGACCTTGTAGCCGTGCTGCCGTGCTGCGTTCATGTACGGCGTGTCGATCATGGCGTGGTACGGGTGACGGGCATAGATCGGCACCCCGGTCATCATCTGGGCAAGTTGAGTGTACGGTTCGCCGTCCATGTACAGGTAGCCGATCCGGATTTTCGGATAGGCCGCTGCGAACCGATGCAGCACGACGGGATTAAACGACGACACGACGACGGCATCACCCACGCCGTACTTGTCGACCAGTTCCGCCACGCGATGCTCGATGTTTTCCGTGTCCGCCTTGACCTCGATGTTGAAGATGAGCTTACCGGCAAGCGTCGAAAGCACTTCATCGAGAGTCGGGACTTGTATGGGCGCGTGTTTCGGCCATTTCGGGCCTGCGGCATTGAGCGACTTAATCTGTTCGAGCGTCAAGTCGACGACCATCCCCTGCCCGTCGGTCGTAGTATGAACATCGAAGTCATGGATCACAACCGGCACGCCGTCAGCCGTGAGGTGAACGTCAAACTCTATACCGTGCGCCCCTTGCTCCAACGCAAGGCCAAACGACTCCATCGTGTTTTCCGGCGCATAGCCTGACGCGCCTCTGTGTCCAAACACCAGCGTGCCGTGTTCCGCAAGCAGCGTGTCGATATCCATGTCGAGTCCTCGATTAGAACGGAAAGGCGGCTCCCGTATCCCGGAAGCCGCCTCAATCTTACCGCTTCTTCGCCTTTGCGATATAGACCATTCCGTCATCGACCCGGGTCTCGAAGACCGGCACCGGAACGAGTGCGGGCGGTGCTTTTACACTGCCATCGCGCAGGTCAAATTGCGCGCCGTGGCGGGGGCACTCGATGAGGCAGCACCCGATCACGCGGCCATCGCTCAGCGGGCCATCGTCATGCGTACAGCGATCCTCGATCGCATAGTACACGCCGTCAACGTTGAACAACACGATCCACGTCCGTCCGACTTGAACGACTACGCGCTCACCGGGTGGTACATCGGCTGTGCTCGCAGCCGCTACAAATCCGTCCATGATGTCTTACCGTCCTACGATCTTGGCTTCAATTTCCGCCTGTAGGCGCTCGCGAACCTGCTCAAACGGCACGCGCTGCAGCAGTTCGTCGAAGAACCCGTCAATGACCATCAACTCCGCCTGATTGCGCGGAATCCCACGGCTCATCAGGTAGTGGATGGGCGCTTCTTCTAGGGTGCCGAACGTCGCTGCATGGCTGCATTTCACGTCGTCGGCCTCGATTTCCAGACCGGGGATGCCGTCCATCCGCGCATCGTCGCTCAACAGCAGGTTCCGATTCGCCTGATAACCGTCGATCTTCTGCATCTTCGGCAGGGACTTAATCATGCCCTGCCACACCGTGCGTGCCGAGTCACGAGCGGCTCCCTTGAACAGCAGGTCGGTCGCGGTCAGGGGCGCATTGTGATTCTGCTGCGTATCAAGGTCGAACACCTGTTCCTTGTCCGCGAAGAAGAACCCGCTAATCCGACCGTTCGCGCCTCTCCCGTCCGCGTCGAGGTTGATGTAGTCCTTGAGCAAGTCGCAGCCCATCACGCCGAACACCCAATCCAGCGTCGCCTCAGCACCAACCCGTCCACGCTGGTGCGTGAACTCGGTGGTTGTGCGGTTCCAGTTCTGAAGCGAGACGTAGCGCAGGTTCGCCCGTGCGCCGACCAGCAGTTCGGTCGCCCCAAAGAACATCGACGGATCATCGCTGGACGCCGACGCATACTCGACCTGCACCGTCGCCTGCGCATCGTCCTCAAGCACAACCAGCACATGTCCCAGCGTTGTGCCGGGCGTCCGGTTATAGAACACGACGTGAAACGGCCCTTCGACCTTGACCCTACGCGGGACGTACAGAAAGAACCCGTGCGTCCAGAGCGCCGCGTGCAGCGCCGCGAACTTTCCATCCGTCGGCATTACGGCGTCGGCCATGAGGTGCTTTTGAACGAGGTCAGGGTGAGACTTCGCGGCCGACGCCAGATCGGTGAAAATCACGCCGCGCGCGCTCAACGCGTTGTCAGCGCGATACTCGACCACCTTGCCGTCTACGAACACCAGCGTGCCGCCCTCAGCGCCGCCGACAAGGGGCTGCCGTGTATCCTGCGGAACAACCTGCACAGTTACATCACCTGCCTCAACAAGCTGACCAGCGGCCGCCCACGGCACACCGCGGATATCCGTCCGGCGCCAGTCCTCGTCGGTGCGGCTGGGCATCGGGATGGACTCGTAGGTATCCCACGCGTTCAGGCGGAAGTCACGCAGCCACTGCGGTTCATCGTTACGCTCGCTGAGCGCCTTGACATCCTCGACTGTATACGTAGGGCCGACCGCCCCACGTGTGCGTATTGCGTTCGCTACCATTAACCAATCGACCCTTCAAGCTGAATCTGGATGAGGCGGTTCAACTCCAATGCGTATTCCATCGGGAGCTCCTTGACGAGCGGCTCGATGAATCCGTTGACGACCATTGCGTTCGCCTCGTCTTCACTCATACCGCGGCTCATCAAGTAGAACAGTTGATCCTCGCCTACCTTGCTGACCGATGCCTCGTGGCCCATCGTGACGCGCTTCGCATTGACCTCAATCGTCGGGTAAGTATCCGACCGGCTGAGATCATCGAGCAGCAGCGCATCGCAAACGACATTCGACCGGACGTTATCCGCGCCGTCCATGATCTTCAACAGACCACGATAGCTCGCGCGGCCACCGCCCTTGCTGATCGACTTACTGATGATCTGGCTAGTTGTGTTAGGCGCTAGATGGGTGATCTTCGCGCCGGCGTCCTGATGCTGCCCCTTGCCGGCGAACGCGATCGACAACACCTCGCCGTGCGCGCCTTCCCCTGCAAGGATGACGGCCGGGTACTTCATCGTCAGCTTGCTGCCGAGGTTGCCATCGACCCATTCCATGGTGGCGTTCTTGTACGCTATCGCACGTTTGGTGACGAGGTTGTACACGTTGTTCGACCAGTTCTGGATGGTCGTGTAGCGGCAGCGCCCGCCGTCCTTGACGATGATCTCGACCACCGCCGAGTGCAGGCTGTTCGAGCTGTACGTCGGAGCGGTGCAGCCCTCGACATAGTGCACATAGGCGCCCTCATCCACGATGATGAGCGTGCGCTCGAACTGCCCCATGTTCTGCGTGTTGATGCGGAAGTAGGCTTGCAGCGGCATCTCGACGTGAACGCCCTTCGGCACGTAGATGAACGATCCGCCCGACCAAACCGCCGTGTTCAGCGCCGCGAACTTGTTGTCCGCCAGCGGAATCACGGTGCCGAAATACTCCTTGACCAGATCGGGATGCTCCCGCAGGCCGGAGTCCATGTCAAGGAAGATGACGCCCTTCGCCGTCAAGTCCTTGCGGATGTTGTGATACACCGACTCGCTGTCGTACTGCGCGCTGACGCCTTGCAGATACTTCTGCTCCGCTTCAGGGATACCCAACCGGTCGAACGTCCGTTTGATCTCCCCCGGCACCTCTTCCCATGATTGGCCTACCTTGTCGGTGGCGCGCACATAGTAGTAGATGTCGTCGAAGTTGATCCCGGACAGGTCGCCCCCCCACATCGGCATCGGCTTCTCGAGGAACGCCTCATACGCCTTGAGTCGGATTTCGGTCATCCACTCCGGCTCGCCCTTGATCTTGCTGATATTGCGGACAATGTCCGCACTCAGTCCCTTCTCGCTGATGAAGCTGTACCGCACGTCATCATCGTGGAACCCATACGTTTCGTCATAGCTGCCGCGCACGTCGGTCAGGCGCGCTTCCTCTTCGGTCAGCTGCTTGTCACTTGCGACAAACTCCACCATTCTAGCCTCCCGTCGATACGTTATTCGGCGACAACAGCAGCGTCGAACTTCTCACGCACCATCGCGTAGCCCGACTCCTCCAGCTTGAGCGCCAGTTCAGGCCCGCCGCTCTCAACAATCCGGCCTTCATACAGCACGTGCACAAAGTGCGGCTTGATATAGTTCAACAGCCGCTGATAGTGGGTGATGACAAGCACACCCAAGGGCGGCTCCACCTGCTTTTCCATCACCTTGTTGACACCGTCGGAGACAATGCGCAGCGCGTCAATATCAAGGCCGCTGTCGGTCTCGTCGAGGATCGCCAGCGTCGGCTCAAGCGTCGCCATCTGCAAGATTTCCGCGCGCTTCTTCTCACCACCGCTGAAGCCCTCGTTCAGGTAGCGGCCAGCGAAACTGTGATCCATGCTGAACATATCCATCTTGGCGCGCAGCAAACGCCGGAACTCCGGAATGCTGATGCCTTTGCTCTCCGGGTTGACCGCCTTCAGCCGCGCATTGATCGCCTGCCGCAGGAAGTTCGCCAGCGTGACCCCCGGGATCGACACCGGATACTGGAACGCAAGGAACACCCCGGCACGGCTGCGTTCATCCGGCTCCATCGCCAGCAGGTCTTCACCGTTGAACCGCACTTCGCCTTCGGTGACTTCATACACCGGATTGCCCATCAGAACGTTCGCCAGCGTGCTCTTGCCGCTTCCGTTCGGCCCCATCAGGGCATGGATCTCACCGGGGTTAATTGTCAGATCCACCCCGCGCAAGATCGGACGCTCTTCGCCCTGCACACGCGCGTGTAGATTGCGAATTTCAAGTGTCGCTGTCATCAGGCTGCTGCCTCCTCGTTGTTTCACACGGGTTAAAGTGGGGAGTTACCCGTGGTATAATCCTTCTCGCAGTATATCAGCCGGCAAGATAGGGTGTCAATGACACCACCTCATGCCTATAATCGAAATGACCGTACGTTAATCAAACGCTGAGACAGCCTACGAGGAGAACCGATGACCGACGTGGCACAGCCCAAGACTGAAGACGGCCTGCGCGAAGCGCTGCGGGTCGTGATTGATCCCGAAATCGGCATGAACATCATCGAGCTTGGATTGGTGCGCGATGTTGACATCCAAGAAGAGCGCGCGCACGTCATAATGATTATGACGACACCGTTCTGCCCCTATGCTCCGCAGCTGCTGGAAAAGACCCGGCAGGTCGCGCAGCAGTACGTCGAACGCCCCACCACCATCGAGATGGGCCTTGAGATGTGGGATCCGTCGATGATGGAAGAGGGCGCCGCGGACGACTGGGGGCTGTTCTAGCTCCATTCCGAGGTTGCCGCTTGACCCTACCCCGGCACGCGGACTATACTCTAGGGACATCCACGGGGTATGGCGCAGTCCGGTAGCGCGCTTGCATGGGGTGCAAGAGGCCCTCGGTTCGAATCCGAGTACCCCGACACGAGTAACGCGGTGAGGACGTTTCCTCACCGCGTTTCGATTCACCGGTTCGGGCGTGTCTTGCGCCGGTGGCCGCCCCGTTCGTTGATCTGTTCGCGACGGGCCTGCTCCGCGCGAAGCGCATCCGCCGCGCCGCGAACCGACGCTGCCCGCCCTTTGTCGACGTCGAACGCCCGAAACGCAGCTGCCATCGACTCCGCGCCTTGCGCTTTGATGCCCCGTCCAACCACTAAGCCGGCGTCATCAGCAAGCCGGTCGATCTCGCGCGCCGACAGCACCCGCTTCCAGATACCTTCCCCGACCCGATCCTTCGACACAGCAGCGAGAAAGTCGCGGTAGGCGTCATAGCGTTGAACGTCAACCAACGGCGGATCGCGTCGTTCAAACGCATACAGCGCCGTATCCACCGCCGGGCGCGGGGCAAAGTCCGAGCGCTCGAACGCATAGACCGGAGCAATGTCATACCACGGGGCAATCGCCAGTGACTTGAGCGTCGGCCCGCTGCTGCCACCCGGAAGCACCGACTCCATCGCTGCTCGTTCAAGGATCAGGTGAGCACGATACGGCCAGTGGTTCGGCTGAAAGAGTTTGTCCAGCACGGCAGAGGTGATCGCGAACGGCACGTTGGCGAACGCGGCGTAGGTCGCCGGCAGCCACGCAAGGTCAACACTCAGGAAGTCGGCCTCGATGATCTTAACGTATGACACCTGCGCGAACACGCCGCGCAAACGGGCCGCTAGCTTCGCATCCAGTTCGATGGCGATCACACTGCCCGTCGCGCCCACGGCATCACGCAGTGCATGCGTAATGATCCCGTGCCCCGGCCCGATTTCCAGCACCGTGTCGCCCGGCGCGATGCGCGCGAGCTTAACGATCTGCTCGACTAAGCGGCGTTCGCGCAGAAAATTCTGCGAATATCGCAGCTTTTCGAGCCGCTTGCCGGGATCGTCAGAGGTCACCAGCCTACTCCGGATCAAGCACAGCGCCGCCGCACGGATTGAAATCCGCGCCGACGATGACCTCGTAGTCGACCGTCCGGTTCGGATCAGGCTGCACGATGACAGCGCCTGCGCCGAGGTTCAACGCGCGGATGATCTGCTGGGCAGCCCCACCGCGCTCACTTCCAACGTGGTCGATCAGCACGGTTCGCGCCGGATCGTAGTCATCCGTGTGCCCCGCGGCGAGCGCCGACAGCGTCACCTCGCCCAGACGCGCCGCGCCAACCTTGTCCCAGTCCGGGTTCTCCGTCGCGTTCAGCACGCGGATCGACGCCTGCTGAAGCGCAATCTGATTGCCGGTCGGCGGTGTATAGAAGTCGGTCATCAGGTCAAAGACTGGCCCCGGCTGTGGAAGCTGCACGAACTGACCGTCAGGAGGCTGCCACGGCAGCGTATGATACGTCCGAATAAGCCGGTACGTCTCGATGCTGTCCGGATCAAGCGAGAGCGCCGTCGGGATCAGGCCGAGCACGTCCTCAACCCGCAGATCGGTATCGACACTGGCAAGGCCGTCACTAATCAGCCCCGGAAGCCGCCCGATGTCGGAGAGCAGCCCTTGATCGCGCACCGCCCGAAACGCCGCGCGAATAATCGCCTGTTGACGCCGTCCACGGTCGAAATCGTCGCTGTTCCCACGCGAACGTGCGTACCACAACGCTTCCTGCCCGCTCATGTGATAGTAGCCAATTGGCAGCGTGTACTGGAGCGCTTCAGGGTCGGTCAACTGCGCCCCAGAGGGGACGGTCGCACCGCGAATCTGATAATCCTGAATGGCGCAGTCGACCGCGATATCCACTCCGCCAATCGAGTCGATCAGCTTGGCGAAATTCGTTAGGTCGACCATCGCGAAGTAGTGCACGTTGATCCCGAGGTTATACAGGATCACCTGCCGCATGTAGAAGAACGGCCCGCCGTCCCAGCCCAGCGCGCTCCCGACGCCGTATGCCACGTTGAGCCGGTTCATCCCGACCTGTGGCATGTAGACATACAAATCGCGCGGCAAGCTCAACATGGCGACGGTGTTCGTGTCGCGGTTGATCGACACGACGATCATCGTGTCCGTGCGCGCCAGATCGTCGCCGGTTACTTCGTTGTCCTGTCCCATCAGCAGGATATTGAACAGATTCTGGCCGTGCCGGTCGATCACCGGAAACGCCGTCGGGATCGCCGTCGGCGCGTTCTGGAGGTTCTGCGGGTTCGGCGCGAACAAGATCGTCGGCAGCGGCGCGAACGTCGGCGTTGGGCCAGCCTGTGGGGGCTCCGTCGGCGCAGGCGTCACCACCGGCTCGACCGCCGAGTCGGGCGTATTCGTCGCGAACATCGCGGGCGACTCACCGCGCGGCGTATTGGTGGCGAACAACTGCGCGACATCGACCTGCGCGCCCATGACGACCGCCACGCCGCCGAAGCGGTCTAACCCCGTATCAACCGGGGCGAGCGCGGTCACCGTCGCTGAAATCGGCGTGCCCAGCGCCGCGTAAGTCGGCGCGTTCTGCTGGTATGCGTTCCGTTCTCCGGCCTGATCGAGGAGTACCTGTACGAGACCGGCAATCGCGAAGATGAGCAAGATCGCCGCGGCGAACGGCAGTCCAAAGCGATACGCCGCGCGGAAGAAATGGCGCATGATCCCTCTTTCAATCGGTTGAACCCGCGCACCACTATAGTCAGCGCATCAATCGCTGTCGACACTCGGATTGCACCGGTTGACCGCCGATCACGCGACTATTCAATCCCGATACGCACCGCGCACGCCGCAGTCGGCTTTTCGGCGTCCTGTTCGTTGACGATAACACGCAGCCAATACAGGCCGGGTTCCAACGCGCTCGGCTCGATTACGCCTAAGACTGACAGCACCACCGGTACGCTGAAGTGTTCCTCGATGACCGGCACAGGGGCGGTGTCCGCGCGCATCTCGATCACATACGACTCGATACGCGCCGAGAATGCGGTGCCGATCATGCGGAACGGCTCGGTGAACGACGTATTGGGCACCGGCGCCGCAATCGTGACAATCATCGGAACCTCACAGCCGACCATGCCGGGTGCCAGCAGTTTCTCAAGGCCGGCGTCCTCGAAGGTTTCCGGTTTGACCGCGAGGACATCCCCGGCCGTAAGGTCTTCCGGCGTCTCGGCGCAGCTTGCGATCAGTGTATAAGCGGCCTCGTCGTCCCCTACGCGCTCGGAGATTGCGCCGAGCACGCCCGACGAATACGGCACGTAGACATGCTCTGGCGGCAGCAAGCACCGTCCGTCGTCGTCAAACTGTCCCAAGACGAAGGGCGTCGCGGTCGCCGTCGGCACAAGCGTATCGGTGGCGGTGGCGGACGGCGTTGGCGTGCTGCTCGACGTGACCGTAGCCGTCGGCGTATCAGTTGCGGTCGCTGAAGGCGTGGCTGTCGCTGTCGCGGTGGCCGTCGCGGTCAGCGTGTCGGTTGGCGCCGGCGAAGGCGAAGCGGTCACTGTCGCGGTGGCGGTGGGTTTGGGCGTGTCCGTCGCCGTCCGCGATGCCGTCGGACTTGGCGGGATCGTGGGCGCCTCGGTGTCGGTTGGCTCCAACGTTGCGATCGGCGTGATCGACGGCGTGCGTGTCGCAGTCGGAGCGCGTGTCGCGGTATCCGACGCGACAGCAGCAGTTGTGGCCGTGTCGGTCGGTTCAGGCGTTGCTGTCGCGCTCGGTTTCCGCGTTGCGGTCGGTTCGTCGGTGAAGGTCGCCGCACGCGTTGGCGATGCTGCCGTGGTCGGCGTATCGCTCGGCTCGCGGGTCGCGGTCAGCGTCGACGTGGGCCGGTCGGTAGCCGTGTGCACGATCCGCTGCTCGGTCGACTCCGCTTCAGTTGCAGTACTGCGAGGCGTGCGCGCCGACGTCGGTTCGCCCGTCGCTTCTTCTGTACTCGTGGCGGCTTCGGTTCCGCCGCCGTCTGGCGATGACGTGAACGTCGCGGGGGCAGGCGTCTCCGTCGGCTCCGCCGTCGCCGTGACGACCGTACTTTCCGGTTCGGGCGATAGCGGCGTGACAGGCGGAACCTGCGTCACCCGTACCGCGGTAATCGTCACCTCCACCGCGGCGGTCACACTCGCCTGCAGCGTGGCGTCCGTCGAGACAGCCGCGATCACCGTCGGTTCATCTGCTGACCCGCCCGGACTGACAACCGAGAGGATCACACCGAAAACAACCGCCAGCGCAATCACGCCGACAGCAACGATTGCGATCAAGACTTCGTCGCCAAAATCTCGCTGCATCGGCCTAGTTCCTCGCCTGTGGCATGAACTCTAAGCGAACGTTGAACCGTGTCGGCCCACCCACCGAGGACTCGACGTCAATCGTTCCGTCGTGCGCTTCGACAATCTGCTTGGCGATGGCGAGGCCAATCCCCGTATCGCCCAAACCTGCGAGCAGCGGATTCTCGCTTTGGTAACGCCGCCCGAACACACGCGGCAGGTCTTCCGGCGCAATCCCCGCGCCCGCGTCGGTCACGGCGAGATGCACCCAGCGCCGTCCTGCCTGTCGTTCAAGGTCAATCGTGATCTCCACGACACTGCTTTCCGGCGCGGCCAGATAAGCATTAGTCAGCAGCTGCAGCACGACTTGCTTCATCGCCTCCCGATCCGCGCTGACTATCGCCTCATCGACCGCGAGGTCGAGGTTCACTTCAATGCCCTTTTCGCGCAGCGGCACCGATACCTCGCTGATCGCGTCCTCCACGATCCCGACCAGATCGACATGCTCGCGCTCAAGCGTAAAATTGCCCGAATCGAGCGCGGCCATGCGGATCAAGTCCTCAATCATGTTCGACAGACGGGTGACGTTGGCGGCGACCCGCTGAAGGAATCGCCGCTGCATATCGCCCAGAATGCCGACCGACTCCCGCAGCATGAGGTCGACGTATCCGCGCATGGACGTGATCGGCGTCCGCAAGTCCTGAACGAGGCCCATCACCGATTCGGTCTCAAGCGCCGGTTTGCCACCTTCATGCGGCGCGGGGCGCGACCGCAGCGTGGACAGTTCGTTTTCGAGGTCTGCAATGCGCGCCGTCGCGCGGCTCAACTCGATGGTAATAGGATCGGCCTCACCCTGTTGAGCCGACTTACCGCCAGCGGTCAATAGCTGCGTATAGCGCTGTTGAAGCTGTTTGAGTTGTGCTTCGAGCAGTGTGACACGCTCTACCACCCGTTCGCGGAACTTGCGCACCGCTTCAAATCGCTCGACCAGTTCGTCGCGTTGGCGCTTGTAGGCATCACGCTGCCGGACGACCGTCTCGCGGTCAGCCAGCACGTTCTGAACCTCTCGTTCAAGCCGTTTGATCGAATTGTCGCTTTCGCGCAGCTGCGCCAGTCGCTGCGCAAGCCGCACGCGATCCTGTGCGATAGTGTCTTTCTCGGCCGTCACCGTCGTGATCCGCGCCATCAGCGAGGTGCGCTCGGCGTACAGTTCGCTGATGAGCTGAGCGATGCCCGACGGACTGGCGTCCAACCCAAAAGATTCAAGCTGCTTGGCGAGCAACTCGAACCGGCTCTTGAGTTGGTTGCGTTCTTCGACAAGACGCTGCACGTCCGCGTCCATCTCCGATACGACCTGCGCGGCCACCGCGGGGCCAGATGGCGCGGCCGCCATCAAATCGTCAAGCTGGGCCTGAAGCCGTTCACGCTGTGCCGCGAGGTTGTCGCGTTCTTCACGCAGCGAGTCGATCAGCTGCCGCAGCGCGGTCTCGTCCCCGTGTTCGCCTGCCCCGCTCAGCGCGCTCTCCATCTGACGCAGCCGTTCGGCCAATTGATCGCGTTCTTCACGCAGGGCGGCGCGCTCCTGACCGATGGACTGAATCCGCTGCGAGATGCTCAAGTCCGCGTCACTGTCACTCAACGACATGGCGAGTCGGTCGCGCTCGATCGCCAGCCGTTCCTCCAGCCGCTTGACCTGTGTCGACAGCGCGTCGATGTCCAGTCGTGATTTTTGCAGCTCGGCCAGCGCGGATTTGCGCGCGGCGTAGACCTGATCGTCGCTGATCTGCGAAAGCGGAATGCCCTGCGCCATCGCCTGAATAGCGCGCTCTTCGGCCAGCAGGCGCTGCTCCTCGGCCATATCGCTCAACGCCAGCAGCCCCGCCGCAATCACGCCAAGTCCCTTAAGCGCCTCGGACTCCGACTCGCTCAATTCGCGGTCGGCAAACGGGAACCCCACCATCAACACGCCCTGCAGCTCGCCCTCGCGCGTCAACGGCTGAAAGTACGCTGGCCCACTGGTCTGATCCAGTCCGAGCCGCGTGTAGAGATCGTCCAGTTCGGCTTGGTTGCGGTCGGGAAACAACGGCCGCTGCTGCAGCCGTTCAATCGCGTTTTTGAGGGTGGGTTGTGCGGCAAGGCTCACCGCCAGCCCCTGCTCTGATTTCTTGCGCGCACGATCCATCACCACCACGAGATCGGCATAGTTCGCGTCCTGCACGCGGATCAGCGCGCCGATGTCTGCCCGCAGCATCTCCAGTGCGGCGCGCACGACTTGGCCCGGAACGGCGGACGGGTGCGTATCTTCGATCATCAACCCGAGCGCGCGCAGCAGCTGCGTCGACTCACGCTCTCCGGCGGTTGGCGCGCGTACCACGACCGGCGGCGGCTGTCGCTCGGATGTGCTCACCTGCGTCGAGGCGCGCTGCACCTGATCCTCAAGGCCGCGCAGCTGTTCCAACACGCCGGACAGCAGCGTGCGGTAGGCGATCACGGCCATCACCGCCATCGCGCCGATGAAGGCCAACCGGAGCGCTCCGATTGAGCCGTCATCGCTGCCGAGGCTGGACTGGAGCAGTCCGATGATCGCGCCCGCGATCAGCACGCTGTAGAGCACCAGCTTCAGCGGCCCGTCCGCTGACCGTCCGCCCTGCACAAGCACACCGGCGATGAACACCCCGCCAGCGGCGGCAGGCAGCAGACACCAGATCAGCGCGGCGACCCCCGAACCGCCGGACAGTCCCTCGCTCACTGCCCCGCCTGTCGTCAAGTAGAATATGAGCGCCGTAACCGCAATCCCGAACGCGCCGCGTCGGAGGTTGACTTCCAGCGAGGAATCGGCCGCGGGACTGAGGGCCAATCCCAGCGCAACGACGATCCACACTTGAACAGAACGTTCGAGCGCCTGAAGGCTGTTGAGATGAAATTCCTCGCCACGCAGCAGAGCGAACACCACCGCCAGCAGAATCAACATCCACGCGCCGAAACTGAAGGTCAGCCCTGCTGCAAGCCGGGATGCCGACTGTGTGTTGCGGCGCACAGCCTGCCCGACCGTCATCAGCAAGCACGCCATCAGCACCACAACGACCAGCACAAAGTAGACGAGATCGCCGGGCGGACGAACGAATACGGTCAGGAAGTTCATGTGGGCTTACACCATCCGGTTGCGCACCGCGTGAGTCCTTCGGCAGTATACCCCACCTTTCACCGGGCTGTCACTCACTGCGTTCGGGTTGCGTGGGTTGTGCGCACTGGTCGGTAAGGGTCTGGTCAGGCATAATGCGGGCTATGACTGACCCTACCCGTCCTCGCCGCATCGCCGGTTTGCTTCGCCGCGCGCCGTGGATCATCGGCCTGCTGTATCCGTTCTATCAACTCACGCGCCCGCGTGTCACGATGGGCGTCGTGGGCGTATTGTTGGATGACCTCGGACGGGTGCTGCTGGCGGAGCATGTCTATCATCCCCGCATGCCGTGGGGGCTGCCGGGCGGCGCGATCAATCGCGGCGAAGACCCCGCCGACGCCCTCCAGCGCGAAATGCGTGAGGAGTTGGGGATCGAGGTCACTGTCGGCATACCGCTGCTGGTCGAGCGCACCTACCTCGGCCATGTCGACCTCGCCTTCATGTGCCACGGCCAAGTCCAGCCACTTGTCTCAAGCCCCGAGATTCTGGATTTCAACTGGTATCGGCGCAGTGATGTGCCGGCTTTAACGAACTTTCAGCGACGCGCACTCGACCGTGCGTACAGGTACTTCGACACGACCGGGAAGCAGCCGTATGACATATAGCAAGCGCCCAAACGGCCGGCGCCGCTCCCGTATTCCCGTCCTGCGCATCTTGTCGCTGGCGATGCTCATCGCTGGCCTTGCCTTGTTTGGCGTCGAGTTGTACGGATTCAGCCAGCGCGAAAGCTTGCTGGCCGACGACGTCACCGTGGGCGGCGTTCCCGTCGGCGGCCTGACGGTCAATGAGGCGTTCTCGCGCTGGGAGCAGGTGTTCAATCAGCCGGTCGTTCTCATGTACGGGGATGCCCCACCGATCCTGCTCGACCCCACCACGATTGACTTTCGGCTGAACAGCAACACGATGCGCGCGAACGCGCAAGCCTCAGCCGGCGACTTTTGGCCGCGATTCGTCGCATACTTGACCGGCACGCACGTCGAACGGCAGGGCGCGTCTGTGCCGCTGCTCGCCGACTATCAGGAAGGGCTGCTGCGCAGCGTGCTCGAAGACATTGCGCGCCGGTATGATCGTGCCCCCGGCCGACCCGGCTACGACATCGGTACGCTGACGGTGTTCGCCGGCACGCCCGGATCACAGCTCAACATCGAGGCCGCCATTGACGCCATCGACGCCGCCCTCCGCAGCCCGGTGAATCGCGTCGTCGAGCTGCCGATTGGCGCCAGCACCGCAAACCGCCCCAATCTTCAGCTCCTGCGCCAGTTGATTATCGACTACCTCGATACGCAGGGCTTCATCTACGACAGCCCGACCAGCGTCGCCAGCGTCTTTATCATTGACCTGCAAACTGGCGAAGAAGTGAATATCTTGGGCGACGTCGCGTACTCTGCGGCCAGCACCATGAAGCTCCCGATCCTGATCGACTTCTACCGGTCGATTGACGCGCCGCCTTCTCAGGAAGAGGCGTTCATCATGGCGAATTCGCTGCTGTGCAGCCGGAACTCGTCTTCAAACCTGCTCATGCGGCTGATCGGCCAGAACGACATTCTCGCAGGCGTCCGCAGCGTGACGAACACTGCGCAGTTCTTGGGCGCCAGCAATACCTACATCAGCGCCCCATTCGTCGAAGGCGTCGCTGGCGAGCAGTTCGGCAGCACGACCGCGCCGCGAACTCAACCGAACCCGGACTTCAACACCGACCCCGATCCGTTCAATCAGACTACGCCAGAAGACTTGGGAACGCTGCTCAATCTGGTTTATGACTGCGCGAACTACGATTCGGGCCTTGTGTCCGCGTACCCCGGTGGCGAGTTCACGCAGCTTGAATGCCGGCAGATGTTAGAGCTGATGAGCGGCAACGACATCCAGCGGTTGATTCAGGCGGGTGTGCCGCCCGGAACGCGGGTATCGCACAAGAACGGGTGGCTGACCGAAACCGTCGGCGATGCTGGCGTTGTTTATCCGCCGAACGGACGCGACTATGTATTCGCGATGTTCATCTGGGAAGACACGGGTTTCCAGAATTACGAACGCCTGTGGCCGCTGATGGAGGGCGTCAGCCGCGCCGCGTGGAACTACTTCAGCCCCGATGAACCGCTGCTGACCGCGCGCACCGACATCCCGGCGACAGCACAGGCTTGCGAAGGCAATTATCTGCCCCCGTCGCCTGAACTCACCAATCTCGACGACATCGACGCGTGGCGTCTACGGCCCTAATGGCGCGTCAGCTCAGGCGTTTCTCCATCCGGAAGTGATTGCGGCTGTCGGAATCAGAGTATTCGACGCGATCCATAAACCGGCGAACGAACTGAATCCCCCAGCCCCCTTCCGAACGTTCCCACAACGGCGTCGAGGGGTCCGGTTTCGGCAGGCCGAGCGGGTTGAACAGCGGAGCGTCGTCGATCACCTCGATGATAAACGTCTCGTTATGCGTGAAGCACCAGATTTCGATCTTTCCGGTGCGTTCGACATTCTCATAACCATGTTCGACGATGTTCGTGCAAATTTCTTCAACCGAGAGCTGGCAGCGGTAAACGCCCTCGTCATCCATTCCGTGACGTGCCGCGACACGCGCAACGAACCCGCAGGCTTCGTGCACCTGATCCATCCGCGCTGGTATGGTGATCCAGCCGTGCTCGTCCAACGTGCGTCCCCTAGCAGTTCACCTTAGTAGCTCTCAACGGCATCCACTGAGGTATCAAAGATCAAGAAGATCGTATCTAAGCCCGCCATCTCCATGACTTCGCGCACGCGCCGCGTCGGCTGCGACAGCCGCAGGTCACCGCCGATGCGTTTGACCTTCTTCAGCGCGTTGACAAGTTCACGAAGGCCGGCACTGCTCATATAGTCGACGCCGGCGAGATCAAGCACCAGATGCGATACGCTTCCGGAAATGTGTTCGGACAGGGCTTGGCCCAGCTTCGCCGCAGACATACTGTCAATACGCCCGCGCGCAACCAACACCATCACACCGCCCTGATCGGAACTATAGATTTCCATTCAACGCCCCGTGATTGATCTCCGCGCCCGGGGGCAAAGACTCACTGCATCCTCACCCCCAGCCTATATAATACAAGTTTGTTCGGAGAATTGCTTGAGATTTCCACGCCCAACCGATGAACGACACACTGCTTATCATCACCGGGTTCATGACGTTCCTGCTGTTTCTCGTGCAGCGCAGCGAACGAAAAGCGCGCCGCCTCGTACTGATCCTCTCTGCGGCGATCTTCATCGCCATTCATCAGGTCGTGCTCAGTCGAGGCGACGCCTCCGTTGCGTGGAAGGGTCTCGTGATCGCCGTGGTGCTCAACGTCATCTTCTGGTTCTTGATCGGGCGCTACAACCCGCCCGGATCCAGCGACGACATCCAAGTCCTCGGCATGGACGATTAACCCGCGCTGGTCATGCTTAGCCGATGATGTTCATCGGGATCGCGTCTGCCTGCTGCATCAACGTCACGCTCACACGCGCGGCGATCTGCTGTGCGATCTGCGAAAATGCCTGCCCGGCCGGGCTGTCCGGCTCGGTGACGACCACCGGCCGCCCAAAGTCACCGCCCTGACGGACGGTCGCTTGAAGCGGCACACGGCCGAGGAACGTCGTTTCGCGTTCCGCCGCGAGCCGCTCGCCACCGCCTTCCCCGAAGAATTCGCCGGCCATGTTCTCGATCACACCGAGAATCGGCACGTTCAGTTGATCGAACATCGCCATGCTTCGCAGCGCGTCACCGACCGCCACTTCCTGCGGCTGCGTCACGATCACCGCGCCTGTCACCGAGAACTGCTGAGCAAGGCTCAGCGGTGCATCGCCGGTTCCCGGCGGGAGGTCGACGATCATGTAGTCGAGGCTTTCGCCCCACTCCACGTCGCGGAAGAACTGCGAGATCGCGCTGTGCAGCATCGGCCCACGCATAATCATCGGTTTGTCCGGCGAGGTCAGGAAGCCGGTGCTCATCACCTTGACTCCGTACACCTCGATTGGAACCATCTTGGTGCCGATGACACGAGGCCGCCCCGTGGTCAGCCCGACCATCTGCGGGATGTTCGGATTGGTGATGTCCGCGTCGATCAGGCCAACGGTCGCCCCGGCCTCGGCCAGCGCCACCGCGATGTTCGTGGACACCGTGCTCTTGCCGACGCCTCCCTTGCCGCTGCTCACAGCGACAATGCTGCGGATGCCCCCGATGTTCTGGCGGCCCAAGCGGCGATCTGTCGGGACGAGCGAGTCCCACTTGATGTCGAGCTTCGTGATGCCCGGCACCTTCCCGATGATCGCCTCGTTGCAGCGCGTTTCAAACACGTTCTTGAGCGGGCATGCCGGCGTCGTCAACACAATCGTGAAGACGGCGGTGTCCCCCTTGATCTCGAGATCGCGCACCATGCGCAAACTGACGATGTCACGGTCAAGTTCCGGCTCGATCACCGTGCTGAGCTGCTGCATCACAAGCTCGTTCGTCGTACTCATTTACCTGCTCCCTAGCTTCCTAATACGTTGTCCTTCACAGCGTTCCAGTAGTAGGTGAAACGCCTCAAATCCAGCTTGCGCGGCGCATGGACGAACGGCGTGCGCTCGATGATGTCCACGCTGAGCCGCCCCTCTGACCTCTGCGCGATTTGAGAGACGATCTGCGCATGGCGGGGACTTGGGCTGGAACTCGTCACAATACGATTAGACCCGTGTTTCGCCGCGAAGTCTGTGACTTCAGATACACTATCCCCGCGCCGGATCGTCACCGGCAGTTCAAGCAAGCACTCATAGATAAAGACGATGCGCTTGAAGCTAATCTTCCATTCGCGCAGCAATTCATCGTCAAAGACGAATATCGCAGGCGCATCAGGGTGAGACACCAGCGCAGGGCTGAGCGGACTCAGATCGTCCCTATGAACCCATACAACCGTACGCTCCAACGTCATCGTCTCCCCCGTCCTCGTCCCTGTCCGAACGACCGGCGATCCTCTCCGCCAAAGACCGACGGATCAGCATTCGGGAACAACCGCCGCTGCTGGCGCTCATAGCTGCCTTCAAAGTCGCATCGGCCGTACAGCGGACATTCCTTGCAGTACTCGCCCTCCGTGTACTTCTCAAGGTTCTCCCGATTGAATACATACGGCTTGGCGCTGAACGTGCTAGCCACCCACTGCCACGACAGATTATTGCTGGCCGGATCGCCGTCGATCAAGTGCGACAAGAACCACCGCGCTCCTGCTTGCCACTTCACGCGCCGCCAGTGTACGACATAAGCCGCCAGCCACATCCGCACATGATGGTGCAGATAGCCGGTTTCGTACAGCGCGCGCACAAACGCGTCGATGCACGGCAGCCCCGTATCGCCGGCAGTAATGTCGTCCGGCAGTTGATCGGCATAGCGCTCCCGATCCCAACCGGTCTTGTACGGTTCGCGGTCGTCCCAAATGCCGTCGCCGATCTCCGCATACACGCGCTGCCAATAGTCGCGCCACGCAAGCTCGTTGACGAACTTCTCGGCGTCCTCTGGCAGACGTTCCTTAGCGACCGCAGCATCGCGCACCTCCGCCAGCGACAGCACGCCGTGCCGGATGTAAGCGGACAACCGCGACACCGGCCCATGCACGTAATTCCGCGACGCCTCGTAGTCCTTGCCTTTACCGAGTTTCGCGAGCTGAGCCTCAGCGGCCGCGCGCCCGCCGCGCGTTTCGCTCACGTGGTCGTCAACCGCTGCGGCCTCGGCGAACTCGTCGCGTAGGTACGCAATAAGCTCGTCCCGATTCGCAAAATCGCGCTTCAAGTCCATCATACTTACCGCTCTCTACTTGACCCCGAGCGCAGCCGCGAAACGCTCCAAGGCCGCTATACCGTTCGCGACGCCGTCTTCATCACGGATACATGCCCCAAGTTCGGAGGCACGCTCCGCATACGACGGTGTTTCGACGAGTTCCTTGAGCCGGAAAGCCAGCGATTCGCGGGTCAGCACCGGCTTTAGGATCGGTTCCGGCCCCGCGCCGCTCTCATGCACGCGACGGCCCCAAAACGGTTGATCGGCCATGTGCGGCACGATCAACGTTGGCTTGCCTGCGCGCAGGCCCGCGGCGGTCGTCCCTGCCCCGCCGTGATGCACGATCGCGCTGACCTGCTGCATCAGCCAGTCATGCGGCGCGCGGTCGATAACGCACACACGTTCCGGCGCGGCGGCTTGATGCTCCACCGCCCAGCGCGACATCACGACGGCGCGCACGCCTGCTATCTCGACCGCATCGCAGATCAACGCAAACAGCCCCGCCGGATCACGACTGTTCATGCTCCCGAATCCAATGTAGATCGGCCGCGGCGACTGGCTCACGGCATCCATGAGCGCCGCCGGTGGCGTCCACTCGCTCGCCTCGTCAAGAAACCAGTAGCCCACCGTCGCGCTGAGTTCCGGGTAATCCACCGGGTGCGGCACGATATGGCTGCTGTACGCGTTGATGAGCGGGACGTCGCGCAGGCGGCGCACCATATCGAGCATCGAGATGGTCGGCATGCCCAGCCGTTCGCGCATGTCGGCCACTGGCTTCTGCACCATCCTGACGATCATACGCTGTGCGAACAACCCGAACCAGCGGTTCAGTCGGCTGTCTCGCCGGGTAAGCGGGTTCATTGACGCGGCCGCCGACCGGGTCGGGCGATAAGGCTGAAGCGCCGCCTCGATCAGGGGCCGCTTGTACTTCTCGGCAATCACCTGCGCGAAAGGTGTCGAGACGAAGCCCGAGACCAGCAGGTCGCAGTCGCCTCCATGCGCCTCGAGTGATCGTGTCATATCGTCGCTGTGCGAATGCAGCAGCTTGCGCATCACACGAAGCTGAACCTGTGGATTCGTCCCCCGCTCCGACCACTCGACCGCGTCCGCGGTGCTCATCATCGCGTCCATGTCGAGGCCCGGGTGCGTGGTGAAGCCATAGGACTCGACCCACGGCACGAAGTTGGCCCCACAAAAGATCACGACCTCGTGGCCGGCGTCACGCAGGCCGCACGCGAACGCCAATGCAGGTTGAACGTCGCCACGCGTGCCAAACGCAATCAGGTTGATTCTCATCGCATCCCCAGATAAAACGAACGCCTGAATCGACAATCGACGCAGGCGTCCGATAATCACTCGATCTCAGCGGCCCACCCTAGTTGTCGCCGCCTTCTTGCTTGGCCTTCTTGCGGGCCAGCGCCGCTTCACGCTTGGCGAGACGCTCGGCCTTCTTGCGCTCCTCCTCAGCCTCATCCACCACCGGCGCGGGCGCATCGGCGACGGCCTCAGCCACCGGCGCAGCAACATCCGCAGCGGCTGGTGTTTCAGCCGCGGTACTCGCTTGGGGCGCGGGGGCGGCGGCAGGCTGCGCAGCAGCGGCGGCCCGTGCCGCGGCCGCTTCACGCTTCTTCCGTTCCTTGATGACGTCGATGTGTTCCCACCCGCCGCGTGCTTCGGCTTCTTCCGTGGCGGTCGTCGGGGCGATCGACTTCCAATAGCTGAACGGCTTGATCAACCGCTCGTGATCGTGGATGTGTACCGTCGTCCGATCGTAGCTCGCCAGCTCGTAGTCGTGATCCATCTTGATCGCATCGAACGGGCAAAATTCCATGCAGAACCCGCAGTTCATGCAGATGTCGATGTCGATGTAGAACTCATCGGGCCGAGGCACCGGACGGCCGGTGTTCGGATCGGACGCACGCACGATCCAGATACACTGCGGCGGGCATACTTTCGCGCAAATGCCGCACGCCGTGCACCAGTCCGCGCCGGGGGCATCCGGGTGATCGTCATCATTGACCACCAGAAACGGCACAAAACGAAAACGTTCCGGCACCGCGATCTTCTCGTCAGGGTACATGGACGTGAAGATGCCTTTAGTCTCCGGCCCCTGCCGAATCTGGAAATTGTCCACCGCTTTGGTGTACTTCCGCAGGCCGTACCTGATTTCGTCGGTGTACGTCGCGAAGAAGTGCTTGATCGTGATGCCAAGGCCCTTGAGAATTCCCATTCCGTACATGCAGAGATCTCCTAGCGATCTGTCTCACCCAGCACGATGTCGATGCTTCCCAAGATCGTGACGACATCAGCGATCTTCATGCCGCGTGTCATCGGGCCGAGTGCGGTGAGGTTAATGAAGCTTGGCGCGCGAACATGATAGCGCCACGGGTTCTGCGTACCTTTGTCATCGCCGTAACTGACGACGTAATAGCCAAGCTCGCCCTTCGGGTTCTCGACGCGACCGTACGACTCGCCGGGTGGAACGCGCGGGCTGTACGCCTGCGTGCCGGACACAATCGGCTCGCCTTTCGTCTGTTCAAGGCGCGGCAGGATTTGACGCAAGATACGCAGCGATTCCCGCATTTCCTGCATGCGCACGGCATAGCGGTCGAAAATGTCGCCGTTCTTGCCGACCACAATATCGAAATCGAGTTCGGGGTAGATGCTGTACGGCTCAGCGCGCCGAACATCATAAGCCACGCCGCTGCCGCGCAGCAGCGGCCCTACCGCGCTCAGGTTGATCGCGTCTTCGGCCGGCAGAACCCCAACGCCGATGCAGCGTTCGCGTAGAATTTCGTTCTCCGTCAGATAGCGGTCGTACTCGTCGATAAACCGCGGCAGGCGTTCGTTGATCATCTGGCTGAGAAACTGCATCGTGTCGTAGTCACGAACACGATCATTGACCATTGTCGCCATGCTTTTGATGCGCTCAGGGATGTCCTTGAACACGCCGCCAAATCGCATGTAGTTACACATCATGCGTGAGCCGGACGCGGCCTCGAAGAAGTCGAGGATCTTCTCACGCTCGTTGTTCGCGTACAGCATCGGCGTGAAGAACGCGCCGAGGTCGTTCAAAAGGAAGCCGATCGACCACAGGTGGTTGACGATACGGGTCAGCTCGGCCATCAGCACGCGGATCACCTCCGCGCGGTAGGTCGGCGGGCTGTAGCGTGGGCCGAGGGCCATTAACTGCTCAACCGCAATCGCATAGCCGAGGTTGTTACCCATACTACTCAAGTAGTCGAGCCGGTCGGTGTACGGCATGTTCATCAGGTACGTGTTGCGTTCACCGATCTTCTCGTGGTTGCGGTGCAGGTACCCCATCACCGGTTCGAGGGTGTTGATCGACTCGCCGTTCAGCGAGATGATCATCCGGAACACGCCGTGCGTACTCGGGTGATGCGGCCCCATATTGACAACCAGCGTGTCTGTGCGGACGCCGTCATCCATCGCGTGCATTTCGACGTCGACACCGGCCATCTTGTACAGCGACTCTTCGGATATATCCGTCAGTTTCGCGAGGTCGAAATCAGCCGGGTAGCGTACGTTCTTGCCGAAGACGTTCTTTTCTTCGGAGCGGTGCACCCCGCCGCCATCCGGCCAACGGCTGTCGAACGGCTTAAGCTCATCCTCGTAGTACGCTTCCTTCCAATCCTTGCGCATCGGGTGGCCGTCGAACCCCTCCCAAAGCAGGATACGCTTCAGGTTAGGATGTCCGTCGAAATGGATGCCGTACAGGTCGTAGGCCTCGCGCTCTTGGAAGTCCGCCCCGCGCCAAACCCCGACAAGAGACGGAAGTTTCGCGTTCTCGCGGTCGGTTTGCGCTTTGAAGTTAAGCGCGGTTCCGCCCGAAATCCGATAGGCGTGATAGACCATCTCAAGATGGTCGCCATAACCGAGGTAGTCAACGGCCGTTGCGCTCGACAAAAAGTCGTAGCCCAGCTCATCCTTGATCGTCTGGGCGACCTCGACCAACTTGGCCGGGTCAACGATCACGCCCTGAAAGCCGGGGCGGGTATCGGCGCTGACCGCGCCGGGGAATTTTTCTAGCAGGTACGCGGCCGCATCTTCGGGCGTGCCGGTCTTGAGGGTCTCTACTGGCTCTGCTGCGTGATCAACCATCGTATCGCTCCCTATCGTGTTACCTAGTTGGCCTTCGCAGCATCACGAGCACGCTTACGAGCCAAAGCCGCGAGCCGCCGCTTGAGGATCTCTTCCCTGCGTGGATCTTCGGCGATCTCCGCCGGCGCCGCCGCCGCGGCCTTCGTGACCTTGCTCGGGACGGCCTTCACCTTCTTGACCACCGGCGGAAGCTCACGCACGTAGGTCGGTTCGCCGCGCGCCGCGAGTTCGGCCTGCCGGCGGATCAAATCCATCTGCCGTGGGTCGATGATGTCCGGCCCCAGAATGGGGATCGGGGCGGGTTCGCTCGGGCCGACGCCGTACCACGGCACATCATCGAGATTCGCCAGCGACTGGCCGTCGATCTTCTTCTGCAGCGCGATCAACCCGTAGAGCAGCGCTTGCGGGGTCGGCGGACAGCCGGGGACATACACATCCACGGGCAGATACTTGTCGATCCCGCTGACGACGTTGTAGCCTTCTTTGAACGGGCCGCCACCCGATGCACATGCGCCCATCGCCAGAATGTACTTCGGCTCCGGCATCTGGTTGTACAGCCGCACAATCGGAACGATCATCTTCTTGGTGACCGTACCGCTGACAATCATCAGGTCAGACTGGCGCGGCGTCGCGCGCATCACTTCCATGCCGAAGCGGCTCAGGTCGAAGCGAGAGGCCGCCGTGCCGATCATTTCAATCGCGCAGCAGGCCAAGCCAAACAACATCGGCCACATCGAGGAACGCCGGCTCCAGTTATAGATGCGGCTCAAGCTGGTGACAGCTACATTACCTTGCATCTCCGCCGGCAGGGGGAACTCCGTATCATGTACATGCTTGAGGTCGAGTTCCTTACTGCTCATACACCGCTGCTCTCCTCATACCAATCCCGAAGGATCGCCTCCAACAGACCTTGATTAGCCATCGCAGGATCGTCGGAAAAATCCGGCAGGGCGATGACCCACTGCTCTAGCTGCTCTATGCCAACACGTTCGAGGTCTACGTCTGGATGCGCCTCCCTTAAGGCAAGCGCAATCTCATAGCTCGCGTCCCAAGTCAACATCGGCGTTAGTTTAACCTACGTTTCGCACACTTTGCCAGAACACTCAACTTCCGTTCAAGTCTCCAGACAAAACGGCGTCCGTATCGATCTGCGCGCGCTGAAGCCGTCCGCTGAAATCGACATAGACGGACTTCCACTCGGTGAAGCTGTCCAATCCGGCCTGCCCTGCCTCGCGCATGCCGTTGCCGGTTCCACGCGTACCGCCGAACGGGAACTGGATCTCCGCGCCGGTCGTGCCGTGATTGATATACACGATGCCCGTCGTAAGGTCACGGATCGCCTGAAACGCCTTGTTGACATTCTCGGTGAAGATGCTGCTTGACAGCCCGTAGGCCGAGTCGTTGTTGACCTGAACCGCTTCCTCCAATGATCCGACCTCGATCATCGAAAGCACCGGCCCAAAGATTTCCTCGCGCGCAATCCGCATCGCTGGCGTTACGCCGCCAAACAAAGTCGGCTGGAAGAAATATCCCGGCCCGGCCTGTGTGTCACGCCCGCCGCCGATGAGCAGATCGGCGCCATCTTGCCGAGCGACGTCCATGTACGCCGATACCTTGTCCAGCGCCTTCTGGTTGACCAGCGGCCCGACTGTCACGCCTTCCTTCAAGCCGTCGCCGACGACCAGCGTTTTCGCCTTAGCGAGCAGCGCCTCGGTCAGCTTCGGCCGGATCCCCGACTGCACGATCAATCGGCTGCATGCGGTACAGCGTTGGCCGGTCGTGCCGTATGCGCTCCATGTGATCGCATCGACGGCGAGGTCGAGGTTGGCGTCGTCCAGTACGATAATGGCGTTCTTGCCGCCCATCTCCAGCGTGACCTTCTTGCCGAGCGCCGCGGCCTTCGAGTACACAGCCAAGCCGGTCGTCGTCGAGCCGGTGAACGACAGGATGCGCACGTCGGGATGTTCGGTGAGCGCCGCGCCCGCATCGCCATAGCCGAGCACCAGATTAACGACTCCGGCCGGGAAGCCCGCGTCGATAAAGGCCTGCACGAACATCGCAGACGACGCCGGCGTGTCCTCGCTCGGCTTCCACACCACGGTATTCCCCGCCACAAGCGCCGGCAGCATCTTCCAACTCGGCACAGCAACCGGGAAATTCCACGGGGTGATCAGGCCGACGATGCCGACCGAGTCACGAAGCGCCATGCCGAACTTGTTGGGCATCTCGACCGGCGCGGTATAGCCCTTGAGCCGGCGTCCCTCACCGCCCATGTAATAGGCCATGTCGATGGCTTCCTGCACGTCGCCGCGAGTTTCAGCGACGGTCTTGCCCATCTCCTGCGTCATCAGCCGCGCGAGGTCGTCCTTGCGTTCCGTCAGGATCAACGCGAGCTTAAAAAGCAGTTCTCCACGCCGTGGAGCCGGTGTAAGCCGCCACGCCGAATAGGCCGATTTCGCGGCGGCCACGGCATCAGCGACATCCTGTGTCCCGCTGCGGACGACGGGTGCAATCACTTCTAGGGTCGCCGGGTTCGACGTCTCGAACGTCTGACCGCTCCGGCCTTCAACCCAGCGGCCACCAATATAGTTCTTGACGAGATCTGTCATAACGTCGGTGTCCTTTGTTTATGATCGGGGGCAAACGGCAATTTAGCCCAAGTATAGCGGATTGTAGTGAATTTCACAATTAGCCTTCAATTTGTGTTGAGAGGACATGCGCGCCCCGGCCATGCACGGACGCCACGCGCGCGTCGCAGGTCAGCCCCGCTTCGTCGTACACCGCCATCAACGCCGCCCGAACACGGTCTGCCACTGCACGGTCGTCGCAGATCGCGGCGAGTGTCGGCCCGGCTCCGCTGATGACCAGCCCGTAAGCACCGGCAGCCTTCGCCGCAGCGCGGCACGCATCAAGCCGCGGCATCAGATGCTTGCGCGCCGGCTCAACCACGATGTCCGCCTCCATCGCCGCAGCAAGGGGACGGATTGCGCCGGTGTGCAGCGCATCGACCACCCGCGCGGCGTAAGCCGTCTGATGCACCATCATCTTGAGAGATACGGTCTGTGGAAGCACTGCACGAGCCTCCGCCGTAGGCACCGCAACGCCCGGCGTGGCAATAGCGAATACGAGTCGTTCGGGCACGGGCAGCGCGAAAAGCGAGTCCGGCGTAACCCCGGTGATCAGCAGGATGCCGCCCAACAGCGACGGGCCGACGTTGTCGGCGTGGTATCCGCTGACAGCCGCCTCACCCTCAAGGCAGGCCGCTAACAGCTCGCTTCGTTGGAACGGACTGCCGAGCAGCGCATTCACGGCGACGGCTCCGGCGACGGCGCTGGCCGCGCTGCTGCCGAGGCCGCTTGCAAGCGGAAGGCCCTTGGTGATCCGCAGTGACACTCCGCGATCAACATCGGCCATCCGCAGAACCGCCAGCGCGGCGATGCCCGCGGTATTCTTAGAGGGATCAAGGGGAAGGCGTCCGCCGTCGCCGGTTATCGACGCGATCGTGACGCCGGGCGTGTCCGACCATTCGGCGCATACGGTGTCACCGCCCGAGTCAAGCGCCAGCCCAAGGATGTCGAACCCAACTCCGAGGTTCGCCATGCTGGCTGGGGCGTAGGCCTCTGCCCTAGAAATCAACATGAACGGTGCTATCCTTGGCGCCGGATCGGTCGAGACGCACGAGAGGTTGAACTTGGCGAGCATCTTACAGTGCATGGATTGTGAGCGACAATACCCAATCGACGCGGTCATGTACGTGTGCGACTCGTGCGGGGGATTGCTCGACGTCCACCATGACCTCGACGCGCTCAAGCCGACCGTGACACGCGCGCTTTTCGAAAGCCGTCTCGGCGCGTTGGACGCCCCGTACAACTCCGGCGTATGGCGCTATAAGGAGCTGATCTATCCGGACATCAGCGACGACATGATCGTCAGCCGGCCCGAAGGCAACACGAATCTCTACCGTCAGGCCAGCCTCGCGGCGTGGTGCGGCGTTGACACGCTGTACCTCAAGCACGAAGGCGAGAATCCGACCGGATCGTTCAAAGATCGCGGCATGACCGGCGGATTGACGCAAGCGCGCCGTCTGGGCATGCAGCGTGTCGCCTGCGCCAGCACCGGCAACACGTCAGCCTCGCTGGCGGCCTACGCGGCATTCGCTGGCTTGGAAGGGATCGTGTTCTTCCAGAACAAACAGGTTGCTGTCGGCAAGCTCGCCCAAGCCGTCGCTTACGGCGCGACTGGTGTTCGCATCGACGCCGATTTTGACAAGAACCTTGAACTGGTGCGCACCGTCTCGGAGGCGCTCGGCATCTACGTGCTGAACTCTGTCAATCCGTTCCGCCTCGAAGGTCAGAAGTCGATCATGTTCGAGGTGCTGCAGCAGCTTAAGTGGAATGTGCCGGATTGGATCGTCGTGCCCGGTGGGAACCTCGGTAACTCGTCAGCGTTCGGCAAAGGCTTGTGGGAACTGCACCACCTCGGGCTGATCGACCGTCTGCCGCGCGTCGCTATCATTCAGGCGGAGGGCGCGTCACCGCTGTACGAGGCGTACCAGCGCGGTTTCGACCGCCTCGTTCCGCAGAAGGCCGACACCATCGCCACCGCCATCAAGATCGGCAATCCGGTCAACTACGCGAAAGCCGTGCGCACGATCCATTGGACAAACGGCGTGGTCGAGTCGGTCACGGATCAAGAGATCATGGACGCCAAGGCGTTGATCGACGCGTCCGGCATCGGCTGCGAACCGGCATCGGCTTGTTCGCTGGCGGGAACGCGCAAGCTGGTCGAGGCGGGGATCATCCAGCGCGGCGACAGCGTTGTCGGGATTCTCACCGGCCACGTCCTGAAGGATCCGGAAGCGATCATCAACTATCACAGCGATCAGCTTCCGCACATCCGACCGGCCTACCCGACCCGCCTATACGAAAGCGGGCCGTCTGTCGAGGAACTCTCGCGCATCTTGCTGCGCGAGCCAGCCAACCCCCTCAAGCCCGTGCGCGGATAGCCTTGCCTAGACGAAAGCCAGCGCCTGTTCGAGATCGGCAAGGAGGTCGCTGGCGTCTTCTATGCCAACAGCAAACCGCACCAGGTTATCCTTGATACCCAGCGCGAGCCGTTCTTCGGTCGTCTTTTCGTAGAAGCTCATCAGCGCAGGCTGCTCGATGAGGCTTTCCACGCCGCCGAGGCTGGGCGCAATGATCGGGATGCGCAGCGCGTCGATAAAGCGCGATGCCGACTTAAGATCGCCGGCCACCTCGAAGCTAACCACACCGCCAAAGCCGGACATCTGCTCAACGGCGATCCGATGATCCGGGTGCGACTGCAAGCCGGGATACCACACCCGTTCGATGCGCGGATGTCGTTCCAGATAGCGCGCCACAGTCAGCGCCGTCTCGTTCTGCTGGCGCACGCGGATTCCAAGCGTCTTGATTCCGCGTTCCAGCAGATACGCATTGTGCGGATCAACTACCCCGCCGAGCACGCCGCGGCTGTCACGCAGCGCCTTGATGCGGTCGGCGCGTCCGCTGACGACCCCGGCAAGGATGTCATTGTGGCCGCTGAGGTACTTGGTCGCGCTGTGCACCACGAAGTCGATGCCCCACTCGATCGGCCGTTGATTGACCGGCGTGGCGAACGTGCTGTCGATCAACGTCATCACGCGGCGGCGCTTGCCGATCTCCGCGATCGCTTCCATATCGGCCACGCGCAGGTACGGATTCGTCGGCGACTCGCTGATAATGAACCGTGTGCGGCGCGGGATCACGGCGGCGTCGAGCGCGTCGTAGTCGCCGCAGTCCACCACCGTCGTTTCGATACCGAGCCGCGCAAGAAACGTATTGCAGAACTGGCGCGTCCGGCGGTAACAGTCGCCCGTCATCACGATATGCGATCCGGTCGGCAGCACGGTCAGCAGCAGCGACGTCATGGCCGACATGCCGGACGCGAACAGCACCGAGTCCTCCGCGGCGTCGAGCGCGGCGATACGCTGTTCGACCGCGTGCACCGTCGGGTTGCCATACCGGCCGTATTCCTCGCGGGCTTCGCCATTCCCCCAGACTTTGCTCTCCATAAAGTCGATCAAGTCTTGGGTATCGCGGAAGGTATAGGTCGCGGTCTGGATCACCGGTGAATTGAGGCTGTGATGCGCCTTCTGTCGCGCCGCGCCCGCATGAACTGCGCGCGTGCTTGCGCCGGTTGGCAATTCCTCGTTCGTGTTGTCGTCGGTCAGTTGTTCCAAGCTCACATCCACCATCGCCTACCTGCTCTCAGACTCTCTGAATCAAAACGCCGGAACCTCATCAATGAAGGCTCCGGCGTAGATCTCAGATGCTTCTGAAATAAAAAGACCCCGCTCAGAAGGATATGAACGAGGCTGGTTGGCGTGGGACGCTGCGCAACACAAGCTTATCTGTCAGAGCCGAAGCTCCGCCGGAGTTGGCACCTTCCCGTGTTCTGAGGCACGGGGGTTGCCGCGGTTTCACAGGGCCGATCCCTCCACCGCTCTGGATAAGGTACAGAGTTATGTGCTACTCTGTGGCGTTGTTAACCTGCATGCAAACACTGTACCCCAATCTTGGCGCGGATGCAAGAGAACCGCGCAGGCCAAACCATCAAACGCCTATGACTCTTTCTTGGCTTATCGTCGGTGCAGGCATCCACGGCATGCACGCCGCCCTGCAGTTCGTCACGCATGGCCGTGTCCCGCACGCCGGGATACGGATCCTTGACCCACACGAGGCCCCGCTGGACAACTGGACATCCACGACTCGCGCAGTGGGCATGTCTTATCTGCGCTCGCCCTCTGTCCACCACCTGCATTGGGATCAGGGATCGCTCAATCTGTTCGCTCGCATCCAACACCGCGACAACGCCGCGGAATACATCCCACCGTATTCTCGTCCGTCGCTGTCGCTGTTCAATGCGCATGCGTCGCACGTCATCGCCAAGCACCGGCTTGACTTCCTGCTGGAGCGCGCGACGGTTCGCAGCCTGCGCAGCGCCGGCGCAGAGTGGATTGCGGAAACAGATCAGGGCGCCGTTCGTGCGCATAACGTGGTGCTCGCGTTGGGACGTTCCGGACAGCCGGAATGGCCGCAATGGGCGCAGCCATATCGCGGAACCCGCCGTATCGTTCACGCGTTTGATTGCAGTTACGCCCCACCCGCATCGGGCGAGACGGCCGTTGTCATCGGCGGCGGGCTGACCGCCGTGCAGATCGCGACGTACTTCGCGCGCGACGGATCTGGCCGCACCGTCCTTATCCACCGTCATCCGTTTCGCGTGCACGACTTCGATGCCGACGTCGGCTGGATGAACCCGATCCATCTGCGCGGGTTCGCTCAAGTGCCGTCTTGGAGCGAACGGCGGCGGATCATCGGCGAGGCGCGCCATCGCGGCTCGATCACGACGGATATGGCCGTGCACCTGCGCGATCTTCAGGCAGAGGGTCGTTTGGATGTGATTCAGTCGGAGGTGCTGTCGGTGCTGGATCGGGACGCCAAGCTCGCGTTGTTAACCGACGCTGGAACCGTCGTGACCGACCATGTCGTATTGGCAACTGGATTCGAGCGACGCCGGCCCGGGGGACAGATGGTCGACTCCCTGATCTACGATCACGGACTCCCGGTCGCTGACGACGGCTACCCGATTCCATCCCCTGCCCTGCGCTGGGCGCCGGGGCTGTACGTCATGGGCGCGCTCGCTGAGCTTCAGGTCGGCCCCGCGGCCAACAACATCATCGGCGCCCGCCTCGCCGCCCAGCGCATTCTATCCGGCCTATAGACGATTCAGCGCCCAACCACCAGCGCCCTGTGTCCTACGTCCCGAACTGGCGGTCGCCGGCATCCCCCAGCCCCGGAACGATGAAGCCGCGCTCGTTCAGGTGCGAGTCGACCGCGCCAACGTGGATCTTCACGTCAGGGTGCGCGCTGTTGAGCGTCTCCACTCCTTCCGGCGCGGCGATCAGCCCCATGTACTTGATCCGCGTGATGCCCGCGTTCTTCAACAGCGTGACCGCCGCAACCGCCGTGCCACCGGTGGCGAGCATCGGGTCGAGGACGATACAGAAATTCATGCGCGACTGGCTCGGCAGGCGGTTGTAGTACGTGATCGGCTGAAGCGTCTCCTCGTCGCGCCGCATGCCGATGTGCCAGACCTGCACGCTGGGCAGCATGGCCATTACGCCCTCGAGCATTCCGAGGCCGGCCCGCAGGATGGGGACGACGCCGACATCCTCGCACTTATACCCATCGGTCGTCGCCAGCGGGGTCTGCACCGAGCGCACCACCCCCGGCAAGTCCTGCGTCGCCTCGTAACACAGCAGCATCGACAGCTCGCGCACGAGGTCGCGGAAATCACGCGGGGGCGTGCCCACGTCGCGCAAGGCGGTCAGCTTGTGCTTGACGAGGGGGTGCTGCGAGACAAACACATTGTCCATGGGTGATATCCCTGTTCAATCGACTCATACGGATTAGTATGCGCCATCCGCCGGAGTCGATGCAATGTCAGGCTCCGACCCTGCCGGCGGCTGTGATATACTCGCCCCGGATTGGAATGGATGTTCGGATTGCCTCATGTCTGAAGAGCGGTTGGTGAGCGGCGGCCTGAAGCGCGATGAACGCGAAAACGCCGCGCTCCGCCCCAAGTACTTGCGCGAGATGGTCGGCCAAGACCGCGTGCGGGAGAACCTGTCGATCATCATCGAGGCGGCGCGCATGCGTAAAGAGCCGCTCGACCACACCCTATTCTACGGCCCGCCCGGCCTCGGCAAGACGTCGCTGGCGCATGTCATGGCGAACGAGATGGCGACCAATATCCGCATTACGTCCGGCCCGAGCATCGAGCGCGCCGGCGATCTCGCCGCGATCCTCACCAATCTGAAAGCCGGTGACATCCTATTCATCGACGAGGTGCACCGGCTGGGCCGCGCAGTCGAAGAGATTCTGTATCCGGCGATGGAAGACTTCGCGCTCGACATCGTCATCGGCAAAGGCCCGGCGGCCAAGAACGTGCGCCTGCGTTTGCCACGCTTCACGGTCATCGGCGCTACGACCCAACTAGCGCTCTTGGCGGCCCCACTGCGCGACCGCTTCGGCGCGCGGTTCCGCCTCGACTACTACGACCTGCCCGCGCTGGAACACATCATCCGGCGGGCCGCCGAAATGCTGCACGTCGACGTGAAGCCGCCCGGCCTCAGCGAGATTGCGCGCCGTTCACGCGGGACGCCGCGTATCGCCCTGCGACTGCTGCGCCGCGTGCGCGATTACGCCCAAACCCGCGCCGAAGGCATCATCACCGGCCCGGTCGCTGGCGAAGCGCTCGAACTACTTGAGATCGACCACCTCGGCTTGGACGACATCGACCGGCGCATGATGCGCGCGATCATCGAAAAGTTCGGGGGCGGGCCGGTCGGCCTCAACACAGTCGCCGCCGCGATCAGCGAGGATCAGTCGACCATCGAGAACGTGTATGAGCCGTTCTTGATTCAACTCGGTTTCATCGCACGCACTCCACGCGGGCGCGTCGCCATGCCCGCCGCCTACGAACACCTCGGCATACCCGTTCCGCCGACCACTCCCGCACCGCCCGATCAGCCCAGCTTGCTCTAGGCGAAGTGGTGTGTATCCCGTAACGGAGAACTGCCGAGTCCGTCGTTTTCTCTGTCCTGCACATCCGAGGCGAAATACGCCGATCTGAGTAACGGTGGCACTGTGACCCATGACCCATATTTCCGAATTCGACTATGAACTGCCGCAAGAGCTGATCGCGCAGACCCCGGTCGAGCCGCGCGACTCGTCCCGGCTCATGGTGGTGGAGCGCGAACACGGCTCAATCGACACCAGCCGCACATTCCACGACATCGCGGATCTGCTCAATCCGGGCGACGTGCTGGTGCTGAACACGACCCGCGTCGTTCCTGCGCGGCTTCCGGCGCTCAAACCTACCGGGGGCGCGGCTGAAATCCTGCTGCTGCGCCAGCTCACCCCTACCCGCTGGAACGCGCTGGTCGGCGGTAAGAACATCACGGTCGGCACCCGGCTCGGATTTCCCGGCTCGGCGCTGTCCGCGACCGTGGTCGAAGACCTCAGCGGGGCCGAGCGCGTCGTAGAATTCAGCGAACCGCCCGGCGGCCATCTCGCGCAGATCGGCCAAACGCCCCTCCCCCCCTACATCCACACGCCGGTCAGCGACCCCGAACGCTACCAGACCGTGTATGCGCAACAGGAAGGCTCGGCGGCGGCGCCCACCGCTGGCCTGCATTTCACACCCGACCTGTTGATCGCGCTGCGCCGTAAGGGAGTCCTGTTCGCCCACTGCACGCTGCATATCGGCCTCGATACGTTTCAGCCGGTTAAGGTCGTGACCATCGAGGATCACGAGATCCACAGCGAATACGCCGAGCTGCGCACACAGGACGCGGAGATCATCAACAAGGCGAAGCTCGCCGGCGGGCGGATCATCGCGGTCGGCACGACCAGCGCGCGCACGCTTGAAACCGCTGCCCTCGTGAGCGCAGGCGGCGACCCGCAGCATCCCGAAGACAGCGCTGATCTTTGCCCGTGGCGGCCGGTCGCCGCGTTCGCGGCCGATACGCGCCTCTTTATCACGCCCGGCTATCATTGGAAGGCCGTGGACGCGCTCATCACCAACTTCCATCTGCCGAAGTCCACGCTCTTGATGATGATCTCCAGCTTCGCCGGGCTTGACCTCACACGCAAAGCGTATGCCACCGCGATTGCGCAGCGGTTCCGCTTCTACTCGTTCGGTGACGCAATGTTGATCGTATAGCGCACAGGTTCCTTCAAGCCGAGGATTGACCGGCATTTCCGGCTGTGCTATAAATGGCGGGTCACGCCCCGTGTTGGGGCGTTTTTGAACGCCGTCTTCCCCGCGCGCTTGACTTATCAATCCCAAGCTCAGCCGTGGAAGCAAGCGAAGATTGGAGCGCATTTCGCATGTATGCCATTTTCCGTTCAGGCGGGCGTCAGTTCCGTGCCGAAGTCGGGCAGGAAATCGACGTCGAACGCCTCCCCTTCGATGAGAACCAGTCCGTAACGATTGACGACGTTCTGCTGATCGGTGACGGCGACGACACCGTGATCGGCACGCCGACCGTCGACGGCGCCAGCGTGACCGTCACGGTCACCAAGCAGCTGCGCGGCGACAAGGTCATCGTCTTCCGCTACCGTCAGCGGACGAACTATCGCCGCAAGACCGGACACCGCCAGTACTATACCCGTCTGCGTATCGACGCGATCAACCGGTAATCGCAGGTTTCAGGAGACACGACCATGGCTCATAAAAAGGGCGGCGGCTCGACTAAGAACGGGCGCGATTCAAATGCGCAGCGGCTGGGCGTAAAAGCCTTCGGCGGCGAGTTCGTCATCCCCGGCAACATCATCGTGCGGCAAAACGGCACTAAGTTCCACCCGGGTGAAGGCGTGGGCATGGGCCGCGACTATACGATCTTCGCGGTCGAGGAAGGCTACGTCTACTTCGAGCGTATGCGTGGGCGCGGCGCGCAGAAGCAGATCAGCGTACGCCCCGAAAACCCGAACAAGACCACGGCGCCTGCCGAGTCGGCAAAGTCAGAATCCGCCGCAGACTAAGCGGTAAACCCTGTGAATTCCGGGTGCGCCACCCTCCCTTCTGGGGCCGCGCCCTGTTGTCCTAGGAGACATCCATGAAGGCCAAGATCCACCCGAAGTGGTATCCCGCCGCGACCGTCGTCTGCGCATGTGGCAACACATGGACGACCGGCGCGACTATCCCCGAAATCCGTACCGATATCTGCTCGGCGTGCCATCCGTTCTACACCGGTGAACAGCGCATCGTTGACACCGAAGGTCAGATCGACCGCTTCCTCAAGAAGCTGCAAGTTCGGACGAACATGGCGGCCGAGGCCGAGGCGCGCGCTGCGATCAAAGCCGCGCCGGCCAACCCGACGCTTCAGGACTTGGGCCTCGACAAGCGCACCATCAACTCGCTGAAGGAAGCGGGCGTCGAGTTCGCCAACGAGCTGCTGCATAAGCTGGTCGACGAAGGCGAAGATGCCATCCTTGCCATCGGCGGGATTGGCCGGCAGTCGCTCATCTCGATCAAGAAGGCGCTGCGCTCTCACGGCTACGAAGTGCCGGGCGCAGAGGCCGAGTAAGTTCCCTTAAGGCCAATTCAGACAAGGCAGGCCGCATCGCGCGACCTGCCTTTTTCGTTACGTTTCACAACGCTGTCAACTGAAGGATCACGTTTATGCGCCATCACAGCGGGCACATCGAGGTCATCTGCGGGAGCATGTTCAGCGGCAAGACGGAAGAACTCATCCGCCGCGTGCGCCGGGCCGAATATGCGCGCCAGAACATTCAGATCTTCAAGCCCGATATCGATACGCGCTACGCGGCGAAGTCGGTCGCCAGCCACAGCGGGCAGACAGCGACCGCACATCCGATCAAACAGGCCGCCGACATCGTCCGCCTGCTGAAGCCCGAAACGACCGTCGTCGCCATCGACGAGGTTCAGTTCCTCGATAAAGAGATCGTCCCGGTGGTCGAGACTCTTGCCAACAAGGGTATTCGCGTCATCTGCGCCGGCCTTGACCTCGATTTTCGCGCCGAGCCGTTCGGCTCGATCCCGGCGCTGATGTCCATCGCCGAGGAAGTCACCAAGCTGCGCGCGATCTGTGTGATCTGCGGTGATGTCGCGTGCCGGTCGCAGCGGCTCGTCAACGGCCAACCTGCCCGTTACGACGATCCGGTCATCATGATCGGCGCGCAGGAAGCGTATGAGGCCCGCTGCCGCCAGCACTTCTCTGTCCCCGGAAAACCCGGTTTCCGCCTAGAACCATAGCGGGGCGCGTACTGGCAACCCTAGCGATGTTCCGCTAGAATCCCCGACGGCAGGTAAGTGAGACCGCCTGTATAGCTGCTGAAGGGAGCGTGTCATGGCAGTTGCAGCATCGACTTCGAATAGTGTCGTGCGTGGCGACACCAACAGTATGTGGTTGCGCACGCGTCGCTGGGATTTGATGTATATCACGTTCAGCGTCATCGTCGTTCCACTGCCGTACTTGGTGTATCTGCTGCTGCGCGCCACCAACCCCGCTGATGCGGCATGGGATGATTGGTCGCGTAACCTCGTAAACGCGTTCGTAGCCGTAGCGGTCGGTGGGCCGCACATGATGTCGACGTTCCTCCGCACCGGGCTGGATGACAGCTTCAAGAAGCGCTATCCCATGCTCATCCGGTCTTCTATCATCATTCCGATTGTGGTCGTGTCGCTCGCGTTCCTCAACCTGACACTGCTGCTGACCGTATTCTTCTTCTGGGCCGCGCTGCACGTTCTGCATCAAGTGACGTTCATCGTGGAGCTTTACAACCACAAGGAGACCACACAAGTTCGCCGTGGGAGCGCAGTCACGCCTATCGCCCGCGCGATCGACTATGCCGTGATCCTCACCTGTCTGTTCCCGATGGCGGCGTTCAAGATCAGCCAAGGCTCGTTCGACATCGGCGTGAACGATCTCACCCGCGTCATCCCGGAGTTCTTCCAGCAGGCGTGGTTCTTCTATACCATGACTGCCGTGTTCCTTGCCGCGGTCGGTGCGTTTGTGCTGAAGTCGGTGCGGGAATACCGCAGCGGAATCCTGAACGTCCCGAAGACGACGTTCGTCGCCTTTACCGTGGTGATCGCGTTCGTGATGCCCGCCTTGCCGAACCTCGACACGGCGTTCCAAGGGCTGAACACGTGGCACTCGTTCCAGTATCTGGCGATCACGTTCTATATCATCAAGATCAAGGCGGCTTACGGCGATCTTCAGGCAAGCGCGCCGCTGGTTGCGCGGTTCAGCAAGGGCAAGGACTCACGCGGTCTGTACCTGCTGAGCGCGATTATGCTGGTCGGGTCGGCGCTGGTGTTCGCCGTCGTCTACGCGCTCTCGCACATCATCACCCCGCAGCCCGGAATGCTCACGCAGGGCATTCCCTACGAACAGGCGCTCGGCAACTGGAGGTTCGACGTCGCGTACTACACCGCGATCCTCTCGTTCCTCTGGATCCACTACTATCACGACCACTTCCTGTTCACGGACTTCGAGTCGCTTGACGACGCCTACGCGACCTAACGCCGGCGTACTGTCCAGCAAAGAAGCGGGCCGCACAATCGTGTGGCCCGTTTTGTTTACAACAGCATCCGGCCTGCTTTAGGGGAACGCTTCAGCGGCCCACTGCATCGGGTCGACCGGCGTCCCGTGCAGCCACACTTCCCAATGGAGATGAGCGCCGGTTGCCCGCCCCGTCGAACCAATCGCGCCGATGGCCTGACCGGCCTGCACGAAATCACCGAGATTCACGTACCGGTCGCTCATGTGGGCGTAAAGCGTGTACACGCCCCAACCATGATCGATGACCACGCACACACCGCGGATATTGAGCGTGTCCGCAAGCACCACACGCCCGGCGGCAGCAGCGATCACCGGCGTGCCGGGCGCGCCTGCGAAATCCGCGCCGGTATGATGCCGGTTGAAGTCGCTTCCGTTATACGCACGCTCTGCTCCGAACGCGCTGAACATCGAGGCGGCAGCGGGTAAGCCCATCGGCCCGTCGACGTACAGATCGGGGGTGTAGCGCGATGTGAGCGCCTCCAGCAGGCCGCGTTCGTTATCCTCGACGCCTTGCACGAGCAGCGGCACCTTGCTGTCCGGCAGCGTAATATACTGCCGTCCGTAACCGCCCGACGTGACTTGCACATTGAACCGCAGCACTTCCGAGCGTCCGGTGGTATCGGCCACCGACACGGTGATGTCGTAGATTCCCGGCGCCGTGCCGAGCGCTACAGGCAGGAACGCACGATGCGCCACACCGCCATCGGACGAGGACACCGGAATCACGCGGTTGAGAAACGTGACGTTCACGGTCGCCGGCGCCGCAGACGTAATCAACAGGCGGGCGGACTTCCCCTCCGTCAGCACCAACGGCGTGAGGTCAATGGTCGCGATCCCATCTGGCAGCGCGCTCACGGCGCTGGACGTGCGCGCATCGGGGATAATCAGGTCTTGCCCCGCGAAGATCCGCGACGCGTCTTGAATGCCGTTCGCCGCTTGAATGGCCGACATATTGACGTCGTACTTCTGGGCGATTCGGAACAGAGTTTCTCCACGCTGCACACGGTGGATGACCTGTTCACGCGGTGGTTCCGGCGAATCGGGCGCGCCTTCAGCCGGCGCATCAGTCTGCGGGATTTCCCCGCTGAGCCGCAGCACTTGGCCGACATAGATCGAGTCCGGGTTCGCGAGGCTGTTGAGCGCAACCAGCGTCTCGAGGTTCACGCCGAACGCCGCGCTGATCGACGCCAGCGTATCCGCAAACTGGACGATATACGTCTCGGGGGTTTCTGTCTCCGGGATGAAGTCCGGGCCGGGGATGATCAACCGTTGGCCGACGAGGATGTTCGATGGGTTGAGTATCCCGTTCACGCGCGCCAGTACATCAGTCGTCAGGCCGTATGACTGCGCGATGCGGAACAGGGTTTCACCGCGCTGGACAACGTGTATCGTGCCTCCCGCGGGCGGCTGCTGCGCCATCACGAGCGTACTGCTCAGGATGAGAACACAAACGGCCGTTAAGGCCCATGCCCGTATCTTGATGTGAAAATTCATGGCGTGCTGCCTGAAACGTTACGTCGTGCGATCTGAGAACGTCAGCACGTCGCCGATTTCTACGCTATCCAGCACGCTGACGTTCGCTTCAACATAGTACTGAGCGGGGGCCTTCGGTGCATAGGCCGGCCTCCACGGTTTCGCCACCGCTTTATCGACGACCCGGCCATCCTTCGCCAACCACACAACGCCGATGGTGAAGCGCATAAAGAACATGTGGATCGTCGTCGCCGCCTTGCTCTCGCGGCCCGTGACGAATAACAACCCCTCCCCTTGCGGAAGGCCGGCGCGGCCCATCAAACCGACGAAGTGGCACAGGAAACTCGCGCACCAGCGCGCTCGCCCCAGCACCACCTCGCCAGTGCGGGTGTTGCGAAGCACCCGATAGTCGCTCATTTCGGGATGAGCAGCATCTGTCCGTAGAAGATGCGGTTCGGATTCTCGAGGTTATTGGCCTCGATGATCGCCCGCGCCGTGACTCCATACCGGGCTGCAATCCGATACACCGAATCACCAAACTGCACGAAGTGACGGATCGGCGCAGGTGTGTTGGACGGCGCTGGCGTGGCCTCCGTCGTTTCCTGCTCTACCGGGATGACCAGCACCTGCCCGACTGTAATCAGGTTGTAGTTCAGGATACGATTAGCCTGACCAAGTTTGACAACATCCACGCCGTACTGCTTGGCAATCGCCATGAGCGAGTCGCCCGGCTTCACGCGGTAAGTGACCGGTTCAACCGTCGCGGGCGCGGCCTCGGTCGCGGTCGCCGCGGGTTCTTCGGTTTCCGCTGGCGTCACTTCCTCGGTTGCCGCCGGGGTGGGTTCCGCCGTGACCTCGGTATTTTCGAGCGTCGGGACAACCGGCGTGCTGACCGGCACGATCAGGCGGTTTCCGGGGTAGATGATCGCGGTTTCGCTCAGGCCGTTAGCCGCGCGGATCGCCTCGATCGAACTGCCATACACCACGGCGATGGAATACAGCGAGTCACCGGGCTGCACGACGTGTTCAATCGTGCCGGGCGCGGCCGCGGACTCCGCCGGAGTCTCTACCGGCTCGACCGGTTCTTCGGTTGGCGTCGGGGCGTCAGTCGGCGCTTCGGTCGACGCATCTGCCGGCGTGTCGGTAGGCGGCGCAACGACATCCGTAGGCTGTACCGTAAGCGACGCGTTGTCCACGTAGACATCGGTGACCAAACGCGCCTCGGCAATTGTCGTGCGGACGAATACCGTCGCGAACTCACCGCTGGGCGCGGCCGTGACCGACACCGGCACGAACGCGTCATACTGGCTGATCGGCTGCGACCAGATGATCGTCGTGGCTTCGGGGTCGATGCTGCCGGTCGGGTCGATCCCGACTTCAATCGTCACACCGCCCGGATCCACGCTCGCAGCGGGATTGCTGTCGTCCCGCGTCGACCAGACCCACACATTGGCGGTGAAGGTCAGCGGCACGCCGGGCGCTAGGCCGGTCACGGATTGAAACACGCCCGCACGATGCGTTGCCAAGAATGACGAGTACATCTGCGCGGTGCCGTCAACCGCACGATCGGCCGGCGCTTCCAAGAAGTCCGGGCGCTCGGTCAGCGGGCCAACGAACCACGGCATCCACCCGTCCGCGACCATGCCGCCGCCCGTGTCGACGAACGGCCCGTCAAAGTTCGGATTGCGCAGAAGTTCCTCGCCCTGCGCACCCGCCACACCAAACGTCACACTAAACAACGCCACTATCGCGATGAATGCGAGTCTTCGCATTGTTGTGCCCCCTAGCAAAGCAATACTCGTCTAGTCTCAGTGTAAATCATTCATGCGACTTCGGCCAATAACGTTTGGGCTGCTCTCCCGGCTGAGCTATAATCGCGGTTTCCCTACTTTGGCGAGGTTGGCGTTGGAACAATCGACGGAACAGGTGTTTGACCTCCTGCGGCGTTATGGCGCTGCCGTGATGTCCACCGCCGAACTGCATGACCGCCGCATCGAAACAGCCCGTGATGTGCCTGCCCTCAAGATCGATCTGTCGATTGATCAAGAACGCGCGCTCACGGTGCTGCGCGCTGCGGTTGCTGGCGGGGATGCCCCGATCGTCGTACAGGCCGATCCACTCTACGGACTGCACGACTATCAGGTGACGGCGGTCGCTAACGGACTCGAAATCCCGCGCAGCTCGTGGCAGCCGCTGGCAGCGCTAATGCAGGCGGTATATCGTGCGTTCGTCACCGCCGACCTGCTCTCGCTCCATCTCGAACCCGTGATATACACCGAGGCGGGCATCTGGTACGTCGGCGGCGCGCGCTCGATTTTCGACGGCGCGGCGCTGTTTCGTCATCCCGAGGTCGCTAACGCCATCTCAGAGCCGTCCATCGGCCCGCGTTCCTTAAAGGCACTCGGGATCACGTATATCAAGCTCGGCGGTCAGATCGCCTGTATCGCCAACGGCGCGGGCCTCGCGATGGCCGCGATGGATGCCGTGACACGCCTCGGTGTGCCGTACAATATCACGCCAGCCAGTTTCGTCGATATCGGCGGAAGCGCGCGCTCGGAGACGGTGCGCACGGCGCTCGGCGTCGTCCTTGAGGACGCCGCGGTACTGAGCATCATCTTGAACGTGTTCGGTGGCCTGACACGCCCCGACGATGTCGCGCAGGGACTCATCGGGGCCTATTCGTCTTCAATGCGCACGGTTCCGGTGGTCATCAGGCTGCATGGAAGCGCAGCGCAAGCGGGCAGCACCCTGATCCAAGCGGCCGGACTGGACTCTCTCGTCACTTTCGCAGACTCACTGGATAACGCGGCGTCACGGGCGCTCACTGCCGCGCGAGGCGGATAATGGGACTCTTCACGCGAGCTGATGATCTACGCGTCGTGGTGCAGGGCATCACAGGGCGCGAGGGTGGATTTCACACACAGATCATGCTCGCCTACGGCACTCACATCGTGGCTGGCGTCACCCCCGGCAAAGGCGGTGAGTGGGCATCCGGCATTCAGGTGCTTGACAGCATGACCGAGGCGGTGAGCATCTCAGGCGCGAATACATCGGTCATCTTCGTGCCTGCCGCGCAGGCTGCAGACGCGATCTTCGAATCCATCGACGCCGGCATCGAACTCATCGTGTGCGTGACGGAGGGCATTCCGGTTCATGACATGCTGCGCGTTTGCGCACGGCTTCGCGCGAGTAATGCCCGGCTGATCGGCCCGAACTGCTCCGGCATCCTCGAACCCGACCGGGTATCCATCGGCACCTTCCCCGTTGAAGCCGCCATGCCGGGCCGCATCGGGGTCGTATCACGGTCAGGCACGCTGTCGTACGAGGTCGTCGCCACGCTGACCGCCGCCGGGCTGGGACAGTCGTGTGTCGTCGGTATCGGCAGCGATCCGATTGTCGGAACAACGCTGACCGACGTTCTGACCGCCTTTGAATCCGACCCCGAAACGGATGCGGTCGTGTTGATCGGCGAGATCGGCAGTATGGCAGAACTCAACGCTGCGGAGTACATCCGCGCCAACATGACCAAACGGGTCGTGGCGTATATCGCAGGCGTCAGCGCCCCGGACGGCCTGCGGATGGGCCACGCCGGTGCAGTGATCCGCAGCCCGGAAGAGCGCGCGGAGTTCAAACAGGCGGCGCTGCGCGCGTCCGGCACGCACATCGCGCACAGCATCAGCCAAATCCCGTCGCTGATTAAACCGGGGACGTAATCACCGGCTCGTACGCGTCCCGATTGACCCAGCCCTGCCGGCCGTCCGGAAACGATAGGAGCGCCCGTCCGCTTTCCACGGCCTCGATTCGGGCTTCCGCGCCCGCATACACTGTCCCTAATTCAAACCCTGCGCCGTCGCTCTGGTTGTACAGCACCGCCTCTAGCGCCGTGATCACCGCAGGAGGCGCAAGCCGGACGGATGCGACGCGGACGGCCAGCAGCACGGTCAGCAGCCCCGCCACGATGCTGAGCGTGACGGCAGCGACGCGAATACGCCGCCGTGTGACATGAATCAGCCATGCGCCGCCCGCCGCCGCCAGCGTAATCACCGTCAGCCACTGCAGCTCCGCCGCCGAGACCAGCTCAGCGGTCACGCGCTCCAGCGCCGGAAGGATGCGCTGATCCTCCTGAACCACGTCTACACGCAGTGAACGGACGAGCGCGAGGCCAAGCTGAACCTCCGACGCGCGCGGCATATCAAGCTGCGCCCGCTTAAAGTACAGCATCGCCCGCCCCAGATCGTCGTTCATCAGCAGCGCCTGCCCCGCATTAATGAACGTTGCCGGTCGCGCATCTTCACCGGCCGCCTGCACCCACAGATCAGCCGCGCGTTCGAAGTCGCCTGCCTCATACGCCGCTTCAGCCCGTTCCGCCGTGGACTGGCCGACCGCGAGAGACGCCAGCAGTGCCAGCGCAACGACGCTAACGAGCCACCGCATTGCGCCGCTCCTCGACTGCTTTGACGAACCCGTATGCCCGGTCAACCGCCCGTGATAGGACAGCGTGTGGTTCGGGCGCATAGGCGAAGCCCTCAAGCTCGGTGAGAACAGCGGCCGCCGCCGAATTCGCTGAAACGTCTCGCATTCCGATATCCGTCAGATACCGCCGCACAAGGCCACCCAGCGCCTCGATTCGATTCGCGTCGGATGCGCGACGCAGCCCGGCCCGGAACTGCTGGAAGGCCCGTCTCGCACGCCGCCTGCGCCGCCAAGCCTCAAACTCCAATCGAGCGAAGGGGATCGCAAGCGCCGAGACCGCCAGCGCCGGGCCGACGATCCACAACAGCCATGCGGGATACGACAGCGGGGGCACGTCGTCGACCAGTGGAAGCGCCTCGCTGGGGACGAGCGCGCCAGTATCGCGCCGGATGCTGCCGTCCGCCGCCGCGAGCACATCCACACGCACGGCAGGCGCCTCGATATCGACAAATCCGGTGCGCGGATCAAAGATCGTGAACGGCGCGACCCCCACCTGCACAGTCCCCGCCTCATCCGGTATGGCCGTCCAGCGCAGCGTGACCTCCTGCGTCGCCAATGCCCCGTCGAACGTCACGTCCGTCTCACCCGCGTCGGCATAGAGACGCCACGACTGCGGCAGGACAAGCTCAGGCGCGGGACTGGCTTCGAGGTTCGCGCTCCCCGACAACCGCAGCGTGACACGCACCGCTTCGCCCAGCCGAATCGTCGTCGGCTCGACCGTCAACTGCGGGATCACCGCGCCGACCAGTCCGCCGAAGTTGTCCGGGGCGGGCGGAACCGGCGCCGCCTCAACCGTGAGCGATTCGCCCGCCACGATCACGGACTGACCGCTGCCGTCATCAATAAACTGAACGCGCGGCCGTTCAATCGTAAGCAGGCCGTCTCGCAGCGGATAGAGGCTGATCTGGAAAATCGCTGCCTCGTATTGTTTCCCGTTTCGCGTCTCAGAGCCTTGAAACGAGCGTACTTCGCCGTGCCAAAACCCGTTGAACTCTGGCTGCATCAGCACGATTTCGCGCGACGCGTCTGTGAACGCCGTCACCGTGTAAATCAACTGCTCGCCGACGAATGCCCGCGGACGATCCAGCGCGACACCCACCAGCACCGGTTCGTCCTGCGCGGCCACGCCGACTGTCAGCACGCCAAGGATCAGCAGCGGGACAAGCCACCTCACCAGCCCACCTCCGGCTCGCCATCCGCGCGCGGCGTCTTTGAAAACGGGATGATCGGATCAGCGTCACGCGCGGCCGCGTCGAGCAGCCGGAGCGCATCCTCAATCGTCAAGCTGCCGCTTTCCACCGGCGCTGGTGTCGAGTTCGCCTCAGCGCCGAAGTCACCGGAACCCACCTCAGGGGTTGCGGTTGGATCAGGCTCCAACTCCTCACGCGGCGGCGTGGGTGTCGGGCCGTCGAAGCCACCCGATTCCGGTGTCGGTGTCACGGTCGGATCGGTGCTGCCGTCGTCCGGCTCGGTGCGCTGCTGCTGCTCTCGTGGCAGCGGATCTTCGACGAACTTCAGCGAGAGTTCGTAGTTATAACGGGCGTCGGCATCGGCGGGATCGCGTTCAAGGATCTCGCGAAATGTGCGAGCCGCCGCCGCATACTCACGAGCGTAGAATCGCGCGACGCCGAGGTTGAACGCCGCATCGCGCCATATTTTGGGCGATCGTTCCTGTGCCGCCAACTCAAGCCACTTCGCGGCGCGCAGATCGTCAAGTCCGATCCATGCCGTCCCCGCGCGGAACACGTCGAACGGGCTGGCGTCAGGCTGCACGGCGGCTCGTTCAAACAGCTGCGCCGCGTGTTCAGTGCCCATCTCGCGGCTTGCCCGGACGGTATCCGGCACGGCGCGCGAGAGCACAAACGCCACGATCAGCGTTATCAGCAGGGGCGGGCTGAGGCGGCGAATCGCTGCGCGCACCTATCCCTCCCGCCGGCGCCAGATGTCAGCGCCCAACAGCACCAGCGCAGCCAAGACAGCCCACCCGTATCGCGACACACCGAGCGACTGCAACTGTGCACCAACCGCGCCCAGCTCAAGCTCCTGCACCGAAGCGATGACCGCCACGGATTCAACGCCGGTGTCGGTCGCGCGCTGATACGTGCCGCCGGCCGCCTCAGCGATATCGAGCAGGCTGTCCTCGTCCAGCCGTGTCGTGACGATCTGCCCGGCGTCATTCGCCACAAGGCCGATGCGATTGCCCGCCGCGTCGTAGCGAGGGATCACGTCGCCTTCCGGCGTCCCGTAGCCGATCACATGCACGCGAATGCCGAGTTCCCGCGCGCGAGCCGCAGCCACAACCGGATCGCCGATTTGATTCTCACCGTCGCTCAGCAGCACGATCACGCTGCTGTCTGCGCCCCGTGACGCCAGCGCCTCGATCGCCTGATCCAAGGCGTCGGCGATGACCGTGCCCTGCCGCGTGACCAAACTGCTCGACGCGCTTTGCACGAACAGCCGCGCGGCTTCGGCGTCAAACGTGAGTGGTAAGTACACATACGCTTCGCCCGCGAACACGATCAAGCCGAATACGTTGCCCTCGGCTTGGTCGATGATGTCCAGTGCGGTCAGCTTGGCGCGTTCGAGCCGGCTTGGGGTCATGTCGATCGCGTCCATGCTCGCGCTCACGTCAAGCACCAGCATCACCGCGCCACCCCGCGCGTCGATCAAGTCGAGTTCGACGCCGAAGACGGGATTTGCCAGCGCGACGATCACCGCGGCAAGCCCGCCCAGCCACAGCAGCCTGAGCGGCCGCCGCGACGACGTCCCAAGCGCCGCGCCCCGCAGCCGACGCTGCCTTGCCCGAACGCGTTCGACAAACGGGATCGCGGCCACAAACACAAGGAGGATCAGCCAAATGGGTGACGTGAACATAGCGGCTGCCTACGGCGCGGTATCGAGCACGAACGCGCGGAGCGTCCACTCGGCCAGCAGGCAGATCAACGCCGCGGCCAACAATGCGGGCGCCCAGTCTCGCCATGGAATGTACACCTGTCGGCGAACGGGCGTGCGTTCGAGGCGGTCAATCGCCGAGGCCGCCGCGGCTAGACTGGCCGAATCCGCCGCGCTGAAGTACCGCCCGCCGCCGATGTCAGCCGCCCGCTGAAGCGCCGATTCGTCCAGATCGGATTCGATCATCGTGATGTTGCCTTCGCCGTCCGGCGCGGGCACCTGCCCCCTGCGACCAACCCCGATGGTAAAGACTCGAATCCCCAACGCCGCCGCAGCCTCGGCCGCCAAGCTCAGGTCAACTCCTGAGTTCGTCGCGCCGTCCGTGAGCAGGATGATGACCTTGCTCCGCACGGTGCTCTCCCGCATAAGCGCGGCCGACGCCAGCAGCCCAACACCCGATGCCGTGCCGTCCAGCGCTTGTTCGCCGTCGGCCGTGCGCAGTTCGGAGATCAAGCGGACGCCGTCCAGTGCCGAGCGAACCGTCTGATAGTCAAGCGTCAGCGGAACCAGCGTATACGCAGCGCGCGCATAGATCACCACGCCGATCCGGTCGAACTCGCGCCCTGCCACGAAATCCGCGATCACGTCTTTCGCCGCCTCAAGCCGGTTCAACGGCTGAAAGTCCAGCGCCGCCATGCTGCCCGACACGTCGAGCGCGAACACAATGTCGATGCCCTCGCCGCGGATGACTTCCTGCGCCGTGCCGGCTTGTGGTCGCGCCAGCGCCACGACGAGCAGACACCACGCCGCGACACGAAGCGTATCCGGCAGCGGATGCAGGCGTACCTTCCAGCTTCGGATGCCGGTGCGCGTCAAGCGGACGTCGCCGTACAGGCGCGCAGGAAGACGCCGCCGCCAGCGGCCCTTCCAGATCACCCAGCCGGCCGCGATCAGCAGTGGGAACGCCCACGCGTGCGCAAACCGGAACTCATCCATCGAGAATCTCGTTGATTGCCCGCAGCGCCAGCCGGCGTAGATCATCGGCCTCGTCCGCCGTCACGGGCGTGGTGCGATATAAAAGCGCCTCGGCCGTGTCTCGCGTTCGCCGCAGCCCATCCGACTCCGGTTCCAGCCGGTAGGCTCGCTGCACAATTCGCATCACCGCGCGCGATACAGCACGTGGGTCGTCACTGCTGATACGTCCGAGCGCGCGCGCCAGCGCATCCAGCGGATCGGGGGGCGTGGTCAATTCGGCTTCGGGGCGCAGCTTCGGCACAACGACCATCAACACGACCACGCATATCCCGGCGACGAGCACGAGGCCCGGCCACGGCCAGATCGCGCCCGGAAATCCGACCGCCGGGATCGGATCCTCTGCGCCGGCCTCCAGCACGGTTGGCACACTGAAATAGGCTTCCGTCACCGGCACGCGCCGAATATCGCCGCCGCCCGCGCCATAGCCGAGGTATGTCGGCGGCGTTACGGCGTCCTCCGGCCGCCAAAGCACTACGACGAACGACTGCGATACCGAGTTTCCAACCTGCTCGACCGGCTCGATCGAACGCACCTCGAACGGCCCCCACGGATCGGTGATCTGCGGCCACTCGACCAGCGAGGTGTCGGGTGTCAATTCAACCTTCAGCGTCAGGGTGAACGGCTCGCCGGTCAGGGGCGCGTAGGTACTCGCCTCGAAGCGCGCGCTGACAATCGGTGAGTCAAAGTCCGCCGCGAACGCCGCCTCCACCATGCACAGCACCATCGCGGCAAACAGCCAACGCCTCACAGCCGCCGTCCTTCCGCGGCCCTACGGCGCATGAATCGGGCCAAGGCGGCAATCGGGTCATCGCCGGTCGAGAGCGTCATACGATGCGCCCCGCTGCGGACGATGGCGCGGGTGCGCGCCTCATCGAACTGCTGCGCACGCTGGGCAAACCGCGCACGCCACGCCGAGTCCCCTGAATCGACCACGATCCGCCGCTGAGTCTCGGCGTCTTCGAGGACAACGAGACCGGCATCGGGCCATGCGCGCTCAAGCGGTTCGGAGACCACACAGGCGACCACGTCGTGCTTTGCGGCGGCCAACGCCAGCGCCGATTGATAGTCCCCCGCCGACGCCAAGAAATCCGACAAGACAAAGATAATCCCGCGCTGACGCTGCGCCCGAACCGTCATCCGCAGGGCTGTCGTCAAGTCCGTGCCAAGCAGACTCGCGTCCTGCCCCAACACCGCACGGATGACGCGCAGCACGTGATTGCGCCCTCGGCGAGCCGGCACAAAGGTCGTACCGCCGCTGTGAACCGTCAGCGCGCCGACGCGGTCGCCCGCACGCCCGCCGATCCACGCGACAGCCGCCGCCAATTCCGCAGCTACCTCACGCTTTGAACGCGGTGCGCCCGCGCGCATCGAGCCGCTGTCGTCGATCACCAGCATGACGGACAAATCGCGCTCGGCGGCAAACTGCTTGACGTGCGGTTCCCCGATTCGCGCGCTGACCTTCCAGTCCATGTGGCGCACGTCATCGCCCGGCTCGTATGGCCGGACGGAATCGAACGTGACGCCGCGCCCGCGAAAGGCCGCGCGATACGCCCCGATCAAGCTGCTGTCGACCATTTTGCGTGTTCGCAGCTCGATGCGAGCGACGCGGCGTATCAGGTCGGGGTCGATCGCGCTCATGCGGGCACTGCGACCCGTGCGATCAACTGCTCGATGATCGTATCGCTGGTGACACCCTCCGCTTCAGCCTCGAAGCTCAAGCTGATGCGGTGGCGCAGGATGTCCGGCGCGACCTTGCGGATGTCGTCAGGCGTGACATGACCCGAGCCGCGCAGATACGCATGTGCCCGGCTCGCGCGCAGCAAGCCCAACGATGCGCGCGGCGATGCCCCAAGCGCGATCAGCGGCGTCAGCGGCTTGAGGCCGTACTGTTCAGGATTGCGTGTCGCCTCGACCAGCGACAGCACGTACTCCTTGAGCCGGTCATCGACGAAAATCTCGTTATGCACCGCGTACTGAGCGTTGGACAGGTCACGGGCTTCCATCACAGGCGCTGGCAGCGGCGGGGTTTCGCTTCCCATGCGTTCCATCACCTCGCGCTCCTGCGCCCGCGTGGGATAGCCGATCACGACCTTGAGCAGGAAGCGGTCGAGCTGCGCCTCTGGCAGCGGATACGTCCCCTCCTGTTCGATCGGGTTCTGCGTCGCCAGCACCATGAACGGCGAGGGAAGCATCTCCGTCGCTTCGCCCAGCGTAACCTGACGCTCCTCCATCGCCTCCAGCAGGGCCGACTGCACCTTCGCCGGCGCGCGGTTAATCTCGTCGGCCAGCAGCAGATTCGCGAACACCGGCCCGCGCTTCGCCGTGAACTCGCCCGTGCGTGGGTTGAAAATCTGCGTGCCGATGATGTCGCTCGGCAGCAGATCGGGCGTGAACTGCACCCGCTGGAACGAGACGTGCAGCGCAGACGCCAAAGCGCGGACGGTCAGCGTCTTGGCAAGGCCCGGCACACCTTCGATGAGGACGTGTCCGCCGCAGAGCAGGCCGATCAACAAGCGGTTGACCAGTTGATCCTGACCGACGACCACGCTGTGAACCGCCGCTTCGACCTCTTGGATGCGTGTCTGAATGACCGACTCTGCCATGCCTAATATCCGAAGAGTTGACAAAAGTTGACCTGCTGCGGTGTCCCGCACGTTTGAAGCACGCTGTTGACCGCCAGCGCGGTGACGACGCACATGGCAATCGCGCCCGCTAACACCACGCATCCACAACCGGGAACCGGCCCAAAGTTAAACAGGTTCACGGCGAATTCCACCAGCCCGCCGATCAGCTCAAAAACGATGCCCAACGCGTTCAGCACCGTTCCGATCACAAACAGCACGATGCACAGAATACCGCAGCCTGCCGCGATGAGAATAAGCGTGCCGCTGTCCATAACGTGTTACTCCGGACACTCCCCTGAGGCCGTCGACTGCAACGCCCACCGGTCTTCACTACGCACATAACAGTCGCAGTAACGCGCAGGCTCGCCTTCGCCCTGCCAGAGCATGTAGTTCACGGCAGTCTGCACACACACCGCATCGCTCCCCTGCCCCGAAGCGATGTACGACCGCGTGACGTTCAAGCCGCGCGTTTCGACATCCATCAGCAGCTTAACTTGAAGGAACGGGTGTTCGTACCCGTCCGGGAAGTCCGAACCGTGCCACAGCGCCACTTCGCCTTGAACCGCGAGCGCGAGCAGCACGATCGGCAGAAGGATCAATGGCAGCCAGATGACGAGGCATCCGGCGCGCCACAAGCATCCGCGCACAGTCATCGGCGGCTTGACAACGATGGGTTCCGGCGTCGTTTCAGTCACAGTGGTGCCTACCTGCCCGTAGTTTGTCCGCGCGGCAGTGTAGCAGATTGCGTGGCGGATTACGCATACCGAATCACAATCCGGTCGTCGGCGTCATAGCTGACGTGCGCGAAGTACGGCGCGTCGCCGGGCTTCATCGCGAGGATGCGACCCAGTGCGTGCGGCAGGTCTTCGACCAAATCCAGTCCGAGCACGCGATCCAGCGGAACCCACTCCAACGCGCCTTCATGACTATGCGCAAGCGGCGTCTGATCGTCGCCATCGGCCGTGAACACGAACAACAGAATCCCGCTGTCCGCGCCGGCGTCGATGTGATGAATCCCGCACAACTTGAGGTTTTCGACCTCTAGCCCGCTCTCCTCGCGCACCTCACGCAGGGCCGATGTGTGCGGGTCTTCGTCGCGTTCGAGATGTCCACCGAGGCCGTTATAACGATTAGGGAAGATGCGCTTATGCGGCGCGCGTTTCATGAAGAGAATGCGGTCGCCACAGCGCACAAATATGAGCGTACGCGCGCTCACCATCCAGCGTCCATCCATCTGCCCCGCGCCCTGTTCTGCAGCGCCCATCCCGTCCTCCATCCACATCATTAAGCCAATTAGAACACAGGCTTGAAGTTGCATCGACCCACTTTAACAATCGCGTGTTACACTCCGGCCTAGCCGGCGTGCGCATCGGGCTGCGTCGCGCTTTTGTCTATGCAGCAGTGAGGTTTCTTATGCGGCTCAGAGTTTCAGGTTTATGGATAGTGGCCGCGCTTGCGGCCCTTGCGCTGGCGTTTGCGCCGGGCGCACACGTCGCGCAGGCGTCCGCCAGCGGGATCGTGATTAGTGCGCTCAATGGAGGCGGCGGTAACTCCAACGCTGATTTCACACACGACTACATTGAGTTGTTCAATGCAGGCGCATCGTCAGTCGACATTAGCAATTGGTCGGTGCAATACGCCGGTGGGACCGGAACATCGTGGGGCAATCTTACCGTAATCCCGGCTTCAACCACGCTGCAAGCCGGCCAGTACTACCTCATTCAGGAAGCCGCTGGATCGGGTAATGGCGTTGCCCTGCCGACGCCCGATCACATTGATCCCACACCGATTAACATGGGTGGTGGAGGCGGCAAAGTAGCGCTTTTCAATGTATCAACTGAATTCACCGGTGGAAACGACCCAACAACAAGCCCCAATTACGTCGATTTCGTGGGCTACGGTTCTTCCGCGACGACCTACGAGGGTACTGGGCCGACTCCACCAGTTGGCAACGGCATTCATGCCGTGCGAGCCAGCAGCGGCTGTCAGGATACCGACGACAACAGCGCGGACTTCGCGGCCGTCGACGTGTTCACGCCGCGCAATACCGCGTCTGCGCTGAATCCGTGCATCGCCCCTGACCTCGTCACTGACGTGGCCGGCGCATCGAACGGCGTCACAGGCACAGCCGAGACGTACACGGCTGTCGTCACCAATCAGGGTAACGCACAGGCCGACAACGTCGTGATGACCGTCGACCTGTCTGGCACGGCGTTCGCTGGCGCGACGGTCGGCAGCTTCGTTGATCCGTCCTCGTTCTGCGCGTATTCCAGCCCGACCGTCACCTGCACCATCGGCACGCTGACGGCCAGCAGCAGCTATACCGTTAGTTTCGACGTCACGCCGATCGTTGATGGCACGCTGACGCTCGACAGCGACGCGACCTCCAACCCCGCCGACGCCGGCCCGAACACGGATCAGCACTCGACCGTCTTCAGCGCGGCGGCTCCGGACGTCACGGTCAGCATCACCGAGAGCGTCGATCCCGTGCTGTCCACCGACACACTGACGCTCACGTTCACGATCAGCAACGTCGGCACCGCCGATGCCAACAACTACACGCTGTCATCCACGCTCAGCGGTGGGATCGGCACGTTTGACGCTGCGCCGGTGGGTTGTACACTTTCAAGCGGTAACACCGTGCTTGACTGCACATTTGCAGGCCCACTATCAAGCAGCGGCAGCCCGACCATCGTCAACGCCGATGTTTCGTTCACGGCCGCCGGCACGCTGACGACCGATGCCACTGCGCAAGTCACGGGCGATCCCAACACTGCCAATGACGCCGACAATGAAACCACGACGGTGAATCAAGGCTGCGGCGTGGCATGGGACAGCATCCACGACTATCAGGAAGGCGGCGTCAATGCGGCTGTGCGCGGCGTCGTCATCACGACTGAAGGCGTCGTGACCGCGGACTTCCAACCCGGCAGCCCGAACGGCATCGGCGGATTCTTCGTCCAAGAGAAGTTCCCGGATGCGAACCCGGTGACCTCCGAAGGCATGTTCGTCTTCAACAACTCGTTCCCGGTGAACGCCGGCGACTATATCCGTATCACCGGCACGATTGTCGAATACGATCCCAGCGGTGGCACGCCCGGCGGCACGCTCACGCAGCTTTCGTCGGTCTCGAACGTGACGACCTGCGCCACCGGCGACTCGGTGCTGCCGACTCAGGTCTCACTGCCGATCGCCAGCCTCGCCGACTGGGAGAACTACGAGAGCATGCTGGTCAAGATCGTCGGATCAAGCGGCGCGCTCACCGTCGCGGATATGTACGCGCTCGGCAGCGTCGGCGAGATGATCGTCAGCGATGGCAAGCTCTATCAGCCGACGCACCTCTACGCGCCGGGATCGACTGACGCGCTCAATCACATGGATTTGGTCAGCCGTGCGCGCATCGTCGTGGACGATCAGCGCAACGGAACCGGCCCGAATCCTGTCCCGCACTTCCCCGCGGATGCGAACGGCCTGATCCGCATGGGCGACCAGATGGACTCGATCACCGGTGTGATCCTGTACACCGAGTTCTCCAGTACGCCGATGTTCCGCCTGCACTACACTGTCGCGCCGACCTTTACCGAGGTCAACCCGCGTCCGACAACGGCGCCTTCGGTGGGCACGCCGACGCTCACGGTCGCCAGCTTCAACGTGTTGAACTACTTCAACGGCGACGGCGCTGGCGGCGGGTTCAACACACCTGATCAGCGCGGCGCAGATAATCCCACCGAGTTCACACGTCAGACGGACAAGTTGGTGTCGGCGATCAATAAGCTGGACGCCGATATCGTCGGCCTGATGGAGATCGAAAACGACGGCGAGATCGCGGGTGAGAATCAGGCAATCGTCGATTTGGTCACGGCGCTCAACACGGCAGCTGGAAGTTCGAAGTGGTCGTACATCGACACCGGCCCGATCGGCGGCGACGATATCCGCGTGGCGCTGATCTACCAACCGGCCGCTGCGACGCCAGTCGGGACATACGCTGTGCTGGATAATGTGGAGCCGTTCATCTCCTACAGCCGCCCGCCGCTGGCCCAGACCTTCGCGGACGTCAACGGCGGTAAGTTTACGATTGTCGTCAACCACTTCAAATCGAAGGGCTGCAGCGGCGCGACGGGCGCCGACGTCGATCTAGGCGATGGTCAGGGCTGCTACGCCACAACGCGTACCGCGTCGGCAGCGGAGCTGCTTAACTGGCTGAACACCGCGCCGACCGGAACCAACGACGCCGATTATCTGCTCGTTGGCGACTTCAACAGCTACGCGAAGGAAGATCCGATTACAGTGCTGCAGTCAGGCGGCTACAACGATCTCCACAGCTCCTTCATCGGCGGTCAGAGCTACAGCTACTACTACTCCGGTCAGGCAGGGTATCTCGACTATGCTCTGGCGAGCGCTGGTCTGGTCGCTCAGATCACCGACGCCGCGGTGTGGCATATCAACTCCGACGAAGCGACGATCTTCGACTACAACACCTACAGCAACACCGCCCCGTACTACGCGGTGAACGAGTTTCGCACATCGGATCATGACCCCATTCTGGTGGGTCTCAACCTCACGGGCCATACGGCGAATTTCGACGCCACTGGTCCGGTTAACATCGGTGACGGCGTCTACGTAACGCTCGTGGATGTAGACATCGAATCGAGCACGGTTCAAATCACGGTCACTAGCACCGAAGGCGAGAGCGAAACGCTCACGCTTGATCCATACGGTAGTTATCCGGGATACTTCGATGCATTTTTCACCATTGTCCAAGCCGTGCCAACGCCCGGAAATGGGATCCTCGAATCGCAAGACGGCACTCTGATGACGTTCACGTACGTTGACGAACTCAATGATCAGGGCCAGATTGACACGGTTCTTCAAAATGACGTCGAAGTCATCCGGCTGGGCACGGACGCAACTCTGAACGGCCCCGCATCAATCGTGCCGGGCGAGGACGGATGGACGGTCAGTGTTACCGATGCCGACCTCATGGGGTCGACTGTTGATGTGCTGCTCACCAGCAGCCGCGGTGAATCCGAGACCGTCACGCTAACCGATCAGGGCGGCGCCGTGTTCAGTGCGACGGTCGATACCTCGATCAACTTGTCCGCGCCGGCAACTGGGAACAGCATCATTGAAGTCGCTCATGGCGACACGCTCACGGTGACCTACAACGACGCAAATACGGCCGCAGGCACGCCGGCGCAGCGCATCGCCAATATCACGGTCGCGTTCACGACGACACCGGACGGCTTCACGCTCATCGAGACCGCGCCAGTCCTGCGGGAGGCCGATTTTGACCTGACATGGAACGCGGCGACCGACGCAGCAGTGTACCGCGTCCTTGTCACGCAGACGTCGACCAATACGCGCCTCGGCGTCTACATCGACACCGCTGTGGAAACAGCCGACGTGTGCGCCGCTGGACTCTGCACCTACAGCGTTGTCGGATCGATCCCCGGCCAGTTCAGTTGGACGGTCGTCGCGCTCGGAGTCGCCGATGTCGAAGCCAGCAACGCGCCGGCCTTCTACACGGTGATCCTCGACAACATCGAACTCGTGTCGAACGGCGGCTTCGAGGTGGATACGGACACCGACGACAACCCGGACGGTTGGGTTGGTAGCAACCTCAACGGGGACAAGCGTAAGTGCGGCGCCAAAGGCGATGGCTCCGACTGCGCGCTTCAGTTCAAGGGTGACGCCGGGCTTGTCGCCAAGTTCAAGCAGCCGCTGGCGGACGCATCGCTGATCCTCGCCACCGACGTGCTCGACATCAGCGCGGCGGCATCCGTCAACCGTGACAACGCCGGTACGTTCGTGATCGTCAAGGTGAATTACGCCAGCCCGACCGCCGGTGCAAACGGCGACGGCAAGGATAAGGTCAAGCTCAAGTTGATTGGCCCCGCCCCCACTGGCTACACCACGATCAGCGACACGCTGACCGCGGCCGACGATGTGACCTCCGCGGTGGTCAAGGTCAAGTACAAGCTGACGTCAGGCAAACTGTTCGTCGATGACGTATCGGTGATGCTGCAAGCTCTCGCACCCCGCACACGCCTCGGCGACGGTGAGTCGCTCGACATCCTACCTGTCCCGGCCGCGCCGGACGGGTTCCGCGGCAAGAACTAGCCGCCACGCAGCAAAACGGGGGGTGTCAGTGGACACCCCCCGTTTTCATTTGTGATCGATGAGCCGTGCGTGGTGAGCGAAAACTGCTTACACGACACGTCCTACGATGGCTCTCGCGGCTAGCTGCCGGGTGTCGCTTCGGGTGTCGGCTCCGGCGTGATCTCGCCCTGCGGAGTCAGTGTCGCGACGGCTGTTTGGGTCGCCGCGACTTCCGCCGCGAACCGTTCGGCTTCCGCCGCATCCGCCTCAGCGAACTGCTCCGCCAACGCCGCGCGCACGCCGACCAGATCCGAGAAGCTCAGCCCGACAAGGCCGGTGCTGACGAAGTACTGATAGCTGGTGTCGGCGAACAGCGTGTACAGTGTCGCCTGAATAATGTCGCGCTCAAGGGACGCCTTCGTGACCGCCAGCATGACCGGACGAGCCAGCGCGTACGTTCCGTCTTTCACGGTATCGACCGACGGCGCGACACATCCTGCCCCGCTGTCGATCGCAACCACCTGATACCCTTCTTGGCCCGAAGCGGCGACATCCTCCAGTTCAGACCACGAGAGAATCGCGAGCGCGCCCGGCGTATTGGCGACCGCCGCCGCACGATACAGCGCATCCGCGTTCTCTTCGACGTCGTCCCGAATGATGGCGTTCGCCTCACCCAGCCCGCTCAGCATGACCTCGACCGGAACGGCGCTCTTGCCAGCGACAAAGACATAAATCGTATCCGCCGCGAACGACGCGTCGACCTGATCCCATGTCGCGGGCAGTTCAGTCGAGGCATTCAGGGCTGAACTCAACTGATCGGTCGTCAGGCATGCGAGGTAGCCCGAAGAACCATTCGCGATCAGAACTGCCGTTTGACTGCCAAGCGGCTGTGTCACGATCTCGATTTCGGCGGCGTCGCAGTTGGCGCGTTCTTCATCCGTGAGATCGTGCGTCAAAGCGAGCAGCTCGCGATTTCCGTTGCAGAATTCGCGGATGCCTTCCGGCGCGCCAAGGATGGTCTCTTCGACGGTGATCGTGCTGTAGCTGCGCGACACCGCAGGCAGCGCCGCCGCCAAGAAGTCTGCCGCCGCCGAGTCGCCGCCGACGCGTAGGGTGCCCGTTGTATCGCCGAGGATCTGATACGTCACAACGTCCCCGCTGAAGACCCGGCCCGTGGTTCCATCGGCCAGCACAGCAGCGTTCTGCGCCGCAATCGCTTCGGTCGGTGCGATAAATCCCGCCGTGTCGAGGACTGCCGCCGCCTCAGGCGCCGTGAGCGCCGCAAACGCATCGGCCACGGCAGCATTCTCCAGTGCGCTGATCGTGACATAGGCGAACAAGCGCGCCCCACCGGGGTACTGGCGGTCGAATGCCTGCTCGACGCTGGGCGCATAACAGCCCGTCAGCGTCGGGTTGTCGAGTTCCAACACGCGCACACCCTCGGCGCCGAGCGCCGCGTTAAGTGAGACCAAGCCGAGCCGTCCGCTGCCAGACGCAACCAGCGACACGACGTCCTGACTGTCCGCACCGGTCAGCGCATCGGCGCGGAAGCCGTCGCCAGCGACCAGCGGATCAAGCAGCGCAGCAGGTTGGCTGACGCCCGCCGGCAGCACGAACTCGAACGCGAGGTCGGCATAGTCGGGGTTCGCGTCTTGCCACGAGGTCTCATTTCCAGACGCGCTCGGGACGATCAGCGTCGACAACAGTCCCGCACTCACGCAGTCGAGGAAGTCGACATCTTCGGACGCGATCAGCGCGTAGCCGTCGTAAGCGAACAGCAGTTCGCTGTAGACGACGTTATTGGCAGCGCACGCGGTATCCTCCGCCACCGAAAGCGGCCGGCTCGTCAGCACGACATCCGCGCCACCGCCGCAAAACAGCCCGATGCCGGACTGTGTGCCACTGAAGTCGTAAGTAAACGGGGCGTCGGTCACAACCGCTTGAAACGCCCGGCCGGCAACGCCTGACCCGACGACGCTGACCTCGTCTTGAGCAGCGCCCATCGCGGCGACTGCCGCTAGCATCAACAGCACGGCCATCGCGCGCCGCAGCATTTTCGTCATTGAAACCGACTCCTCACGAGAAAACCGACCGGCAAAGAAACGTCTGGATTGTACTGGCCTGCCGTCAATTGTCCAGCCACGGTTTAGGCGCTATGATAGCGCGCAGGAGGCGTGGTCATGGATAGCGACGTCACAATTTACACGTTAGCCGGCGGCGACGCGGCGTTCGAGGCACTGGTCGAGCACTTCTACACGTACATCGAACACGATCCTGTGCTGCGCTCAATGTTCCCTGACGATCTTGAACCGGGCAAGCGTCACCAGTTTCTGTTTCTGACTCAATACTTCGGCGGCCCGACCCGTTACGTCGACGAGCGCGGGCATCCCCGCCTGAAGATGCGCCACATGCCGTATGACATCGACACCGAGGCGCAGGTACACTGGCTTCAGCACATGCTGCAAGCGATTGACGACGCCGGCATTCCCGAACCTGCGCGCTCGCTCATGCGCGAGTACTTCCAGAAAAGCTCGCGGTTCCTGATTAACCGGCCGGATCCGGAGTAGATCGATGGCAAACAAGACGCGTCGCCCCGAAGCCCGTCCCCGCTTCTCGCTGACCGAACGTGTGATGGCTTGGCCTCGCTTCGGGCGGATGGCGCTCGTGTTCCTCAGCGTGCTTGCGCTGGCGCTGGCGCTGCAAACGGTCGTCGACGAGATCTACCTTCGCCTGTTCTACACCGAGGGGCAGTCAACGGCATCGACGTGGATCGTGGCGTTCATCTGCCTGTCGATGTACATGGCCGGCTATGTGCTGATCGTCGGCACGCCGGGCACGAAGCCCCAGATCGGCCGTGCGCAAGCGGGGTATATCGTGACGGCCTTTTTGGTGATCGCGGTCTCGATCCTGTGGCTCATCTTCCGCACCTTGTTTGCCGTGCTTCAATAAGCAGTGCATCGTGCCAAACCTCCTCGCGTTCTTTATCACCTTTGCAACCGGGCTAGCCGGCGCGCTGCTGCTCACGCCGCTGTCGATCCGGCTTGGCGAACGCTGGGGCTTTATGGCGGTGCCGGGCGGTCGCAGAAAACACCGCGAACCCGTCTCGAAGCTGGGTATCGTCCCGATCTTCGGGGCGTTTCTCGCGGCTGTGCTGATCGCGCAGCTTCTCCCAATTCCGCGCTTCGATCCGCGTGAGACCCTGCGGCTGACCGGACTCCTCGGCGGCGCGGTTGTGCTCGTGATCGCCGGCGTCCTCGACGACCGCTATGATCTGAAGCCGTTTCAGCAGCTTGTCGGCCAGCTGATCGCCGCGGCCATCGCCATCCTGTTCCAGATCTTCATCGAATCGATCAACAATCCGCTGACCGGCCAGCAGACCGAACCGTGGCCGTACCTCGTCACGGTGATCGTGACCGTCCTGTGGCTCGAAGTCTCGATGAACACGGTCAACTGGCTCGACGGGCTGGACGGGCTGGCGTCCGGCGTGGCCTTCATCGCCAGCGTGATGCTGTTCATTCACAGCGCCTTCGTGCTGCAACCCGCGCAAACCAGTGTGAGCCTGCTGCCGCTGGCGCTGATGGGCGCGACGCTCGGTTTCCTGCTGTTCAACTTCTACCCCGCCCGTATCTTCTTGGGCAGCGGCGCCCCTCTGCTCGGTTACTTGCTCGGAACCTTGAGCATCATCGGCGGGGCGAAGATGGCGACGATCCTGATGGTCATGGGCCTGCCCTTGATGGACTTCGCATGGCAGGTGTTCAGGCGCACTCGCGAGGGACGCAACCCGATGTCCGGCGACCGCGGGCATCTCCATTTCCGCCTCCTCGATCACGGCGTCGATCAGCGTATCGTGGTCAGCCTGTACTATGTGTTCTGCGGGTTCTTCGGCGCGCTCACCCTGCTGCTTGAAAGCGCCGTCTTCAAGGCCATCGCGCTGGGCGTGATGGTGGCGCTGCTCATCGCCAGTTTCGCGCTGATTGCGCGCATGCCTCAGCCGGCGTCGTCCTCGGAATCGTCATCGCCGTCCGGCTGATCGTCGCTCCTCGCCAGATGATCCGCAGGGACGGACTCGTCGGCTTCGTCCTCGTCCTCCACGTCCTCCGCACCCTCCGAGCCGTACGGCAGCCTAAGCGGCTGAGGCCGGGGCGGTGGTGGCATCGCTGAGGCTGTCCGCGTGCCTTCGATGACGCTCGGGCCACGCGGCGCGCCCGCCCCGGATTCGAGCGACGGCGGTTCTTCGGGCGCTACGATCACCGGACGTTTCGCGGCGGACGCATCCGGCAGCGGGAACGGCATGCGGTAGATTGATGGAATGCCTTCCAGCGGAGACGGCCCATGTTCCCGCGCCTCTTGCTTGGCACGTTCGACGCGCTGCTGTTCCTGTTCGCGCTCGGCGAGGATTTCCGACCGCTTGCGGGCGACCAGCCGGCCGTTTCGGATCGACGCGCTGCTGCCGGTGATCCGCTCAATCGTGTTTTCAATGATTGCCAGCGCGAAGATCGCAATCGCATCGATCACGACAATGACGCCGATCGCGGCGGTGACGGTGTTGATCGCTGCGGTCACCGCAGCTGCGACCGACGCGGCGGATGGATCACCGGTGCTGGCAAATAGGAAGACGGCGACCAGCGCAACCCCCAGCACTGTCACGACCCTCCGGTCTGGGGGCGCGCTGAGGCGGGGCGTGAGCGTGTTGCCCACCGTGAAGATGACGTACATCCACAACCAGAAATTCGGTCGCGACGTCAGGAGCGTTAGGCCGGCGCTCACGTCAGTGACGGCGCCCGTTCGCATCATGTGCAGCGCCGGCGTGATGTCAAGCACGGCATTGGCGAGGATTTCGATCACGATCAATCCCGCGAGCGCCGGCGCGAATTGAATGAGTGTAAGCTTCCAGCTTGGCGCGCGGGGATGCACGCGCACGAAGTTCATGCGCAGTTCGGGCGTCTCCTGCGGCTGCGGAAACTGCGTGTGCCGGTCGGCGCGCACGTTGAGGAATCCAGCCACCAGCCACAGCGCGAATTCATGCAGCAGCACGCCCGGCAGGAAGAAAACGTAGTAGAGGACGGTCGTCAGCCGGAAGTCGCGCGTCACCAGCCAGCCGACCTTGAACAGATGCTGCTGAAGCCAACGCTCCATCCAGCGCAGCATCCAAAACAAGACGGCGGCGGTGACGGCGACCCCCAGCACGTCGAATCGTTATCCCTTTGCCGCGGCCGCAGCGGCCACCAGCGCGGTGAAGTCGTCGACCTTAAGCGACGCGCCGCCGACCAGCGCGCCGTCGATTTCGGGCTGCGCCATGTAGTCGGCCATGTTGTTCGGCTTGACGCTTCCGCCGTACTGGATACGGATCGCAGAAGCCGTGGCATCACCGTACAACTCGCGCACGACGCCCCGGATCAGTCCAATGGTACGGTTGGCGTACTCAGGATCAGCGTTCAGGCCGGTGCCAATCGCCCACACCGGCTCATACGCGATCACCATGCCAGCCATCTGCTCGACCGTCACGCCCGCGAGGCCGCCCTTGACCTGCCGGGTCACGACGTCCGCGGTCGCGCCGCCGCGATACTCCGCTTCGACCTCACCCACCGCGAAAATCGGCTTGAGTCCTGCCGCAATCGCCGCGTGGATCTTCTTGTTGATGCGTTCGTCGGTATCACCGAGGTAGGCGCGCACTTCGCTGTGGCCGATGATGACGTACTCGGCCAAACCCACCAGCATCCCCGGCGCGATCTCGGACGTATACGCGCCCTTCTCGGCAAAGTGGACGTCCTGCGCGCCGACCTTGATCGGCGTCCCCTTGAGTGCCTCGGCCACGGCGGCCAGCGCGACGAACGTCGGGCAAACCACGCGTTCAACCGTCGGGTATGCGCTCAGCGGCTCGATCAACTGCTTGACGAAGCCGACCGACTCCGTCAGCGTGTAGTGCATCTTCCAATTGCCAGCAAGGATCGGGGTTCGCGCCATTATACTCTGTCCTTCAATGCGACGACGCCCGGCAGCGCCTGTCCCTCAAGCATCTCAAGGCTCGCCCCGCCGCCGGTGCTGATGTGCGTGATCTTGTCGGCCAAGCCGCTCTGCTCGACAGCGGCGGCGCTGTCGCCACCGCCAACAATCGACACTGCGCCCGCCTCGGTCGCCTTCGCCAGCGCTTTCGCGACCGCGAACGTGCCGTGTGCGAACTTTTCAATCTCGAACACGCCCATCGGGCCGTTCCACACGACGGTCTTAGCGCCAGTGAGTTTCTCCGTAAAAAGCGCCTGAGTCTTCGGGCCGATGTCATAGATCGCCCAACCATCGGGGACGCCGGCCGCGACATCGACCGTCTGCGTCGCCGAGTCCTCGGCGAACTTGTCACCGATCACCGCGTCGACGGGCAGCACGAGCTTGCTCCGGCCGCGCGCTAGCAGCGCCTTAGCCGTTTCGACCGCGTCCGCCTCAACCAGCGATTTGCCGAGCGCCACGCCCTGCGCGAGGAAGAACGTGTTCGCCATGCCGCCGCCGATGATGAGCGCGTCGCACTTGTCGATCAGCGCATCGATCACGGCGATCTTGTCGCTGACCTTCGCGCCGCCGAGGATGGCGACGAACGGCCGTGCCGGGTCTTCCAGCGCAGTCGCCAGATAGTCGATCTCTTTTTCCATCAGCAGGCCGGCCACCGCGGGCAGATGCGAACTCACGCCGACGTTGCTGGCGTGTGCGCGGTGCGCCGTGCCGAACGCGTCATTGACGAACACGTCGCCGAACGCGGCCATCTTCGCGGCCAGTTCCGGGTCGTTCTTCTCCTCGCCCTTGTAGAAACGCGTGTTCTCCAGCAGAAGCACGGCGCCCGGCGCGGCAGCAGCAACCGCCGCCTCGACCTTCGGCCCCACGCAGTCGTCCACGAACGTCACCGGCGCGCCGAGGTGAGCTTGCAGCACCGGAGCGACCGGCGCCATGGAGTACTTGGGATCCGGGCCATCCTTGGGCCGGCCGAGATGACTCATCAGCAGCACGACCTTCGGCTTCTGATCGAGGATATACTTAATCGTCGGCACGGCGGCCCGCACGCGTGTATCGTCGGTTACGGTCTGGCCGTCCAGCGGCACGTTGAAGTCGACCCGGACAAGCACCCGCTTACCCGCAAAGCTGACATCACGCACTGTCTGTTTGTTCATCGCTCACTCCTGAGTCACGAGATTGAAACGGAGCCTTCTGCGTCCCACGCTAGGCTCCGCAAGAGACTAGAGCCGGTCGCCCATGTACTTGGCGAGTTCGGCACACCGCACCGAATACCCCCACTCGTTGTCGTACCACGTGATGACCTTGACGAGGTTGCCGGCTGCATCAGATGCGAGTCCGTCCACGATCGAACTACGCGGATCACCCTTGAAGTCCATGCTGACCAGCGGTTCGTGCGTCACGCCGAGGATGCCCTTCATCGGGCCGTTGGCGGCGGCTTCCAGCGCGGCGATCAACGACTCTTTGGTGACTTCCTTGTCGACCGTCGCTACGAAGTCAACCAGCGACACCGTCGGCGTGGGGACGCGTACCGCCAGTCCGTCGAATTTGCCTTTGAGTTCCGGCACGACCAGCGCAACCGCTTTGGCCGCTCCGGTGGTGGTTGGGATGATGTTCAGCGCCGCCGCGCGCGCCCGGCGCAGGTCTTTGTGCGGCAGGTCGAGGATTTGCTGATCGTTGGTGTAGCTGTGGATCGTCGTCATGAACGCCTTCTGGATGCCGAACGTCTCATGGACGACCTTCGCGGCCGGTGCAAGGCAGTTGGTCGTGCAGCTCGCGTTGCTGACGATGTGATGATTCGCCGGGTCGTACTTCTCGTGGTTGACACCCAAGCACAGCGTGATGTCCTCACCTTTTGCCGGCGCGCTGATGATGACCTTCTTCGCGCCCGCCTCAAGGTGCTTGCCAGCCCCCTCGCGCGATGTAAAGATTCCGGTCGACTCGATCACGATATCGACGCCGAGGTCTTTCCACGGCAGAAGCGCCGGATCCTTCTCCTTCAGCGCCTTGATCTCGTCGCCGTCGACGACCAGCGCGCCTTCCTTCACCTCGACCGTACCGTGATAGCGTCCGTAGTTCGAGTCATAGCGGAACAGGTGCGCCATCGTGTTCAGATCGCCGAGGTCGTTGAACGCGACCACGTCGATCTCGGACGCGAAGTTCTCCTTGAGCGCCTTGAGTACCTGCCGGCCGATGCGCCCGAACCCGTTGATTCCTACCCGAATAGTCATGTCGTGAAGCTCCTTCTGTGGATTTTGGAAAGGCGGGAGGGCCGCCCGAAGTACACCCGTCGCAGTCCGCAGTCAGCCCGTTGTGTCGCCTGAGCGATCAGCATCGACCAGTTCACGGATAACATTCGACAATTTTAGCGCATCGTGACGCCACGGTCGCTGATTATCGGTCAAATCATACGAACGAATGTCATATCTTTGGCGCACCTCGTGATGTGGCTGCGGCGGCTTGACATAGACCGTATTTGGCCCGGCGTTCTCGGTTGGGAAGTGCCCGTTCGAGACGACGACCTGAAACACGCCGCGGCCGATGTGCCGTTCCAACGCCAAGATATGATCGGCGACGGTGTAGCCCGTCGTCTCACCGGGCTGTTCGGCTACGTTGCACACATAGACCTTGATCGCCGCGCTGGCCCGTAGTGCGTCCAAGATGCCGGGAACCAGCAGCGACGGCAGAATGCTGGTATACAGGCTGCCGGGGCCGATAAGCACCACTTGAGCGTTCAAGATCGCCGCCACGCTGTCGGGGAACGCGCGCACGGTCTCTGGCTCGATTGTGACGCTCTGAATACGGCCGCCGGTCTCCGGGATTTGCGACTCACCTTCGACCCGAATCGTCACGTCCCGGTCGGGCTGAAGCACGGTCGCCACGAGCTTCACATCGTCGAGCGTCGTCGGCAGCACCCGTCCGCGCAGGTTGAGCACGCGCGCCACCTCGGTCAGCGCCTGATCGAGGCTGCCGGTGATGTCCGCCAGCGCCGCGATAAACAGGTTGCCGAAGGCATGTCCCCGCAGCTCGCCGCCAGAAAACCGGTACTGAAGCAGTCGTGTCATCAGGCTCTCGTCGTCAGCGAGGGCGGCGATGTTGTTGCGGAGATCGCCGGGCGGCGCTACCCGCATCTCACGCCGCAGCCTGCCGGAGCTGCCGCCATCGTCCGCCACAGTGACGATGGCCGTGATGTTCGACGTATGGATCTTGGCCGCCCGCAATGACACCGGCAGCCCGGTTCCGCCCCCGATCGCCACCACGCGCAGGCCGCGCCCTGTCCGCGCTCCGCGAAAGCGCCGGATGTCGTTCGCAACGGCCACCAGCAGCGCCGCCAATGCAATCGCCGCCGCGGCCGACTCCCCTGCTGCAGACCGTGCGATCCCATCGACCAGCAGCACCAAGCAGGAAAGGACGCCGACGATCAACAGCCCGACAGTCACCCTCATACTAGTCCACCTGTCCAACGCGTAGGGCTTCGGATGCGCTCGGCTCGCCTCGTCCATCACCGCGGCCGGCGTGTGAGCGCGAATACCGCCAGTTCGTCGCGATGAGCAGCAGCGCGCCGCCAATCGTCAGCGCGCCGACGACGAGGGCGCAGTCAAACCAGAACTGCTCAGGATACAGCCGGATCAGTGTATCGGAGGTCAGGAAGATCCACGTGCCGTCCGCAAAGAACGTGCGGTGAAACAGCGTGAAGAACGCGTCCCACGCCACAACGGCGCTGACGACGACCGCGCCAATCAGCCCCAGCACGAGCAGGCCGCCATGCGCTAGAGACGCCAGTAGGACATCGCGCCGACGCCGGACGATCAGGGCTGCGCCGGCGGCAGCAGCGGCCGCAATTACGCCAGCGAGCACAGCAAACGCGATCCGCGTCACCGCCTTGACGTCCTCCATGTGCTCCAGTTCGCGGGGGGTGAACAGCGCCGCGCCGTTCGTGAAGCGCAAATCCGCCAGCAGGTCGATCCCGGCATCCGTCAGCAGGTACTCGATTCCCAGCGGCCCCCAGCGAAGCCGGTCATCGGTGGTCAACCCGTAGACATCGGCCGGGAACCCCGCGCGCTGATACTCAAACGTCAGAAACGCCGGCGACATAATGAGCCGCACGCTGCCGAGCACGAGGATGACCGGCGTCAACAGCGTCAGGACAAGGCCGAAAAATCGGTCAATTCCGGGTCGTGTCATCGGAGCGCATCCAGATCATTCGACAGCAGGAAGTTGAGCACCAGCGAATCGAACAACGCCTCGACCGGCGCACGGTCGTCGGTGAACACCACGTCGGAGGGCGTCACCGGCGCCAGCGCGTCGTGGCTTGCCTCAAGCACGTCGCGGAGCAGCGCGGGTGCGTCATTCGGCAAGTTGGCGGCGTTGGCACGCAAATCGGCCTCATGGGTCGGCATCACTGTCGCGTACAGGATCGTGTTGAACGAACGAGGGACGTCAATCGCGTGCACGCTCGGAAAGACCTGTCTCAAGACGTTGCTGAACGCGTCGACAAGCCGGCGGTCGGTCGACGTCCGCCCGACATTCAGCGCCACGACGCCGCGGTCGGTCAGCTTGGCGCGCACCTCGCGGAAGAACTCGACCGTCGTGAGCTGCCACGGGATGTACGGCGGCCGGTAGGCATCCAGCGCGATCACATCGAACGTCCCGGACAGCGCCCTCAAGCCGGGCCGTCCATCCTCTGCGATGGCCTCAAGCGACGGCAGTTCATCGGCCGACATACCGAAGTACGCCTCGCCCACTGCGATAATCTCCGGGTCAATCTCGAAACCGACCATACGAATATCACCGAATACGTGCTGATACTGACGCGGGATCGTTCCGGCCGCCAACCCGATAACGACCAGCGAGCGCACATCGGACGGCCGCGTGTCGGGCACGAAGAACGGCGCGGTCAAGAAGTAGTCCCACGTCCCGTTGTAACGCAAGATCGTCGGGTGATAGATACTGTGGACGCCCTGTCCCTCGTTCAGCGCCAGTGACCGGAAGCCGGCCGGGTTCTCAAGCACTTGAATATAGTTGTACGCGCTCTCACGTTCGTCCAGCAGCGTGAAGCCCTCCGGTGCAGCGCGCAGCGGCCCGGTCACAAGCAGCAGCAGCGCGGCGACGGGCAGCGGCATCCATGCCCAGCGCAGCGCGCGCCGCCCGCTGACACGCACCAACAGGATCAACGCGATCAGCCACAGCGATCCGGCCAGCACGAGGAAAGTCGCGGTCGTGCCGATGGCCCCAAGCAGCACCAGCGTCGGCAGAAAGGTGCCGACCAGACTGCCGAGCGTGCTGATCGCGTAGATCGTCCCGCTGACGCGCCCCGCATCGTTCGGATCCGTCACCGCGAGACGGATCGCAAACGGCGATACACACCCCAGCAGGGTGATCGGTACGGAGAACAGGCCGAGCGTCACAACAAACGACCCGATCGCTGTGCCCGCCTGCGCCGCGACGACTGCTTGGGCCGCCGCCTGCAAGACGGGGCGCGCAATCAGCGGGATCAGCGCACACAGAAAGCTGGCCCACAGCAGAATACGGAACAGCGTCGCCGGATACGGCGAGCGATCCGCCCAGCGCCCGCCGATGAAATACCCGGCCGTCAGGTACAGCAAGATCAAGCCGATGATATTAGCCCAGACGAGATTGCTCGTTCCGAACACGCTCCCCAGCAGGCGCGACGCGCTCAGCTCGATTGCAAGGGTCACAAGCCCGCTGGCGAACACGGTGACATAAAGCGAAAGCCGGTCAATCTGCGGCGAAACGTGTTTCAAGACCACCTCGTACCCCACTCCAACTCGCCGGCTAGTGTATCATGCCCGGTAGGCATGCAGCCGGGAGAACAGTGATGGCGCAAACGACTCGAATCGCACGTCTCAATATAACCGATGCCGCCGATCTTGCCGCCTGCGTCAATACGGCTTTCGCGCACGAGCACACCGATGTCGACCGGACTCAAACCGAGCGACTCTTAGCCCTGCAGGCTCATCACGTCGCCGGTGCATTTGGCACGGACGGCTTAAACGGTTTCTGTGATTCGTTTGAGACGCGCTCCGGCAGCACATCGCGCTGGGAGATCGACCTGCTTGGCGTCGTCCCATCAGCGCGCGGCAGAAGATTGGCGCGGATGCTCGTCCACGACTCCGTCACCGAGGCGAAACATCGCGGGTTGAGCGTGGCACGCGCATTGGTGCGGCACGACAATCACGCGGCACAGGCCGTCTTTTCGGCGCTGCATTTCTCGAAGAGCGACCTGCGTGCGCTGTGGGTCGCTGAGCCGCACAGCCCCCGGACGCACGCCGCAGACATCAAGGCGGTTTGCATCTCTGTCACAACCCTGACCTACGCGGGTATTTGGATTGAAGATCCCCAGAACGCGGCGGCGCTGGAGTTGGCGCGTGGGCTGTCGCAGGACTCGACTCACGTGATTGGCGCCGTGCTTCCGGCGGAGTCCGATGCCGGGCCATGGGCCGAACGGGCCGGTTATCAACGGGTTGACCTGTATCACTGGTGGACTCTGTCGATCTGACCCCGCCCTTGTGACAGCGGCGCTTATCCCCGTATAATTCGCGTGCCGTGGGGGAGTGGCGGAACTGGCAGACGCGCATGACTTAGGATCATGTCTCTCACGAGGTGAGGGTTCGAGTCCCTCCTTCCCCACAAGTCGGCACCTCGGGCGTCCACATTCGAGACGCCTTTGTTGTGTTTTCTGATGAAAGATTTACGCCCTGCCCTCCCGGCCGGGTGCTATAATCGCGCTACACGTGAGGGTAAAGCAGTGAACGTCCAGACTGAACGGCTCGAGAATCATTCTATCCGGTTGACCGTCGTGGTGACTCAAGAACGGTTCGATCAAGCACGCGCGTCCGTGATCAAGAAAATCGGCGGCAAGATCAACATCCCCGGCTTCCGCAAGGGCAAGGTTCCGCCCAGCATGATCGTCAAGTACGTCGGTGAAGCGTACATCCTCGAAGAGGTCGTGGAGACTCTCGGGCAGGATGTCTACAAAGAGGCGCTTGAATCGACTGGAATCGAACCGGCCGCGCCGGGATCGATGGACGACTTTGCCCCGGAGCCTGAGATCAAGTTCACCTACACCGTGCAGCTGGCCCCCGAGGTCACGCTCGGTGACTACCGGTCGTTCCGCCTTGATTACAACGAACCGGAGACCACAGACGCCGACGTCGATTCCGAGCTTCGTATGCTCCAGCGGAATTTCGCCGAGACCCAGGACACCGAAGGCCCGGTCGAGGTCGGCGATCGCATCACGGCGGACATTCACAGCTTCTTCGTCGCCGACGATGCGGAAGCTACCGATAGCGAAGTCGACGTGCACGAGCGTGAAGAAGAGCCGTATATCCATCGCCACGGCGCAGTGATCGACCTCCTCGAAGACGATGACGAACCGCTTGCAATCGGCTTCACGGCGCAGATGGTCGGCGCTATCGCGGGTCAGACGCGCACCTTCCGCATTACCTTCCCCACTGATAACCCCAAGGTCAGCGAAAACTTGGTGGGCCGCACGATCGAGTTTGTGGTCGAGGTTCGGAAGGTCGAAAAGGTCACATTGCCTGAACTGAACGACGAACTCGCCGCTCAAGTCAGCGCACAGTACGGCTGGGACGTGGCTATCGAGTCTCCCGCGGATGCCGAAGCCGAAAGCGACGCCTCAGACGAGGCCGAAGTGGTCGCAGCTATCGACGCAGCAGAAGCCGTTGAAACGGCAGAAGCTGGTGTAGAGACCGGGGACGATGCGTCATCTGACGATACCGGCTCTGACGATACCGGCTCTGACGATACCGGCTCTGACGATACCGACTCCGACGATACCGACACCGACGATACCGACTCCGAGGAGGATTCCGAGACGTTTCCTCCAAACGCTCGCCCGTTCAATCTCGCGGAGCTTCGTGAACGTGTCCGCAATATCGTTGAGACGCGCATTAAGGACGAGGCGCGTAAAGCCTACGCCAACGCCGTCCTCGATCACATAGTCAAGACTTCGACCGTGGTATATAACGAGGTCTCGCTTGAGCAGCAGATCGACGACATGGTGCAGGATTTCGAGGAGCGCCTTAAGCAGAACCGGCTTTCGCTCGATCTCTACCTGAAGACAACGGGACGCTCGATGGACGACCTTCGCGCGGACTATCGGCCAACGGCCGAGCGCGACCTCCATCGGACGTTGGCGATGCATGAATTCGCGAAGGCCGAACAGATCTCCGTCACGGAATCGGATCTGATGTCCCGCTTTAACACTATTTTGGCGGAATTCGGCGCGGAGTCAGTCGAGGCGCTCAACCTGTTGAACAACCCGCAGTTCGCGTCGGGCTTGGTCAGCAGCGTCATGATGCAGAAGGTCGAGGCGCGCGCGGTCGCGATCGGACGCGGAGAGGCACCGGAACTGGGGCAGGCCGAGGAAGCCCCCGAGCAAGATCCATCGCCCGAAGCAGCTGAATCTTCTACCGAACAGTGACCTGAAAGGAGCGGCGCGCAGCACGCGCCAATACGCATGGACGTCTCCAACATCGTTCCAATGGTGATCGAGCAGGGCAACCGCGGCGAACGGGCTTATGACATCTATTCGCTCCTGCTCAAAGAGCGCATCGTCTTTATGGGGATGCCGGTCAACGATCAAGTCGCCAACCTGATCGTCGCCCAACTGTTGTTCCTTGACCGTGAGGACGCCGAGAAGCCCATCCAGATGTATATCAATTCGCCGGGCGGCGTCGTGTACGCAGGCATGGCGATCTACGACACGATGCAGGCCATTCATCCGCCCGTGAGCACGACGGCCGTAGGCTGGACAGCCAGCTTCGGCACCGTTCTGCTGACCGCCGGAACAACCGGCTATCGTATGGCGCTCCCGAACGCGACCATTCACATGCACCAACCGTTAGGCGGCGCGCAGGGTCAAGCCACCGACATCGTGATTCAGGCCAACGAAATCGTCCGGCTCAAGACCCGCCTGAACCAGATTTTTGTCCATCACACGGGCAAAGCGCTGGAGCAGATCGAGCGTGATACCGATCGCGATATTTACTTTAGCGCCGAACAGGCGGTAGAGTATGGATTGATCGACTCGGTGCTGAATCCGAACGCCAAGAGCGCGAACGGAAAGGGTTAGTCCGTGGCACAAAAATCCCAGAGCCATCGGTGCTCGTTCTGCGGCCGGCATCAGGAAGAAGTCGAACGCCTGATCGCCGGGCCGGAGGACATCTTCATCTGCAACTTCTGCGTCGAGCTGTGCCACAACCTGCTCATCGACGAGGTTGACAGCGCGGAACGCAAGGCGCTCGATGATCTGGATGTGCTTTCCCCGCGTGAGATCGTCGCGCTGCTGGACGAGTACGTCGTTGGGCAGGACAAGGCCAAGCGCGTCTTAAGCGTGGCCGTGTACAACCACTATAAGCGCCTCAAGAACCGCGCCGGCACCAGCGACGGGATCGAGATCGAGAAATCGAACATCCTCTTGCTCGGGCCAACCGGCAGCGGCAAGACACTGCTCGCGCGCACATTGGCGCGGATCCTCGATGTGCCGTTCTGCATCGTCGATGCGACCGCGCTCACGGAAGCCGGCTATGTCGGTGAAGATGTCGAGAACATCTTGCTGCGGCTGATTCAAGCGGCCGATGGCGATATCGCGTCCGCGCAGCGCGGCATCATCTACATCGACGAGATCGACAAGATCGCGCGTAAGTCCAACGACAACCCGTCAATTACGCGTGACGTGTCCGGCGAAGGCGTGCAGCAGGCGCTGCTCAAGATCATCGAAGGCACCGTCGCAAACGTGCCGCCGCAAGGTGGGCGCAAGCATCCGCATCAGGAATTTCTGCAGATCGACACGACGAACATCCTGTTCATCTGCGGCGGGACATTCGAGGGCATCGAGGACGTGATCGCTAAACGCATCGGCGCGCACGGAACCCTCGGGTTCGGCAGCAAAGCGCGTTCGGACAGCGATCGTTCCGAACTGCTGCGCCACGTCTCTCCGGAGGATATGATCCACCGTGGACTGATCCCTGAGCTGGTCGGTCGACTCCCGGTGATCGTCACCATCGACCCGCTCGACCGCGACGCGCTGGTGCATATCTTGACCGAGCCGCGCAACGCGCTGGTCAAGCAGTATAAGCAGCTGCTGGCGATGGATAATGTCAATCTCGAGTTCGCTGCGGACGCGCTCGTCACAGCAGCCGAAATGACGATCAAGCGCGAGACCGGCGCACGCGGCCTCCGCTCGATCATCGAAGCGTGCTTGCTGGACGTGATGTACGACGTGCCCGGCTGGGGCGATGTACACACGGTGCTGATTACGCCAGAAGCCATTACCGGCACGGCCAAGCCCACGCTGCTGGATTCGCGCGGCAGCGAAGTCCCGTGGCAGTCTCACAAGTCACCGCATTCCAAGTCGGCTGACGACGCCTCGGACGACAGCGCCAAAAGCGCCAAGCCGGCCGCCTAGCCGGTTTCTCAGCACGACCCGCCCCTGCCCTTCTCCTTGAAGCGCAGGGGCGTTTTATTTCGGCTGAGGCGGGACGTGCACGATGGCGCGGTCGCCGACAAGTGTCTTGAACCGGTCGACATCCGCGGCGGTGATGCCCCCCGCGCCCCAGTTACACGGAATGACGTAACGCGGCCGTGTTTCAACCACATACTGCGCCGCGACTTCGACCGACATGGTGCCGTTGCCGTCAATCGGTAGGATCGCGATATCTGGCGAGACGCGCTGCATCTCCGGCGTGACTTCCGTGTCGCCCGCGTAGAGCACGTCAAACAAGTTGACGGAGATCAAAAATCCCAGCCCACCGTTCTCGCGTGCATGAACCGCGCTCGACGTCGAGTACGCCGGAAGCGCGGTAATCCGTGCGCGATCTACGACCCGACTCTGGAACTCGCGAAGCACCTCGGCGCCCGGAAGCTGACTGGCGACCTCCGCGTTGGTCAGCACGAGCGTATCCGGGCCGCGTACTTTCTCGATATCGCTGGGCGAGAAGTGCTCGAAGTGGCCGTGACCGATGAGAATCACGTCGGCAGTGAACGTAATCCGGCTGAGCCGCCACGGGTTGATGTAGATCAGCGGCGGCCCATGAATGATGAATCCGCCATATCCTAACCACTGAATCTGGTCAATCATCAGCTATCGGCAGGCATTGATCGCGTCACGAAGTTGAAGGGCTGCGCTCGCCGGATCATCCGCGTACATGATCCCCCGGCTCGCATTGATAATCAGGCCGCGGCCGTTCTGAGCGCGGCCGAGCTGCACGGTTTGTTCTACACTTCCGCCCTGCGTTCCGATCCCCGGCACCAGCAGCGTCATATCCCCGACGAGGCTGCGCACGTCGCGCAGTTCGTCGGGATACGTCGCGCCCATGACGAGCATACAGTTGTTGTTGACGTTCCACCGATCTCGCACTTTCTCCACCACGATCTGCCAGAACGGTTTCCCCTCGACCCTGAGTGATTGCAGCTCACCGCTGCCGGGGTTTGACGTGCGACACAGGATGAAACAGGTCTTGTCCGCGCGGTCGAGGAACGGTTTAAGCGCCTCGCCGCCCAAATACGGGTTGAGCGTTACCGCGTCGAAGCCGAGCACGTCGAAGATCGCCCGCACATATCCGTCATTCGTCGTGCTGATGTCGCCCCGTTTCGCGTCGCAGATCGTCAGCGCGTCCGGACACACTTCGCGCAAGTAGTCGACCGTCATCCTCAGCGCGCGCATCCCGTTCTCGCCCTGCCCCTCATAAAAGGCGATGTTCGGCTTGTAGGCGGCGGCAAACGGCATTGTCAGGTCGATGATGTGTTTGTTGAACGCAAACTGTGGATACGGATCGGATCGGAACTCAGCCGGAATACGCGCCGGATCGGTATCAAGGCCGACGCACAGCAGCGAGTTGATGGCGATGGCGCGCGCGTCGAACTTGCCCACGGTCATGCGATCCCCCCCGACATCCAACGCACCGGATCGGAAAGCCACCGCTCAACCGACGCCTGTTCCTCCGTCGTGAGCGTGCCGCGCACGCGTTCGAACAGCACCGGAAACGGCGCCAATACGTGAAGCGCCACACCCGCCTGCTCAAAGCGAGTCTGCGCCGCCGGGAACCCATAGCTGGTCAGGGCGAGGCACGCCTCCACGTCAGCGCCCTCAGCACGCAGCGCCGCGATCGCGCTCAAGCTGCTCTCGCCGGTCGTGATCTGATCCTCAAGCAGCACGACGCGCCGGCCCGCAACGCTGCCGCCCTCAATACGCCGCTGCAAACCATGGCCTTTGGCCTCTTTGCGCACGAACACCGTCGGGAGTCGCATCGCGAACGCCAAGGCGGAACTGTGTGGGATGCCTGCGGTCTCCACCCCGGCCACGACGATGTCACGCTCTGGATACAGCTCGCCGAGCATCTCCGCGAGGCAGTCAATCACCACGTGCCACGCCTGCGGGTGAAATATCAGCTTGCGATTGTCGAGATACACCGGCGCGATCAGGCCGGACTTAAACGTGCGCGGTGAGTCGAACGCGAACCCAACGATCCCGGCGTCGATCAGCGCCGCAGCAGCAGCGGAGCACGATGTCACGATTGCCCTTCCTTCAGGATCTCCAGATACTCGCGGGTTATGTCTTCCGGCGCGAACGGCCCCCGGAACACCAGCGCCGACCATACCTGCACGGCCAGCGCACCGGCATCAAGATACGCCCGCAGGTCGACGCCATTCATAACCCCGCCACAGCCGACAATATCGACACTGTAACTTCGACGCTCACGAACAGCGTACAGCCGCAGCACCACCGACAGCGCGCGTTCATAAAGGCACTTGCCACCTGCTCCCGCGCGGATATCTGTGCTTGGCACGATACCCGGCAGCGTGTTGGTCGCCACGACAGCGCGCACGCCGTTGTCCTCGAAAACCTCCAGCAGAGAATCATACTGCGTGTCCCCGAGGTCGGGGCTGACTTTCACCCACACCGGAACCGTCCCGGCGCGCTCGACCGTCGCCGCACACACCGCCGACGCCAGCGCGGTGGTCTGAGTCGCCGTGGGATCCTGTTCGGTGTTCGGGCAGCTCAGGTTGACAGTGAACCAGTCGGGCCGGACGCCTTCCTCGATAAACCGGCCGATTGCCTGCGCGACGTGGGCCGCCTGCACCGTGGGGTCATCAACCTCTGGCGTGGTGGCGACGCTGATCCCGAACGTCCCGTCAATGGGCTGTCGCGACAGGAACTCCGCCGCCGCCGCCGATCCCGGATTCTTCAGGCCGACCCGATTCATCGTCGTCAGGCCGTTGACGTCGCGCCACAGCACTGTTCCGGCATTACCCACACGCGGCGCCAGCGTGAACGATCCGAACTCAACCGGCCCGCACATCAGCGGAATGGATCGCCAGCCGGGGATCACATTGGAACGGCCCACCGCGGACAGCGCCGCGTCCTCGGTCTCGAATCCCTGCCCCTTCACCAGCCCGGCCGCGACGATCACCGGCTGAGGCAGCGTCACGCCACCGACGGTGGTCGGTCGAAGCGGCTGCTCCTCCTGCGCAAACACGCGGGCGAGCCACGGCAGCCGATCCATGAGGCCCGCAGCACGCAGGGTCAATTTGTGCGCATCGTCAGGATACGCAGCGAACAGCAGCGGCTTGGCGACCGCGCTGTAGAGGGCACGTGCTAGGCGTCGGCTGGCTGCGGCCACATCACCCTCCCCGTTCCCGGCAGCGCGACAACGCGCTCGCCATCATAGACTATCGCGCCTCGGATCGTTGTCTCGATCACGCGGGCAGTCACGCGCATCCCATCATACGGCGACCATCCGCACCGTCCCAGCAGGCGCGCGCCGTCGATCACCCACGGCGTATCCATCTCGACGACGCAGCCCGTATCATGCGGACGCTCGACGCCCAACACCCGCGCGGGGCCATCCGACAGAAGTTCGACGGCCCGTTGCAGCGAGAGCCGGCCCTCCCCCACCGCCGTCAGCAGCAGCGGGACGGTCGTCGGCAGGCCGGGGACGCCATACGGCGGTCGTTCGCTCTGCTTCTCGGCGAGCGTGTGCGGCGCGTGATCGCTTTCGACGACATCGACCGTTCCATCCGCGATCGCGTCCCACAACGCCGCCCGATCAGCCGGGGACTTCAGGCCGGGTTTCATGCGCCCCAACGCTCCTAGCCGTGGAAGATCGTCCACCGTCAACCAGAGGTGATGCGGACACACGCCGAGCGTCACCGGCAGCCCTTCCGCCTTAGCGGCGCGCAGCAGATCAATCTCAAAAGCCGTCGAGATATGCACAAAATGCGTAGGGCGGCGGTAGGCCCGTACCAGCGTCAGGATGTCGGCGACGGTCTCCCCCTCCGCATGGACGAGGATCGGCTTAGCGATATCCCATGCGGCGAAATGGCGCTCGCGCATCGCTTGGTCGGCGATCAGCAAGTCGCCGGTGGTCTCATTGCAGAAGATCTTCAGGCCCGCCACAGCGCCGGCGATGACGGGATATGCCGCTGTGTTGTCCGCGGCCGACGCGCCGAAGTAAATGCCGTAGTCGCAAACCGCCTGCGCGGCCATTTCGGCCTGCTTCGCCATGAGCGCATCGGGCGAAATCGTCTCTGGCGGCGTGTTCGGCATATCGCACACGAGCCAGTATCCGCCCGCCACAGCCGCCTGTGTCTCGGATAAGAAGTCGCCTTTGTGCGACCACCGCATCCCACGCAGATGCACGTGCAGGTCGATCAAGGCCGGCAGTTCAACCCGTTGACCCATCAGTCCACATCCGCCCCGAGGACGAGCGCCAGCAGCGCCATGCGGACGAACATGCCGTTCTCCATCTCCTGAAAGTACACGGCGCGCGGGTTCTGGTCGAGCAAGTCGTGATCGGCGAGCGAACCCATCTCGTGCTTACGTGGCAGCGGATGCATGAGGATCACGTCACGCCGGAATTGGTTGAGCAGCGCCGGCGTCATGATGAACTGGTCGCGCACGGCCTCGTAGTCGGCGACGTGTTCGAAGCGCTCCTGCTGCACACGCGTCCAGTAAACTACGTCCGTCTCGCTGACGACGTCGCGCAGGTCTTCGGTCTCGTGGACTTGGACTCCCCGCGCCGTGACGTAATCCAGCACAGCATCGGGCATGCGGAGCACCGACGGCGCAACGAAGTTCAGCCGCGTCGATCCCTTGTGATACAGCGCGATCAGCTTCGCCAGCGAATGCACCGTGCGCCCGTACAGCAAGTCACCGACCAGTGTAATCGTCAGGCCGTCCAGCGACTGTTTCTGGTCGAGGATCGTAAACAGGTCGAGCAAGCCCTGTGTCGGGTGTTCGCCGATCCCGTCACCGCCGCTGACGACCGAGCACGGCTTGAGGATGCGCTCGTTCAGCCGGTCGATGTAATACGCCGCCTGAAACGACGAGCCTTCCATCGGGTGCCGAAGCGTGATGACATCGGCGTAGCATCCCGCGGCGCGGACGGTATCCGCCAAGTTCTCGCCTTTGTAGACCGACGAGAACTGCACGCCGTTGCTCGCCATGACCACCGACCCGCCCAGCCGCCGCATAGCCGCTTGAAACGACATATCCGTGCGCGTGCTGGCTTCGTAGAACAGCGAGGCCATGATGCGCCCCTCACAAAGTCGCACGACACTACGATCACGGGCGAGGACACGCTCACGGAGACCGCCGGCGGCACGCATAACGCGCTCAAGATCGTCCGCGCCAAACTGCTCGACGGTGATGATGTGCTTGCCGACGAAATCGCCCGCAATCGGCTTCGGCGTATAGACGTGGCGGAACTGGACGCTCGTTCGCGGGTCGGCGACATCGTCGCTCATTTGGCCGGCTCCTCAGGCGGACAAATCCGGCGCAGGTATTCCCATGCGTAGATGCCGGATGAGTGTCCATCGTCCCAAATGGGCTGCAGCGCGTAATTCCCGACCAGTTCGATCGACTTGATCTGGTACGACCGCTTCGGCACGAGCTTGAGGATGTTGTCCGGGTCATACTCGCGCCCCATGCGGCTGTGCCCCCCACGACATTCCACACACGGGCATGCCTCGCGGAGATGGCTCAGTGGATAGACGCACTCACGCCCATCAGGCCAGCTAATGCGGAGTTCGCCTTGCTGCTTGTCCAGCGTAATGCCAGTCGGCCGGAGCATCGTGCTCATAAGCGCCGTGTCCCTTCGTCTTGGAAGATTGTAACTTACGCCCTCGCACACGCGAACGCTGTCGCAGGTCGAAGGCTCTGGTGATGGAGTGCGCTAATCGCTCATCCACCACGGGATATCGGTTGAGATTACCGAGTCTAGCAGGCGGGTAAGTTCATCGACTTTCTCTACGCTGGCCGTCCCCTCGGTGCGCCACAGCACAACGCCGGCATTATCGACCAAGAACACATACAGATTGTCTTCGTGGGGAATGTCGAGCATCGTGCAGAATTGCTGCTTGCGAACGTAGATGGTGACCACGGTCTCAAGCGAAAGTTCATCTTCGATGACGAAGGACTCGCGCAGATTCTGATCTTGAAGCTGTTGGTCAGAGGGGGGAAGCACTTCGAGCGTGGGAATTTCGTAGAACTTGACTCGTTCGTACTGCTGGCGGATTCGCTTCAGCGGCCGGAGCCACGTCTGCACCGAGAATTGGTGGCTGGGTTCAAACACCACAAGCAGTACGTTGAACTCCCCTTCTAAGGTAAACGGTATGGTCATGTGATGACCATCCAAGCTGTAACCGCGAACCGTCGGGAAATACACGGGACTTGCTCCAGCGCACCAACTTCGTCGGATTATAAACGAAAGGCCGGTGTCGTTTGAACCCCGGCCTTCGCTCAGTGTCATTTACAGCGGCCCTACGCGCTCGGCCCCAGCGCGCTCTGCGCTTCCGCGATCAGGATGTGCAGCCGTTCCGAAAGGTCGGCGCGGCCTTCCTCGTCGAGCTGCTGGGCGATGGTCGCCATCACGTCGATCAGCGTTTCACCGTGCTGCGCCATGCCGTCCATCACGATGGCGCGCGCATCATCGAGGCTCGGCGCTTGCAGCAGTTCCTCAACCAGCACCACTTCTTCGGGCATGGACTGCTGGATCAGCGCAACGACACGCTCATAAATCGCCTTAAGTTTGGCAGAGGTCTGCACGTCACGCCGGCGCTGCGCCTCCTGCAAGTTGGCGTTCAGCACGGCGATCAGCGTCTCGTCAATCGCGTGTGCATTGCGCGCGATCGCCGCGTCAATGTCCGGTTCCTCAAGCATAGATTGAAGCACGGAGACGGCAGCCGATACACGCAGCTGTGCCTGCTGGTCGATCAGCATAATGTACTGCGAGAGCAGCGTATTGAGCCGCGCAAACTTCGGTTTCTCCGTGTCCGGCGCATCGCTCTCCATTTGCTTGAGCAGGTCGAAGAATGAGGCATCGAAAACCGGCCGCACCAGCCCGACAAGCGCTTGCAGGCGCATCTCGTCATCGACAAAGTCCAGCGCGAGCGCGGCAAGATCCTCACGCCGCGCACCGGCCCCCATCGCCTGAAGCCGGTCGGCCACGTCTTGCACGACCGCCTCTTGTTCGGCCTGCTGCTGCTGAAGCTCCTTACCGTAGGACGACTTCTGCACGACGACCGCTTGCGTCGCCAGCACGGCCTGCGCCATATCCGGCCGGCCGCCCTGAACAAGGCGCTGCGCCAGCGATGTGAACGTCTGGATGAACGCCAGATCAATCTCGCTGTCATGCGCGGCGATCAGCGCATCGAGTTCAGCGTCGCTGGCCTCGACGAATTTCTGGACACGGGCCGTCCGCTTCTTAGCCTCGTCAATCATCTCAGGCGTGACGCCGTCGGCGCCCAGCACCATTTCGATCAACCCGTTCATGGTCAGCGCCCGCTTCGGGTTGAACATATACGCCTTGAAGCCTTCTTTAGGAAGCTGCTTCATCAAGTCGCCAATGACCCGTTCCTGCTGATCCTTGCTGAAGTTCAGCTCCATCGGCACACACGCGATCAGCAGCTCCTTCACAGCGTCGTGATACAGAAGCGGCGCAAGCACGACATTCACGTTACCGCAGTTCGGGCACTGGAAGCGGTTGATCTGCTGATTGACCAGCAGCCCCTTCGCCTGCGGGTCTTTCTGCGCATCGATGTATGAGTACACGTGCGCGTTAAACGGCTGCCCGCAGTTCGAGCAGCGGATTGCGGAGCCTTGCTGCATTGTGGTGTGTCTCCTCAGTCAGGGCTAAAGGGTCAGATTGCGCGGAAGGCGGACGAAGAACGTCGATCCTTCCCCAAGTTTGCTCTCCACGTCGATGACTCCATGATGCGCGTCGACGATGGCTTTTGCCAGATACAATCCCAATCCGGTGCCCTGCGTCGATCGGCGCAGGCTGCCTTCGGCCCGGTAGAAACGCTCGAAGATGCGGGCTTGGTCGGTCTGCGAAATCCCGATCCCTTCGTCCCGAATCTCGATCTCGATCCAGTCCTCATCGAACCTGCCGCTAATGTCCACCGTTCCGCTGGCGGGTGAGTATTTGATCGCGTTGCCGATCAAGTTTTCGATCAACTGCCGCAAGCGCATCTCGTCCCCGTGAATTGACGGAAAACCCGGCGCGAAACGGACGGTGAAATGATGCTGTTCGGTCTGTGTCTTGAACCGTTCGACCACCCGGTTCACCAGTTCAGGCAGCCACACGTCCCCGATGTCGAGCGCGATCTGCCGTTCGACGTGCAGCTTGCTGGTCGTCAGCAAATCCTGAATCAACAGCCCAAGCCGGTCGGCCTCATCCTCGATGATCGCCAACGTCTCACGCACCGTCGATTCGTCCCACTGCGCGTCTTCGCGCCGGAGCGTCGCGGCGTAACCCTTGATGATGGCGACCGGCGTTTTCAGCTCGTGCGAGATCACCGAGATGAACGTGTTCTGGGCCTCTTGAGCCTGCCGGAACGTTGTGATGTCGCGCACATTGGCGATGACGTTCGCCAGCGTATTCTCCGGCGTGAGCATCGGCGCGTAGGTAATGCCGACGCTCAACGTCTGTCCATTCTTGCAGATCAAATCGCCTTCGACGTACAGCGTATTGTGCGCGGGATCCACGGGGCTGTTGAACGGATAACCATGGACGATCACCTCGCGCAGATCGGCGTGCTCGTCATGCGCCCAGCGGATGATCGCGTCATGGTCGGCCCCGACGGCGTCGCGCTGGTTCCAGCCGGTCATCCGCACCAATGCCTCGTTGAACTGCTGGATCGTCAGGTCGCGGTCAAGGATCATCACGCCGTCCGCGCTGTGATCGAGGATCGCCTGAAGCTGCTGGCGTTCTTGAGACACCGCCGCGTACAACTGCGCGTTCTTGACGGCAATCGCCGCTTGATCGGCAAAACTCTGCAACATTTGCACGTCGTTCGGGCTGATCGCCGTGCTGTACGTGCGGAACACGATCAACAGGCCGAGCGGGACGCCAGCGAAGATCAGCGGCAGCGCAAGCGCCTGCCTCAACGCCGGGTCAATCGCAACGGCGAGCGCCTTCAGCTCCCGATCCAACAGCGCAGGGTCTCCGTGGCGGCTGATGCTCTCGACAAGGCTTTCGAGGTGAGCATTGGCGGTAGCGACCTGCTCGTCGTCCAGCCCGCTGTAGGCGCGAACGACGAAACGCTGCTCGACGTTGAGCGCCACTAAGCCGACCTTCGCCGCGGTCATCACAACAGAGGCTTGCAGCACACGCCGCAGCACCTCGTCAAGTTCGAGCTGCGCGGTGATCGCGCGCGAAATCTGCAACAGGAAATCGCGCTGGCGGATTTGAACATCAGGAAGCGTCAACATAGCGCTATTGTAGCATCGGGCCGGCTGGCAGCGCGCAGTCGGCCGGGATTTCTATGACAGTTCTTACGGCGCGCGGCCTAGCAAGGCGGCAGTGTCGCTCAGGCGCGTCTTACCCCCGCTGCTCAGCACCAGCATACCCGCCCCGATCAGGCCGACATCGGCGCCACACTCCGCCGCGACCATCTCCATGCCGTCGTAGAAAGCGGGATCGGCACAGTATCGCCGAATCGACTCCCAAGCCGGCTCGAAGTACAGATCACCCAACTGACTCGCGCCGCCCCCCACGACGACACGCTGCGGGTTGAACAACTGGAGCAGTGTCACGACGCCCAGCCCAAACACGCGCCCTGCTTTCGCAATCACGTCGATCGCCAGCGCGTCCCCTTCACGCGCGGCCGTCCCGATCGCCTCGGTTGTGAGGTCGGCTCCGCTCGCCGCGAGCCGTGAGACCTCCCCCGCAGCGACACGCATCTGAAACGCGCGCACCATGTCCGGCCCGGCGGCGAGATCTTCCAGCGTCTGCACCGGGCCGTCCGGCGCAACGAGCATCGGGATGAGGCCGGCCTCGGTCGCCAGCCCGCGCGCGCCGTTGTGAAGCCGCCCGTCGACGATCACGCCGCTGCCAATGCCTGTACTCACGGTCAGATAGACGAAGTGATCGAACCCGCGCCCAGCGCCGACGCCTCCCTCCGCCAACGCAGCGGCGTCCGCGTCGTTGCCCAGCCATACCGACACGTCGAACCGGGCCTCGAGCTGCGCCTTGAGCGGAACGTTCTGCCACTTGAGATTCGGCGGCGACAGCAGCACGCCGTTGTGCGGGTTCAGCGGCCCCGGCGCAGCCACGCCTATCGCGACATCAGCCTGCCCGTCCGGCCACACCGACTGGAGCATGTTAACCATGCGGCCGATGGCGTCGTCCGGGCCGCGTTCGGGCCGTGTCCAGTCCTCGACGCGGGCTTCGACTTCGAGCGCCCGGTTCAGCCGCGCCACGCGAATCCGTGTCCCGCCCAAGTCAACCGCCAATAGAGAACCGTACTGTGTCATGGATCACGCGTCTCTTTCACCGGTGTATCACGAATCGCGCGGCCATACCGCGTCGTCAACGCCCCGTCGAATGAATGAGTTTACCCTGCGCGCTCCCGTTATCATAACCGCGCGCTGCACCGCTTCCGGGATCTCCGGCGTGCTTCGGCCCGCACAGATCAAGCAGATGTCTTGACCCAATACCGCAGTCCTAATGCGCCATGACACAAACCCGTGGTACTATCGTTTCGAACTAATTCCAAAGGCCAATTTTAATTGGAGCCTGTGAAATGACCACACCACTACGGCCACGCTCGCTGCAAAGCCTGAGCGATCAACAGCGATTCGCCCAAACCGGCGGACGTTGGTCTCCCCCGCCCTTGTCTTCTCTTGACGATACCGGGCTGACGAAACTCAACGTTGCCGACCACGTCCTCAAGATCCTCTATTTCGGTGGCGATTTAACCGGTTCAGAGGTCGCGGATCGCATTCGGCTGCCGTTTTCCGGTGTGTTGGACAGCGTCTTTGAGTTTCTTAAACGCGAGAAGTTCATCGAAGTTCGCGGCGCCACGCAGGGTTACAGCGAGGCGACCTACCGCTACCTGATCTCGATGAAGGGCACCGAAAAGGCGCAGGAAGTCCTGCTGCGGTCGCAGTACGCCGGCCCTGCTCCTGTCCCCCTCGATCAGTACATCACCTCGGTCAACGAGCAGAACCGGGAACGCAAGCTGGTCACTCAAGAAGTGCTGCGCGGCGTCATGGATCAGCTCGTCATCAGCGACGAGATGCTCAATCGCGTAGGCCCGGCGGTGAACGGCGGACGCTCGATCTTCCTGTACGGCCCGCCCGGCAACGGCAAGACGACAATCGCCGAACGTGTCGGCCGTATGGTGCTCGGCGAGGACATCTGGATTCCGTATTCAATCGACGTCGACGGCCAGATCATCCAGATCTACGATTCGCTCAACCATGAGCTGTCCGACGCGCAGGAACGCGTTCGCTACATGACCGGCTTGGTTGCGGATCAACGTTGGGTATGTATCAAACGCCCGATGATCATGGTCGGCGGTGAGCTGACGCTGCAAGGGCTTGACCTGACCTACGATGAGTCGAACCGGTTCTACGAGGCCCCGTTCCAGATGAAGGCTAACGGCGGCCTGTTCCTGATTGACGACTTCGGCCGGCAGCAGGTACGCGCCGTCGACCTGCTTAACCGGTGGATCGTGCCGCTCGAAAAGCGTGTCGACTTCCTCACGCTGAACAACGGCCGTAAAATCGAAATCCCCTTCAACGTGCTGGTTGTGTTCTCGACCAACCTTGACCCGAAGGATCTGGTGGACGAGGCGTTCCTGCGCCGTATTCGCCACAAGATCGAGGTCGGCAACCCGAGCATGAACCAGTTCCGTGAAATCTTCCAAGTCATGTGTAAGGTGATGAAGGTTCCGTACGACGAGGGCGGCCTCAAGTATCTGCTGCGCAAGTGGTATCTCGATAAAGGACGCGACCTGCGCGCCGTCCATCCGCGCGATATCTTGTCACAGCTGCTGGACATCGCGAATTATCAGCAGCGCCCCCCGGAACTCACGCCGGAACTGCTCGATCAGGCGGCTTCGTCGTACTTCGTCGAGTTGTAGTGGGCTAGGCGCACCTATTCGCGCTTCAAAACTTGCGGGTACAATGATCGCCGGTCTAATCGGATACGGGGCTGTACCCGCGTATGTTCTTTGACGAAGTGAAGATACTCGTACGCAGCGGAGACGGAGGCGACGGCGCCGTCTCGTTTCTGCGTGAGAAGTTCATGCCGATGGGCGGCCCTGCCGGCGGCGACGGCGGACGCGGTGGTGACGTGGTGTTCCGGGTGAATCACCGCGCGAACACGCTCAGCGCATTCGGGCAAAAGGCGCACTTCAAGGCACAGAACGGCAAGCGCGGCGGTGGCAAGAACATGACCGGCGCGTCGGGCGACAACGTGGTCATACAGGTTCCACCCGGCACCGTCGTGAAGGACGCGGACACGGGCGCGGTGCTCGCCGATCTGGTCGAACGGGATGCGGAAGTCGTGCTGTTCACCGGCGGACGCGGCGGGCGTGGCAATGCGCGCTTCGTCAACAGCCGCAATCAGGCGCCGCGCTATGCGGAACGGGGCGAGCCCGGCCATGAGCGCTGGCTCATCCTTGAGCTGAAGCTGATCGCCGATGTCGGGATCGTGGGCGTGCCGAACGCCGGCAAGTCGACGTTATTATCGGTGGTGAGCAACGCCCGCCCCAAGATCGCCAACTATCCGTTCACAACGCTGGAACCGAACCTCGGCGTCGTGCTCAAGGGCGACCGCGATCTGGTCTTCGCCGACATTCCGGGCCTGATCGAAGGGGCGCACGCGGGCGTCGGACTCGGCCACAGCTTTCTACGTCACGTCCAGCGCACCCGAATGCTCATCCACCTCATCAACGGCGAGTCGGACGATCCGATGGCCGACTTCAGCCAGATCAACAGCGAGCTGGCGCTGTACGACGAACGCATGGCGTCAAAGCCGCAGATCGTCGCGTTCAATAAGATCGACCTGCCCGACGTTCAGGCGAAATGGGAGACGCTCAAGCCGGAATTTGAACGGCTCGGCATCGACGTGCTGCCGATCAGCGCGGCCACGCAAGCCAACGTTCAACAGCTTGTCGACGCGGTGTTTGCGAAGGTCGACACGCTGCCCGATGAAGAGCCGCTGCACGTCATCTCGGCGGCGATCCCTGAACCCGATGCCACGGCGGTTCCGTTCACGATCACGGTCGATGAGCACGGCGCCTACCGCGTATCGGGGCATCGCATTGAACGCGCGGCCGCCATGACTCATTGGGACAATGAAGAAGCGATCCTGCGCTTTCAGGAGATCCTTGAGGTGCTCGGCGTGAGCCGGGCGCTGGAGGAGCGCGGCGTTCGCGTGGGAGACACCGTCATTATCGGGGACTACGAATTGGAGTGGTCTGAGTGACCCACTTTCGGCGTATTGGTATTGTAGGCGGCACGTTCGATCCGCCGCACATCGCTCACATGATTCTGGGCGAACACGGCTTCGAGGAGCTAGACCTCGACAGAGTGCTGTATATCCCGGCGGGAACACCACCCCATAAGGAAAGCACGCGGACACCAGCGGCGCATCGCGCGGCCATGACCGAGATCGCGATCTCGGACAACGACCGCTTCACGATGAGCCGCGTCGACCTCGATCGGCCCGGCCCGCATTACACGGTGGACACCGTGGCGATCCTCCGCGAGACGTATCCAGACGCCGAGTTCACGTTCATCATGGGCGAAGATATGTTCAAGGAACTGCCGCAGTGGGAGCGCGCCGAAGGGTTGTTCACCGGCGGCGCTTTGCGCGTGGCGGTCATGCGGCGGCTCGGTGTTCACGGCGTGCTGCGCGCCGATCAACACGAGGACAAGCTGCCGGGGCTTGCCCACAATGTGACCATGCTCAAGTCGCCCTTGGTCGAAATCTCATCGACCGACGTCGTGCGGCGGCTCCGGAATGGCGAAAGCGTGCGCTACCTCGTGCAGGATCGCGTGCTCGCCTACATCAGGGACAACAGACTGTATCAGGAGGTCTAGTTGATTCGCTCGATATGCTTCGCTGCGGCGCTGCTGTGCCTCGCATTCGGCGTCGTCACCGCGCAACCCGAACCCGTGGCGACGCTCGTGCCGCCTACACCTGTCCCCTATAACACCACGGCGACCTCCGAGACCGCGTTGTCCGAAAGCAGGATAAAGCGGATCGTGGACACGGGCCGCGTTCGCATCGGGATCTTGTACACCGAGCCGCCGTTCGGCACGTTCACCGAGCGCGGCGAAATCCTCGGCCTCGATGTCGTGCTTGCGCAGTCCTTCGCCGATCTTTGGGGCGTCGACCTGCGCCTGCGGCAAGTCACGCGGCAGACCGCGTTCGAGCTGCTGTTTGATAACGACGTCGATCTGCTGATCGCCGCGCAGGTTCACCGTCGCGAATTGGATCGCACCGTAGACTACAGCCAAGCGTATTACGTCGGCAGCCAATCGCTGATGGTGCGCGTCGATGACAGCGCGCAGTCGCCTGCGGACTTGGCATCGCGCCGAATCGGTGTGGTACTCGGCGCCGAGGCGGAAAATACGATCCGGGCATGGGCGGCGGAGACCGGATTCTCAGGCGGGATTGAATCCTATCTCACAGTTGATCAGATGTACGGCACCCTCGGCGCGTCCGCAGTCGATGCTATCGCTGCGCCACGTCATCAGCTTGAACAGCTCGCGCTGCTGGCTCCGGACACCGTGCGCATCCTTGACGAACCGGTGCAGACTGAGCCGTATGCGGTCGTCGTCCCCCGTCAAGACCTGCCCCTCCGGCGGCTGATCGACCAATCGCTTCAGCACTTGCAGCGCGAAGGTTCGCTCGATCAGATTCGCCTCGATCACTTCAATCAGGGCACGTTCAACGTTGTGCCGATCTGGGCTAATCTCCCCGAGTCACCCAGCCCGCAGGCGTTTTCGACCGACATCCCCTATCCGTCCACCTATACCATCCCACGGCTTCAGTCCAGCGGAGTCGTCCGCATCGCGGGGCCGTTTCTCGACAGCGACGCGCTGGCCTCGGCGCAGCAGTCGGAGCGCCGGCTCGACCGCTTCAACCGCGACTTCGTCTCGCAGCTGACCCGCAGCTGGAACGTGACCGTCGAGCTAATCACCGCCAACCCCGTTGAGGCAGCACGGCTGGTCGCGGAGGGCGGCGCTGACATGGCGGTCGGCCTCGAACCGGACTGGAACCTCGCCGCTCAGGTCGACTTCAGCGAACCGTATCTCGTGCACGGGATGCGGCTGATGGTCAAGTCGAACAGCCAGATCTTCGGCTTCGAGGAACTGCGCGGCGGCGGGACGGTCGCAACCGTGTTCTCTGAGCCGGGCGCGGCGGCGGACGCCGTGCGCCAAGCCGAACGCGCAACCGCCCGCATCGAGGGTTTCCAGACCGATGAATCCAGCCTCGCGTTGCAAATCCTCGACGACGCGAACGCCGATGTCGCCTATGCGGACATCTTCAAGCTGATGCCGCACCTCGAAGCATATCCGAACGACCTGCGCCTGACTGACGACTGGTACAGCCGGGCGTATTACGCCGTCGCGCTGCCGCTGAACGACGCGGACTTCCGCCTGCTGGTTGATTACTCGATTCAGGCGCTGGTAGAGGACGGCACGCTGAGGCAGCTCTGGAACGGCCTACTGCCATCGGACGAGCCGATCCCGGTCGAGATCGTCCCCGGCCCGAACACGTTCCTCGGCTACGTGATCGACTAGCCGGCGGCGTGCGGGCCGAATTTGCGCGTTATCGTCTTGATGTCGCCCACGGGCTTGAAGCGCAGCGCCGACCACGTTTCGTTCACCGAGATCTGCGTGACCGGCGCCCAGCCCAACGATTCCACCGGCCCCCAGCCGCTGTCCCGGCTGATGTCGGTCTTGATGGCGCCGGATTTCTTCGGGTAGGCGAACCACACCACAGCGCCGGGCTTGGCACGGCTAGCAATCACCGGGCCATGTTCCGCGACCGCCGCCGCATCGTTGACGAAGACCAGCCATACGTCCGCGGACTCCGCCACCTCGATGGAGACAGCGGCGGTATCCGGCAATCCGTCAAGCGACGCAAGAAGCCCAACCGGCGCATTGAGAACACATACATGCTGGCCAGCTTTAATCAACAATCGTTCGGCAAGCGGCTTGACCATCGGATCATCTCCCTAGCGAGGCCGCCGGGGCGAGGCTCAGCGTCTATTACTCCTTGAGCGCCCCGACAACCGTCTGCGTGAACTCGTCGGTGCTGACAAAGGCACTGCCTTTCGGCGCGATGTCCGCCGTGCGCGCGCCGTCCGCCAGCGCGTCCTCGACCGCCGCTTCGATGGCCGCGGCCTCGGTCTCTAGCCCCAGACTGTAGCGCAGCAGCATCGCCGCGCTCAACAATTGGCCGATCGGGTTGGCTTTGCCCTGCCCCGCGATGTCTGGCGCGCTGCCATGCACCGGCTCGTACAGGCCAAACGTCCCCGTGCCAAGCGACGCGGATGGCAGCATCCCCAGCGATCCAGCCAGCACCGACGCCTCGTCGCTCAGGATGTCGCCGAACATATTCTCGGCGAGGATCACATCATACGATGCAGGCCGGGTCATCAAATACATCGCCGCCGCATCCACGTACTCGTGGTTGAGCGCAATGTCTCCATAATCCTCGGCCACCTTCATCACCGTGCGCCGCCACAGCCGCATCGACGCCAGCACGTTGGCCTTGTCGATCGAAGTCAGTTTGCCCCGCCGCTGCTGCGCGGCACGGAAGGCGACATGCGCGACGCGTTCGACCTCGCCCACGGTGTAGTTCATCGTGTCGAAGCTGTTGTCGTCCCCGTCCTGCTCCTTGCGCGCGCCGAAATACAGGCCGCCAGTCAGTTCGCGCACGATCAGCATATCGACACCTTCGAGCAGTTCGGCGCGCAGCGGCGCATAGCCGTACAGCGCGGGATAGGTCTTGACCGGGCGCAGATTGGCAAAGAGGCCGAAATGCGCCCGAATCTTGAGCAGCCCTTGCTCCGGGCGTACCGGCGCGGTCGGGTCGGCGTATTTGGGCAAGCCAACCGCGGCGAGCAGGATGGCATCGGCTTGTTCGCCCGCGCGGAGCGTCGCGTCCGGCAGCGGCGATCCGGTCGTCTCGATGGCGATCCCGCCGATCAGCTGCTCGTCATAGTCGAAGTTGTGGCCGAACTTCGCCGCGATAGCATCCAACACAGCCACGGCCGACTTCATCACTTCCGGCCCGATGCCGTCTCCCGGCAGTAGTACGATATTCGCCTTCATGTAAGGCTGCTCCCTTTCACCGTATGTCGAATGATCTCTTACCCGATTACTGCGGTTGACGCGCTTGGCGTGCGCCGTTGGTGAGCAATACACCGTATTCGATGCTGTCGACCAGCGCCAGCCAGCTCGCGATGATGATGTTCGTCCCCGCGCCGACCGTGCTCCAACGCCGGTTGTGGTTCTGCGTGTCGATCAAGACGCGGGTCATCGCGCCGGTGCCGTTTGCCCCGTCGAGGATTCGCACCTTGTAGTCGGCAAGCTGGAAGTCGCGCACCTGCGGGTAACGCGGGATGAGCGCCTTGCGCAGCGCGAGATCGAGCGCGTTGACCGGGCCGTTGCCTTCCGCCGCGGTGTGCACGATGTCGCCGTCCATCTCGATCTTGACCATCGCCTCGGCCAGATCGCCGCGCCCGCGCCGGTTCTCCACAATGCAGGTGAAGTCCACCAGCGAGAACACCGGCGTGTATTCCGGAGAGGCGCGCAGCACCCGAATCGCCACAGACGCCTCAGCGCCTTCAAACACATAGCCGGTATGCTCCAGCGATTTGATCTCGTCGAGTACCTTCGCAGCCGCCGCGCTGGAGATGTCGAGGCCGAACTCCTCCGCCTTGCTCATCACGTTGCCGCGCCCACTCAGATCGCTGATCAGCACGCGCATCTCGTTGCCGACAAGGCTGGGGTCGATATGCTGGTAGCTGTCGACGTTGCGCCGGATCGCCGCGACGTGAATGCCGCCCTTGTGCGCGAACGCCGACCGGCCGACATACGCCAAGTGCTGATCCGGCGCGAGATTGCACACTTCGGCGACCGTCCAGCTTAGGCGCGCCAGCGTACGCAGGTTCGTGTCTGGTACGCAGTCGTATCCCATCTTGAGCATCAAGTCGGGGATGATGCTGCACAAGTTGGCGTTGCCGCAGCGTTCGCCGTAGCCATTGATCGTGCCTTGCACATGGATTGCGCCCGCTTGCACCGCTGCGAGCGTGTTGGCGACGGCCAATTCGCCGTCGTTGTGCGTGTGGATGCCGAAATGGACGGTTGGGAACGCATCACGCGCCTTCACGACGAAGTCTGCCACTTCCCACGGCAGCGAGCCGCCGTTGGTGTCGCACAGCACGACCACGTCCGCCCCACCGTCAGAGGCCGCGCGCAGCGTCTCAAAGGCGTACTCGAAATCCAGTTTGGCGCCATCGAAGAAGTGTTCGGCGTCGTAGACGACCTCCTTGCCGAGCGACTTCAAATACGCGACGCTCTCGCGGATCATACGCAGGTTTTCTTCGGCGGTAGTTTGCAGCACATCGACCACATGCAGCATCGACGTCTTTCCGACCACCGTACAGACCGGCGTCTGTGCATCGACCAAGGCCTTGAGGTTTTCGTCCTCCTCCGGTCGCGCGCCCTTGCGACACGTCGCCCCAAAGGCGGCGATCTTCGCATGGCGAAGCTGCACGCCGCGCACCTGCTCGAAATACGCGGCGTCCTTCGGATTGCTCCCCGGCCAACCGCCTTCGATATAGGCCACGCCGAGATCATCCAGCATGCGGGTGATCTTGAGCTTGTCCGCAACGGAGAGCGAAATGCCCTCGCGCTGGGTGCCGTCCCGAAGGGTTGTGTCATAAATGGCGATGCGGGTCATGCGAAACCTAGATTGTGGTGATCGGCGCGGGATGCGCGGCTTCATAGCCGGCGGCTTCGCCTTCCAGACTCAGTAGGAACCCGAGCTGGTCGACTCCATTCAACAGGCAGTAACGCGAGAATCCGTCAATCGGGAACGGCACGGCGCGCCCATCGGGAAGCGTGATCGTCTGTGCTTCTAGATCGACGCGAACCTTCGCCATCGGGTCTTCCTGCGCCAACGAGATCAACTGCTGCTGCGTCTCCTCGTCAACGATGATCGGAATCAGCCCGTTCTTGAGCGAGTTGTTCTTGAAGATGTCGGCGAAATCGGTGCTGACGACCGCTTTGATGCCTGCGCCGAGCAGCGCCCACGGGGCATGTTCGCGGCTCGACCCACAGCCGAAGTTATGGCCGGCGACCAGCACCTGCGCGCCTTGATACTGCGGCTGATTCAGCGGAAAGTCCGGCTTGGGCGTGCCGTCCGCGTCGTAGCGCCAATCGCTAAACGCCGCCTGCCCCAACCCGGCCTTATCGGTCACCTTGAGGTAACGCGCCGGGATGATTTGGTCGGTGTCGATGTCGTTGATCGGCAGCGCCACCATGCTGCCTGAGAATGACTTGAAGGGTTCCATCGTCCTCGCTTATTCCTTCGTCATAAAACGTTCTAACGCGTCCAGCAGTGTCGAGATCGCCGCCACCGACGCCCGCACATCACCCGGCCGTTCCAAGCTGTGATTCGCGCCGTCGAGCACGAGCTTGCTGCCACCCGTCGCCGAGAGGGCGCGCTCCATCCGCTCACTGTCGAACGTCGCATCCGACGTGCCGCCGACGAACAGCGAGCGCGGCTTGTGCTTCTCGATCGACTCCATCACCGCGTTATCGGCGAAGATCGGAGTGAGCCACACACAGCGCGCCAAGCGCAGTTCCGGCGTCTGGTCGATCAGGCGCGCCATCGCCTGCGTTCCAAGCGACTTGCCGACCAGCACGACATGGTCGCAGCGGTGGCTTCGCGTGGCGGTCGCCCATAACGCAGCGGCGCACGCAGCAGCATGGGCAACCATGTCCGGATAACTCATCTCACTGAACACGTAGTCCACCGAGATCACGTCGTAGCCGTGTTGGACAAACCACAGGCCGGGATAATGCAGCACCGGCCCCCGCGCGGTGTAGCCTCTGCCCGGCAGCAGCAGCGCGACATGCGTCCCGCCGCCACGTATCCACGTGCTCGCGACGGGTCGCCCATCTGGAAGCCTCGCGTGGAGCCGGTCGGTAGGCATCGTGTCCTCTAGTTCGTCAACAGCGTCCGCGGATCGGTGACGACGCCGGTGATCGCCGTGGCCGCGGCCGTCAGCGGGCTGGCGAGGAACGTCCGTCCACCTTTGCCCTGCCGGCCCTCAAAGTTCCGGTTGCTCGTGCTGACCGCGTACTCACCCGGAGCAAGTTGATCGCCGTTCATGGCGATGCACATCGAGCAGCCCGCCTCGCGCCACTCCGCGCCCGCCGCCTTGAACACCTCGTCCAGCCCTTCGGCCTCGGCCTGCTTCTTCACCTGCTGCGATCCGGGCACAACCATCACCCGGATGTTCTCCGACACTTTGCGGCCTTGCAGATATTTGGCCGCCTCACGCAGGTCGGTGATGCGCGAGTTCGTGCAGCTTCCGATGAACACGACGTTGACCGGCTTGCCGAGCAGGCTCTGCCCCGGCTGAAGATCCATGTATCGCAGCGCCTTGTCGAGCGCCACCTTCGCGCTAACGTCGCTGAGCTGATCCGGATCGGGTACGCGATCGGTGATCCGCATCCCCATGCCGGGGTTCGTGCCGTATGTAATCATCGGCGTGAGCGCGTCCCCGTCAAGCTCGACCGTCGCGTCGAACACCGCGTCGTCGTCGGTGGGTAGTGTCCGCCAGTGCGCGACCGCGGCCTCCCAGTCCGCGCCCTTCGGCGCACGCGGACGCCCCTCGATGTAGTTGAACGTCGTCTCGTCAGGCGCCACCATGCCAGCGCGCGCGCCGCCCTCAATGGACATATTGCAGATCGTCATGCGTCCTTCCATCGACAGGCCGCGGATGGCGCTGCCCATGTACTCGACGACATGCCCGGTGCCGCCGCCCACGCCGATCTTGGCGATGATGGCGAGGATGATGTCCTTCGCCGTCACGCCGGGCGACAGCGTACCGTCCACCTTGATCGCCATCGTCTTGGGCTTGTTCTGAAGCAGTGTCTGAGTCGCCAGCACATGCCCGACCTCGCTGGTGCCGATACCGAAGGCCAGCGCCCCAAACGCGCCGTGCGTGCTGGTGTGACTGTCGCCGCACACGATGGTCATGCCGGGCTGAGTTAGCCCCTGCTCCGGCCCGATCACATGCACGATACCTTGATTCTCGGTGCCGAGCGCGAACAGCGGGATGCCGAACTCTTCGCAGTTGCGCGTCAGGTAATTCAGTTGATACGCCGCCTGCGAATCCGTCACCGGAATGATGCCGTCCGGCCCGCGCGGCGTCGTCGGCGTGCTGTGATCCATGGTCGCCAGCGTCTTGTCGGGCCGGCGAACCTTCAGGCCGCGCTCGCGCAGCAGCGTGAAGGCCTGCGGCGACGTAACCTCATGCACCAGATGCAAGTCGATGTACAGGACGGCCGGCGTATCGGCCGACTGCGGCCGCACCAGATGCGCGTCCCATACCTTCTCAAACAGCGTCTTTCCTGCCATGCGTCCTCTGTTCCTCTATCCGTCTATCGGCTTCTTGAACCACAGCCGGCGAAAGTCGGTATACGTCGCCTCGATCAGCACGCGTGTTCTCACCTGCTGTTCGGCGCCGGTTAGCTCCCAGCCCTCACTGCCCATCTGTGCGATGACGGTGAAGGCTTCGTCCTCAGACTCGACGGCAGTCACGCGGTGATCTCCGTTCGGCATCAGCACCGTGACCTGCGCCTTCTCCCGGATGAAGTCAACTGTAGCGTACAACCATCGCGTCGCTGCCATCGTTACTCGCCCCGGATACCCACCGCGGCCGCCTCACCTTCCGGCTTGAGGTCACCGTGACCGAGCGAAACCAGCATACGGTTCAACGCCGCCATATACGCCTTGATGCTGGCGACGACGATATCCGGCTCAGCGCCGTAGCCGCCGAACGTGCGCGTGTCGCCCGCCGGCGAAATGCGCACCGTCACCTCGCCCAGCGCGTCGATCCCTTCCGTCACGGCGTGTACCGAGTATTCAATCAGCGTGTTCGGCGCCCGCACAATCGCGTCGACGGCGCGGTACGCCGCATCCACCGGCCCGGTGCCGACCGCCGCGTACAGCTTCTCCTCGCCGTTCTCGCCGCGAATCTTGAGGGTCGCCGTCGGCATGCCCATCGTCCCGCACGTGATCTGGCAGTCCACCAGCGCGTAGATCTCCTGCGGCTTGTGCGTCTCGTCGACGACCAGCGCTTCGAGATCGGCGTCGGTGACGTGTTTCTTGGCGTCGGCCAGCGCCTTGAATCGCGCGAACACACGGTTCAGTTCGTCGCCTTCGAAGGTGTAGCCCAGTTCCTGCAAGCGGATCTTGAGCGCATGCCGCCCGCTGTGCTTGCCGAGCACCAAGCGCGACTCGTGCAGCCCGACCGTCTCCGGCGTCATGATCTCGAACGTCTGCGCGTTCTTGAGCATCCCATCCTGATGGATGCCGGACTCATGGGCGAATGCGTTCGCGCCGACAATCGCCTTATTCGGCTGCACCGGCATCCCGGTGTAATTGCTCACCATCCGGCTTGTCTTGACGATCTCGCGCGTGTTGATGCTGGTCGACAGGTGGTAATACTGCGGCCGCGTATGCAGCGCCATGACCACCTCTTCAAGGCTCGTGTTGCCCGCGCGCTCGCCGATGCCGTTGACCGTCACCTCGACCTGTCGCGCGCCCGCCTGCACGCCCGCGAGCGTGTTCGCCGTCGCCATGCCGAGGTCGTTGTGGCAGTGTACCGACCAGATAATGCCTGAGCCGGGGCCAGCGCCCGGTGTCTCATGGATCAGGCCGTGGATCAGCTCATACCACTCCTGCGGCGCGACATAGCCGACCGTGTCGGGGATGTTGAGCGTCGTCGCGCCGCACTGAACCGCCAGCGCGCACACCTCGACAAGAAACGCCGGGTCAGCGCGGCCCGCGTCCATCGGGCTGAACTCGACATCGTCACACAGGCTCTTCGCCAGCGTCACGGCCTTGCGCACGATCTCCAGCGCCTCGGCCTTCGTGGTTTTCGTGATGTAGTTCATGTGATAGTCGGACACGCCGAGGAAGGTATGAATACGCGGCTTGGCCGCGTCCTTCACGCCTTCCCAACAGGTGCGGATGTCGCTCTCGACCGCGCGCGCCAAGCCGGTGATAACGGGGCCGTCCGGCGTCCCGACTTCGCGGGCGATACGCTGAACGGCCGCCAAGTCATCCGGTGACGCGGCAGGGAAGCCCGCCTCGATGATGTCGACGCCCAGCTTGGCGAGCTGACGGGCGATCTCCAGTTTCTCGGCGCTCGTCAACGTAGCGCCGGGGCTTTGCTCGCCGTCGCGCAGCGTCGTATCGAAGATCAATACATGGTTCTCAGGGTGCTTGGGCATCACGAATCTCCTCTGCTCGGATTAGAAAGGGCGGTAAGCTGTGGGCTAAGGTCGCTAAGGCCATCCTCTGCCACACTCACCTCCTTTCCTCCGATCGCGTCAGGACGCGATACGCCACTCCCATCAGACATCGCCGTTAGCCCTGCTTGATCCGCTTGGCGTTCAGGAAAGGCATCATGTCGCGCAGTTCGGCGCCGACTTTTTCGAGCAGCAGATCGTGTTCGGTCTGGCGGCGCGGGCCGAAATTCGGGCGGCCATCCTTGTTCTCTTTGATCCATGTGCGGGCGAACTCGCCGCTCTGGATCCGGGACAGCACACCGGCCATCTCCTCTTTGACCATACTCTCGAACGAGTCGCCGACGAGGTATCCGCCGTACTCGGCCGTGTCGCTCACGCTGTACCACATATAGCTCAGGCCGCCTTGATACAGCAGGTCAACGATCAGTTTGAGTTCGTGCATGCACTCGAAGTAGGCGATCTCCGGCTGATACCCGGCCTTGACCAGCGTTTCGAAGCTCGCGCGGATCAGCGCCGTGACGCCGCCGCACAGGACGACCTGCTCGCCAAAGAGGTCGGTCTCGGTTTCCTCTTTGAACGTGGTCTCGATCACGCCGGCGCGTGTGCAGCCAATCGCCTTCGCATAGGCCAGCGCCTTTGCCTTGGCCTGCCCGGTCGCGTCCTGATGCACCGCGACCAGACCCGGCACGCCGCCACCGTCGAGATAGACCTCACGTACGCGGTGGCCGGGTGACTTGGGCGCGACCATCGTCACGTCGACGTTGGCCGGCGGCACGATCGTCCCGAAGTGGATATTGAACCCGTGCGCGAACATCAGCATCGCGCCGGCCTTCAAGTTGGGGCCGATCTCTGCGTTATACACATCAGCCTGCACCGTATCCGGCGTGACGATCATAATGACATCGGCAGCCTTGGTCGCCTCGGCCGGCGTGAGGACGGTCAGACCGTCGGCCTCGGCCTTAGCGCGGCTCTTGCTGCTGGCAGGCAGGCCGACGACCACGTTCAGTCCGCTGTCCTTGCAGTTCAGAGCGTGCGCGTGCCCTTGACTGCCGTACCCGATCACTGCAATCGTCTTGCCAGCCAGCAGGCTCAGGTCGGCGTGGTTTTCGTAATACATCGTTGCCATGAGTGCGACACTCCCTCCGTACGTCGGGGCCAATTCCCCGGATTTCCCAGTAATTAGACGCTGTAACGCTCAAGTTCGCCGCCGTTCATCGAAATCGACGCCGGCTCGTACTCGGTATCCTGCGTGCGCACGCCGCGCCCCATCGCGACGACGCCGGTGCGCACCAGCTCGACGATACCGATCGGCTTGAGCTGGTTGATAAATTCCTCGACCAACTCGGTGCGCGCCGTGATCTCCACGATGGCGACCTGCATCCCCATGTCGATGATGCGGGCAGGGAACCGTTCGCACAGCTCGGTCACGGCGTTGAAGCTCTCGGTGTCGTCCGTGCGCACCTTGACCAGTGCCATGTCGCGTTCGACATGCAGGTCTTCGCTAATCATGCGGGCGTCGATGACGTTCACCAGCTTGTACAGATTGGCGACCATCTGGCGCGGGTTGAGCCGCTGGCCGTCGATCACGATGGTCATGCGGCTGACGTGCGGCTTGTGGGTGCGCCCGACCGTCAGGCTGTCGATATTGAAGTTGCGCCGCCGGAACAGACTCACGAGCCGGTTGAGCACGCCGGGCTTGTTCTCGACCAGCGCGGAGATGATGTGCTTCTTGTTTGCGTTCGTGCTCATGGCTGTGTCTCTCCCCACTTCGGACGTCGGATCATCTTGTCCAGATCGGCCCCAGAAGGCACCATCGGATACACCATCTCCTCTTTGAGGATGACGTACTCGATCAGCACCGGGCCTTTGATACTGCGCGCGAAGTCGACCGATTCTTTGATCTGATCGCGGCTGGTCACGCGCATTGACGGGATCCCGTAGGCTTCCGCCAGTTTGCAGAAGTCGGGATTGACCATCGGGGTGGCGTGGTAGCGCTGTTCGTAGAAGATTTCCTGCCACTGGCGCACCATGCCGAGGAATCCATTGTTCAGGATGGCGATATTCACGTCGACGTTCTCCTGCCGCGCGGTCGCCAGCTCCGCCAGCGTCATCTGGAACCCACCGTCCCCGACAATCGCCCACACTTCCTCGTCAGGCTTGGCGAACTTCGCGCCGATGGCGGCCGGAAAGCCGAAGCCCATCGTCCCCAACCCGCCGCTGGTCAACAGCGTGGACGGGCGCTGGTGCGGATAGTACTGCGCCTCCAACATCTGATGCTGTCCGACATCCGTCACAGTCACCGCGTTGCCATCAGTGAACTTCCATAGGTCGTTGATGACCTGCGCGCCGAGCAGTGTAGAGCCGGTGTAATGCGTGACGATATCGCGCTCGCTGCCGTCTTCCTGCCAATCACGGATACGGCGCACCCACTCCGGATGCTGTTTACGCGGCACATGCGGGAGCAGTTGAGTCAGCACGGTGCGCAGATCGCCCACGATGCCCACGTCGACCTTCACGTTCTTGTTGATCTCCGAGGGGTCGATGTCGACGTGGATCTTGCGCGAGAGCGGCGAATACGTCTTGAGGTTGCCGGTCACGCGGTCATCGAACCGCATACCGAGCGCGATGAGCAGATCGGCCTCTTGAATCGCGTGGTTGCTGGCGGCGTGGCCGTGCATGCCCATCATACCGATGCACAGCGGGTGCTGTTCGGGCAGCGCGCCCTTGCCGAGCAGTGTGAGCGTCACAGGGATGCCCGCGATCTCCGCCAATTCTTGAAGCTGCTGCGTGGCGTTGCCCATGATGAGGCCGTGACCGGCGAGGATCAGCGGGCGCTCCGCCTCTTGGATCAGCCGGATCGCTTCGGCAAGGTCGTTCTCGTCGGCGCTGCTGGCGACTTTATACCCCGGCAGCCGCAGCTTTCCGGTCGGATAGCTGCCAAATTCGGCCTTCTCCGTTTGCACATCCTTCGGAATGTCGATCAGCACCGGGCCGGGCCGGCCAGATCGGGCGATGTGGAACGCCTCCTCAACGACAAGCGGGATTTCGGCCGCGGACATCACGAGGTAGTTGTGCTTGGTCACCGGCAGAGTCACACCCGTGACATCGGTCTCTTGGAACGCATCGGTTCCGATGGAGCCGCGCGCGACCTGACCGGTGATGGCGACGATGCCCACCGAGTCCATCAAGGCGGTAGCGAGGCCCGTGACGAGGTTGGTCGCGCCCGGCCCGCTGGTGGCGATACACACGCCGACTTTCCCTGACGCGCGCGCGTATCCGTCGGCCATGTGGCTCGCGCCCTGCTCGTGGCGAACAAGGACGTGGCGAATCTGCGGGTACTTGGTCATCGAGTCATACGTCGGGAGGATTGCGCCACCCGGATAGCCGAAGACGACTTCGACCCCTTCCTTGATGAGACACTCCAGTAGGATTTCCGCGCCGGTCAGCAGCATTGTTGGTTCGTCTCCCCGCTCACTACCTGTTCGCATTCACGCTTGGGCGGGCTGCGCGCCCGCTATCGTTTACTTATTCACGTAACTCAGCCAGCCGTACTTGTCCTCGACCGCGCCTGATGTGATCCCGAAGAACCGATCCTGTACGGCTTTCGTAATCGGGCCGCGCGTGCCGCTGCCTACCGGAATCCGGTCAATCGACCGTACCGGCGTAATCTCGGCGGCCGTGCCGGTGAAGAACACCTCGTCGGCCAAGTACAGCATGTCGCGCGGGATCGGCTCGAAGCGCACCTCGACACCCATCTCCTTCAGCAGCGTGATCGCACTGTCCCGCGTGACGCCCAGCAGGATCGACGCCCAGCTTCCCGGCGTGATGACGACGCCGTCAACGACCACGAACACGTTCTCACCAGCGCCCTCGCTCACATAGCCGTTGATGTCGAGCGCAAGCCCTTCGTGGAACCCATTGTCGTGCGCTTCCATGCTGATAAACTGGCTGTTGATGTACTGCCCGCCGATCTTGCCCCAGCTCGACGCCGTGCCGGGGGCCATTCGCCGCCACGAGCTGATCTGCACGTCAACGCCGTTCTCGATGGCGTCCGATCCGAGGTATCTCCCCCACTCCATCGTGAGGATCACAAGGTCGGTACTGTTCTTGCGGCCCTCAAGCCCCATCGCGCCCTGCCCGCGAAAGGCAAGCGGACGGACGTAGCACGAGTCATGCCCATTGCGGCGGATCGTCTCAAGAATCGCGCTGTTGATTTGGTCGGCGCTGTACGGCAGGTCGATCTTCGCCAGCTTGCACGAATTGACCATCCGTTTGGTGTGCGGCTGAAGCCGGAATACCGCCGGCCCCTGCGGCGTGCTGTAGGCGCGAATACCCTCGAACACGCTCGATCCGTAGTGCAGCGCATGGGTGGTGACGTGGACGGTGCAGTCCTCGAACGCGACCCATTCGCCGTTGCGCCATGCATAAGTCCCAAAGTTCATCTCACGTCCTTTCCATCCCATTAAACGCCGAAAGCCCCCGGCTTGGGGGCTTTCGTGTGCAGGTTCTGCTCACTTGCGGCGTCAGTCCGCGTCCCAAGCCATTAAAGCCCGTTCCCAATAATAAGGACGAGTACGAGGGCAATGCTAATGACTACGGAACGCGCGGCTTCGCGCATGATATGGATCCCTGTGGATTTGTTCACAAGTTGCGACAAGGCTAACCATATTTTTGTCGCTTGTCAACGAATCCGTGGATTACGCCGGAAATTCGTCTAACCTGACCAAGCATTCTGCTGCACGTTGCCCAAATATCCGCCGCCGTACCGTGTTGTGACATCACACAGACCGGGGACGCCTGCTATAATGAGACGGCCAACCTATAGAGGCAGCTAGGGTTCCGCCGGCAAACACGCCGGGACTGGTTCAAGCGCTGCGGAATACCACGTTTCGTGGTCTGCATCTCAAAGGCAAGAAACCCGGAGGAGTGCGGTTGGAGACGTTTTTGCGTCTCTATCCGTCACCGTCCGAAAGGATTGGCTATGCCTTCGCATGTCCGCAGTATATGGCAGGCGCTGTTCGTCACGTTCCTATGGTCAACCTCCGTCATCCTGATTAAAACCGGGCTTGAAACGCTTCCGCCGCTAACGTTCGCAGGGCTGCGCTATAGCCTTGCATTTGTGTTTCTCCTTCCGCTGGCGCTGCGCACGTCCCGCCGAGGGATGACCGCCCGCCTCACCCGTGCCGATTGGCGGCGTCTCATCGCGCTCGGTTTGGTGATGTACACGCTCACACAGGGCGCGCAGTTCGTCGCGCTCGATTATCTTCCGCCTGCCACCCACAGCATGATGCTGAACGGTACGTCTGCCGTCGTGTTGGTGTTCGGCACGGTGTGGCTCGCCGAACACCCGACCCGCCTACAAATCGCCGGTATCACTGTGTTTTTCGCCGGTATCGCCCTGTACTTCGCAGAGGCGGACTTCTCCGGCACACAGATGATCGGTCTCACAGTAGCCACGTTTCAAGTGTTCGCCAATGCCGCCGCCGCCGTGTTGGGCCGTTTCGTCAACCGGACAGCGACGCTGTCTCCTCTGCTCATCACCACGATCAGCATGGGGGTCGGCGCGGCGATGTTGATCGTTGCGGCGCTGTTCACGCAGGGCGTGCCACAGCTCGGGGTGGGAGAGATCGCGCTCATCGTATGGCTGGCAGGAATCAACACGGCATTTGCGTTCACGTTGTGGAATCATTCGCAGCGAACCCTTTCCGCCATGGAGTCCAGCATGATCAACAGTACCATGCTGATCCAGATTGGGGCGCTGGCGTGGATTTTCCTCGGTGACGCGCTGTCGATACGCGAAGTTGCCGGCATGCTGCTCGCAGCGGCCGGCATTCTGCTCGTGCAAGTTCGCCGGCTGCGTCGCGCACCACGGCCGTCTCTCACACAGACCACAGACCAACCGGCGTGACGAACCCATCGCCAGATGCGCTAAAATCAGCGCGCGACGTCAGACAACACCGCCGTTTCGGCGCCGTTAGGAGCTGCTTGTGACTCCGATCCGCTGGGGCATTCTGGCAACTGGAAATATCGCCCGCAAATTGGCGCATGACATCGACACCATGGAGGATGCGGTCGTCGCGGCGGTCGGCAGCCGGTCGCAGGCCGCCGCGAACACGTTCGCAGAAGAATTCGGCGTTCCGCACGCTTACGGCAGTTATGACGCGCTGATCCACGATCCGAACGTCGACGTGATCTATGTCGCAACCCCCAATCACCTGCACTATCAGAACACGATGGCGTGTTTGCGGGCGGGCAAACCGGTGCTGTGCGAGAAGCCGTTCGCGCTGAACGCCCGGCAGGCGCAGGAGATGATCGACTATGCCGAGCGCCACAACCTGTTTGTGATGGAGGCGATTTGGTCGCGCTTTATCCCCGCTCATCGCAAGCTGTATGAGCTGGCGTGGACGGGCGCGCTGGGTGAAATCCGCGCGATCAATGCCGAGTTCGGCTTCCGCGCGCAGTTCGATCCCGTCAGCCGCTTATTCGATCCGTCAAAGGGCGGTGGCGCGCTGCTCGACCTCGGCGTCTATGCGCTGGCGCTCGCCGTCAAGCTGTTAGGCACGCCGGATCGTGTGACCGGCTTCGCTCAGCTCAGCGCGACGAACGTGGACGAGCAGGCCGCCATTATCTTGGGCTTTCCATCGGGGGCCGTCGCAAACATCACGTGCGCCATCCGCACACAGTTGTCGAACGACGCGCGCATCTACGGGACAAAGGGCCGCGCACGTTTGCACGAGCCGTTCTGGCGTCCCAACGACCTGACCACCGTGATCGACGGCGTCGAAGAACACCTCACGATCCCACGGCAAAACTGGGGCTATCAGCACGAGCTGGAGGAAGTGCATCGCTGCCTGCGCGAAGGTCACACCGAATCGCCCCAGATGCCGCACGACGATACGCTAACGATTGCGCGTATCATGGACGACCTGCGCAGACAGTGGGGCGTCACCTATCCCGGCGATTGACGTTCACGCGAAGCAAACCGCTGCGCATGCCACATTAGCGACGCCCGCGCTGAACAGCGCGTCCGCGCACGCGGTCATGGTCGCGCCGGTCGTAATCACATCGTCAACAAGGATCACCGAGGCCGGCACGCGATCGCTGCAAAACGCAAACACGCCCTGAACGGCTCGCCGGCGTTCCGCGGCATCACGCCCGACCTGTGGCCCACGCCAAGCCGTTCGCTTCAGCGCATACACATACGGCAGTCCGGTTCGATTCGCGACGGACTCCGCCAACAGCGCGATATGATCGTAGCCGCGCCAGCGCACGCGGTCAGGATGCGAAGGGGACGGGACGATCACGCTGTGGGGCAGACTCGCCGCCGTGATCGTCGCTGCAATGTGTGCCGCCAGTGTCTCAACGAGGGTGATCGCCCGCTGGAACTTGAACGCAAGTACCGCATCGCGGATCAGGCCGTCGTACTTGTGCGCCGCCACCGCTTGCACATTCGGAGTCAACTCCCGGACAAGGCCGCTGCCGCCGAGCGAGTCGAGCCGACCACGGCATGACTCGCACCATGCCGCGCCGATCCGCTGACAGTGCGCGCACGCCGGCGGGTACAGTAGATCGAGCAGCCATCCGACCGCCTGCCGAAGCATCGGCTAGTCCGCGAGCAGCGCGAGGCCCGCCGCCACCTGCGCCCGCACGCTCTCCGGCGCGGTGCCACCCGGCGCCGACCTCGAACGCACCGACGCATCGTAATCGAAGACGGCCGCGACATCGTCGGCGATCAGGCCGGACAGCCCGCGCAGATCGTTGAGTGACAGCTGGTCAAGCGGGACACCGCGCTCGCGCGCCATCCGCACGGCCCGCCCTGCGGTGTGATGCGCCTCGCGAAACGGCATGCCCTTGCGCACGAGATACTCAGCCAAGTCGGTCGCCAGCATCTCCGCGACTAGTCCCGCGCGCATCCGGTCGGGATGGAAGGTCAGCGTGCGGACGACGCCGGTCACGACAGGCAGCAGTTGGCCGAGCGTGTCGATGGCGTCGAACAGCGGTTCCTTGTCCTCTTGCAAATCCTTGTTGTAGCCGGTCGGCAGGCCCTTTAGCGTCGTCAACAATCCCGTCAGGTCGCCGATGATCCGGCCGGCTTTGCCGCGAGTCAGCTCCATCGGGTCGGCGTTGCGCTTCTGCGGCATCAGGCTTGATCCCGTGCTGTAGCGGTCAGCCAGCGTCACGTAGCCAAAGGCGGGATTGCTGAACAGGATCACGTCTTCCGCAAGGCGGCTCAGGTGCGCTCCCAACAGCGCGCACCCGAAAAGCAGTTCCGCCACGAAGTCCCGATCGCTGACTGCGTCGAGGCTGTTTGGGCTGATTGACGCGAAGCCGAGTTCCGACGCCAGCGCGGCGCGATCAATAGGAAACGGCACGCCGGCCAGCGCGCCGCTCCCCAGCGGCAGCACATCAATGCGCGAGATCGTATCGGTCAACCGCTGCGTGTCGCGTTCGAGCATCCAGAACACGCTCATCAGCCAGTGGCCCGCTGTGATCGGCTGTGCGGGCTGAAGGTGGGTGAATCCCGGCATGACGGTATCGGCGTGCTCACCGGCGCGTTCGGCCAGTACCCGCATCAGATGGCGGACAGCCACCAGCAGATCAACCGCTGCGCCGCGCGCCCACAGCCGGAAGTCGGTGGCAACCTGATCGTTACGGCTGCGACCGGTATGCAGCTTGCCGCCGACCGGCCCAACGAGTTCGGTCAGCCGACGCTCGACCGCGGTGTGAATGTCTTCATCCCCCTCCGCGAACACGAACGTGCCTGCCGTGAACTCCCGCGCGATCTCGTTGAGTCCGCCGACGAGGGTCTCGGCCTCGCCGCGTGTGATGACTCCTGCGCGCGCCAACCCGTTCGCCCACGCGATGCTGCCGCGAATATCCTCCGCCGCCATGCGCTGATCGAACGGTAGGCTGTCATTGAGCCGCCGGAGATCGTCATCTGTCGGTTCGCTGAACGCGCCGCCCCACAGGGTCATACATCACCTCGTTGAGTTGGCAGTAGACAGTTGTCAGTTGCCAGTAGACAGTTGTCAGTAGACAGTTGGCAGGAGTCAGGTGGCAGGTATTAGGTGGCAGGTGGCAGGAATCAGTGCACAGTTGAGGTGGAGCGTTTAACCCGTCCTGAACACCAACTCCTGTCTACTGATACCTGAATCCTGCCTACTGCCTACTGTCTACTGCCCACTGTCCACTGATACCTGAATCCTGACTGCTGAATCCTGCCTACTGGATCCTCGATCCCTAAACCCCTAGTCCCGCTTGAACTTGCTGTAATCCGGCTTGCGGTAGCGGCTTTGACCACCGCCCTCCAGCGACAGCATCGCCTCGACCTTCATCGGCAGGCCGAACAACTGGATGAAGCCTTCGGCATCCTTCTGGTCGTACACATCCTCTTCGCCAAACGACGCATAGTCCTCGCGGTACAGGCTGTATTGGCTGCGACGGCCGAGGACGGTCACGTTGCCCTTGTACAGCTTGAGCCGGACGACGCCGGTGACGGGCTGCTGCGTGACGGCGATAAACGCGTCGAGCGCCTCGCGCAACCGCGTATACCACAGGCCGTTGTACACCAGCTCGGCGTACTTGACCGCGAGGAAATCCTTGTAGTGCATGATGTGCTTGTCGAGGCAGATCGACTCCAGTGCCTGATGCGCCTTGTAGATCACGGTGCCGCCGGGAGTCTCGTACACGCCGCGCGACTTCATCCCGACCAGCCGGTTCTCAACGATGTCGATGCGGCCGATGCCGTGCGCGCCGGCCAAGCGGTTGAGCGCGACAAACAGGTCGACCGGGTTCATCTCCGCGCCGTTGAAGCTGACCGGATTGCCCTGCTCAAAGCCGATCTCGACCTCTACGCCCTCATTCGGAGCGTTCTCAGGGTCGACCGACAATTGGAACATCGACGGCTCGGGGCTGTTCCACGGATTCTCCAGCGGCCCGCCCTCGTGGCTGAGATGGAACAGGTTGCGGTCGCGGCTGTAGATCGACTTAATCGTGGCCGTGACCGGAATCCCGAACTCCTCGGCGTACGCCAGCGCGTCTTCGCGGCTGCGGATGTCCCACTCGCGCCACGGGGCGATGACCTTCAGCTTCGGATTGAGCGCCATCGCGGTGAGTTCAAACCGCACCTGATCGTTGCCCTTGCCCGTGCAGCCGTGCGCAATCGCGTCGGCGCCTTCGAGTTCAGCGATTTCAACGAGGTGCTTGGCGATCAGCGGGCGCGCAAACGAGGTGCCGAGCAGGTATTCGCGCTCGTATACTGCGCCGGCCTGCATGGTCGGGAACACGAAATCGCGCAGAAACTCCTCGCGCAGGTCGCGAATATACAGTTTGCTTGCGCCGCTGGCGATCGCCTTCGCCTCAAGGCCGTCGAGTTCCTCCTCTTGCCCGATGTCCGCGCAGAAGCAGACGACCTCACAGCCGTAGTTCTGCTTGATCCAGTGGACGGCAACCGACGTGTCTAAGCCACCACTGTACGCCAGTATCGCCTTCTTGATGCCGCTGTCCTTCATGCCCATGTCTCCTGAGAACCAAAAGACCCCGAACATCACGGTTCGGGGCCTGTGTGACCTGATCAAGTGGCTGGTCGCCACGTGACGGCAGCATCAAACGAACCGAACCCGGAAGGAGTTGGATCGCAGGCCTCGCCGCACGCGGAAACGCAGTTCGCTCAACATAACGCGCTAGGATAGCGTGCCCGGCGCATTTGTCAAGCGTATTGGACTCACTCCATCGGGCGAATGGACAAATAGATGATCAGACTACCGTCCTCGGTGTACGAGTTGTTGTTAATCCGAACGAACGTCGTCCCCGTCGCGCCGGCAGTGAAGATAAGGCTCCCGCCCTCCGCCTCGGAAAGTGAAAGGCTGGCATACGTATTGATCTCGTACCCATCGACCGTGACACTCACCGAAACTGGGAAGTCGGCAGATACGGTGAGCAGATACCGTTCACCTTCAGTGACATTGATGATCGTAGCGTCCTCGTACTGATCGGCGAGGAACTCGATGGGCTGCGGATCCGCCGTGAGGGTCACGAAATGCGCCGGTGTGACTTCGAGCGTCAACGATACGTCCTGCCCCTCATACGGCACGATCACGAGATAGTAGTGCTGATCCGCTTCAACCATCGTCTTGGGCAGCTGCAGCGTCTGCACCTGATAGGACTCCGTCTGCTGAGCGATAAAGCCGTCGGAATCGTACAGCAGCAGCGCCGCATCGAAGGCTTCATCCCCGCTCAACGTAATCGAATAGGCATCGTCAGCCGTGGTCAGCGTGCGAGCAACGGGCGTGGTTCCGCTCAGTTCAACCGTGACCGGCTCATTGGGCGATACCGCCGGGATCGTCTTGATCATACTGAGCGAGAACTCACCGGTCGCCCCTTCCGAGAACGGCCGCACCAGAACAGAGTAGTCGCCATTTTCCGGCGCAGTGAACACCAGCAGCGAATTGGTGCTCGGCCCTGAGTCGTCATCACCGACAATCACTTCGCCGTCAGCGTTGTGAATCTCAAGATACGGATCAAAGGCCGAGGAGTTCAAGCTGAAGGCGATCACCTCGCCCAGCTCCGCCGTAAACGGGAACGTCGACGTCCCTTCCAGAAACGCGGTAATCGTCCCCTCCGTGAGGGTCGCGCGCTCGACCTGCGCCTGTTTCGGCGGCACTTCGGTCGCTTGCGCAGACGCAGCGCCCAAGACAGACAACATCACCGCGATCAGCATCCCACCTGTAACGATAAATTTGCGAGTCATCGTGTCAAACTCCCTCATTGGGTAAGCGGCACATTCATCACTTGTGAGTGTACGACGAATCTCCGTCGCCAGTCGTTCCAAATTCAACGCGCCGGCATACGATGACCTGCATGCCGGCGCATTCCAAGCGTCTGGATCAGCCGGTTACCGGTAGTGTGAAGAAGTTCACCGGCGTGGAAGCTGTCACGAACGCGAACGCGACCCAACCGACCTGCCCGGCGTACTCAACCTGAAGCCACGACGCATCCGCATTACGGCCCAGCACCTTGAGCGTCGAAAACGGCGCGATCAGCCCGAGGCTTGCGGCGTCCGTCGACGGCCCGGCGCGAAAGTTCAGCCGCACGCCGACCGTTTCGACCAGAACGGTGCTGGACGGCACCCCCGACTCGGTCGATTCGGAAAGCACCGGCACGCCGGACACATTGGCGGTGATCACCCAACCGCCGCTGACCCAGCCCTGCACGTCACCCGTATTGATCTTGAACCACGTCCCCGCGGCGTTGCGGCCGACGACCGGATACGTTTCACCGAGCTTGATCTTCTTGAGCACCAGCGTGTTCACCGCAGACGGCGCGCTGCGCACATTCAGGACGAACGCGCGAACGGTGGCCGTCGGCGAGCCGGCCGGTGGCTGCGGGCTGCCGGTCGAGGTCAACTGCGTGATCGAGAACTCAATGAACGCGTTATTGTACAGTTCGAGGTACTCCACGGTGATGACGTGTGTGCCCGCGCCAATCGCGTAGTCCACGATGTGTTCGGCGCCCGGCGACTCGACGAAGCGGTCAATGATCGCCACGTTGTCTACGAACACGCGCACACCATCATCAGCCTTGGCACGGAAGCGATAGGTTCCCCCGGCGAACACCTGCGAGGTGCGCCAGCGCGCCGTCCAGTACTCCGCCGGCATATTCGGCAGCGGCGCAGAAAAGCCCCAGTTATGCGTCGGGCTGGACTCGTTGAGGATCACGGCGGCTGGCTGTGCCAAGGACGTATTCGGGAAGTATTCGGCGAGCCATGTCCCGGTTGGCACGGGCTGTTCGACCACGTTCAGATCTGCCCACGTCAGCGAGATCGACGCGCCCCCCGTCCGTTCGCGGTAGTCCACTTGCAACTTGGTGGCCCCGCTGAGGTTGAGGTCGATGGTGAGGACGGTGCTCGGCTGGCCGGCGTTCATCGTCGACAGCACGATGTTGTCGTTGATCCGCAGTTGGAACTCGTCGTCGGCGCGGATGCTGAACCGGTACGTGCTCGCGTTGAAGAACACGTCGGTGGAGAACCGTGCCGAGAAGTTATCGGCCTGAATCGACGCATCGGGGGATCCCGCCCCCCAATCGACGTTCAGTCCGTTGGTGTAGGTGGTCTCAAAGGCGGGATTGAAACCGGAGAGGAACAGATTGTTATAGAACTGGGCCTTCCACGTGGCGGTGTTCTGGGCGGACGCGGTCGGCACAACCGCCGCGCTGAGTACCATCAACGCCACAGCGGCAACGAAAAATTTGAAGCGACGCATACGGCCTCCTTGATGAGAAGTCGGAAGTGACAAAGACAAGTGGCGAGAGCCGATCACCCCCCTTTGCTCGCGTGGCGTCTGAAAACGGCAGCGTTTCCGCGATGACATCCCGGCCATGAGCACGGCTCTTTGGTAAGCATTCCGCGGCGGATTGAACAAGACACCGCCGCACGTTACCTCTAGCGTATCATACCGTTCCCGACGCTCGCTTGACGGCTGGAATACGATGGGCCGCTGGATTGGCCGCGCCTCTCACTTGTCAGCGGCGCGCCATGACGGGTACAATCTCAGCCGTAGTTTGACGTTGTATCACACTGCGGGGAACACTCATGGCGGCCGACCGGCTCTTCACCAAACGCGACGCGAAAGTCCGCGCGCACCTGCTCCAGTATGCTCCGGTGTGGATCATCGACGAGAAACTGGTTCCCTCTGACGAATCCATTCAGTTCAACGTACTGTTCCAGCACAACCTGTACGGGTGGGTCAACCGCCGTTATCTGTACGACGGGTTCAACGATGTGCTGTATCACAAGGGCCAGACCGTCGCCGACGACGAAATAGTCAGCGAGGTAACGGCTCGTGATCCCTATATCGCGGCGGTCGTTGCGGACATCCCGAACGCATACGGCGGCTGATTTACCCCCTGCAAAGCACAGGACTCAAGGGGCGCGGACGCAGACCGCGCCTCTTTGCGTGCTGCTGGCTTATACGTTGAGCCGCCGGCGTCCCCCCCGGGCGGCGCGTTCAAAGACGTCGATGACCTGATCGGTGACCAGCGCCCAATCGTACTGCACGGCGCGGTTCGCGGCCGCCTGCGCAAGGGTGTCGCGCAGGTTCGGGTCGGTCAAAATCTGACGGATGCGTTCAGCGAGTGCCTCTGGATCGCGCACCGGCACGAGGAATCCGGTCTCGCCATCGCGAATCAGATACTGCAGCCCGCCGACCGCGGATGCTATCACCGGCGTGCCGGTCGCCATGGCTTCTAACGCCACCATCCCGAACGACTCGTAATCCGACGGCATGATCAGCGCCTCGGCCGCGGCGTAGAAAGCCGGCAGCGACGCGTGATCGCGGCTTCCGACAAACTGTACATAGCCGCTCACGCCAAGTTGTTCGGCCAACGCGTGAAGCCGGACGCGCTCTGGGTTGCCAGCCTCCCCGCCGACGACCATCAGCCGCACTCCCGTGAGAACGCTAGGCTCGATGGTATGCAGGTCATGCAGCGCCCGCAGCAGGATGTCGACCGCCTTCAACGGCTCCAGCCGACCGACGAACAACAGCATCTTGTCGCCATCGCACAGCCCGACCAGCGCGCGTGCGATATCCCGATCCATCGGCTTGAACTGAGTCGTATCGACGCCCGGCGGCACGATGGACACCTTGCGCCGATCGACGCGGTACAGCCAGAGCAGTTGATGCAGTTCCGCCTGAGTCGCCGCGATGATCCGGTCGGCATGGCGCACGATCTGCATTTCAGCCGTCACGCGTGGGTCGATCATCGGCTGTTTCGCGATGCGGTTCTTCATCGCGCCTAACGTGTGGAACATCTGCACCCACGGGACGTCCCAACTCCGCCGCAGGATATCGGCCACCATCCCGCTCAGCCAGTAGTGAGAATACATCACGTCGTAGACGCGGCTGTGGAGCGCGGAATACTTGTGGATGCCTGCCGCGAACTCCTGCGCTGTGCCGATCAGGTTGGACGGATCGGCAGGGCCATAGCCGCCAGCGCGAAGCCGGATGACCCGAACGTTTTCGCCGAGACTGGTATCGACCTCCGGCTCGATGGCCGATTCGCGGCGCGTGAATACGTCGACCTGCATACCACGCCGGCCCAACTCACGCGAAAGCTCACGCACATAGACGTTCATGCCGCCGGTCTTGAACCCGCCGAGAACGGCCAGCGGGCTGGTGTGCATCGAGATGATGGCGATTGATCTGATCGGTCTCACAGAGGTCATTTCGGCAAGGTCGCTTTCAGCATATACAGCGTCTCGCTGACGGCGCCCATACGATATTTGTAATCCTGATTACCGCGCAGGAAGTCGAACTCGGTGTACCCCTGCTCGACAGCGTGCTGGATCAGATAAGACAGCAAGATGATGCCGGGGCTGAGCTGGCCGTGACTTACCGAGATTCCGGAGTTATAGACCATCACCCGCCGGTTGTAGACAAAGTTGAAATACGATGCGGTCGGTTCCCCGGCCAGCGTCAGGAACGAGAGCTGAAGCCACCCGTTGCGCTGCATCGCAGGCAGCAGGGAACGGAAGAAACGAACGTTGTGCGGGTCTTCGAGGAAGACTGCCTTGTCTTGGGTGCTTTCGGCCATCAAGCGGAGGAACTGGTCGGCCGCGCGGTCGAGATCATCCTCAGGCGTGACGATGTGCCAGTCGAGGTCGGGCGTCCCGTACGCGATCCGCATCTTGCGCCGCAGCTCGTGCCGGTTCTTCTTGTCAAGGCTTTCGATGTAGTTCTCGAAGGCCCCGCCCAAACGGATAACCGGACACACCTCTTGAAACACCTGCTCGACTTCAAACCCGGCAGTGCGCAGCGCCTGACTCAGTCCGGGAAGTGTCGCGGATTCTTCACGGATGTTGCACAAGTTGATGCGATCGAAACGGTCGGCGTGTTCACACAGTACGTGCGCGCTGGCCGCGAACACCTGCGACGCATATTCCGGGGCATAGATCATGTCGACGTAGTCGGTCACGTCGACACAGCCGATCCCGCGCACGACGCGCTCGCCCCCCTCGCCCGTTTCGATAAACCACGGCGCGATGCCCACCAGCGCTCCGGATTCACCGCGCATGGTCACGAGGAACAGTTCCCCGGCTTGATACGCATCCCACCACAACGACTGCCATTCCCACGTCAGAAACACGGTATCGGTAGGGCTTTGCCGCACCAACGCATTCCATTCGGACTCAAGCTGCGCGAAAGCCGCCGGCGTCGTGTGTACTTCGATTTTCAAGCCGATCTCCAGTTGTGGTGCAAACACGTCCATGCCCGATTCAAACATCGAAACAAATTCAACGAACACCTGACGCGAGAAGATCCGCGAATCTTACAGCAGCGAAGGCCTCAATTGGGGGAGAATGGACCGAGATGGTCATCCTGTGGCTCGGCAAGCATCGCCTCAAGCAAGACGATCTCACGCCGGTACAGACTGCGCAGGTCGTCGATCATCACCTGCAAGTTGTCGGCTTCAAGCAGTGCCTGCCGCTGTGTTACGTTGATGTCGTGGAGAATGCCGGCCGCCAGACTGCTCAGTGTCAGCGGATCGTTCGGGAGTCTGCGCGCGCCCGGCTGAATCCGGCCTGCGCCTTCCAGCACCTTGAGATAACGCGTAATCCCTTGCTGAAGGCCGTCGATCGACTCTTGACGGACGTACTGCCCCGGATGAAGCATGGGCGCCGCCTCGACCGATCCGACCAGATACGGCTGGCCGTACTTGAACTCACTGACCCGGAACCGCTCGCGGCCAACGACGATGATATTCATGCGGCCTTCCGGCAAATGCTGTACCTGCGTGATCGCGGCGGTGGTACCCACAACCGTCGGTTTGGCCTCCACGCGGCTCCGACCCTCCTCGGCTGCTCCCTGCTCAAGCAAGACGATCCCGAACGGCGAGTCGGTGGCGATACAGTGATTGATCATTTCCTTGTAGCGTTCCTCGAAGATGTGCAGCGCCAGCGACTGCAAGGGAAACAGCACAAGTTGCAGCGGAAACAACGGAAGGTCGAACATGGTCACACGTCACCGGAATTACGCCGCCATTATAGTCATATCACCTGACGGCAGACGAAACATGCAGCGAACACTTATCTAGCGGGAGAAGTTGAACGTGGTGAGTGATGCGAAAGCGCCAACCTCATTTCGCTCGGCACGTTCAGCTGCTCACTGGGTCACGCGGCAGAAAGCGCTGAATCTCGATCAGATAGCCACTAGGATCACGCACGAATCCATTATAAATCGCATAGCGTTCGTTCACCTTGGGCCACTGCTCAACTCTCGCCCCACGCTCGACAAGCGCAGCGAAAAAGGCGTCGACATCCTCGGTGACGAGCGTAAAGATCACGTTGGGCTGTTGGCTCACGCGCTGCGCCTCAATCGTCCCCGCGCGGCAAATCCCGACATACGCCGCGGGATTGATCTGGTAGATCTTACAGCCGCCTTGATCGAGCCACAGCGGCAGTTCGAGGATCGTGCCGTAGAAGTGCGCGCTGGCGTCAAGGTCGAGCGTGTAGAGAAACGTGATCTGCGAGTCGATTTTTGGCAGCGGCATAACGCCTCCCTATGTTCTGCTCAGCAACTCGCGTTAAAGTACCGCCTGCACTCCAGCCTCGCAAGGACGCGCACATGCGAATCACCATGTTCTCAATCAATCCGCTCTATCCCAACGTGATTACGGGCGGAGCGTCGAAACACCTGCGTTCCGTCGCTATCCACTTGGGCGAATTGGGCCATCACGTGCGGATCATGTGCACGCGCATCGAAGGCAGCGACACGCGGTTTCTATGGCACCCGAACGTAGAAGTGCATCCCGTGCTGCCGTTCAAGCAGCCCTTCCCGCAGCCCTACGCGATCAGCGGACACGACATGGCGCAGGTCGTCCAGCTCATGGGGGACGCCTTGCACGACGCCGACCGCTTCTATGTCCACGACGGCGAGCTGCTGTTCCCGTTCCTGAGCGAGCGCGTGCCCACCGTCGTCAGCCTGCGCGACAACGTCTACCCCGAAACACTGCACGGCGGGTTCCTGTTCCGCGGCCACCGTCTGATCCTGATCAGCGAGTATTCGCGAAAGTTCGTCCTCGCCACAATGGGGCGCTTCTTCCCGGCCCTGCGCGAGCGCATCGTCGTGATTCACAACGGCATCGACTGGGACACGTTCCGGCCTACCCCGCCGCGAGACATCCTGAGCGTCATCCCGGTCGACCCGACCAAGCACAAGATCGTCATTCACCCGCACCGGCCCGAAGAGTCGAAGGGCCTGTTGCAAACGATTGCAGTCGCCGATCTGCTTGTCCACCGCTGCGGCTGGGATACGCTCCGTGTGCTGGCGCCGAAGTGGCTTGAGTCGCAGAATACGCCCGAACTGCTCGACTTTTACGCACGTGTACAGGCCGATATCGACCGCCGCGGCTTGACCGAACACGTGATCTTTCACGACTGGGTTCCGTCCGCGCTGATGCCGGAGTACTACGCGATGGGTGACGTGTCGTTGTCGCTGGGCAGCTTTGCCGAGACCTTCGGCAATTCGGTGTATGAGTCGCTCGGGTGCGGGACGCCGGCGGTCGTCGCGCGCGTGACCACCCACCGCGAGCTGCTGCCGCCCGACCTGATCGACACAGTGGATTATGCCGACACCGAAGCGGCCGCGGCCCTCGTCGACGATATCCTGCGCACGGGGCGGCGCACATCGCAAGCAACGCTGGACTATCTGCGGACTCACTACGGCGTGCAGCGTCAACTCGACGCCTATGCCAATGTCATCCTGAACGCCGAGCACAGCACGCCGCTGATTTATCGGCACCCTGTCCTGAACGACGATACGCTCTTCGGACTCGCACCATGGTGCGTGCCGTCCGTGCGCGGCGTATATCACGACTTCAACGCGACGTATGCGGACATGGGCGCGCTGGGCAGGCTGCTGATCGCACAGCGCGCGGGCATCAGCCGCCGCCAAGCCCGCGAGTCCGGTATCGCGGCGGCCGAGTTCGACCACTGGTTCGAGGCTGGCTACATCGTGCCGAACAGCGATGCGTTCATTGACGAATAGCACGTATGTTCGATATAATAGAGGCATGGAACTCTCCAAGCCCACCCAAGTTCTGGACTCGCTGGCGACCCATGGCGACATGATGAGCCACGAGCATGACAGCGCAGCCACGGCGACCGGCAAGCGCGCGCCGCGTTATCAGTCGCACTCGCTCGACGAATGCATCACGAACTTATCGACTCCACGCGGGCCGAAACCGGTCTTGAAGTCGATGGTGACGACCGCCTGCGAGCGCAACTGCTTCTACTGTCCGTTTCGCGCGGGCCGCAGCAAGATGGCGCGCGTGACGTTCACTCCGGACGCGATGGCCGGCGCGTTCGACACGCTGGTGCGCGCCAAGAAGGTCGATGGCTTGTTCCTATCGTCCGGCATCATCAAGGGCAGCGTGACGACACAGGACAAGCTCATCGACACCGTGCAGATCGTCCGCCGCAAGTACAACTACCGCGGATATGTGCATCTCAAGGTCATGCCCGGTATCGAGCGCGACCAGTTGGCGCACATGATGCGGATCGCCGACCGTGTGTCGGTCAACCTCGAAGCGCCGACCGAACAACGTCTCGCCGCCCTCGCCCCGAAGAAGGAGTTCCTCAGAGAACTGCTTCAAATGCTGCGCTGGGCCAACGAAATCCGCGCCGCCGACCCGCATCAGAAATGGGCGAGCACGGTCACGCAGTTCGTCGTCGGCGCGGTGGGAGACACCGACCTCGAACTGCTCAGCTTGAGCGAGAATCTATACCGCCAGCTCGGTTTGGCCCGCGTTTACTACTCTGCATTTTCGCCGGTTTCCGATACGCCGCTCGAAAACGTGAGCGCGGCCAGCGCAACCCGTCAGCGCCGGTTGTATCAGGCCAGCTTTTTGCTGCGCGACTACGGCTGGAGCGTCGAAGACCTCGGCTTCGCTGGCAGCGGGTTTCTTCCCGAAAACGTCGATCCCAAGCGCGCTTACGCCGATGCTGTCCTGCGCAGCGCCCCGATTGATCTTCAGATCGCAGATCGTGAACAGCTGATGCGCGTCCCTCACATCGGGCCGAAAGCGGTGGAACGCTTGCTCAAAGCGCGCCAGCAGGCACGCATCGTCGACCTCACGCAGCTTCGCGCATTGGGCATCTCACGGCCTGAAGACCTCGCGCCGTATGTCCTGCTGGACGGGCGCCGGCCGCCGCAGCAGCTCGCCTTGTTTCCGGGCGCATAGGGCAGCGCGCCTCTCGGATTCGCGGCGCACGCCCTAGCCGGTGGCGTCGAGCAGGCGCTTAATCGCGGGGAGCGCGGCCTCGGCAGCCTCGCACCCGGCCTTGAGGGGCAGCTCCAGATCGCGGAAGTTCAACGATGCGGCCCCCTTCAGTTCGGGGCGGATCAGCACGTCAGGCGGGAACTTGGCGAGGCGGGTCTCGTGCGTATACCAGACCAGCACGCGAAACGACCGCCACAGCGACGCGCCGACGCCGGGCTCCATATCCTTGCCTGAGCGCAGCGTCGGCAGATGGAACGGCAGGCCGATGCCCATGATCTGGCTGAGCGGATCACCCCACGAGTGGTCGTGGTTGAGCGGCGGATACACATCGACGGCGATGATCCGCCCGCCGTCCTTCGCCGAAAATCCGCGTTCATAAGCGACGCCGGTCGCCACGCTGTCGATCACGCCGCCATCCGCCAGCTGCATGCCGTCCCTTGAGACAGGCGGAAACGCGCCCGGCACCGCCGCCGATGCGACCAGCGCTGGCACGACCTCGCCGGACTCGATCACGACCTCCCGGCCGGAGATGAGATCCACCGCCGTGACGGCCATGCGCACCTTAAGCTGCGAAAACTTGATGCTTCCTAGCTGATGGCGCAGCACGTCCGCGATCCGGTTCTGCCGTGAGCGCGCGCTGAACGGGTTAGAGAAGATCCGCGTGCCTTGAAACTCGCTCAAACGCTCGGCGAGGTCTTCGGGCGGATTTCCCGCCGCGTACAGCGCGCCGACGATTGCGCCCATGCTCGTGCCAACGATGATGTCGATCGGGATATGCTCGCGGGCCAGCACTTGCAGCACGCCGATATGCGCGATGCCGCGACTTCCACCTCCCCCAAGAACCAGCGCGATTTTCGGGCGCGTCATGCCGGGTTCCCCGCGTCGTTCGGATCGACCAACAGCCGGCGCAGCACCTTGCCCACGAACGACTTCGGCAGCGTGTCGCGGAACTCGATCTCGATCGGCACGGCGTGCGGCTCCAGCCGGCGCTGACACAACGCGATAAGCTCGTCTTCGGTCAGGCGCGTGCCCGGCCGGGGGACGACATAGGCTTTGACACGCTGGCCGCCGTGCTCGTCCCCCTCGACCGTCACGCCGACGACCGCCGCCTCAAGCACCTTGCTGTTCTCGTACAGCACTTCCTCGACATCGCGCGGGTAGACGCTGTACGCCCCGCTGAAGATCGTGTCCTTCTTCCGGCTCACCAGTTGGAAATATCCGTCCGCGTCCATCAGCGCCAGATCACCCGTATAGAGCCAGCCGTCGCGCAGCACCGACTCATCGTCGCTGGATTGATCCCCGGCCTCATCCCAGTACCCGCGCATCACCTGCGGCCCGCGCACGCGAAGCTCACCGATCTGCCCCGGCGGCAGCACGTCACCCGTCCTCAGGTCGACGATGTCTGCGTCGGTGTTAGGCAGAGGCACACCGATGAAGCCGACCTTGCGCGTTCCGTACAGCGGATTGGCGTGCGTGCTCGGCGACGCCTCGGTCAACCCATACCCCTCGACGAGCCGGCCGCGCGTCAGCTTTTCGAACGCTTCCTGCACTTCCACCGGAAGCGGCGCCGCCCCGCTGATGCACGCCTTGATCGTGTTCAGGCCGTAACTGCGCACATTCGGCGCGTTGTTGATCGCGGTGTACATCGCCGGCACGCCGGGGAACAACGTCGGCTTGTGCCGCTTGATCGCCTCCAGCACCGTGCCGACGTCGAATCGGGGCAGCATCACAATCGTCGCGCCGACCGCAATCGGCAGGTTCATCGCGGTGGTCATCCCGTAGCTGTGGCACAGGGGCAGCACCGCCAGCAAGATTTCTTTGCCGTACTGGAGATCGGGTACCCAGTGCCGCAGCTGCATCGTATTGGCGACGAGGTTGCGATGAGTCAGGCACACGCCTTTCGGCTGATTGGTCGTCCCGCTTGTGAACACGATCGCCGCGAGATCGTCCATCGCGACGTCGATCTCCGGCCCGTGCTCGACGGCGTCGGCGTCACTTAGGATATCCGCTAGGAACGCGCCACGTTTCAGGATTTCACGACGCCGTTCTGCTGGGATGTCCTGTTTGGCGAGTTCAGCCAGCACGATCGTGACTCCCGGAATGGCCGGCTGGATCGCGTCAATCATCGGCAGAAATTCAACCAGCGACACCAGCACCTTCGCTTGGGTTGACGTGATCGCGCCCTGCACCTCCGGCCCGCGTGCGTCCGGATTCGGCACGACGACCACGCCGCCCGCTTTCAGGATCGCGTAATACGCCACCACGAACTGTGCGCAGGTCGGCAGCACGACGCACACGCGGTCGCCGCTGCCCACGCCCATGCCGACCAGCGCATGCGCCAAGCGATTCGACTGGTCATTGAGCGCCTCGTAGGTCAGCGTCTCGCCCTGCGAGATCGCGGCGGCACGCTTCGGCAGCCACTTGGCGGCGCTCTCTAGGAACCGGTGTACAGGCTGCTTCGGGATCGGCACGGAATGCGGCGTCCCCGCGCTGTAGCTGCTGAGCCATGGACGGCGCGGCTGAAGCGGAGTCTCGCCCGTCGCACGCCACGACGACTTGCGCCCATCGTCCGAGATGAAGCGGTCAATCGCCCGGTTGACTGCCGTGTGGCGTTCGAGCTGCACGCGGTGCTTAGCTGTGCCGATGTCGACGACCTCCGCGTTCGGGATCATCCGCCCGATGTCGTCGAACACGAAACGCGGGAAGAAGTTGTCGCGCGCGCCGGTGATGACGAGCGTCTCGCACGAGAGGTTGCGCAGCAGCGGCCATCCACGCCAGCGCCGCATATTGTTGAGGAACATGCGTTTCATCACATGGATATCCGCGTTCCAGCGCGGCCGCCACCGCCAAACCGGACGGTAAACCCAATTCGGCAGCCGGAACAACATCGCCGCGGCCCGTGGCAGTGGATACTCCCCTGCCGTGGCGATCAGGACGAGCTTGGCGACACGTTCAGGAAACGCATTCGCGAACTCGACACAGATCGAGCCGCCGAACGAGTGCCCGACCACCACAAACTGGGGCGGAAGCTGCAAGGTGTCGACCACCGCTTTGAGATCACCCACCATCTCCGGCATGGTGTACTGAGAATACGGCGCGTCGCTGTTGCCATGTCCGCGCAGGTCGGGCGCCACCACGCGATACGACTTGGCGAAATGGTTAATCTGATATTCCCACGTATCGGCGCAGCCCGCATAGCCGTGAACGAACAGCAGCGTCGACTCGACGCCTTCCGGTTGGATGTCGATCACGCTCATCGTGGCATGGTTGATGCCGGGGATATCGACCGACGTCCGGTACAGGTCGAAGTCCAGCTCGATCGCGGATCGAGTCATTCCACGCAGTCTTCCGCTTAAGCTCATGGTCTCAGCCCTCGCCCCGGCGTACAGCGGCGTGCCCGATTGCTTTACCGCCGGAGTAGTTGTAACACGGAACCGAGCAAATTGGCGCTCCACAACGGCAGGTAGCGGGACACCCACACATACAGCCGCCGCGATGCCGACGGCGCGAGGCGGCATGCGCGCTCGAACGCGTCGTGTGCGGATGCGCGATCGCCGTCCTTCCAGTAGGCCAGCGCAGCGGTATGCCAGCGTCCGGCCTCCATACGATCTAGCGTGCCTTGTGGGAACAACCGCTGAACTTCAGGGAGAGCACGCGCCCGCTGGATCGTGCGCAGCCGTCCTAACGCCACGGCTAACTTGCGCGCGCTCAGGCCCGTATCCAGCCGCCGGTAGCGCACGAGCACCTCTTTGAGCGCGCCGAATTGGGTCACGGCCGCCAACCTGATCCACATATCCCAATCTTCGGTCGGCGTCGGGATCGGCGAGAACAGCCCCACCGTGTCAAACAACGACCGCCGCACCATCACGCTGGGAGTCACGCCGTACGTCCCATTCGCCATGACGCCTGCCAGCCAGTGCTTGAGCACATCACCGCTGGGAAGCTCAGGATACTCGAAGGGGATCGGCGTCCGGCCGTCGTCCTCGACCGGCTGCCCCGGCCCGTAGACTACGCCGATGGCGGGATCGAAGTCGGCGATCTCAAGACTTCTCTCGATCTTTCGCGGCAGCAGATTGTCGTCCGCATCAAGAAAATGCACAAATTCGCCGCGCGCGGCGAGGATGCCAGCGTTGCGTGCCGCAGACACGCCCCCATTGGGCTGCCGGATGATCCGCAGGCGCGGCTCGTGCGGGTAGTGCTCCGTCAACCATTCAGCAGTGTCATCCGTCGAGCCGTCGTCGATCACGATGATCTCGAAGTCGGCGAACGTCTGCGCAAGGCATGAATCGACGGCGTCCACGATTGTGCGGCGTGCGTTATAAGCCGGAATGACGATGGAGACGCGCGGATCGGTCATCGGGGCGTATCCGGCGAACCGACCAACCTGATCGCGCGCAGAAACCGGCGAAGCCGCAGACGGTCAATCATGCGACGAATCGGGGCGCGCCATACTTCGGATCGGGCGAGGGCCTTGGTCTTTGCGGCCTTCTCAGCCGCCCAAACAACGAACCGTTCGTGCGCGCCCTCTCCAATCAGCCGCGCCTCGAGGTCAGGCGCGAGATGAAGTTCATCAGCCCATTGCGCCAGCGCGTCGCGCATCTCGTCCGGCGGCGCTGGCGTGATGCTTTCAAGGAGACCGTGAAGCAGGCACACAATGTTATGCTCGACATACTGCCGGGGACTGCCGCTGGCGCTCAGATTGCTGCCATGCAGCACGAACCGGCCGCCCAGCTCGTCGCTCAGCCGGAGATCGGTGTACGGCATGGCCCGAAGCACCCAATCCCAATCTCCAAAGACACGGAAGCGCGGGTCAAATGGGCCGACGCGACGATACAGCTCGGGAGTGAACATGAAGAAGGGGCCGACACTCATGCGCTGCATGTGCCGCTCCCGCGTCGGCGTGCCGTAGGGCACGACCCTCCGGCGTCCATCGGGGTACTCGAGGTCAAGACGGTAGTCGACGAACATATGTCCACCGCGTGCCCTAGCTACGGCGTCCAGCATTGCGCCGCTGTACCGCACGTCATCCGCGTTCCAGAATCCGATAACCGACCCGGCTGCGGCTTCGATACCGCGATTCCAACTCGCGTATAGACTTTCGCGCTCGACGTGCAGCACGCGCGCAGTCGGCACCGATTGCATGAACGCGTCGATCAAGGCGCGTTCGCCGGGCTGTGCGTCGTTCGCGACGATCACGAACTCGATCGAGTAACCCGCCTCGCGGACTTCCGATTCAACGGTGCGTGCGGCATCGAAAAACGACGGCATGTACGCCGCTGCACGGTAAAGCGATGAGATCAACGATATGTCCATGAGCTAGTGCCTCGTCACTGCGGCGAAGTCGCCACCGGCGGCCAATTCGACACGGTTCCCGGTGATCGGATCGACCCACCCGACGCGAAGTTCCTCACCCGCTTGCACCTCAAGCTCCACGGTGTCGGGCACGATCTCTCCGGGCAGCCAGCTTGTGACGGCGCGCGCCGGACTCCCATCGACGATCACGCGCGGCACGCCGGACTCGCCGATCACTTGTGCGAAGCGGCGCAATCCACTGCGAAGAATGCCGCTGTTCGACCAGTAGAACGTCACCGCGCCGCCGCTGACTTGGTACCCCTCCAGCGCGATCCCGTTCGCCCACTCCACCCCATCGCTGATCGCGTCCGGCGGCATGCTGTGGACTCTGGTCGGGGCGGAGACTTGCAGTGTGCCGATTTCGACACTGCTCCGCTCGCCGACCAGCATCACCGAGACACGCCCCACGGCATGGGGCGGCACGACGATGGAATGAGTCAGCCGCCAGCGGTCTCCAATACGCCACTGAGTCACCGGAAATGGATGATCCAACGTGAGCGTGCTGTCCCCGAAGCTGTCGCCGGATTCGGCGCGCCATTCCACGCGGATCGCGGGTGGGGCCGGCAGCACGTTAACCGTCCACACGGCATCAATTACGATCGTGTCGCCGGACGTCGCGGTTTCGGGCATATCGTTGAGAATCGCCACGCTCACGGTGTCGAGATCGTACACCCCCGCCGACTCCGGCACGGGGGCCGACTCGCCGCGCGTGACCTCGACCTCGCCGACGGTCATGGTGACGCCTGCAGGTGCGCCCGCGACGTCAAGCACATCGAGCGCACGCCCCGACGCAGGATCATACACCTCGACCCCGACGGTGTAACGTCCGGGGGGCGTCCCACCCGGAACCATCAGCGCCACCTGCTGTATGACGTACTGCTCTGGCCGCCAGTGTTGGGTTTCGAGGCCGCCGGGCCGGTCGTCGCTGGAACGCGCGATGTCCCGGCCAGCGCTGTCCATCACGCGGACGACCGGAATCAGCTTGGGCGTCACCGCGTCAGCCGCCGTCCACGCCAACGTCAACGAGGTGCTCGCGCCGGCAGGAACCGACGTATCGGCCAGCTGCGCGTCCAACAGCCGCAGCCCGTCGGCAAACTCGACAGGGCGTCCCAGATGGGCGTCCGCGAGGACACGGCCGTCATACCGGCTCGAACGCAGCGGATTAGGCAGCAGGTCATACGCGAGCTTGATGCCGATTCCGAGTATTCCGGCGATCACTGCGGCGGCCACGGCTCGCTGCACATCACGCGCCGCCTCGAACCGTGTCACGTAGACTACCGCGCGCCGTCCACGCAGGATGGGCCACAGCCCCAACACGCCCACGGTGGCGAGGATCGCGGCCGCGCTCGCAATCGTCGCGATCACCTGCGTGCGCGACGGCATCAAGCCGATCTCGACCGTGGATCGTCCAGCCTCGATGTCGACCTGCACCAACCCAACTTCGGGACTCGGGCGCACGTCCGCGGATTCGCCGTTGACGGTCGCCTGCCAATACGGCAAGTACAGCCAGTCGAATGTCAGCGTCGTGGGTCGTTCCGCTTCCACGGTGACGCGGCCCCATGTATTCCGCCATTCCGCCGCCTCAACGTGATACGTGTCGCCATCGGTGAGCCGCGAGATGAACGTATCCGCCGCATACCGGTCACGCAGCGCTCCTTGATCGGGAAACTCGGCCGTCCAAACCGGCACGTATTCGCCGAACGACGATGACCCGACAAAGCCCGAATTCACCTCGAAATCGAGCGCGTCAACCACCGACTTCGGCTGATGTTCAGGAAGTGGGGTGCGCGTCGTCATCGGAAGCGCCCACAACACCATCGCAGCCACCGGAATCACAACGGCGACGACTTTGCCGTTCCAGCGAACCGCGTGCGAGGTGATGGCCGCCGCGCTAATGCCCGCCATCACACCAAGCAGCAGGCTCGCCAATCCCAACAGGCGCGTCGGGTACTGGGTGTAGCCGATCAGGGGCAGAACGCGCCACAACGCCTCCGACGCAGGGGTAGTCATAAACACCGTCCCCGCAATGGCCGCGGCTGACAGGATCGCCAGCCACGCGATCCGCGCACCCATCCGCCGAAGGCCGAATATGCCAAGCGCCGCCATCAGCAGCTGCGGCCAGCCTAGCGCGACCGCCGCGAGGGCCTGTTGGCGCGACGGATCCGCAGGCACGGGGACGGCAAATGACTCCCACGCGCTGCGCAAATTACGCGTGACGTCGATGTCGGGCAGCGCGCTGGTGATGGCGTCGATCTTGATGTTCGGCGTCTCACGAATGGCCGGATACCAGTAGAACGCGGCCAGCAGCAGCCCCAGCATCAGCGCGCCGAACACACGGATAAGCGCTAATCTGCGGGATCGGCTGGCCGCCACAACGAACAGCCCGTATCCACCGATCAACGCACCACCGAGGACGGTCGTGATGTTATGCATCGGCATGAACAGCGCGGTCGACAGGACGACCGCCACGAACGACTGGCGCGACGGCGCATCGGCCAGCAGCTTGATCGCCCACAATACCCACGGCAAAATCGCCAGCGCAGCGGTCTCGCTCGTCGTACCTCGCCACAGCGCGTCATACACGAAATAGGGGGCGTAGACATACGCGGCCGCCGCGACGACCCCGGCGAAGCTGCCTGCCCACGCGGTCATCAGCAGATACATGCCCAGCCCGGCCACCACAATGTAGAACGCCATCCCGAACAGCCACGCTTGGGTATAGCTCAAGCCAGCCAGATGAAGCGCGTGCATGGGGTACAGCGACAGCGGCGAGTAGAAATTAAACAACGGCGAGCCGTAACCGTACACGGTCGCGACTGGAAATCTCGGCCACAGGCTGCCATCCTGCATCGCGTGATCGAGAATCGGGAGCCGATACAGGTGAATCGTACCGTCCGCTGTCTCCGGCATGACGCCGTGCAAAAACGGGATAATTGCCGCGCCGCAGATCAGCACAATGGCGGCGATTACTGGCAGCGCCCCGACGCGCGGGGATTGGAATCGAGACATTAAGCGGCCCTCCGCCGCCGATTCTAACGACTCCTTCTGCGAACACCTAGCGCGAAATCTTTGGCATTGCGACGCAGTTTTCGGTTACTATAAGATACATTCAGCGTGTTTGCGCACAATCCTAAGGAGCGTTTGGCCTTGACCAAATCTCGTACAGAACAACTGCTCGAACGGCTGCGCGAATTGCTTTCGTCAACCGGCGATATCGAGGGCGCTGTTGTCGTGAGCGTGGACGGACTGGCGATTGCTTCCGCGCTGCAGGCCGGCGTAGAGGAAGATCGCATCAGCGCGATGTCAGCGGTGATGCTGTCGCTGGGCGAGCGGATTTCCGGCGAGCTGGGCCGCGGCGAACTCGAACAGGTCCAAGTGCGCGGCGTCAATGGGTTCGCAATTCTCAACGCCGTTGGTGAAGAGGCCGTGCTCACCGTCATGGCGCGCAAAGAGGCCCGGCTAGGCCTGATCCTGCTGGAAATCTCGCGCACCGTCAAAGACCTGCTCCCGCTGATCTAGTTATTCTAGCCCCTGCGAGGTCCGCAGATGGGTGGCTCTCACCTCCTAGTTGTCGAAGATAACGTCGATCTCAACGAGATGGTCTGCGAGCTGTTCGAGCGCGAAGGCTACGAGGTAACTCCGGCCTTTACCGGCGTCGAAGCGATCGAGATCACGCGCAGTAAACAGATCGACCTCGCCCTGCTCGATGTCAGACTGCCGGACATCGACGGCTTTGAAGTTTTCCGCAACATGCGGGAAGACCCGGCGACGCGCCGCATCCCGGTGATCCTCTTGACCGAGCGCCGCGAGCGATCCAATCGGCTGCAAGGTCTTGAGCTGGGCGTCGTCGACTACATCACCAAGCCGTTCGATTCCTACGAGCTGAAGCTGCGGGTACGCAACGCGCTCAGCCGATCCCTGATGCGCAAGTCGTCCAACCCGGTGACGGAGTTTCCGCTCGCCCCGGAGACCGAGCGCAAGCTAGCACAGTTGTTCGCGTATGCGTCGGAGTGGACAGCCTTTCAGGTCAGTTTGGTCGACATCGACCGGTTCAAGAACGAGTACGGATTCATCGCCGGAGCCGACCTGCTGCGCGCCGTCGCGCTCACATTGCGCAGTGTGCTGCGTGACCTCGATCAGGAAGGGGCATATGTCGGTCACATGACGGCCGACGACATCGTGTTCCTCGTCCCGCCCAGCGTCGCCGATAAGGTCGTAGAGTCGCTCAAGACGCGGCTCGCCGACATGTTCCCGCGCTTCCTCCCGCCTAAGGCGCGGCAGGAAGGCACACGGCCGGTCGATATCCGCCTCGCGCGGGTCAACCACGACAATCCGGCTGCAAAAGGCGTCGACGCGCTGAGATCGACCCTTAAATCCTCGCTGAATTCCGTCGTGTATTAAGCTGAGTGCTGACGAGGCACGGACAGGCCGGCAAGCTGCGCTCAGTCCGCCGACCTGCGCGAAACGATGACTCGCCGGCCGGGAACTTCGGCTTCATGCCATGCGCGGTTCTCCCGTCAGGCCGTACGTTCAAGCCCCTGCCCGGAATCAAATGCGAGGCCGTGAAGCCCCGCATTGTCATGCCGTTTTGCTGTAACCGCCAAGCGATCAGATGTCAGTTTTTCAGCGCCCCGTACTGCATTGCAACTGGACTATTCCGCAGACTGCCTGACACCTGAAAACGGGAACCTAACAACGCTCCCCTAGTTATTGTTCACCTGTGACCGGCGCGCGATTCGCCGCAAGCCCTGATATGAGGGATTACCCTGAATCTGCGCCCAACGCTGTGCGCCGCCGTCGGTATGCCACTCGACGGCATACATCCCTTCGGGGTCTTCATATTCCAACACCGGCACGAGGCCAAACAACATCTGGCGCACCACGCCGATCAAGTCCTTGCGCTTCTCACCCATGCGCAGCACGAAATACTTACCCGGCTCCCACTCGAAGCGCACCGGCATCCCGTTCCAATTGCCTTCCATCTTGATCGGCGCCGTCCACTGCGTGCAGATCATCGTAAGGCCCTGCAACCGGTTCTTCCACAGCGTATGATTGACGCGCTCTTCGATGTAATACGGGCGTGGTTCTGGCGTGCTGTAGAACCACTTGCGGGCGTCCGTCGCCATTGCGCCTCCTCGCTCATGCTGCCGACTGATTATGTGAGCGGCATTGTACCGCGCGCCTGCCCTACGCGCCAGTGCAGCATCCCTGACAGCGACTTGCCACGAACTGCGTTTTGGGCCAAGATGGACACGAAACTATCCAATGTTGGCCGTGGAGGGTCGCTATGCGAAAGCTTTCTCTGCTCGTCACTATGGCGGGGCTTGTATTGTTGATGATCTCGGCTTCAGCGGCCCCGCTGCAGCAGCTGACTGTCGACGTAGGCGGCAGCGTAACCGTGACCGTGGATGGCGAGGGGCCAGCTGCGGCAGTATCGGTTGTCCTGACCATCCATGAGCCTACCGTGGTAACGCTGTTGGCGACATCCGCCGACGACACCGACCCGGTGATCCGGCTGATCGACGCCTACGAACGCGAGATCATCACCGTCGACAACAACCCATCGTCGGAAGTCGCGGTCAAGCCCAGCGACGCCGCCTTCGACAACACAATGCTGATCGCCGGGCAGTATCTCGTGCTGGTCGGGCGCAGCGGGCAGGCCGGCTCTGGCGAGATTACGCTAAGCGTGCTTCCCGGCGAGCCCGACGTGATCGGCATTGGAAGCGTGCAAATCATTGACGGAACACTTGCGCCGTTTGAACGCTATCAGCTACCGATGCCGCTCGAAGCCGGCGAGGTCATTTCGATCGCGGCGATCGGCAAGGCGCCGGAGGTCGATCTGCGCCTAACCCTGCGCAACCCCGCCGGCGAGATCATCGCGCGCAATGACGACAACGACACGTTCGACCTGTTCCTGAGCGACCTCGATCCCCGCCTGTATCACGTGACTATTGGCGAGGCGGGCGTCTACACGCTTTTGGTGCGTCCGTTCAACGACCATGAGACCGGTTCGTTCGCGCTGGTCATTCAGCGGCACGGCAAGCTCATCGGCGAACCCAGCACGGAAACCCTGACTGGCGCGTCTGAAGTGCGCGGCCGTAACACGTTCTTCGCCGATTTCGAAGCCGGCGAGATCGTCCGTCTAACTGCGCGCGCGCTCAACAGCAGCCTCGATCCAGAGCTTGAAGTTCTGACACCAGACTCGATTTACGTGGCATACAACGACGATCACGGCACCGAAGCCACTGATCTCGACCGCTATGACGCGCGGGTTGAGCGCCTCATCGTCGAACAAACCGGCGCGTACGAGATCAACGTCAACAGCGTTTCGGGCCGCGGCGAGTTCGAGCTGGTGATCGAGCGATTCGGCGTCTTCAGTGCGGCTGTCCTCCCGCAGATCGACGCGAGTATGGGGCAGGTCGTCGTCGTGACGCCGGCGCCGCCCGCTATCCCGCCGGAGGCCACCGCCGAGCCGTCGAACTAGCCTACGATGACCTACGAGATCGAACTCAAATCACTGCTCGCCGGCCGTGAGGCTGCCGACGCGCTGCGCGCGAAGCTGCTTTCCCGCGAGGCGAAGCTGATCGAGCAGAGCCGTCAGCTCAACCACTATTTCACAGGCAGCGCACTGCCGTCGCTCGCGGCGCGCATGGCAAGCCATCTCTCGCCCGGCGACGCGGCGCAGCTCGACGGTATCACCACGGTCGCGCGTTCGGCGTCGGTGCGCACCCGCCTGCTCAACGAGACGGTACTGCTCATCGTGAAGGCGGCGGTCGACGATACGACCAGCGAGAACGGCATCCAGCGCAGGGAGTTCGAAGCGCCGGTCGCTGCGTTGGACTTGAGGGCGCTCGACGACGAAGTTATCGCGGCCGGGTATCAAGTTCAGGCGCGTTGGTCGCGGGATCGTGATGCGTACCGGCTTGCGGATGGGACGGTGGTGTGTATCGACCGCAACGCGGGCTACGGCTACCTCGCGGAATTTGAGCGCGTGCTGGATGATGCGGCTCGCGCTGCGGCGGTGGAAGCCGAACTCCGTGAGTTGATGGCGGCGCTCGGCTGCGAGGAGTTGGCGCAGGATCGCCTTGAGCGCATGTTCGCCTATTACAACGCCAACTGGTCGGAATACTACGGCACAGATCGGACGTTCGTCATCGAGTAAGGAATCTCAATCGGGAGGTCGATCTCACCCCAAGCCCCTCTCCGCCTCGGAAAGGGGCTTTTGTGTACGTCGTGTGCGTTGTATTCCCACGTGGTCGTGGCACACGTCTCACGCAGCTACCTACGCCCCGCGACTCTGAAACTCCTTGCGGTCTTCCTCGTTAAAGCCGCCGACCACGGTGATCTCGCCGCGAATGACCGGATGCGGGTCATACCCTTCGAGAGTGAAGTCCTCGAACACGAACGAATCCAGTTCGGTCTTGGCCGGGTTGATCCGCATCACGGGGAACGGCCGCGGCTCGCGGCTCAACTGTTCGCGCACCTGATCGAAGTGATTGCTGTAGATGTGCGCGTCCCCCAGCGAGTGGATGAACTCTCCCGGCGCATACCCGCACACCTGCGCCATGATGAGCGTCAACAGCGCGTAGCTGGCGATGTTGAACGGAACACCGAGGAACAGATCGGCGCTGCGCTGGAACAGCATGCAGCTCAGGCGGCCATCCTGCACGTTGAACTGAAACAGCGTATGACACGGCGGGATCGCCATCGACGTACCGGGCGCGGCCATCTCGTAAATGAACTCCGGGTTCCACGCGCTCACGACGACGTGCTTGCGATCGGGGTACTTCTTCAGCTTCTGCACCGCCCACGAAAGCTGGTCGATCTCGCGCCCGTCCGACGCGGGCCAGCGCCGCCACTGACGCCCATACACCGGGCCAAGTTCGCCCCACTGTGCCGCAAACGCCGGATCATCACGAATCTGGCCGATGAACGCTTCCTCGGTCAGCTCCGGAACGCTGCCCGTGGACGCCGCCTTCTTGTATTCCTTGTACGCCCAGTCGTCCCAGATATGCACGTTGTGATCGACCAGATATTTGATGTTAGCGTCACCGCGCAGGAACCACACCAGCTCATGGATGATCGCCTTGACGTACACCTTCTTGGTGGTCAGCAGCGGAAAGCCCTGCGCCAGATCGAATCGCATCAAGCGGCCGAACACGCTGCGCAAGCCAATCCCGGTGTTGAACTCTTTCTTCTCGACGCCGTTATCGAGCACGTCTTGAAGCAGATCGAGATATTGGCGTTCCGGATGACGGGTCATGGGTCGCTCCTCCGCGCGGCGGGCTGATCTGGATCGTCACCGATCCTGCTGCCCTGCGCGCTGTCTTGGTTGCGATACTTGGCTTCCGCTTTCTTCCAGTACGGCGTATCGACCGGCGTGGTGAGCGGCTCGAACGTCACCGAGCAGACGCGCATGCCCGGATACAGCGCGACGGGCATCTGGCCGTGGTTGGCGAGTTCGAGGACGATTCGCCCGCGCCACCCCGGATCGATCACGCTGGCCGTCGCATGCACAATGATCCCAAGCCGGCCGAGGCTGCTGCGGCCTTCGAGACGCCCCACGATGTCGTCTGGCAGTTCGACGCGTTCAAGGGTAATCCCAAGCACAAAACTTCCGGGATGCAGCACGAAGGGCTGGTCTGGCCCCACCGTCAGCGACTTCATGATGCTCTGGCTGGCGGCGGGATCACGCACGTCGATGAACGGGTGGCGGTTGTACTCGAACACGCTGAACTCGCCGCTCAGCCGCAGATCCAGCGAACACGACCCCAGCTGCGTGGCGATGTCCGGCGCGGGATCAACGACGATCCGGTTTTCTCCGAGCAGTCGCTTGATATCCCGGTCGCTGTAGATCACCGCTTTTCCCCTAGTTCATGCCGGTATGGATAGTTGGCGAACCAGTACGACTGCGCCTCCAGAACGCGGTCGCGCTTGATATCGACGGCGATGCCATGCCCTTCTGGGACTTCGATGGTGCTGTTGGGGCCTAACACGAACGGCGGCTCGGTCAGATCACGCTGATAGTACCGGTCGGTCGCAGAGATGTCACACGGCAGGTTGACCCCCGGCAGCGACGCGAACGCGAGGTTGGCGGCGCGCCCGACGCCGGTCTCCAGCAGGCCGCCGATCCACAGCGGAATCTCGTGTTCGGCGCACACCTTGTAGACCTCGAGGCTTTCGGTAAAGCCGCCAACGCGCGCCGGCTTCAGGTTGATGATCTTGCACGCCCCGATCGCGATGGCGAGGCGTGCATCGCCGGCGCTGTGGATGCTTTCGTCGAGGCAGACCGGCGTGCGAAGCTGCGGCTGGAGTTTGCTGTGTTCGTAGATATCGGTGAAGCCCAGCGGCTGCTCGATCATCAGCAAATGGAACTCGTCCAGTTTCTTGAGGTGATCGGCGTCGGCCAATGAGTAGGCGCTGTTAGCGTCCAGCATCAGCGACACGTCGGGGTACTGCTCGCGAACGGCACGCGCCAGTTCGACATCCCAACCGGGTTCAATCTTGAGCTTGATCCGCCCATAGCCTTGATCGATTCGCTTGTTGATGATGTTCATCGTCGCGTCGATCGAGTCCTGAATGCCGATGCTCACACCGACAAGCGCGCGCCCCGTCGGTTCGTTCCCTTCCGGCAGATGCTTGGCGAACGCCTCGGCCAGCCCGATCAGATTGGCTTTGGCCCATGCATCCCAGACGGCCGCCTCAAGCGCCGCTTTCGCCATGGGATGTCCACGCATCGGCGCGAGACATTTGGGGACTTCGGTCGGCGAGTTGAAGCGCTGGCCGATCAACGCCGGCACGAGGAATTCACGCATCACGTGCAGCGCGGTGCCCATCGTCTCGTAAGCATAACTCGGGCGCATCTTGGTCGGGCATTCGCCCCAGCCTACCGCGCCTTCGGTGGTCGTCACTTCGACAATTACGGCGGACTTGAACGGTTCGGCGCCATAGCTCGTCCGGAGCCGTTCAACCAGCGGCAGTCCGACCGGGTACAGCCGGACATCGGAAATGGTGATGGGGTGCATAGCGTTCGTCCTTATTGAGGCGAAGAGAAATCGAAACCATAATCTGCGCTAAAGAGGTAGAACACGCGGTCACGCCCGTCTACCACACTGCGCAGGAAGTCCGAAATGAAATAGCCATGCTCGAACAGTGGACGCATGACCTCGCGGATGTGCATCTGCCAACCTTGTGCGATCTGCGGTTCGGTATCGGCGATGGCATCGAACGACAGCGGGATTTCGACCAGCGCAAAGGAGGTGTTGACGTCGTTGTAGCGTTCACCGTAGACCGTGATGCCGTCAACCGTCAACGTCGGGTTGACAATCGCCGCGCCCGCCTCAAGATACTGGTTGACCTGAAGGTCGACGCGGTTCCCGAACAGCCGTTCCTCGACCCGCCGGTGGGTGATCCACCACTGCACGCGCAGACGATCCGACCAACCAAACTTCGCAAGGCCGCTGCCCCCGCCCGTGCCGTAGGCATTGATCTTGTAATCGCGCACGATCCCGCCCAATTTGCGCAGGTTCAGATACGCATTCTGCGACCGGAGGGGATCGAACGTCCACGTCACAAGGCGGATGCCGAGAGCGCGCGCATGCTCGCGTTGGGCGAGCTTGAGCCGGTAACCGATACCGGAGCCGCGGTACTCAGGCAGCACGACCATGCGTTTGCTGCCCAATACCAGATTCGCCATGGCCGGACGATCCTTGACCGCAGAATCAGTGCCGATCAGCCCGATCAACACGCCGACCATACGCGGCCCGTCATACGCCGCCAGCACATGCCCGCCGTACTCGACGATCGAGTGCAGCATCTGGGCCGGCACGACCGACTCGGTATCGTTTCCCCAGTACGTGCGCTGGAGGTCTACCGCTTCGAAGAACTCGTCGAGCGAACTCAATGCCTTGATGTCAATGTCTGTGGTCCCCATGCCTCACCTTTACGCCTCACGCGGCCGTGCGCGCAGCACATACGCCAGCGCACGTAGAAGATAGTGTTTGTTGGGCAAATACCCTACCAGCGAGTCTTCAAGACGACGCGGCCGCACCCCGAACACGTCAAATGCGTTGGCGATCCGCGCCGTATGGTTCGTGGCGAGTAGATCCAACCATTGAGGCGTCAACAGCGACCGCCGCCACACCGCCGCCGCAAACCGCGCCCATAGGCGGAGCAGATACGGGGGTGTGGGGATGATGAGCCGTCGCATTCCAGTCACGCGCATAATCGTCCGAATCAGGTCGAGGAGCGTGGTGTATTCCGCGCCGCCCACCTCTGTGGCTAAGTCTACCGTATCGACCCGCTCAAGCGCCGCCATCAGCACCGATACGACGTCATCCACATGGATCGGATGCAGGACGACCTCCCCATTTCCCGGCATCAGAAAAAAGACGGGATTGGTGCTCAACATCATCGCGATATGATTGATGAACGCATCGTCCGGGCCGTAAACCAAGCCGGCGCGCACGATCGTGTACGCAAGCCCACTGGCCTTCACCGCTTCCTCGACCTGCCCTTTCACGTTGAGCAGCGTGTATCCGCTCGACGGAGACGCGCCGAGATGACTGAGCACGATGATCCGCCCGACGCGCGCCGCGCGGGCCGCCGCCGCGAGGTATCGAATCCCGACCAATTCGACACGTTCGAGGTTGCGCCGCCGCCCCCACCACTGAGCGCTGGCGAGATGAAACACCACATGCACACCGATCAGCGCGCGATAGAGAGTCTCTTCATCGCTGAGCACACCGACGACGATTTCGACGTTCGGGTGCGACGCCCATTTCGGCAGGGCGTTCGCTTTGCGCGGGCTGACCAGCACCCGCACCGGATATCCCGCTTCGAGCAATCGTTCTACCAGATGACGCCCAACGAACCCGGCCGCGCCGGTCACGAATATCATCGCGTAAGGTCCTACCACAACATGCGGTCATTATATGCAGGATGCCGGGGCCCGTCACCCATCAACGTTGCTGGTGTTCTATTCAATGTGAAACTGATTGTGACCTTACCGGAGCACGGCGCGATGGGCTATGATTGATGCTGCGTCAGCCACGCTGTGAGGGAATGGAGATTTCAACGTGTCGAGGAGACGGGTTGTCGTTACCGGCTTGGGCATCATCTGTCCGATCGGAAACACGGTAGAAGAAGCTTGGAAGAACGCCGCGAACGGTGTGTCGGGAATCGCGCCGATTCAGTCGTTTGACCCGAAAAACCTCGAAAACCGGTTCGCCGGTGAGGTAAAGGGGTTTGACGCTGAAGCGTTTCTAGGAAAGCGTGAGGCGCGCCGTACCGATCGTGTCACACAGTTGGCGCTCTACAGCGCCTATCATGCGATGCAGGACAGCAAGCTGGAAATCTCTGACGACAACCGCTACGAGGTCGCGTCGATCGTCGGCACGGGCATCGGAGGCATCCACACCATCTACGAAAGCGTGCTCAAGTTCCTCGAAGGCGGCGCAAAGCAGGTCAGCCCTCTGCTTGTGCCGATGATGCTGCCCGACGCGGTCAGCTCGCGGGTTTCTATGCAGTATGGCACGCGCGGCCCGAACTTCTCGCTGGCGACCGCCTGCGCGACCGGCAATAACTGTATCGGTGAGGCGACCGAGATCATCCGGCGCGGTCAGGCGGTGGCGGCCCTCGCCGGCAGCAGTGAATCCGCGCTCGTGGAACTGACGATTGCCAGCTTCAACAATATGACCGCGATCAGCCGCCGGAATGACGAGCCACAGCGCGCCAGCCGTCCGTTCGATAAGGGGCGCGACGGGTTCGTCGTGTCGGAAGGCGCGGCCGTGCTGATCCTTGAAGAACTCGAATACGCGAAGGCGCGCGGCGCGCACATCTACGCGGAAATCCTCGGCTACGGGCACACCTCGGATGCGTACCATGTGACCGCGCCGATGGCAACGGGCGAGGGTGCGGCGATGGCCATGACGCGCGCGATGCAAGACGCCGGCGTGACCGCGCAGGATATCGACTACATCAACGCGCACGGCACTTCGACCCCGCTCAACGACAAGGCCGAGACCACGGCTGTCAAACGTGCGCTCGGCGAGCAGGCTTATAACATTCCGATCAGTTCGACCAAGTCGGTCACGGGTCATTTGATGGGGAGCGCAGGCTCGGTCGAGGCAGTTCTCACCATCATGGCGATGCAAAACAACTTCGTCCCGCCTACCATCAACCTTGACGACCCCGACCCGGAGTGCGACTTGAACTACACACCGCACAAGGGCATCCATCACAACATCGACGTCGCCATGTCCAACAGCTTCGGCTTTGGCGGGCACAACGCTGTGCTCATCTTTGGCAAGTACTCAGAGAATGGCCGCAACTAACTTCAACGGATCGTCACCGTATTACGCGCACATCGTCGGCTGGGGGCTGGCGGTGCCGGATAACGTGATGACCAACGACGATGTATCCGCAATTGTCGATACCAGCGACGAGTGGATCGTCGCGCGTACCGGCATCCGTGAGCGGCGCATCGCCACCGAGCGCGAGTCGACGTCGACGCTTGGGCTGAAAGCGGCGCAGGTCGCGCTCGAAAAAGCCGACTTGCTGCCAATCGAGCTGGATCTCATCATCTGCGCGACCTCGACGCCGGAGAACATCTTCCCCAGTTCGGCCAGCCTGATCCAAGACTGGCTCGGCGCGTCGAAGGCCGGCGCGTTCGACCTGAGCGCGGCATGTTCCGGGTTCGTTTACGCCTTGCAGATGGCCGCGCAGTCGATCCGGTCTGGGGCGATCTCGCACGCGCTGGTGATCGGCAGCGAGACGATGAGCCGGGTGCTGAACTGGCAGGATCGCGGCACCTGCATCCTGTTCGGTGATGGCGCGGGCGCTGTCGTCCTCGAACGAAGCACCGAGCCGGGCGGTGTCTTGTCCGGAGTGCTGCGTTCGGATGGGTCGGGGGGCGACCTGCTGGGCATCCCATCCGTCGGCAGCATCGACGTGTCGCTGGCGCAGATCGCGGTCGACGGGCACCGGCCGTACAAGATGCACATGTCCGGCGGCGAGGTATTCAAGTTCGCCACCCGCGTGATCGGAGACAGCGTCCGGCAGGCTTGCACCGACGCCGGGATCACGCTCGATGAACTGGCGTTGATCGTGCCGCATCAGGCCAATTTGCGCATCATCGATGCAGCGGCGCGCGCGTTGGGAGTCAACAAGTCGCTGTTCATGTGCAACCTTGACCGCTATGGCAACACATCCTCCGCCAGTATCCCGATTGCGCTGGCCGAAGCGGAAGCTCAAGGTCGGATCAAACCGGGCGACTACGTTGCGATGGTCGGCTTTGGCGGCGGGCTAACGTGGGCGGCGGCGGTCGTCCAGTGGACAGAACGGCAGGCGGGAACCCGATTCGGCACGCCGCGCCGGCAGTTCAGCTACACGCTGTCCTCCGCGCGCTCGACCGCTCGCCGGATCGGCAAGCGGTACTCCGAACTCCTCAATCGTGTCCGGCCCGAACGCGGCCGCATGGAGCGTTTGCGCCGCCGTATCGAGAAGAGCGAACTTGAATAGCCAGCGCTCGCTGCCTTCGCACCTTCCCCGACAAGAACACCACGTACCCCAAGACGAACTCTGGACAAACACACAGGGCGCCCCAAAATCGGAGCGCCCTGTGCCTTTCAGTCCTGATCGTTAGACGACTTAGAACGTCGACGCGGCTTCCAGTTCCGCATTGGCGAAGTCGTTCAGCTCATCGAGGATCTCCTGCACGGGACGGGTGTCGCTGCCGGTGAAGATCAACGGCATCACGCGCGCGATTTCCTCACGCACCGGATCGTAACCCGGAACAGGCGGCTCCGCCTTGGTGTACGGCAGCAGCTCAAACGCCGCCTTGTACGCCGGGTTCGACTCGATGTACTCCGCGAGCGCATCGGCGCTGCTGGCGCGAACCGGGAAGTAGTTGCTCGCCAGACCCCACGCTGCCTGAACATCGGCCGTCGTGTAGTACTTCACGAACAGCCACGCAGCCAGTTCAGCTTCCGGTGTCGTACGCGGAATGCTGACGCTGGCGCCGTAGATGTTCTGAACGGGGTTCTCGGTCGTGTGCGGGACGGCCGCAACGCTGAACTGATGCCCGGCGCCTTCGCTCACTGCGGTGGCGTAGAACGGTAGGCCGGAGCTGCTGCCCACCGTGAACAGGGTAGCGCCAGTGCCGAAGTTCGTCTGATCTTCGAAGCGCTCGAACACCTCACCCGCGCAGCCCTTCGCATACAGACCCTTGAGGAACTCCATCGCGGCGACCGCTTCGGGGCTGTTCAGCGTGTACTGGTTGGCTTCGGCGTCGAAGACATCGCCGCCGCGCGCGAACGTCCAGCTGGCATAACGCGAGGCGTCATAGCTGAGCTGATAGCCGACGGCCGGGGTGTCGCTGGTCGCGCCGCTGAACGGGTTCGCGCTCGCCGCGCAGGCCGCTTCTTCGAACTGTTCCGGCGTGGTCGGCGGGCCGTCGAAGCTGATCGCGCCGGCAGCACGCAGCTCGGCGAGCCAGTCGATGTTGTAGTACATCACTTCCATCGAACGGTTGGGCGGGAAGCCAAGCCGGACGCCACCGTACTGCGGGAAGACGTCGCCCTCGTAGAAGCCGGGGAAGAAGTCCGCGATGTCCTCATCCGAAAGGCCCCACTTCTCGCTGTCGATCAGGCCGTTGATATCGACAAGGCCATCGAGGAGATAGTAGACGGCCGACTGATTGGCGTAGGCGACGACGAGGTTGGGCAGTGCTTCGCCGCTGGCAAGGCTGACCGTCATCCGGTTGTAGATGTCGTCATAGCTGCCCTGATTGATCGCCTCAACGGTGATGCCCCACTCATTGCTAGCGTTGAAGTCGGCGACGATTTTCGCAAGTTCTTCTTCGCGATCACCGCTGTGCTGATGCCAAAAAACGACAGTCTGGCCGGATGGGTCGACGTTCTCCCAATCCATCGCCGTCGTGTCACTCTGCGCGCCGACGGGGAACACAAGGCTCACCAGCAGCAGCGCGAATACGAAGACCTTACCTAATTTGCTAATCATGCTGATTTGTCTCCTTCTGATCAGCCTTCCCACACAACCCCGCAGGCGATCCGCGGGGCGGGTTCAAAACAACGGCGGCGCTTGCACAGCGCCACCGCAGAACCTCCTAGCCTTTCAGCCCCGTCGTCGCGATCCCCTCAGTAAACGTCTTCTGCGTAAAGAGGTAGAGCACGATAATCGGGGCAATCGTAATCAGCGCGCCCGCCATGAGCAGGTGCGTCCGTGTGCCGGCCTCGTCGCTGAAGTTGTACAGGCCGACCGTGATCGGGCGCAGGCGCTGGCTGTTAGTGACGATCAACGGCCACAGGAACGAGTTCCAACTGGCGATGAACGTCAGCAGTGTGATGGTCATCAGCGGCGCACGGCTGATCGGCAGCACGATCTGAATCAGAAACCGCAGGTGCCCTGCCCCGTCAATGCGTGCGGCATCCCACAACTCGTTCGGGATCCCGATGAAGAATTGGCGCAGCAGGAAGATGCTGAACGCGCTGCCCATGAACGGAACCGTCAGCGCGGCATACGTGTCGATCCAACTGTTATTGAACGACCATGAGAACAGGCCGGCTTCCGTGCCGACCGCCGGAAGCGGCAGAATACGCCCAGCGACCATGAGATAGTTCGGGATCAGCGTCACGGATTCCGGGATCATCAGCGTAATCAGCAGCAGCGTAAAGACGAGATTACGGCCACGGAAGTTGATCCGCCCGAATGCATACGCGGCAAAGACCGACACGACCAGCAGGCCGGCTATCGTCACGCCGACGATGATGCACGAGTTCAGGAAATAGCGGCTGAACTGCGCCTGCTCCCACGCCTCGACGTAATTGTAGAACTGCGGCGACTCCGGCAGCAGGCGGCGTACCTGCGTTTCGCCCAGTGTCATCAGCGAGTTGGAGATCATCCAGAAGAACGGGAACAGTGAGATCATCGCGAAGACGATCATCACCACGTAAAGCAGGATATTCCCGCCGGACAGGCCGAGCGGCCGCCGTGGACTGCGCGGCGAGGTACGGGGAACGCCGACGCGGGGCAGCGTCACATTAGCCATAGAACACCCGCTTCTCTAGCAAACTGCGCTGAATCTGCGTCATCGCCAGCACCAGCAGCAGCAGGACGATGGCCTGCGCCGTCGCCTCTGCCCACCGGTTTTGCGCCCTGAACGTGTCGAAGATGACGAGCGCCGACGTATCGAGGGTTCCGGCGTTGGTGGGCGTACGCATCACAAACAGGGTATTGAACGCCGTGAACGTCCCGATGAATCCGAGTATGGAGAGATAGAACGTGACCGGTGAAAGCAGCGGCATCGTGACGTAGCGGAAGATATGCCAATCCGTCGCGCCGTCGACGCGAGCCGCCTCGTACAGGTCTTTCGGGATATTGCCAAGCCCGGCCATGAAGATCACCGCGTTATAGCCAGTGTACGTCCAGATGCCGAGAATGATGACGACCACCAGCGCCATGCTCGGCCCCGCGATGAATCCTTCCAAGTTCAAGCCGAACACGACATTCAGGAAAGGCCTCGGCTCGGCCAACCAGCGCTGGACGTCACCGCCAAACAACTGCACAAGCTGATTCATCGGCGAGGTAGCGCGGGCGCTGAACACCGTGCCAAAGACGACAGCCGCGGCGACCGCCGGTGTCACATAGGGAAGGAAGAAGATCGTCCGGAAGAGCGCCTTCGCCTTGATTCGGCTGTGCAGCACATAAGCGAGCAGCAAGCCAAGCCCAAGTTGAAGCGGGATGCTGCCGAACGCATAGTAGATCGTGATTTGCAAACCCTTGAGGAAGGCTTGATCGCGCGTGCGCAGCGCGCCGATCATCGTGTTATAGCCTTGGCTGATCAGCGTCATCGCAACGGCGATCACGACCAGTCCCGCGGCAAATCGCAGCACCGCAAAGATCGCCCCATCCCGCTTACTGAACAGGCGTGTCCAGACGAGATAGGCCCCGAACAGTACCACAAGGCCGAGGGCAAACAACGCCGCCCCGCCCCAATCGCCCAACACGGCTGTTTCGTAGTTGCTCAGGCAGCTGCGTACCAGCGCGATGACATCGGCCGCCTCAGGATCGCACAAGATCGCGCCCTGCCGGATACGCCACGTATGGACGCTCATGTAGGCGGCGTAGCCAATCGGGAAGATACCGAAAATGAAGATCAGGATCACCGCAGGTGCGACAAACAGCCAGCCGGTGATGTTCTCGGTGGTTCGCTGATGCTTCAAGTACGAAAGCCAGCCCTTCGCCGATGCGGAAGAGGATGTGCTGGCCGTTGTATGTTGCTCAGTGACAGTCACAAGCTGTCCCCACTGTCTTCCGACCCGCCAGACGAACCGGCCCCTACTCTAGCAGAACCGTCGTTATGCGCGGGTCATCACGCTGTTAAGCACTGTTTAAGGCGTACAGCGATTGTACACATGCACAAGCAAGTCCGGCAAATCTCCGTTGTTCGCCACACAGGTTTCCGCATGGTGGTCGCAGCGCCGGCCGTCGCACCCGCCGGAAAGTCGGTATGTGCCGGCACAACTGTGCAGCGTGCAGCGGACTGTGGATCTTGATGGTCAGCCCTCATCTGCGCTAACGTCATCGCAACCATACTGCGCCCATCGAAGTCAGGGCAATTTCGGGCTGTCCTGACATCGTGTTCAACGCCTTCCAACCATCGCCCGTGCAGCGAACGTCGATCAGCCCGGACGATCGACGGTCTGACTCTCGATCAAACGGATCCATCCCATGAACTCCACAGCAAACCGCCGCTGGACTCTGATGAGCCTGTGGCTTCCATTCATCGTGTACGGCGTTGAGATCGCGAGCGTTGGCCCGCTGCTCAACGAATTTTCCACCAAGACCGGCGCGTCCATCGAATCGCTCGGTATGCTGTTCACCGCGCAGTTTCTGCTTGGCCTCGTGTCCACCATCCTCGCCGGCCCCGCGATTGACCGGTTCTCGTCACGCCCGCCTGTGCTGGTCGGGGTAGCCCTGTTCACGTTAGGCATCGGCGCGCTGGCACTCGGTGAGTCCCTCGCGGCGCTGCTGATCGGCGCGGCGATGTTCGGGCTTGGCGGCGGCTTCCTTGACATCGGCGGCCAGCTCATGATTCTGCGCCTGTATCGTGAGGATGCCGCACGCCCCCTCAACTCACTGCACTTTGTGTTCAGCCTCGGCGCTGTCGCTGGCCCACTGCTCGCCGTGCAAGCCAATCAGCAGGTGGGCAGCGGCATCGCGGTGTTCTGGCTGGCGGTCGTGCTGCTGCTAATCGCACTGCCAATACTGACCCTCGTCGCCCCGCGCAATCTGCGCGAGGAAACACGGCCGGCGGGCGAACGCAGCATTTTCCGTTCGCCAACGCTCTGGCTGCTGGCGGCCGTATTCTTGCTGTATGTCGGCATCGAGGTGGGCGTGGGAGGGTGGACGACCGAATTCACTTTCAACCTCGGCGTGTTCGACCGTGAACAAGGCGGCGTGCTGACCAGTTTCTACTTTGTGGCGTTCATGGCCTCGCGGCTCATTATGACCGCTGTCGGGACGCGGGTTTCGTTCGAGCGACAGTTCGTATTGGGGGTCGTGCTGTCCACGCTCGCCGCCGCGCTCTACGTCTTTCATGGCGGCAGCGCGCCGCTGATCGTGCTTGCGACTCTGCTGCTCGGCTTCGCCTTCGGCCCGATCTATCCGGCCGGCTTCGCGCTGCTCGCCCAACGGTTCAAGTCGGCGGCAGGCTCGGCCGCATCGGTGATCGGGGCGGCGGGCAGCTTCGGCGGCATGGCCGTCCCGCCGCTGATGGGTATCTTCCTTGAGCATCTCGGCCCCGCCCCCATGACGATACTCGTGCTGGTCATCTCGGCCCTGATGACGGCGGCCGCGCTGATGAGCCTGCGCGGCGTCCGGGCCGCGCTGATCGTCCGGCCAGCTACTGCGCCGTAAACGAGCACGACCCGCCATCGCTGGGGTTCGGCGTTCCCGGCCCGTACTCCGCATACCCGTCACTGATGGGGCGCGCCCACGTCACGTCAATCGTCGTCCAGTGCGTACCTAACCCCAGCGTGCCGACCGGCGCATAGAGATACACGGTCGGATCGCCACCATTGGCCGCGTCGGGCGCAACGCGCGAGACAAATATCCACGGACGGACGACAACTCCGTCCAGCGTCAGCGCGAAGATCCCGGCGTCAAGATAGTCGAGTACCTGCGCCTCGGTTGCTGCGTACCAGCTCCAGACCATACTGACCGTCTGCCCGCCGATAGGCGGCGCGGCGCTCGGCCGCACATCTAGATCGGAACACGCGGCGACCACGTTCACTTGGCTGAGACCGGCGAGCACAGCGGCATCGAGGCTCGACTCCCCGGCGGCCCACAAGCGCAGCGCCCCGCCACCGACCGATGCAATCAGTGTGCCGTCCGGGCTGATGGCGACATCACGCACGCCGGGATGCGCGAGGGTTTCGATAGCAAAGGCGTCGCTGTAATGCCACACGACGACGGCGCTCTGTTCCGGCGCGCGCCCGATCCCCGCGCCCACCAGCAGGCCACTGCGCGGATTGACGTCCCAGCCATACACCCGGCTGAACGCGGCCGGCAGCGCATATTCGGCCTCTACCGCGCCGTCATCGACCGCGCGGCGGGCAAAGGCAACCGGGCCAACCGCGACCTGCGTCACAAGCGACCGCTGCCCCGCCGGAACCGCCACAGCGCGCAGTACCGTCAGCCCGGCTTGCTGAGGCGCGAGCGGCGACATCGAAACGGTTGATTGACGAAGGACGGGGTCGAGAATTTTCCCACCGCCCAAGCCATCCGAGACGATGACGAACCGACCATCGCGAGAGAACGCGACCCCCTCGGCGGGAGGCGTGACCGGCATGCTCACCACCGAGCGATCGGCTACTGAGATGACATCCACCGTGGACTGTCGCGTCAGCACCGCCAACCGCGAGTCATCCGGACTCACCGCGATGCGGCGCGCATCGACCACGTAGCGTTCCGCGCTCGCGCCCGTGTCGACGCTCCACGCCGTGATACTGCCGGCCTGTGCGACATACAGCAGCGCCCCCGACCGGCTGAACGTAAGGTCGACAACTGGCTGTGCGCTGCGAAGGCGGATCGGCTCAGCGGCCCAGTCCGCGACCGGAAACAGCAGCACGTCCACGTCGTCGACGACGGCCAGCAGTGATCCCCCCGGCGACCACAACACGCGGTCGGCGCGGATCGAACGCGCCATGTACAGCGACGCATCGACCACCGCTTCCGGCGAAAGGCGGAGCCGCGCGGGCAGACGAATCGCTTGCGCCGAGATGATCGAGCCGAGCACCAGACTCAACACTATTGCGAGCATGAAACGCCGCACGTTATTCCCTCGCGCGTACCCGGACGCGGCCCAGTAAGAGATGATCCACGCCGTCCGTCCCGTCAATCGTCAGGCGTTCACCCGTTGCTGTGTCGTAGAGTCCCATCGACACGACGTAATGCCCCGCGTTAGACGGCCCCATGATGACGAAATTGTCCTGCACGACAACCGTCCCCGCGATCCACTGATTCGCCGGCATACCCATGAGGTCGCGCTGGGCGTGGATCGTGCCGTCACGCCTGAGGACATGCACAAACACGCTGAGCGAACGACTGTCACGCGCAAGCGGCCGCAGGTAAAGCTGGAGGTTCACGCCGTCGAACTCGGCTGCGATGTCACGGTCGGCAAGCTCAAACCCGATCAACTCGACCACACCGCCGAACGTCACCGGCAGCGCCAGCGGCTGCGCGTAGGTGTCGAGATCGCCGCGTTCGAGCGCCGGCTGAGGCCAGAGATAGACCGGAGCCGTCGCCGCAGCGGCGATCCGTTGAGCGAGCGCGTCAGAAAACGAAAGATCGTAACGCTCGAATGCCGTCCGTCCGAATTGGTCGATAATCGCTCCGGTTTGTACAGCGCCCATGTCTTCAGACATGAACGGGATGTGCGGCTCGCTCAGCGGAGACAATGACGAGAGTGCCAGCGCCGCGCCGTCGCCCAGCGCGACGGTGGTATCGCCGTCGAAGAAGCCGATCCGGCTCATCACATCCGGCGCATAGAGCGAGAACGTCAGCGCGTCCTGCTCGACGTCCGGCGTGCTCACCAACCATCGCCGGTCATCGTCCCTAACCTGACGCGCCAGTTGTTCGAGATCATCCCGGTAAATCGCCGACACCTCAGGCAGCTGCGTCCACGTCGTGAAGTACGCCGGTATGTCCAGCACGGCGGTCAGCCCGACGCCTGCGATCATCACGGCCGGCGCGACTCGCACAGGCAGCAGTGAACATCCCAGCCCGAACGCCAGCGCGGCCGCCGGCATCAGCGCGACCAAGCGCAGATACGCCGGAGCCGACACCGTCAGCAGGCTCGGCACGATCCCGGCCGCGATGATGCCGACCCAATACGCGTACTCTGGACGACGGCGCGCGCGCCACACAATGACCGCAATTCCGGCGTATGCGATCAGTCCGACGGGAAGCGCGAACAGCGGCCGGCCGGGGATGTTGTAACGGGCTTCCGGGTCGCCGGCGAATGCCAGCATCCCGACGATCCGCGCCCCGTTGTCGATCAACTCCTGCGGATGGCCGGCGAGCGCATCGGTCAGTGGGCGGGTGATCGTGCTGGATCGGTTGAAGCCTTCAGGATCGGAGAGGCGGGCGACGATCATCGGAAGGCCGACGGCCACGCCGATCACCGCAACTAGCATCCAGCGGCCCGCCGTCCGCCGCCACGCGCCTCGCGCCGAAACCACCGCGATCAGCCCGGCCGTGCCCGCTGCGGCCCACAGCGCAAACGACGAGGTATAGGTGTAGAGCGCCGCGCCCATCACCGCCCCCGCCGCGACCGCCATCAACCCGCGCGGACGGCGCACGAGGGAGATCACGCACAAGCCCAGCAGCGCGGTGAACACCGGAAGCATTCCGGCGCGCAGGCTGACGCGGCTGACGAAGATGCCCCACATGCTCACGGCGAGCAGGCCGCCGACAGCGAGGCCAACCGCGCGGCCACCGAGGCGAGCGCCCAAGCGCATCGTCAGCGCGACGGTCAGCATGCCCATGACGAACGCCGGAAACTTGATCGCCACGACGTTCGCGCCGAGAAGCGCCGTCGAGACCGCCAGCAGCCACACGTAGCCGCCTTCGTGCCCCTGATTCGACGGGTAAAACACCCGGAAATCCCCGGCTGAAAGCAGCTGACGTGCCTCCAGCGCCTTGAACATCTCGTCGTGCTGGAGGCCGGGAGGCGTCTCGCCAAACGCGGCGAAACGCAGCACGCCCGCCAGCAGGAGAATCGCAGCGGCTGCGATCAGCCCCCAGCCACGAGTCACGGCTGACTGCGGGCGGCTTGCGGCAGCATATAGAACAGCGGCCGGGCCTTGGTGTACTGCACGTAGTCGTCCGCCATGACCAGCAGGCTGTAACCCGCGATCTCGTCACGGTTCGCCAGCGTAAACGGATTGGCGTAATTCAAGTTCCACAGGAACATCACGCCGACATCCGGGCGGGACAGCCCGATCTCGAACGCGCGGATGGCGTAGTTGGCCTGTTCGATCGGCGAGTTCTCGGTCATCCACAAGTTGTCGGCCTGCGGGTCAGGTATCCCGACGCCGAGATCGTCCCACGACGTCCAACCGAACTCCGTCACCCACATCGGGACGCTGCCATGACCGTTGCGGTTCAGGATCGCCCGCGTGTCCTCAAGCGTGTCGAGAAAGAAGAACTGCGGTTGATCGTCCCATCCACGCGCGGCGGATGGGTCACAGCAGCGCGCGTCGGGCGGATTGGCCCATCCATACGGATGCACGCCGATCACGATGTCCTGATAGCGGCCGAGGCCGGCGTCGTACATCTCCTGCAAATACTCGCGGTCATTGCGCGTGCCGTCGCTGTTGCCGGTGGGCGCCAGCCCGGCCGTCACGATGATAATGTCGCTGCGATAACCGCGGATCGCGCCGTAGGCCGGGCCGAACAGCCGCATGTACCCCGCGCCGGTGAACGGATACTGGTCGGTCACCCAGTCGATCTTCAGGTTCGGCTCGTTCCAGACCTCGATGGCGTCCACAATCGGCCCCATCTTGGTCTGAAGCAGCAGGGTCAAGAAGTTACCCAGTTCTTGCGGATCGTTAGGCGGGCCAGATGATTCGTTGGTCGAACGCGCCCAATTCGGGGCCTTCGCCACGCTGAACAGGATTTTGAAACCGAACTGATCGGCCGTTTCGATGTTGATCAGGAACGTGTTGAGCCGATCTTCGCCCGGATCGTAGCCGTTCGGCTGAAGAAAATTCCAGTCGACCTGCACCTTGATCCATTTCACGCCTAACTCTTTGGCGCGGGTCAGGCTGGCATCCCACTCGACCCGCCCCATGTTGCTCGCAAGCTGAATGCCCATGCGTGAGCTGTCGAGCTGCGGGATCGGCGTGGCGGTCAGCGTCGGCGGCCCCGCCAGCGGATCGGGAGTCGGTGAGGTCGTCGGGCGTGTCGGGATCGGCGTCCAGCTTGGCCCCGGCGTGAAGGTCGAGGGACGCGGCGGCACGGTCTCGGTCGGCGGGCCAGCCGTGAAGCGCGGTGTCGCCGTCGGCTCGATCGTGTAATCCGCGCCGACCGCAGGCCCAAGGGTAATGGGCGCGCGCGTATCGGTCGGCTGTACCTGCGGCGCAAGCGTGCTGATCGCCGTCGGGCCGCTGTCCTGCGGGGTCGGCGTCACAATCAGCACGTTAGGCTGTGGCAGAAGCGAACAGCCGACACACGTCAGCAGCAGCAGAAGGGTTGCGAGTTGTCGCATTCAGCGTTCCATCTCAGTGGTGTATCGTGCGCAGTCTACCATAACGTTAGGCGGACGTTCCAGCATGTACAGGCCGCGCTACTCGTGCGATTCCCCGCCGTTTATGCTACAATAGAACATAATTTCTGCTATTCACCGGATCGTTCGTTTGCGCTAGACTACGCGGCGACCGCGCCGGTCACGAACCATGTTACAGGACGCCCTGATTCCTATGGATAACGGACACACCCGTCAGATCACGATTGAACAGGAAATGCGCGACGCCTACATCGATTATGCGATGAGCGTGATCGTTTCGCGCGCGCTTCCTGATGCGCGCGATGGACTCAAGCCGGTTCACCGCCGCATCCTGTACGCCATGTACGACATGGGCGTGCGGGCCAATACGCCTTATAAGAAATCGGCGCGTATCGTCGGCGAGGTGCTGGGCAAGTATCACCCGCACGGTGACGGGGCTGTGTATGAGTCGCTGGTGCGCATGGCGCAGAACTTCGCCATGCGGTACACACTGGTCGACGGTCAGGGCAACTTCGGCAGCATCGACGGGGACAGCGCCGCGGCGATGCGCTATACCGAAGCCCGCATGGCTGAGGTCGGTGACGAGTTGATGGCCGACATCGACAAGGACACCGTCGACTTCGGCGATAACTTCGATGGCAGTCTGCAAGAGCCGCTCGTCCTGCCCTCCACAGTGCCGAACCTGTTGGTCAACGGGGCCACCGGCATCGCGGTTGGCATGAGCACCAACATCCCGCCGCACAACCTCGGCGAGGTGGTCGATGCGCTGATCTACATGCTCGACCGCTGGGACTCGTATGAAGACCTGACGACCAACGACTTGATGCAGTTCATCAAGGGGCCGGACTTCCCGACCGGCGGCCTTGTCTATCACCATGAGGACGGCGTTGAGGAGGACGGCGACAATCCGCTGGTCTCTGCCTACGCAACTGGCCGTGGCAAGATCACCATCCGCGCTAAGGCGCACATCGAAGACATGGGGCGCGGCAAACAGCGCATCATCGTCACCGAACTGCCGTATCAGGTCAACAAGACGTCGCTGGTCGAGCGCATCGCCTATCTCGTGCGCGAAGGCAAGCTGGAAGGATTGTCCGATCTGCGCGACGAGTCCGACCGGCAGGGATTGCGGCTGGTCATCGAGCTGCAGCGCGGCGTCGATGCGGCTGAGGTGCTGGCGCGCATGTACAAGCTCACCCAGCTTCAAGAGACGTTCGGCATCATCATGCTCGCGCTTGTCCACGACGAGCCGCGTATCCTCTCGCTCAAGCAGATGCTGCGCGTGTATCTCGACCACCGGCTGGAGATTGTGCGCCGCCGCAGCGTGTACGACCTCGGCAAGGCGCGCGCTCGCGCTCACATCCTCGAAGGGCTGCTCAAGGCCATCGACGCAATCGACAAGGTGATCCGCACGATCCGGTCGGCGGCTGATGCGGACGCCGCGCGGCAGGGCCTCATCAAGCTGCTCGGCATCACCGACGAGCAGGCGCAGGCCATCCTCGATATGCAGCTGCGCCGCCTCGCTGCCCTTGAACGAGCCAAGATTCAAGAGGAATACGACGAGAAGCTCAGGCTGATCGCGTATCTGGAAGGGCTGCTGGAAAGCCAGCCGCAGATGCGCGGCGTGATCGCGCAGGAACTGCGTGACGTGCGCGCGGCGTACGGCGATAAGCGCCGCACCGTCATCGTGGACAGCACCGCAGGCGTTGGGGCCGCTGAAGCGCTCTTTCTGCCTGAGGAACCGGTCTTGCTGGCGGTCAGCCACAGCGGGCGGATTGCGCGGATGACCGGCCAGCAGGCGCCGCGCGTGGCCGCCGACGTCAAGGATCCACCGCGCGAACTCGTCGAAGGCTCTGGAAATCACGTCGTGTATCTCGTCACGACGCGCGGCCAATGCGCCACCGTGCCGATGCAGCAGATCCCCGAACTTGAGGATATCGCGGGCGCGCCGATGTTCCATGAATTGTGCCCGCTGAGTTCATCCGACGAGCTGGCCGCGGTATTGAGCCTGCCCGCCGGCGCTGAGACGGGCTATCTGTTCATGGCGACGACGCAGGGGTTAGTCAAGCGCATCCGCCTGTCCGACCTGCCCGGTCTGGTGATGAAACCGTTCACGGTGATGAACGTCGCCGAAGACGATGCGCTCGGCTGGGCATTCACGACGACCGGGGCGAACGACATCCTGCTGTCCAGTTCGGCCGCCCAAGCCATTCGTTTCTCGGAAAAGGATGTGCGCCCGACCGGACTTCCTGCCGGCGGCATGAAAGGCATCAAGCTCCCGAACGACCGCGCGCGGGTGGTCAGCGCCCATGCCGTCACGGACGGGCAGTACGTCGTCTCGGTCAGCGATGACGCCGTTGCCAAGCTCTCGGCGGTGTCTGACTATCCGCAGCAGGGACGCGCTGGCGGCGGGGTCATCACCATGCGCCTGCCCAAGTCCAGCCGCGAGCTTGCGGCGGCGGGCGTTATCGACGCGGATGGCGCCCTGTACCTGTTGAGCAATCGCGGCAAGGCCGTCAAGCTGTCGGCCAAACGCATCCCGCAGGTGATTCGCGGCCGGCCCGGCGGTGACATCCTGATGTCGATGGATCGCAAAGACGAGCAGATCGCTAAAGTCGTCACGGTGACGCCGCGGTTCGTGCCGCCCGATCCGGTTGATGAGAACGGCGGATCGGGCGAATCTGACGAGGCCGCGGCTGAACCGGCCGCCGAAGCGTAGGTTCGGGCGCGGGCGGCAGATCACCCCTGCCTTACGCGCCACAGGTCGAGGATCCGGGCTTCCTTGTCCGCGGCGAGGCCGGCCTTCGGCGCATAATCGACGGGTCGTGTGGCTGTCCATGCCAGCAGATCGCGCACGGTGTCGACCAGCGGCCGTGTGCGCAGTCCGGCGTCGAATGCTCGTTTGACCGACACTTTCGACATGTGAGCGAAACCGGCCTCGCTCTCCGGAATCCACAGCGGAAGCTCCATCCACATCTGCACGTCGTTGTCGATCAGGAACTGCGCGTCGACGTAGACCGGCATCGCGCTGCTGCCGGTCGCCTGCTGGATCGCCTCAACAACGGCCCCAAACGGCATGTGCTCGCTCGTGACGTTGAACGTGCCGGCAGTCCCGGCCTGTGCCATGCGCAGCGCCCAGTCCGCGATGTCGCGCACGTCAATCGCCTGCACCTGATACGCCGGGCTTTCCGGCGCGAGGAAGTCCCCACCGCGCTGAATCCGGGTCGCCCAATACGTGAAGCGGTCGGTTGGATCGTACGGCCCGATAATCAAGCCGGCGCGGACGTTCAACGACCTGCCGGTGAACCCCTCCGCCACCACCTGCTCGCACAGCGCCTTGAGCGGCCCATACGTTTCGCCGGTGACCTCCGTGACGGACGGGTCATCCAGTGTGCCGACCGGATACGTCTCGTCGAGGCCGGGCTGGCTGAAGTCCCGATATGCGCTGATGCTGGAGATGAACGTGTAGTGACCGACGGAGTCACGCAGCGCGTCGACCGACTGGCGGACAACGCCCGGCAGATACCCGCTCGGGTCGAACACGGCATCCCACTGCCGTCCGGCTAGCTTGGCGAGGTCATCCGGATTCGTCCGGTCGCCGGTGATCGTCTCTAGGTCGGGGAACACATCCGGGCCTGACACTCCCCGGTTGAACAACGTCACATCATGCCCGCCGTCAATAGCGCGCTCCACGAGCGCGCGCCCCAAGAAGCGGGTGCCACCGATCACAAGCCACTTCACGATAGGCCCCTTTCAAGAAACTTCCAACGTTGAACTATAGTCTAACACGCTTGCGGCATGCGTTACAATCCTTGCCGGACTACGAGGAGGTCACACATGAATCGCGAAGACGCATGGGCGCTGGTCACGGAGTACACCGAGAGCGATTCGCTGCGCAGGCACATGCTTGCTGTCGAAGCCGCGATGCGCGCCTACGCCCGACACTTCGGCGCGGACGAGGAGCTTTGGGGTCTTGTCGGACTGCTGCACGACTTTGACTATGAGAAGTATCCAGACATGGAGAACGGCGGTCATCCCGTCGTCGGCAGTCACATCCTGCGCGAACGCGGCGTAGACGAGGTCGTCATCCGGGCGATCCTCTCTCACGGCTACGAGCGCACGGGCGTCATGCCGGAGTCGCTCATGGAGAAATCACTCGTCGCCGTGGACGAACTGACTGGCTTCCTCACGGCGGTCACGCTGGTTCGCCCATCGAAGAACATCGCCGAGGTCGAACTGAAGTCGGTCAAGAGCAAATGGAAGGACAAAGCGTTCGCCCGCCCGGTCAACCGGCAGGAGATCGCGCATCATACCGAGGCCCTCGGCGTGCCGCTGGATGAGCATATCCAGCGGGTGCTCGACGCGATGAAGGCCGAGGCCGCTGCGCTCGGCCTTGCCGGAAGCTAAGAGTCTGCGAACGTTACGCCTTGACGTGTACCGGCGTGCCGAGGGTGGCCCAGTTGTAGAGCCAGTACGCATCGGCATTGGTCAGGTTCACGCAGCCGTGGCTCATCGGCTGGCCGAAATTGTTGTGCCAGTATGTGCCGTGGAGCGCATAGCCGGAGTAGAAGTACTGCACCCACTGTACGCCGGGCAGATAGTAGCCGGGGCCGCTCATGGTCTGCGAATCGAGCCGGTAGTATACGTTGAAGTCGCCGGTCACGGTCGGCGTCCTCGGAAGCCCCGTCGACGCGATGGCCGTCCAGACCAGTGCGCCGTTCTCGAACGCGTAGACCCGCTGCTCGCTGAGGTCGACGACGACTTGTTTGCCATCGCTGATGGTCGCCTGCGGCGGCGTCACCGAGGCGAGCGAGTCGGCGGACGAGCCGGTTGAGGCGTCAGCGGTACGGCCGGGAATGACAAGGCTGGTTCCGGCATGGACGTAATCCGGATTGGCGATGTTGTTGGCGGACACCAACGCAGACAGGCTGACCCCGTAGCGCCGCGCGACAGCGCCCAACGTTTCCCCCGCGCGGAGCGTATGCGTCAACGGCGGCGCGGAGGCTGCCACCGCGTCCGTCTCGGCCGCCGCCGACGCATCCGTCCAGATGTTCAGGACTTGACCGTAGAGGATCCAGTTCGGATTGGTGATGTTGTTGGCGCGCATCAGCAAGTCCATCGACACGCCGTAGCGGTTCGCGATCGAGTTCAACGTCTCGCCCGCGCGGATCGTGTGCTGAATCGGCGCCGAGGCGACCAGCGGATTTGCGACGTCGGCGCCGCCCGTCGGGTCTTCAAGCCCCGGAATGACCAGCACTTGCCCGATGTCGATGCGCCATGTGTACGTGATATTGTTGGCTTCCGCCAGCTCCGCAATCGTAACGCCATAGCGCATAGCGATACTGTACAGCGTATCGCCATAACGCACGGTGTAGGTCTGCCCCACCGCCTGATCCTGCGCGGCAGCGGCCGACGCGACAAGGAACAGCGCACTGATTATCACAACAAGCCGGATCACCCGCATGATTGCCTCGTATGAACCCGTGTTACGCCCATCAGCGCACCATTATAGAGAGCGCGCTGCCCTACTGCTACTCAATCGTAAGGGTACCGTCAATTGCCGGCGTTGATGATTGTGATTACAATTCGGCGGTGTCGTCCACGCATCAGAAAACGACCGCATGCTCCTACGCGCATACCGCCTGACCGACCGCCTCTCGCTGATCTTCCTGAAGATGATCGGCGTGCTCTCATCGCTGCTGGCCGACGGACTGCTGATCTTCGCGGGCAGCCCCGTGAGACAGCGCTCCGGCGTCTTGGGGTTAGTTGGCGTCCTCGTGTCGGCGGTCGTGGCGATTCTCATCGCCATCGGCGCCGTGCTTGCGCCCGTCGGGCGGTTCATCCTGCGGCTTCTTGGCATCAGCATCTCGACGACGGCCAGCGGCTATCAGGGCGCGATGGCCCGCCGTTCCGCACGCTCGGATATGCGCTCCGCCGTGCAGGAAGACCCGCTGCGGGCGCGCAACCGCGCTCTGAGCGCCCTGCTCGCGTTGAGTTTGATCGCTGTGATCGTCGTGATCTTGTGGGCCACGCAGCCCCGTCCACAGACCGTGGCGGTGCTGCCAAATCCCGACCTCGCCATTGTCGGCGCGGCGACGGCGACGCCGACCAACGTCGTTCCCATCGCCGTCGCGTCGCCCATCCCGACCGCCACGCAAATCCCGACCGTGCTTCAATCGCGCGGCAGCATCGCATACACCGTGCGTGAAAACGGCCAGACCGACCTCTGGGTCGTGCCGGTGACAAGCCGTCAGCCGCTGCGAATCACCAACGACGCGGCCGACGAACGTGACGCGGTGTGGTCGCCGGACGGCACGAAGCTCGCGTATGCCTCGAATCAAGACGGCAACTGGGAACTCTACATCTATGATCTGGTGACCTCGCAGACGCGGCGCATGACGTTCAACCTCGCCTTTGAGGGCGCGCCGTCGTGGTCTCCAGACGGGAACTGGCTCGTGTACGAGACCTATCAAGGCGGCAGCTACGACGTCTACGTGCTGCCCGTGACCGACGTGAACGCGAGCGTGCAGGCCATCGTCCAACATCCCAGCGGAGACATGCGGCCCGCGTGGTCGCCGCAGGAGGGGCAGCAGGGCCGCCTCATCGCGTTCGTGAGCTGGCGTGACGGAAACGGCGACATCTTCATCGTTTCACTTGACGACATCGGCTCGCCATACAATCTGACGCGCACAACAGGTATCGACGAGGATTATCCCGCGTGGTCGCCGGATGGCCGGTATCTCGCGTACAGCGCGCTTGACGCCGGTATCGAGAAAATCTTCGTTCACGACATGAACGATCCGAACGCCGCGCCACAGGTGATCGGACGCGGGCGCGCGCCGGCATGGTCACCCGACGGGACGGCGCTCGTCGCGGCAGTCGACACACACGACGCGACCGATTTGACGGTGTATCCATTCGGCGGCGCAGATGCGATCCCGCAGCTGATCCGCGTGCCGCCGCGTTCGGACAGGCCGTCGTGGACGGGCCAGCCGCTTCCATCCGCGCTGGTCAACAGCGGCGGCCTGCCGTCCGGCACGTCGGCGCTGTACACCGAACAGGAGACGCAGTTCGCCAACGGGCTGTATCCGCTGGGCATCCTCACGCGCAACGTGCAAGCGCCCAGCCCGCGCCTCAGCGACCGCGTCAACGATTCGTTCAACGCGCTGCGCGAACGGGTCAACACGCTCACCGGCCGCGACTTCCTCGGCCGGCTTGATGACGCATTCTGGGACATCAATCAGCGTCCGCAGCTGGGCGAAGAAGTCCGCAACTGGCACAAGACCGGTCGCGCGTTCTCGATCAACAAGAACAGCGCGCTGGCCGGCTTCCCGCGTGAGGTCGAGGTTTTCCGCGAGGATACCGACATCGAGACGCGCTGGCGGGTGTTCGTGCGGGTCGCTGAAGACGCACAGTCCGGCCAGCTCGGCGAACCCCTGCGCGGCATACCGTGGGACTTTGAGGCGCGCACCAGCGGTGATGTCGCGGCGTACGAGGCGGGTGGAAAGCTGCGCGATGCGATCCCCGAAGGCTACTACGTCGATCTCACCGAAGTCGCCGCGGATTACGGCTGGCTGCCCTACCCTGCATCGACCGATTGGCGTCTGAACTTCAACGCGATCAATTACTGGCTGTTCTACAAACCCGACGGCCTGAGCTGGCTCCAAGCCATGCAAGAGCTGTGGACGGACGATCAGCTCGGCGGGTTCCTGCCGACCCCCACGCCCAACCAGCAAGCATTGACCGGGGGCTGATATGGGCCGGAGTAGTTTCGCCGCTGCGGTGATCCTGTTCGCAGCTGTCGCGGGGCTGGTCGCCTTGCTGTCCAGCAACGCCGATCCCAACGCGGGTGTGCTGCGGCCGGTCGTCCCCACCGAGCCGGTCAATACCGGCCCGTCACAGCCGTGGCAGGACATTTTGCGTATCGGCGTCAGCGGCGCCGGCACCCCGATCCCGACCGTCGCTCTCCCCGGCCAAAACTTCGTCGTGCCGACGCTGCCGGTCGATACGCAGCCGACTTCCGCCCCGCTTCCCGCCGGCGAATTGGTTCAGCGCGTCGTCATCGATGTGCCGCTGTCGGGCGTCACCGCGACCCCCGCCGCCCTCGCCGCGTTCGACACGACAACCGTCCCGATTGCCACGCGATTAGCACAGACGCCGCGCCCGGTGCCGACTAATCCGCCGTCGCTTCCGGTGCCGCTGGCGATTGACCCGCGCGATCATTACTGGTTCGTTCGGCCCGTCGACGCCGACCGCACCAACCGCGGCCTCGATTACTACGAGTACGGCACCGACGGCCCCCGCGAGGATCCGTACCCGATCCATTTCGGCATCGACATCGCTAACGAGATCGGGACGACCGTGCGCGCCGCCGGAGACGGGGTCGTGGTTTTCGCCACCAGCGAGGACACGCCGATCTTCCAGAACTCGCCGTCGTATGGCAACGTCGTCGTGATCGAGCACGATTACGTCTATCAGCGCCAGCCGTTGTGGACGCTGTATGCCCACCTCGAAGCGCCCCTTGTGACCGCCGGCGAGCGCGTCGTCACCGGCCAAGCCATCGGACTGGTCGGGAACACCGGGCAGACCGGCGGCCCGCACGTCCATTTTGAAGTTCGCATGGGCGCGAACAATTATGGGACGACGTTCAACCCTGTGCTGTGGCTGGCGCCTTACGTCAACCGTGGCACGATTGCCGGCAAGGTGGTCGACGAGCGCGGCAACTTCATCGACGACGCCGATGTCAGCCTTGTGATCGCAGGCGCCACGCGTGACGTCACTACGACGTACGTCTTTCGCGGCAGCGGATCGACCGTGAATCCCGATCCGGTGTGGGGCGAGAACTTCGTATTCAGCGATGTCCCCATCGGCCGTTACGAGGTCGTCACGACGATCAACGGCCGCCGAATCTCGCAGACGGTGGCGGTACGGCAGGGCGTGACGTCGTTTGTCGAGCTGAAGCCCCCGGAGGCCGAAGTCGCCACCCCGTCCCCCTAAAAGGCGCTATACTTAAGGATGCGTCAGGCAGTCGGCGGGAACACGCGGTTGTCACTGCTCGCGTGGTTACGCTAGACTGCTAACCTTGCAGCCGGTCATAATTGACGGAGCCGAGCATGAAGACTCGCTTTGTAGTTCGACTCGCGGGGATCGTCAGCGCGCTCGCCGCGCTCGTTGTAGGCGCCAGTGCGCAAGGTCAGCGCAGCATTACGCTGGGCGAGCCGATCGTCGGCGAGATTTCTCCAGATACGCCCGCCCAAATCTATACGCTGCCCGCCGCTGCCGGGGATGCCGTCAACATCGGCCTCACCTCGCAGCCCGGTCTGGTGCTTTCGTTCGTGGTGACGGACAGCACAGGCACTCAGCTTGCCGCCGCGAGCGACACCAGTGGAAGCGGCAGCGTGTCCGCCCTCAACATCACACTGGCCGAGGGCGTCAATATCATCGCAATCTTCGCCTCGATCGACTCGGTTGAGCGAATCGGCCAGTACCGGTTGTTGGTCGAAACCGCGGGAGAGACGCCCGCGCCCGCCGAGACCTCGGCGCCCGATGCCACCTCCGATGCCCCGGCCGCGACTCCGGAGCCTGTCGCCACAACGGCTCCCGCGACCGACGTCAGCACCGACGCGACCGACGGGTTCCAGCTCGGTCAGGTGCTGACCACGACGGGGCTGCAAGTCCAGCTCGACTGGCTGTCCACCGCCGATCTCAACCTCGAAGTCCGCGACCCGTTCGGCGAGCGCCTGTTCTTCGACAGCCGCACCAACCAGAACGGCGGCACGTTTGGCTTCGACGTGAACGGGCTGTGCGAGGTGCTCAACAGCCCGGCGACCGAGACCGCCACTTACGCGCCCGGCGCGATTCCCGTCGGCAGCTACGAGGTGCTGGTGTATTACCGCCAAGACTGCCAGAACAACGGCCCGCAGCCATTTTCGGTTACGATCACGGTTGACGGCGTGCAGCTTCCGGTCGTCAACGGCACGCTGACGCCCCCGGTCAACGGCGCATCGACCGTGTTCGTCACGAGCTTTGTCGTCAACACGGACGGCACGGCCAGCGCTGGGGCGGCAGGCGCCTACCCGGATGTCCGCACGATCCCGTCCACGCTGCAAGCCGCGCTTGATTCCGCGCCGCGCACCGCCCTTACTGACGGCATCCCGTCGCGCGGCGTGATCAACGGCGACCGCTACTTCGACCTCTACTCGTTCGACGGCGTCGCCAATCAGGTCGTCTCGCTCAGCCTGACCCGCGTGTCGGGAAGTTTGGATACGCTGCTGCTCGTGCTCGATCCGTCCGGCAGCATCATCGCGGACAGCGACGACATCGTCGCGGGTAACGTGACCGACTCGGCCATCAACAATCCGCCGCTGCGGCTTCCGGTCGACGGGCAGTACACCATCGTCGCGACGCGCTACGGTAAGAACGTCGGCGGCACCGCGGGCGAGTACGACCTGCTGGTTCAGACCCAGACCACGGCCCTGCCGCAGGAAGTTGTCGATCTCGGTTTGCCGACCGGCGATATTCAGGTCACGCTGGTTTGGAACACCAACGCCGACTTGCAGCTGCTCGTCCGCGATCCGTCCGGCCAGTCGGTGTATGACGATCAGCTCACCGTGCCGTCGGGCGGGCGCATGTTCGCACAGGGCAACGTGAACTGCACCACATCGCTGACGACGCCGGTCTCGCACATCTACTGGCCCACCGGCCTCGGCCGCGGCGGCAGCTACGAAGTCGAGGTGTGGTATCAGAACCAGTGCTCCGATACGCGCACGGTCAACGCCACGCTGTATATCTCGGTCGCCGGCCAGCAGATCGGCACGATCCCCGTCAGCCCGAACGTCAACGGCCGCTTCGTCACCAGCTTCGTCATCGAACCCACGGGCGTCGCATCGCTCGGCGAAGGCGGGATCATCGGCGGCAGCGAGACGCTGGATTTCGCCGGCGAACTCGAATCCGCCCCCTCCCTGCTGCCTAATCAGGTCGTGCGCGGCACGATCAGCGCCGACAACAAGTTCGACGTTTACACGTTCAACGGTGAAGCCGGTCAGGTCGTCGATGTCCGTATGGAACGTACGCAAGGCTCGCTCGACACCAGTCTGTTCCTGATCAGCCCCAGCCTGTTTGAAGTAGCCGCCAACGACGATGCAGTGATCGGCACGACCACTGACTCGCTGATTGACGGGTTCACGCTTCCCGAATCGGGCCGCTACGTCGTTCTGGCGACGCACTTCGCCACCATCTACGGCGGGACGACCGGAACGTATCAACTCTCGTACTCGGTCGAGTAAACACAGCGCGCCGCCTCACCTCCTCCCCCTCTCCATGACCCCGGTCACATGAAATTCCGATGGTCTGGAGAGGGGGAGTCAAGCATCACGCGGCTCGGATCGTCTTGCCCGCCGACGTTCGGTAACCTACTTATAATCACGATTCGAGCGTCGAGAGACTCGGTCTCCTCTCTCGCGGTGTTCATTGAGCGATAACGCGCGGCGTCCTCAGTTGTCACGTTCAACTTCTCACTCTAGGCGCCCACCCCATTCGTGACAAACCGCACTAGAATTCACATTCCCCCTGCGATACAATTCCGGTTCGGTTCCAAACCCCGTGCCCTGTGACCATTGTCAGCACGGTTTTTGTCCATGTGACATCGAAAGTAACTTCGCATGAAACTGCGTATCCTGCTTTTGCTGCTGTTCGTCGTGGTCGTGGCTGCTGCATGCGCAGCACCTCCCGAACTGCGTAACCCCCAGTTCCTCATCGACGACAGCCTCGTGGACAACGAACCGTGCAGCGCCCCGTGTTGGAACGGGATCACACCGGGTGTCACCAAGTGGGGAGACGCCCTCACAATCCTCGAAGATACGGAAGGCATCGTCGACCTCAAGACCGAGACCAACGACGAATCCGGTGAAATCGCCGCGACGTTCCAGCGTGACGGCGGCGTGCCGTGCTGCTTGGTGTACTCGCGCAACGGCGAACTCGTCGACCAGATGCTTCTACAGCTTGCCCCCGAAAACACGCTCGCTGAAGTGATCGAAAACCTCGGCGAGCCAGTCTACTTCAGCGGAACCGAGGTTTCGCCAGAGCAGGCGGCGGCAGCCTTGTTCTACCCGGAAAAGAGCCTTGTGGTCTACGCGTTCGTCGCAGGAGCAGAGTCCGGCACGGTCAGCGAGACCAGTGAAATCTTCGCGGCGCTGTATCTCAGCGCGGAAGACATGCAAGAGGTTATCGAGACCAGCTCACTGCACGACTGGCTTGGTTACGACAGCTTCCAAGCCTATGTAGAACGTCCCTTCAACGTGACGCCGCTCCCGACAGTGGAAGGCGAAGGGGACGGCGCAGAGACTCCCGAAGCCAATGAAACACCAGATGGTTAAATCGGGACGTCTCATCGCCTGCGGGCGCGTCCCAGCATATTCGTCAACCTATCCCGAGAGGAGAGGCCCACCATGAACGACACATCATCCCTCGCCAGCCTTCACGTTGGCGAAGAACGCACGGCGACAGTCAAAGCGATCGAGCTGTACGGTGCGTTCGTTGACATCGGCATTGGCAGTGACGCGCTGCTGCACATCTCACAGCTCGGCAAGCCCAATGTCCGCAACGTCGGCGACATCGTGAAGATCGGCGATTCGCTAAAGGTCTACGTCCTGAAGGTCGACACCGAGAACAAACGTGTCGCCGTCTCGCTGGTCAAGCCCGCGAAGGTCAACTGGGAAGAGATCAAAGAAGGCGAGACCTACGACGGTGAAGTCGTGCGCGTCGAGAGCTACGGCGCCTTTATCGATATTGGCGCAGAGCGTCCGGGCATGGCCCACATCAGCGAGCTGGCCGAGGGTTTTGTCAAGCAGGCCTCGGACGTCGTGAAGGTCGGCGACAAGGTTCAGGTGCGCGTCCTCAAGTACAACCGCAAGAAGAAGCAGATCGACTTGAGCATGAAGCCGGTCGAGGAGTCGGTCGCGTCGTATCAGGATGACGAGGACGACGAGCCGCAGCTTACGGCGATGGCGCTTGCGCTGCAAAAAGCCATGAAGGGCACGTCGTCCGACAGCGGGCGCTCAGCAGCGACCAATCGCAAGGCCAAGCAGCGGCAGCAGCAGGAAGACATCATCGCGCGCACGCTGCGTTCACACGGCAGCAACTAGCATTCACACGATCAGCGGGCAGGGGGCGACCTCTGCCCGTTTTGATTCTCAGTGAAGGAGTTGTACCTGCACCGCCGTCCCCGCAGGCACATGCCGCACGCCTTCCTCGACGATCAGCAGGCCGTTGGCAACGACCAGCGAGTACAGCGCCCCGCTGCTCTGCGTTCCTGTTAGTCGGGCCGTCCACCCGTCCGGCGTCGCGGTGAGCGCACAGCGCAGGTAGCTCCGCCGCCCGTCGGAGTCGATGTCATGCTCGGTCGTTGCGATAACCCGTTCCGTGTCGTCAGCGCGGCCCAACATCGCATACACCGCGGGCTTGACGATCAGCTCACACGTCACGAACGCGCTGACCGGATTCCCCGGCAGGCCGAAGAACGGCGCCATGCCAAGCCGGCCGTACGCCAGCGGCTTCCCCGGACGCAGGTTAATGCGCCAGAACCCGACCTCACCGAGCTGATCGAGCACGTCCTTCACGAAGTCCGCGGCGCCGACCGACACGCCGGCCGAACTTACGATCAGGTCAGGCGTAAGCGCCAGCGCCGCCTCGAACGTGCCGCGTACGGATTCGAAGGTATCGCGCGCCGGCGGAAGGACGTGCGGTGTCGCGCCGAAGCGGGCCAGCGCCGCCGCAAGCATCGGCGTGTTGCCGTCGTAGATTTCGCCATCACGAAGCGGTTGGCCGTAGGGCGCGAGTTCATCCCCGCTGGTGAGGATTACGACGCGGGGCCGGCGCACGACCGTCACCCTGCTTAACCCAAGCGAACCGAGCATGCCCACATCCACGGCGCGCAGCATGTGGCCGGCCCGCAGCACCGTCTGGCTGCGCGCAACGTTCTCGCCGCGCTTACGAACGCTGCCGCCCGCCGTCGCGGCGATGCGCACGGTGACATCAACCGGCGACTGCCCCGCGCTCCAATCCGCGTCTGTGTTCTCGACCGGCACAACGCTGTCGGCGCCAACCGGCATCGGCGCGCCGGTCATGATACGCGCCGCTTCGCCCGCGCTTACGGGGTATTCCGGCCAACCGCCGGCGTGGATATCCTGCACAACACGGAGACGCGCCCCTACATGGGCATCCCTCGCCCGCACCGCATAGCCATCCATCGCGGAGGTATCAAACGGCGGCAGGTCGATCCCGCTGACCACGTCCTCCGCGAGGACGCGGCCTGCCGCAGCAAAGAGATCGATGTGCTCAGCGGGCAGACGCGGCATCTCCGCTTCGATTCGGGCAATCGCTTCAGATAACGAGAGCAGGTCAGTCATTGATCCTCCGTGGTACGCGATTTATCGTGAACGTGTTAAGATTGGGGTGTTCAATGGATCAAAGGCGCTGCAACCGATGGTTTCGACCGTCTACACCGCACCTTCGCTCGAAGATCTCGTTGCCCCGCTGCCCGCGCTGTCCCCCAACGACCGCGCCATCATCGAGCGCGCCTATCGGAAGGCCGAGGCGGCGCACGCAGGTCAATTCCGAAAATCGGGTGAACCGTATTTTACCCACTGTGCGGCCGTCGCCGCGATTCTCACCGATCTGCACCTTGATGCCGAAGCCATCGCCGCCGCCCTGCTCCACGACACGCTCGAAGACACCGACATCACCTATCAGGAACTCGTCGACGAGTTTGGGCTTAACGTCGCCAATCTCGTAGACGCAGTCACGAAATTGAAGGTGATCCCGATCAACATCGAAAAAGAGGTCGGGCGGCGCACCAGCACGGTCAACAAAGAACTCGAATACATCCGCAAGATGTTCATGAAAATGGGGCAGGATATCCGTGTCGTGCTCATCAAGCTGGCCGACCGCCTGCACAACATGCGCACGCTGCATCACATGGCGGAAGACCGGCAGCGTGGCATCGCCCGCGAGACGATGGACATCTTCGCGCCCCTCGCCAACCGGCTTGGTATCTGGCAGATCAAGTGGGAACTCGAAGACCTCAGCCTGCGCTACCTTGAGCCGGATGTGTATCGCACGATCGCAAACAAGATCGATGAACGCCGCGCCGACCGCGAGCGTTACATGGACGAGATCGTCAGCGCGCTGAAGGACGCGATCTCCAGAGAGGGTCTCGAAAACGTCACGGTCAGCGGGCGGCCGAAGCACATCACCAGCATCTACAACAAGATGCAGCGCAAGAACCTACCGTTCGAGCAGATCTACGACGTGCGCGCGATTCGTGTGATCGTGGACAGCGTCGCGCAGTGTTATCAAGTCTTGGGTATCGTCCATAACCTGTGGCAGCCGATCCCGCGCGAGTTCGACGACTACATCGCCCGCCCGAAAGACAACATGTATCAGAGCTTGCACACGGCGGTCTACGTCAACGGCAAGACGGTCGAAGTCCAAATCCGAACGTGGGAGATGCACCAGCACGCCGAATATGGTATCGCCGCGCACTGGCGGTACAAGGAGGGCGGCAAGGCCAACGACCCGGAGTTCGAGCGCCGCTTGAACATCCTGCGCAAGATGATGGAGTTCGGCGACGAGGTCAACCAGAACGCTGAGCAGTTCGTCGACGCGATGAAGACGGAGTTCTTCCAAGATCGCGTGTACGTGGTGACGCCGAAGGGGGACATCATCGACCTGCCTGCGGGCGCGACGCCAGTCGATTTCGCCTATCACATCCACACCGACATCGGCCATCGCACGCGCGGCGCGAAGGTCAACGGCCGCCTCGTGAACCTGAACTATCAGCTTCAGTCCGGTCAGCAGGTCGAGATCATGACCGCCAAGCGCGGCGGCCCGAGCATGGACTGGCTGAACCCCGACACCGGTTATGTCGTCACCAATCGCGCGCGCGAGAAGATCCGCTACTACTTCAAGAAGCTCAACCGCGAGCAGCACATTCAACTTGGCCGTGAGACGGTCGACCGCGAGCTGCGCAAGATCGGCCTCGCGGACGCCATCTCGCATCACGCATTGGCAGAACTGTTCGGAATCGAAAGCACTGAGGATTTCCTTGCCGCGGTGGGCGCAGGCGACATCAACGCCGCGCAGATCACCAACCGCGCGATGGAGGAAGATCGCCGGCGGACGCGCGCGCAGCAGGCGGAGTCCGAACTGCTCAAGCCCAAGCGCAACCTCGCGCCGCTGGTTGTCGACCCGTCACACGGCGTACAGGTCAAAGGCACGAGCAACATGCTCAACCGGCTCGCCACCTGCTGCAACCCTGTGCCGGGCGACGAAATCGTCGGCTATGTCACGCGCGGCCGCGGTGTCACCATCCACCGTCAAGACTGCCCGAATATCGCCAACATCAGCGACCGCGAGCGCTTGATCGAGGTGGCATGGGGCGGCTCGACCGACGATCAGCGGTTTATCGTACCCATTGATGTCGTGGCCTATGACCGCGACGGCCTGCTGCGCGACATCAGCACCGTGATCGCCGACGAGCGTATCAACATCCACGGCGTCAACGTCGACATCCGCGGCGATGTCGCTATCTTGCACCTCAAGCTTCAGATCAGCAGTCCCCGCCAGCTCACCCGCATCATTTCGCGGATCAGCATGACGCCGAGCGTCACCGACGTCTACCGCCCCAACGCCGGCTGACGTCACGCGGCGCACCCTGCGTTTGGCACGTTGTTGACACGCGCGCAGTTCGCTCATACACTGGTGCTTGTGACATAATTCACACACTGTTCCGGGAGCTGCGCCGATATGACACTCACCATCGCGCCGCGCGGTCAATGGCTCATGGGCCACATGCCGCAGTTTCAGGCAGACGCGCTTGACTTTCTGACCCACGCCTATCGCCTCGGCGACATCGTTCGCTTCCGGTTCGGGCCGTTCCCGCTGTATGTCATGAACTCGCCGCAGGCCATCCACGAAGTCCTCGTGTCGAAAGCCGCCTCGTTCTACAAAAGCCGCGGTACGAAAGGCGTGCTCAAGCCGCTGCTCGGCACGGGCCTGTTCACGTCAGACGGCGAGTTCTGGCGCGGTCAGCGCAAATTAGTATCGCCCGCGTTCCACACCAAGCGCATCGCACGATACGCGCAAATTATGGTTGGCTTCGCATCGGCGCAGGCCGACACATGGCGAGACGGCGCGGAGATCGACACCGAGTCCGAAATGGCGGAGATCACCATGCACATCATCGCCAAAGCCGGCTTCGACTCCGACGTCACGGGCGATGAGCACGAGCTGCGCGGCGCGGTCGAAGAAGCGCTGTCGGTCGCGGACGAGAACTTCAACACGCTGCTGCGATGGCCGTACTGGATCCCCACCGCGAAGAACCGGCGTTTTCTGCGCGCCATCGCACGGCTCGACACGCTGATCCAGCGCGTGATCAACGACCGCCGCGCGGGCCGCACCGGCGCCGACATCGACGACAAGGGCGACGCGCTTTCGATGCTGCTGGCCGCGGTACACGACGAAGACGGCCGCGGCATGACCGACAAGCAGCTGCGGGACGAGATCATGACGCTGTTCGGCGCCGGCCACGAGACGACCGCAAAGGCGCTGACGTGGGCGTGGTACGTCCTATCGCAGCACGCCGACATTCAGGCCCGGCTCCACGACGAACTCGATACGGTTCTGGGCGGGCGCATGCCGACGATGGACGACCTGCCCAGTCTCCCCTACCTCGACCGGTTTCTCAAAGAAGTGCTGCGGATCTATCCGCCGGCGTGGGTCACGACCCGCGACGCCATCGAGCCGGTCGACGTGCTCGGTGTGCCGCTCAAGCGCAGCGCCATCGTCATCATCAACATCTACGGCGTACACCGCGATCCGGCCATCTATCCCGACCCACTGCGATTTGACCCCGATCGCTGGACGCCGGAATTCGAGCGCAGCCTGCCGAAGGGCGCGTATCTGCCGTTCGGCAGCGGGCCGCGTGTGTGCGTTGGGAACGCGTTCGCACAGATGGAAGCCAAGCTCGTGCTCGCCGTGCTGGCGCAGCGGTTCACGCTCCGCTTACGTCCGGGTCACACGGTCGAGCCTGAAGATCGATTCACGCTGCGCCCCAAGTTCGGGCTGCCCATGATCGTCCATAAGCGCGGGTCGGACTTGGCGCAGCGCTAACCTGTCCTACGTCGACGTGAATACCACCTGCCGGCGCAGATCGACAATGGCTTGATCCAACACGGCTTCGAGGCTCATCAGCTTGCCGAGGTCGTGCGCCTCGGTGAATTCGTCGGCGGTCATCTGCGGAGAGATTTCCTCAATGATGCGCGACACGCGCGCGTCCACGGCATGCTTTTTCAAACTCACCGACAGCAGGCCCGTCAGCTCTGCCGAACGAACAAGGCGCTTTTCGCTCGCCAGCATGCGCGCATAGACCGCCATGGTCTCGCATTCGAGACTGACCATGCTGCGGTCGCGCGCCCGATCCATCAAATCGGCCAACCGGCGCTTGACCTCTGCGGGATCGTGCATTACGGCCGCCCGCTTGGCAATGTTCCACAGCAGCGAGCACTCGAGGAACGGCGCATTGAGCTGTCGCGCGGTTTGCAGCGCCTCGACCTGCCGGAAGCCGAGCATGATCGACGCGTCTAAGACGTCTTGCGCCGCCGCCGGAAGCATCTCCATTGTGCGTGTTAGGGTTGTGACCGGCGCACCAATCGCCCGCAGCGTCGAAATGCCCTCGGTATAGCAGGCGACCGCGACCTTCGCCTCGCCGAGCTGTTCCAGCACGGCACCGAGTGCGATCACGATATAGCCCGTATTGCGGCGGTCGCCGATCTGCCGGTACAGCTCAAGCGCGATCTCATAGTAATCGCGGGCTTTGCTGACCTCGCCGAGATACACCAGCGCCTGCGCGAGATTGCCGTAATTGCGGGCGACGCGCCACAGTTCGACACCATCCTGCGCCAGCCGCAGCGACTTCTCAAGCTTCTCGCGCGATTCAGCAAAATCGCCTTCGTCGAACGCCACCACGCCGAGGCCGTTATACGCATCTGCCTGCGCATCGATACTGTTCGCGCGTTGGGCCAACGCCAATCCCTCGCCGAAAAGCTGCAATGCCTGACCGAGCGCCCCCTGCCGCCAACTTACCGTGCCGAGGCCGATCAACGCCTCCGCCGCGCCGCTGATATGACTCAGGCGGCGCGCCAGCTTGAGGCTTTCGTGATACGTCTTTTCCGCCTGCCGGTATTCGTTCGTGTCGGCGTAGGTGTCACCCAGCAGCCGCAGCGTCTGCATGCGCTGGTCGTCGGGATGCGTCAAGAGTTCCAGCGCTTCCTGACACAACCGGCGTGCTTCCTCGTGACGGCTGATGGCGCGGGCTTGGCGGGCCGAAAGCAGAAGATAGTGCAGGTGCTTGTCGGCGTCCCCCGCGATCCGGTAGTGTTCCGCAAGCACGACCGCGCGCGACGCCTCGTCCGGATACGCCTTTTCAATCGCGTGCGCGACGGATCGATGGAGGCGCGGACGCACGTCATCCGGCACCGACTCCAGCAGCGTTTCCCGCAGCTTGTCATGCGTGAACCGCCACTCGTCGTCCACAAATTCCAGCACGGCAGCGTTGGCGCATCCGTTGAACCACGCCTCGAGGCGCTCAGGCGTGCCGGTCACGTGGTTCATAATAACCGGGTCGATGTGGCGGCCGGCGACAGCAGCGAGCTGCAGCAGTTCGACCGCGTCGGCCGGCAGGCGCTGAATACGGCGCTGCAAGACCGCCCGCACGCCGCCGGTGACGACCGCGCGCGGCAGCGTGACGTCACCGATCTCGTCAAGGCGTCCGGCGGAGTCCGCTAAGGCGCGCAGCACCTCGATGACGAAGAAGACGTTGCCCTCCGTCTCCCGTTCGAGCAGCGTCAGGATATCCCGGCGTCCGCCCAGCGGGCCGAGGATCGCGCGGCTCAATTCGGCGATCGTCGTGTTCGAGAAGCGCTTGAGCCGGATGACGCTGGCGTTGGGCAGCAAGTCCGGGATGTCCGGACGTTCGTCATCGCGATAGCTGCCGACGATCAGCACCGGCAGGTCGATCACGCCATGCGAGACCGTCTTGAGCAGATCGAAGCTCTCACGCGTCCAGTGCAGGTCTTCGAGCAGAATCACCGCGGTTTGTCGCTGTCGCCGCAGCATGTCGATGATGGTCTGCGCGAGGCGAAGACGCGCGGGTTCGGCGTCCAGCGGCGGGGCATCCTCGACCGTGCGACCCAACAGGCGGGTGATGTCGGGAACCAGCGGCTTCAGCACACCCGCTTCAAGATCGCTGAGCGCAGCAGAAAGGACAAGGCGGCGCACGGGTTCACGCCACACGTGATACGGCAAGCTGCCCTCCGCGGCGGCCTGCCCACGCACCACCAGCGCGCCGCGCACCAGCGCAAACGCGCGCAGTTCTTCGAGGACGCGACTCTTGCCGACTCCGCTTTCACCCCCGACCAGCCACACGCTCCCGCGCCGAAGCGACGCCTCCCCTAATGCGTCGCGAAGCTGTGAGAATTCTTCGGTGCGGCCAACGAACCGGGCCGACTTGAGAAAGCTGTCGCGTATTTCGCCGGTTTCCGGGGGCGCGGGAATACCCGCCGCCGAGCACAGCAGTTCGATCACCTGACCTGCGCGCTGATAGCGGTGTTCAGGGTGTTTGTAGAGCAGCTTGCGAATCACCGACCGCAGCGCGGCGATCACCTGCGGCGAATCCGCTGCGCTGGGCTGAATGCGATTCATGTCGATGTCGGTGTTCATCACGTCGTACACGAGCGAGGCGGCATCGTTGATGTTGAACGGATGGCGGCCTGCCAGCATCTCGTACAGCAGGATGCCAACGGCGTACAGGTCGGATGTCTCGGCCGGCGCCGCGCCGCGCAGCAGTTCCGGCGCGAGGTACGCCAGTGTCCCGCCAATGGTGCCGGGGCTGGCGACGCCGAGCAGGTCGGCGGCGGATGAGATGCCGAAGTCGAGCAGCTTGAGCTGCCCGTTGGTCACCAACAGATTCTCTGGCTTCAGGTCGCGGTGGACGATCCCGCGCCGGTGAAGATACGCCAGCGCTTGAAGCATCTGCGCGACCAGTGTCACTTTGCCGTTCAGGTCACTGCGTTTGGCGACGGTGATGATGTCCTGCGCGTCTTCCAGCATGTCCATCGCGAAGAACGGCTGGCCGTCATCGTCGAAACCGTAGTCGAGCACGGTGATGACGTTAGGATGGCGCAAGGTCGCCAGCAGGCGGAACTCCTGCGCGAGCGCAAGACGCGTGTCGAGCGTGGCGTTCCCGTCTTGATCCTTGGCTGTGCGCACGCGCTTCAAGGCGACGGTCTGGCCGGTCAGGCGGTCGGACGCACGGTACACCGTGCCCATCCCACCCTGTCCTAGTGGTTGCAGCAAAACGTACCGGTCGCTGACGACCGCGACCTCTTTTGCGGACAACGTCGCCCCTTTCAAAACCGATGGCCTGTCGGCCATGTTTTTCATTGTAGCCTATTGTAGAACTTCTCGTGCATTGCAGACTTGAGACCTTGCACGGAAATGTGTCCGGTGAGGTATCGCTGCGCCGCCGCTTTCCCTACGCGGTATCGCGCTTGTGGGCGATGAACTCTATAATCGAGAGGTTAACGTGGATAGCAAAATTGAGGTGCACGCATGGCTGTTCATCGCAGCGTGACCGGCGCGTGGAAGCGCACCGTCTTTGTTCTGGTCGTACTTGTTCTGCTTGTCGCACCGACAACCGTGTTCGCACGGCAGTACAAAACGACCAGCCGCATCAGCATCAGTTCAACCGGCGTGCAGGGCATCAACATTCAGCATCCCGTCATCAACGGTGATGGGCGCTATGTCGCCTTCTGGTCGGACAAGGAGGGGCTGGTCGTCGGGGATACGAACTTCGTCGGCGACGTGTTCGTGCGCGACACGCAGAACAACACGACCACCCGCGTCAGCCTCGGTTATGGCGGCGTGCAGACGGCCCGCACCGGCGGCTTGCCGACCTCCTACCCCGACATCGACATCAGCGACAGCGGGTGCATCGTTGTCTACGCTTCGGACGCCACCAATATCCGCAACGTGGCCGACACGAATGAGACCTCCGACGTCTTCGCGGTGGATCGCTGTGCGGCCGGGTTCCCGACCATCCAAGTCAGCGTACAGGACAACACCGGCTCAACCGGCGTTCAGGCGAATCAGGGCGGCACGAACCCGCGTGTGAGTGGCAACGGGCAGTTTGTGTTGTTCCGGTCATCGTCGACCGACATCCTGTTTGACAGCAACGGCACGACTCCGGATATCTACATCTACGACCGGGCGAGCTACCGTACATCCCGCGTCAACGTCGCATCGGATGGCACGCAGGCCAATATGGAGGACGGAAGCTCCGGCTACGGCCTCTCGGACGACGGGTTCATCGTTACGTTCGCGTCGGTCGCCACCAACCTCGTCGCGGGCGATACCAACGGCCGCAGCGATATCTTCATTCGCGACCGCCCGAACAATACGACGATCCGCATCATGGGGCTTGCTGGCGCACAGCCCAACGGCAGCAGCTACAACCCCAGCGTGAGCGGCAACGGGCGCTACGTCGCCTTCCGGTCGGACGCGTCCAATCTGGTCGCCAACGATACCAACAATCGCAGCGACATCTTCGTGTTTGACCGCAACACCAGCGTCATCGAACGCGTCAGCCTCAGCAGCGAGGGCGCGCAGGCCAACGCAGGCAGCGACCGTCCGGTGATGACCGACAACGGCCGCTTCGTGTCGTTCTACTCCGACGCGAGCAATCTGGTCGACGGCGACACCAACGGCGCGGGCGACATCTTCATCCATGACCGCACCACCCACATCACAACATTGGCAAGCGTGACTTCAGGCGGAACGCTCGCGAATGGGCCGGCCGGACAGTTCAGCGCGCTCAGCGATGACGGCTTGTTCTTTGCATTCGAGTCCAACGCCAGCAACATCGTCCCCGGCGATACCAACGGCACGTCGGATGTATTCCACAGCGTCGCCGGCCCGATCTCACCCAACAACCTGTCGCTGGTCAACAAGACAACTGACAGCATCACCATCCAATGGGACGACAATAGCAGCGGCGAGGATAACTTCGTGGTCGAGCGGCGCCGGCTGCACGATGACGGATCGCTGACGGGTTGGTCGATTGTGCAGACTCTTGGGCCAAACGCCGAACTGTTCACCAATTCGTCGCTGGCCGCATGCCGCACCTACGACTTCCGCGTGTTCAGTGTCGACGACGGCATCCGTTCGTCGTCCAATATCCTCCGCGTCAAGACGCTCGGCTGCCCGCCGGGGCCGTTCAGCCTGCTGGCTCCGATCGACGGCGAGATCGTGATCAACCCGGCGCGCGTCGACTTCCGTTGGACGCCGTCGGAAGAGGCCGAGGACTTCGACCTCGTGATCACAAATACCGGGACGGCAGCGGTGATCCACAGCGAGACGTTCGACGCCGCGACGATCTGCGACGCCACCCGCTGCTTGTACACGCCACCGCCGGCGGTCACCAGCCTGCTGGCGAACGGCAGCTATAACTTCACCGTGCAGGCGCGCAACATCTACGATCTAGGCGTACCGACGCAGGCCAGTAATAACCCCGGCGTGTTCAGCGTCGACGATACCCTGCCCCCGCGCGACTTCGGGCTGTTCACTCCGGCACAGGATACGTTCTTGCGTAACCTCACCGGCTGGGCGGGATTCACGTGGCGCGACAACAAGGACGCGGCGTCGTATAACCTCGTCGTCATCGAAATCTCGAACAACAACACGCGCCTCGGCACGGTCATCAATCAGCTTGGCCTGACTCCGGAAAGCGACGGCGACGGGCTGACGTGTGACTTCAACACGCGCATCTGCACGTACACGCCGACCGCCGGCGAACTCAGCGCGCTGTCGGAAGGCACGTTCGCATGGACGGTGTTCGCGCTCAGCCCGGCGGGTACCCCGCGCGAAAGCTCGTTCGGCGCGATCACGTTCCGCATCAACACGGGCGACATCGACATCCTCGTCAACGGCGGCTTCGAGGAGAAGGATCCGGTGACGGGCGCCACAATCGGCTGGACGATCACGAACCCCACCGGTGACAAGGTGAAGTGCAATAAGCCGGGCAAGCCGGTCACTAACTTCGGCGAGTGTGCGTTCCGGTTCAAGGGCAGCGTCGGTGAATCCAGCAACATCAAGCAAGTGGTCTATGACTCGAACTGGTATATGATCGCCGGTGACGTCGTCCAGCTCGAAGGCATTCTCAACGCAGCGGCGCTGACGACCGGCGACCTCAAGTTCAAGCTCAAGGTCAAGTACAGCGACCCCGGCCAGCCGAGCGACAAGGTCAAGTTCAAACCGCTGACCGGCGTATACACCGACAGCCCGATCACACCGCTGACAATCACACTTGACGGGGCTGTGGCTGAGATCGAAGTCAAGATCTCGAACAAGGCCGCAAGCGGCAAGTTCTACCTCGACGAACTCAAGCTGCTGCTGCTGGCTCCGGCGGGGCCGCGCATCGACGGAATACGCTATCTGCCCAACACACGGATCCCAATCACAGGCGCGCGCACGGACGGCCTGCTGCTGCCGCCGCCTCCGCCACCGGTGGACGGTTTCCGCGGCCAGAACTAAGGCATCGCTCGTATCCATCCAAGAGGCATCCAACTGGGTGCCTCTTGGCGTTTTTCTCAGGGAAGGTTCACACGCGGGGCGTTACACCTCCGGAATCAAAATGACCCCGGCCGCGGGAACACCGCGTCGGGGCCATCATCGCTGCGCCTACGGCCTACTGCCCTCGCGCAGCGGGCTGCTTTCCCTTAGCCTCCGCCTTTGACTTCGCTGATGCCGCCTTCGGTCATGGCGCGGGCATCCAGCACCTTGCGCGCTTCGTCCTCGCTCAGCAGCCCTTCGCTCACCACGATGTCCAGCAGCGTGCGGTTCTCGGCCAGCGACTTCTTGGCGACCTCTGCGCCCTTCAGATACCCGATGACCGGGTTCAGCGCGGTGACGAGGATCGGATTCTTGAGCAGCCACGACTCGGCCTTCTCGGCATTCGCCGTCAAGCCGACGACCAGCTTCTCGGTGAACATCTTTACCGACCCGATCATCACGATCATCATCTCGTTCAGGTTATGCGCCATGATCGGCATCATCACGTTCAGCTCAAGCTGGCCGGCCTGCGCCGCCATCGTGATCGCGTGATCGTTGCCCATGACATGGAACATGGCTTGGTTCAGCATTTCAGCCAGCACCGGATTCACCTTACCCGGCATAATCGACGATCCCGGCTGCACCGGCGGACACGTCAGCTCGGCAAGGCCGGTCGTCGGGCCGCTGGACAGCAGGCGGATATCGCTGGCGATCCGCGACAAGTCCTGCGCGGTCGAGCGCAGCGCGCCGCTGAAGAACACTGAGTCCTGATGCGACTGCATCGACTCGAACAGGTCGTCGCTGGTGTACAGCGTCAGCCCGGTCAGCCGGCTGATGACCGACACCATCCGGCTGTGATACTCCGGATGCGCGTTCAAGCCGGTGCCGGTCGCCGTGCCGCCGATACCGAGCCGCCGCACGCCTTCCGCCGCGGCCTGAATCTTCTCGATATTGCGTTCAATCGCCTTCGCCCACGCGCCGACCTCTTGGCCGAGCCGCACCGGCACCGCGTCTTGCAAGTGCGTACGGCCGGACTTCACAATTCCGTCCCACTCGGCCGCTTTTGCACGGAACGCATCCGCGCACGCCTTGAGTGTCGCGATCAGCTCGTCCAGCTTCCACAACACACCGAGGCGCAGCGCCGTGGGGATCGTGTCGTTGGTCGACTGCGCCATGTTGACGTGATCGTTCGCGCCAACCGGCTTCTTCTCGGTCGAGTTCAGGCCAAAGCCCAGAATCTCGTTCGCACGGTTGGCGATCACCTCGTTGGCGTTCATGTTGTGACTCGTGCCCGCGCCTGCTTGGAACGGGTCGACGACGAACTCGGCGTCCCACTTGCCGGCGATGACCTCGTCCGCCGCCTGAATGATGGCGTTGGCGAGGCGCGCATCCAGTACGCCGAGGTCGCGGTTGACTTCCGCCGCGGCGCGTTTGATAACCGCCATGCTCCAGACAAACGCACGGTACGGCTTCAGGCCGCTGACTGCGAAATTGTCGACTGCCCGCTGCGTTTGCGCGCCGTAGTAGGCCGCCGCCGGAACGCGCACTTCACCGAGCGAGTCTTTCTCAATACGAAACTCAGACATAAGTCCTCCTAAGTCTGAACCGATTCACACGAGAGCGTTATAACATGAAAAAGGCGCCCGTTCACGAGCGCCTTTTTGTCCAAGCAGGTCCATCAACCTACTTGTTGGCTGCGTATAGTTCGGCGACCTTCGCCCAGTTGACCACGTTCCACCACGCGGCGATATAATCTGGCCGGCGGTTCTGGTAGTTCAGGTAGTAGGCGTGTTCCCACACGTCCAAACCGAGGATCGGGGTCTTGCCCTCCATCAACGGCGAGTCCTGATTCGGGGTGCTGGTGACGCTCACAGCGCCGCCGGGGGCGACGAGGAGCCACGCCCAGCCGCTGCCGAAACGCGTTGCGCCAGCTTTAGCGAACTCGGCCTTGAAGGCATCGAAGCTGCCAAACGCCGCGTTGATCGCCGCGGCAAGCTCACCGCTCGGCGCGCCGCCGGCGTTCGGGGCCATCACCGACCAGAACAGGTTGTGATTGACGTACCCGCCGCCGTTGTTACGGACAGCCGTGCGGATGCCCTCAGGCAGGGTGTTGAGGTTTTGCAGCAGCCATTCCGCCGACTTGCCGGCGAGGTCGGCATGTCCCTCAAGCGCCTTGTTCAAATTATCGGTATACGCCTTGTGATGTTTCCCGTGGTGGATTTCCATCGTGCGTGCGTCGATATGCGGCTCCAGCGCGTCGGCAGCATACGGCAGTGCAGCCAATTCGAAAGCCATGCGATTTGCTCCTTTGGAGTGAATAAACCGATAACATCAAGCAGTCTATCACGCTCGGATAAGAAAACGAGTAGAATTGTGCGCCTGCACCCTGTACGTTAGGCCAGACTATGTCCATCACCCGTGTCGCCGCGCCACGCAGCACGCCTACCTCCGCGTGGATCGGCCTGATTGTCGGTATCTGCGCCGTCTCGACATCCGCCGTCCTGATCCGGCTCGCGCAAGACGAAGGTGTGCCGTCGCTGGTCATCGCGGCGCTCCGCTTGACCATCTCTGCGCTGATCCTCACGCCGATCACGCTGTCACGCCATGCCGGCACCCTCCGCAAACTCAGCCGGCGCGACCTGCTTCTGCTCACGACTTCCGGCGTGTTTCTGGCGTTCCACTTCGCGTCATGGATCACCTCGCTTTCGCTCACCAGCGTGCTCATCAGCACCGTGCTGGTGACGACGACTCCACTTTGGGTGAGCGCGCTTGAAATGATCTTCCTGAAAGCACGCCTCAACCGCTGGATTCTGCTTGGCCTCGCACAGTGCATGACCGGCGGGCTGGTCATCGGCATCGCCGGTGCGTCAAACGCAGGGATCGGATCGTCGCCGGTATTGGGCGGTGGGCTGGCGCTGATCGGCGCGATGACTGTCGCGGTCTACATGGTGATTGGGCGCGGCGTGCGCGGCCGCCTTCCACTGCTTCCGTATATCTGGATCGTATACAGCATCGCCGCCGTGATTCTCGTCGTCTTCGCGCTGCTCAGCGGCGCGCCGTTCACCGGGCACAGCACGAACGCCTATGCCTTCATCGCGCTGACCGCCCTCTTTCCGCAGCTGATCGGGCACAGCGCGTTCAACTACGCCGTCAAGTACGTGCCCGCGACGTATATCGGTATCATCACCCAGCTTGAGCCGATTGTCAGCGCGGTGCTTGCGTTCTTCTTGCTCAGTGAAGTCCCGACCGCGATTCAAGCCGTCGCCAGCGCGCTCATCCTGTTCGGCGTCGCCAATGTCGTCTTGTCGCCCGGATCGCCCAGCACGGCCGCACCGATGGATTAAGGCCCGACCGTACGACAATCGTCAAGTAAGGGCCGACGGCCGACCGCGCCTCGCGTGATATAATGGCCGACCGGTGCTGGCTGAGCACATTGGAACTTCATGCGGAAAATCATCATCGCGCTGGCCGTCGCAGCGGCCGTAATCCTCGTACTGGCAAACAGCGCAGCGGCTCAATACACGGGCGTGGTCGCTGAAGCAATCGGAACGGCTAACCTCAGAGCAGGCGTCGGCACAGACACCGAAGTCGTCGGCGACATCGCCACCGGCATCCGCTACCCGGTCGTCGGGCGCAGCGCGCGTTTCCCGTGGCTGCTGCTGGGCGATCCCGTATCGTTCACGCCCATCGGTTGGGTATTTCAAGACCTCGTCACGGTCAGCGGCAGTATCGTCGTCGTTCCGGTCACCGAGGATTTCATCGTCGGGCAAGCACCTACTCAGACACCGTCACAATCGACATTTGCCGCTGCTCAACCCTCGCCAACGCCCCCGCAGGTCAGCGCATCGCCATCCGTCTCAGCATCCGCAACTCCACAACCGACAGTACCGCCCGTGTATGGGGACGTCCTCGGCGAGATTAATCTGCGCTATGGGCCGGGATCGGATTATCCGCGCGTGGGCGGCGCGGTCGCCGGCGACCGGCTCGAGATCGTCGGCTATCACACCACATTGCCGTGGGTGCTGGTGCGTCACGAAGGAGCGCCGAACAATGTCGCGTGGGTCAGCTCCGACATCATCGAGATCACCGGCGATCCGCGCACCACTCAGCCGATTGCCCAGACCGACTTCAGCAATTTGCCAACCCTCACGCCGACGCCTGCCGTGCAGCAGCACAGCAGCATCCCGCATGACGGCACGCTGGTGCCGGTAAGCACCGGACTGCAAACCCTCGGCAACCTGATGTGGGATGGGGTTCTACGCGCCGGCTTCAACCCGACAACCAGCAAATTCGCCGCGATGTACCTGAAGAACCTGAGCACCGGCGAAGAGATCACGTTTGGCAACCAGTACGCGTTCAGCGGGACAAGCATCAACAAGGTCGCGATCCTTACCGGGCTGTTCAGCATCTTGGACGGCCCGCCCGATTATGCGACGGCCGTTGACATCGCCGACACCATGATCTGCAGCGAGAATTCGTCAACCAACAGCCTGCTGGCGCGCATCGGTGGCGGCGATATGTACTTGGGGGCTGAGCGCACCACGCAGCTGCTGACGACGCTCGGCTTGCGCCGGACGTTCATCACCGCGCCGTATGTCATCCCCGGCGTAGAGCTTCCGCAGCCCACCAGCCCGATCCGCTATCCGCACACCGACGCCGATCAGGCCAAAGCCCGGCCAGACGCAACCAACCAGATGACGGTCGATGAGATGGGCTATCTGCTGGCGAGCATCTACGACTGCGCCTACAACGAGACCGGCCCACTGCTGGAACGGACAACCGCGTTCACACCCCAAGATTGCCGCAAGATGCTGCACGTCATGTCGAACAACACCGTCGACGCCTTCGCCAAGGCCGGCGTGCCTGAGGGGATCACGGTCGCGCACAAACACGGCTGGACGGCGGAGACCCACGGCAATGCGGCGATCGTCTTCACCCCCGGCGGAGACTACGTGCTCGTGATGATGATGTTCCAGCCCGAATGGCTTGTGTTCAGCGAGTCGCTGCCCCTCGTCGCGGAGACGTCGCGGCTGATGTTCAACTTCCTGAACCCGTCGACGCCGCTGGGACACATCCGCGACGGCTACATTCCACCGACGGAGTCATGCAACTACGCCGGTTCGCAGTTGGCCGACGAGCTGGTCTCCCCGTACTTCTTGGAAACCGCGGCAGGAACGCCGTAGCAGGACGGATCACCAACGACTCGAAAACGCCGGAGCGAACTTGCCCCGGCGTTGTGTTCAGTTCAAGACGACCCCGACACCCGATGGCGTTGGATGTTCTTCATCACCCACCGCGCATCTCCCCAAACGTCACCCTCAGCCTTTGACCGCGCCCGCCGTCAGGCCGCCGACGATCTGGCGCTGGAGCGACAGGTAGACGATCACAACGGGGATGCCAGAGACCAACGCGCCGGCGGCGAATTTGCCCCAATCGCGGTTGAAGTCGGCGTTGATGAACTGGAACAAGCCCACCATCAGCGTCCAATTCTGCGTGTCGCGCAAGATGAGCCGCGCCAGCACGAACTCGTTGAACGTGCCGACAAACGCCAGCACGCCGACAACCGCAAGCACGGGCCGCACCAGCGGGAAGATCAACAGCCAGAAGATCTGCCAGTCGGTCGCGCCGTCCACATGCGCGGACTCGTCGATGTCACGCGGGATACTGTCGAAGAACCCCTTCATCAACCATGTGTTGACGCCCATCGCGCCGCCGAGATAGATCAGGATCAGCCCGCCGAGCGAGTTCAACCCGAACGTATTCAGCCACTGCCACGACCCCGGATCGGCGAGGAAGCCGAGGAACGAGCCTTGCAGAAAAGCGAAAATCTGCGGAATGATCCGCGAGAGCGCGCTGATCTGATCCATCATCAGAAACAGCGCAACGAGCGCCAGCAGGTTCGGGAACACCTGCACGAGCAGGATGCCGAGCAGCATTTGACGCCGGCCGCGGAAACGAAAACGCGAGAACGCATACGCCGAAAGCGCGGAGATCAGCACGGTCAAGATGGTGCTGGTGGTCGCGACGATGAACGAGTTGGCGATCCAGCGCCAGAACGGCCAGATGTCCAGCTCGGTCACCAGCAGCGCCTCGAAGTTGTTGAACAGGTCGCTGAACTCGTTCACACGCGGGATCGAGAGGCCGGACGACAACTGCCCGGCCGGGTTGAACGCCGAGAGGACGATGAACAGCACCGGAAACAGCGCGAACACAATGGCGATCCCGACGACAATCAAGCGCAGCGTCAGGCCCACCGCGCGCTCGCGACCGGACTGCACCATCCGGCTTTCGTGGTGGACGTGTTTGGGCGCCTTGGCGGTGCTAGACATTTTCACCTACCTGTTCCCACGTCTTCGTGAAGCGGTACTGCATAAGCGTCACGACCGCCACGACTAAGAAGATGACGATAGTGATGGCGGATGCATACCCGTAGTCGCTGCCACGGTTGCCAAACGCGATGTTGTACGTATACGAGATCAGGATGTCCGTATACCTCGCTGGAACCGGCGAATTGGGGATGTTCGGCGCATCAGCGCCGGTCAGCGCCTCGATCAACAAGTAGTTATTGAAGTTGAAGGTGAACGACGCGATGAGCAGCGGGCCGACACTGACCAGCAGCAAGGGAAGCGTGATCCCCCAGAAGCGCTGCCACGGCTTCGCGCCATCCACGGCGGCAGCCTCATAGACATCGGACGGGATCGCCTGAAGCGCGCCGCTGCAAATCAGCATCATGTACGGATAGCCGAGCCACGTGTTCACCAGCAGGATCGAGAACTTCGCCAGCCACGGGTCGATCAGGAACCCCGGACGTACGCCGAACAGGTCGTTCCATACGTTCGTGATGACGCCGAGGTTCAGGTTGAGCATCCCTCGCCAGACCACAATACTGATAACGCCCGGAATGGCGTACGGGATGATCAGAAGCGACCGGATGATCGTGCGCCCCGGCATACGCGGGTCATTCATCACCAGCGCCATGGCTAGGCCGACGATGAACGTCAGGAGAACCGACAAGAACGCGAACGCCACCGTCCATACGAAGATGTCGATCAGCGGGCCGCGCAGGCCGGGATCGGAGATCATGCGCTCGAAGTTGTACAGGCCCACGCCAACACGATAGCCCGGTTGATTTTGCAGCGGTCGGCCGTTCGGCCCGACGAAGTATCCGGTCTTTTCGTTGGCCCGATAGATCGTGTCGTCGGTTCGGTCGATAATTGCGTCCTGAGCCTCATCGTAGTCGAAGCGGGGCACAATCGTCGCCCGGATCGCCTCACGCCCGCTCACGGTGATGACGTCGTCCTCGTCGCCGAACGGCAGCGACTGAGCTTCGCGGAGGGTCGGCAGCAGTTCCCTGCGGGGAACCTGCGTGTAACCGTCGTAGTCCGCAGGTGGCTCGGCCGGAGGATCGGTGATCGTCTGGATCGCCCCGCCCGACGGAACGAAGATCGTCTCGGTGGCGTTGGAAAGCCACAAGGCCACCGTGCCCGCATCGTTCCGGTAGGGGACAACCGAGTACCGGGGCGCATCCTCAGGGATGATGAATCCGCCGATTCGCTCAATCTGCGTGATAGCTTGACTCTTGGGCAGCCGGTGGCCGTCACCAAAGTTCGTAAACGACGTAAGCACCGTATAAATGATGGGATAGATCACGAGCAGGGTAATCAGCGCCAATCCCGGCGACATCCACCGCAGCGGATAAAGCGACGGCACGAAGAAAATCGTGTTCATGCCGACGCCGATCACCAGAAAGACAGCCGCTAGGCCGAGGTTTTCGTCACGAAAAAAGGCGTATACAAGCAGCAGTGTGAAGGCGTTGAAGAGTGCGAGGCCGAGATACTTCAGCACCGTCCACAACGTTGAGTTTTGGGGATGTGAAGATGGGGCCCCCGCAGGGACCCCAACTTTCGCATTCGCGACCGCCATGGCCGGCTATCTTTACTCGACTGTTGTCGTGACGACGTGCGTGGTGTCGTCAAACACGAACGTCACCGTGCTGTCGGCCGCCAGTTCGAGAACGAGGTTCGCGCCGTCCTTCGCGCCTTCAGCGCCGTAATTCTCCGCCCAGCTCAGGTTGATAGCGACCTTGTACTCATAGGTACCTGCCGGGATGTCGAAGGTGCCGGCGTACGTGCCGTCATCTTGCAGCGTCAGCTCCGTGTTACGGCAAGCTGGATCCCAGTCGCCTGCACAGCCCAGCGCCATGTTAAACGCGCCGGGAAGCGTGACGATGCGTTCGGTGCTGCTCATCAAGCCAATCGCGTTGGCGATCTGCGCGACCGCGCCCGCAATGGCCTCGTCCGCGTCGCCGCCGGTGCTGATCGCCGTCAGTGCGGCATCCGAGGCGCCCCAAACCGCGGCCATCTCAGGAATCGCCGGCATCGGGATCGCGCCCACGCCCGCCGCGGTGAACGCCGCGATGTTCGGGTCGGCGCTGGTATCGACCGCCAAGAACGCAGGCGGACGGCCACCCTGATCGAAGATCGCCTGCATGAACTCCGGCGTCGCGACGAAGTCAAGCAGGAAGGTCTCGGCCTCAAGCTGCTTGTCGCTGAAGGCGCTGATGACGAAGCCCTGCCCGCCTGCGAACGGCGTTCCGACTTCCTTGCCGCCCACCGCGCCGGGAAGCGGGTCGATCGAGTAATTGACGCCGCTGTCGATGATGCGTTGGCTGAACCACGGGCCAGTCACGAACATACCCAACTCGCCGGCGCCGAAGAACTCGAACACGACGTCGTCGTTGACGTTCGGAACCATCAAACCGTCGGCGTACATGCCGGACAGCCAGTGAGCCGCGGTCAAACCACCTTCACTGCCCAAGCCAACATCGGCAACGTTGAACGTGCCGTCCTCATTCTGACCGAAGATGTAACCACCCCACGCCGACGTGATCGGGAAATTGTGGTAGGTGTTGCCCGTCTGCACGAGGAACGCATAGTCGGCGGTGCCATCGGCCTTGAACTGCTCGGCGATTGTGCGTACCTCATCCCACGTCGCAGGGGCTTCCGGAACCAGATCGACATTGCGGATGAGCGCGATGTTCTCGGTCGCGTACGGGATGCCCCAGAACTGATTGTTGTACGTGAACAGGTCAATGCTGAGGTCGGTGAACTCGGACACGCGATCACCGAGGTTGACCGGGACAATCGCGCCATTAGCGACAAACTGCCCGATCGAGTCGTGCGCGGTGATCAGGATGTCAGGGCCTTCACCCGCCGGGCCAGCGACCAGAAGCTGATCGCGAGCTTCACCGAGGCCGAACTGCTGGATTTCGACGGGAACGCCGAACTCCTCGGTGAACTGGGTCGCAAGCTCGGCCAACAGCGGCGCACGCTCGCCGTCCGCCCAAATCACGAGGGCGTCGTCTTGAGCGACTGCACCGAGGCTGATCGCGGCCGCGACCAACACCAGTACAAATAGGGTCAAAAACCTTCTGCGAAGCATCTCGGAGTGATCCTTTCGTCGCGTTTCGCCATCCCCGATCATGGGGAGAAACGCAATATACGATTGCCGCAACGGAAAACGGCATGCGTCATTATATCGAACCCGCATGCGCTTAGCCTCTGGTTTCCAAGGCATTCGCTTGGTTGACTTGCACAAACCTTGACTAAGACGAGAGCTTCAAGACGCTGCGGCCTGTTGCGACATCTGCCGTGATCTGTGCCACGAGCGCGTCAATAGAGGGGAACTTGATCTCGCCACGCAGGCGCTCGACGAACGAGACGGTGAGCGTTTTACCGTACAAGTCCCCGGAGTAATCGATCAAGTGCGATTCGACGCGCAGCTGCTGGCCGTCGAACGTCGGCCTCACGCCGAGATTCGTCACGCACGGATGCGTGGAGTCGTCAAATGACGCGTAACCCGCGTAAACCCCGAACGGCGGTAGAAGCTGCTCATCCCAGATCGCCAGATTCGCGGTTGGAAAACCGATTGTCCGGCCGCGTTGATCGCCCATGACGACCTCGCCGCGGACGGAATACGGCCGCCCCAATAGACCGGCTGCCGCTTTGACGTCGCCCGCCTCAAGCAGCGCTCGGATGCGCGTGCTGCTGATCGCTTCCTGATCGTCGCCGGTGACGAGTTCAAGCTCGTGTACCGAGTACCCGTAGCGCGCGCCCAATTCACGCAGAAACGCGACGGTTCCCTCACGCTGATAGCCGAGCGTGAAGTGCTTCCCGACCCATAGTTCGCGCATCGGGATTTGGCGACAGAGCAGATCAATGTAGTCGGCCGCGCGAATATGCCGGAATTCATCGTCAAACCGCTGCGTGATGACGACGTCGACGCCGAGCTTCTTGAGTTCCTCGGCGCGCACGTCCGGAGACGTCAGGTAATAGCGGCCGGTGATCCCACGCAGGATGGCCGCCGGATGCGGAAAGAACGTCAGAACGACGGTGATATGTCCGCTGGCGCGGGCGCGGGCGACCAGCTCGCGGATGAGGTGTTGATGCCCAGCATGAACGCCGTCAAACACACCGATCGTAACCTGTGCTGGCTGAGAGAGACGGATCGCTTGCAGCGAGTCCACATGCGTCATGTGCGTTACCGTTTCAGGGGGTCACTGGCTTCAGAGTGCAAGAATACTTTGTGCGGATGCCACGCGCTACCCCTCGCCGTGACAATCGCCGCGAGTTCACCGGCATAGATCGCCGCGGCGGTCACGCCATCCGGGATGTCGGCCGGGATCGCCCTGCCATGCGCGAGGTGCGCGGCGTTTTCAGGCGAAAGCGTGACGCGCGGCATATCAGCGAGCGCGTCCAGCGGTGCAATCAGGTAGGGTCGCCAATCCGGCTCGGCCTTCAGCGTTTCAAGCGGCGTCGCGTCCTCCAGCTTGAAGCGGCCGCTTGCGGTGCGCTCAAGGGCGGACAGGTGCGCGCCCGTGCCCAGCAGCCCGCCCAGATCGTGCGCGATGCTGCGAATATACGTCCCGGCGCTGCATGTGACGTCGACCGCGGCGGTCGCTGTCCCGGCCCCATCGTCAACCGTGAAGTCCAGCACGTCGATGCGTTCTATCGTCACGCGCCGTGGCGCCCGGTCAATGGACTGTCCGCTGCGTGCGATGTCGTACAGTTTACGTCCGCCGACCTTGATCGCGCTGTGCATGGGCGGAATCTGATCGATGTCGCCCGTCAGCTGCATTGCCGCGTGTTCGATCTCCGTCCGCGTGAGAGCGTTCGCCGGCACGCGGGCTGTGATCGTGCCGTCTGCGTCGTACGTGTCGGTCTCAATCCCGAACACCATCGCAGCCCGGTACTGCTTCGTATGCGCCATGACGTACTCGCTCAGGCGCGTCGCGCCCCCCACGCATACGACGAGGACGCCCGTCGCCATCGGATCGAGCGTGCCAGCGTGCCCGACTTTCACATCACCCCTGCCCTGCTGGCGAAGCGCCCTGCGAATCACAGCGACGACATCGTGGCTGGTCATGCCCGGCGGTTTGGCGACGTTGAGGAAACCGAACACAGAATTACCGGACGATCAGCTTACCGGCGCGGACGACGTCCTTCAGAAGCGGAAGCACGCGGTTGACCGCGTCATCAAGTGGGCCGTCGATGGTCGCGCCAGACGCCTGCACATGGCCGCCGCCGCCCAGCTTGTATGCGACCTGCGAGACATCGAAGCCGAGTTTGGAGCGCAAGCTCAGTTCGACGCGCCCATCGTGCAGTTCCTTGAACGTCGCCGAGACCATCGCCTCAGAAACGGTGACAAGGAAGCTCGAAAGGCTGAGATCAAGCGCCGGGTCAATACGCAGACGCCGGAACACATCAAACGGGACGAGCGTATAGATCACGCCGTCGTCGAGCGCCAGATGCGTCAGCGCCTCGCGCCATACCAACAGGCTGTCGTAACTACGCGTGTCCAGCGACCGTGATGTGATCTCCGTGAGCGAAGCGCCGTGCTTCATCAGGTCTTGCGCAATTTGCAGCGTCCGCGGGCTTACGTTGCTTGTCCGAAATCCCATCGTGTCGGTGACAAGCCCGGTCAACAGCGACTTGGCGGCGTCCGGGCTGATGGGTATGCCGGACGCGGTCAACATGTCATAGGCGACCTCACTGGCGGAGACCGCCTCCGGCACGACGATCTGGATATCGCCGAATTGGGTATTGGTCGCATGATGATCGAGGTTGATCTCGAACTTACTATGCGCGCGTGCGTACCGCCCGCACTCTCCCGTGCGCTCGACATCACTGCTGTCCGCCGAAATCAGCACGTCCCATTCACCCGTCGAAAGCTCCGCATGAACCTGCTCCCAGCCGGGCAGGAAACGCAGGTATTCGGGGACGCCGCGATCGACGGCGACATCGACCTGCTTGCCCATGCCGCGCAGTGCATGAGCCAGCCCCAACGACGTGCCAATCGCGTCACCGTCGGGCTGAACATGCGTCACGACGACGATCTTCTGTGCGCCCTGAAGTGCCTCAAGTACGCTAGTCAAGTGGCTCCTCCTCGTCGTAGTCGACAGCAGCGATGTCCGCCTCTTCGGAACCCTCCGCATCATGCGGGTCGGCCGGCGGAATCACAAGATCGTGGAAAATGCGCTGAACCCGCTCGCTGCGCTCCAGACCTTCATCCCAAAAGAAGTGGAGCATCGGCGCGCTGCGCACTTGCAAGCGATGGGCGACTTCACGCCGCAGATAGCTGTTGGCGCGCTTCAGTCCGCTCATAACCTCGGCGCGCCTCGTTTCATCACCCAGTGCATTGACGTAGATCTTCGCGTCCGACAGCTCGGTGTCAATCTTGACGTCGGTCACAGTCACGTCATGCAAGCGCGGATCGGCGACTTCACGCAAGAGTAGTAGGCTGAGGATTTCGCGAATCCTCCCCGCGACACGATCCTGCTTGATCGACATGACTAGCTCACTCGCTCCATGATGAAGAACTCAATCATGTCGCCCACTTCAAGGTCATGGAAATTGCTTAAGCCGACGCCGCACTCGAACCCGGCGCGCACTTCGCGTACGTCCTCGTTGAAGCGCTTGAGCGAGCTGACCGACGCTTCCTCGTGGATCACCTTGCCGCCGCGCTTGACACGCGCCTTGGCGCTGCGGCGCGCTTCGCCCTCGCGGATGAAGCTGCCGGCAATCGCGCCGACTTTGCTGATCCTGAAGACCTGCCGAACCTCTGCAACTCCAATCGTCTTCGGCGCGTAGACCGGATCCAGCATCCCCTTCAGCGCCAGTTCGACATCCTCGAACAGCTTGTAGATCACGTCGTAGTGACGGATTTCGACATGATGCGCCTCGGCCGAGCGCCGCGCCGCCGTGTCGACATCGACATTGAAGCCAATCACGATGCCGCCCGACGCGCTGGCGAGCATCACATCATTTTCGGTGATGTTGCCGACATCGGCGTTCAGAATCCGCAGGCGCACGCCATCTGAACTTGCTTTGCCGATTTGGTTCAGCGAGTCCTCGATCGGCTGCAGCGAACCCTGCACATCAACCTTGATGATGAGGTTCAGATCCTTGGCGTCACCGGCGGCGACCTGCGCAAAGACCTGCTCGAGCGTCAGCGTTGCGCGGGCGCCGCTCTGGGCCGCGAGCGTCGTCGCATCATGCCGGCTGTTGATGATGTCACGCGCTGCTTTTTCGTTCTTGGCGTGATCGAACGTCGTGCCCGGAAGCGGCGGCTGGCTCAAGCCGAGCACCTGCACCGGTGTCGACGGGCCGGCCACGTCAATCGGACTGCCATCCTCGCCGAACATCGCTTTGATGCGTCCATACGCATCACCCGCCGTAATGACATCACCACGATGCAGCGTGCCATTCAAGACAAGCACCGTCGCCAGCGTTCCACGACTCTTGTCGACGCGGCTTTCGATCACCACGCCAGATGCCTCGGCCTTTGGATTTGCGACGATGCGCTGCTCATCCGCGGTGAGCAGCACGGCTTCGAGCAGGTCTTCAATACCCTCGCCCTTAAGCGCCGCCACCGGGATAATTAGCGTGGAGCCGCCCCAGTCGTCCGGTTGCAAGCCAACTTCGTCAAGCATCTGCTTCACTCGTTCGACGTTGGCGTTACGTTTGTCGATTTTCGTGATCGCGACGACGACGGGCACGTTTGCAGCCCGCGCGTGGTTGAGCGCCTCACGGGTAGTCGGCATCACACCGTCGTCCGCCGCCACGACCAGAATGGCGATGTCTGCGCCTTGTGCGCCACGCGCGCGCATCTGCGTGAACGCCTCGTGGCCCGGCGTGTCGAGGAACGTAATGACGCGGTCGCCGCGCTTGACCTGATAGGCGCCAATGTGCTGCGTGATGCCGCCTGCCTCGCCCTCAGCAACGCGCGCCTTGCGAATCGCATCGAGAAGGGTCGTTTTGCCGTGGTCGACGTGGCCGAGGATGGTCACAACGGGAGGCCGGGGCTTCAAGTCTTCGGCGCGCTCGTTCTGAATCAGCTTGCTGACGACCTGTGTGCTGTTTTCGACACGGGTGCGTTCGGCTTGTTCCGCTTGCACCGCGCTTTCGGATGACGCCTCGAAGCCGAGTTCTTCGATCACGATTGCAGCCGTGTCGAAGTCAATCTGCTGATTGATCGTCGCCATCACCCCATTGGCGATGAGACGCTTCATGACCTCGATTGGACTGGCCTTGATGAGGTCGGCCAATGCCCGAACGGTAATGTAGTCCGGGACGAGTACTGCTTGCTTTTCCTGTGCCATTGCTTCCTCCACGCGCGGGCATGGCATCAGGAAAACCCTGTTTCCTATGCCCGCATTCGATCCTGATTTATGGCCCGCCCGCGCCGGCCAATCCGCGCGCTCATTGGGCGGGTGAATGACTGCGAATGACA
>JAANMW010000003.1_pt1 | contig 228310 bp, 166 predicted proteins | sample 7279671 | NCBI WGS metagenome assembly JAANMW01 (sample SAMN14094541, study PRJNA606508) | bioreactor metagenome | isolation source: A lab-scale SPAN reactor treating ammonium-rich wastewater day 247 | place: Ireland: Galway | collected 2017-09-19 | reverse complement strand
CTTCGACATGCCCAAGCGCAAGGTCGGCGGCTTCACCATCCAGCCCGACGGCAAGCTGCTGCTGTTCATGGACCGCGGAACCATCGCCACCTGGGACGGCAAGACGCTCACGCCCATTGTCGAGGAAATCGAGCGTGAGCGCGAGAGCCGGTTCAACGACGTCATCGCCGACCCCGAGGGACGCGTCTTCTGCGGCACCATGTCATCGAGCGCAGGCAAGGGCGTGCTCTATCGCCTCGAGCACGATGCCTCATACACCATCGTCGCGGAGGACGTCGGCTGCTCCAACGGTATGGGCTTCACCCTTGATCTCACCCGCATGTACTACACCGACTCCTGGCCGCGCGAGATCTATGTCTATGACTATGACCGTGCGAGCGGCAAGATCAGCAACCGCAAGATACTTGTCAGCCGCCCCGACGCGAAGGACACCTGCGACGGCATGACGGTGGATGCCGACGGCAATCTCTGGTCGGCTTGGTGGGGCGCGGGTTTTGTTCGTCAGTTCACGCCCGAGGGCACGCAGCTTCAGGAAATCAAGCTTCCCGCCTCGCGGATTTCGAGTTGCACGTTCGGCGGTCCCAACCTTGACGAGCTCTATCTGACCACGGCCGTGGCTGACAAGAAAGTCGAGAACGATGGAGCCCTGCTGCGCATCCGCGGCCTGGGCGTGAAAGGTCGGCCGGAGTTCCGCTCCAGAATCAGCGTGTAAACCGCCTCAATCCGCGACCTGCCCCAGAACCCCAAGCCGGCCCCTTCAGGGGCCGGATCAACCGCCACCCACCCATGGACTCCCCATCTCAAGTCCTCGTCAACTTCGAACCGGTCCTCGGCGAAAGCCCGGTGTGGCATCCCGATGAGGGCCGGCTTTACTGGGTCGACATCGACAATCCACGCATCTTCTGGTTCCATCCAGCCACGGGCGAGGCGGCTTGCTGTTTCACGCACCCGGATCACGGGCAGCGCCTGGGCGCGATGCTTCTGCAGGCGGACGGCTCGCTGCTGCTGCTCATGAAGCACGGCGCCATCGGCATTTATCACGACAGGCAATTCCGAGTCCTGCGGGACCATATGCCCGGAGTCGAAGGCATCCGCTTCAACGACGCGATCGCTGATCCACATGGCCGGGTCTTCTCCGGAACCCATCCCGGCCGCAAGGCCGGGGCTGGCGTGCTGTATCGCATCGATCCCGACCTGACGGTCACGCCGCTGGTCGGGTGCATCGACGCGTCCAACGGCCTGGCGTTCAGCATCGACAACCGCGGCCTCTTCTTCGTCGATTCCTACGCCCATCGCATCTACCTGTTCGACTACAACGCGACCGATGGCTCGCTCCACAATCAGCGGCTGTTCTATGACCAGACGCTCGACGACAGCGCCCCGCCCGCCGGCCACCCCGACGGCATCACCACCGACACCGACGGCCGCCTCTGGTGTGCGTTCTCCCGAGGCGGCCTTGTCCGCTGCTTCGACCCCGAGATGCCCGCGACGCCGGGCCGTGCTCGCACGCTTGCCGATTTCCCGGTCTCCGCGCCCAACTCCACCAGCCTCGCCTTCGGCGGGCCTGACCTCACCGACCTCTATATCACCTCAGCCGTCAAGACCAGGCCGCTGGGTCACAATGGGGCGCTGCTGCGCTTTCGTCCGGCGCCGCTGCACGCCCAAGGCCGACCGGAGTTTCGCGGCCGCGTGGGGTTGTGAAACGGGAGCGATCCGCACCTTCGCGCGGCACAGATGAGGCTTCGGCCGCCTGCCACCGGATCCACTCCCGCACCCACCTACGCCATGGCGAAACCGGCGTCGACGACGAGCGTCTGCCGTGTGATCGGCTTGCTGACATCGCTGGCCAGGAAGACATAGCTGGGCGCCAGGTCTTCGGGCTTCAGGTACATGGGCAGAATCTGCTCCTCGTTGAAGAGCTTCTTCTGTCGCTCGGGTGTGATCATTTCCTTGAGTTGCCGCTCGGTCATCACCCAGCCGGGGGCGATCGCGTTCACACGAATCATGTCCTTGCCCACCTCGCGAGCCAGGGCGCGCACGTAACCGATGATCGCGCCCTTGGTCGCGTTGTAGGCCGCCAGCTCGCCGAAGCCGATCCAGAACTGGTGGCTGGTGGTCATGATGATCGACCCACCGCCCTTGCGACGCATGCCGGGGATGAACTTGCGGCAGGTCAGGAAGTAGTGGCGGATATTCAGGTCGAAGAGGTAGTCCCACTCCTTGACCGTCATCTTCGTGGTGTCGTAGCGCGGATCCCAGCCGGCATTGTTGATGAGTACATCGACGTCGCCGTGCTCCGCCTCGACCTGGTCGAGCACCTTCACCACGTCGTCGGCGTCGGCCAGATCGCACTTGTAGAAGTGCATCGTTCCCGGCATGCCGGCACACAGTTTGCGCGTCTGCTCGGCGTGTTCGGCGCTGCGGCCCAGGGTGGTGACCTTGCAGCCCTGCTCGATAAAGGCGGGTGTCACGCCGGCGCCGATGCCGCCCGTGCCGCCGGTAATCAGGACATGCTTGCCCTTGAGGTCGGGATAGATCGCGCTGGTTGGCATGAATCTCTCGCTTTACAGATGGCTGGCCTGGCCTAAGGAGGTGGCTTACTTCGGCGGATAGATTTTCAGTTCGCTCGTCTCGGTCCAGGGCAGGTCCGGCGGGGTGCCATGGTTGCGGACCAGCTCGATGCGGATGTACTTGGCCTTCACGGGCTTGTCGAGTTTGAAATCGGCCCAGTACTCCTTCTTCTCCATCGCACACTTGAGGATGTGCGTCCATTTCACCTGGTTGAGATCGGCCTTCTCGTCGCCGAGCCGGCGGCAAGCGTCGTCGTCGCTGACGTAGAAGTTGATCTCGCTGGCCAGCTCTTCGAGGATCGACTCGTATTCGCCGACGTTGTGGAACATTCTGATGCGGCCGATCTCCTGCGTTTCACCGAAGAAGTCGAGCACGCAGTTGGCCGGCCCCATGGTGTTGGCGCCCCAAGTGCCGCCGTGGCGTTCGATGTCGTCGTCGATCAGGTTGCAGACCCAGTAAAGCGGATTGGACTCGGTGGTGCTTGCCCAGTGAATGCGCGTGTAGTACGAGCCGTCACGTCGAATACCGTATTGAGCCATGTGTTCAGATCTCCATACGCAAGAGTGCGGATCCCCGGTCGCCCGCCTGACGCGGCCGGCGCCGGACGTCTGAGGGTTACCCCAATTTCGATTCAATCTCGTCGACCGTGAGCGCCTGGCCGATCATGGGGGCGATCACGTTCTCCACATAGGCCTGGTGGGCCGGGTCGGCGGCGGCGGTGGCGTCTCTGGCGATGGTCACGGCGAACCCGCGGTCGTAGGCCGATCGGGCCGTGCCTTCGACGCACACATTGGTCAGATAGCCGCAGACGATGACATGCCGAATGCCGCGATCGCGCAGCACCTGTTCAAGCTGCGTGTGCTCGAAGGCTGAGATCGCGCATTTGCCCTGAATGCGCACATCGCCGAACTCGTCCTTGATGCGCATTTCCTCGATCAGGTCCGCGCCCCATGTGCCGAGTTTGAAGGCGCCCTGCTGATGCAGATTTTTGACCAGACCGCTGACGCCGTGGCGCTCAATGAAATCGGCCTGGCTGATGAACGGCACCTGCACGCAGAGAATGCCTTTCTTACGGGCAACTTCCATCAGCTTGATGCAGTGCGGCAACGTGTGCTGGCGGACCATTTCGTCACGGACGAGATTGAAACACTGTCCGCCGGGACGGACGAACTCATTTTGAAACTCGATGAATAGAATCGCGGTGGTCTTGGGATTCATGTCTGCCATCCGTCATGAACGATGGAAGGTCACCGCGCCCGATCACGGATTACCCATCGTGTGATACACGGTTTTGATCTGGGTGAAGAAGTCGATCCCGCCCCGCCCCATTTCCCGATCGCCGCTGCTGGAGGCCTTCGATCCGCCGAAAGGCACATGCACCTGGGCGCCGGCCGTGGGATTGTTCACGTGCACCAGCCCAACTTCGATGCGGCTGACGAACGCCCAGGCCGTGGCCATATCCCGGGTGCAGATGCCGGCCGACAGGCCGAATGCCACGTCATTGCATAAATCGATCGCCTCATCAAGACCGCCGCAGCGCAGCACCGCCAGCACCGGCCCGAAGATTTCCTCCTGGGCGATGCGCATGGAGTTGACCACGTTGGTGAAGACGGTCGGCTCGATGTAGAAACCTTTGGCATACTCGCCGTGGGTCAGATGCCGGCCGCCTGCGGCGAGCGTGGCCTTGTCTTCATCGCGGCCGATGCGGATGTACTCGAGGATCGTCGCAAGCTGGCTTTCGTCGACCACCGGCCCGATGTCGGTGCTTTCCTCCAGCGGGTTGCCGACCTTCAGCGACCGCACCGCATCGAGCAGTCTGGCGGTAAAGGGCAGGAGCACAGCGTCATGCACGACGACGCGGCTGGTGGCGGTGCACTTCTGGCCGGTGGAAAGCATGGCCCCGGCGACAGCGATGCGCACTGCCGCGTCGAGGTCGGCGTCGGGCATCACCACCAGCGGGTTCTTGCCGCCCATCTCCAACCCGATACGTCGCTGCGGGCCGCCGGCGGTTTTGAAGATGTGGTTGCCCACGCCGCATGAGCCGGTGAACGAGATCGCTTTGACACGTGGGTCGAGCGTCAGCGCGTCACCGAGGCTGCGCCCCCCGCCCATCACGACGTTCAGCACGCCCGCGGGCAGGCCGGCCTCTTGTAGACACTGGGCAACGATGTGACTTGAAGCCGGCGCGGGGTTGGCGGGCTTGAGGACCACCGTGTTGCCCGTGACCAGGGCCGGGGCCATTTTCCATACGGGAATGGCCGACGGGAAATTCCACGGCGTGATGAGCGTGACCACCCCCAGCGGCACGGGCATCGTGTAAATGATCTCGTTGGGCGCGTCGGAGGCGACCAGCTCGCCCGCCAGCCGCCAGCCCCAGCCAGCGTAATATCGCAACAGATCAACGCTGCGCGTGACCTCACCCCGCGCTTCGCGCAGCGATTTGCCCATTTCGCGTGCGAGCAGCTGCGTCGCGTCGTCAAGCCGGCTGTTGAGAATCTCCGACGCCCGCAGAAGTATGGCCCCGCGCTTCTGAGGCGGCAGCGCCGACCACGCAGGCAGCGCCTTGGAGGCCGCATCGATGGCGCGCTTCACGTCGGCCGGCTCGGAATCGGGCGTCTGGCAGATCACCTGCCCGCGATCCGCCGGGCTGACGTTCGCGCGGCGCTTGCCCGAGGAAGCCTCGCACCATTGGCCATTGATCAGGTTGGCACGAAAATCCACGGCGACAAGCCCCTTAGGGTCGATCCAAAAGCAGGTCAGACTGCATGCGCCCCGACGCGGCGCGGCATGACAGCCGGGGCGGTCAATATAGCCGCCGGGCCCGGGACAGGGCAAAAAGGCCGCTTCACACCGCCAGCCGACAGTCCTGCGTCTGATGGCAAAGTCCGCCTGGATCGTTACCTTGGCGCGCCGTCGGTGCAACCTCGTCATCCTGCACAATGCGCAACACATTCCCGGAGACGCCCGCCATGTTCGACGCCACCGGCCTGAACCTCGGCCTCGGCTCGCTGCCCCTCCTGTCCAAAGCCCAGACCCGCAGCATCAGCGCGGAGAACCCCGACGGCGCCAAGGGCGGCGGCGCGAAGGCTGACCCCAATGGCAAGGGCGCGGCCCGCGAGCTGGGCAAGGGATGGAAGGTCCGTCCTTGCATCAGCCTCGAACCGGGCAGCACGACGACGCTGGCCGACATCAAGGGCCCGGGCATCATCCAGCACATCTGGATCACCGTGGATCCCAAGAGCTGGACCGACATCGTCATCCGCTTCTATTGGGATAGTGAAAAAACTCCCTCGATCGAAGCGCCGCTGGGCGAGTTCTTCGCCTCCGGCCACAACCTCCGCACCAAAATCGTCAGCATTCCCGTGGCGGTGAACCCGGCGGGCGGCTTCAACTGCTACTGGCCGATGCCCTTCCGCAAGCATTGCCGCATCGAAGTGCAGTTCGACGGCCACGAGGCCCAGGGCGGGTTCTTCTATCAGATCAGCTACGCCCTCACCGAAGTACCCGCTGAGGTCGGCTACTTCCACGCCCAGTACCGCCGCTCGATGACCACGCGCGAATACCCTGAGCACGTGCTGGTCGACGGCATCAAAGGCCAGGGGCATTACGTCGGCACCTACATCGCCTGGAGCCAGTTTTCCGACGGTTGGTGGGGCGAGGGTGAGATCAAGTTCTATATGGATGGCGACAAGCAGAACCCCACCCTCTGCGGCACGGGCACCGAGGACTACTTCGGCGGTGCCTGGTGCTTCGGTGATACCTACAGCGGACCGTTCCTGGGCTACCCTCTGCACTTCAAACAGGAAGGCTGCGTGCCGAAGCATGGCTTGTACCGCTGGCACGTGCTTGACCCGATCCGATTCGAAAAGGATCTGAAAGTCACCATCCAAGCTCTTGGCTGGTGGGCTGGCGGCGCGTATGAGCCGCTCACGGATGACCTGGCGTCGGTCGTCTACTGGTACCAGGCCGAGCCGCACGCGAAGTTCCCCTCGCTCCCCAACCGCCGCGGCCGCATGAAGCGGTGACCGCGCCCCCGGTCGTTTCACGCAACCGCCTGACGCCCCGAGGACGATGACATGGACGCCAGCAAGTCATTTTTCGCCGCCACGGGCTTCTCCAACTCAACGGAGGTCACGGTCGCGGCCGCCGCGGCAACCGAAGCCATGATGGTGAAGTTCAGGGCCGCGAAGAAGACGCCCAAGGCGGTCCTCTTCATCGAGCGCGTCAAAGACTTCGTCATCCCGCACGATCAGCCGGACAAGTTTCACATGGCCGACGCCATCGGCCGGACCATCAAGGATCACGCGGGCGGGGCGAAGGTTTATGGCACCGGCGGCGCGGGCGTGTATGGCATCACATGGGGCCGCGATCTGAAGGACGGCGATTCGTCGTTCATGGTCATGGGGCTCACGGGGTCGGACCTGGAAGTCGACGGTTATGCTGACGCCGGCTACTTCCACGCATCGGCCCCAGGCGACAACACGCTGCGCCTGGCCCGCGAAGGCCACCCCCTGGGCTGGGAAACCATCTACCGCGAGAAGATCCAGCGTCAGACCTGCCGCCTGCACGGCCAGTACACGGGCCGCCTGCTGCCGCCCGTGCTGCCCAAGCCGGGCTTCATCGTCCTCATGGGCGCGCTGCACAACGATTACCACGTCACTTACGTCGAGGGCATGAAGCAGGACTTCGCGCCCAAAACCTCGATGATCGCCGGTGTCGGGCACATGACTGACTACATCTACTGCGACGGCTTTGAGATGCACGACCGCACCGGCGCTGCCGGGCCAACCGTCAACGGCCGTCTGGCGGTAACGATCTGCGGCAGCGACTTTGACTTTGCCGTCTTCGGCGGCGAGTGCGTCAACAAATCGGACGCGGCGAGCATCGACCGACACACCGCCGACGTCGCCGGCCGATTAATTGAACGACTCGGCGGCCCGCCGCAGGCGATGATCGCGTTCTCCTGCGTGACGCGGCTGCGGGACTCCAAGGTGATGGATCCGGCCATGCTGACCGCGGGCATGATCCGCCACTTCTTCAGAGGCGACGAAAAGGGCGAACTGTTCGGCTGCTTCTGCGGCGGTGAAGCGGCCCTGGTGCCCGACGTCGGCTTCACCGCCGGCGGCGACCGGCTCGTGGCGGTGGGCATGCGGGCGCAATAGAACACGCGAAAGGTGCGACATGAGCGAACGGGAAACTTTTCGTATCGCTTACCTCGGCGGCGGATCGCGCTTTGTCGTGACGCTGCTGCACGGGCTGGCTGACTGCGCCGACGCTGTCCGCGATCTGAGCCGGCCCATCGAGCTGCGCCTGCTGGACCTGGACGTGAAGCGGGCCCAGGAGATGGCCCGCTATGCGGCCATCGTCGCCAACACGACGGGGCTGCCCATCACGGCGATCGCCACCGATGACAACATTCACGCCATCGACGGCGCGCACTGGGTGCTCTACTCGATCGGCATCCGCCAGCAGACGGGGCGTCTATTCGGGCAGCTTATCGAAGGCTACAGTCAAGTTCAGCACGAGACCGGCCTGTGGACGGCCGCGGACGGCGCGGTCAACTGGCCGATCGTCTCGCGCTTCGCCGCGCTGGCCAAACAACACGCCGCTCCCGACGCCACATTCACCTGTCTGGTCAATCCCACCGACACACTGCCGCCCGCCATCGCCGACGCCTTCGGCCTCAAGTCGCACGGCATCTGCGTCGAGGTGCCCAATCTGCGATATTTTCTGAGCTACTACTTTCAGGTGCCGTGGGACAGGGTCCAACTGCAATTCATCGGCGGCAACCACAACGGTTGGGTGACGCGCTGCACTCTCGACGGGCGCGACGGCGTGACGGCCATGCTGGAGGTCATCGACGATTTGCCGCGGCGGCGCGACTGGCACTTCGGCCACGAATGGTTCCTGACCGTGATTCGACGTCTGGGCTGGATGCCGAGTCAGAACTTCCACGCCTGGCCGTTCATCGCCCCCGACTGGGAAGAACTGGCCACCGATCGGGAGGACTGGGCCCGGCGCATGCTGCCGACCGGGCAAACGCGTCGCGACCTCGACGAGGACCATCTTCAGGGGGCCCTGGCCAGTGGACAGATGCTGCCGCGCTTCGACTCGATGAAACATCCTTACGGCATGCCGCCTTTCATGTACGCCAACGTCGGTCCGTCGCTGGCGGGACTGGTCATCGGCCTGGCGGGCGGCGACTGCGGGCCGGTGACCGGGCCGATCAGCCTGCAATGCGAGAACGGTTCAGCCAACCCCTGCCAGCCGGCCGACGCGTGGGTCGAAGCGCCGACCCGGGTCCGCGGCGGCCGCCTGGAGCCGCAGACCGTGCCCCAGCCGCCCGACTGGCTTTTCGCCCGCAACCGCATGATCGCCGCGCAGCGCCGCCTCATCGCCCGCTGGCTGGCGACCGGCGACGTCACGCCGCTGACCCAGGCGCTCTACATGTCGCCCAGCGAGGCTCACTACCCGGTGCTGGAGCGGGCTCTCCGCGACCTGCCGCGTGTGGCCCATCCCGACCGCTGATGGCCGCGGTTCGCGCAACGAAAACGCCCGTCTTTGCAGACGGGCGTCCGTGCGTAAGCCATACACCGGGGAGGGCTCGAACCCCCAACCTCCTGGTCCGTAGCCAGGTGCTCTATCCAATTGAGCTACCGGTGCACCGGTCAGAGCCGAGCATTGTAAGCCGGCGGCGGAGGGTTTCAACCTGCCCCGTCGCAGCGCCGTCCGACGGCTTCAGGTCGTCGCCGCGACGGGAGCCTTGGCACAGGCTTCGACCAGGTGGTAGGTGAACGCGTCGGCGATCGCCTGCCATGAAGCGTCGACGATATTCTCATTGACGCCCACCGTGGCGAAATACCGACCAACGTCGCCGCGCGCCGGTGCCGGGCCATTGTCAGCCACCACAAATTGACAGATCACACGCACCGTCGCTGCCGTTTCAGCCCGAGGGTTGACCACCCGCACCTTGTAATCCCGCAGATGGACATGGTCGATCTGCGGATAGTGCGACCGCAGGCACCTGCGCAGAGCGGCGACGAGAGCATCGACCGGACCGTCGCCCTCCGCCACTCGGTGCTCCACCTGTCCATCCACACGTAGCTTCACGATAGCCTCCGTCGAGGAATCCTGCTGATCCTGCTTGAAGATCACGCAGCGGTAATGGTCCAGATCCCAGAAGCGAGGCAACGTGCCCAGCGCCTCGTGCAGCAGCAGTTCGAAGCTGGCCGTCGCCGCCTCAAACTGGTAGCCCTGATTCTCGAGATCCTGCACGCGCCCCAGCACCTTGCGCTGAAGCTCCTTGTCTTCGAGCACCTTGAACTTGCGTCCGAGCGTGGCGGCGATATTGCTTGCACCGGACAACTCGCTGACGAGGATCCGTCGTTCGTTGCCGACCGCCTCCGGATTCACGTGCTCGTAGCTGTGGGCCACGCGTTGCACGGCATGCACGTGCATGCCGCCCTTGTGAGCGAAGGCCGACGAACCGACAAAGGGCTGGTTGGCCGCCAGCCCCATGTTGGCCAGTTCATACACGAACCGGCTGGTCTCGGTCAGGTGCTGCATCGAATCGCCATTCAAGCAGTCGAGATTCATCTTCAGGCGCAGGTTGGCCGCGACCGTCGTCAGGTCCACATTGCCGCATCGCTCGCCGATGCCGTTGATCGTGCCCTGCACCTGGACCACGCCAGCGTCCACAGCCGCCAGCGCGTTGGCCACCGCCAGCCCGCTGTCGTTGTGCGGATGGATACCTAGCCTCACGTCGCCGCCCAGGGCGGCACGCAACTCGCCGACCACCCGTGTGATCCAGCCCGGCAGCGAGCCGCCGTTGGTGTCGCAGAGCACCAGCCGCGTGGCCCCGCCCTCCACGGCCGCCTTCAGCGTCGCGAGGGCGTACGCGGGGTTGGCCCGGTAGCCGTCGAACAGGTGTTCGGCGTCATAGAAGACTTCGCGTCCGGCAGCGCGACAGAACGCCACGGACTCACGAATCATCGCCACGTTCTCGTCGCGGCTGACGCGCAGCACCTCGTCAACGTGCAGATCCCAGCTCTTGCCGACGATGGTGACGATTGGCGACTGGGCGGCGATCAGTGCCCGCATGCCCGGGTCGTCGGCCGCACTCACGCCGCGCCGCCGCGTCATGCCGAAGGCGCAGACTTTCGCCCGCCGCAACGCGAGCTTGCGCACCTCATGGAAGAACGCTTCGTCCTTGGGGTTGGACAGCGGATAGCCGCCCTCGATGTAATCCACACCAAGGGCATCCAGTTGCTGCACAATTTTGAGCTTATCCACAAGGCTGAAGGCGACGCCTTCACCCTGCGTGCCGTCGCGCAAGGTGGTGTCGTAGATCTCGATGCGGCGACCTGCCGGGCGTCGGGCTTGGGAGTCGTCTGGATGCTCGAGGGCGTCAGGGCTCATCGTGGGCCTCTTTCTCAACTGGGCCGAATCATCGGGGCAATTGGCATGGCGGGCAAACACGTCCGCAAGACACAAAAAAACCCCGCCGATCGGCAGGGTTGTGGGTCGTCGTAAAGCGAACGATCGCCGTCCCTACCGTCGGAAGGTCTGCGCAATTCGAATCCTGGCGATGCTGGGGGCGGCGGTGGGTCGCATGTCGGTCTCGCTGGTCTACCTCGGTCGACGGCGGCTGGAAGGCCGTCCGGGCTAATGCAGGTCTTCAAGTGTATCGACCATCCCGCTGGACGCAATGTGAAATCGACACGCAAGGCCCACGAGTGCGTCGACGGCCTTCGGATGGTTGCATCCTCCGGCTGAAGGCGTCAGAATCTGGGCCGCCGCGGCAGTGCTTTTCTTCAACTTCCGCTGCGCGAAGGACTTAAATCAGTCCTTTTTGTCTCAAGTCTTCCCCGGGCCCAGGCATCGCGCTTAGGCCGCTGGTTTTTAGTCGCGAGGGGCGTATGCCGACACCGACCGATACGTCGTGGAACATCCGCAAACTCAACCGGGCATTCGCCGCCGCCGCCATCCTGCTGCTGCTGGCCGTGCTGGCGCTGGTGCTGGTGGACCACGCCAGGCCTTGGCGCACTTACCAGAGGGAAGGACGCGTCTGGGATGTGGCCCTGGTGCGTGACGCGGCCGATGCCGCCGCCGAAGCCGCCCAACGCGCCGGCCTGGCGCGGTTGCAGCGCGAGTTGACCGACCTGCGTGCCCAGGTGGATCGCTCCACCGTCGCCGCCTTGCAGGACGAACTGGCCTCGCTGGAGGCCGACGCCCAGAAGCTTCGCCTTCCCACGGCCGCGGTGAAGGGCGAGCTTGGCCCGTTGACCCAGCAGATCGAGCGAGCCTCGCTCACGCATGGCCCGGCATCCGAACAGGTCCGCATTTTGCGCGCGGAGTTGACCCGCAAACAGCGCGACTATGACCAGAAAGCCACGCGCCTGGCCTCGCTCGAGGCTCAGATCAGCGAACGCCAGGCCGCCATGGCGGCGGCCCAGGAAGCAGCTTTGCATCTGCAGCGTCGCATCGATGAACTCACACGCCAGGAAACGGGCTTGCAGGACAGACTCGCGGCTCTGCGGCCACGAGGCGTCATGCCGCGGGTGGCCGACGTGGTACGCAACGCCCCGCTGCTCGACTGGCTCAACCCCAGCGAAAAAGTGCAGCAGGTCGTCGTCCCCGGGGTGCGCACCGACCTCAATTTTGTCACCACGGAAACAATCGACCGCTGCCAGACATGCCATGTGAACATCGATGACGCGGCCTATGAGCCCAGCAACCTGCTGCTGTTCATTGAACGTCAGATCGCCCAGCTTGAAGGGCAGGATCTGCGCGACGTGGCCCATCCCGTGGTGATGCTGGACTTCTGGGAACGGACGATCGATCAACTGGGCCTCACCAAGCGTCGGAACGAGGCGCGCGGCTCCCTGCTGGAATCGCTCAATCGCATGCGTCGGCGGGCGGCGATGGCCGAACTCGCCGACGAACCGGGCCTGTCGGCCGCGTTGGCCGACATCGCCACCCATCAGGCCGCTGTGCCCCTGGGCGACGGCACAGCCATCACGCGTCAGCAGTGGGTCGAGCCCATCACATGGCACCTGCGCGACTTACGAAACATTGTGCAGAGCGCTCTGGGCGAGGACGACTTCAAGCTCCTGGTCGATCAGTACCGTTTCGCCGCCGTCGATCGCTACAACACCCTGCGCGGCGACCGCGACCTGCCGCAGCTCAGCGCCAACCCGGTCTTGTTGGGCCACCCGCGCATGGAGCTGTATGTCGATCCCGATTCGAAGCACGCGATCAGCTCAATGGGCTGCACCGTGTGCCACGAAGGGGCCGGCCAGGAGACTCTGTTCGAGCACACCGCGCACACCCCGCGGGAAATCTGGGTCGACGCCGTCAGCGGTACACCGGTTCCGCAGCCGCTGATCTCCCAGGTGGGCGGTTCCTCGCAGTTGCGGCGCATGCTCGCCAGACCGACCCCAGACGCCAATTCCGAAGCTTCGGAGGCGGCCAGCCAGGAAATGCCGCACGGCTCCGAGCACAGCCGGACCGCCGTCTATTCCCAACACGATGTCAATCTCAACGGCGGCGACGGTGAACCCTTCGCGCCGCGCCACCAGCCGCATGGCGATGCGGCGATCTACCAGCCCCCGACCGCCGATCGGCCACGCCTCGCCATACGGCAGTCCGACTACTGGGCGAAAACGTACGGTTGGCACCCGATCCATTACATGCACTGGGAAAAACCCATGCATGCGATGGAATACATCGAGTCGAGCTGCAACAAGTGTCACACCGAGATCTTCGACCTCCAGCAGGACGCGCCGCGTCTTTTTGAAGGCCGCCAACTCTTCGCGCAGGTCGGCTGCGTTAACTGCCACGCCGTGAGCAGCCTCGATGACGATCTGGACATCCGCAAGATCGGGCCCAGCCTCGTTCATCTTTCCGACAAGCTGTCGCAGGAGATGATTGCCAGTTGGATCTGGTCGCCCAAGGGTTTTCGACCGCTGGCGCGCATGCCGCACTACTTCATGCTCGAGAACAACTCGTCGCCTACCGACCTGCTGCGCACGCGCACCGAGGTTGCGGCGATGACGCATTACCTGCTCACCACCCCGCCGGCGCCGTCGGCCCCGGCCTATGAACCCGAGCCTGTCCCCGCGTCCCTAGCCGATGCCGGTGATGCACGACGCGGCCGCGCCCTGTTCAACAGCGTAGGGTGCCTGGCGTGTCACACGAATATGGCCGAGCATGGCCGGGAGTTGATCGTCGACGACCTGGTCGAGCGCGAAGGTCTGGACCAGACCGCCGCCGCCCGGCGTTACGAAGGCATGTCCTTCAATCAGCGACAGTGGTACGCCCTCGAACATCTGGCGGACAAGATCGACCAGACCGGTCCCGAGCTGTCAGCCGTGGGAACCAAGCTGCGGACCGGCCGCACCGAAGCCCAGGCCCGCGTGTGGCTTTACGACTGGCTGCGCAACCCCCGGCACTACGCCGTCGACACGATCATGCCCGACCTTCGCCTCACCGAAGCCGAGGCGGTCGATCTATCCGCCTACCTGCTCTCGCTGCAACGTGAGGACTGGCGTCCAGGCGACTTCACCCTCAGCCACGACGGCGAACGGATGCTCGAAGAGCTGATCGTCACCCTTCAATCCGGCCGCACCACGCCGCAACTGGCGCGCGAGGAAATTGCCGACTGGCCGACCGACCAGCGTCTGACCTTCCTGGGCCAGAAGATGATCGCTCACTATGGATGCAGCGGTTGCCACACCATCAATGGTTTCGAACAAGCCGTGTCGGCCTGCACCAACCTGGACGACTGGGGCATCAAAGATCCGCACAAGCTCGACTTCGGCTACTTCGACCACGCCTTTGACCCGCAGCGACGGCAGCCGCTTTCGGTCTGGAAGGTGGGGCATGAAGGATTGGACGCCGGGGCGCCTCAGATCGGCCAGATGATCTACGACGTTGAGACCGCCAGCGACGCAACGCACAAGGTGCTGCTGGCATGGGAACACATGGACCTGGAGCGACGGCCGTTCCTGTATCACAAGCTGCACAACCCCCGCGTCTACGACCGCGGTCGCTTCCCGCAGCTGGCGGCCGACGATGATCCCGTCGGTGAAACCCAGACGTCCATCGACGTGGGCCGGCCGTATGACAAACTCAAGATGCCCAAGTTCTTCCTCACCGACCAGCAGGTGCGGGCCTTGGTGACGTATGTCACGGCCATCCGGCCACCTTTGGTCGATGAGAGTCTGATGGTGCGCGATGAGTCGACGCTGCGCATCGCCCGCGGCCGGCAGATCGCCACGCTCTACAACTGCTACGGTTGCCACAACATTGAAGGCAACAGCGTCCACATTCAACAGTTCTACGATGTGACCAACCCCGACGGCACATACAACTACGACCAGTTGAACACCGCGCCGCCGCGTCTGGTCGGCCAAGCCGCCAAGACCCAGCCCCAGTGGTTGACGCACTTTCTCAACAACGTACACCCCATACGACCCTGGCTGCAGGTGCGCATGCCAAGCTTTGCCTTCAAAGACGGCCATGAGGTGAAGCTGGCCGAGTATTTCGCCGGCTGGAGCCGTCGCGAGGCCCAAACACTGCGCGACGCCCTGGCCGTCGTCGACCAGACCATCCGCCAGGCGCCGGACAGCGACTGGTTTGAACGCGAGGCGATCGCCGCGGCTCTGACGACGCTGCATGACTTCGCCCTGCGTTTCGATTTGGCCAAGTCATGGGAGTTCTCGCCACGCCGCACGGATCGCGCGCAGCGTCGCGCGACATGGGAGCGCGTGGTGCGCGACGCCCGCTTCCTGGCCTCCCTCTACGACGCCCAGTATCCCTTCCCTTATGCGCCGACCATCGACCTGACGCCCGAACAGTTCGCCCGCGGCCAGGCCCTGTTTGGCGAGCTGCGATGCATCCAGTGCCACGTACTCGGTGACGAGCGGACACTCATCGACCTGTGGAAGCTGGACCACCCCGAAGCTGACGTCGCGCAGAGCGGCGCGGATGACGGCGACGGATACGACGATCTCTACGGGGATGACCCTTATGCCGATAGCCCGCACGACGACGCGGCCGCGCAGGACGATCCCCACGGTGAAAGCGAAGACAACTATGGCGAAGATGCCGCCTACGACGACGACGCAACCGACAGCGCGGGAACTCAGCCACGAAGCGTCGATGAACTGGGCATCATGGTCTACCGCCACAGTGCGCCGAATCTGAACCTGGTCGCTCGACGTCTGCAGTGGAACTGGGTCGATGCCTGGTTGCAGGAGCCGGCCACGATCCAGCCGGGCACGGCGATGCCCCAGTGGTTCCCCGGCGGCCACTCGGCTTTCGCCAACTATCCCGAGTCCTACCGCCGCCAAGTGGACGCGATGTATGGCAGTGAAGGCGCCGACCAGCGTAAAGTGCTTATGGGCTTCCTCTGGGCGGCAGGCAACCGCAACTACACCCCCGGCGCCGAGCGCCTGCATGGTGTGGCGAAGACCACCATTGAACTGACCCCGCTCGTGCAGCCCGCGTCGATATCCGCAACGCGCGGCGCCGACGCGGATGGCGCGCCGGCATCCGACGAGCAGGCCGCTTCGTCGACGCCCGCAGCTGACAAAGCCAGCGATCCCAATGACGCCGTATCACCCCCGTCGAGCAGTGCTGACGCTCCCCTTACCGAGCCACGCGCCAGCGGGCCCCTGCAAGAGCAGCCGACCACTCCATATGAGGGTGAACCCACCCACGGACAGCGGACACGTGTCGTCGGGCGTGTGCTCTTCAGCGCGCCGCCGCCGGTCCGTCGACCCGTCCGCATGGAGGCCGACGCATACTGCGTTCAGCAGCACCAGGATCTGCCCCGTTCTGAGGCGATGGTGGTCGGGGCGGGCGGCGAAGTGGCCAACGTACTGGTGCACATTGTTGAGGGCCTGCCCGAGCAGCGGTGGCCCACGCCGGGAAACGTCGCAGAAATCGACCAGATCGGCTGCATGTACGTGCCCCACGTCCTCGCGATGCAGACCGATCAGCCGCTGCGCATTGTCACCAGTGACAACACCCTCCATAACGTGAAGATGAGCAGCAGCCGCAACGGCGCGTTCAACGAAAGCATGCCGGTCAAGGGTATGGAGCTGCGCAAGACGCTCAGTTCACCGGAGCTGGGCATCGGGCTCAAGTGCGACGTGCATCCGTGGATGGGGGCCTATCTGCACGTGCTGCCCCACCCCTTCTTCGCGGTCACCGACGCGGCCGGGCGGTACGAGATCCACGGCTTGCCGCCCGGTGATTACGTGATCGAAGCGTGGCACGAGAGCGGGCGCGTCCCACCCCAGCGTCAGCGCCTATCGATCGCGCCCGAGACGTCGCACCGCCTGGATATGACGCTTACGCCGCAATGAGCGCCGTGGACCGATAGACAACGGCCAGCGAGGGCAGCCCGCCGACTCTCGCCGCTTAACATAGTGTTTTATCTTCAGTCATACCCATCTTCCGACATATTGGTATCGTTGCAACTACCTTTGTGTCTTGTTCTTTGGACGCTACAATCCTCGGATCGTCGCGGTTGCTGGCTCGGCCTTCGAGCCATTGGCATGCCCAACGGCCCTCTGTTCTATGGGACGGCTTTCGCTATGGCCGCCTCGGCAAAGTCGTATGCTGCAGCCGCTGCCGCGATGATCTGCGATCGAGTCTCCGCCATATTGAAAGGGAATTACACAGATGTTCGACACATGGACGACGGGTACGACTCCGTGGGGTACTTCCGCCATTCGCCGGATGCTGATCGCCGGACTGGTGCTCAGCATGGGACTGGCTGGTTCAACGTTTGCCGATGGCGGCACGGTCAAGGGCGTGGTCAAGTTTGAAGGCCGTCGCGCCGAGCGCCGGCCGATCCGCATGAATGCCGACCAGTACTGCGCCGATTTCTACAACGGCAAGGCGGAAGCGCAGCGAGAACTGTTTGTCTTCGGCAATGAGCTCGAGGACGGCGCCGCGGCCCTGGTCAACGTGCTCGTGTATGTGAGCAAGGGCCTCGAAGACACAACTTATGAGGCTCCCGCCACGGCGGTGGAGATCGACCAGCATGGCTGCGTGTATGTTCCCCACGTGCTGGCGTTGCAGGCGGGCCAGCCGCTGGACATTCTCAACAACGACAGCACGCTGCACAATGTGAAGATGACCAGCGCCAACAACGGCGCCTTTAACGAGAGCATGCCGGTCAAGGGCATGATCCTTCAGAAGAAACTCAGCAAACCCGAGATCGGCGTGGGCCTGAAGTGCGACGTGCATCCGTGGATGGGCGCCTACCTGCACGTGCTTGCTCATCCGTTTTTCGGGGTCACTGGCGAGGATGGTTCATTCGAGCTGAGCGGTCTGCCGGCGGGTCAGTATGAAATCAGCGTCTGGCATGAATTCGACAAGTTCACCGCCGTGACGCCGACGGTTGCCGTCACGGTGGGCGAGGGCGAGACAAAAGAAGTGGCGTTCACCTATCAGCCGCCCGCACGCGACTGACCGACGCGACGCAACCGCTGCACCAGGAATCTCTGCCATGCCATGTGATTGTGAGCCCACCAGGCCGGCCTTCGCCGCCCTGAGGCGCGGATGGCCCAGCCCGTGTCGCTGGATCGTCCTGGTCATGCCCGCCCTGCTGATCGGTTGGCTAAGCACCGGCGCAGCGGCGGCGCGCGAATCCGTCGGTCGCACGTCTTTCTGGCTGCCACAGAATGTCTCGAGTTTCGGCGCGATGGTGGATCGGCTGTTCTACGTCGTGCTATGGATGACCGGCGTGGTGGGCGCCGCGGTGTTCATCCTGCTGATCTGGTTCCTCGTGCGTTATCGCGCCAAGCCGGGGCGAGCGGCCACATTCATTCACGGCAACAACCGGCTCGAGCTGGCGTGGACCATTGTGCCGGCACTGATCCTGGCGGTGACGGCCGCGGGAAGCCAGGCCACGTGGACGCAGATCAAGCAGTTGCCGAGCGAATCTGCCATGATCGCCGGCGTCACATCCATCGCCGCGGGGCCTGCATCGGCCGCCGCCGCTTCGACGCCGATCGAAGTGGAGATCGTCGCCCAGCAGTTCCTGTGGAACTTTCACTATCCCGGTGCTGACGGCCGATTCGGGCCGCGCAAGCGCGATCTGATCGACAACCGCAGCGCCGATCCGGCCGAACAGATCGGTCTGGACCGCTCCGACCTGGATGCGGCCGACGACCTGGTGACCCAGCGTATGGTCATTCCCGTCCATCGGCAGGTACGCATCAGGCTCACAAGCAAGGACGTCATACACAGCTTCTATCTGCCCAACTTCCGCATCAAGCAGGACGCGGTGCCGGGCCTGATCGCACGGGTGTGGCTGCAGGCGCACCAGACCAGTGGCGAGGTGATCGGCCGCACCGCCGATGGACGCGATAAACCGTTCGACATCGTCTGCGCCGAACTCTGCGGCCAGGGTCACTACAAGATGCGAGGCCAGTTGTTCGTCGTCAGCGACGCGGACTATCAGGCGTTTCTCGAAGAGGAAGCGTCCTACCTCGTGCCGGCTGGCGAGGATGCGTACTACTGATCTATCGGACGCGGCCGATGGCGCCGCCGTCGTCATGAACCGCGTGCGCCCGCCCATTCGGCGCGGGCCGAACCTATCAGGCAGACCCAACGCATGAACGAATCCCACGACGACCACGGCCACAGCGGTCACGAAGTCCATCACGCCCCGAGCAGCTTTCTGCGGCGCTATGTCTTCTCGACCGATCACAAGGTCATCGGCATCCAGTTCATGTTCTCGTCTCTGTTCTTCGTGGTCATCGGCGGTCTGCTGGCCCTGGGCGTGCGCTACCAGCTCGCCTGGCCGCAGCAGGACGTCCCTTTCACCGCGTTGCTGCCCGGGACGATGACCAATACGGCCCCGGAAGCCAACCTCGCCCTGTGGAAGCCCGGCCACGAACTGACGCTGAAGACCGATATCTCCCTCGACGGCCGCACGCTGCCGCGCGGGACGTCAGCCCGTTTCGTCGGATTTGCAGACAATCAACTGCCGATCACGCTGCCTGCGGGCACACTCGTCGCCGAGAAGAACGGCGGCGGCGAACGCGAACTTTCCGTGCCACGCGAGGCGGTCATCGAGCCCGCACACGCCCAGGCCGACTACAGCTACGTCGCCCAGCAGGTGCGCGTCAACCGCGGCGTGACCGTACACCTGCAACTCGACGATGGGGCGACCATCGAGCGGGTCATTACAGGGCGCACGGTGCTGCGACCCGACGGTGTGATCGATACTTTGCGCGGTCAGGTTGTGCTGCCTGTTCGCACCGATGCAGCCCACGTATGGGTGGATGTGCCGCAGCAGACCCTCGGCAATGGCGTTGACGGGGTACAGCCGACGAGTGTCGCCGCCGGGCAGGGCCTCGCCCTGCCCGCCACGGCCTTGGACTACCAGAAAAACGCCCTCACCACCGACGCCTACCTGACGCTCTTCACCATGCATGCGTCGGTGATGATTTTCCTGGTCATCATCCCGATGCTGGTTGGGGCGTTCGGCAATTTCCTGGTGCCGTTGATGATCGGGGCCCGCGACATGGCGTTCCCCAAGCTCAATGCCCTGTCATTCTGGATCGCGATGCCCGCGGCCCTGATGCTGGTGGTCAGCTTCTGGGTCGACGGCGGCGCGGCGGGCGGCGGCTGGACGATGTACCCCACCCTCAGCGAAGCCCAGCATTTTGTTGGCGCGGGCACCACGCTGTGGGTGCTGGCCGTCGGCCTGATCGGTTTCTCTTCGGTCGTCGGTGCGCTCAATTACATCACCACCACCATCAACATGCGCGCCCCCGGCATGACCTTGTTCCGCATGCCGTTGACGGTCTGGTCGATTCTCATCACCGCCACGCTCGCCCTCTTCGCCACGCCGATGCTCACGGCCGCGATGGTGTTGCTGTCGATGGACCGCCTGCTGGGAACGACTTTCTTCCTGCCCGACGGCGGCGGCCAGCCCCTGCTGTGGCAGCACCTGTTCTGGTTTTATTCGCACCCAGCCGTATACATCATGATTCTGCCGGGCATGGGCCTGGTCAGCGACGTTCTGGCCGTCCACGCCCGCAAACCGATCTTCGGCTACAAGCCGATGGTCTTCGCCATGATGGCGATCTCAGGCCTGGGCTTCATCGTCTGGGGCCACCACATGTTCCAGAGCGGCATGAACCCGACGCTGGGCACGACCTTCATGGCCGCGACGATCATGATCGCCGTACCCTCGGCCATCAAGACTTTCAACTGGCTGGGCACGCTTTGGGGCGGCAACATCCACTTCACTCCCGCCATGCTCAACGCCCTTGGCTTCGTGAGCATGTTCGTCATCGGCGGATTGTCGGGCATCTTCATGGCTTCGGCACCCATCGACATACCCCTGCACGACACCTACTTCATCGTCGCCCACATTCACTACGTGCTTTTCGGCGGCTCGATTTTCGCCATCTTCGCCGGGATCTACCACTGGTTTCCCAAGATGTTCGGCCGGCAGATGAACCAGCGCTGGGGCGTGATCCACTTCATCATGTCGATCATCGCCTTCAACGGCACGTTCTTCTTGATGCACATCCTCGGACTGGGAGGACATCCGCGTCGCTACGCCTCGATTCTCGAATATCCGACGCTGGAGCATCTCCAGCCGCTGAACGTATTCATGACCATCAGCGCGATGATGCTCGGGATGGCCCAGCTTCCTTTCCTCTACAATTTCTTCGTCAGCCTGCCGCGCAAGCTGGGACGGGCCATCACCGTTGTGTTCGTCTGCCTGGGGGGCCTGCCCATGGCGCTGGGCAAGCTGTACCACAGTGATTGGGCTCAGCCGCTGCGCACCGCCCACAACATCTTCCAGGCCGAGTTCTGGAGCGGCGACGACCCGGTGAAGTTCGTGAAGATCTGGGGCGTCATGCTGGCCGCAGGACTGGCCTACGCTGTCGCCGCGACCGTCGCGGTGTTCGCCATCTGGACCATCGGAGGCAAGCTGCGACTCCCGGCCCTGTGTCAGCGGCTGCTGTGGATCGTCTTCCTGCCGGCTTTCCTTATGCCGCTGCTGCTCAAGCCCGATGCGTATCTGTGGCTGGGCATGACCAGCGGTTACCAGTGGCGCTGGGTGTTGCTGGCCCTCACAGCCGTCCCAGGCCTGCTGTTTCTGCTGGCCGCGAGGCCGCGAGACCGTTTTGGATACCCCGTGGACGACAATCCGTGGCACGCCAACAGCATCGAGTGGGCCACCACCTCGCCGCCGCCCCACGACAACTTCGCTAAGATTCCCCATGTGTACCGCGGCCCATACGAGTTCAACTCACCCGTGGCCGAGGAGGATTATCTGCCCCAGCCGCGGGCGCTGCCCGATGGCGTGGTGGAACCGACGCATTGAGATTGGCGACCGGCTGTGCATCACGAATCACGGTGAAGAGTATGCCCACGACCACCCCAGCGCCTGACCGGGTATGTCCGCCCCACCGTCCCTGGCTTCATCGTCTGGCGGTGCTGCTGGTGATTGCCACATTCCTGCTCGTCGCTCTGGGCGGCTCGGTCACCAGCCACGACGCAGGCCTGTCGGTGCCCGACTGGCCGACGACCTACGGCTACAACATGTTCGGCGTGCCGTGGGATCTGTGGCTGTTCAAAGGCGGAGCGTTTCTGGAACACTCCCACCGGCTCAAAGGCAGCTTCGTGGGCGTGCTCACGATCCTCGCGGCTGTCTGGTTGTGGGCCGCCTCGCGTGACGCCGCATCGCGACGCTGGTTGCGGTGGCTGGGCGTCGCAGCCCTGGCGCTGGTGATCTTCCAAGGCGTGCTCGGGGGCCTGCGCGTGATCTGGCATCCGGCCACTCCGTCGGGAGCGCTTTCTCTGGCGATGGCCCATGGGATCACGGGACAGGTCTTCCTGTGCGTGACGGTGCTGATCGCCGCCGCCACCAGTCGATGGTGGACCGCCCCGTTCGAGCCCGCCACCACGAATGCCGTGTCCGCGGTCGACGCCGCCCGCACCCGCCGAGCCTGTGCGGTGCTGCTCGGTGTCCTCCTGCTTCAACTGGTCCTCGGCGTACTCGTACGGCACACCAACGCAACCGCCGCGATCCCCGACTTCCCCGCGAGCTTCGGCAGTCTGGTGCCGCCTCTCCAGCAGCAAGCGATCATCGATGCGACCAACCGCCTGCTGCCCTACGATCAGCAGCCCGACGCCTACGCCACACCCGTACAGGTTGCCCTCCATTTCGCCCATCGACTGGGCGCCGTGATCGTCCTTGCGGTGACCGTTGCCGGACTGGCGGCGGTGACGCGAAGTTCGGATCACGCGGCATCGCCAACGCGACTGCGCCGACCGGCTCTGGCGTTGGCGATGTTGCTGATCGTGCAACTGGGTCTGGGAGCCTCAATCATCTGGTCCGCCCAGATGCGCGCCCAGGCGGATATCGCCACTGCCCATCAGGTGATCGGGGCCGCGATCCTCGCCACCGCATTTTTGCTCACCGTCCGCGCCTGGCGGCTGCTGCCCGGCAGCATCAAGACCGCGAACGCCACGACCCGCGCGACCTTGGAGACCTCCCCGGCATGAGTCAGTTTTCCCCACAGGCCGAGACCCTGCTCGACCACGCCGCGTGCGAGCGGACAGCCGACGCACGCCAACTGCTAACCGATCTTGCCGAACTGACAAAGGTCCGCATCACACTCATGGTCGTGATCACGGCCGGCATCGGCTACCTCCTCGGCATGCGCGGCTCCGCGTCACTGAGCAGCGGCTGGTTGACCGCCGTGGCCGCCCTGGCCGGCACCGCTCTGGCGTGCATGGGTGCATCCACGCTCAACCAGGTATACGAGCGCGACACCGACGGCCGCATGCATCGCACACGCCACCGCCCGATCCCGGCCGGCCGCATGTCAATGCGCCGTGCGATGCTGCTGGGGCTGGTCTTGGGCGCCCTGGGCGTGGGACTGTTGGCGCTGCTCACGACCGCCGCCGCCGCCGCCGTCGCCACCGCCACCATCTTCAGCTACGTCCTGATCTACACCCCCATGAAGCGGCTGCACAGCACCAGCCTGATCGTCGGGGCCGTCCCCGGCGCCCTGCCGCCGGTCATCGGTTACGCCGCCGCGACCGGTCAGCTTGGCCTGGCGGGCTGGTTGGTGTTCGCCATCATGTTCATCTGGCAGGTTCCCCACTTTCTGGCCATCGCATGGCTCTACCGCGAGGACTACGCCCGCGGTGGATTCCCGATGTTGCCGGTGACCGATCCCAGCGGCCGCGTCACCTTCGCACAGATGCTGTTGTGGTGCCTGCTGCTGATCCCTGTGTCGCTGCTGCCGACGGTCCACGGCTACAGCGGCGCGACCTACGCGGCCGTAGCGATGGCCTGCGGCCTGGGCTTCATGGCCTGCGCCGTGCTGCTGGTGCTGCGGCGCGAAAGGCTCCACGCCCGACTGACGTTCTTCGCATCGCTGATCTATCTGCCGCTGGTGCTGGCGGCGCTGGTGATCGACAAGGTCTAAGACGCCGCATGACCGTATGGCCGCGGCCGCCGCAGCAACACGAAGGCGCATACTGCTCTGGAGAGGATGCCGGATGTCGAGCGCAACCCTCGCAACGCCCATGAACACCCCGCCGCACCCCGCGGCCCACACCACTGGTCACGACCAGCCGCTCAAGGCTCATGGCACGGTGCTGAATCTACAGGTGCCCAACGGCAAGATCGCCACGTGGCTGTTCCTGGGCAGCGAGGTGATGTTCTTCACCGGTCTGATCGGAGCATACATCGTCCTACGCTTCGGCCAGGACTGGTGGCCTGACCCCGCGCAGCGACTCAATGTCCCCCTGACCGCCGCCAACACTTTCCTGCTCATCTGTTCGTCGGTCACGCTGGTCTGGGGTCTTCAGGGTCTGCAGGACGGCAACCAGAAGCAAGGCCGTCTGGGCCTGTGGCTGACCACGCTTTTCGGGGCCACCTTCGTCGGGGTGCAGGTGTATGAGTATTTCGAACTCTTCGCCCACGGCGTACGGCCGGATGCGGACCTGTTCGGCAGTTGCTTCTATGCGATGACCAGCTTCCACGGTCTGCACGTGTTCGTCGGCGTACTGGTGCTGCTGGTGCTTTCGATCAGGGCCCAGCGCGGCGCCTTCGGGCCCCGGCATCACGCGGCGGTTGAATATGCCGGTCTGTACTGGCATTTCGTCGATCTGGTGTGGATCATCCTATTCGCCATCGTTTACCTCATCTGACTCCTCCCGGAGGCTGCGCCATGGCCCGCTCTGCCGCCACGACCTCAACGTCGCCCCACCATCCGCGCGTGCCGCTGAGCTGGCTGTTCTTCGCCCTGCTCGCGCTGACCGCCGCCGAGGTGCTGCTCTACGAGATATGGCACTACACCGGCGTGCACTACGCCCAACCGTTCGTGCCCAAGTATGTGATTGTCCTGTTGATCCTGTTGTTCACGCTGCCCAAGGCGGCCATCGTGATGATTTACTTCATGCACCTAAAATTCGAACACCAGCTCGTGGTCGCTCTGGCGATCATTCCGTTCTTCTTCGCGTTCCTCGGCGTGTTCACGCCGTTGTCGGATACCCTGACGCTCAAGCCGCAGGCCCAGAACCGCGTGCTTCAGCCCCGCGACGCCGACCATCACCTCCACGCGGCGCCCGCCGAGTCTCATGCCCAGGACGCCGCCGACCCGGCCGCGCATTGACGCCATGTCAGTCACCTCCGCATCTCCCGACGCCACCGCACAAACCGCGGGGCCCGATGGCGAAGCGGGCGATGAGCGCGCCCTCACGGTCGCCAACCTTCGCTACAGCTATCCGCCGCCGCGGCGCGGCGACCGCATCGTTCGGCCGGCCCTGGACGGCGTGAGCTTCGACGTCACCGTCGGTGAGATGTTCGGCCTGCTGGGGCCCAACGGCAGCGGCAAATCCACGCTCTTCGGTTTGACGACGACGTCGCTTCCTCTGCGCGACACAGGCTGCCTGCGTGTCTTCGGCCGTGACCCGGCCGAGAACCCAGCGGCCGTGCGCCCGCTGATCGGCGTCGTGTTTCAACGCCCCAGCCTCGACGGCCAGCTAACCTGCCGCGAGAACCTTCTGCACCACGGCCATCTTTACGGCCTGCGTGGGCCGACGCTCGCGGAGAAGGTCGACACCCTGCTCGAGCGTTTTTGCCTCGCCGACCGCCGCGACGAACCGGCCTATCGACTCAGTGGCGGACTGGCCCGGCGCGTCGAAATCGCCAAGGCCATGCTCCCCAGCCCCCGCATGCTCCTGCTCGACGAGCCGTCCACCGGCCTCGATCCCGGCGCGAGGCGGGATCTGTCGCATCAGCTTCACGCATTGCGCGATGCCGACGGCGTGACCATCGTGTTGACGACTCACGACATGGACGAAGCCGAACACTGCGACCGCGTGGCGATCCTGTCGCGGGGAAGACTGCTGGCCGTCGACGCCCCCGACGCACTGCGGCGCACCGTCGGCGGCGAGGTGGTGACGCTCGAACCCGCCGACTCCACGCCGGCCGGACTCGACGCCCTGCTTCAACGCCTGCGTGAAACCCTCGGTCCCTTCGATGATTCCAGCCACCCGGCGATCGACCGTCACGCCATCCGCATCGAAGTCACCGATGGGCCGGCCTTCATCACGCGAGCCGCCGCGGCACTGGGGCCGACCCTGCGGCGTGTGAGCCTCGGTCGCCCGACGCTCGAAGATGTATTTCTGCACTTGACCGGCCGCAGCCTCGCGGCCGATGAGGGCGCCGAAACCACCATCAGTCCATACCTGAACGCGGGACAAGCGACATCGCGGAACTGATGCGCAGAATCCGGACCTGCACCGTCGTGCTGCGGTTGGGCAACACCGGCGTCAGGGCCAGAGGCGTCGTCCGATGCTCGAACTCCCGGGCGATGGCCTGCCATGCGGATTCGCCCACGACGAGAATCGCGCCTTCGCCGCCGCGCAACGAATCGAGAACACCTTCATCCCACGGCTGATTCCAGCCAAGCAGCGCCGGGATGGCCTCACTGCCGATGCTGCCCAGATCGTGACAGACGATCGGCAGGCCTGTGTCCTCCGCAGCCGCGCGAGCCGTCCGCGCCACCGCCGTCATCGCATCGCCGTGCCGCAGCACGGCAGGCGCCGCCAGCGTCGCCTGATAGATTCCCAGGACGCCCACCATCGCCAGCGTCCCCACCATGGCGGCGACGCGGTAGCGACCCCGGCACGCCGCCGTCAGTGACACCATGCCTCCCACACCCGCAAGCGCCGCACAGGCCGCGATCAGCGGCGAGTAGTTCCAATCCGAGAAGTCAGCGGCCGGCCCCAGGTTCAACGGCGCCGGTCGCGGCAACCGCCATGACCAGACCGCCGCGCCCACGCCCACTAACGCCACCACGGCGGTCGCCACACCGACAAACGCCCGACGCCAATCCTCGCGTTGCTCGGCCACATCCACCAACCAGGCGGCCACGATGACCATGGCCGGGTAAGCCGGCAGCAGATAGTCGGCCCGCCGTCCGCGCGGCACCATGAAAACGATCAGGACGAAAACAACCCACCCCACCGCCCATCCCAACGGCAATCGGCCCGGGCGGCCTGGCGCATCACCCGATACATCGGCGTCGCCCTTGACCCCGCAGGCCAGCCAGGCGCCGACGGCGGCGAAGAAGAGCAGATTCCACGGCAGCGGCCGAGCCACCAGGTACAGCGGCATGAACCACCACGGATCTCGCCGCGTCGCGCCGCTGCCCCGGCCGGTGGCGCGCTCGAACACTTCGCGGTTGATATTGTCCGCCCACTGCGGATAGGCCGCCAGCGCCGGCCCCAGCCAGGCCGCGACCAGGCCGAGCATCAGCATCAGGCCGCCCAACTGCCAGCCCCATCGCACACGCGCGCCGGGCCGATCCACCGCGGTCAAGCCCACCAGCAGCCCCACCGGCAACAGGGCGGGCGGTCCCTTGGTCAGCGCCGCCGCCGCGACCGCCAGCCAGAACAGCGCCACCTCGCCGCGCCTGACTTTCCCCTGTGCCCATTGACTACGCTGGCGAAGCAGCGCCCAGACCGCGAGAGTGACCAGGCCGGTCACGAGCATGTCGGTGCGGGCTGTGTAAGCCAGCTTGAAAACGTGAAAATTGGCCGCCCACATGGCCGCGGCCAGGCAGCCCACCACCATCCCGCGTCGCCCGCCAAACGTCAGCCTCGCCATATCCACGATCAGGACGGCCACAAGCAGATAGCTGATCCACAGCGGCGCTTTGAGCACCCACTCATCGGTGCGCCCGCCCGCCAGGCGCACCGCGACGGCCCCCAGCCACGGATACATCGGCGGCTTGGTCGCCAGCCGTCCGCCGGGGTCTTCCTGCATGAGCCAATGACCATTGACCGCCACATCGACAATATGGGCCGACGGTCGGGCTTGATCGTTGTCGAAGATGTCGCTGGGGCTGAGCATGCGTACCGCGAGCATTACCGCCAGCACCGCACCCGTCGTCATCGCCCATCGGAACATCAATCCATTCCTTCAAACGCCGCGGCGGCGGCGGGTGGCTCTGCATGCGGCATCACAACCTGCCGCATGGCCAAGTTGTACCGTCGATGCACGCGATGATCCAGCCGGATCAAAGGACCGCGCCCGTCCTCATGCGGCCGTTGAACGTGAAGCACTCGGTGAAAGCTGGAAAATAGCGCGGCGGATTCCCTCGGGGTCGAGCACCGCGCTGGCGAGTCCAGCTTCGTAGCAGCTCTTGGGCATGCCATAGACGACGCATGAGTCGCGGTCCTGTGTCAGGACCACGCCGCCCGCCCCACGCACCGCCCGGGCGCCCTCGGTGCCATCGCGGCCAATGCCCGTAAGGATCACCGCCAGCACGCGGCTGCCATGCACCCGCGCGCAGGATCGCAGCAGTTCATCGACCGACGGCTTGTAGAGCAACTCGGCCGGCTGGTCGCTCACCTCGATGACGATCTGAGCGCCGCACCGTCGCAGACGAAAATGCTGCTTGCCCCGCCCCACGTAGACGACGCCGGGCAGCGCCGGCATGCCCGATTCGGCATGGACGACGGTCAACGGCGACTGACGGTCGAGACTGGCCGCGAACGACTCGGTGAACGTCGGCGGCATGTGCTGGGCGATGACGATCGGCACGGGAAGGTCGGCCGGCAGGCCGCGGATAATCCGATCGAGCGTGCCCGGGCCGCCGGTGCTCGACCCGATGGCCACCACGCCGAAGCGGTTGGACTCGAACTGGGGGATCTCCTGATTCAAGGCAAGCTGTCTCTGTCAAGTCTTTATCGGTCAGGTACCCGATCCGTGCCAGTCAGGCCGGCAGGTTCGCCCCGGCTATCATGGCCGCATGTTCGGCCCAAGCATGGCACTGCACTGGAAGGTTTCACCGCTGGCGGCGCTGGCGGGCTGGCCGAAAGACCGGCCGGTCCTGTTGCTGCACTCCGGACGTGCCGACGCCCGATGGGCTCGATATTCGATCCTGGCCGAACCGGCGGCGTTCTACCGCTACGTGAGCGAACACCCGGACCAGATCGACACCGCCGGCCATCCGACAGGCCGCAGCATCTGGACTGTTTCGCCCGGTGCGCCCCTCTCCCCGCAGTTCGACCCGCCGCCCTGGACGCATCGGCCGTTTCATGACCTGCGGCGATTATTGGACATTTCGCACCGCGTCCAGCCCGCGGGTCTGTGGATCGGCTACCTGAGTTACGACCTGGGCCGCTGGGTTGAACGCCTGCCTGCGCGGGCGGCCGCGGACCGGCACTGGCCGATCATCGAACTGGCCTGGTGCCCGGGAGACGCGGTCCACGAGACTGCCACAGGCCTCTGGACGGCGTTCGGCGACTGGATGACTTGCGCGGTCCCCCAACCGGCGCAAGAAGTGCCCGGACGTGACCTGACGCGGATCGACGAGCCCCGCAGTGTCTTCACCACCGACGGCTACGAAGCCGCCGTCGCACGCTGCATGGACTACATCGCGGCCGGCGATGTGTTCCAGGTCAACCTCAGCCAACGTCTGACCGCATCCATGCAAGGACGTCTTCCCCAGGCGGGACGATCGCTGTTCAACCGGCTGGCGACGGCTTCCCCCGCCTGGTATGGCGCTTATCTCGAACTACCGGCCTGCGCCGGTCATCCCTCCGGCCAGCGGGCGATCGCCTCGACGTCGCCAGAACTGTTTCTTCAGGTCGACGCCCAGCGGCGCGTCACCAGCCGCCCGATCAAGGGGACGCGGCCCGCCTGTGTGGATGCGGCCGAACTGCGCGACAGCGTGAAGGACACAGCCGAGCTGAACATGATCGTCGACCTGGTCCGCAACGATCTGGGCCGCGTCTGCGATTATGGGAGCATCCGTGTCCCCGAGCCGCGCGTCGTCGAAACACATCCGACGATTCATCATGGGGTGGCAACCATCACCGGCCGTCTGCATCCCAGCCGCGACCTGGTCGACCTTTTGCGGGCAGCCTTCCCGCCGGGTTCGGTGACCGGCGCGCCCAAGGTCCGTGCGATGCAGATCATTGACGAGTTGGAGCCGGTGCGCCGCGGGCCCTACTGCGGGGCGATCGGCTGGCTGCGCGGCCAGCAGTGCTGCCTGAACGTGGCGATCCGCACCCTGATGATCGAAAGCCCTCCGGACGACGGCGCCGACCCGGGCGCCATCGGCCGCGTCGACATGCACGTGGGTGGCGGCGTCGTGGCGGATTCCCAGCCGGCCGCGGAGCGTCAGGAAACGCTCGACAAGGCCGCCGCCATGCGCGTCGGACTTGGGCTACCCGCCGCCCCAGCCGCGAATCCATAAAGTCCTGTCTGTCAGCTTCTGCGGGCTGAGGTTATCGGCCACGGCGATCCCTCTATCGCGAGACCGACAATCTGGCTGATCTGGGCCGGCGCAGCCGGCACGCTCCTGCTATCCACCCCAAGGGGCAAAAGCCGCAGAACCGGATCAAGTTCCCCACGCAGACCGACGATAGCACCTTTGAATCCCGGTCATCGGACGACCGGACGCCATCCGTGTGCCCCACGCACACCATGCACAGGAGCCGCAGGGCATGGGACGCCCCGCCGACCGCCAATCTGAAACGGCCCGACGACCGCATCGCCGGCATGCGTCGGCACCGGCCTATCGGCTGGCCAAACGTCTGCTGGACGTGGCCGGCGGACTGCTGGCGGCGGTGGTCTGCGGCCCCGCGTTGCTGCTGTGCGCGGCGTGGATCATGCTGGCTGACGGACGGCCCGTCTTCTACAGCCAGTGGCGCGTCGGCCACCAGGGCCGATTGTTTCGCATTCACAAGCTGCGCACGATGAGCCTGCGTGCCGAGGCCGACGGACGGGCCTGCTTCGCCCGCGACGGTGATCCACGCATCCTGCCGGGATGCGCCTGGATGCGCAAGACCCACGCCGATGAACTGCCCCAGCTCTGGAACATCCTCCGCGGTGACATGAGCCTGGTGGGCCCGCGGCCTGAGCGGCCGGAAATGATCGACCAGCTTCGCCGCGACATCCCCGGCATCGAACGACGCCTGCGCGCCAAACCCGGGCTCACCGGCTTGGCCCAGGTGCGCAATGGCTATACCAACGACGTGGCTGGCGCTCGCCGGAAGCTGGCCTATGACCTTCGCTACTTGCGTCGACCCAGCGTCTGGGCCGACGTGCGTCTGATCGTCGCCACGGTCCCCAAGGTCTGGGACCACGCGGCTCTTTGAGACTCGCCGGGGCCTCGCGCCCCACGGGAGGACAGTCATGTCCACAACCCAGACGAACGCACCCCATGACGCCGCCGCGCTGACCTCGCTGTTGCGCGCCGCTCTGGCGGCCGCCCTGCTGCTGCTGCTGGCCGGCTGCACCCGCGTCTACAGCGACTACAACGCATTTGTCACGGATCCACATCAACTGGTGTCGGCCAACGAATACCGCATGGCCCCGCCCGACGTGATTCAAATCCGCTCCAAGCGCGTCCGCGAGATCGCCGGCTACTCCGAGCGCATCAGCCCCGATGGCAGGATCAACCTGCCGCTGCTGGGCCCTGTGTTCGTGGCCGGTAAAACATCGCAGGAACTGGCCGCCGAGTTGGAGGACATGGCCCGCCTGTATTACCAGGACGCGGACGTGAGCGTACACGTCGTCGGCTACCACAGCCAGAAAATCTTCGTCTTCGGCGAGGTGGCGTCCCCGGGCCCCTATGCCTACACCGGCGCCAACACGCTGCTGCGTCTGATGGCCCAGGCCCAGCCCACAAGACTGGCTGACCCGGCCAAGATCCAAGTGTTGCGGCCCAACCGCGACGGCCGACTGGTCAAACGCATGACCGTCAACCTCAACACCATGGTCATGGAGGGCGACATGACCCTCAACACCATGCTCGAGGACGGCGACGTGATTTACGTGCCCGCCAACCCGCTGGCGGCGGTGGGCTTGACCATGCAGCAGATCCTGATGCCCATCCGACCCCTCGCTGAAACCGTGCGCGGGCCCAAGGACATCGATGACGCCGCGGCCGAGTACGGCAAGAACGAAAGCAGCCAGGAGTGATCCGCCGCCGATCAACGCCGCGGACTTTTACACGAACGCATTCCCCCCAAGGGGCATTGGCATGAACCGAAGACTGCACCAAGCCGAATCGCTGCTCGAGGTATGGTCGCTCATGCGACAGTACCGCTGGCGGTTCATCTTCTCGGCCTTCCTGGTCACGTCCTGTGTTCTGGCGGTCAGCCTCTTCCTGCCGCGCAAATACGCCGCCCAGGCGGTCTTCGAACGCCGCACCGATCTGGTGATGAACGAAATCATGGACACCGGCGCGGGCAAGTTTTTCAGCGACCCTCGCAAGAGCCTGCAGAAGGAGATCGCCGGCCAGGCCGCGGTGGACCAGGTCATTGAACAACTCAAGGCCGACGCCAACCTGATGACGCAGCTTGGGGTCACGACCGACAACCTGCCGATGCGTCGCGCCGCCCTGACGCGCAAAGTCAACCTCGGCTACGAAATCGCCACCAATGAACTGGACCAGGTCAACGTCACCTTTACCGACGAAAACCCGGCGTTCGCCCGCTGGGCGATCAACAGCCTGGTGAACAACTACATCAATCGCACCCGCCAGCAGATTGACCAGCGGCTGCGTCAGAGCGCCGTATTCTTCGAGAACGAAGTCGACGCCAGCCGCGCCCGCATCGAAGAGCTGGAGAATCAGAAGCTGGTTTTCGAAATCGAGAAGGCCGACCTGCTGCCCGACAATCCCAACAGCCTGCAGAACGCCCTGGCCGCCGCCAAGGCCCGCCTGGCGGAACTGACGCGCGATCGCAGCGCGACGCTGGTCCGTATTCGCGGTCTCGAAGAGGCTATCGAGGACACGCCTGCTCTCTCACCCAAAACCATCACCCAGCGGAACCCCGAGCTGGCCCGACTTGAGACCGAACATCGGCAGACCGAGGAACAACTCAGCCTGTTCTTGAACACGTATCGCATGACCGAGCGCCACCCCGATGTGACGACCCTGCGAACCAAGCTCGTGGAGATCCAGCAGCGCATCGACCAGACCGACCAGGAGGTCGTCGCCCAGCGGGAAACGTCCAGCAACCCCAAACGCGAGGAACTGGAGCTTCAGCTCACCCGCGCTCAGGGCGAACTCGACGCTCTGACCGCACACCAGGCCGCGCTCAATGACCACATCGCGGGCCTCGAAAAGCAGACCGACCAGATGTATGGGGTGCGCAGCGCCTATCTGAAAATTGACCGTGAAATCGCCCAGGTGCGACGCCAACTCGGATTCTGGGAAGACAACCTGCGGCGTCTGGACATGGTGCGGGCGGCCGAGAGCGGCGACCGCGGCATCCGCCTGTCGTTCCTCAAGCCCTGTCCCCCGCTGATCCACCCGATCAGTCCACAGTGGATGCAGGTGGTGATGGCGGCGATCGGCCTGGGGCTGGTCGCCGGCGCGGTCAGCGTGCTCTTCGCCCATCGCACCGACGCCACCTTCCATCGCGGTACCGAACTGGCGGCCTCGCTCGATCTGCCACTGCTCGGCTCGGTCAGCGAGATCATCTCCGCCCAGCAGCGCCGCACGCGGCAGATTCGTCGCATGGTGCTCTACCCGCTGAATTTCGCGGCCATGGCTGCCGTGCTGATCTTCATGGCCAGCCTGCTGTACTTGAACCTGCAGCGGCCCGAACTCTTCAGCCGCCTGACGTCGGGTGTGCTGGTCAAGGGCCTGTCCACCGGTGATGTCGCCGCACCCCGCATCCAGGAGGACTGATCCGGTGTACCACGAGTATTTTCACTTCAGCGCCCTGCCGTTCGAGAACACGCCGGACCCGCGGTTCTTCTACGCCAGCGAACAGCACCGCGAAGCCCTGGCTGCGATTGAATACACGATCCGCATGCGCAAGGGGTTCGTGCTCATCACCGGCGACATCGGCTCGGGCAAGACGACCGTCGGCCGCACCATGTGCCAGCGGGCCGGTGAGTCGGCGCCCATCGTGCAGATCGGCTGGGGACACGCCAGCCGCGAGGCGCTGATCCGCCAGATCCTGCGTCACCTGAACATCCGCTTCGAGCCCGCCGACGATCACGGCCAGTTGCTCGACCATTTGCGCACCCACCTGGTCACGTGCTTTCGCAAAGGCCAACCCGTCGTCCTTTTCGTCGACGAGGCCCAGACCCTCAGCGACGATGCGCTTGACGAGCTGCGCCTGCTCTCGAACTTCGATACGGCGACCGACAAACTGGTGCAGATCGTGCTTGTCGGCCAGCCGGAGCTGCGCGACCGCATATGTGACGGCCGGCACGCCGCCCTGCGGCAGCGGATCGTTCTGGCGAAACAGCTTCGGCCGCTGAGCCTGCCCGACACCCATCAGTACATTCAGCACCGCCTGCGGGCAGCCTCCATCGACCCCGACAACCTCGCCGTCGCCTTCGACCCGCAGGCCATTCATGAAATCTTCAACACCTCCGGCGGTGTACCGCGACTGATCAACGTCATGTGCGACAACTGCCTGTTGCTCGGTTACGTCCGCGAGAGCCGCCGCGTCGGCCCGGACATCGTGCGCCACGTGGCCCACGACATGGTCCCGAACCTTGAACACGACGTCGCCGCCGCGGCGTCTCCGCCGCCGATGCGGCTAGCGGGGAATTTCTGATGGGCTACATCTTTGACGCCATGAATCGTGAGGCCCGCGACCGCGACCAACGCGAGCGCCGGCATCAGCCGTCGCTTGAGTCAGGCCCAACCATGCCGGCCGCCGACGCGGTGACTGCGCCACTGGAAGGCGACCCGCAGTCCCCCGCCCGCGAGGTCGAACCTGTCAACTTGTCCGTCCGGACCGGCGCCGATTCGGTCGATGACCTTCCAGGCGAGTCCGATCGCGGCGCCCCGAGCCTGCAAAACGCCGCGACGCCGACCCCAGTCGCCACGACACCGGCCCGCGAGCCGGCGGAATCCTTCGCCCAGGTGGAGGCTGCCGAGCCGGTCGAGACGCCCACCTCGCTGCGGCTGGCCGACCTGATGAGCAACCCCCCGGCCGCAGCCCACTGCCCCTCCGGCGCGCCCGCCGACTGGACCGAGTCTGACCGCGACGAGGTCGCCTTCGTCCAGACCAATCTCGAAAGCATCGATGACCGCCTCGTGGCCCTCACCGAGCGCGTCAGCGTGATCGCCGAGGAGTATCGCGGCATCCGCACAAGTCTCCTGGCCCGGTGGGATCACCGTCGCCACCTGATTCACCTCATCACCAGCGCCACGCCGCAGGAAGGCAAGACCATCACCAGCCTGAACCTGGGACTGAGCCTTGCCGAACTGCATAACCGCAAGACCATCGTCGTCGAGTGCGATCTGCGCCTGCCCCAGTTCACCAATCTGTTGAGTCTGCCCGACTCGCCCGGATTGGTCGGCTATCTGGAGGGCGCGGCCGAGCTCAAGCAGATCATCCACAGCGTGGGCGACAGCCAGTTGCACGTCATTCCAGCCGGCATCCGCGCCAACGATCGGGCGGTCCAACTGCTCTCGAGCAACAAGATGACCGGCCTGCTCGACGACCTGCGCCGCCGTTACGACCACGTGATCATCGATACGCCACCCGTGGTCGATCTCGCCGACGCCGGCATCCTTGGAGCGCTCAGTGACGATGTGCTGTTGATCGTACGCATGCACACCACGCCGCGCGGTCTGGTGGAGCAGGCCGCCCGCACCCTGGCCAGCTACAGCGCGCCGGTCACCCACATGATCGCCACCAACCAGACCCATGTGGGCAGCAGCTACTACCGCAGCTACTACTCACGATACGGGTCTCACTACACCTATCGCTATCGCTACAACCGTTATCACGACAACGCCAAGGCGGCGTGATCGCATCGCTGCGTGGGATGAGCCCTCGTAGCAGGGGCGGAGGGTGTGCAGGCCCCGAGAAACGGGGTAAGTCGACGACACGGGGCGGAGTGGGAGAAACCGCCTTTGGGGAGCCGTTCGCCAATGAACAGCAGCAGGCCGCATACCTCAGTCTCCGCCGCTCAGCCGCCCGCCCTGCTACTGGTGACCAGCGCCCCCCCTAGGGCCATGGCCACCGACCGGCATCGACGCGCCTGGGAACTTCTCGAAACAGCGTCCCAACATTACGATGTCGATCTGGCTTGCCTCAGCGAACCACGGCTCACGTTCGACGCCTGGCGCGAGCTTTCGGCGCTCACCCGCCGGCTCATCCTCGCTCCGGCCGCGGCACCCGTCACGATCCGCGACAGCCTGCCTGTCACCGGCGCGGGGCCCTTGGCGCTACAACGCTGGCACGGCGTCTGCGCCGCGCTGCGACGCGAACTGAACGCCGCGGCCGATGAACGCTACGACGTGATCTGGTGCATGGATGCGATGCTGGCCCCCGCCGCGGCCGATTTCACGTGCAATCGGCGCGTGCTGGACCTGCGCGATTCATGGTGCGTCAACAACCATCGCCTCAGCCGCCGGCAAGGTTGGCCGCGACGGGCGCTGTCCCGGCAGACAGCCCTGATCCATCATCGTATCGAAGCACGCGAAGCCGCGATCGCGAATCTGGTGGTCACCGCCGATCGCCGCACCGCGCATCGACTCAAACACTTCGCCCGCGTCACGGTCTGCCCCGGCGGCCTGGCGCAGTTGATCCGTCGCCATCCCACGTCACCGACGCAGGCCGCCGCCCCAGCAGCGGTCATCGTCACCCCCCGTGCGACGCACGCCGCGGCATCGGCCGCGTGATTCACGTCGGCGCGTCGCGGCGTACAATCAGGCCATGAACGCTCTGTCCCGACGGATCGGCCAATGGCCTGCGCCAACCCGACAGGCAGCATTGCTGGCGTCCATGCTGGGCGTGCTGCTCGCTTCGGCGGCGCTGGCGCAATGGATCAGCGCCGCCCGTCAGCCGCCCGAACCGCCGCGGCTTGAACACCGTGAACTTGGCGTCCTGAGTCTGGCCGTCCCGGCCAACTGGACGTCATCCGCTCGAGACGAGATCCCGCTGGCCGCCGAGTTGCGCGACACCTGCATCTTCACCGCCGGTCGCGACGACGGGCGCCAACTGCTGGTCGCCCGTCTGCCCGAGGCCCCCGCGCGCACGGCGGTGGAGGCGATGCAGCAGGCCATGTCGCTTCTGCTTCCCCGAACCGCTGATGGACTGCCCATCGAACGATCTCGCGTTCGCCGGGCGCGTATCGGGCCGGCGACGGGCGCGGTGTGCGAGGCCCTGACCCACCAACGTCAGCGCAAGCACTTTCTGGGCGTGCTGACCCTCGACGGCCGTCAGCAGTTCGTCGTTTATCTCAGCGGACCGGTGCATAGCGACAGCCGCCAGTCGCGCCAGGCGGTGCTGGAGCTGCGCGACGACCGCATCCTCTTTGACGCCATCCTCGCCTCGGGGCGCATCGCGCGATGGCGGGAGCCGGCCGCCAATGCCGCCCTTTTCCCCAGACCGAACACCTCCGCTGCCGGCCCCTGGCTGGCTCACGTGGACCAGTATGGTGACAGCCGCACCTGGTTATGGGCGCCCGAAGCGGAGGATGGCATGCTCCGCTGCGTACGAAGTCGCTGGACCGCGGACACCGTCGAGCTCGATCCCGTTCATCAGCTCGCGCCGCCTCAGCTTCTGGCTGAACGCTACTGGCTGATCCACGAAAGGCCGCCCTCACCACGCGAAATGGCCGAGGTGTGGTTCGGGAATGTTCGCGTCTGGCAAATAACCCTCTCCTCCGATCCGCGTCAACTGGCCATGCTCCAGGAGCAGGTCTGGCTCGCCCGCATCGCCCCTGGCCGCATGATGTTCCTGGAACTGACCGCCGAACCGGCCGCCCTTCGGCAGACGGTCTTGTTCGCCCGCGAACTGATCGCCGCCGCGACGACCGGCGCCTCAACCGACGAAAGCGCGGAGGCACAGCTTCAATCCCTGCACGCCGCCCTTGCGTTGGGCCAACGGCTGCGGGCAAGTCAGACGCAACTGTTGGAGGGCGGCCCCGTGTCCGAACAGGAGGCGTTTCTGGTCGAGCGCGACGGTCATGCGGTCGGTTGGGAAATCGGCCGGCTGTCGATCGACGCCTCCGGTGACAGTCTCAGCGGCGGATCAGTCGGAGCTTTCGGTCAAACCATGCGCGTACGGTCGCGCTCTCACGGTCAGGCCGACGCCAGCGCCTATGTCCAGACACGCACCCTCGAACAACTCGGCCTCGACGGCCAGACGCAGCGGGCTATCGTCCATCGGCTGGAACTGGCGGACGGCGTGCTGCGTTTCGCCGTTGGCCATGACGGCGGCCCCATGCGGCTGGTCTGGGAGATGGCCGCACCCGAGCCGATGCTCACCCCCCTGGCTTCGGGACGCTGGCCCCTCCATCTGTTCAACGATGCAGCCGCGCCCGCCATCGCGTGGATGCGCTGGGGAGGCAGTCGGCCGGCTCCATTCGAGCTGCGCCGGGCCAACGAGGCGGCCACCACGGAAGATGGTTCTATCCGAATCTGGGTGCGGCCGATGTTTAGTGCCGTTTCTTACCCCTTGACGCTGGACGCGGGGGGCGCGCGGTCCGATATGAAAGTCTATGGGAGGGCGCCGGATCGAGCGGCAGCCAATGGCATGCCACGCAGCGCGTCGACCTGCGGACCCTGCGGCAACGCCTTCCCCAGGCAGGCGATTCCATTGACCAGGCCTTGAGGGAGCTGGAACGTGAAAACGACCCCCCGATTTAGTGTGATCTGCATCCGCACGCCGATCCTTTTCATCGCGGCCACGCTCGCCATGCCGATGGCGATACCGTCGGCCGCCTCGGCCGCCATCTCCGATATCACCGCCCAGCGTCAAGACGCCTTGCTCGCCGCCGAACGCTGGTCCGAGCAAGCCTTCGGCATTTCCCTGCGCCCGCCGCTGGGCGCAACGCTCCACCAGGCCACCGCCGATGACGCCCTGCTGCGCATCGCCGGTGCGGAGGGTTACTCCGCGGAGGTTTACCTGCGCCAGGTCGAGGCCAGTGAGCCGACGAGCGTTATCCGCAACCCCGCCGCCTCATCCACGTCCGCGGTTCAGCTGACGATCGACCAGGTCGTCGCGATGGCCATGCAGCAGGTCAATGTCGCTCACCCCTCCGCCGTCCTGATGGACCGCGACAATGCCCCGCTGGATGACCTGCCCTCCGCGACCCTCTACTTTCGCATCAAGGATCCCAGCTCAGGACAGCCCTTCATCCTTCTGCACGCCTACACGCTCATCAGCCACGACAGTTTCGTCATGGTGCGCAGCCTCGTGGATGCGAAGCGGCTGAATGACGCCCGCCCCATCCTCGAAGCCATGCTCGCCAGCATGCGCATCGAGGATCCCGACCAACGCGACGCTCGGCGGCGAATCGAGATCGAACTCGGCCAGGCTGTGCGCGACAATCAGGGGTTCGAACGCCTGGCCCAGGCCTTGCCCGAGGAGCAGTGGTACCGCCTGCTCAAAGGGTCCGACGATATCGGCCACCTGCGGCTGAGCCGTAAGCTCGAAACCAGGATGGGTTACCCGGGCCTGACGGTGACCGTCCAGGCCCACGCCCAACTTGGCGGTCAGTCGGTCGACAGCCTTAGCGAAATGTTCGTGTCGCGCGACGGCGAGCAGGAGATCTGGTCGACCAAGACCACCACGCGCCCGCAAGGCGCGACCCCCGGCGGCGTGCCCCAGGACATGACCGTCATCGAGACCGGCGTGCGCAGCGGCAACCGCATCACAGTCACGCGCGAAGACCGCGGCCAGAAGAAAAGCTTCGAATGGCAGGCTCCGCCGGCCGGATATCTCTCGCAAGCCGAGTTGTACCTGCTGCCCCCGCTGCTGCCCAAGGCCGTGCCCGCCTCCGTCAGTCCCGATGGATCAAGCACGCTGGGCTTCTACGCCTACTACCCCTCGGATGGACAGATCACCTATCGCACCGCGACCGTCACCCCCGACAACCGCGGCGGCACACGCGTCACCATCCATCCGAGTCCCAATTCACCGTTCGAGACCCTCGTCTTCGATGCCGACGGCGCCCTGGCCGAACGCCAGTTGCCCAACAACCAGCGGATCATTCCGAGCACACGGCGCCAGATTCTGGCCATCGGCGGCGCGCGGTAACCGCGCAGGTTTGGCGCGGCGGGTTCGCGGACAGCGCTGTGGTGACGCTTCAGGGTGAAGGCAGGATGAAGAATATCCGCTGCCGCTGGGGTTTGCCCTGAATCTTGGCCGCCAGTTCATCCAGGTAACGGCGTTCGAGCGGACTATCGCCGAACCGACCGACGCGGGCGTACACCGTCAGCAGGTAGTTGACCCCACCGATCGCGTCCGTGCCCTCGCCCCGTTGGGTCACGCGCCCGACCACCGTGGCCGTCCTCCCGTCGGCCAGCAGAGCCCAGGCGCATACGGCCGGTGGTGGGTTGGTGCCGGCTGCGTCCAGCAGATCGGGAGCGTCGGCCCCGACTTCGCCGCCTTCGAGCCGCAAGACAGCCCACTCCATGGCCGCAAACGACCGGGCCACCTCCTGCCGCAATCGCCGCAGGCTCGTCAGCACCTGCAGTGACTGGCCGGAGCGCTCGGCCATGGTGATCGGCCCCCAGGCTTCGTCACCCACCGCGACGCCAGGCCCTTGGGCGCTCGTCGCCTTGCCCCCGGACGCGGCGCAGCCCGCAACCAGCAGACCCAGCAGCATCGCGCCGCCGACCGAGGCAAGCCGCTCGAAAAAGGACGGACATCGCCTTACCCGAAGGTAGAATGTAGAGGTTGGCCTAGCCGTCCTCATCGGTCCCGGTTTGATCGCCACGTTCACGCGGAGCCTCGCACCTTGGAATTGACCATCAACCTGCCGCACGGCGAGCAGCGCGTTGCCATGACCGGCCCCGCGGAGCGTAACCTGAAGATCATCCGGGAGACGCTGGGTGTCAAGATTACCGCCCGCAACGGCTCGCTGCGCATCAGCGGCGAGACCGACGCCGTGGGCAGAGCGGCTCGCGTGCTCGAGCGCCTGGCCGCGGCCGCGCGGCGCAGCCGACCGATGGACCGCGATCAGCTTCTGGACGCCATCCTCGCGGTAGGCAGTGAAACAGCCTTGCCTGGATCGGATGACGACGTGGCTGTGACAGGCGAACCGGACGAGGTGGAAAATGACAGCCTTGACGTCGACGGCCGCGACCCGGGCTTCGACGTTTATGTCCGCAGCCGCCGCATCCGCGGCCAGACGCTCGGCCAGGATGCCTACTTGAGGGCGATTCGCCATCATGACCTGACCTTCTGCTCCGGCCCGGCCGGAACCGGCAAGACCTACCTTGCCGTGGCCGCGGCCGTCTCCATGCTCAAGCACGGACGGGCACGCAAGCTCGTGCTCGTGAGGCCGGCCGTCGAGGCGGGTGAAAAACTCGGCTTCCTGCCCGGCACCATGCAGGACAAGGTCAACCCTTACCTGCGCCCGCTGTTCGATGCCCTGCATGACATGATGGAGTTCGACCAGATCCAGCGCATGATGGCCTGCGACGTGATCGAGATCGTGCCCCTGGCCTTTATGCGCGGCCGCACGCTCAACGACGCCACCATCATTCTCGACGAGGCTCAGAACACCACCACCCAGCAGATGCTCATGTTCCTCACGCGCCTGGGCCACGGCAGCCGCATGATCGTCACCGGCGACACCTCGCAGATCGACCTGCCCGACCCCAGCCGCTGCGGCCTCATCGACGCCGCCCGCCGCTTGCGCCGTGTCCCCGGCGTGGCCCTGGTCAGCCTCACGCCCCTCGACATCGTCCGCCACGATCTGGTCCAGCGGATTGTCGACGCCTACGGTTCCCCGGTAGCCCTCTCGCGGGATCGCGGACCCGCCAGCGACGTCGTTACCACCGGCAGCATCGCTACAACCCTTACAGAACTCCCAGATAGCCCAGGTTCGCACGTCGCTTCGGAATCGGCTTCTGTGGGCCGTGAATGAGGGTCTCACCGACCCCAGACCGGGCCACGAGGCGGGTATCGCCCCCGACCATGACCGATCAGGCCCATCGACGTACAATACCCCCCGGCTCAGGACGATATAAACGGCGGAAGCTGGCAATGGGGGCTGGCAAACGTCCAACCGGCGTCAGGACCCTCAGCCGCCTCCTGGGGGATCCCGGGACACCCACCCCAAGGATGGTCCGAACTGCCCCCCTCGCTTCCTGCTCCACGCCCCTGACACCGACGTATGGCCAAAGGCAAGCCCAATCCGAGAGCGGCCCGACGACGCGAAGTTCGCCGGTCGATCCCCTCGATCCGCCAGCAGTGGATCGCCCGTCTCACACGTCGGGAGATGCTCTGGGCGACCCTGTGGACGCTGATCCTGGGGCTGACGGCAGGAGCCTTGGCCCTGACGATCGCCCAGCGCCCGGTCTACCGCGTGGGCCAGATCGTGCCCCAGCCGATCGTTTCGCGCGTCAGCTTCGAAGCCGACAACGAGGAGCTGACCCTCAACCGCCGCCGCACCGCCCGCCAGAAAGAGCCGGCCGTCTACGCACCCAATCTTTCCTTCCTCGACAACCTGCGTGAGAAGCTCCTGAACCTCGGCGACCTGGGCCGCAACACTTCGATCACCCGTGTCGATCAGATTGAAGCTTCGACGCGCGAGGCATGGCGTCTGACCCCGGCGGTGCTCGACAGCCTCAAGCAGTTCGCCGCCGAAAACAACTACGCGCAGTGGCAGCAGATGGTCGACGAGTTCGTGGACGGCGTCGCCTCCATCGCTCTGTTGCGCCAACAGGACTACGAGCGCGAACTGAACCCGACGCAACTGGCCTACCAGATCCTCATCCGTAAGGCTGACGGTCGCGAGCTGCCGCGCATGGACACCGCCCTGCGCAATATCGCCACCGACCGCGATGCGTTCGCCGACATGCTCGCCCGAACGGAAACCCTGCGTTTCCCCAAGGCGCTGCGTGAGACTGTGCTGGCCGTGCTGATGAGCGATCTGCAACCGACTTACTTCATCGACATCGACGAAACCGAGACACGCCGCGCCGCCGCCGAAGCGGCCGTCCAGCCCGTGCGCGACAAGATCACCGTGCATCAACTGCTCATCCCCGCCGGCCGACGCATCACCCACGGCGACTTGTCTCTGCTCGAATCCGAGCGTCGCGAATATCAGCACGAACTCGGCCCGCTGCGCGCCCGGCTTATCACCGCTTCACACCTGGGCATCGCGCTGGTTATCGCCGCCGGTCTATGGCTGTACCTGTACCACTTCAAACGCCGCGTGGTTGAAAACGGCATGCGCGGCCTGGCCATGACCAGCCTGCTGGTGCTCGCCGTGAGCCTGGCGGTGTTCGGACAGATCACAGTGCCCGACTACCGCTATGTCGTGGCGGTCTACCCGGCCCTGCTGGTGGCGATTGTCCTGGCGATCGCCTACGACCAGCGGCTGGCCCTGGCTGTCGGCGCGCTGCACGCCATCCTCACCGTCGTCGTTCTCGAGTTGCCCGTCGGCTTCGCCCTGGTGCTCATCGCCGGCGTCGCCACCGCCGTCGCCCAGCTTCAGGAAGTGCGCACCCGTTCGAAACTCATGTGGGTCGGTCTGTGGACCGGCATGGCCATGGGGGTGGTGGTCTGGCTTGTCGGCCTGGCCACACGGCCGCTGCACCTGACCGAATATCTCAACCCTATCCATGAGATCGGTTTCGACTCACTCAAAGCCCTCGGGGCCGCCCTCGGCACGGGCCTTCTGGTGCAGGGCGCCCTGCCGGCCATCGAAAGTGTCTTCAAAGTCACCACCTCCATGACGCTCAAGGAGCTTAACGACGCCTCGCATCCGCTGCTGCGCCGCCTGGCCCAGGAAGCTCCCGGCACGTACCAGCACTCCCTGCGTCTGGCCGACCTGTCCGAAGCCGCCGCCAACGCCATCGGGGCCAACGGCCTGATGTGCCGCGTGGGCGCGATGTACCACGACGTGGGCAAGATCAACAAGCCCGCCTACTTCGTCGAGAACCAGGCCGAGGGGCCCAACCGCCACGAACGCCTCAGCCCGGCCATGAGCCTGCTCATCATCGTCGGCCATGTCAAAGATGGCATCGAGATGGCTCGCGAGTACAACCTGCTCGTCTCGCTGCGCCACTTCATCGAGAGCCACCACGGCACCACGCTCGTCGAGTACTTCTACCACGCCGCCAGGCAGCAGAGCGACGAGAAAAACACCCCCGCGCCTACCGAGTTTGAATTCCGCTACCCCGGCCCCAAGCCGCGCACGCGTGAAGCCGCCATCCTCATGCTCGGCGACGCGGTCGAGTCGGCCGCCCGCACCCTGCGCGAGCCCACCGCCGTCCGACTCGAACAACTGGTTCACGCCATCGCCCAGAAGCGCCTGATGGACGGCCAGTTCGACGAATCGAGCCTCACGCTGCAGGAACTGCATCAGATCGAGGTGGCCATGAGCCGCACCCTGGCGGCCATCTACCACGCCCGCATCAAGTACCCGACGGAAAAAGAAGGCGGCCCTCCACGCGCCGACGCCACCCCCGCACCCCAGCCGGTTCAACAGACGGGCTGACTCCTGCACGCCGGCCCCTTCAGGGCCGCATGCTCACCACCCCATTACCCCGCTTCCCGCTCGCTCTTCAACGGATGCTGATCGTCGGCTGACTTGCCACCTGCGCCATCGCGGCCACCTCGACCTGGCCACTCAAGTTGTGCACCAGCGTCTCAAGTTCCTTGGCCAACTTGCCCCCCTCCTCGAAATTCGCCGTCGGGTCGCCGGCATCGCAATTGCGGCGCAACGCCATGTTGATCGGCACGCCGCCGAGAAACGGCTTGCCCATCTCCCGGGCCATCTGCTCGGCCCCGCCGCGGCCGAAGATGTCATACTCCTTGCCGTCGTCGCCGATGAAGTAGCTCATGTTCTCGACGACGCCCAGCACCTCGATGCCAAGCTGCTCGAACATGCGCATCGCCCGTCGCGCATCATCCTGCGCCACCTTCTGGGGCGTGCAAACCACCACCGCGCCGGTAAGCGGCAATAGCTGGCTCATGGTCAGCGGCACATCGCCGGTACCGGGCGGCAGGTCGATCACCAGATAGTCCAGCTCACCCCAGGCCGTCTGCGTCGCCAGTTGTCGAAAGGCCCCGTGGGCCATCGGCCCGCGCCAGATCAGCGGTTTCTCCTGCTCGACCAGGGCCCCGAGGGTCATCGCCCGCAGGCCGTGAATCTCGAAAGGGATCAGCTCGTTATCCTTCGTCGCCCGCGGCCGCATGCCGTCCAGCCCCAGCATCGTCGGCAGCGATGGGCCGTAAATGTCCCCGTCCAGCAGCCCGACCTGCGCCCCCGTCCGCGCCAGACCGACCGCCAGATTCACCGCCACCGTGCTCTTGCCCACGCCACCTTTTCCCGCGCCCACCGCGATGATGTGCTTCACCCCCGGCAAGGGGTTCTGCTCGTGGGTGTGCGGCTGGGAACCCGGCACGTGCGCCCCTCCGGCCCCCCCCGCCGCCTGCGCCGAGGCGTCCGACGCTGATCCCGACGCCACCGCGAACTCCACCGCGACCTGCTTGATTTCCTCGCCCAAGGCTCCGACCGCCGCCTTGATGTCCGCCTCCAGCCGCGGCCGCAGCCCCTGCGCCCCTTCGCTGAGCTGCACCTTCACGCTCACCAGTCCGTCGCATACCGCGACGCCTTTGACCATGCCTAGGGTCACAATATCGCGATGAAGTTGAGGCTCATGCACACGGCTGAGCTGCTGGAAAACATGGTCCTTGGTGATGGCCATCGCCGACTCCGCTGACTTGAAAACAGGGGGTGAATGCGTCCAGCCGCACAGCCCCGCGGCTCGCGGCAGAACGAGCAATCATAGAGCTCGGCCCGGCCACTGACCACCTCGTCGCCCCGCCACGCCTTTGCCCCTGCATTCTTCATGGCCTCCGCAATAGAACCACTTCACGAGCGTTAGACCTGACAGAGGCACGCGGCCGCCGTCGCGTGCGACCACGACGCGATGTCGCCCGGCTCGCGACCTCCCGTCGTACTCCACCACCCAGGCTCCACGGAGATCAGTCATGCAACGCCTGATATCACACGCCCGCATCCGCCGTGGCCGTTTCACACTGGTCCTGGCCATGCTTCTCCTCGGTCTGTCGCCCCTGCTGGCGGCTGACACCTTCGCCCAGCCCGGTCCCGCTGGAGGCAAATCCGGTCAGCGCCCCGGCCCACAGGACCGGCCCGGGCGAATGGAGTTTGGGCAGCGTGGCCCGCTCACGAACCTCATGGCGGCCCTGCGCGACGCCGACCTCACCCGTGACCAGCGCCGGCAGATTCGTCAGGAGATGAGCGATCATCGTGAAGCCATGACACAATGGCAGGAAAAGAACGCCGACGCCCTCAACCAGCTTCGCAACGATTTCCAGGCTCGTCGCCAGGGGCAGCAGCCGGTCTGGCAGGACATGCGCGACCTGCATGTCGAGATGGACAAGCTGCTGCGCAGCGACGATTCGACCGAGGCGATCATGCCGAAGATCGCCGAGTTGCGCAGCGAGTGGTTCAAACTTCGCGACCAGGTTGAAGCCGACGCCCAGCCGCTGCGTGAGCGATGGGAAAAGCTGCATGCGACCGCTCCCTCGTGGTCGACCCTGCTGGACGAGGTTGTCGCGGTGCTTACCGACGAGCAGCGTGCACAGGCCGCCGACGCCATCATCGCCGTCCGCAAGCGGATCGAACAGGCAGGCAAAGCGCCCCTGCCCGGGATGATGATGATGCGCGGACCTCGCGCCAGCTTCGACGACGGACGCGGCCCCGATGCCCAGCGGCCTTCCGACCGTCGCCCGATGGACGGCCGTGGTGGTGACGACCGGGGCTGGCGCGACCCGCAACGCCGCGATCCGGACGGCCGTGGAGGCCGCTGGTAGGCCCGCCACGCCACACCGCAAGCCCGCCGAATCCGCTTTGCGATCGACTGCCCATAACTCTCCACCCCTCCCAGCCCCCGTCCGACGGGGGCTTTTTGCGCCAAGTCCCGCGGGGACACGGCTTTTCGCAACCGCCGCACCGCTGCACCACATTTTCTGAGATTTTTCGTTTCCACCGCGAACCGCCCCATGCACCGCTCCGTAAGTACCGATGAAAGGCGTCGAAGCCCGGGCCAAGGGAGCCGGCCCCAGCCAGGCGTCTACGAGACTCAGAGCCGCAGAGAACATCCACACGCACGCTTTCTTATCGTCTCCTTCGGACTCCGTGACAGACCCACGCAACGGCATCGAGGCCCGGTCACCCGACCGGGCCTCGGTGTTTTGTGGTGATAGCCGCCTGCCTCACCGGCTGATCCCCCGCAGCCCCATCCCGTACAATCCGATCCCATGCCGCCTCGTCGCCACCGCTTCAGCTTTCACGGCTGCCACAGTCAGGCCTACTGCCGCCATGCGCGAAGTCCGCTGGCCGACATGGTCGCCCAGGCAGCCGAACTTGGATTCACGCATCTGGGCATCACCGAACACGCCCCGCGCTATCGGACGCGCGATCTCTACGAAGACGAAGCCGGCCTCACGCCCGCCGATCTGGCGGCCATGTTCGACGCCTACGCCGTCGAGGCCCGCCGGCTGCAGGCCCACTGGGCCGACCGCCTGCCCATCCTCGTCGGCTTCGAAGCCGAGACCATGCCGCCGGATAACTGGGCGACCTACATGACCGCCCTCCGCGATTCCAGAAGATTCGACTACATGGTCGGCAGCGTCCATAACCTGGGCGACACCTGGATCGACTACAAGCCGCAGATCACCGCCGCGCTCGCCGAGCGGATGGGTGGGCCGACCGCCATGCATAAGGCCTACTTCTACGCGGTCGCCGGGATGATCCGCACGCTGCGCCCGCGTGTCGTCGGCCACCTCGACCTGATCCGTCGTTATGACGGCCAGACGCCCGCCTTCGCCGCCGAGGTTCTGCCTCTCATCGACGAAACACTGGAAGCCGCGCGCGCCATCGACGCCGCCCTCGATGTCAACGCCGCCCCCGCGCGCAAAAGGTTCGGCCCGGTCTACCCCCTGCCGTCAATTCTCAAGCGAGCCCGCCAGATCGGCGTGCGCGTCACCCTCGGCGATGACAGCCACGCCGTCGCGGACGTCGGCGCCGGCCTCGACGCCTGCCTGCGTGCGATCGCCGACGCCGGCTACAGGCGCGTGAGCTATCTGGTGAAGAGCACCGCAAGCGTCGAATGGCGCGAAGCCGCCCTTGAAGACATGACCGCGTAGCTCGCCCTACTGCACCAGCCCCTGCGTGAGCCGGATGAACGCCGTCTCCAGACTCACCGGCTCTTCGCTCAACCTCAGCAGCCGGTACCCGCCTCGCACCAGCGTCTCGGCCACCAGGGCCACATCCGCCTTGCCCGCGTCCAGACTCACACGTACATGTCCGTCGCGCACCGCCGCCTCCAGCACGCCCGGCGTACGCTCCAGCAGCGCCGCCGCCTCGTCGCCTCGCTCGGACACCACCGCTTCCACCACCAGCCCCGTCTTCGCCCGCGCCAGAATCTCGCGCACCGTCCCGCTGAACTTCAGCTCACCACGCTCGATGATCCCCACGCTCGAACACAGGTCCGCCAGCTCCACGAGAATGTGGCTGCTGATCAGGATTGTCTTGCCCATGCGGTGCAGTTCTTTGAGCAGTTCGCGGATTTCGATGCGCGCTCGCGGGTCCAGACCGCTGGCCGGCTCATCGAGCAGCAACACCTTCGGATCGTGCAGCAGCACCCGCGCCAGACTCAGTCGCTGCTTCATCCCGCGCGACAGACCGTTCACCTCCGCGTCGGCACGCCCGCCCAGGTCGGTCAGATCCAGCACGTCGTCCACCACCTGCCGACGCCTGGACCCGTGAATGTCGTAAGCGGCCGCGAAAAATTCCAGATATTCCCGCACCGCCATCGGGTCGTAGGATCCGAAGGTGTCCGGCACGTAACCGATAATGCTGCGCACCTGCCGGGCATTGACCGGACCGACCGATAGGCCGTCAATCCGCGCTTCGCCCCAGGTCGGACGCAGCAGCGTCGCAAGAATCTTGATCGTCGTCGTCTTGCCCGCCCCGTTGGGCCCGATGAACCCATAGCATTCGCCAGCCGCGATCGACAGGTTCAGATTCGACAGGGCCGTCAGCTCGCCGAATTTTCGCGTCAGGTTGACCGTTTCGATCATGGTCATGAATCACGTCCGCGGCGACATGCCCGGTCAGTTGCTTCCGCCATCCCTGGCGCCGCGTACCGGCGTCATCCAGCGTACAACGGTCCACCCGTGCCCCGGCACTTCGCGGCCGTCCACACGCCACGACAGCGGCGGCGAGCTGTCGGGCAGGTGGCCGATCACGATCAGCCGCCTCTGCGCCAGGTGATCGGTCAGGTCCAGGCCCCGGCCCAACGCCCGCTCGGCGTGCCAGCTTTCGGCGCTACCGAACATCTGCACCCGGTCCCATAGCGGCGGCGGCAGCATCGCATAGAAACTCAGCCGCTGGATCATCCTCACCGTCTGATCCTCGGTCAACGTGAAAATCTCGTCGCCCACCGCGCCCGGCGGCGCACCGGCCTGGGGCGCGTCGGCGTCGGCGCTGCGCATCAGCCGCCCCAGGTAGCCGCGCCACGGTTTCATCAGAGCCCCCGCGGCTCGCTCGGCCGGCGACATCACCTCCGGCGCAGCCAGCAGTTCCAGCCATTGCCCCGGCTGGTTCAACCCATCCAGACCCAACGGCTGGCCCGCCTCCCAGATCGCCTGCTGCGTCACGCGCGGCATCCCTCGATCGCCAGGGCAGTAGACGATCAGCACGTTGCGCAGCGGACCCGGCAGCCCGTGCCGCACATCGCCCTGCACGCGAGCCGATCCCGCCTCGCTTGTCACCGTCACCTGTCCCAGAGGAAGCCCTGTCGCATAGACATCCACCATGCCCTGCGTTCGGCGCATCGCGTCAAACGCCAGGGTTCGTGTCGTCGCACGCATCGGCACGCGTAGCGGCGCGGCGTCGCCTTCACTTCGCAGCGGGTCGGCCGCGTCCGCCTCGTAGGATACCGGCACAACGAATCCGCCACTCTCCAGCCGATCCTCAAACGCCGCCGACGCCAATACATCCGGACCGACGCGCGGGTCCATGCGACGCGACGCGGCCATTTCGTTGTTTGCTTCCCCGGTCGACCCAAGCTCCAGCGCCGCCGTACGGTGCCGAGGCACCAGCAACGACGCCCAGCCTCGCACCCGCGCCAGGCCCGTCGTCACGTCGACATCCATGACGGTCATATGCTCGATGCTCCCGCGCGTCGGACGCAGCAGCAGTGCCGCCCCCCAGGCCGTCACGCTGAATACCAGAACCACCGCCGCGAAGACCATCCACGCCAGATGCGTCTGGCCGCGACGCCGCAACACCATGAATCCGAGCGGTCCGGCCACGAGCCAATACACCGTCAGCCCAACAATCGACACCCCGATGATCCCCCCAGCCGTCGACCGCCTGGCCGTCAGGACTGCGATGAACCGGCTCTGCTCATAGCCGGCCCGTCCCTGCGGCGACGACAGACGCCTCGCCGCCAGTTCCGCCTCGATGCGCGGCGCCTCCCACGCCGGACTGCGCCACCCGAACACCACCGACCATAAACCTGGCCCGCGCGGCAGGCCCATCCGCCTCAGCGCCGGATGCGTCAGGTCCAGCCCGATCAACGTCACCCGTCCCATCCCCGCCGAGGCTCCAACCACCAGCGGCCGCCCCTCCACATCGCGCAGCAACACCGCCGCGGGAGGCTGCGCCGGATGCCGGCCCACCTCGGCCTCCACCAGCTCCAGCGACAGCGCCGCGATCCGCGCCTCGCCGGTTGTGACGCGGCTGGGCCCGCCCAGCCATGTCGGCCATCCCACATCATCCACCGGCCGCAGCGTCACCGACGGCAACAGGGCCGCCAGCGGTCCCCGCGTCCAGCGCTCGCCCGCGGCCGGCAGCACCACCACCAGATGCCCGCCACGCATCACCCAGTGCCGCACCGCCGCGACCGTCGCATAGCCCACCGCCGCGTCGTCGAAGTCCCGGCTGTCGGGCGTCCAGATCAGCGCCTGGGCCGACGTCAATCCGTACCAGCGATCGGGCAGGTCGGCAGGATCGACGTCATTGACCAGATTCACCGGCTCCTGCTGCGTATGCGCTGTCGCATACGCCTCCAGACCCAGCCGGCTCGAACCGGTCAGCACCACCAGACCCGCGCGCGGCGAAAGGTACGACTCGGGACGCGGCTCCAGAAGGCGCGTGGCCAGCAGGGCGTTCGCCTCCTCGTCCATCGTGCCCAGAACGTTCACCCGCCAGCGCGGCCGCAGGCCGCTGGTCAGCGGCACAGGCGCATACAGCCACATGCGACCCGGTCGCGATGGATCCAGCGTCGCCGCCCGCCGCATGTGCAGCGGATCGCCATCGGCATCCTGCAACACCCATTCGCAGATCACGCCGAGTGGCCGGCCTGCGTGATTCGCAAGGTCAACCGATAAAGCCGTCCAATCGCCCGGCCGATACTGACCACCTAACCCGACACCTTCGGGACCAACGGCAATGGACACCACCGGCTCGCTTTCGCCGGTCGCCACGGGCTGCGCCGCCGCAGAGCACCACAGCCCGCACCAGGCCGCCGCGCACAGCAGCACACCCACCCTCACCCGGCGACCGACGCATCCCCGAACTTCACAGCCCAAGCGCATCACGCTCCATAGTCTACCGACCGGCCGTGTCGATCCACCCCGCCGCGACAGCCATCGCCCATCTTCGCCAACCAGCACAAAACCATGCCCTCGACCGCCGTCGCAGAGGGCCGGCTGAAGCTCAAAGCCCCCCAATGCCGATAACCCCACCGGCGACCCTCCTCAACCGGCAGGTCTTTCTTCGCGTGAACTGGCAAGCCATCCAATCCGTCTGGCCCGTGCTTCTGCTGCTGGGCTATCTGCTGGTCACGGCCGTACTCACCGTCCTCACCTACGAGCGCAAGAAGCACATCGACCTGCACGACCGCGTCCGCGAATCGCTGCAGATGCGCAACGCCTACTTCCGCCAGCTTTCCGAGCGCATGCGCAATGATCGCTGACCCGCCGCGAGCCGTCACGCACGACGCGACACACCGCCGCGTCCACTCAGCCGTGGTCACCGCCTGTTGCCTGTTTGATGCCCCCTGTTAAGCTGTGGCCGTGTCGCAGCCGCCCTTGCACGCCCTGCTGATCGCCAACGGTCGACTCGTCGACCCAGCCGTGGACTTGGATCAGGCCGCCGACGTCTTGCTGATCGATGGCCGTGTGGCCCGCGTCGCCCCGCCAGGCGAAACCGGCGCCGCTGCCAACACCCCCACAATTGACGCCTCCGGCCTGATCGTCAGCCCCGGCCTGATCGACCCGCATGTCCATCTGCGCGAGCCCGGTCAGGAAGAGAAGGAGACCATCGCCACCGGCGCGGCCGCGGCCATTCATGGCGGGTTCACCAGCATCTGCTGCATGCCCAATACCGACCCGACCATCGACGATGACTCGCGTATCGAGTTTGTCTACTACCGAGCCGCCCAGGCGGACATGGCCAACGTCTTTCCCGTCGGGGCGGTGACACGCGGCCGGGCGGGCAAGGAGCTGGCGGAAATCGGTCTGATGGCCAACGCCGGCGCGGTTGGCTTCTCTGACGACGGCGTGGGCGTCGCCTCCGCGAACATCATGGCCAAGGCCCTGGCCTATGTCGCCATGACCGGCGGCGTGTTCATGCAGCACTGCGAGGATCCGGAATTGGGCGGCGGCGTCATGAACGCCGGTTCGCTGGCCACGCGACTGGGGCTGGCGGGCTGGCCGCGCGTGGCCGAGGAGTTGATGATCCAACGCGACATCCTGCTCAACCTGCGGCAGAACATCGGCGCCCGCTACCACGCGCAGCACCTGTCCAGCGGCGGCAGTGTCGAACTGGTACGTCGCGCGCGACACGATCTGTTCGGCCAGGCGCACATCACCGCCGAGGTCAGCCCCCATCACCTGCTGCTCACCGAGGACGCCTGCGCGACCTACGACACCCGTTATAAGATGAACCCACCTCTGCGGGCACGCGCCGATGTCGCCGCCCTGCTCGACGGCGTGCGCGACGGCACCCTCACAATCCTCGCCACCGATCACGCCCCGCATACGCAAGAGGAAAAAGAACTCGAATTCGCCGCCGCCCCGTTCGGCATCGTCGGACTCGACTGCGCGCTGCCCCTCTACGTGCAGGCTCTGGTTGAGTCGGAGACTCTCGACTGGCCGGCCATGCTCGCGATGATGACCATCAACCCGGCCAAACTCTGCCGCCTGGGCCGCAAGGGCACCCTCGCCCAGGGCGCCGACGCCGACGTCACGCTCATCGACCCCAAGGCCCATTGGACCATCGACGCCGACGACTTCGCCAGCAAGGGCCGCAACTGTCCCTTCCATGGCTGGAATGTCACCGCCCGCGCCGTCGGTGCGATCGTCGGGGGCCGGGTCAAGCTGCTGCGTGATCCGCAGCGCCTGCGCGGCGCCAGCGTCACGCCCGCATCATGCAGCGCCGATTTGGCTGAGGCGCTTATCGCCGCAGACTGACGTTCCCCTCACGCCGCGTCTTACGCTCGGCCGTTGTTACCCATCAACTCCCGCAGCGCCGCGCCCGGATCCGGCTGGCGCATGAGATGCTCACCCACCAGTATGCGATGCACCCCCGCCGCCGCCAGACGCTGCACATCCGCAGGCGTACGGATGCCCGATTCGCTGACGACGATGCTCGTGTCCTCCACCATCTCCAGCATACGCATCGTGTGGTTCAAGTCGGTGGTCATTGTCGCCAGGTCGCGGTTGTTGATGCCCAGCAGTGTGTATTGCGGATGCGGAAAGCCAAGGTGCGGCCGCACCTTGAGCAGGTTCTCCACGCTATGCACCTCGACCAGTGTGGTCATCTTCAACTCGGTGGCGAGGATCAGAAGGTCCAGCAGGTGGGCCTCGCCATCCAGGCACTCGGCGATCAGCAGCACCGCGTCCGCCCCGGCCGCCCGGGCTTCGTAGATCTGGTATTCGCTGATCAGAAAATCCTTACGCAGCACGGGCAGCGCCACTGCCGCGCGAATTCGCGTCAGGTACGCCAGCGACCCCTGAAAATACTTGGCGTCGGTCAGGCAACTGATAGCAGCCGCTCCGTTGTCCGCGTAGGCCCGGGCGATGGCCACCGGGTCGAAGTCCGGGCGGATCACCCCGGCCGACGGACTGGCCTTCTTGACCTCGGCGATCACCCGTAACCCTCCCTTGGGCGACGTCACCGCCTTGAAGAAATTGCGCGGCCCAGGCTGATCCTGGGCCATCGCCTTCAGGTCTTCCTGGGACCGAATCCGCCGGGCCGCGGCCACCTCCTGCTTCTTATCGGCGACGATCTGGGCCAACACATTGACGGCCATCTGCTTACCTTTCGCGCACAAGCCCGGAAACCAAGCATAGCGGCCTCGTCCGCCGCCAGACAATCGACCCGATTCGGCGTCCTCGGCCCCATGGCGCGACCCGCGACCGCGTCCACCACGACATGTCTACCATTGGCACGTAAACCATACGCCCCAGTATCGCTATGGCCCGGACTTTGCACCGCCCCCAACCTGTGGCACTCATCGGCTTGCTGTCGGATTCACACGGTCAGGCCGGCATCACCCGCCGGGCCGTCGACCTGCTCGTCCACCGCGGGGCTCGGCTGCTGATCCACCTGGGCGACATCGGTTCAGCGCTGGTTCTCGACGCCCTGCTCTGCCCAGGTGACGATGGCCACACCCCCGTCGAAGCTCGCCTGGTCTTCGGCAACACCGACGCGAACCGCCTGGAGCTGGCACGCTATGCCCGCTTTCTGGATATCCATGTCGACGACCCCGTCGGCTCCCTGCCCCTGCCCGCGGGCCCGCTGGTCTTCACCCATGGCGACGACAGCCGTGCCTTGAGCCGCGCCCTGGGCGCCGGCCCACGCTACCTGTGTCACGGCCACACGCACCAGGCCGCCGACTACCGCCGAGGCCCGACCCGCGTCATCAACCCTGGAGCTCTGTTCCGCACCACCTGCCCTTCGGTCGCTCTTCTGGACCCGCAACGCGACCATCTTCAGATCCTTCCCGTCGAACCCGCCGCGACGCCGTCGCGACCCCCGAAGCGATGATGTATAGTGGCCTTGCTCGACACCGAACCGACTGCCAACCCATGACCGACCAGCAAGCGCTCCAGCTTGAGAAGCTGACCGTGCGGACCTTTCGCGGGGAAGACCAGCCGCATGTCGCACGCCTTTATCGCGATGGCCTGCTGGCCGGGCAGATCCCGCCCAACGACACCGGCTTGGACATCGACAATATCTTCGACGCCTACCTCGGCGACAGCGCCAGCCACTTCTGGGTCGCGGAGCACGACGGGCGAATCGTCGGCATGATCGGCGTGGCCCGCGATCGCGAGCATGTGGCCGAAATCCGCCGCCTGCGCGTCGATCCGCAGTGGCAGCAGACGCCGATCGCCACCCGCCTCATCCAGACGGCCGTCTCCCATTGCCGCGAGCACGGCTATCTGAAGGTCGTCCTCGACACCCGCTTCGAGAAGAACGCGGCCGTCGACATGTTCGAACGTTTCGGCTTCCAGCACAGCCGCAGCCGCCAGACCGATCAGAAGGAACTGCTCGAGTTCTACCTCGATCTCTACCGCCAGCCCGACCAGGACCGACGGCGAAGCTGACGCCGACCACCGCGGCGCCGACGTTCAGCACGCCAGCTCCACCAGCACGTCCAGTCCCTGGGCCAGCTTGGCGTCGCTGGTCGCGTAGCTGATGCGAAAGTGCGTGTCCCGCTCGCTGAAGACACCGCCGGGGATCATCACCACGTTGCGCGCCAGCGCCGCCTCGACGAACTGCGTTCCGGTCATACCCAGCCGCTGGGGCACTTTCGGGAACGCATAGAACGCGCCCTCGGGCTTCACCAGCTCGAACGTCCCGCTCAGCTTCTGCATCACCAGATCCCGTTTGCGGCGGTACGCTTCAACGTACTGGTCCATCGATTCGTTGAGCGCCGCCACACCCGCCACCTGCACCATGGACGGCGCGCAGACGAATGAATACTGCTGCAGCTTGGTCATCTGCTCGATGATCGCCACCGGGCCGGCCGCGTAACCCATGCGCCAGCCCGTCATGCTGTAGGTTTTGCTGAAGCCTCGCAGCAGCAGCAGATTCTGCGTGAACGCGGCTGGACTCGGACAATACGCCCGCCCGTCGTTGCCCCGTCGCGCCGACTTGTCGTAGCAGAACTCATCGTAGATTTCATCGGACACCAGCAGCAGGTTACGCCGCTCAGCCAGTTCCGCCAGTTCAAGGCACATCGTCTGGTCGGCCACCACGCCCGTCGGGTTGCTCGGCGTGTTCAGCAGCACCATCTTCGTGCGCGGCGTCAGCGCCGCCTCAACCCGCTGGGCTGTGAGCTGGAAGTCCGGGTACGTGTCCACATACACCGCCTCGGCGCCGGCCACCGTCAGCAGGTGTTTGTACATCACGAAGTATGGGTCAGGCACGATCACCTGATCGCCGGGGTTCAGGCACGCCAGAAACGCCAGCACCAGCCCCCCTGACACGCCGCTGGTCACCAGCAACCCGCCGTCCCCGCCGGCATGTCGCAGCTTCCAGTTCGGCAGTTCGACGCCAAGCCGTCCGGCGATCGCCGCGTGCAGCTCCTCCATGCCCTGTGTCAGCGTGTACTTGTTCACCCCACGCTCAATCGCGCCGATCGCCGCCTGCTTGATCCTATGCGGCACGTCGAAGTCCGGCTGGCCGATTGACAGGTTGATCGGATCCTTGAGCTGGCCCGCCAGCTCGAACACGCGCCGGATCCCCGACGCCTGGACCGCGCGCACACGCTGGGCGATATGAACCTGCGGATCAAACATGAGTCGTCCTTTCCGTCACCATGCCCGCATACGATCCCCATCCTACCCCATACCCTCACCGCGATCTGCCCTCCACGCTCCGCGCGCGATCGCAGATCGTCCCCGCCACCTGCCCGCCACACGCGCTTGCCCTGCGCACAAGAAACCGCGAGGCCTGTCGGGCCCCGCGGTTGGAATTGCACCGTCGCGACCAGCGCCCATCGCCAGCGAACTATTTCGCCGGCGCCGCACCCTCTTCGCCAGCCTCTTTCTTCTTGCTCGCTTTGCCCGTCGCCAGCTTCCGGTTGCCCACCTTCGGCAACCCCAGCGGGCTGTCGCCCTGCTTGTCAAACTTGCTCTTGCCCGCCAGCTTCTCGATGCGCTCGGCCCGCGTCAGCACATTGCGGTGCTTGGCCATCGCGCCACTGGTCTTCAGACTCGGGTCAATGCTCATGTCCGCTGCTCTTCCTTTCAAGCGATCGAGCGGCCTTGTCCCGGCCTGCTACCGCGCCCGGACTATCATCGCCGTCGCCGATTCGCCCTCATACTTGTCCAGGTAGATCCCATTCCGGGCCAGGTCGCTGCCCCGGTGCTTATCCTTCCAGACACGCCCCAGCGCCAGAAGCTGGCGACGGTACGTTTCGGCCGGTTCGTTCAACTCCCCAGGCGCGAAGCCCCGGAGGGCCACCACCTGGAAAAGTCCCTCATTATGACGGGCGAACGCCGCCGCTTCAACTCCCTGGTTCCACAGAAAGCCCAGCAGACGCTGCGCCTCCGCCTGGCGGTAGTGCGCCAGCACCCAGTAGTTCAGCCCGACCTTGCGAGGATCCTGACCCGCCGTCGGCCGCTGCACCAGCGTCCCATGGACCGAGCCGAGCTCAGCGCTGCTCTGGCCGCTGGATGTGCCCGATGCGGCCTCATCCCCCAGTTCCCACAGCCCGCCGGGCTGGATCGCCTCAAACCGCTCGCTGGCCTCCCGCAGACCCGCCCGGTAGCCGATGCTTCGGCCGCTCCAGTACGCCAGCACCACCACCGACGCCAGCAAGACCCCCGCCACTGCGATGTAGCCCTTGGGCACACGCAGGATCAGCGGCTGCCGCGGGCCCTGGAGCAACCCGCCCAGCCCTGTTGACGTCCCCGCGCCTGCTTCCTCGGTCGGCTTGTCGAGCACCGGCTCCCGCTCCCCGGCGCGGACGGCCCCCGTCCGGCCGGCGGGCGTCCCGGCCGGCTGACGCATCACCTCATACGGTGCCAGGTTGTCCTTGCGTGCTGCCATCCCACCAGCCTATCGCGCCCACCCCAAACGGGCACATGTCCAAGTCAATACGGGCCCACAGCGTCCGCAGTTCACCTTCGGCCCGCGCACCGCGGGCGATCGCCGCCCCATCACGCCTCGTCGTCCACCCCGATCGCGCTGGCTGTCGCGTGCGTCTGGATATGACTGATGCTGATCAGCCACTGCGTGATCCCCAGGCCTGCCGCGACCTCGGCCGTCCGACCATGCAGCACCACTGCCGGCGCCCCGCCCGCCTGCCGCACCACCTCCGCCTCATGCCAGGCCACCCCGCCCGACCAGCCGGTGCCCAGCACCTTGAAGATCGCCTCTTTGGCCGCGAAACGTCCAGCCAGATGCTCCACCTGCCGCCGCTTGCCTTCGCCCTGCGCGTAGTGGCGCTCCGCCTCGGTGAAGCAGCGCGACAAGAACCGCTCACCGTGCTCCTGCAGCATCCGGGCGATCCGGGCCGTCTCCACGATGTCGATCCCATGCCCCACGATACGCATGCTCACCTCCGCATGACCGCCTCCGTCTGGCGGGCAGTGTAGTATCTACCATGCATGGCCAACCCGCCGGCGACTCAAAAACCGGAAAACGGCAGTCGAATAGCGCCCATGGACCCGACCCTCGCCCCCATCGCTGAAAAGTGCCGCGCCGGCCAGCGTCTCGACGCCGCCGACGGCCTGACCCTGCTGCGAACCCGCGACATCTGGACCCTCGGCCGCCTCGCCGACGCTGTCCGCCGCCGCATGCACGGCAACGTCGCTTACTACAACATCAACCGCCACCTCAACTACACCAACGTCTGCGCCCTGTCCTGCAAGTTCTGCTCCTTCTACCGCAAGCAGGGGCAGAGCGGCGCTTATTTCCATCGCCCTGACGAAATTGCCGCCCAGGCCAGGGCCGCCCAGGACGCCGGCGCCACCGAGATCCACATCGTCGGCGGACTGCACCCCTTCGAGCCTTTCACCTACTACACCAACATGCTCGCCGCGATCCGCCAGGCCGCCCCGAAGCTGCACATCAAGGCCTTCACCGCTGTCGAAATCGTGCATCTTGCCCGCATCAGCAAGCGGCCACGCGACATCGAAGGCGTCCTCCGCGACCTGCAGGCCGCAGGCCTCGGCTCCCTGCCCGGCGGGGGCGCCGAAGTCTTCGACGACCGCGTCCACGACGAAGCCTTCAAAGGCAAGATTCGTTCCGACAAGTGGCTCGAAGTCCACGAAACCGCCCATCGCCTCGGACTGATGACCAACGCCACGATTCTCTACGGCCACATCGAGTCGTTCGAAGACCGCATCGCCCACCTGATCATGCTCCGCGAGGCCCAGGACCGCGCCCTCGCCGCCGACCTGCCGGCCCGCTTCCAGACCGTCATACCCCTGCCCTTCATCCCCGACGACAGCGAGCTCGAATCCCTCTATGGCCCGACGGGGCTGGACGACCTGAAGATGCTGGCGGTCTGCCGGCTCATGCTCGACAACTTCGCCCACGTCAAAGCCTTCTGGATCATGCAGACCCTGCCGCTTTCGCAGATCACCCTCGACTTCGGCGTTGACGATATCGACGGCACGGTCGTCTGGTACGACATCACCAAAATCGAAGGCCGTGACACGCACCAGGAAGTCACCGTCGCCGACCTTCGCCGCGTCATCGCCGAAGCCGGCTACCAGCCCGTCGAACGCGACACCCTCTACCGCCGCGTCATCCGCGATCGCGCCGACTGGTGCATCGAACAGTCCACCGCGCCCGTCGCCGCGGTCTAGCGGTCGACCCGTAATCGCCTGCGTCACCGCCGCCACCAACGACAACGCCCCGGCGGCAACCGGGGCGTCAGCAAAATTAACTTGAACCGGACCCGATCCAGGTCGGATCAAGGTCCAAAGCGGGTGATGGGGCTCGAACCCACGACATTCACGTTGGCAACGTGACGCTCTACCACTGAGCTACACCCGCGTAGCGGCCCAATAATGTACCGCGATCGACCGATCATGCAAGCCGCTTGAGTCGGTTACTCACGCCCCAGACCTCGTCGGCTCGCCGGGGCTTGACCCCTGTGGGCGGGCCCGATATTGTCGGCCTTCAGACGTCCGACAGGTGCCCGCCCGAGCCGAATCGGCCCGGACGGGTGAAAAGGGAAGTGAGGTACCCGGACGAGGCCGACCGCCTGCCTGCCTTTCAAAGGGGTGCAGCGGCATCGACCGAGCCCGGAAAAGCCTCCGCGGACGCGCCGCCGTGATGAGCGGCCCTTGGCATTCATGCCCTCGCATTGAACGAGCGAGGCGGCCTGCCGAAGGGATAGGCGGCCCGGAATCTTCGCCACTGTCTGGCCCACGCTGGATGCAGCGTGCGGCTGGATGGGAAGGCCCCGGACCGTGAAGCTCAGAGCCGGAAGACCTGCCTGTCGGACCCGCGTGTGTCCTCGCGTTACGGGACCACGAGGGTTCGGCCTGTTGCACCCCGAAGCAGCCCCGATGCCCCCGTGACCCGAAGCGGACCCACCGGCCGACGACGGCGATCACCTGGCCCGGCCACACGATTGTCCGATCGGCCGCCACGGCCCGTCTTCGAACCCCAACGCGCCGACACGATTGCATCGTCGCCTCGGGGCCGCCCTGCGCGAATCAGGGCAAGGAGACCATCGTGCATCGGTTCCTATCGACCCTCCCATCGCTCATCGAATCTCCTGGAGCATCCGCACATTTGGCAGAGACGACCACGCAGCCGGCGTGTGCCCGCCACAAGCCGCGAGCGTCGGTGCGCGGCCCGCATTCCACCGTACGAGAACGGCACCGCTGCCTGACGGTCGCGAGGCGTGACCAGCGTCTGAAGCGATCCGTGACGGGCCACGTGCGCAGCGGTCTCGCCGTGATAGGAATCATCCTGCTCAGCGTCTTCACCGCCATGGCTCAGGCCGGCCCATACGCCCCGGCCGCGGGGCTCGAAGGCTCCACCGCCATCGCCATTGGTGACGCAAGCATCGTCAATTGGGCCGATGCCGTCGCCGCTCTCACGCGCGGGTCGATCGACATCACCGATCCCTTCGCCGCCCTTGCATCCTTCGGCTCCGGGGCCAATGCCCTCGGGCCAGCCCAGGGCGATGTCTTCGGCGTCGTCAGCCTCGGCGATGGCGGAAGCATCACGCTCACCTTTCCCCATCCGATCGCCAACGGCCCAGGCGCCGATCTGGCGGTCTTTGAAAACGCCTTCTCCGATACGTTCCTCGAACTGGCCTTCGTTGAAGTCTCGTCCAATGGCCATGACTTTTTCCGCTTCCCAGCCGTGAGCCTGACGCCGACAACCACGCAGATCGGCCCGTGGTCGACGCTCGATCCGACCAACTTGCACAACCTGGCGGGCAAGTACCGCCAGGGATTCGGGACGCCGTTCGACCTGAGCGACCTGCAGGCGACGGCCGATGAGGCTGGCGTGGCCGTGCTGGATCTGCGTGCGATCACGCATGTGCGCCTTATCGACGTCGTCGGCAGCATCGATCCCGCATACGCTACCTACGACGGCCTCGGCCACATCGTCAACGATCCTTTCACCACGTCGTTCAACAGCGGCGGCTTCGATCTGGACGCGGTGGCGGTGCTGCATCAGACGCATACACCGCCGGGCGACTTTGACGCCTCCGGACATGTCGACACGCAGGACATCAATGCCTTCGTTCTCGCCCTCACCAACTTCGCCGGCTATGCCGCGGCCTACCCCGGCATCGATATCGCGGCCATCGATCCCGACAACTCCGGCAGTGTGAATACGCAGGACATCAATCGGTTCGTCGCCCTGCTCACCGGCGCGGGGGCCGGCTCCGGCGCCGTCATCCCCGAGCCCGCGAGCGCCCTGTCGGTCATGCTGCTCGCAATCACATTCGGCCTCAGGCGCCGGCGCGGCGGGTTCGCCCCTCCACGCATCACGAGCGGTTCGAGCCGCCGCTCCATGGCAGCGGTTCACGCCGCTCTCGGGGCCCTGCCTGTCTCGCTGGCTCTCACGCTTGTGGCCCCCCTCGCTCACACCAGCGTCATCGTCGACTTCGAAGACGTCGACCTGGGCGCCGCGATCGCCTACAGCGGCCAGTACCCGGTCGACGGCATCGGCGGCGTGGGGCTGGTCGAAACCTGGAGCAGCCGCGGCGTGGATTTCGAAGTCTTCTCCGACGGCGACTGGTTCTACTGGCAGGGCTTCGCCGTCTCGGCCGCCACGGACACCACCACGGCCGGTTTCGGCAATTCGTTCAGCGCCTTCACCGGCGGCGGCGTCCACGGCTCGTCGCGGTACGCCGTGGCCGACGTCAGCGGCCACGCCCGCGTCATCCTGCCCGCACCCACCGTCGTTGAAGGCGCCTATTTCACCAACACGACCTACGCCTACCTGTCCATGCTGCACGGGGACGGGTTTGCCAAGCGGTTCGGCGGCGAGGATGGGACGGCGCCCGACTGGTTCCTGTTGACGATTCGTGGCCACGACGCGAGCGGGACGGAGATCGGCAGCGTGCCGTTCTATCTGGCGGATTTTACCGGCCCTGGCGCGAGCGACTACCTCATTGATGCGTGGACGTGGGTGGACCTTCAACCCCTGGGCGAGGTGAGCAGTCTGAGTTTCAGCCTCGCGTCCAGCGACGTGGGCGACTGGGGAATGAACACGCCGGGGTTCTTCGCCATGGATGACCTGACGGTGCGAACGACCCCCGCCCTGCCCGAGCCGACGACGGCTGTGATGCTCGCCCTCGGCCTCGCCACCTTCACCCGTCGACGCCGACGCGTGCCCCCGCCTCAACCTTCATTGCGAATTTCAGCCTTGAACCTTCAACCCACTTCGACCGCCTTCACCCTCATCGAACTGCTGGTGGTCGTCGCCATCATGGGCGTGCTGGTGGGGCTGCTGTTTCCCGTCCTCGCCTCGGCCCGCAGCTCCGCCGATGTCGCCGGCTGCGCCGCCAACCTGCGTGAACTGGCCCACGCCAACGTCGCCTTCGCCGCCGATCACGACCAGCGCTACGTCCCCGGCGCGGCCAACTTCATGCAAAACCGCCATCGTTGGCACGGCTCGCGCGACGGCGGCGGCGAACCCTTCAACCACCGTGAAGGCCCGCTCACCCCGTACCTGGGCAAGGAAGGTTCGATCCAGCAGTGCCCCGCCTACTCGCCCGACGGCCGGGGCTTCGAGGCCGGCAACGGCGGCTATGGCTACAACAACGAGTACGTCGGGCGTGACAATCCCACCGACTTCGACAATCCCGACGCGCTGGGCGCCCGGGTCGACGCTTTCCGCGACGCGGCCGGCACACTCATGTTCGCCGACGCCGCCATCGCCCAGCCCGACGGCACGCAAGTGATCGCCGCCGAGTACTCGTTCATCGAACCGCCCCTCTGGACCTGGGGCGGCCCCTCCACGCCGTCGATCCACTTCCGCCACACAGGCCGTGCCAATGCCATCTACCTCGACACCCACGTCGACGCCCACACCATGACCTTCACCCGCGCCAGCATCTATGGCCCCACCGAGCAGCAGTCCCGCGACCTGGGTGTCGGCTATTTCGGTCCGGACGACAACACGCTGTTTGATCGCCAGTGACGCCGGCTTGGTTGCGGATGGAAGTTCACGGCATCGACTGACTCACCGCGCCGACGGGGCGGCAGTGCAAGACATCACACATTGCGGACAACCTTGCGCCCTTGCCGGGGGCGGCGCGGCGATGATGATGATGGGGCGCCACCACTGGAGACATGCCCATGCCCCACGCAACCGACACCCTGGCGATTCTCGGCGGGCCCAAGGCCGTGCCCGACGACCTGCTGCAGCCCTGGCCGCCGATCGGCGAGATCGACCGGCGCTACGTGATGGCATCGCTCGAGAGTGACGCCCACACGTTCGGGCCCAACTGCGTCAAGCTGCAGGACGAATTCGCCGCGTGGAACGGCAACCGCCGCTGCATCGCCACCAACTCCGGTACGGCTGCATTGCACATGGCCGTCGCCGCCGTCGGCTGCGGGGCTGGCGATCACGTGCTGGTCACCGCCTACACATGGTCCAGTTCCGCGACCTGCGCCCTGCACCACAACGCCATCCCCGTCTTCGTCGATATCGACTGGGAGACGATGAACATCGACGTGACGAAGATCGAAGCGGCCATCACGCCTCAGACCAGGGCCATCATCGTCGTACACCTGCATGGGCTCGCCGTGAATATGGACGTCGTGCTGGATATCGCCCGTCGCCACAAGCTGATGGTGATCGAGGATGCCTGTCAAAGTCACGGCGCGACGTTCAAAGGGCGCAAGGTCGGCACCTTCGGGCATTGCGCCGCCTTCAGCCTCAACCAGAACAAGTGCCTGTGCGGCGGCGAGGGCGGCCTGTTCGTCACCGATGACGACGATCTGCACCTCAAGGCCCTGCAGATCTGGTCGTTCGGCGAAACCGCGACCCCGGCCCAGAGCCGGGACTATCACGCCTACGCCCTGGGCTGGATGTACCGCAACGACGACCTGGGCGCCGCCTTCGCCCGGGCCCAGCTCACCAAGCTTGATGGCTACATCGCCCGGCAGCGCGAGAATGCAGCCGCCCTGTTTGCGGAACTCGAAGGCGCGCCCGGCCTGATCCTGCCCACCGAGCCGCAAGGCCACATGCACAACTGGTACAACGCTACCTTGCGCATCGATCCGACGGCCTGGGGTTATGACGGCCCGCCGGTCGCTCTGCGTGACAAGCTGCTCAAAGCCATGAACGCCGAGGGCGCCCGAGCCATGGTCTGGCAGCGATTCATCCTGCCCGACATGACCGTCTTCAAGGCCAGGAACGCCTACGGCCAAGGCGTCCCGTGGTCCCTGCCTCAGGCCGGGCAGGTCGACTACGACCCCGCGAAGTTCCCGGTGGCCCAACGACACTGCGACACCCACTTCTGTCTGGGATCGCCGCTGCGGGCGCCCAACGGCCGCGACGCCGCCCGTGCCGTCGCCCGCGCCATCCGCAAAGTGCTCGAACAGGCCGACGTGCTCATCAATGCCACGCCTGCACGGGAGTGACCTCATGACCCTCCGAGCCGGCTTCGCTCAGGTCGACATCACGCCGTCGGTCGGCGGTTACAAACTCAGTTGGTCGCATCCGATCGTCATCGACAGGATCGTCGAGCCGATCTTCGCCCATGTCGCCGTGCTCGACGATGGTCGGCGGCGGGCGGCGCTGGTGTCGCATGATCTGTGCTGGACGCCGCGGCGTCTGACCGAACACGTGCGGCAGCGCACAGCCGACTGTCTGCCCGGCGGCGATCTGATCCTCGGCGCGACGCACAACCACGCGGCTCCGGGGTTCACCGATGACCGCCCCATCCAGACCACTGTGCCTTACACCGTCGAGTTCGTCGGCCCGCGACTTGTGAGCGCGATCCGTGAGGCCTGTGGCGCCCTGGCGCCGGTCGAGGCGTGCGTGGCCAGCGGTGTCGAGGGACGGGTAAGCTTCATTCGCCGCTGCCTCATGAAAGACGGGTCGGTCAAGAGCCAGCCGAGGCCTGGCGACCCGAACATCCGCTGCGTGGAAAGTCCGATCGACCCCGAGCTGGGCGTGATCGCTTTGCGCAGCCCCGGCGGCGCGATGCGCGGCCTGGTGGTGAATTTCGCCCTGCACCCCACGCAGTTCGGCGGCGACCAGACCGTGCAGCGCGGCTGGCCGGGACGCATGGTGGACCGCGTTCGCCAGCGACTCGGGCAATCGTGCGGCGTCGTCTTTCTCAACGGCGCCTTCGGCGACGTCCATGCCCAGAATCGCCTGGACCCCACGGTGGACGAGGACGTGGACCGCATCGGCCGCACCCTGGCCGATCGGGTTGTCGATCTGGCTGAACACGGCGAATACCGGCATGCGATGCATGTCGGCGCGTCCAAGGCCTGTGTCGCGTTGCCGTTCCGCGACCCCGACAAAGTGTATGGGCCGCACCAGATGTTTCTTGCCCCGGACGTGGTCGCGGCCGCCCGTCAGCGCTTTGACGCCTGGCGTGCCGGGCGCGATGCCTACGAGCTTGAGTTGCAGGCGGTCACCCTGGGGGGGGAGCAGGCGGCTTTTATCAGCGTCGGCTGCGAGCTGTTCACGCGCCTGGGCATCGAGATCAAGCAAGACAGCCCCTTCGACTACAGCTTCATCGTGGGCAACGGCAATGACTCGATCGGCTACATGCCGTTTCCTGACGCGGTGGCCCGAGGCGGCTACGAATGCACGTTCCCGGCCAGCCGCTTCGCGCCCGAAGCGGGACGACGGCTGGTGGATGCCGCCGTCTGTCTGCTATGCGATGCGGCTGATGCATGATATCTTGGGTGAAGGGTGGACCATCATGACGCTACGAGCCGGATTTGCTGAAATCGACATCACCCCGTCCCTCCCGTGCGACAAGATCGGCTGGCTGACCCGTGTTACGGCCGAAACCGTGCGCGACCCGCTGCTGGCGCGCGTGGCGGTGTTCGATGATGATCAGACCCGCATCGGCTTCGTGAGCCTTGACCTGCTGAGCGTTCGCTGGACCGAAGTGGACCGCATGCGGCGTGCGGCCGCCGAACTGGGCTTTCAGCCACGGCATCTCATGATCGCCGCCACGCACACGCACTGCGGTCCGGCCACCAGCCACACCGGCGAAGTCCCGCGCGACGACGCCTATCTCGACCAATGTCTGCTGCCTCGGGTCGCGGAGGGTTTGCGCCGCGCCTGCGAGGCGCTGGCGCCGGCCCGCGTCGGTTTCAGCCGCGGGCTCGAGGACCGCGTGTCCTTTATCCGCCGTTTCATACTCGACGACGGCTCGGTCCAGTGCCATCCGCGCGATCGCTCACGCATCCGCTGCGCCGAAAGTGTACTCGACCCCGAGCTGGCGGTGATGGTGGTCAATGATCTGGCCGACCGCTGCCTGGGCATGATCGTCAACTTCGCCTGCCATCCCACGCACTTCGGCGGCTCGCCCATGATCTGCGCCGACTGGCCGGGCCACATGGCCGCGCACCTCAAGCAGCGGATGGGCCCGTCGTGCGTCGGCCTGCTGCTCAACGGCGCCTTCGGTGACGTGCATCACACCAACACGCTCAACCCCGGCCACAATGGCGATCCCCTGTGGATCGGCGAGACGCTGGCCGACCATGCGGCGCGGCTCGCGGCCCAGGCGCCCATGACCGATCACCTGACCCTCAGCGGCAGGAGCGTCACCCTGCGCCTGCCCTGGCGCGACATCGACGGCCGCTACGGCCGCGACATGGCCCGCCGCCAGCGCTTTCGCGACGATGAACTCTACGACGCCCTGATCGAGCGCCTGCGCCGTAAGCAGGCCAACCGCGACCACTTCCCCGCCGAGCTGCAGTGCCTGTACCTGGGACCGGACCACGCCTTCGTGGGCATTCCCGCCGAACCGTTCGCACAACTGGGCCTGCGGATCAAGGCCGCCAGCCCTGTGCCCGGCACGCACGTCGTCGGCGCGGCCAACGGCATGGTCGGCTACCTCCCGACGCGCCGCGCCTTCGATGGCGGCGGGTACGAGTGCACGCTCATCACGTCCAGCTGCCTGCACGAGGATGCCGGCGACCGGGTTGTCGACGCGGCGGTGCAACTGGCGACCGGCTGCCGTCCGGCGGCATGACGGTTGTCGGCGGCGCTGCTAAGCTATGTCCTTTCCCCCGCGACGACGCGAATCGCCCGGTCCGCCTTTTCCTGGAACCACGCCACCGATGCGCGACAATATCCCCGGCATTCTCGATGACTTCGAGGCGCGGATTTTAACGATCCGCGACTCTCTTTAACTACGATCGCAAGCTGGCCGAGCTTCAGGAACTCGAGAAGCGCATGGCCGATCCGCATTTCTGGGACGACCCGGACGCGGCCAACAAGACTGTCGTCCAGATGAAGGCCGTCAAGTCACGCGTCGATCCGCTGCGCAGCGCCATGCGGGCCGTCGAGGAAGCCCGCGTGCTCTGGGATATGGCCGAAGAGGCCGACGACCAGGAAACGCGAGAAGAAGTCGACGCCCAGATCGACAAGCTAGAAGAACGCCTGGAGCGTGTCGAGACGCTCTCGCTGCTGTCGGGCAAGTACGACGGCCGCAACTGCTACATGACCATCTATGCCCGCGAGGGCGGCGTCGAGGCCCAGGACTGGACCGAGATGCTCCTGCGCATGTACCTGCATTACTGCGAGAATGCCGGCTTCAAGGTTCAGGAGATCGACAAGACCGTTGGCGAAGAGGCCGGCCTGAAGGACGTCACGCTTTACATCCAGGGTCCGATGGCCTACGGCTACTTCTCTGCGGAGCGCGGCACTCACCGCCTGGCTCGCGTCTCCCCCTTCAACGCCCAGGGCAAGCGGCAGACGAGCTTCGCGGCCGTCGACGTCGTGCCCGAGTTCGACGAAGACGGCGCCGTGCAGGTCGACGAGAAAGACGTCGAGATCATCGGCTTCGCCCGCTCGTCGGGCCCGGGCGGCCAGAACGTGAACAAGGTCGCCACGGCCGTGCGACTCACCCATATTCCCACCGGCATTCAGATCGTCTGCTCCGTCCACAAAAGCCAGGAGCAGAACCGCAAGCAGGCCCTGGGTATTCTGCGCGGCAAGCTTGAACTCATGGAGGAGCAGAAACGACAGCAGGAGCTCGATGCGGCCACCGGCGGCAAACTCGACATGGGCTGGGGCACGCAGATCCGCAGCTACGTGATCTACGACAACCGTGTGAAGGACATCCGCACCGGCCACGAAGTGGGCAACCCCCAGCGGGTGCTCGATGGCGATCTTCAGGGCTTCATCGAGGCCGAGCTGCGCCGCCGGGCGAAAGAGAAGGCCCACGCCTGACGCGCCGCGGAGGGCGCCGCGGGTTGCCTGGCCGCCATGAGCCGGTACCCTCGACGCATCATGGCGGCCCACCCCAACATTCTGCTTTTCGTCACCGACGACCACGGCCAGTGGGCCTTGCCCTGTTACGGCAACAGCGAGATCCAGGCGCCCGCGTTCGACCGCCTTGCCGCGGAGGGCGCACGTTTCGACCACCACTTCACGCCGTGTCCCGTCAGTTCGCCAGCCCGCGCCTGCATCCTCACCGGCCGCACGCCCTCCCAGGTCGGCATCCACGACTGGCTCAACGAAAACCAGCCCGGCATCCGCGACATCGACTGGCTGCGCGACGAAATCACCCTCGGCCAGTTGCTGCACGAGGTCGGCTACCGCTGCGGTCAGTCGGGCAAGACGCACCTGGGCGCCTCGCACCTGCCCAAGCCCGGCTTCGACGACTGGTTCGGCATGCTCCACGGCCAGCACAATCACCACGGCAAGTGCACCTTCGGCGACAACGGCCAGCTCAAGGATTATGAAGGCAACCGCGAGCGGATCGTCACCGACCACGCCATGCATTTCATCACGCGGGCGGCCGCGGACGGATCGACCACTGCGCCGTGGTTTCTGCACGTCGGCTACACCGCCACGCACTCGCCGTACCACACCCAGGATCCCGCCTATCTCGCCCGGTACGAACACGCGACATTCCGTGACATCCCCGCGTATTCGCCACACCCCTGGCACCGCGCCGAAGGTCTGCACGGCCACCGCACCGAGCCGGCGCACCTCAGACAGTTCTATCGTGGCTATTACGCGGCGGTGACCAATATCGACGACGGCGTCGGCCGGCTGCTGACCCACCTCGACCAAACCGGCCAGCGCGACAACACGCTGGTCATCTACGTCTCCGATCACGGCTGCAGCCTCGGCCACCAGGGTTTCTGGGGCAAGGGCAACAGCACCCGCCCGTTGAACATGTATGAAACATCGATTCGCGTACCCATGTTGATGCGCTGGCCGGGGCGCGTCCCCGCCGGCAGCGTCGTCGACCGCTGCACCGACCATTACGATCTGTTTCAAGCCCTGTGCGAGGCCGCCGACGTCGATCTGACGCAGCCGTCTCGGCGCGATCGGCAATACCCCGGCCGTTCACTCATGCCCCTCGCCACCGGTCGAGCCCCCGCCGACTGGGACGACACACGCATCGGCGAATACGGCGATTTGCGCATGGCACGCACACCCCGGTGCAAGCTCGTCTGGCGCTATCCGAACGGACCGCACGAACTGTTCGACCTGCAACGCGATCCCGACGAGAAGCACAACCTGACGCCACGCTGTGAGACGGACCCCGAACTGGCCCGGACGTTCAACACGCTCGAGCGACAGATCGACGATTTCTATGCCGCCTGCGAAGACGCCGGGAAATCCGGCCTGCGCGTCAAGCAGTTGCCGCGCTTCAACGGCCAGGCCGAAGCGTGGTTCGACGGCGAACGCGAAAAACGGGGTTTGCAGATCTACTGAGCGTTGCGCGCCGCCGCGCAGAAGCGGCGAATCATCTTGCCATCCTTGACCCCGCGCGAGCTTTCCACGCCGGACGACACGTCCACCGCCCATGGCCGCACGGCCGCGATCGCCGTGGCGACGTTGTCGGCCGTCAACCCGCCCGCCAGCATCAGCGGCGGAACCTCGTCGCCCACAGCCAAGCACGCCCGCGCCAGACCCTGCCAGTCGAAGCAATGACCCGATCCGCCCGTGCGTCCCGCAGCCGCGGCGTCAGGCGACGGCGGCGTATCCACCAGCAGACCAGCGAGATTCGGGCACATTTCCGCCCACAGGCGCGCGGTGGCGGTGAATGTCGCGGCGTCAAACGCGATGCCGCGGAGAATCCGCAACGGCGCCAGTTCGCGGGCATAGGCCGGCTCCTCGCCGCCGTGCAACTGCACCATGCGCAGACCCAGCGCCGTCGACGTGGTACGCACCTGGCTGAGCGTGGCGTTGACAAACAGGCCGACCGGCTCGACGAACGGCGGCAAGGCGTCGATGACCGCTCGCGCCTGGTCCAAGGTGACGTGGCGTGGCGAGCTTTCGACGAACACCAGGCCGATCGCATCGGCCCCCGCCTCAGCGGCGACACGGGCGTGCTCTGGCTCACGAATCCCGCAGATCTTGATGCGCACGGACATGGCGTCATTGTAGCCGCGTAAGAACCGAGCCGGGCTCTGTGAACCGGGACGGGCGGCATAGAGGTCGGCTCGGAGAAATTCGGGAAAGACTCCCGCTCTTCCTACACCCGCTCCAACGGCGCGTATTCGAGGATCAGCGTTTTGACGCCCGAGGTGTTGAACTGCACCTGAATGCGCGTCTGGGAACGGTGCGGCTGCACGCGGACCACGCGGCCCAGGCCGAAGCTCGGATGGCGCACCAGCGTGCCCGGCGGGTAGCGCAACGCCTGCGTGTCGCGCGAGGGCGTGTCGAGCCCCTCTTCGTCGGTGCGGTCGATGCTCTCGATCCGCTCCTGGGGCAATTCGCGCAGAAAGCGCGAAGGGATCGTGGGTTCGGTGCGGCCGAAAATCGTCCGGTAGCGGGCGTGCGAGAGACTCAGGAACCGCTTGGCGCGGGTGATGCCCACGAACGCCAGCCGACGCTCCTCCTCCAGTTCCTGCCGATCGTCCGACGACTGACTGTGCGGCAGCAGGCCGTCCTCGACCCCGACGATCGCCACGGCCGCGAACTCCAGGCCCTTGGCCGCATGCAGCGTCATCAACGTCACCGCGCCCTGCGATGTGTCCAGCCCGTCGATATCACTGACCAGACTCACCTGTTCGAGATAGCGGTTCAGACGCTCGCCCAGGGGCAAAGGCTCGTCGATACCCCCCTGCAACTGCTCGTCGACGAGCTGTTGCTCGAACTGCTGCACGGCAGTGATGAGTTCACCGAGATTGGCCAGCCGCTCTTCGTCCGGGTCGGACGCATCCTTGCGGTAGTAATCTTCCAGACCCGAGTCGCGCAGCACCTGCTCGACGAACCCTCGCAGCGACATGTCAGATCCGTCATGTTCGATCTCATGCCGCCAGGCGCTGAGCTGCCTGGTGAATTTCACGACCGCCGAGACAGCCCGGGCATTGAGGCTGCGAATCTCGCCCACGCGATGCAGCACGTCGCAAAGCGTCGCACCGACGTTGAGGGCGTGCAGTTGCAGCGCCTGGAGCGTTTTGTCGCTGATGCCGCGGGCCGGGGTGTTGAGAATGCGGGCGAGGTTGATCGTGTCCGCGGGATTCGCGATGGCCCGCAGGTACGCCAGCGCGTCCTTGATCTCCTTGCGCTCGTAAAACGCGGTGCCGCGGGCGATCTGGTAAGGGATCGACGCGGTGCGGCACGCTTCCTCGAGCACGCGCGACAGGCTGTTGGTGCGGTAAAACAGCGCCATCTCCGACCACGGCAGCTTCTCGCGGTCGTGCAGCTCGACCAGCCGCTCGACGATGCATCTGGCTTCGTGCCGTTCGTCAACGCACGTGAGCAGACGGATCGGCTGGCCCTCCTCGTTGTTGGTGAAAAGCGCCTTGGCTTGCCGCTGCGTGTTGTGATGGATAAGTGTGTCGGCCGCCTCGAGAATGCGCTTTGTGGAACGGTAGTTCTGCTCCAGCCGCACCACGGCCGCGTTGGGGTAGTGGCTCTGAAAATCGAGGATGTTGCGGATGTCGGCTCCGCGCCAGCGGTAGATCGACTGGTCCGGGTCGCCCGTGGCGCAGATGTTGCGGTGCGCCGCCGCAAGCAACGACGCCATGGTGAACTGGGCCCGGTTGGTGTCCTGGTATTCGTCGATCAGTAGGTACTGGAAACGCTCCTGAAGCTGCGTCCGCAGGGCTTCAATCTTCAGCAGCTCAACGGTCTTGAGCAGCAGGTCGTCGAAATCAAGGGCGTTGGAGCGGGCGAGAATCCGCTGATAGGCGCGGTAGAGCCTGGCGACGTTCTTGTGGTAGAAATCGCTGACGCTGGCGGCGTAGGCGTCGGCGTCCAGAAGTTCATTCTTGGCGTGGCTGACGGCCGCGAGCACCTTCGACGGCGGAAAATGGTTCGACGAGACTTCCGCGTCGGTCAGGGCCTGCTTCATGGCCCGCTGCTGGTCGGTCGTGTCATAGATCGAAAACGCCGCGGGCAGGCCGAGCTGGTCGCCATACTGCCGCAGCAGTCGGGCACACAAGGCGTGGAACGTGCAGACCGTCGTGCGCCGAGCCTCGACGGGCGAGAGCAGCCCCGCGACGCGCTCGCGCATTTCGCCAGCCGCCTTGTTGGTGAACGTGATGGCCAGGATGTGCCACGGGGCGACGCCCTGGCCGCGGATCAGGTGGGCGATGCGGCGGGTGATGACGCGCGTCTTGCCCGAGCCCGGGCCCGCCAGCACCAGCAGCGGGCCATCGACATGCGCCACCGCCTCGCGCTGCGGGCCGTTGAGATCGGCGAACAGGGCGTCCGCGGCGGCGCTTGGCTGCATCGGCAAACGACTCATGCCCCGCATTGTAGGGCATGGACGATGGCTCATGGGGCCTGATGTGATCGGGAAAAGAACCTACTCGGCGGCTCCCGCGGGACTCTGACGGCGAAGCGCCTCGTCGCGTTCCACGGCCTTCTGCGGCCGGGCCTGCAGACGCAGTTCCGGCGGCTTCATGCCCACCGTGTGATGCGGCGGCACAGAGCTGGTGAGGAACACCGACCCCCCGATCGTCGAGCCGCGCCCGATGATCGTGTCACCACCAAGTATGATCGCGCCGCCATAAATCGTCACATCGTCTTCGATCGTCGGGTGGCGTTTGCGGCCGCGCCACGCCTGGCCGCCCTTGGTCGACAAAGCGCCAAGCGTCACACCCTGGTAGATCTTCACGCGGTTGCCGATGACCGTGGTCTCGCCGATCACCACGCCCGCGCCGTGGTCGATGAAGAACGACTCGCCGATCTTCGCGCCGGGGTGAATCTCGATGCCGGTCGTCGAGTGCGCGTATTCCGACATAAGGCGCGCCAGCAGCGGCACACCCATGCGGTAAAACTCGTGGGCGATGCGATAGACGAACACGGCCGTCAGACCCGGGTAGCAGAAGATCACCTCATCGGTATGCACGGCCGCGGGATCGCCCTCGAAGGCAGCCTGCACGTCCAACGCCAGCAGTCGGCGAGTCTCCGGCAGCCGTTCGAGGAAAGCATCCACGATATGGGCCGCCTGCTCGTCGCAGCGCTCGCAGGCCTCGCGCTGGGTCTGGTCGCCGCTGACGCCGCGCACGTCGCAGTTGGCGGCGTGGCGCAGCGACTGGCGCGCCTGGTCGTAGAGCAGATCGCGAATCTGCCGCACCCGGTTGCGGGTCAGAGGCCCGATGTTCGCCGAGGTGAGCCGCTCCTGCTCGAAGAAGCCGGGGAACAGCAGCATCCGCAGCAGATCGACCGCTTCGATGGCCTTCTGGCGGTTGGGAAGGAAGGTCGAGTCCAGATGCTGGGTGCGCGGGTCGGCGTAGTAGCTGTCGACCAGGCGGTCGGCCAGGGTTTCCAGTCGCTGTTCGTCGTCGAAGTGTGGAGGCATGGGCCGGCCTTCAATGGACATCACCGCCGCGTAAGGCGACACGATTATAGAAGCCCCGGCCTCCGACGTGTCCCCGCCGATGCCGTCCCGCGACGTTCGGCGGCCAGAAAAAACGCGGCCCGCCATGAGACGGGCCGCGATGTGTGTGGATCGCCTTGGGTCCGCCGGGGCTAACCGAGATTTTGCTCGAACCCCAATTGCAGGTGGGCGCGTCGTCGGGGCAGCCCGGCCTTCCGCTCGTGGACGGCTTGACCATTGTGCCCGATTTCCAGCTCCCTTGGGGTTCTCATAGGTTCGAGCAAAATGCGCTCGGCTTTTGCTAGCCCCCGCGGCCGAAGGCGATCTTCACTTGTCAGCGTTCCCCTGCCGCAAGGCATTATACCCCCGCCACAAGGCCGATGGGGGTCGCGGCCCCCGGCGCTGTGGACAGGCGCCGCTCTTAGTGAACCCGACGCCGATATGACCCCACGGCTCTTTTCAGGCCATGGCCCGGGTCAGCACCGCGACGGCCGAGCGGATGTCGGCGATGCGCTGGTCACCCGCCTCGCGCTCGATCATGATCGGACCTTCAAAGTCCGCTTTGGCAAGAACCTGCATGAACGCCGGCCAGTCCACCTCGCCCTTGCCCACCGCCACCTCCGTGCCCCAGGTGCCGGGCGTTCGGGTCTTCGTGGCGTCCTTGGCATGGACCTGCCGTACACGCGGCATGAGGCGCCTCAGCGACGACACGGGCTCGCCCTTGGCATAAAGGATCATATTGGCCGGGTCAAAATTGACGCCCACGTTGTCCGCCCCCGCCCCGTCCAGAGCTTCCAGAAAACGCAGCAGCGTGTCGGCGTCTTCCTGGCCGGTCTCGAACAGCAGCGTCTGACCATGGTCGCTGAGAATCTCCGCCAGCCGCGCGATCCGGCCCACCAGCTTTTCGAAACGCGGATCCGCGGAATCCTCGGGCAGAAAGCCCGCGTGCGTCGACACCACGCTCAGACCCAGCGCCCGCGCCGTCGCGGCCGCCCTCTGGGCGATGCGCTCGTTGTCCGGCCACGTCTGGTCACGGATCACCCCGCCGGTCTTGCGGATCGTCTCCAGCGTCGAGTAGTCCTCACCCACGCAGTGGAACATGCCCGACCGCACCGCGATGCCGCCCTCGGCGAGCACCTGCGCAACGCCGCCCCAGACGTCCGGCTGATCGCTGACGGGGTTGAGCACAAGCTGCACCTGCCTGAGCCCAAGCTGTTTCACCTGCTCGACGAGGTCGGCGGGGTTCCTGGGGTGCAGCGACCAACTGCACACGCCCAGTTGCGCGGGAGTCTGTTTTCGCATCGTCGCGTCTCCGTCGGTTCGTGTGTTCGTCCTGCCGCCGCGGCGCGTTACGCCCAGTTGGGATCGAAGTTCCAGCGGACGAAGCCCTCGATCGCCTCATATTCGGCCAGGCCGAGCTTGTCGTAAAGCACCGCCGTCTGGCGGTTGCGGTCCTCGGCCCGTTGCCAGAACTCGCGCTCGTCAATGCCGGGAAACAGCGCCTTGTCCTTTTGCGACTCGTGCTTGAAGATGGCGGTGCGCTTGCGCAGCAGTTCTTCGGGCGACAGGGGCACAGCCATCTCGATGGACTGCGGCTCCCATTCCTGCCACGCCCCGCGATAGAGCCAGACCACGCACTGCTTCAGCCATGCGTCGTTGGCCACCTCCTCGAAGGCGCGGAAGATCGCCGCCAGACACGTGCGATGCGTGCCGTGCGGGTCGGACAGATCGCCGGCCGCGTAAACCTGGTGCGGCTTAACCTCGCGCAGGAGGTCCACGATGATCTTCACGTCCGCGTCCGACAGCGGCTTCTTGCGCACCCGGCCGGTCTCGTAGAACGGCATGTCAAGAAAATGCAGGTTGTCGATCGGCACACCACAGTACCGCCCCGCCGCCCTCGCCTCGCCGCGGCGAACCAGGCCCTTGATCGCCTGCACTTCATCGCTGTCGACCTGGCCGGGCTGCTTGTTCTTCAGGAACTGCTCGATGTGCTCTTCAATCTCCACCACGCGCGGAGCGTCGAGATGGAACAGCCGACTGAACTCCGTCGCGAAGTCGGCGAAGCGGATCGCGTCCTCGTCGAATACGGCGATGTTGCCCGACGTCTGGTAGGCCACATGCACCTCATGGCCGTGGTCCGCGAGCCGAATGAGCGTACCGCCCATGGAGATCACGTCGTCGTCCGGGTGCGGCGAAAAGACCAGCACCCGCTTGGGAAAGATTTCATCACCGGGGACCGCTCGATCCATCGGCCGCCGCGCCGACGCCGGCTTGCCGCCCGGCCAGCCGGTGATCGTCTGCTGCAGGCCGCGAAACACCGCGATGTTGATGTCGTACGCCGGCCCGCGCTCAGCCAGCAGATCCTGCAGGCCCCATTCGTTGTAGTCCTCGTCGGTGAGCTTGAGGATCGGCTTGCTCAGCCTGCCGGCCAGCCAGATCACCGCCTGGCGAATCAATTTCTCGTCCCAATCCACGGGCCCCAGCAGCCAGGGACACTTGACCCGCGTCAGCGATGACGCCGCGGCGCTGTCCACGATGAACTGCGCGTTGGGGTGCTCCTGCAGGAAGCTGGCGGCGACGGTCGGCGTGATCTCGCCTTCGATCGCTCGGGCGATGGTCGGCGCCTTGTGCTCGCCGAAACCCATGATGATCACCCGCCGGGCCGACAGAATCGTGCCCACGCCCATGGTGATGGCCCGCCGCGGCACATTCTCCTGACCGAAAAAATCACTGGCCGCGTCGATGCGCGTCACCTTGTCCAGCGTGATCAGGCGCGTGCGGCTGGTGCGCGACGAGCCCGGCTCGTTGAAGCCGATGTGGCCCGTGCGGCCGATGCCCAGAATCTGCAGGTCGATGCCGCCAGCCTCGACGATCGCCCGCTCATAGGCGGCGCACTGCTCGCCCACCTGGTCCAGCTCGTACGTGCCGTCGGGAATATGCACGTTGGCCGGCTCGATGTCGATCAGGTCGAACAGGTACTCGTGCATGAAGCGGTGGTAGCTCTGCAGGTTGTCCTTGGGCATCGGGAAGTATTCGTCCAGGTTGAACGTGACGACGTTCCTGAACGACAGCTTTTCCTCGCGATGCAGGCGTACCAGTTCGTCGTACACGCCGGTGGGCGTCGACCCGGTGGCCAGCCCCAGGACGCAGTGCTTGCCCGCGGCCTGACGCTCGCGGATCAACGAGGCGATTTCATGGGCGACGGCTTTCGAGGCCTCGCGGGCGTGGGGAAACACACGGGTGGGAATGCGCTCGCGCTCGGCGAACGAAGCGGCAATGTCCCGACGGCTCATGGCGGGCTCCTCGGCGGTGGTTTGTACGGGCGGAGCTTGTGATGATGCCCAACGGCCCGGCGAATGCAAGTCTTCGCGACGGCCGCAGCGTACTCGTTACCATGAAGCCATGCCTCCATCGCATGGTCCACGTGCCGCCGCCCCCGAAGGCCCCGCGGCCGTGCGTTTGAACACGTCCATTGCCGATCTGCCCGGCGCCGGCAAACACCGCGCCGCCGCGTGGCGGCGCCTAGGCGTGAACACGCTCTTCGACTTGCTGCGCCATCTGCCGCACCGCTACGAATGGGAGGCGGCCGAGAGCGGCGTCGCCGACCTGACGGCCAACGTCCTGGGCTCCACGCGCGGAACTCTGACCTCAGCCCGCTGGGTTCCGGGCCACGGCCGCGCCAAGGCACGCTTTGAAGGCGTGCTCGATGATGGCCAGGGCCAGATGCATCTGGTCTGGTTCAATGCGTCGTATCTGCGCGACCAGCTGCACCCCGGCATGACGCTGCGCGTGCAGGGCAGAATCGGCCGATATCGCGGCCAGCCCCAGATGGTCAACCCACGCTGGGAGCGGCTGGACGCGGAAGGCGCGGCCCCGCTCAAAGACCAGCGCCTGTGCCCGATCTACCCGGCCACGGACGACTTGTCGACGCTCATGGTCGAACGGCAGATCGGCGCCGTGCTTGACGACGCCCTCAAGCTGGTGGCCGACCCGCTGCCCGACGACATGCGCCGGCGCCTGGCGATGCCTTCTCTGGCCGAAGCCTACCGCATGCTGCATCGGCCCGCCGACGAAGACGAGCCCGCCGCCGGCCGACGACGGCTGGCATTCAACGAGTTACTGCTCCTGCAACTGGGCATCGTCATGAAACGCCGCTTCACCCAGACGCAGCTTGCCGCGCCGCCGCTGCGCTTCTCGGACGCCATCGACCGGCACATCCGCGCCCGCTTTCCCTTCCCGCTTACAGCCGCCCAGGAGAAGGTGATCGCCCAGATCACCGCCGACCTGCGGCGCGACCGCCCGATGAACCGCATGCTTCAGGGTGATGTCGGCAGCGGCAAGACGGTCGTCGCCCTCTACGCCCTGCTGCTGGCCGTCGCCAACCGCTGCCAGGGCGCGCTGATGGCCCCGACACAGCTACTGGCTGAGCAGCATTTCGCATCCATCGCGGCCATCCTCGCCGGTTCCAGTGTCCGCATGGAACTGCTCACCGCCGGTCGGGCGGCCTCCGGGTCGGAAGATCGCCGCCTGCAACTTGGCCGCATCAAACGCGGTGAGATTGACCTGGTCGTCGGCACCCAGGCGCTGCTGACCGACAAAGCGAAATTCAAGGATCTGGCTGTCGTCGTCGTCGACGAGCAGCACCGCTTCGGCGTGCTTCAGCGGGCCGCGCTCAAGCAGCGGGGCGATATGACCGCCGACGCCGTCGCCCTGCGCAAGCCGCGCGTGCCGCACTCGCTGGTCATGACCGCCACACCCATCCCACGCACGCTCAGCCTCACGGTGTTCGGCGATCTCGATGTCTCGACCATCGACCAGCTTCCGCCCGGACGCACGCCTATCGCCACGCACGTGCTGCCGCCCGACAAGGCCGATGCGGTCTACCGCCGCATGGCCCAGCGTCTGGCGGCGGGCGATCAGGCTTATGTCGTCGTGCCCACCATCGACGCGGCCGGCCACGAGACGGCCGACCAGCTCAAGAGCGTGCGCGGCCACGCCCGGCTGCTTCAGGAACACTATTGTGCCGGCTTCCGCGTGGCGGCGGTGCATGGCAGGCTCAAGCGGCGCACCCGCGAAGTCATCATGGACCGTTTCCGCCGCGGCGAGATTCATGTGCTCGTGGCGACCACCGTCATCGAGGTCGGCGTCGACGTGCCCAACGCGTCGATCATGATCGTCGAACATGCCGAGCGCTTCGGCCTGGCGCAACTGCATCAACTGCGTGGCCGCATCGGCCGCGGCGCGCACGGCCGCGAGAATGTCTGCCTGCTCATCGCCGACGCCGCCACGGACGACGCCCGCCAGCGCCTCGAAGCGATCGCAGGCACGACCGACGGCTTCAAAATCGCAGAGGCGGACCTGGCGATCCGAGGCATTGGCGAGTTCTTCGGCACACGCCAGCACGGCGCGCCCCCGCTGCGCGTGGCCCAGATCCCGCGCGACATGGACCTGCTGAAGCTGGCCCGACGTGAAGCCGAGTCGATTATCGACGCCGACCCGACCCTGCGCGAAAGCCCATGGGCGAAACTGCGCGGGCCGCTTCTGAAACAGTACGGCCAAACACTCGGCCTCGTGGATGTGGGGTAGGCCAGCCGCCGCGTGGCGCGCGAAGGCGGGAACGTCGGCCTCAGTTCTTCCCGCCCACCGTCAGCGGCACGGGCTGGGGCTTGAGCTCGTAGTTCGGCTCCAGGGTGACCTGCAGCGGCTGACGCTTGCCCCCCGGACCGGCCGGCGGGATGCCGTCTTCGTCCACGATGCGCTGGATGGCGAAGATGCCTTCCATCAGCATTTCCGGCCGCGGCGGGCAGCCGGGCACATATACATCCACCGGAATGAACTGGTCGATACCCTGGACCACGGCATAGGTGTCGAACACCCCGCCGGTGGAGGCGCAGGCGCCCATTGAGATCACCCACTTCGGCTCGGTCATCTGCTCGTAGATGCGCTGCAGCACCGGCAGCATCTTGACCGCCACGCGGCCGGCGACGATCAGCAGGTCACTCTGTCGCGGGCTGAACCGCATCACTTCCGCGCCGAAACGGGCCAGGTCATAGCGGCTGGAGGCCGTGGCCATCAACTCGATGCCGCAGCATGCTGTCGCGAAGGGCATCGGCCACAGCGAGCTGCGCCGCGACCAGTTGACCGCCTTCTGCAAGGTCGTGGTCAGGTAACCTTCCTGTCGGAGAACGGCTTCAATGCCCATGACGGTTTCCGGGGGGTTCTCAGGCCGACCTGCCGCGTATTCACCGCCCGCGGCCGAGGCTTGCACGCGCAAATCATAGGGTCCATGGGCCGGCTGGCAACCAGTCGGTCGCGGCGGCCTTTTATCGGGCGTTGGCGCGTCAGGGGCGCATCCGCTGGCCTCGCGGGCGGTGGCTCGCCGATCTCCTGTCGCATCCGCACCACGCCAGACCTCGTAGCGGCTGGAGACTGTCCATGCGCCAACTCGCCCGAGCCCTGCTTCGTACCGCCGCCCTCGCCGGAGCCTGCCCCTGCCTGCTGGGCTATCACCTGAGCGCAGTCCCGCTCGGCCGCCGCCGGGCCTTCAGCGCCGCCAGCGAGCGCCTGTCACGCCTGCCCGGACTGTGGGGACTGCACGTGCGGGCCGCCTTCTACCGCCGCACGCTGGCCCATGTCGGCCGCGATGTGCATTTCGGATTCATGAGCGTACTGAGCAAGCCCGAGACACGCATCGGCGACGGCGTCTACATCGGTCGCTTCTGCACCGTCGGCCTGGCGGACCTTGGCGATGGTGTGATGCTGGCCGACGGCGTGCAGGTGCTCAGCGGCCGACATACGCACGGATCGCAACCGGTCGACGGCAGGCCCATGCGCGACAATCCCCAGCGGTGCCAGCGCGTCATCATCGGCCACGGCGCCTGGCTGGGAGCCGCGAGCGTCGTGATGGCTGATGTCGGCGCCGACGCCCTCGTCGCCGCCGGGGCCGTGGTCGTCAAACCGGTCGCCGATCGCCAGCGCGTGGCTGGCGTGCCCGCCCGAGCCATCGTCGACGTCCCGTCCACGACCCTCAAGCTCGCCGAGACCAGTACCGACGCCAACGCGGAGGCTGCATGATCGCGTCCTCTTCCAGTACTGAGCGGCCACGTCATACCGTCGAAGTGATTCATCGCCCTGATGACGCGATCGGCGAGCAGGTGCGGGCCTTTCTCCAGCGATGCCCCACGCCCGCCGACCCGCCGGCCCTGGCGGGCAGCGGGGAACATGACCCGCGCTGGCTCGATGTCCTGCGACGCTCGATGGGCCACGATCCCTACCTGCTGATCGCCTGGGACGCCACAGCCAACGGGTGGATGTGCGGCTTCATGCCCCTGGCCCTGGTCCGCAGCCGGTTGTTCGGCCGCTTCCTCGTGAGCCTGCCTTACCTCAACCGCGCCGGCGTGGTGGCCGATGACGACGTGGCCGCGGCGGCTCTCGTGGGTCAAGCGGTCGCCCTGGCCGACGAGCTGGGCGTCCAGTATCTCGAGCTGCGTCATCAGCGCCAGCCGATCCACCATCCAGCCTTGAACCACACGCGCGACGACAAGTTCCGCATGGTGCTCGAACTGCCTGACACCGCATCCGCCGACGATGCCGCCAGCGCCATCTGGAAGGCGCTGCCGTCCAAGGTGCGCAACCAGGTCCGCAAAGGCGAACAGCACAACCTCGCGATCCGCTTCGGCGGCCGGGAGCTGCTCGACGACTTCTACCGCGTATTCGCCGTCAATATGCGCGACCTGGGAACGCCGGTCTATCCGCGCCGGCTGTTCGCCAGCATCCTCAAAACCTTCGAAGCCGCCGAGCTCGCGGTCGTTTCCTGTGATGGCCAGGCCATCGCCGGTGCGCTGCTCACCCATCATCGCGCCGCCGCCGAGCCCGCCACCACGGCCGTGCCCTCGGCATCGTGCCTGCGGACGTTCAACCACACCAACGCCAATATGTGGATGTACCACCGCCTGCTGTTGCGAGCCCATCAGCGCGGCAGCCGGCTGTTCGACTTCGGCCGCAGCAGCGAGGACTCGGGCACCTACCGCTTCAAGAAACAGTGGGGCGCCAAGCCGCAGGCCACCATCTGGCAGTATTACGTCCGCGAAGGGCGGATCGGGCAACTGCGGCCGGATAACCCCGCGTACCGCCGCCGCATCGCCCTGTGGCGGAAGTTGCCCGTCTGGGTCACCAAGATCGTCGGTCCCCACATCGTCAGCGGCATCCCGTGAAGCACCGCGCCACCGCCTGGTCGTGTCGATCGAGCGCGTCGCTCGTCGCGGCGACGTTCGCTGCCGCCGCGCTCATCATGGGGCTGTGGGCGGGCACTTTCATCGAAATGTGGCATCGCTGGTTTCCCGCGTGGGAAATGACCGATCAGCCGCTGCGTCAGCGACTGCTGGGGGGAGATTCGTACTTCGCCCACGGCTTATGGGCTGTCGTCGCGGCGGTGTTCCTGGCGTGGCGGGCGGCCAGACGCTCACGCACCGCCGACATACTCGCTGCCGCACCCACCGCCCGTCTGCCGCGACTGGCGGGCTGGCTGCTCCTGCTGATCGCGCTGGCCGTGCACAGCCTGTCCCGATGGGCGGGAGTGACGTTCATGTCCGCATACGCGATGATCGCCGCCCTGGCGGGCATCGCATTGGCGATCGGCGGCATCCGTGAACTGAAACGCTACGGTTGGGCCCTGGCGGTCGCGGCGCTGGCCGTGCCGTGGCCGATGGCCTGGATCGCGCAACTCAATCTGACGCTCAAGCAGATCGCCATCGACGGCGCGATGGGGCTGGCCCAACCATGGGTCCGTGGCGGGATCGCGCGACACGGCAGCTACGTTCTCCTCGCAGCGCCGACCGCGACGGGAGCCGAAAGCCACGGCGCCCTGCTGATCGGCAGCGTATGCAGCGGCCTGCGCAGTCTGGTGGCGATGCTGTTCACGGCCACGCTTTTCGCCGCGCTGTGCCGGCTGCGCGGCTGGCGCTGCGTCGTCCTGCTGCTGACGGCGCTACCCCTCGCGGTCGCGCTGAACGTGCTGCGTGTGGCGGTGCTCATCGCGGGCGCGGGGCGCTGGGGCGTGGACGTCGCCAGCGAGGGCGGCTGGCTGCACGACTGGACGGGGCCAGCTCTGTTCCTCATCGCCCTGATGATCCTGACGCTGATCGAGCGAGCCATGGCGGCCGTTCGCAGACCCGCCGACGTTGCACCCGCCTCCGCGCCGCCCGACGCGCACCGGCCCGCGCCACGGCTCGAACCGTGGGCCGTCGTGACCGTCCTCGCCCTCTCCATGCTGGTCTCGATGAACTTGAGCGGCGGGGTTTCGGCTGTGCGAAGCGATGCGCCGACGTCAGCCGCCCCGCTGCTCATGCCCGGCGTCGCGCTGAATCTCGACGGCCGATGGGTGGTCGGCCGACCTCTGCCCATCGACCAGGCGACCCGCCGCTGGCTGGCGTCCGGACGCTGGTCGTATCAGCGCTTCGGCGCGCCAGGTGTCGACGCACTGCTGATCGAGACGGGGGGACGACGCGACATGCTGCATCCGCCGGAAGTCTGTCTGGGTGGCCGAGGCGATGCGTTGATCGAGCGCAGCGAACAGCTCACGACCGAGGGAACGGCGGTGACCGAACTGCTGGTCGCCCATGCCGGCGTGCGTGTGCTGTATCGCTATGTGTACGCGTGTGCGGGCCGGACGACGCCGAACTTCACCGTCCAGCACGCGCGGATGGCCGCGCGGGCCCTGCGCGGCCAAGCGATGGCCGGTCGCCTGATTCGCGTTTCGACGCCGCTGGCCCCTGCGGATGCGCCGACGCAGGCCACGGACATGGACGTGGCTCGCCGCCGACTCGATGAGGTTCTCACAGGCGTGATGCGAGCCTTGGACGACCGGCAGCCACCAGGGGCACGGCTCGCCCGACCGTGATGGGGCGGCGGCCCGATCAGTGGCGCGCGGCAGCGTCCGCGGCGGGGGGCGCGTCGGGCATGAGCGCGGCTGTGGCGGCCGGCGGCGTCAGCGGAAGCACCAGGGCAAAGGTGGCGCCTCGACCCGTATCGCTGTCCACCACGATTTTCGCCCCCAGCAGCCTGGCCAGGTCGCGGCTGATGGTCAAGCCCAGACCTGTGCCGCCGAATTCGCGCGTCACCGTGTCGTCGAGCTGAACGAACTTCTCGAAAATGCGCTGATGGTCCTCGGCCGCGATGCCCGGCCCGGTGTCGGTGACGGCGATGCGCACCCCCGACGCCGCGCTCTGCACGCCGTCGCCCGCGCCCTCTGCGGCCGCGCTGATGGTCACCGCGCCCTGCGGCGGCGTGAACTTCACCGCGTTGGACAGGAAGTTGAACAGAATCTGCTGCACCTTTCCCGGGTCGGTCTGCACCACGGGCAGGCTCGGCGCGACTTTGCGGCGCAGCGTCACGCCCTTCTTCTCAGCCTGCGGGCGGATGAGGTTGATCATGGCCTCGGTGGTGTCGGGTACCGACAGGGGGCTCAGGTGCACCTCCAGGCGGCCGGCCTCGATCTTCGCCAGGTCCAGCAGGTCGTTGATCAGGTCCAGCAGACGCCGGCTGGACGTGATGATGTTGCCTATGTAACGCTGACGCTTTTCATCGACCGGACCCGTCCGCCCTTCAAGCGTCTCCTGCAACACCTCGGCGAAGCCGATGATCGAATGCAGCGGCGTGCGCAGCTCGTGCGACACGTTGGCCAGAAACTCGCTCTTGAGCTTGTTGGCCTCATCCAGCACGATGTTGCTCTCCGCCAGCTCGCCGAGCTTCAGGTCCAGGCTCTTGTTGACCGACCGCAGCTTGTCTTCGTTGGCCTTGAGCGATTCGAGCATCGTGTTGAACATGTCCGACAGTTGCTCGAACTCGTCGCCGGTATTGATGTCCGAACGGATGGCCACGTCGCCGTCCGACACGCGGGCGGCGGTGTCGCGCAGCACGCGCACAGGCGAAAGAATGATCCGCATGGTAATGAAGTAGAACACCGCGATGGCCAGCAGGCCTGCCAGCAGACCCGCCGCGACGATGTAAACGCGGTTGCGCACCAGCTGCCGGGCGACGATTTCGGTGCGCAGTTGCAGCAGCAGAACCATTTCCACCGGATCGGCCAGGGCGGTGGACTCGACGGCCGAATCGAACCGCACCGCCGCGCCGCTGCGGATCCGCGACAAGTCGCTGCGTCGGATGGCCCGGGCGTAGCGGAAGACGGCCCGATCGCGCACCTTCTCGCCTGGCTCGAACATTTCCTGGCGATCCTCGCGTGTCTGGAACAATTGGATGGCCCGTGCGAGAAACGCGCTGCGGCCGGCGGCCAGATCGAACTCATCGCGGTCGATGAGCGTGAGCATCAGGCCCTGTTCGGGGGCGGCCGCCTCGATCGGACGCAACTGCTCGACAGGCGCCAGCTCCGAGCCCAGTTCGATCTTGCCGTTGAGCCAGGCGTCCGCCAGCTTCCGGGCCGTCTCCTCCTGGCCCTCGGTCACCAGTGTCTGCATGCGATGCCACGGCACGGACAACGCCGCCGCGAGGATCAGCAGCACCGCGGCGCCGAACAGCAGTTGGCACTTGTTGGCCAGACTCAGGCGAAGGCGTTTGGCCATGGGCGGATCGCGACCACACGGAGACGAAAGCGGGACGATGCGGACCGATCGCCCCAGTGTAGCGTCTGGAGCGTGCCATCCCCCCCTGCCATCCGCCGTAATGTGCATCCAGAAGCCGGCGACCAGCGGCACGGGCCGCTGCTCACACCGCGGCGGGCTCGTCGGCCGGGTGATGACGGCTGTCATAGGTCAGCCGCTGGGCGATGTGGTTGTGCTCGTTGACCACGATGACGCGGCCGACATGCTCGTCCAGGACGGCCTCGTCGAGCAGGCCGTACGCCACGACAATGACCTTGTGGCCCACGTCGGTCAGTCGGGCGGCCGCCCCGTTGATGCCGATGACCCCCGAACCCGCCTCGCCGCGGATCACATAGGTCTCGAACCGCGCCCCATTGTCGATGTCCAGCACGTGCACCGCCTCGTTGGGTCGGATGTCCGCGGCCCGAAGCAGGTCGGCATCGATGGTGATCGAGCCGACGTAGTCGGGGTTGGCGAACGTCACCGTCGCCCGGTGGATTTTGGCGCGCATCATCTTGCGAAACATGGTGCTGGCCTCAGTGGAGCAAGTCATCGGAGCCTTGGCCGCCGGCACGCACCGGCCATCGGGCTCCATGAGCGGTCAGCCGCGGCCGCCCTGCGGGGCCGACTATTGTAGTCATCCCGTTCCACGGGGTCGACCTACCCCGCCGGCTTGCACCCGCTCCGCAGAATCCAGCCCCTCACACCGCCACGCCGTTGGTCGACGCCACCAGCCGGTGCAGCAGCGGCAGCAGCCCCTCTTCGAGCACCTGGTCCCAGCCCATGCGGGCCACCAGGGCCTGGCCACCCTCGATCAGCCGCCGACGCTGCTGGTCATCGCGGGGCAAGGCGTCATACACCCGCCTGGCCACCTCGCCGGCCACCTTCTGCTCAATGGCGTCCCGCTCACGCCGGTCCATACGAAGCAGCTCGTCGATCGTCCGCGGATGGTCGAGCATCGTGAAGTCGGCCTCGATGACGTTCGGCTCGCCCGAGCCGTTGGCCACGTGATCGACAAAGCCCTTGCAGCCGCACACGTTCGAGATCACGCACACCGCGCCGCTGCCCAATGGCTCCAGCGGGCTGATGCCGAACGGCTCGTAGGTCGCCATGCCGAATTCGACATCCGTGGCCCGGCGAAGATCGGCGATATCCATGTTCTCGGGAAGCCGTTTGCCGATGCGCGACCGCGACCAGCCGAACTGGTTGACCAGCACCGCCTGTATCCGCGTGTGGCCGGCGTTGAAGGCGTCGATGTCGCGCCACAGGTCGGTCTCTGGCCCCACCAGGTCGGGGAAGCCGAAGCGGTGCGCCGCCGGCCAGCCGTAGCTCTGCTCCATGCGCAGCACGTCCTGCTGCCGCCGCACGCCCCCGCCGCTGGTCAGGATGTAGAGCACACCCGTCTTGTCGTCGGCCGCCAGCAGCCGCTCCATCTCATGGCAGACCTTCAGATCGCGCCACAGGCCCTTGCTGATGACCGGCCGCGTGACATGCGTCATCACCACGTCCGGCCGGTAGCCGAGAATCGTGTTCGTGTAATCGATGAGCATCCGCCGGCTGGCCGTTTTGCTGTCCAGGTCGACATGCATGGCCGGCACGCCGTTGTAGACCAGGTCGATCGGCTTGTCGTCGAACCGCGGGCTGAGAAAACGCATCTCTTCCTTCGTCCAGTCGCCGACCGCGACCACGCCATCCAGCAGGTGGGCACGGCTCACCAGCGCATGCCGCAGCAGGTGGCTCTGATCGCCGAAGACGTCCTCAACGCTCTGACCGCGGGCCATCGCCTGGCGCAGCACGTTGTAGAACATCGTGTCGTGGCCGGGATGATCCTCGACCAGACGGCGGGCTGTGGCGCACTCGTGGGCATGGAAAACGGTGCGGAAGCGCTGCTGGCCGTCGAGGATCGCCTGCAACGCGGCCGGCATGCCCATGAACTCGTGGCTGAAGAGCACACACGGATTCGGGTCGTCGCCGAGCAGCGCGAGAATGGCGTAGTAGGCCGGCTCGGCCAGGCGCACGTACTCCTCATAGTCCCAGGCCGACTCGTACCGGCCCGAGTCGATGCCGAACGACTCCCACAGCCGCAGCTTGAAGATGTTCAGCCGATCGGGATTGAACCGGAAAACGTCGATGAGCAGCACCTCGGCCTCGCCGGTGCGGCTTTCCCCGGGCATCTCGTAGCGCCGCGTGCCGTAGGTGATCGCCACGTTGAAGGCCCATTCGATCGGGCGGAACTTGTGGGCCAGCCCGCTGCGGTCGATCGCGTCCACCGAGCTGTAAAGCACCTTGCCGTGGGCACCCAGCCGCGACTCGGCGTCGGTCGACATGTGATTGGCCGACGGGCCCACGAGGATGGAACGCTTGACCTGCTTCTGATAGACCGGGCTGGTCATCATGCCCTGAAGCACGGTGCCGATGCCCCCGAGATGCTCGACCGCCTCGTGGGTGACGTGGGCGAGGGTCAGACGCTGGTCTGTCATGGGTAAATCCGCATCCGCAATGGGCAGGCGATAAGCACCGTGGTGGCCGACGGCGCGGGCCGTGGTCCGTCTTGCGTACTATCGGTTCGATGACCGTGCCGCGTTGAGCTACTCATGACCGGGTTCGGCACCGGCTTCACGCGCGTCGGCGCTGGACGGGTGCCTCAGCCCGGAGGCAGGTCGGCCGCATCCACCGTCGGCGTCGCCTTGCCGCCAGGCTTGGCCCCTGCTCTGGTCTTGCCCGACCCCGCGTCGCCGCGCAGCATCGCGATGACCCCTGTTCGCGCCAGCTCCACCACGCCGTACGGCTGCACCAAGCGGATGAAAGCCTCGATCTTGTCTTCCGTGCCGGCCAGCTCGATCATCAGACGGTCGCTGGCCACGTCCACGATCTTCGCGCGAAACAGATTGGCCAGCTCGATCAACTCCGATCGCGCCCGCCCGTGGGCCTCGCTTCCCGCATCCTGCCCCGCCCCGCCGTGACCCCCAGGCCCCTTGGTCGACACCTGCACCATCATCAGGTCGCGCTCGACGTAAGGCACGTCCTTGTAGTCCACGACCTTCACCACCGACACCAGCCGCTGAAGCTGCTTGCGCACCTGCTCGAGCACCGCCGCGTCGCCGGCCACGACGATGGTCATGCGCGACAGCTCGGGGTTCTCGGTGCGGCCGACGACCAGCGAGTCGATGTTGAACCCGCGGGCCGCGAACATGCCGGCAATCTGCGACAGCACGCCCGGCTCATTGGTGACGAGGGCGGCGATCACGTGACGATCGGTATCGGTGGCGGTGCTCATCCGCGTCATGATACGACCGGGCGGAGCGGGCGGCTAGCGGCGGCGCCTGCCGTCAACCAGCACCATTCATCGCCGGCAATCGTCGTCACGACGAGCCGCGACCGTGAGGGAGCGGTCTGCCTGCTCGTTGCGAGTGACGGCCCGAGAAACGGGCTCTGGCTGCGGCGGTCAATCCGGATCCGACCACTCGCTGACGCTCGCGGCTCGTTGTGCACGCCGTGTATGGCCGATGACTCGCCGATTCGTTCGTCGCCTACGTCGTGTATTCCGCGTTGATACGGACGTATTCCTTGGACAGGTCGCAGCCCAGCCAGTCGGCCGCGGCCTGACCCCGGCCCAGGTCGAGGTGAAAGATCACTTCCTTCGCGGTCATCAGCCTGCCCAGACGCTTGACCGTCGGCTTGTCCATCGCGACGGGCGCGCCCTTGCGGAAGACCGTGATCGGCTTGCCGGCTACGGCTGGACTCTTGCCGGCAGCGCCGAGGGCGAGCGAGAGCTTTTCCGGCGTGAGGGCGGCTGAACTGTTGGCGGCCGCGGTAACGATGCGGCCCCAGTTCGGGTCGCCGCCATGCACGGCCGCCTTCACCAGCGGGCTGTTGACGACCACGCGGCCGACCGCGTCAGCGTCCTTCACGCTGGCGGCCCCGCGCACCTTCACACGGAAGATGCGCGTCGCCCCTTCGCCGTCGGCCACGATCTGATACGCAAGATCCCGGCACAGCGCGGTGAGGTGTTCGAGCAGCGTGCGAAACCGCTTGCCGCCCGATCGCAGGTCGGCCGCGGTGATCGGCTTGTTGCCGGCCGCGCCGTTGGCCAGCAGCAGCACCATGTCGCTGGGGCTGGTGTGCCCGTCGACCGAGATGCGGTTGAAGCTCTCGCCGACGGCCGCCTTGAGCGCCTGCCGCAGCGGGGCCCGCTCGACGGCCAGGTCGGTGGTAAGAAAGACCAGCATCGTCGCCATGTTCGGCGCGATCATGCCGCTGCCCTTGGCGATGCCGCCGAGCGTCACCCGCTTGCCGTCGAGCGTGAAACGATGCACAGCCGACTTGGGGGTGAGATCGGTGGTCATGATGCCGCGTGCGGCCGCGGCGTCGGCGGTGGGGCCCGCGTTGAGATGCGCGGCCATGTCGCGCACGCCGCGCTCGATCTTGTCCATCGGCAGTTGCGGCCCGATGACGCCGGTCGACGCGACCAGCACCTGGGCGCTGGTCATCCCGGCTCCGCACGTCTCGGCGACGAGCTCGCAGGTGCGCAATGCGTTGGCCACACCCTGTTTCCCCGTGGCGTCGTTGGCGATGCCGGCATTGCACACCACCGCCCGCGTCGTGCGGCCTCGCAGGTGATCGCGCGTCACCGCCAGCGGGGCGCCGGGCAGCTTGTTGCGGGTGAAGGTTCCCGCCGCCACCGCCGGGCGGTCGGAAACGATCAGCGTCATGTCCGGCTTGCCGGAGGGCTTGATGCCGCAGGTCGTCCCGGCCGCGAGAAAGCCCCGGGGCGCGGTGACACTGCGCATGTCGGTGGTGTGTGCGGAACGTCTGGCTCGGTTAGGCATCGCGGCATTTGAACGATCGCCGGGGCAAACTGCAACAGGCCTGGCGATCAGGCGCATCCCGCACCGTCGTCGCGATCTCGCAATGGCCCTGGCGGGAGTCGAACCCGCACTGGAGCGATTTTAAGTCGCCTGCCTCTGCCAGTTGGGCTACAGGGCCGTATGTCGGCCGCTGATCTTAACGCGATCGCGGTAGTTCGGACGATCGCAGGCGCCGCCGCTCACGCTCGCTTCACCGCTCTACTGACGCGACCGGATGTATTCACGCCGCTTCTGGCGGATGTCGGCGAGAACCTCGTCGCACTGACGCCGCAGGCCGCCCAGCCCGTTGGGAAAATCGGCCATGGCCCGTGGCGTCAGAAAGGGGTGCTCCTCCACGAGCCGCTCGATGCGCGTGATGCGCGAGCGCAGACCGGTGATGCCGCGCTCAAAGTCGCCCAACTGCGCGGCCGACCCGTCGGTCAGTTGCCCGAAGGTGGTAAGCAGCCCCCTGGCCGAACGTTCATAGTCAGCCTGCACGCGAGCGACCAGATCGGCGCGCTCGGCCATGAGCCGCGCCGCCTCATCATCGATCGGCCGCCAGTCGGGACAGCCCAGCGCCTGGCCCAGTTCGTCGAGGTTGGCCACCACCCCGTCGGCCAGACCGACGCGCTGGGCTTCAAGAGCCGTGAGCGTGAGAAGGCGGCCGCTGGCGACGATCGACTCGGGCAGATCGCCGGGCGGCAGGTCGCGCGCCTCGATCGGCCCGCGCAGCACGCGCGGCTCGCCGTCGGGCCCGTGGACCAGCGCCAGCTCCACGCTCGGGTCGATCATCGCCTCGGACAGCAGCGGGTCGTGGCCGGCCTGCTGCACCCAGCCGCGTACCCGGGCGCGGAAGACCGACAGGAACTTCTCCGCCACGTCGCCGCCCGCGGCCACGGACGAAACGGCTCCGCCTGGTCCGACGTTGATCACCAGCGCCGCGCCCAGCGACGCATCAGGCGTGACGTAGATCGTCGGCACGGACATCGTGGTCAGCGCCGCGGCCGAAAGAGCGTCGTTGTTCACGAAGGCGATCAGCGGGATCGACGTATCGCGGCTGAAGCGGCCCAGACGTTCGGCCACGTCCACCAGCGTCTCGAGCGCGCCGCCGGGGCTGTCGATGTCGAGCACGACCACGTCGGGGCCCACCTGCCGGGCGTGGTCGAGGCAGGCCCCCAGCGTCGGCCCGTCGATCGCCGCGCCGAACTCCCCGTGCAACGGAATGCGCAGGTAGGTCGGCGTGGACGTGGCAACGTCAGCCGGACCGGCCGCGGAGGCATCGAACGCAGCCAGAGCAGGTGGCCCGGCGCCGTGGCCGGCCGCGGCGCCATCGACCTGAAGCGATCGCACCTGCGCGATGTTGAATCGCCTCGCCAGACGCACCGCACCGATGTTGATCTCAAATACAACGACTTCGTCGTCACGCTCGATGACACGGCCTTCATAGCGGGCCCCGTCGTGCAGTTCGAGCACATCCGCCCGACCCGTCGAAACCGCCGCCGCCAGCCCCAACGCTGAGATCAGCAGCCAGCCCGGCACCCCGCGCCGAGCGCGACGCCGGTTGTTCGCCGCCGGATTGGAGTGTGGGGCCGACACCCCTATGATTTTAGCAACTGGCCGGTCCAGCTCCCTGCGAATTGAACGTCGATCTGGATAGTCCCCTTCACCCTCTGCTGGAGAACATCATGCCGCATGACGCTTCATGCCTTGCCCATCGCTCCGCCACGGTGCGGCTGAGCCTCGCGCTGCTGGTTGCCGTGAGTCTGGCGGGCTGCTCGACAGCCCCGAAGACGCCGGGCGCCCGCGACGACCTGCACCAGGCCGTCAACGAAGCCCGCGCCGCCTTCCTCGAAGCCGACCCGAGCATGCGCACGCTCTTCGACAACGAGTATGCCTACGCCCTTTTCCCCAGCGTCGGCAAGGGGGCGGCCGGGATCGGCGGCGCGTTCGGCCGCGGCGAGGTTTACCGCAACGGCCGCATGGTCGGCTACTGCAGCCTGTCGCAGGGCACCATCGGCCTGCAGCTCGGCGGCCAGGCGTACAGCGAAGTGATCTTCTTCAAGAACGCCGCCGCCTTCGACGCCTTCAAGTCCGGCGACTTCGCGCTGGCCGCCCAGGCCTCGGCCGTGGCGGCGACGGCCGGCGCTTCGGCCGACGCCGACTACGAGAGCGGCGTGCTCGTCTTCACCATGGCCAAAGGCGGCCTCATGTATGAAGCTTCCGTCGGCGGACAGAAATTCAGCTACGAAGACAAGTGACGTCCCGTGTGGTGCCGCCACGTCGCCTCCCCACGCCGAGCCCTTCAGGGCCGGACAAGGAGATTTCGCTTTCCGATGATCGTTTGCGGCGTCACTCCCAACCTGGCGCCGCGCTCCGATTCACCACGCCTGCGTCACCTCGTGAAACGCCGCGTCCGGACAATCCCGCAGCGCGATCGGTTCCGTGACCCAGGCGGGCACATCGGCATCGCGCGTCAGGCGCAGGTTGTCCAGTCGCAGGTCCCGCGCGCCGACGGCAAGCAGACCGGGCAGGTCGTGGGCGAAAACGGCCCGGCCGGGATCCAGCACTGGGCGCAGGTCCAGGTTGCCGCCGATGGCCGCGTTCAGCGGGCTGTCACGCAGGTGCAGATCGACGTCGCTGAGCCGGACGTCGCTCACGTGCCCGGCCGGCTCGCTGTAGATCACGCAGCCCGCCTCGCACGTGCCGCTGATCCCGCGAAAGCTCACGTTCTCGACGCGGCCAAGCGGCTGGTCGGTGTTGCGCGTGATCGCCGAGACGTGAATCGGCTCGCCCCGGCCCCACCAGCTTCCGCGCGTCAGCGCCGTGTGCAGCACGATGTTCTCGAAACGCACGTTGCGTACGGAGCCGGCGTCGCGCACGAAGACTCCGAGTCCCCGGTTGCCGTGGATCACGAGGTTGCTGAACAGGCAATCCTCAACATCATGCTGCCCGTAGCCGACGCGCACCCCGCACGAGCGCGTCGTCAGCACGCAGTCGCTGACGATGACGTTGCGGCAGACGTTGGCCCGCTCACCGAAGCCGGTGACGGCGATCGGATCGTCGCCCCCGCGAATGTCGCAGCCGGTGACGAGCACGTTGCGGCTGACCGTCACGTGAATGCCGTCGCTGTTGGGCACAGCCAGCTCGCCCCGGATCCGCAGACCGCGGCAGATCGCCCCGTCGGTGTCGGCGATGTGAACGGTCCAGAACGGGCTGTCCCGCAAGGTCACACCGCGGAGTGTGATGTCGCGGCAGTTGCGGAAGTGAATCATGTCGCTCGGCCGCGGCCGCGTGGCCAGCGGGCCATCACCGGGGCGAAACATCACGTCGCGCATGTACGCCTCGCCCTGCCGCGTGCGCTGGAGATGGAAGTCGCCGCCCATGCCGAACGCGCCGGGAATGGTGAAGCTCAATCCGCGCCCGTCGATGACGCCTTCGCCGACGATACCGCAGCCCGTGCAGCCGTCGGCCACGATCAACCCGCGCGGGGCCATCTTCGAGCCTTCCCGGCGCGGGCCGTAATCATCGACATTCTCACTGGCCAGAAGCTCCGCGCCGGGCGCAAGATCGAGCAGCACGTGGTCGGCCAGATCGATCGGCCCCGTGCGGAATCGCCCCGCCGGCACCTCGACATACCCGCCGCCCCCAGCCGCGCAAACGTCGATGGCCGCCTGAATGGCCGCCGCGCTGTTCGTCGTGCCGTCGGCGACGGCCCCGTGATCTGTGATGCAGATGCGTGTGATGGGCATGACAGCAGGTCACAGCATGTCAAAGCGGTCCATTGCATTCCGAGCCGGCGATGGGGTCGCCGGTCCGGGCTCACGGAGCCCGGCTCGGAGAAACCTCAGCTTGCCTCGCGGGCCTTACGCACCGCCGCGACGTATTGGCTCGCAAGTTCCGCCAGACCCTTGAAGTCACCGGCCGCGATCAGGTCTTTGCGCACCAGCGACGTACCCACGCCCAGCGCGGCCGCGCCAGCGCCGATCCATTCATGGATGTTGTCGAGCTTCACGCCGCCCGTTGGAATCAGCCGAAGCTGCGGCATCGGAGCCAGCAGATCGCTGATGTATCTGGGCCCGAAATGGTTGGCCGGAAAGATCTTCACCAGGTCGGCCCCATGCTGGAAGGCGGTCATGACCTCCGTCGGCGTCAGCGCCCCGGGTATGACCGGTCGTCCGTAACGCTGGGCCGTGCGGATCACGCCCAGGTCGGTGATGGGAGAAACGATGAACGACGCCCCCGCGTCGATGGCCGCGCGGCACGTCTCGCTGTCGAGGATCGAGCCCGCCCCGATCACCGCGTCTGTGCCCAGCAGCTTGCGGGCTTCGGCGATCGACTCGAGCGCGCCGGGCGTGGTCATCGTCACCTCGCTTACGACGACGCCGCCTTCATGCAGAGCCCGGAAGATCTTCAACAGCGCCTCGCCGCTGTCCGCACGGATGATCGCCACCAGCCCGCTCTCCTCCATCGCGCAAAGAGAGGCCGTCTTTGTCGTCGGTGTCGCACACTTGGACATGGTCGTACGTCCTCGCCAAAGCAGACGCCGCAACGCCCACGCCGCGCCGCTCGTGCGTCTTGTACGCCACCACCGCGGCGACCGCAACTGCCGCCGACAGCGTCCCGATATCGTTTGCATGGGCGTCAAAGAAGACCGACCGCAGCCCGGGCGATCGACGACCCCGCCCGCGCCCTCACGCCACCAGCACCTCGTCACCCGTCGCATCCGTCAGGGCCGCGCGGGCGGCGGCGATCAGCGACGCCAGGCGACGCACCACCTCGCCCAAAGGCAGGTCCATCACCAGGCTGATCTCCTGGGGCGTCAACTGGTCGGCGTAGTACATCAACAGAAGGCTGCGCTCGGTCACATCACGCGCGTAAAGAAAGCTCTGCAGCCGATTCCGTTCAAGCGCTTGCATATCGAGCACTCCCTTGCTCGAGCCCCTGGAATGTTCCGCGTCAGCGCCGTCGGCCGAACACATCGACGAGGCGCCTCTGGAATCGAGACGCGCAACCGTCGACCAACCCACGTTACCGCATCCCCTGCGGCCCCGCAAGCAAATACCTTCGCCGCGAACCGGCAACGGATGCGTCCGCGCCTTGGAACGTCACGCCGGGCCGGGCCGCCTCATGGGGCCGCGACCTGACCGGCATCCTCGTGAACGCGCTCATCGCCGGATTCGTCAGCGGACGGCGCGACGGCTGATCCATCGGTTCCCACGGCCGCGCCCTCCCCGGTCAGCACCCATACCAGCGTGTTCACCAGCACCGGCCGGGCGTTGGCCAGTTCGTCGCCCCCGCAGCAGCAGCACTCGCGGCCAAGCTCACCCGTCGCGTTCAGGCCGTTGGGCGCGTACAGCACCGCCAGCCGCCCTCCAAGCTCCAGGCCCAGCAGGTGCGGATCCCCGCCCACCTTCTGCCCGCGCAGGCCGTCGATTTCATAGACGCCGTGAAAGACCGGGTGATCGGGCCCCAGCCGGGTCAACGCCGCCCGCGGCCAGAGCGCGCCGATCAGCCCGCGAAAGCTCGCGTCGAAAGCCTCGCTGGTGCAGTTGGCCGACGCGATCAGGCACCCGCCCGCCTCGATGAACTGCCGCAGATGCAGCGTCTCGGTCTCGGTCAGCAACAGCGGGCTATCACCGGACAGCACCGCCAGCGGATGGTCGAACACCTCCGCCTCGCCCAGACGCACGTCGGTGAACACCGGGGCCACATGCACGCCGCCTCGCCGCCGTGCATCGGCCAGAAACCCGCCCGAAAAACACTGGCCCGTCGTCGCCAATTCGCATCGCCACAGGGCGACGGCCAACGCCGGCTGGGTCGTCGGCGCCGGCTCGTCCGATGTCATTTCCGCAACGCCCGCCGCTGCGACCTCCGCCGCCTCACCTTCGCTGCGCGCCGCCGCACGACCCGCGGCCAAGGTCATGGCCGTCAGCATCACCACCCAAACGCCCGCACGCAGCCAACCATCACGGAGTCCGCTCACGTTCCTGCTCCTGCTTCGCCGTCTGATCCCCGTCCCGCGACCAAGCCAAACCCGAGGCCCACGATGCATACGCCGCCACCGCGTCCCGATACTTTAGGGGCGCTGCCGACGCTGGGCCCCCAGGCGCCCCCCCATCGTCCGCTGACCGACTGGCCCCACCACTCCCGCCGATGAACACGCCCGCCTGCCCCACCGTCGCCAGCGTCTGCTCATCCTCCCACGACCCCGCCGCCGGGGCCCGCCCTCCGCCCGACCCCCCGCCCGCGCCAGTCGACCCGTCCGCCCCACCTGTCTCGCGGTTCACGCGGCCATCGGCCTCCGCAAGCTTACCCGGCGCCACCGCCGTGATCACCGCCTCCACGCCCGGCGTCATACGCACACCCCGCGAATCCCATGCCTCCACACGCAGGCGACCCGATCGCGCCACGACAAACTGACCCGCGAGCCCGCCCATGCCGTCCGGCGTCAGCGCGATCGCCTCGGTCACGCCCGCCTCGTCCCGCCACTGGGCCGTCCCGCCCGCCAGCGGCAGATCCGCGATCATCGTCACAGCCACCACCGAGTCCGGCGGCGCGGGCGCGGGTGCTTCGCCCAGCGCCAGAAGCCGGGCGGGCAGCCCCATCCCCACCGGCGGCTGCACGCGCCCAAGCAGGCGCGCCGGACGCGGCACCGCCACCGGTTCCAGGCGCACCCAGCGGCTGCGGCCATCTCCCGCCGCCACCGCAAGGCGCATCGCTCTGCGGCCCACCGCCACGCGGGCGTCAAACATCGCCGCGTTCCCGTCGCCGCCGGTGCTCTGCCCACTGGCCCGCCGCGACATCGGCCGCATGTCCGTGCGCTGACCCTCCTCCTCGATCAACAGCATCGCCGCCTCGACCGCCGCCGGCCGCACACGGGCCGTCACCCGCACCCGTGAACCTTCCAGCGGCGTCGCGCCGTCCACGACCAGCTCCACCTGCGTCACCGCGTACGGCGGCAACGCCGCCCACGGCCGCGCCAGCCGCGCCAGCGCGGCGCCCGCCATGTCCAGCCGCCACGCCCAGACGCCCAGCGCAACGCCAAGCGCCGCCGCACTCCAGGCCATCGCCCACACGCCCCGCGAACCGCCGGCCCATCGCGCCGGGGCCAAGCCACCCACCATCGCATCAGCCCGCCTGTTCACCCGATCCCGCAGCGCCCCGCTGACAGCCCCGCGGCCCGCCTCCGCGTCGTCGGCCAGGGCCACCGCATTGCTCAAGGTCTGGTCCATGCAACCAAGACTTTGCTCGATCCGCCGTGCCCGCCGCCACCGATCCAGCCTGGGTCGACGCATGGCCGCGAGCATGCCCGCCCCCACCGCCAGCAGCGCCGCGTCGACCAGCAATAAGCCCGCCATCGGCAGCGGCCAGTAACCGTCGATCACGATCCCCGCCAGCAGAATCCCCGCCATGCCGCCCATCCCCAGGCCGAGTCGACGACGCCGGCGCCGCCGCCGCTCGATCCGCTCGACGTGCGCGAACCATGCCGGCCATGACGCGAGGGGCTTGCTCATGTCGGCCCCCTTCCACCCCGCGATTTCGCGTCCATCGACCCGGCGCGCCACCCGGCTTGGCCGTCGATCATCCAGCCGCCGATCACCACGACACACCACAGGCCCAGCACCCACCCCCGCATCAGCAGCGGCCGGCCGCCGACAATGCTCACCTGCCGCACCAGCGCCTGGCCCCATGCCGATGGCCCCGCCGCCGACCCGCCGCCTTCCACAAACAGCCTGTCGCCGCCCGTGTCGGCCGCAAGCTGCGCCAAAACTTCCGAACGGGCCGAGACGTCAAAGTCCTCCAGGTCATCATCGCGAACCGCCAGGCGCCGGACCGCGGCCTCGGCGGGCTGATCGGCGATGCGGGCGGTCAGCACATGCACTCCCGGCTCCGTCGGCCGCAGCACGCCGGTCAAGCGGCGCACCGGCGGCATTGCATCCGCCTCCTCGCCGGGCGACAGGTCCACGCGATGCCGGGCGCCGCTGGGTTGCCGCCAGGTCAATTCGACCCGCTCGTCTGCCGCCGCGTCCCGACGCCTGACCTCAACCGCCACCCTCTCGCCCATACGGACCACCGGGTGATCCAGCTCGATGGCTACATCAGCGCTGGCGTCGAATCGCTCGCCCGCGCCCGCATACAGCAGCAGGCCTGCCCAGAACGCCTCGAAAAACGCGCCACGCGGGTCCGCATGCGCGTGGTCGAATGCATCTTCACCCGCCTCCCCGCCCTGCGGGAAACGCCACCGCCACAACTCGGACGCCGATAACACCAGGACGCGCCCCCGTCCCACGGCATGCTCAACCAGAACCGGCCGCTGCCCCCGACGCGCCAGGACGATGCCCCCGTACGCCGCTGCCGCCGCACGATCCACGCCAACCGGCAGCCGATCCACAAGCTGCGCAAAGCGCTGCTCCAGCGCGACGCCCAGCGGGTGCCGCCGACCGGCGGGTGTCCAGACCATCGCCGATGACGTCGCCGCCTCGCCATCGCGATCCGCCGCATCATTCACGACCCGTCCACCCACGCGCAGCGCCCTCGCCGCGTCGACGTCCAGAACGAGCACCGACAACACCCCGCTGTCGATCCGCCGGCGCACGGCCGCCCACGCGGCCTGGGACAAGAGGCCGGCCGATCGGCGCCCCAGCACCAGCACGTCCACATCCGACGCGCGTGCGGCCGATGCCGCCTCGCCACGCCCCTCGCCCAGGACGCTCATCACCGAAAGACGCAGGTCCGACCGACCGGCCATCGCCATGGCGGCGAATCGACTATCCCAATCCACCTCGCCCTGCAGCCAAAGGATGTTCAGGGGATCGCACGCCACCGGCAGAAACAGGACCACCGGACCACCTGCAAGCTGCACCGGCGAAGTCGCCGCTTCACCTGCCGCCGCGTCATCCATTTCGATGCGCACTTCCCACTCGCCGCCAGCGTTGAACGGCCCGATGGGAACCTGCCACCGCGCCCGCGTCAGGCCCGCGTCGAAACGGCCGACCCAACGGTGCGAACCCGCGTGATCGGCCGACGACGTGGTGATGAGCAGCGTCAGCTCCTCAGGGCACGACGCGGTCCGCCGCACATCAAGCTCAAGCACGCCTCGCTCGCCGGTCCGCAGTAACGTCGGCGTCGTGAGCTGATCGATGCGAAGGCGCGGGCGGGAATCCGTCCGCCCCAGCGCGACCGTCCATACCCGCACGCCCGCCTGCCGCGCCACGGCCGCTGCGAGGCTCAACGCGCCCGCCTGCGTGTCGTGACCGTCGCTCAACAGAACCAGCACATCGCCGCCAACACCCGACGCGGAGGCCCACCTCGACATCCAGTGCGAGATCGCGGCGTCCAGATGCGTGCCGCCCTCGTCGCGGCCTTTCCGGTCGGCGTCCAGCGGCCGCACCTGCGTCGCCACCGACCACCATGACACATCAGCGTTGTCGGCCAGCGCCTGCGCCAGTGTCGTCGCCTGCTCCCGGGCCACGGCCAGACGCTCACGGCCGCCGACGTCCGCCGTCCGCATCGACGCCGACGTATCGACCATCACCGCCGCGCGCGGCCGCGCCTCAACCGGCCCCCGCCGCACCAGCACCGGATTCATGAGCAGCAGCAGCAACCCCGCCATCGTCACCGCCGCCAGCACCGTCGGAACCACACGCCGTGCCCGCCTGATGCAGCCGTACCCGAGCAGCGCAGCCGCCAGGCACGCCACAGCCGTCAGCGCCCACCACGGCGCCAGCGGACTCCACGCAAACTCGCCGAAGAAAGCGTTCATCGCTCAGGCCTCGCCGCGCCATCGGCCATTGAAAGCAGTCGCTCGACGCACCATGCGAAGGCCGCGGCCAGCAGCAACGCCCCATGAAGCGGCCGCGGCGCCGCCACCGCCTCCCGCGCCGGTGCAACCGGCCCGTCGTCGGCGTCCAGTCGTGGCGCGACCGCCAGGTGATCCGCCAATTCCTGCACGAACCACGCGAACACGCCGCGTCGCGGCAGATCGGCCGCGGGCACGTCATCGGGCCGCCACGACAAATCGAGCGCGATCACGAGGATCCTGCCTCGCCCCCACCGACTCTCGGCCACCACCGGCTGGCCGTCGACCAGTTCCAGGTGAACCGTCGCATCGGCGCCGGCGCGGGTGTGCCAGCGCGGTAGGACGATCGCCTGCGCCATCGCGGCGGCCAGCCGCGACGACAGGGCCGAACCGGTCGGCGCCAGCGGACTCACGGCGGGCAGACCCTCTCTCAGGTCGCGTTGCGCCGTGGCGACGAGCACCGTGTCCGCAGCCGCGTGCGGGCGCACGATGGCGGCCTCTCGAGCCGAAGTTGTGCGCGGGTTGTGCGCGACCCATGCCAGAGAGCCGCCCTGCCGCACCGCCGCGAATAAAGCCGCTCGTGTGTTCGCGTCCGCTTCGAGATCGTCGGAGAACCACACCTGTCCGGCTTGCCTAAGATCGGCCGCCATCACCTCCTGCGGATCGAGACGACGAACCGTCCAGCGCTGGCCCGCGGCCAGGGCGTGCGCGAGCAGATCGGCGACCGACGGCCTGGTCATCGAGCCGCGCGAGCCGATGATGAGGATTGGAGCGTTTTGCGCGGGCTCATCGACCACTGGCGCGCGCAACGAAGCGTCCGTCGCGGAGGCCGGCAATCGGGTCGTTGGGGCCTGCCCGGCGCGCCACGTCGGCCCCGCGAACGCGCACACCACCGCCGCCAGCAGGACCATCCGCGCCGCCGTCAACAGCCGGTCCGCCCGACCGCGCCGATGCCAGCGCAACCCGTGTAACAGTTCCGCCGTCGGCAGCAGAATCGGCGGGCGCGCCAGTACGCGGCGATGCGCCAGCCGCAACGGCGCCAGCGCCAGCGGCAGAGCCGCGAGCATCGCCGGTCGATCCCAGACCAGTGGTCCCGCCACGGCGGGCGCCGCGGCCAGCACGCAGGCGGTGGCGACGGCCCTCAGCATGGCTCATCCGCCTTTCGCGTGATCCCGGCGCGTCGTGTCGGCCGCCATGACGCGCCCAACCACGCGGCCAGCGCGTCCACCAGATCATCGCCCACGCGATGCAGCCGATGCTGGGCGCCGACCTGGCCGGCGGCGAGTTGGCACGCATGCACGAACCGCCGCATCCGGGCCGCATAGGCGTCGCGTACCGCGGCGAGGTCGACGCGCGGGCCGCGCCCGGTTTCGGGATCGAGAATCGCCCGCACGCCGCGCGGCGCGGCGCGCGGCAGGCGCAGTTCATCGGCGGTGAGCACCTGCCAGAGCCGCACCGACGCGCCGCGGCCCGCGGCCCATGCGACGGCCGAACGCCATGAGGCGATCGGATCGAGAAAATCGCTGAAAACAACCAAGGCCGCATGGCGTGGCCCGCGGCCGACGACTTTCGCGATCGCTTCGCCTAGGGATCGGCCGTCGGTCCGCGTCATCGTCACCCGATCGCGACGGCGGCGTGCGAGGTGGACGATGCCGGCCGCCAGGCGCAAGGCCTCGTCGCCTTTGGCACGCTCACCCGGCGCCGCCGGCTCCAGGCCGGAAAACCCCATGGATCCGGAGCTGTCCAGCACCAGGGCGATGTCCAGGTCGGCCTCGCGCTCAAAACGGCGTATATACATGCGATTAGTGCGGGCCAGCAGACGCCAGTCGATGCGCCGCGGGTCATCGCCAGGTTCGTAGCGGCGGCGATCGACAAAGGCCACGCCGTCCCCGGGCAGGTGAGAGGGGTGCATGCCCGCGCGGCCGCCGGTCTCGTGGGCGCTGGATCGCCCCGCCAGGGTTCGCGCGATCCGATCCAATCGGCTGCGTTCGCCGGGCGTGAGCAGGTCGGGTACGGACGCCATCGGGTTCATGCGTTCGCTTCCACACGATGCGTTGAGCGCCGCACACCTGGTTCAGGCGGGCTGCGGGATCGCATCGAGCACGTGGCGCATCACGGCCGCCGCGTCGACGCCTTCAGCGGCCGCCTCGTAGGAAAGCACCAGCCGATGCGTGAGCACCCACGGCCCCGCCTCCCGGACATGCCGGCAGGCCGGCGCGGGCAGGCCGTCCAGCAGCGCCAAGGCCCGCGCCGCGGCCACCAGGTGCTGCGACGCCCGCGGGCCGGCGCCCCACAGCACGTTTCGACGAACGCTCTCGGATGCCGTCGCATCCCGCGGCCGCGTCGCCCGCACCAGGGCGACAGCATCATCGCGCACCGGTGCGGCCAGCGGCACACGATCGACCAGCCTCTGCAACCCGCGGATCACCGCCATGTGGTCCGACGGCCGCCCCTCATCCGCAGGCGGCGTCATCGCGGCCGCGTCGCGCCGCGCGGCGATCGCGCGCTCCTGCTGGAGCGTGGGATAGTCGAGCGTCAGACTGAACATGAAACGGTCGAGCTGGGCTTCGGGCAGCGGGTAGGTGCCTTCCTGCTCGATGGGATTCTGCGTGGCGACGACGACGAACGGGCTGGGCAGCGGGTGCGACTGGCCGAGGCTGGTGACACAGCGTTCCTGCATGGCTTCGAGCAGGGCCGCCTGGGTGCGCGGCGGGGTGCGGTTGATCTCGTCGGCCAGCAGCAGGTTGGCGAAGACCGGGCCGGGCACGAAGCGCATCGTCCGCTGGCCGGTGGCGGGGTCTTCGCTCAGCAGTTCGCTGCCGGTGACGTCCGATGGCATCAGGTCGGGGGTGAACTGAATGCGTCCGAAGCGCCAGCCCAGCGCCTCGGCCAGGGCCCGCGCCAACAGGGTCTTGGCCAGGCCCGGCACGCCGACCAGCAGCACATGCCCCTCGGCCAGGACAGCCGCCAGGAGCACGCGAAGGGCCTGGTCCTGGCCGACAATCCGCCGGCGAATCCGCTGGTGCAGGCGGTCGACCAGGGCGGGCAGGGCCTCGAGCAGCGCGGCATCGTCCGATAACTGCGCCCCACCATCCAAGCCGCCACAAGGGTCGGCCGGTGGGAGTATCGCCGCAGCCGGGGTGTTCGGATCGGGCATGGGGGCCTCCTGAACGCCAGGTCTTGCCTTCACAGGGTACGTCAGATCAGGTCCGCCGCCCATGCGGCCATGCTCCCTTCGCCCCCCTCACAGCCTGTGGGGCCTGTCCGGAGAGGCTCGTCGCTGAAACAGGCGAAACAGCCGGCACAGACTGAAAACCGCCGGGCCGGACTGGGGCGGTTTTCGCCTCCATCGGTGGGCCGCGGTCGCTGGCGGGGTAAATCTACCGGACCGCGAGACATCGCGGCGCGCCGCCTTGGACGCCTGACCGGCCCTGTGAGAGCCGGCGAGCGAGCCGGCGGCCTCGAAAACGATCAGGGGCTTCACCGCCCCATCAGGGAAACGGCCCCGACGGGGCGGGAGAAAGACGAAATGAGCAAGTTCATGAACCGGATGATGCTGAGTCTCGTGCTGGCCGGCTCGCTGGGCCTGAGCGCCCGGGCCGCCACGGTGGACGGCTTCTTCCTGGCCGGCGAGTACAGCTCGGTGATCACCGACGCCGCGCCCGAGGTCGCCTACCAGAGCAATCTCGACATCGCCCGGATGGGGTTTGGCCTGGACACGGTCGGCGGCTACCTGCACATCGGCCTGGAAGTTCAGGCGTCGCCGGTGGCGCTGAACGGCAGCGTCAACACGATCGCCGGCCAGACGATTCTGTTCACCACGCTTTACCTGGACGATACGGGCACGACGCCCGGCTACCGCGTGATCGCCGCGACCGACGGCTCGACGTCGATACTCGGCCTGATGCAGCACAACGGCGTGAACTGGCAGTCGGTGGCGCTTTCCGCGGCCGATTACGATCTGGCCTTCGGCGACGCCATCGAGCTGCGTGTCAAGCTCGACAAGCTGGCCGGCCTGCCCGCGAGCTTCTACTTCAGCGCCCAGCTTGACGATTCGGGCATGGACCCGGACGACCAGTTGGCGGGCGTCGCGGTGGTCCCCGTGCCGGCCGCGGCATGGGGTGGGCTCACCCTCATGGGCGCCCTGGGCGCTCGGCAGATCCGTCGGCGTCGTCACCGCAGCCTCTGAGCCCTTCACTGGCCAACCGAATCACAGAACGCATCGCTCTCTCCTGAAGGTCCAAGCAGACCCCGGCTCCCCGGCGCACGCCGGGGAGCTTCTTTTTCTGGACCGACACGCTCTGGCTGTCATTCAGTGCGCGGCGCTGGGCGTGGAACGAGCAGCGTCTGATGCGCCGCTGGATCCGGGGTCGGGAGGCGCGGCGGCGGCAATCGGCGGTTGCGCGACCGCCGGGGCCGGGTGGATGGAGGCGAGGTCCATCAACCGGGCGGCGCGATCGGCGATGGTGTCCCAGCTGTCGCCCGCCACGGCCGCGCGGCGGCGGCGGCCCAGGCCGTCCGCGGGCCGCTCGGCCAGCGCCGCGTCAACCTGTTGCAGAAACTGCTCGTGCCCCTGGGCCAGGTAGATGCAGTCGCCGTAGGGCTCGTAAGCGGGCAGGCGCGTGGCGACGATGGGAAACGCCAGGGCCAGGTATTCCTTGAGCTTGATGGGATTGCAGCGGCGGTTGAAGTCGTTGACTAGGAACGGGATCAGGCCGACGTCGAAGTGGGCGGCGTAACGCGGCAGTTGCTCGGGCGGCAGTTGACCCAGGTGGTGGGCATTGGGCTCCCGCAGCAGCCGGGAAAGGTCCATCTGGGCCGGCCCGATGAGCACGAAGCTGCCGGGCGCGACGTGGCGGGCGACCTTCACCATCAGCTCCATGTCCATGCGGTAGTCGTCGATGCCGCCGTAGAATCCGACGATCGGCCGCGGCAGGTGGCGCATGGCCTGGGGGGCTTCGCCGGCCGGTCCATCCAGCGGGCGGGCGGAGGCGAAAAGCTCGAAGTCCACGCCGTGCCCCAGCAGCACCGGCTGGCGGACCGTCGCCCGTTCGCGTTCGAACAACTCATCGTTGACATAGGCGACCGCGTCGCAGCGATCGAGCAGGCGGCGTTCAAGGGCGGCGATGATGGGGGCGTCGGCTTCGGGCAAGGTGGAAAAATCGTCGCAGCGGTCGAAGACGGCCCGGTGCCAGCGGGTGCGCTCGATGGCCGGGGTGAAGGTGGGCATGGAGATCCAGGCGGCCGGGTTGCGCATGGCGAGCATGCGCCGGACCATGCGAACCTGCCAGGCGACCAGACGTCCGTTGAGCTCGATCCAGCCCGGGCCGTACCGGGGCACAAACAGCGGCGAGTAAACCCACATGCCTGCCTGCCGATCGCGGCGCAGCCCCTTGAGCAGACTCTTGAACTTGCGCCAGTAGCGCGAGCCGGCGATGTCGGTGCGGCCCATGACGGGCATGCGCATGCCGATCGAGTTGACCCACAGGGTGGGGACGCGGCGGGCGATGCGGATGGCGGTGCGGCAGGACGAGTGGCCGCGGTTGTGGTACCACCAGTCGACGTTGCCGAAGAAGACGGCGCTGTCCGCGGAATGTTGGGGATCGATGCTGCTCACGGCAAGTTCAAAGTCGACGGACCCTGAACTCTATCGTCGTATCCAGCCGTCGTTCTTGCACCGGGGCAGGCCGGCAGCGCCGCACGGGCGTCAGGCGGGCATGGGCGGCCGATAACCCGAGGCCGCACGCCGCACGCTCTGCTCGATCAGGGCTTCGAGGCGGCCGCACTCGGTCTGGGCGTCGTGACGCTGGGCGACGAGCTGTCGGCCGCACCGCCCCATCGCCGCCAACTCCGCGACCGGAGCCGTCAGGGCCTGACGCATCGCCTGGGTCAGGGCGTCGATGTTGCCGGCCGGGGCCAGCCAGCCGGTTTCGCCGGGGCGCACCAGCTCGGGAATCGCGGCGATCTGCGTGGCGATGACCGGCCGGCCCAAGGCCAGGGCCTCCATGATGACCACCGGCAGACCTTCGGCGAAGCTGGCCATCACCATCGCCCGCGCGTCGACCAGGCGCCGCCGCACGGCATCGGAGTCGGCCCAGCCGGTGATGGTCACGCGCCCCGTGAGCTTCAGGGCGGCGATGCGTCGTTCGAGCATCGGCCGCAGCTCCCCGTCGCCCACGAGCACCAGCTCGGCGGCGAAACCGTCGTCACGCAGACGGGCGATGGCCTCGACCAGCATCGCCTGGCCTTTCTCCGCACACAGTCGGCCGACGCATACGAAGCGCGCCACGTCCGGCACCGGCGGCGGATCGTCCTTGAGAAACCGCTCGCCCACGCCGCAGCGCACGATGTGCAGACGATCCCAGCAGTCCGGCGGCGCGAAGATCATGCACTGGCTGCGGCAGAAGTCGCTGATGCAGGCCGTGAACGCGCTGCGGGCGATCTTCTGGTCCAGGGCCCACTGGCGGGCATGGAAGAAGATTCCCGGGCCATGCACGGTCATGCTGTAGGGCACGCCGCTGAGGATCGACGCGAGCATGGCGACGGTGGCGGAGTTTTCCGCGATGTGATTGTGCAGATGCTGCACCCCGCGACGGCGCAGCTCGGCCGCCAGAAGACACGCCTCCATCAGGTACATCACCTGCCAGAGGCGCTGCCGCACACCGGGCATACCGCTGCGCCAGTTGAGCGCCGCCGCCAGCAGAAACCTGCGCGGCTGCGTGCACAGCGTGCGCAGACCCGCGAGCATCAGCCGGGGCGCGCCCGCCTCCACAAGATAAAGCGTGTTGGCCTGCTCGGTTGTGATTTCCTGGTCGACCGCGCCGTCGGGACGGCGGATGGAGAACGTGTGGACGCTGTGGCCGCGCTGGCGCAGCAGCCGCACCTCGCGACGCACGAAGGTGTCGCTGGCGCGGGCGTACTGACTGGTCAGGTAGGCGAGGATCATCGCGTCAACTGTTTCCCTGCGCGGCCTTGGACTCGCCGCACCGCGGGCCGTAAAAAGTCCGCTCGAAGCAAGCCTCCAGCTCGACCGGCGGCCGCCAGCCGAGCGTCTGGCGCAGCCTCGCGTCGCGGACCGTCACCGGCTTGAAACGAGCCTCGAAACGGATCGGCGTGAGGATGCTGGGCAACTTCGCTTCGCGGCCGAACAGGACCCGCGCACAGCCCCTGGCCACCTGCGTCACGACATAGGCAGCGATGTAGGGCACGGGCACACGCAGGCGGCGACGGCCGCCCGCGGCGATGAGCCGGCCCAGGTAGCGCCAGTTGGAGATTTCGAACCCGTCGACGACATTGAATGTCTGGCCGGCGGAGTCGGGGTGGTCAAGGCAGTGGGCGAAGACGTCGGCGCAATTTTCGACGTAGGTGAGCGGCAGCGCAGCACCCGGGGCGATGGCCAGGTACAGCGCGCCCACAGGCTGGCCGTGGCAGGCGAGCTCGGCGTTGCCCGGACCCCAGATGAAGCCCGGCCGCAACACCGTCAGCACGCCGTCATGCGCCCGGGCCCAGCGGTGGCAGAGCCGCTCCTGCCAGGCCTTGGCGATGGCGTAACCGTCGCGTTCGTAAAGCCGCGGCGAATGTTCGAGGGGCGTGTCCTCGTCGAGCACAGGGGTCGCTTGCGAGAAGTCGTAGACGCTGAAACTGCTGGCCAGCACCAGACGCCGCACGCCGCGGTCGCACATGGCGGCCAGCAGCTTCTCCGTGCCCACGGCGGTGGAGGCGAACTGCGTGTCCTCGTCGTCGACGACCGCGGCGGCCAGGTGAATCACCGCCTTTACACCTCCGAGCGCTTCGGCCAGACCGCGGCCGCCGCGCAGGTCGGCGCGGGCGATCTCGACGCCCTCGGTCGGCCAGCCGAGTTTCGCGACGTCCGTCGCCGGCCGCACGAGGGCGCGGACGTCATGATCGCGCTGCCGCAGCGCCGCCACGACATGGCGGCCGAGAAATCCGTTGGCGCCGGTGACGAGCACCTTCATGCCCCGCCTCCCCGGCCGGGCGCGGCCGTCGCCTCGGGGCAGGTATCGAGTATGGCCTGGACGAGGGCGGCCGCCTCTGTGATCTGGCGGGGCGGCACGGGCGGCGGGCCGCCGGCGGCGATCGCGGCGTACATGCGGCCGACCAGATCCCACAGGCCTTCATACGAGCCGGTGCGCCCGCGTAGCTTCTTGACCAGGCCGCCGAACGCGGCGCGGCACACGGCGGCCGACTCGACGATCTGATTGGCGACCGGCATGAGCGGCCGCGGTCCGCCGCGCAGGCGGTGCAGCGTCAGGCGTGGCTCGAACAGATTGGCGGCCGCCCGCATCTTCGTGCCTTCCACGTTCACAAAAAAACCGTCCGGCTGCGCCGAGGCGGAGAAGCGCAGCATCGCTGTCGCCCGCTCGCCCTCGACCAGGCACCGCAGTTCATCAAAGCCGGGCGGCGCGTGCTCGCGGCGCCGCTGCCAGAGGGCGTCGATGCGCCGGTGCGGACCGGCGAAGGCCCAGGCGAGGTAGGCCATGTGCGGTAGAAAATCGCTGATCGCCCCGCCGCGCTGGCCCAGGGCCGGGTGAGGTGCGTTGCGGTCGGCGAAACGGCTGCCCGCGGCGAAAATGTCCAGGCAGATGCTGATCTCCGCGTGCACGACGTCGCCGAAGCCGCCGTCGGCGATGAGCCGGAGTATGCGCTGCACCTGACGCTCAAAGAGGTAGTTGTGATCCTCGATGACCTGAAGGTGCTTGGACGCGGCCAGATCCAGAAGCTGCCGCAACTGGGCGGCGTCTTCGGTGATGGGCTTCTCGACCAGGACGTGGGCTCCGGCCTCGAGGGCCTGTCGGGCGAGGGCGAAGTGCGTATGCACCGGCGTGGTGACGTGGACCACCTGAGGCCGAACCTCTTCGAGCAGCTTCGCGTAGTCGGTGTACCAGCGGGCGACGCCGTAGCGCTCGGCGGTGGCTTCAGCCATGACCGGCGAGATGTCGCACACGGCCGCGAGCTGGGCGTGGGGCGATCGCCGCAGCCCCGCGATGTGCTGGCGGGCGATGTAGCCGGCGCCCACCACGGCCGCTTGAATCGGGCGGGCCTTCGGATTGTCCGCGTGATCGGTCATCCTGCTCCCATCGCGTCGCGGGCGCGGCGTCAGGCCGGGGTGTTGCGATAGTATTCCGCCAGGGCATCCCATGCGGCGGCTTCGTCCCAGCCGGCGACCAGAGCGCGGGCCGGGTCGGTGTTGATGCGGATGCGCGGCTCGCTGAAGTCGGTTTGTTCGGCCAGCTGCACCGCGGCGTCCAGGCCGAGGCGCGGCCCCATCTCGCGGGCGAAGCGCTTGGCGAACGCGCCCTGTGACTCGATGTAGCCGCTGGGCCCCAGGCGGACGTACTGGGGCGCGTCGGGCAGGGATGTTGCGAACTTCACGTAACACGCGGCCAGCAACGACACGTGGATGTTGTCGCGCACGTAGTCGGGCGTGTTGACGCCGGCCGCCTTGCCCGCCCGCCAGGTGCGCACCAGGTAGGCGGTGAAGCGCGGGTCCTCCAACGGGCCGAACGGATTGGGGATCACGAACTTGCCCAGGCACAGATGGCTGTCGCGGCAGTGGTGCCGGAACACTTCGGCGGTCAGCGCCTTGGACAGGCCATAAGGCGAGAAGTGAGGCAACGCATCGGAGCCCGCTCCCTCGCCGCCTTCGAAAACGCTGCCGGTGAGCAGCACCCTGCCGCAGCCGCCTTCCTTCAACCCCGTCAATACGCCGCGCAGGTTGCGCGTGTTGCCAGCCAGGGCCGCGGCCGTGTCGAAATCCGGGCTCTTGTAGTTGGTCACGGCGGCGGCGTGATGGCACAACAGATCCCAGGGCCCCTGCTCGCGCACCAGGCGCAGAAACGTGTCATCACCAAAGGAACACGACCAGACGGGCGTGCAGGCTTCGGCGACGCCGCGCACGCGGGCCCGTCGGATCGGCTCGGTGTACGCCTCGGCCCCGGTGGTGCGAAACGTCGCGACAACGTCATGGCCCGCGGCGGCGAGTTGCGTCGCGAAGTGGTAACCCGTGAACGAACTGGCGCCGGTGAAGAGGATTCTCATGGTGGGCTGAGCCTGTCGGGGTTACGCCTTCAGATGCCAGTCAGGGTCAAAATCGCGGTGGTTCTGATCTTTGTCGGAGACGATCTTCGGCTCGATGGGCCAGTGGATGTTGAACTTCGGGTCGTTGTAGCGCACACCGCGTTCGTGACTGGGGGCGTAGAAGGCGTCGACGAAGTAGAACGCCTCGGTGTCGTCCTCAAGCGTGATGAAGCCGTGGGCGAAGCCTTTGGGCACGTACATCATGCGGCGGTTCTCGGCGGAAAGCTCGGCCCCGAAACTCTTGCCGAACGTCGGTGAATCCGGCCGCAGGTCGAGCACCACATCGTAGAGCGACCCTCGGATGCAGCGAACCACTTTGACCTCGGCATGCGGGGCGAGCTGGTAGTGCATGCCGCGCAGTGTGCCCTTATCGGCGCTGAGCGAATTGTTGACCTGCACAAAGTGCGTGATGAGCTTGTGCTCGGCGAACTCCTTCTCACAGAAGACGCGGGCAAAGAAGCCACGCTCGTCACCGCGCTTTTCGAGGTCGATGAGGTAGACGCCGGGAATCGGAGCGGCGGTGAACTGCATGGGGGCAAAACTCCTGGTTCAATCGGCCTGCGCGGCCGTTCTTGCGTCGGGCCTGGGCGCCGCGATGTAATTGAAGGCGCCGAACGGGTACTCGTGGTACCGCATAAATGCTTCGAGGCTCAGCGGCGCGCCGTTCTGGATGAAACCGCGCGGCCGGTGCAGGTCATATTGAAGTTCCCCATCGAGGAAGCTGAAGAGGTCGGCGTGCGTGTAGCCAAAGCGGGCGGGCCCTTTGCCGACGCTCTCGACCACCATGGTGGGGCGGCCGCGACGGATGGTCTCGACACCGCCGCGCAGCACCCCGAGCTCCGCGCCCTCGACGTCGATCTTGATGAAACTCGGCCTGACGTCGGGGGGCATCACATCATCCAGACGCTGGACCTTCACGCGATAGGTCCTTACGCCGTCCCGCTGCAGCACCGGCCGGCGCAGCGAGCTGAAGCCCGGGCGGGACACATTTTCATAGAACTCGGTTTCGCGGGCTGTCTCGGAGAGCGCCATCTGGTGCACGGTGACTTCGGGAAACTTTTCGCGCAGCCACTGGGCTTTGCGTGGGACGGGCTCGAAAGCGAAATGCCGGCCGCGCGGCGCGAGTTGGAGCGCGGCGCTGAGCAGCGAGCCCAGGTGGGCGCCGATGTCCACGTATGTAGCCTGGGGGGTGAGGATGCGGGCCATCGCCTTTCGGATCCATCGCTCTTCGGTCAGAACGTCCCGCAACTGCGGATGGCGCAGGCGCCACCACAGACGCTGAAGCCCCGCCACGCGACGGGCCAGCGGCTCGAGCGGTGTGCGGATCAGGCGGTGCTTCCAGTAAAGGACGTCCATACGTCTGGCATTCCCCCGCGTCGCCGCGATTGCCCAGCGTCAGACGGCGACGCCGATGCGGTCGAGCCGGCTCTTGAGCGTACGCAGGCGAACGAACTGCGGCCCCTCGAAATCGGCCTTGCCGAACCTGTGCTCGACCATTTTGCGGTGCAGTTCCTCCATGCCGGCCTCGAGGTTGTACTCGAGTTTGAAGTCGGGCAGCAGCCGTTTGAGCAGATCGAACTTCACGCGGTAGTTGCGGGGATCCTCGCCGATTTCGCCCGTGAATGCGATGTCGGCCGAGGGGATCAGCTTCTTGACGTTGTCGGCCACGTCCTTGACCTGGTAATTCTCGCTGTTGCCGCCGATGTTGACCGCCTTGTTGTAGATCACCTGGCGCGGCGCCTGGGCGAAGGCGACAAAGGCGTGGGCGATGTCCTTGCAGTGGATCAGCGGCCGCCAGGGCGTGCCGTCGCTCTTGATGCGAATCTGTCCATACGCCAGGGCGCTGCCCAGCAGATTGTTGACCACCAGGTCGATGCGCAGCATGGGCGAGTGCCCGTAGGCCGTGCTGTTGCGCAGGTAGGCGGGGCAGAAGCCTTCGTCCGCCAGTTCGCTGACCGCCTGTTCGGTCTGGATTTTGCTCTTGGCGTAGGCGGTGAGCGGCGCGAGCGGATCGTCCTCTTCAAGGTCCAGCTTCTGGCCGGCGCCATAGACCGAGCAACTGCCGGAAAACAGGTACCGGCCCACGCCCGCCTGCTTGGCGACTTTCGCAAGCTGGATCGAGCCGTCGCGATTGATGTCGTAGGTCACCTGCTCGTTGAGGTCGCCCATCGGGTCGTTCGAAATGGCCGCGAGGTGGCAGACCACGTCGTAGCCGTCCAGGTCGGCCGGCGTCAGATCGCGCACGTCCTTGCGCAGCTCGATGTCGGCCCTGGGCAGCGGCTCCCACTGGCAGCCCTCGAAGAGGTCGACGTCGCAGCCGGCGACGAAATGACCCGCGTCCTTGAGCAACTGGACCAGGTGCACACCGATGTAGCCGTGATGGCCGGTGACGAATATTTTCATCTGACTCCCCTTGCCGCATCCGAGGCAGGTTGTGTTGATCGTAGGCACGCCGCGCGGCGCGTCACACGGCCCACGGCGCCTGGCCGGAGGCCCACAGTTTGTTGAGCTGATCGTAATCCCGCTGGGTGTCCATGCAGGCCCAGTAACCTTCATGCTGATAGAGCGACAGTTGGCCGTCCTCCGCCAGCTTCGCCAGCGGCGCCTGTTCGAGCACGCAGGACTCGTCTTCACTGAGATAGGGCAGGAACTGCTTCTTGAAGAAGAAGTAGCCGCCATTGATCCAGCGGTCGCCGAACTGCGGCTTCTCGGCGAAACGGCGGATAACGTCGCCCTCGAGCTGGAACTCGCCGAAACGCGAAGGCGGATGGGTGCCCAGGACGGTGCCGATGCGGCCGTGATCCAGGTGATAGGCGAACTCGGCGGTGAGATCGACATCGCACACGCCGTCGCCATAGGTGACGGCAAAGTGCTCGGCCCCGCCGAGATACTTGCCCGCAGCCCGCGCCACGCGGGCGCCGGTCATGGTCAATTCTCCGGTATAGGCCAGCGTGACCTGCCAGTCCTCGTCGTGGTCGACGGAGTGAACCTGCACGTCGTTGGTCTTGAGGTCGACGGTGAAGTCGCTGTTCATCGAGGCGTAGTTGAGGAAGTATTCCTTGACGACCTCCGCCTTGTATCCGCAGCAGAGCACGAACTTGCGAAAGCCGTGGTGCGAGTAGGTCCGCATGATGTGCCAGAGGATCGGGCGGTTGCCGATGGGGATCATCGGCTTGGGGCGCAGCTCCGTCTGCTCGCGCAGGCGCGTGCCCAGGCCGCCGCACAGAATGAACACCGGCACGTTGGCTCGTGCGGCCGGGGTGTTGGTCGATCTGTCGGACATGCATCCGCTCCCGCTGAACGGGACGAACAGGCGCTGGCATGGTCAGCCCGATAACAGCGCCGTGCCCCCACTGTTTCCCTGATCGCGCGGCCGGGTTGTCGCGGACCGCGCGGCATTATAATGGATGGCTCATCGGCAAAATCCCCGCCACAGTCCAAGGCCGGCCGGCCCGAAACCGCTGGAAGTCCCCATGAAACTGCTGGTCGTCCTCGTCAACTACCGCCTGACCGCGATGACCATCGACTGTCTGCGCTCGATCGCCCCGCAGATCGGTGACGTGCCGCACGCACGGGTGGGCGTCTGTGAGAACGGCACCGGCGAGGAGGCGGCCCGACAGCTTCAGGCGGCGATCGACGCGCACCAGTGGAGCGACTGGGCTTATGTGGTGCCTATCATGCCCAACCAGGGCTTCACCGGCGGCAACAACGCGGTGATCGGCCCCGCCCTGGCCGGGCCCGACCGGCCGCAGTATGTACTGCTGCTCAACAACGACACGATCGTGCGGCCGGGGGCGTTCAAGGCCCTGGTGGACTTCATGGACGGCCATCCTGAAGCGGGCATCGCCGGCAGCCGGCTGGAGAACCCCGACGGCACGCCGCAGGTGTCGGCGTTCCGGTTCCAGGGCATCGCCAGCGAACTCAACCGCGGTCTGCAGTCGCGTCTGGTCGACAAGCTGCTGCGCCGGTGGCGGGTGGGACTGCCCATACCCGAGCAGCCTTGCCGTGTGCCCTGGGTCTCAGGCGCGAGCCTGATGATCCGCAGCGAACTGCTGGAGACGCTGGGCCTGCTCGACGAAGGGTACTTCACCTACTTTGACGACATCGACCTGTGCCGCAGCGCCCGTGAGCATGACGCCGCCACGTGGTATGTGCCCGCCAGCCGCGTGGTTCACCTGGTGGGCCAGACGACGCGCATCGATTCGGATACACGGGAGAAGCGGCGGCCGAAATACTGGTTCCAGGCGCGGCGGCGGTATTTCCTCAAGCACCACGGGCCGGTCTATGCCGCGCTGGTGGATGCGGCCTTCATCACGGGCTACGCGATGTTTCAGGTTCACCACCGGCTGCTGGGCCGGCCCAACCCCAATCCCCCGCGCATGCTGCGCGACGCGATCGATCAGAGCGTGTTCCGGTGCGGCTTCAAACTCCCGGTCGTGGACAACCCGGCGCTCGCCACGAGCGTGCGGCCTTGCTGACGATCGGCGTTGCGGTGCGGCGAGGCGGCGGGTCACGAGCGCGACGCGGCGTGCTCGGGCTGTTTGTATTCGATCAATCCGGCGCGCTGGCCCGACAGGCGACCCCGCAGATAGCGAAGCTGCCCGACAAGCTGCGGAAACTTCACCAGCACGTGGAAGAGGCCGTACAGCATCGCGTCGGCCCAGCGGTCCCCGTGGCGGCGGCGGTGACGGACGATCCGGGCGGCCAGGTACGCATAGCCCAGCAGAAAGCCCAGGGCCCACGGCCCCAGCCAGGGCCAGGCGGCGAGGAACAGCGTCGTCGGCCCCAGGGCCCACCACCAGATGCGGGCCGACTCGCGCACGCCGTGGCGCTGCGGTGAGCGGCCGTGCATCGCGCAGGCCTCCGCATAAGCGAAACCCGAGCGCACCGAGCGCTTCCACCACTGGCTGAAGCGCGTCATGGCCGCGTCGTGCCAAACCATCTCGTCTGCGATGCGGATGATCCGCCAGCCGCGCTGGCGCAGACGCACGCACATCTCCGGTTCCTCGCCGGCGATGAGGCGGGCGTCGAACCCGCCCACCTGCTCGAAGGCCTCGACGCGGATCATGTGGATGCCGCCGCACTCGGTCAGCTCGCCGACGGGCGTATCCCACTCCATGTCGCACAGGCGGTTGTAGACGGTGGCGTCGCGGTTGAGTTCATGCACGCGGCCGCAGACGATGGCGACGCCGGCATCGGCCTCGAGCGCGGCCCGTCCGCGCGCCAGCCAATCCGGATGCACCTTGCAGTCGCCGTCGACGAACTGGACATAGCGCAAGTTCGGACAGCGCGAACGCAAGCGGGCGAAGCCTTCATTGCGGGCCCGGGCGGCGGTGAAGGGCGTGGACAAGTCCAGCTCCACGACGTCCGCGCCCAGAGATCGCGCCAGAGGCACGCTGGCGTCGGTCGAGCCGGAATCGACATACACCACCGGGGTCTGGCTGGCCTGCACGGACATGAGGCAGACTTCGAGGCGCTTGCCCTCGTTGCGGCCGATCACGACCAGGCCCAGCTCGGCTTGCGGCATCGAAGGCTGTCCCGTCACTTGAGATGGCTGTTGTCGATGGCGTTGAGTTTCGCCAGCAGTCGTTCCTGCAGGCGGCGAGGTCCGGTGCGGCGCACGACGTAGTCAGCCATGAACAGCGGCAGGCCGTAACGCTTCATGCGGAAGCGGGCCCGGTACCACCAGTCCTGCCGCCGCAGGCGGCGCTGCATCGCGGGCGTGACCTCCAGGGCCGGCAGACCGCTGAGCTCGTAGCCGCGCCGCGCCAGCATCGGGCCGATGCGCGCCTCGGCCAGGCGGATCTGCTCTTCGGTCAGCCGCCGCTTCCACTGGTAGCTGTATTTCGGGTCCGGCAGGCCGTACGTGCTGGTCTTCGCGTAGTCGTAGATGCGCTTGTCGAACTCGACGCCGTAGAACCCGCAGATGCGGGCAAGCTGCTCGTCGGGCTTCTCGATCAGGTGTTCATAACACACTTCCAGCTTGCGGTCCTCCGGGAGCGTCGGCGCGAAGCGGGCCCAGATGGTCTCGGCGTCGATCCAGCGCTGCACGCCGGTCCAGTAATTGCCGGCCCAGCCCATTTCGATGATCGAGCGGGCCACGTCGCGGCCGTCGCGGTAGATGTAGATGAACTTCGCGTCGGGCCAGATTCTCGGCAGGCGATCGTAGTGATGATGCACGGTGGCGGTGACCACCGGCTTGCCCTCGCGCTGGCGGCGCTGCTGAAGGAAGCTGTCCACCAGGTGCGGATAGTCGAGGGTGGGGTCGACGTGGAACTGGTACAGGCCGGCAATGCGGTCATGGGCCAGCCAGTGGTGGTAGGCGTCCAGGGGCGGAAAGTTGCCCTGCTCGTCCATGCGGTCCACGGCCATGCCGAACTCGGGATTGGCGGCGATCTTCGGGTGCGAGCCCATCATGATGCGCAGCAGCGAGGTGCCCGAGCGGACGGAGCCGACCATGAAGACCGGTGCCTTGAGCATGGTCGGCGGGCCGCCACGGGGCGCCTCGGCGGCGTGCGCAGGCTCGGTCGCGGATTGGGTCTGCATGCTCAGGCTCCAAGGCGAACGGCGGTCGGTCGCTGCGGCCACAGGTCCGGGGCCTGGGGCGTGGCCTCGGCGTGGTCGTCCCACCAGGCGGCCAGCGGGCTGTCGTCGAGGACGCGCCGGATGACGCGCACCTGGGTATCGGTGAGTTTTTCCTGCCACTTGTGGGAGATGCTGACCGCATCGGCCGCGCGCGCCGCCACGCGGGCGGCCAGTTGCCCGTTCCACTCCAGGCCGGCCTCGCGGTAGATCGCTTCGGCGATCGGCACGGCGCACCGCGCCAGGCGCTCAAAGAGCACCAGGTGATAGCGCGGCCGCCCCTGGCCGGCGGCGTGCGTGGTCTCCGCTGCGTAGCGCCAGAACCACAGCTCCGATTCATCCAGGCCCATCGCCGACACGTCGCCGAAGCGCCGACCCCATTGCGGCTTGACCTGGGCCACCAGGCGCAGCCGGCGTTGGTTGGCCTCCAGCACCTGCGCATGGTTGTGCTCGCTCACGTAGCGGTTGCGCCACGAATTGAGGAAGCCGCCGGGGTGGCGCACGATGTGCAGGACCAGGGCTTCGGGGACGTGCTCGACCGCCCAGGCGGCCCAGGCGGGAATCTGCGTATGTTTGAAGACGGGCAGGGCCTGCGCCAGCCGCTGGCGGCTGCCCAGCCACCGCGGCAGCAGCCATTCGGGCTCGGCCAGCGACGGCAGCAGCAGCGAGAGCACGCGACGGGCGCGCGGGCTGTCATTGATCCGCACCAGGCCCAGGCGACGACTGAACCAGTGAAAGTGCGCCTTGTCCACCTTCGGCCGCTGATCGCGCTGGCCGACGCGATGTCGTGTCCATTCGATGGCCTGCGCCCAGCGCAGGGCGAAATCCGCCGGCGGCTGATCCAACACCCACGGCGAGGGCAGACGCTGATAAGGCGAGCCCGCCAGTTCATCCGGCTCGTTGCGGGCGTGCGTCCGCGGGCTCTGGTCCAATAACTCCAGCAGCCAGTTGGTTCCCGAGCGGCCGTGACCCGCGATCAGGATGTAATCCGGGCTCATCGCCACTGATTCCTCCACGCCCCATCAACCACCCGCTCAGGCGGCGCGGCCTCCACCTTTGGCTGAAACGATATCGGCAAATGGCCGACGATGGTATGCATGGACCGTGACAATCCTGTGAAGGTCGGGCCAACCCGCCGCTTCCACGGATCACAACCGAACCGATGTCCGGGGCGACCTCTATAATGAGTATCGTATGAGTGGAAGGTCGCGGCCGCTCATACCCGATACTGGTCGACGTCCCGGACACCCAGGGTCGAACCCTACCCGCAAGGTCGGTGGGATGAAACATGGGCCCATCCACGCCCGGCATTCCGGATGAAGGCAGAGGCACGGCGATCGAGGCCGGCCTGCTGCGGCTCAGCCGTGACCCGGTCTGTGAGCCGCTGGGGCCGATTGTCCGCGTGCGCCAGTTGACCGGCGTCAAAGATCCGATCGATACGACCGACAAATTCGTCCTGGAGAACGGCCGCCGCCGTCCCCGCGGCTTCGTGCTGGTCGCCTCGGACGCCAGCCCGCACCTGGTGGCGCGGGCGATCCGTGCCCTCGACGCCGCCCGCCGGGCCCTGGGGCCGTTGGCGGGTCAGGCGGTTCTGGCGCCCGTGCATCACGGATACATCGAGGGGCGCTCGTTCGCCATTTTCCACTATTACCGGCCGATGAGCGAGGACGGGCTGCTGGGACGCTGGCACCGTCTGCGGGTGCGCGAGGATGTGCTGCGCTGGCTGCGCGACGTGATCCGCCTGACTTGCCATGCCCCGACGGCCGATGAAGACGCGTCTTTCTCTGAAGCCCTGCGCGGTCTGATCGATGACGCCCAGGTGAGCGGCCCGGTGCGCCGGCGGGCGGAGCAGGCGGCCGAGCGGCTGCAAAGCGGCCTGTGGCGGCCCTGCCATGTGCTGGCCCACAACGACCTGTGGAAGGGCAACCTCCTGCTGGCCGGCTCCGGACGCGACGCGGAATACCGTTTCCTGGTGGTCGACTGGGCCGGGGCCCAAGTCGACGGCTACGGCATCTACGATCTGATCCGCGTGGACGAATCGCTGCGTCTGCCACGGCGGCGCCTGCGTCAGGAGCTGTCGGCTCATTGCGAGCTTCTGGATTGCCCGATGCAGGACGCCTGGAGCCACCTGCTTTCGGCCCTGGGCAACCTGGCTCGGAACCTGGATCACTTCCCGCGCGAAACCTTCCTGGCGATGGCGGACCGCTGCTGCCGCCGCCTGGAGGCCGTCCTGCCCGAGGTCGACGCCCCGCCGCCCCGCTCGCGGCCGACGCCGCCGGTCAAACTTCGCCGCTCGAAACAGCCGAAATAAGCACGGAGCGGCGGCGGGTAACATGCGGCCGGCCGCGCTCCACAGGCCGATAATGTCCCGGCCGCGGCCACGGCCCGAGGTTGCAGCCTGCCCGACCCCGACCCAGGCCCTTGTGAATCCCTGCGCATGGAGACTCGCCCGATGACGGCGCCCCAGGATGACGCTTGCCGGCCGCCGCTTCGCGTGGGGCTCATGTGCCCCGGCTGGCCGCCGGACGCCATCGCCAATGGGATCGTCTCCTACACCCGCGACATGTGCGACGGTCTGGTGCAGGCGGGCGCCGAGCCGCACGTGATCACCCGTTCGCTGGTTGGCCCGGGCGACGCGCACGTGCATCTGGCCCGCAAACCCGGCTTCGAGGACCGCTGGCTGCGCCGCCGCGTGTCGCGTCTGTGGCTGCGTATGGGCGGCCCACGCGCGTATGCGAAGCTCGACGTGAAAGCGGCGATCCGCGAGGTCCGGGATCTGGCCGCTCGCGGCGCCATTGACGTGCTGGAGTGTGAAGAGTCATATGGCCTGGCGGGCCAGGTGGCGCAAGAAGGGATCATCCCCGTGATCGTGCGCCTGCATGGGCCGTGGTTTCTCAATGGCCCGGCCTGCGGGGCGGTGCAAGACCGCGCCTTCGAGGCCCGCGTGGCGGCCGAGGGACGCGCCCTGCCGCAGGTGCATGGGTTGACGGCGCCGACGCTGGATGTGCTCACGCGGGTGCGCGAGCAGTACGGCCTGGCCCTGGCTGATGCGGCCGTGATTCCCAATCCCGTGCGTCCGATCGAACCGCCGCGGCGGTGGTCGCTGGACGCGGCCGACAGGCGGCGCATCCTCTTCATCGGTCGCTTTGATCGCCACAAGGGCGGCGACCTGGTCATCCGAGCCTTCGTGGAACTGGCGGCGTGGCATCCGGACGCGCAACTGGTTTTCGTCGGGCTAGACAAGGGCCTGGTGGACGACCAGGGCCGCAGATGGAGCTTCGAGGCGTACATGGACGCCCATGTGCCGCCCGCCGTGCGTCCGCGCATCGACTGGCGAGGACGCTTACCGCACACCGAACTCGACGATCTGCGCCGCGGCGCGCTGGTGACCGTCGTCGCCTCGCGCTATGAGAATTTTCCCTACGCGGCCCTCGAGGCCATGGCGCTGGGCTGCCCGATGATCGCGACGCGCGTGGGCGGACTGGCAGAGATCATCGAAGATGGGCGCAACGGCCTGCAGTTCGAACCCGGCGACGCCGCCCGCCTCGCCCGGCAGATGCACATCATGCTCGAACACCCGCAACAGGCCGCGACGCTGGGCGCTCAGGCGGCATGCGACTGCGCAGCCCGCTACCACCCGCGAACCATCGCCGAGCAGACCCTGGACTACTATCGTGGGGCCATCGAGCGCATACGACGCGACACGCGGCCCAACCGGGGGACCGATCACCGATGACCCCGCTCGTTCCCATCGCCCTGTTTGGCTTTATCCCGGCCACCCTGCTGGCCTTCGCCCTGCTGCGCCCGCGCACCGCGCTGATCCTCTGCCTGCTGGTGGGCTGGCTGTTCCTGCCGCTGAGCGGCTTCCGCCTGCCGGGCCTGCCCGACTATACCAAGTACTCGGCCATCTCCGTGTCCTGCCTGCTGGCGGTGGCCCTGTTCGATCATCGCCGACTGTTTCAGTTCCGCCCGCATTGGGTCGATCTACCCATGCTCGTCTGGTGCCTGGTGCCGATCGCCTCGTCGCTGACGAATAACTTCGGCATCTACGACGGTCTGTCCGAGATGATCGTCAAGCTCACGCAGTGGGGCATCCCCTACTTCCTGGGCCGGCTGTATTTCGCTGACCCAGAAGGCCTGCGGGCCCTGGGCGTGGGCATCGTCGCGATCAGCCTTCTCTACCTGGTGCTATGCCTGTGGGAGGTGCGTTTCAGCCCGCAGTTGCACCGGATGGTGTACGGCTTTCACCCCAGCGAGTTCCGCCAGCAGATGCGTGGCGGAGGCTTTCGACCGATGGTCTTCATCGGGCACGGACTGGGCGTCTCGAAGTGGTACACCGTCGCCCTGCTGTGGGCTCTGTGGATGTGGCGCAGTCGCGCCGTGGTTCGCATTGGCTTTGTACCCATCGGTCTGGTAGTCGCCTCGATGGGGCTGGGCCTGCTGGTGAGCCGATCGCTGTCCGGCTGGGCGCTGGCCCTGGTGGGTGTCATGGCCATGTGGCTGGTCTACCTGCGCCGCGCGACCTGGCCGATCCTGCTGCTGTCGCTGCTGCCGCTGATTTACGTGCTCGGTCAGTCCGCCGACATCCTGCCCACCCAGCCGCTGGTCGACTTCGTCGCCGCCATCAGCGAGGAACGCGCTCAGTCGCTCGAATTCCGTCTGGATAACGAGCACATCCTGGCGGAAAAAGCCATGCGTCAGCCGCTCTTCGGCTGGGGCGGCTGGGGCAACTCCCGTGTCTACGACGAATGGGGCAACGATGTTTCCATCACCGACGGGCTGTGGATCATCGCCCTGGGTCAGAACGGCATGGTGGGGATGCTGTCGCTCATGCTTATCTTCCTGCTGCCGACGTGGCTGGCGATTCGACGCCTACCGGGGCTGTGGTGGGCCCACCCGCTCTACGGCGCGGTGGCGACCGCCGCAATCACGATGTTGTTGACGGCGATCAACGCCCTGCCCAACGCGCCCTATGATCCGGTCACGGCCGCCATGGCCGGCGGCCTGGTGGGGCTGGTGCGGCAGGCGCGCGTGGTCGGCTCCGATCCGGCGCCCGCCGCTCCAACGCCGATTCGGGCGCGTTAGCCCCGCGGCGTCTGGCCGAATGCACCCGCACGGGCGTATGGCCTCACATATATCCGTATTGGCTCAGATCCAGACCGGTGAGCTCGGCGGTGATGCGATTGCTTTCACAGAAGCGTCCAGCCGCGTAGGTCTGGATGTAGTTGGTCAACCGCTGTTCGAGCGCACCGCCGCGCAGCAGCCAGTCGAAGAATCGCCCGCGGCGGATGATCCACCGCTCCAGCGCGTCGCGCCGCTGGTGGAAACGTGCCGGCAACCAGCGGTTGAGCCGGCGCACCGCATCGAGCGCTCCGCCGCGCATGCCGACATTCTCCTGCTCGGTCGAGGGTTCTTTCTTGAGCTCCATGCCGACGTGGGCGCAGACGCGGCGGGCGAACTCGACGGCGTCGGCCCGAAGCATCTCCTGGGGCAACGCCAGCACCTGCCGCGGCGAGAACAGCTTCTGGTAATACGCGATGATGTGATGATACTCAAGGTGGTGCAGCCGGCAGCGATGAAAGAACTTCTGGCCGTAATCGGCCTGTTCGAAGAAGTCCTGCGGGCCGCCCATGCCATCCTGACGCACGTATTGACGATACAACGACTTCATCATGCCCCGCTGCTCGCGGATGGAGATGAGAATGCGTCCGTCGGGGAAGGTCTGGTGCAGCCGATCGGCGATGGCCTTGCCGTCGTAGATGCCCTCGACCGGTCGGCCGGACAGGTTCTCATGGGAAATGACCGGCACCATGCCTTGCTCGGCGCACTGGCGCATGCCGGCGGCGAAGGCCTGGCGGGTGGTCTCGGGATCGAAGCTGAAAGGCGGCGCGTTGACGAAAAGCAGAGCCGCGTATTCCCGGCCGCGGGGCCAGGGCATCTCGAAGCCGATCTCCCGGTCCACGAACAGCCGACGCTGCATCCACGTGGTGCCGGTCTTGTGAAGTCCGATGTGAATCAGAGGCTGGATCATCGGTTGATACATCCTGTGCCGGCGACGGCGGATTGGCCCCGCCGCTCGGCCGGTCTTAGCCGAGAATTCGAATCACGATCCACCCGAGCGCCAAACCCACCGCCAGCACGCCGATCGCGCGCAGCTCGCGCGAGGGCCAGAACACCTTCGCGCGCACCAACATGATCGACGAGAGCATCAGGCCGGGAATCTCCGACCACGCCATGACAAGCAGCGCGCCGATGATTCCGCCGTACTCGAAGCCCAGAGGCATGCCGATGACGATCATCGGCAGGGTGACCACATGCTTCCACATCATCGCCTGTGGCCGTCCCAGGGCTGTTTCCAGGGCGAATGTCGGCCGACTCAGGCTGAACAGCGCCGCTCGCACCGCCGCCAGTTGCAGCATCCAGCCGGCCGCGGCGTAGCGCGGATCGAACAGCAGCGTCACCACCTGAGGACCCGTCACCGCAAGTACGCCAATCACCACGAGGATCATGTCCAGTCCGGTGCGCGAACGATAGAACGTGCGCCGCACATCGTTGGGCCGCTCGCGGTGGATATGGGCCATGAAGCCGAACACGACGCGCTGCGACAGCTGATTGACGATCTGCTTGGGCACGTCGGAGATAAGCACGGCAATGCTGAACAGGCCCAGCTCCGCGGTGCTCATGTACTTGCCGAACACCACCCGGTCGCCTTGAAGGGACAGGAAGCCGAGGATGGACGCGAAGAAGACCCACTTGCCGAAGCTAAACAGCTCGTGGGCCGACTCCGCGTGCCAGCGCAAACGGTCCAGGCGGCCGGGCAGGACGATGTGACTGAGCACGGCCTTACAGGCCACGGTCGCCAAACCACCAAGAACCAGCGCCCAGACCGAGCGCATCAGAAACGCCAGCACCACAAGAATCGTCAAACCCAGAATCTGACTGCCCAGCTCGACGCTGGTCAATCGGCCCAGCACCACACGACGGTTAGCCAGGAATATCTTGGTCGAGTTGAAACCGGCGATGGCGGCTGACGCCGCGGCGACGGGAATCAGTGAGGTGAGCCTCGGTTCATTGAAAAAGAGCGCCGCCGGCCACGCCAGCATCGCCGCAACGCCCCACAGGCAGAAGCCGCGGCCAACCTGGATCGTCCAAGCCGTATCCCGGAACACCCGCTCCTCGCCCTTGGCATTCTGAATGATTGCCGGGCCGATGCCCACGTCCGAGAACATAGCCAGCCCCTGCATGAAAACGTTCACCAGCGCCATGAGGCCGAAGGCCTCGGGAAACAGCAGTCGGGTCAGGATGAGGTTCGAGCCCAGCCGCAGCACCTGGGAGGCGCCGTAGCCGCCGATAGTCCACACCGATCCGCGTACCGCACGGTGCTTCAAGGACTTAGCCGCCGGGATGGCGGGCATAACGGATGGCCCGGGCGCGTCGGAGGTGGGCGCGGACGCGGCAATGGAGCTCTGCTGTGTCATCGACGGATCCAACGTCCCCGAGACGCACGTCGGCATCATAGGAAGCGTCACAGGAGGCCGCGAACCGCGCCCCGTGCTCTAGCATCGGCACACGCGACCGACGGCTTTCATGCACACCGCCTCGAGACGGCCGCCCGCGAGCCGGTTGCCGACGGGGGCGCAGGACACCGCCCCCGGCCAGAACCTGCCCGAAGGCAAGCCCTGACCGGGGGCGGATCAGCCCGTCCGGGCCACAAGGGGTTTAGTCGAACGACGCTCCGTCCGCAGGCATCGCAGAGGCGGCCCCACTGCCGCTGTCCGCCGGCCAGCGGCCGGCCGCCGCGTCCAGCAGCGCCTCAAACTTGGGCGCGGGCATCTTGCTTAGATCCTGATCCTGGAACTCGAGGTGGCCCCACGAGCCCCACTTGCTCTCACGCTCACCCACATAGTTGAACGCGAAAAACACGTCGCCGCCCATGTCCTTGAACGCGCGCAGGATCATCATATACACGTCATACATCTCCGGCAGAATCTGCGTGTCGTAGATGGCCTGACGGTACGGATCACTGACATCGGTCGGACCGGACACGATGTGCTGGCCTCCCTCGTAGATCAGGAACAGCAGGTCGCGGCCGAGCTTCTGCTCATAACGCCGGACCAGGTCGCCGTAGTCCTGAAGCTTGGGAATCCAGCGTTGCTCTGTCTCACGGATGGTGTCGCGGATGACATCCATCGGCTTCGTGGCTGAGGTGTACGCCTGCTTCACCTCCTTGGCCGGTGTGACGTACGCGCCGCAGGACACCGCGTCATACTCGCCATCGAGCCGCACCATCAGGTTCTCGGCCGTCGACACCGACGCGTGCTGGGCCGCTACGACGCGGACCACGCGGTGCTTCTGAGCCCCGAATTCCTCATGCCAGATACGGAACACATTCGCCAGCTTCGCCGCCCAGTTGTCCGGGAATGCTCCCTCCTGGCTGCGCAGCCAGGTGCTCTGCTCGAACCCCCAGTTCCAGATCTCGTTGGAGTACTCCAGGTAGATCTTGAGGTTCGGATCAAGCTGATCGCGGAAGAGGCGGGCCATCTGGCGGATGTAGTTGTCGTTGGCCAGGTGTGGCACACAGACCCAGGGATCCTTGCCCGTCTCGTTGCTGAGTTGAATCATGTACTCGTAGGCCACACCCTTGCTGGTGCCCTGGCGCACGTCGGTCACCTTGGGCCGATCGCTCCAGTTGACCATCGGGCTGCCGTTGGTCTGAGCCCAGTCCATGAAACGCAGCGCCTCGAAGGACGCCAGCCGCTCCTTGAACAGGGGGTGGAACGGCGAAGCCGCATTCTCGAAGCCGGGCATCCACATGCGGATGTTGCGCACGGGGTTGGCCCGGTTGCTGCGGATGATCGTCAGGTAGATGCCCGCCTTGGTCGGCTTGTCCACCTGCACCAGGTAGCGGTTGGGACTGACGCGCGAGTAGTTCTTGCCGTCAAAGTCGAACTTCAGTTCACCGTCGCCGTCAAACGTGCAGACGAAGGTGCCCGCGGGATAGTGTCCTTCCATGTCGCGGAGCATGAGTGTGCCCACAGCCTGGCCGTCCTTGAGCAGCGGCCAGCCGTCGGCCGTCAATTCCAGGCCCTCGACTTTCGGCCCGTTGTAGACCAGCGGCTGGATGCCCCACTGGGTCGTGCTCTTGATCACGTCGACGAACACCCATTCGCGCGTCCAGTAGTTCACGAACGACAGGTTCATGCCCATGGCCAGAGCCTGGTCGGGGTTTGCGGGTGTTCCGCTGCCCGTGCCGCCCGAGGCGGAGTCACCCCCGCTGGTGCCGCCCGAGCTGCCGCCATCCGTCCCCCCGGTGCCGCCGCCACTGGTTCCACCCGTGCCGCCTGTGGTGCCGCCCGTTGTGCCGCCTGTCGTACCGCCCGTGCCGGGATCGGTGGGGTCGGGGTCGGTGGTGGGTTCGGGGTCGGGCGTGGGCTGGACCAGGCCGCTGCCACTGAGGGCGACAGCGTAGCTCGGTTCGTCGGGGTCGGTGCTCGTCAGCAGAAGCACGCTTGAGAACCCGCTCGCGCTCGTGGGATTGAAGGTCACCGTTACCGTGCGCGTCGCGCCGGGTTCGAGGCTCCAGTCGTCGGTCGCCCGGCCGCTCTGGTTGACCGGCGACACGCTGAAGCCCGCGCCAGCCGTCGCCGAGGTCACCGTCAACGGGCCGTCGCCCCGGTTGCGGATGGTCAGCGTCTTGCTTTGGCTCTGTCCGATGAAGACGCTGCCAAAGCTCACCGCCGCGAGGTTGTCGGCCTTGCCTTCGCCTTCCACGTCGATGTCCGGCTGGGGCGCGGCCACGCCGCGAGCCTGCACCGCCACGCTGTAGGTTGCTTCGTCCGGGTCGTTGCTGTGAATGGTCAGCGTGTGCCCGAAGCTGCCGATACCCGAGGGCTCGAAACGCAGCGCGAAGTTCTCCGATGCACCCGGAACGATGCGCCAGTCGTCCTCACTTCCCGTGCCGTTGGTCGGCACGAGCGCGAACGACGAAGGCATGCCGCTGACCTGGCTGATCACCAGGTCCGCGTCGCCGAGGTTGCGGATCACGAAGAACTGCTGCACCGCGTCGCCCACGCGCACGTCGCCAAAGCTGACGCTCTGCACATTGCTGCTGCCGCCGAACAGGTCGACGGCGATGTCAGGCTCCGGCTGCGGCAGGGCGCTGGCGATGACGCTGATCGGATAGACAGACTCGTCCGCGTCATTGCTGCGCAGCACGAGCGTGCCGGTGAAGTTGCCAGCGGCCGTCGGCGTGAACGTAATGGTCAGCTCGCGGCTGGCGCCGGGGGCGATGACCCAGTCGTCGCCGCTGCCGCTGCCGTTGACCGGTGAAAGCGCATAGCCCGCGGGCAGCCCGTCCACCTGCGTCACGCGCAGGTCGGCCGTGCCGAGGTTGGCCACCGTCAACAGCGTCGACTGACTCTGACCCACCGTCAACGTCCCCATCGCCAGTTGACGCACGCCCGTTTCATTAGCCCGGCGCACGTCGATTTCCGGCTCGGGCGCCGCCAGGCCGGCGCCGGTCACGCTCACCATCCACGTGCCGCGATCCGGGTCATTGCTCTTGATCTGGAGCGTGCCGCCGAAGCTGCCCAACTGGTCGGGCGTAAAGGTGATATTCAGGTCACGGCTACCGCCGGGTGTGATGGTCCAGTCGTCGCCGCTACCCGCTCCATTGGCTGGACTCAGCGTGAAGACTCCAGGCAGCCCCGTCACGGACGTCACCGTCAGATCGCCGTCGCCTGTGTTGTGGATGGACAGGCTCTTGGTGCGCTGTTGCCCGAGATACACGCCATCGAACGCCAGAACCTGGGCCGTCACCAGCCCGCTGATGCGGACTTCGATGTTCGGCTCCGGAACCTTGAAGGCCGTGGCGTTGAGTTTCACGCTATAGCTGGATTCATCAGGATCGTTGCTGGCCAGCGAAATCGTCGTGCTGGCCGCGCCTGCCAGGGTCGGGGTGAAGGTGACGGTCATGGCACGGCTGCCGCCGGGGGCGATGAACCAGTCATCGCCGCCGCCGCCGCCGTTGGCCGGACTCACGCTGAACCCGCCGCCGCCGCCGCTGACCGCGGTCACACGCAGTTCGCCATCGCCCAGGTTGCGGATGGAAAGCGTCTGGCTGGCGCTCTGCCCCACCTCCACCATGCCCAGATCCACCGTGTGGATGCCGGACCAGCCGCTGATCTGCACGTCGATATCCGGCTGAGGCTGCGGATCGGTGGTGGGTGTCGGGTTGCCGCCGCCAAACGGATCAAATGGATCGATCACCGGATCCGGCGTCGGGTCGATCACAGGATCCGTGACAGGATCAGGCACAGGGTCCGTCGTCGGCGTCGGGTCGACCACCGGGTCCGTCGTGGGCGCCGGGTCGATCACGGGATCCGTAACAGGATCTGTCACGGGCTCGGTGACCGGGTCGGTCACGGGATCGGTCGTCGAGCCGGCGGAAGAGCCGGTTCCCGAACCGGTGCCGGCCGTGCCGCCGCCAGAAGCCCCGCCACCGGCGCTACTGCCGCCGCCCCCGCCGCTGGCTCCGCCGGTCGACAGGCCGCCGCCTCCGCCGCCGCCACCACCGGTGGTACCGCCGCCGATGATTCCGACGCCGCCGGACGCCCCGCTGTGGAACCCGCGGACCACCGGAGCTCGGGTGCTGGTCGTCGCGGCGTCCTGCGCGTCGGCGGTACCGGAGAGCGTGGCCTGCATTTCGTCGCCAGCCAGCGCCAGCGTCAGGTCGCCCTGCGGCTGTTCACCCTCCAAACTTTTATCCAGGGACAGCACGTCGCTGGTCGGATCGTCAGCCATCGAGTCGCCGACCGTCTGCGTTTCGAGCACCGCCACCCAGAACAGATCCAGATCCTTGGTGTCAAAGACGCCGTCGCCGTTGAAGTCCCCGAGGGCCATGATCTCCTTGAGGGTGATCAGAGGGTCGATCTCGCGGGCGTAGCGTTCGGGATCGGACAGGGCGTCAATGAACAGGGGCACGTCGTCGTCGTCGACGCGGCCGTCGCGGTTGAAGTCGCCCGTCAGCGGCTGTGAGGCCTGCTCGTCGGTCGACGTCGTCTGTTCGGCCGCAATCTCCTCGATGAGCTCGACGTCCGCCGGCTCGACAGGCACCTCGACCACATCGCTGGTCGCCATGGACGGATCGCCATCGGTCGTCTGCGCCACGGGAGCATCCCCCGCGGGCGTATCCGCCTCAGTCGCGAAAGACGCATGGCCGCACGTCCACAAGGCGATGGCCAGGACGCCGGTCATCACCAGCGACCGCGAACTCTGCAGCCGATCCATCCATGTACTCATCACACACCTCGTCCTACAGTACTTCAGGACCACTCATGTCATGCCGCTGCGTCCGGTCGAACCACGGGCGCGGTCCCTGTCGCGCAGCGTATGCCGGCTCGAAGCGTAAGATTCGCCATGTACCCGTTCCACAAAATGCGTATGGCTGGTAGGCTGGGGGAAGCGGGCAGGCGGCATAGACGCTACCCGCGTCGCAGACCGATCGGGCAAAACCCGCCGGCCCCACGCGGGGGGCGATGCGATCAGGCGGCGCCGGATACTGGTGGCTGGTCTCCTCCCCCCGCCTCGGCCGCGGCAGACGCCGAGGGTGTAGCTCACGGACCGGCGCCTCAACCGCGGACGACCACCGCCCCGAAGTTATCGGCCTCTGGCCGAGTATAGCGGACCAGCCCCCTTGACGGAACCCACTTTCGCGGCGGAATCCGGACCCCGCCGCTGAAAACCGCCAGCCCGCCGACCGATGGACAATGGCAGCCGACCCGCCCGGCCCCACGCCGCCTGCCCGCAGCCCGGCCGCCAGTCGGCCGGAACACAACAGGCTCGACCGACGCGGACGGGCGAATCACGATCTGGGGATCGCTTTGAACGTTTCACACGCCTCCGCTCCCGAAATACCCACCCCTCCGCCGGCCGCAACGCCGACGATGCCGGTCCCACCGCTGGTGCACCTGCTGGAAGGCTCGGTCCATCAGATCACCGAAGCCCAGACCATCGAACACGTTCTGGCCCATCTCGCCGTCGGCCGGGGCGGATGGATCGTCACCCACAACCTCGACCACCTGCGGCTGCTGCGCTGCGACCCGGATTTTCGCGCCGCCTGCCTCCAGTCGACGCTGCGCGTGGCCGACGGCATGCCGCTGATCTGGGCCAGTCGCCTGGCGGGCACGCCCCTGCCGCAGCGCGTGGCCGGATCGAACCTCATCAGCAGCCTCAGCGCCGCCGCCGCCGGGGCGGGCCGATCGGTTTTCCTGTTCGGCGGCAATCCCGGGGCTGCGGAAGGAGCGGCCGCCGTCCTTCAGAGCCGGCACCCCGCTCTGCACGTGGCCGGAACCTGCTGCCCGCCCATGGGTTTCGAGCGGGACGCGGACCAGATGGCGCAACTGGGCCGCACGCTAAAGGCCGCAAAGCCCGATGTCGTATTCGTGGCTCTGAACGCGCCTAAGCAGGAAAAGGTCATCGCTCAACTGCGCTGGGCCGCACCCGGGGCATGGTGGATGGGCGTGGGCATCAGCTTCAGTTTTCTGTGCGGTCAAGTGCAAAGAGCGCCGTTGTGGGTTCAAAAGGTGGGTCTGGAATGGTTGCACCGTCTGGTTCAGGAGCCCGGCAAGCTCGCGCGGCGTTACCTGCTGCACGGCATGCCCCTGGCGGCCGAATTGATGTGCAGGAGCGTCGCGGCGCGACGGCGAGGCCGTCATGCAGCCGGCGAGCCGCCGGCACAGACCCAGGGCGTCGATTAAGTCCGTCGCCGGACAAATGAACGAACAGCAACCCCGCGGCGCGCATAAAAAACCGCAGGGGCCATCGAAAAAGCAGATAAACTAGTCTGGCACGGGGCGCTCCGTCGCCGGAGCCACAACCACGGGGTCGAGGGCAGGGGTGGTGCACGTCAGAAACGACAGAACGACTACGGCCGCTCAGCCGTCCCGCTGCGCCAGCGCCGCTTCGCCACTACGCGAGGTGATCCTGCTGGCTGGCAAGGTGCGGCCCACCCCGTTGAGCAGCGCGATCGAGCGCTCGCTTGTCGACCTGCCCGCTTCGGCCAGCCATTCTCTGATGGATGCCTGGCAGCAGCAGCTCGACGCCCTGGCTGAGCACCTGGACATTGACCCGCTGCCTGTGCGCGTGATGATCGATCATGCTTCGCAGGCTCCTCGCGTCTCGACCCCAGGGCGGGCGCACATCACCGTCGAACGCGACCCGAACCAGTTCCGCGGCACCGGGGGCGTCATCCGGGATGTGACCCGGGACTTCGACCCGGCTGATCGCGTGCTCGTGGCTCAGGCCGCCCAGCTTCTGATCGAGCCGCTGCCGGCCCTGTTCGACCGGCTTGTCGAGACCGGCGGGGATGTGACCGTGGTCGCCCAGACCGATGGGCTGCCCAGCGGCACCCTGCTCATCCGCTGCGGCGCCCTGGCGTCGGTGGCGGATGTGGGGTTCGTGGATCTCAAGGAGCAGGCGCTGCCGCGGATCGCCGAGGAGTTCAACGTGCAGGTGGCGCGGCTGGAGCGGCCGGGCTCGTATCCCATCCGCACCCTCGCCGACTACATCCACGCTCTGCGCGTGGCCGCCCTCGACCGGGCCGGCGGCAACGGACTGCGTCACGACCCCTTCGAGGAGTCCTGGCGCACAAGCTTCGCGATCATGGAAAACGGTGCGAGCGTCTCGCCGCGAGCGCGGATCCATGATTCGGTCATCCTGCGCGGCGGAGAAGTCGGGCCGGACGCCGTGGTGGTCAACTGCGTGGTCGGCCCCGGCGGCCGTGTGGCAGCCCGCCGGCAGATCGTGGGTGAAGTCGTGGGCCGGGGCAGACAACGACAGGAATCGCTTGACAGCGCCGTCCATGGCGCCACGCGCCAACCTTAAGAAAAGTATATCGGCCCGACTCGCCGCGTCGTGACGCCGCGAGCAGGCAATCAGGGGATCATCCGTGCCGGTCAGAGTTCTTGGCATCAAGATGCGCAACCCGTGGACGCAGGCCCACCTCGCGGCCGCGCTGGCGCTGGTCGCCGCGGCCGTGACCGTCCAGTGGCGCGCCTGGGCCGACATCGCCGAGATCGCCTTGCGCGACGAAGAGGCCAGCCACATCATCCTCGTGCCGTTCGTGGCCGCGTGGATGGTCTGGGTTCGTCGCGGCCGCCTGCGCTCGGTCGCGCCCAGGCATGGCTGGGCGGGGCTGCTGATGATGATGGCCGGCTGGGGGTTGTCCTACCTGGGCTTTTACCATTCGTTCCAGGCCGGCTGGCACAGCGGGGCGATCCTGATGGCCGTCGGCGCTGCGATCACCGTGCTGGGAACGGATGTGCTCTGGAAGTTCGCCCCCGCGTTCATGGTGCTTGCGTTCCTGGTGCCGGTGCCGGGCATGATCCGCCTCGAGCTGGCCGGCCCGTTGCAGACCGCGACCGCCACCGCCACGCAGGTTGTGCTCGATCTGTTCGGCTCGGACGTCACGCGCGCGGGCAACCTGCTGATGATCAACGGCGTGCAGGTCGCCATCGCCGAGGCGTGCAACGGCATGCGCATGGTTTTCGCCCTGGTGCTGGTCTCGTATGGTTTCGCTTTCGGCACGCCGCTGCGGCAATACGTGCGGGTGCTGATCCTGGCCGCCAGTCCGCTGTCGGCCATCGCCTGCAACGTCATCCGCCTGATCCCCACGGTGCTGGTTTACGGACACATGTCCGACACCTTCGCTGAGCGATTCCACGATTTCACCGGCTGGCTGATGCTGCCGGTCGCGTTCCTGATTCTGCTGGGCATCATCCGGCTGCTGCGCTGGGCGCTGCTGCCGGTGGCTCCGTTCACCCTGGCGTACGAGTGAGGCTGACACGGTGAATCATCGTTGCATGACATGGCGGCACTGGGTACCTGCGGTCGCGGCGGGGCTTCTTCTGGCGGCCGTCGCGGCCGAGGCGCGTCTGCGCCCGACGCCCGGCGACGCCGAGCCCTTCCACGATCGGGTCCGAGCCGTCATCTCGGCTGTCCCCATGAGCTTCGGCTCCTGGGTCGGGCAGGACGAGCAGGTGGCCCAAGAGGCGCTGCGCCTGCTTTCAGCCAACAAGGTTCTCAGCCGGTCCTACACGCACGTGGGCACCGGCCGACACGTCGGCCTGCTCATAGTTCAGTGCCGCAACGCCCGCGACATGGTCGGCCACTACCCGCCGGTCTGCTACCCCAACTCCGGCTGGTCTCTGCAGAGCGCCGAACCGATCACCTTCACGGTTGACGACCTGCAGATTCCGGCCACCGAATACGAGTTCGCCATCAGCCGTTTCGGCAGCGCCGGCCGGCTGTGGATCTACAACTTCATGATCCTGCCCAGCGGCCAGTTCGCCGCGGATATGCGTGGTGTGCAGGCGGTGGCCGCCGACTACACCCAGAAGTTCTTCGGCGCCGCCCAGGTCCAGTTGGTGTTCAAGTCCAGCGGCGCCGACCGTGCGGATCGCGAGCAGATCGCCCGGCAATTCCTGCGCATCATTCACGACGCGATCGTGGTGATGCGATCGGGGGTGTCTTCATGACCCAGTCCCTTCGCGATGGCGTTTATCCCGTGCTCCCCGGCAGCCAGGAGCCGATGCCCGTGGACGGGCAGGCGGACCATCACCACAACCCGCTGCTGAAAGTTCACCGTCTGCTGCGCGGCCGCTACGCCTGGGCGATCACCCTCGGGCTCATCGGCCTGCTCGGGGGGGCGGCAGCGGGCTGGAAGCTCGTACCCCTGGAGTACACCAGCATCGGACGCATCGACATCGAGCCACGCCTGCCGTCGGTCCTGGTGAGCACCGAGGAGCAGAGCATCGGCCCGATGTTCGACGCCTTCGTGCGTCGCGAGGTCGAACTGGTCCAGACCCAGCGCAACCTGGAAATGGCCCTGGCCTCGGACATGTGGAAGTCCACAGGGCGAGACTATTCCCTGCGCAGCTTCGCCGACCGCCTGAGCGTCAAGCACCCGGTCCGCAGCCGCGAAATCCTCGTCACCTTCACCGACGAGGACAAGAATGTGGCCAAGGCCGCCGTCGAGGCGGTCATCCGCGCCTACATGCGTCTGCGTCCGGAGTTCGACGTCCAGGCCGACAACAAGCGTCTGGACGTCCTCAACGAGCGCCTGGTCGCCAAGCGCAACCAGGCCCGCCAGCTCACCCAGCAGGTGCGCGAGATCTCCGAATCCTATGGCACCGACGCTCTGGGGCCGCTGCTCAACGACAAGATCCAGCAGATCGAACAGATCAAGGACGACCTGCGCCGCATCGACATCGCCCTGGCCGCCATGTCCGGGGGTTCGGCCGGGGAAGAGCAGACGCAGCAGAGGCCTGACCTGTCCTCCGCGGAGATCGCCACCGCGGACCCGATGATGCGCAACTACCTCTCGCAGAAGCGCGACCAGGAGAGCTACATCTCCGTACTCAGCGCCAAGCTGGGCCTCAACCACCGGCTGGTGGTGGACGAACGGCACAAGCTCGAGGCCATCGAGGCCATCATCGAGCGCTACGCCAAGGAATACAACGAGAACCGCCGCGGCACCACGACGACCACCATGGCCGGGACGCCGACCGACCGCTTTGAACTCATGACCCAGCCGCAATTGCTCGGCCGTCAGGCCGAACGCCGGCAACTGCTCGAGGTGCTTGAAATCGAACGCGGCGAGCTGGCCGAGAAGTACCATCGCATCGAGGCGCTCAAGGAGGACATCGTCGTCGTCTCCCAGGAGGCCGAGCAGGCCCGCCAGCGCCTGGACGTGCTGACCCTCGAGTCGCGGGTCTACGGCCGGGTCACGCCCATCAGCTATGGCGAAGACCCGCTGTCGCCCTCGAATGCCGGCAAACGCAAGCAGGTGGCCGCCCTGGGGGGCTTCGGCGGCGGCTCGGTGGGCGTCGGCGTCATCCTGCTCATGGGCCTGATCGATCGCCGCATGCGGACGTCCGAGGATGCGTCCTACACCACCCGCCAGCGCATTCGCATGCTCGGCATTTTGCCCGCGCTGCCCGCGAACATGACCGACCCCGAGCAGGTGACCATCGCGGCCTACGGCGTGCACCACATCCGCACCATGCTCCAACTGTCCGGCTCGCATGAAGACCACCGCGTCTTCGCCGTCACCAGCCCCGCGCCGGGCACGGGCAAAACCAGCCTGACTTTCGCCCTGGGCCTGTCGTTCGCCCACTGCGGCATGCGCACGCTGCTGATCGACGGCGACATCGTCGGGGCCGGCCTGACCACGCGCAGCGAGGCGCGCATCCATCCGCGCCTGGGCCAGATTCTGCGGCAGAAGGGCGCGGTCAGCGACGCTCAGCTCAACGAGGCTCTGCACCTGGCCGAGCAGAACGGCCGCAAACTCGGTGAGACGCTCATGGCCATGGGCCTGGTCCGCCGCGACCAGATCGACGAAAGCCTCCAGACCCAGAAACGCACGCTCCTGGGCCTGCTCGACGTGCTCGCCGGCCAGGCGCAACTGAGCGACTGCGTCATGGAAATCGGCCTGCCGGAACTGGACATTCTGCCTGTTGGCGCGGCCCAGGCCCACCAGGCGGCGACGCTCTCGCCGCGGTCCATCCAGGCCCTTATTGAACAAGCCAAGCAACACTACGACGTGGTGCTCTTCGACACCGGCCCGATACTCGGCAGCCTCGAGGCGTCGCTGATCTCGGCCCATGCCGACGGCGTGGTGCTGACGGTGTCGCGCGGCGAGCATCGGCCGATGGCCGAGCGGGCCGCCGACCACCTCTGGTCGATCGGCGCCAACCTGGCGGGCCTGGTGTTCAACCGTGCCGAGAATCACGACGTCACGCGGTCGAGCTACGGCTCGATGCAGAGCAAACGTCTGGGCGATTCGTTGCCGTCGTCGGCGCTGCGTCGCTCGACGCCGCCGAGCGGCGCGACGCGGCTGCTGGGGCCCATCGCCACGGCCGTCGCCTACCAGGTCGAGAGCGACGGCCCCGAGGCCGGCGCGCCGGCCGCCAGCCCGTCGGGCGACAATGGGGGCCTGGCATGATCCGCAACCGTCAGGATGCCGCCGTCCAACGCGACATGCCCACGATCTGGGGCCTCACACCCGTGCAGGTCCACGATCGCTTCTGGGCCTCGCGCGGCGTACAAGTCGTCCGTCAGGGCGAGCGCTCCGAGATCGTCGACGACGCGGAGATCTTCCTGCTCATCGACCCGCGCTCCATGGTGATCTTCAAGCTCACCGAGCCGGTCGAGAGCCTCACCTGGGTGCGCCCCAAGCTGCTGTATGTGCGTCTGCACGACAACCGTCAGCGCGGCTACCGCGAGACGGTGGTCACCGATCGCGAGGGCCGTTTCAAGCGTTTCGAGCGCGCCTATGGCGGCTCCAACCCGCAGCTCACCCGCACGGCCATGACCACCGATCGCAAGGTCGCGCTGCTGTGGCAGATGGCCGAGTCTCCCCGCGAGGGCTGGCGGACGCTGCGCCGAGAAATCGAATCCGCACGGCGCGCCACCACGTCGCTGCCCGGCCGCGTGTTCGACGCCTCGCGCGATGAAGAGGTGATGGACTGCCTGCAGTCGATCATTCAATTGTGGCGCCGGCCAGATTCCACCATCCCCCGCGCCCGCCGCCAGGGCAGCCGCACCTGGGTCGACCCGACGGGCGTACTCGACGATGACCTGACTTTCGTCGGCACGGCGTGGATCGGCGCCGGCCGCCAGATCGCCCGCGGCGCCAGCGTCGTCGGGCCGGCTGTCCTCTGGGATGATCCCGACCATCGCCCGCAGATCGAACAGGTGCGATGGCAGGAGATCGAGCCGATTCCCGTGCTGGACCGCACCGTGCGTCCGCGCCAGCTCACCTCCTTCGCCCGGGCCCTCAAGCGCGGCTTCGACATCGCCTTCGCTCTAGTCGGCCTCGTGCTGACGCTGCCGTTCTACCCGCTGATCGTGCTCATCATCCTCATGGACGACGGCTGGCCGATCTTTTTCGCCCACCGGCGCGAAACGGTCGGCGGACGGGAGTTTCCCTGCCTCAAGTTCCGTTCGATGCGTCGCGACGCCGACCAGATCAAGCAGCAGCTACTGGGCCAGAACCAGGCCGACGGTCCGCAATTCTTCATCAACGACGACCCGCGGCTCACCCGCAGCGGGCGCATCATGCGCAACCTCCAGATCGACGAGCTGCCCCAGCTTTTCAACATCCTCGTCGGCCACATGTCGGTCGTCGGGCCGCGGCCCAGCCCGTTCACGGAAAATCAATACTGCCCGCCTTGGCGTGAGGCGCGACTCAGCGTGCGACCGGGTCTGACCGGGTTGTGGCAGGTCAAGCGCACGCGGGCGACCGGCCTCGATTTCCAGGAGTGGATCCGCTACGACATCGAGTACGTGGAGAACATCTCCTTCCGCCTGGACCTGTGGATCATCTGGAAAACCATCCTGTACGTGCTTAAAGGACTCAGAGACTGATGGGTATTCGCGCCAAAACACGTCGCCGGCTGGTGACTCTGGTCGCCATCACGGCGGTCATCGGGGTTTTGCTCAGCGCCTTCGTGCTCATGCGTCGCGCCAGCAACGCGCGCGAACTGGCCGAGCGGCGCCAGACGGGCATGCAACTGGCCCAGGAGGCCCAGTACGTCGACGCCCTGCCGCATCTGCGCCGGGTGCTCATCGAGCGCCCCGAGCAGGCCAATGACGACCCGGACCTGCTCTACTGGTTCGCCCAGGCCCAGCGGGCCGTGCCCGCCGCCGACGGCAGCCGCCAGCACCTGGCCCAGGCGTCGCGGGCCTTGCGCCGCGTGCTCGAACTGCAGCCGACCAACATCGAAGCCCGCGACCAACTGCTGGAACTCTACATCGATCTGCGCCAGAGCAGTGAAACACTCAGGCTCGCCGAGACCATCCTGGCCGAGGAACCCGAACACGCCAGGGCCCTGCACGCCCGCGGCCTGTCGCTGGTCTGGCTGGGCCGATTCAACGAAGCCGCCACCGCCCTCGAGCAGCTCGTCGAGCTGCATCCCGAGAACATGATGGCGCCGTTCGTTCTCGCTCAGACCTACGCCCGCATGCAGCGGACCCCGCAACAGATCGTCGCGTGGGCGGCCGCCCTCGAAGGCCAGCACCCCGACGACCCACGCTACGACCTGCTGCTGGCCTATGCCTATCGCATGGCGCAGGACCAGAACGCCGCCCGCGCCGCCCTGCAGCCGGTCGTCGACTGGACGCCCCAGGATCCCGAGGCCGTCACCCTTCTGACCCGCCAGCTCGTCGCCGCCGGCATGCTCGACGAGGCGCTGGCCGCCCTGCGCCGCGCCGATGAAGCGGCGCACGATCCGCAGATCCGCCGCCAGTATGTCCAGCGTCTGTGGGAGATCGGCGAGCACGCGCGCGTCGTCGAACTGCTCGGCGATCTGGACGGCGCCAGCCCGCTGACCGCGCCGGCCCTGCTGGGCTTCAAGGCGATGGCTCTGCACGCCCTGGGCCAGACCGAAGCGGGCAACGCCGTCGCCTCCGACCTGGACAAACGCAACCGCGATCCGCAGGCCCGCAGTTGGTCGCTGGCGTTGCGCGCCGCCAGCGCCCTGGACGCAGGCCAGACCCAGCAGGTGCTCGACCTTGGCCGTGAGGCGGCCAACCTCGATAGCGCCAACGTGCTGGCGTGGTGGATCCTGGCGCAGGCCTACGCCGGTCTGGGCGAACGCGAGCTGGCTGTCGAGCAGTTGCAGCACGCGGCCGAGGCCGCGCCGCTCTGGCCCATGCCGCACATCCAGATGGCGCGCCTGCTGGCGGAGTCCGGCCGCGTGGCGGAGGCTGTCCAGACCGCCCAGTGGGCGCGCACCCTCGCGCCACGCAGCATGCAGGCGGCCGTCGCCCTCGCTTCCGCATGGGCCGCCGCCATCGACGCCGGCGTCAACAACCAGGTCGACTCCCTGCTCATGCTGACCCATGAAGTGCTGGCCCAGGGATCGATCCAACCCGACATTCTACGCATCCACGCCTCGCTGCTGCTGCGCGCCGGCCGCGCTGATGAAGCCCGCGCCGCGATCGAGTCGGCCCTCGCCTCAGACCAGGCGCTTCCCGAGACCACATGGCTGGCCCTGGCGGCGATCAGCGATCGGGGCGCTATGGGGCTGGGTGCCGCGTGTCTGGCGCGGGCCGAAAAGGCCGCCGGTCTGACGCCCGAACTGGCCTTGCGCCAGGCGATGGCCGCACGTGAGCAGGCCGGCGTGGAAGCCGGCGACGCCGCGGGACTGCGACGGATCGATGAGGTCCTGGCCCAGGCTCCCGAAAACGATCGCCTGCCGTGGGAGGCCGTCCGCGCCCGTTACCTCGAACAGATCAGCTCACCGCAGGCCCTCGAAGCCTGGCGCGCCATCGCCCAGCGGTATCCCGATGATCTGCTGGCCATCCAGTGGGTGCTTGATGCCCAGTCGGCCTGGCAGGATCGGCCGCTCATCGACCGGACCATCGACCGCATGCGGGCCCAGACCGGCGACGCGGCCCGCGGCTGGCGGGTGCATCGGGCCCGCTGGCTGGTCGCGGCACAGGGCGGCGAGGAACAGTACCTCCAGGCCCTGTCACTTCTGGATAATGTGCTGGCCTCCTCGCCCGGACTCGTCGAGCCCCGGCTGCTGGCGGCCGTGTGCCACGAACGTCTGGGCAACTTCACCCAGGCCATCGAACAGCTTTCCACGGCCATCAACCTGCGCCCCACGCTGGCCGCCCCGCGGCTGGACTACGCCCGCCTGCTGCTGGCCCAGGGCCAGAACGTACTGGCCACCGCTCAGCTTGACGAGGTGATGTCACGGCCCGATCTGGATGCCGCTCTGCGTCGCCAGGGCGCCGCGCTGCTGGCCCAGGGCGGCCGCGTGCAACGCGCCATCGCCCTGCTCGAACAGATGATCGCCGACGATCCGGCCGACCAGCAGTCGCTGCTGCTGCTGGCCAATCTCTACCGCCGCGCCGACGAGCCGCAGAAGACCGAAGCCATCTGCCAGCGTCTGCTGGCGGACCCGACCGGACCGGGCGTTGAATTCGCCGCCGACTTCCATGCTTCACGCGGCCACATGGATCAGGCCGAGGCCGCCCTCGCCCTGCTCGACGGCCTGGACCTGCCGCCCGGCACCGCCCAACTGGTGCGGGCCAACTTCGCCGTCCGCCATCAGACTGTCGATCAGGCCATGGACCAGTTGCATGAAGCCACCCGCATCGCACCGCAAAGCACGCATGCGTGGCACGGCCTGCTGGCGCTGGCCACGAAAGCCGGACGCGGCGGCGAAGCCGTCGCCGCCATCGAAGACGGCCTGAAGGCCATGCCCGACGATCCATGGCTCATGCGCCTTCGGCCGCACATCGATCTGGTCCGCCGCTTCGCCGACCAGGAAAACGCCCGACCCGTGCTCGTGGCCCTTGTGGAAGACCCCAGCCGCACTAACGAGGCTATTGAGACCCTCGGCGTGCTCGACCAGCTTCGCACGTCCGCCGACGCCCGTACGCCCGAGGGGCAGGAACGGGTTCTCACCCGGCTGCGTTCACTGGCCGGCCGTTACCCGCGGTTCCTGGCGGTGCAGACCGTCGTCGTCCGCGAGTTGCTGACCGCCGGCCGCGCCGCCGAGGCGGCGGCTCTGGCCCAGCGGGCCATGCAGGCCTTCCCCTCGGCTGTCGAACCCGCGTGGATGGCCGCCGAAGCCCTCGCCGCCGCCGGTCAGTGGACCGAGGCCCTGGGCGTCGCTCAGGAATGGCGTCGCCGCTCGAGCAACCGCCCGCTGGCCGCCGACCTGATGATCGCCGAGGCGGAAATTCAGCTCAACGAAGCCGAACGCGCCGCCCATCGCATGCAGCAATATGTCGACCGCGCCATGGCCAACCCCGAGGCCTACGCGCCCGTGCTGATCCGCCAGGCCCGGGCCCTGATCGCCGCCGGCGCCGAACAGAAGGCCGCCGAACTGCTCACGCCCCTGCTGCGCATCGACCGCGGCTGGCGCGACGTATGGGTCCGCCTGGCTGTGCTGGCGATCGAGAACCCCGCCGCCTCCGCCCGCTGGCTCGAGGAGGCGCAGGCGACCATCCCCGCCGACGACCCGGAAGGCCAGGCCATCATCGCCCGCGCCTGGTACACCCTCGGTCAGCGCAGCGGCGATGACACGTACCGCAGCCGCGGCCGGGACATGCTCGTCGCCCAGGCCAACCACCCTCAGGCCACGCTGGCCAACCTCTTCAACCTGGCCCTGGTCTACGAAGTCGAGGATCGCCTCGACGACGCCGAACGCTGGTACCGCAAGGCCCTGGCGGCGCACCCCGACTCGACGCCGGCCATGAACAACCTGGCCATGGTCAAGATCAAGCAGGGCCGCGACCTGGACGAGGCGGTGCGCATGGCCCGTGAGGCGCTGCGCCACCAGGGTGAGTTCGGGCCGTATCTGGATACCCTGGCGATGGCATACTCGACGATGGGCGAGCACGACAAGGCGGTCGAGACCATGCGCCGCGCCGTGGCCGTGGACCCGACGTCCGCCGAGTGGCGGGCCCGACTGGCCAAGGAACTGGCGGCCACCGGCGAGCGCGATGAAGCCCGGCGGATCGCCGCGCAACTGCTCGAGTCGGACCCTGAGCTGCTGCGCCTGCCCGAGGATCTGCGTGAGGCCGTGCGCGCCCTGGGCGCGTCGATGAGCGCCGCCGCGGAAACGGCGCTCTGACGCGCGGCCGCCGTGCCCCAGGCAACGATGATGTTTGAATCCCCTCGGGGCTGCCCGCGCAGCCCCTTTTTCTTGCGCCGCCACCAGATGGCTTCGTCGTATAATGCGGCCCGAGCCGGAGCCAGGCTCCGGTGGACACGAGGGAGCCGTCGACCATGACCAAGACGATGCGGCGCATCGGGCGAGCCTTGGTGGTCACCCTGGGCCTGTTGCTGCTGGTCCTGATCATCGCGTGGATGTCGGGCGCGTTTCACGCCCGTGTCGAGCCCGGGCGGGCTGGCGGCATGCCCGCGGCCGATGCCGGTCGCATCATCGCCGACGTGCAGGTGCAGGAAACGCCGGTCTACGCCCGGTCGGTGGGCAGCATCCGGGCGGCGCACGAAACGACTGTCGGATCGCGCCTGCTGGCGCGAGTCAAGGCCGTCCACGTGACCGCCGGCCAGCCGGTCAGCGCCGGGCAGGTGATCGTTGAACTCGACGAAGCCGACGTGCAGGCCCGCATCGAACAGGCCCGCGCCAATGTCGACGCCGTCGCCGCCCGCCTGCGCCAGACCGAAAGCGACCTGGACAAACTCAGCCAGCTTCGCCAGCAGGGCGCGGCCACGGCGCGCGAACTTGAGGACGCCCGTCGGGCCCGCGACGTGGCGGAAGCCGACCTCGCCGCCGCCCGCCAGGCCCTGGCCGAAGCCAGGAACATGATCGACTACACCACCATCCGCTCGCCGATCAACGGCGTGGTGATCGACAAACTCGTCGAGGAAGGTGACCTCGCCCAACCGGGACGAAACCTGGTCACTCTCTACGACCCCGACCGCCTGCAACTTGAAGCGCCCGTGCCCGAACGCATTGCCGTCGGTCTGAGCGTCGGAGATGCCGTGGGGGTCGAGATCGACGCCATCAACCTGCGCTGCGACGCGCGCATCAGCGAGATCGTGCCCCAGGCCGCGGCCGGCAGCCGGTCAATGCTCGTCAAGGTCACCGGCGCCTGCCCGCCGGGTGTCTACAGCGGGATGTTCGGCCGGCTGCTCATCCCCCAGGGCCAGACGCGCCGTCTGCTGATCCCCCAGGCCGCTGTTCAAAGCGTCGGACAACTGTCGATGGTTGACGTCGTCGACGCGGACGGCTCGACGCAGCGCCGGCTCGTGCGCCTCGGTGAAATCGTCGCCGGTGACGGCCCCGCCAAGGTGGAGGTGCTCGCCGGTCTGGAGCCGGGCGAGCGCGTGATCGTCGGCAAGCCCGCCGATCAGCCGTGAACCGGTGAGCGATGACATGAGCGCAACATCTGCCCAGCCCTCCGACGGCCCCAATGTTCTCCAACGCATCGTCGAGCTGTTCGTCCGCGGCAAGCTGGCGGGCCTGCTCATGGTGCTGGCCATGGCCGTGGGAGCCATCGCCCTGCTGGTCACCGCGCGCGAGGAGGAGCCACAGATCGTCGTGCCCATGGCCGACGTCATGGTCGCCGTCCCCGGGGCCTCGGCCCGCGAAGTCGAGCGGCAGGTCACCACACGCCTCGAAAAGCTGCTCTATCAGATCGACGGCGTCGAACACATTTACTCGATGTCCATGGCCGACCGCGCCATTGTCACCGTCCGGTTCCACGTCGGTGAAGACCGCGAAGACAGCCTCATCAAACTCTACAACAAGCTGTCGATGCACACCGACGAAGCGCCGGCGCAGGTGGCTGGCTGGGTCGTCAAACCCGTCGAGATCGACGATGTGCCCATCGTCGCCATCACGCTCTATGGCACCACGGCCGATCACGACGCCACCGCCCTGCGTCAGATCGCCGAAGAACTGGAGATCCGCCTCCAGTCGGTGGTCAACACCGGGCCGACCTACGTCATCGGCGGACGGCGGCGCGAAGTGCGTGTGGCCCTCGATGCCGAACAACTCGCCGCCCGGAACCTGAGTATCGCCCAGATCGAACGGGCCTTGCGCGGCGCCAACGTCTCCGTCCCTGCCGGCGCGTTCAGCCGCGAGGATCAGGCGGCGCTCGTCGACGCCGGCAGCGTGCTGCGCGACGCCAGCGACGTGGCTGAACTCGTGGTCGGCGTGGCCGACGGCCTACCGGTCTACCTGCGCGACGTGGCGCAAATCAGCCTGACCGGTGGCGAGCCGGACAGCTACATTCACTTCGGCCATGGCGCCGCCGACGCAAGCGCCGCCCGGGAGGGTTCGACCGACGACGGCCTGCATGCGGCCGTCACCGTCGCCGTCGCCAAGCGCAAGGGCGCCAATGCCGTGTGGGTCGCCCGCGATATTCAGACCCAGGTCCAGCGTCTCGCCCCCGTGCTGCTGCCCGACGGCATCGACTACCGCATCACCCGCGACTACGGCCGGACCGCCAACGACAAGGTTAACGAACTGGTCGAAGCGCTGGCGGTCGCGATCATCATCGTCATCGGCCTGATCGCGATGACCCTCGGCTGGCGTGAAGGCCTGATCGTCGCCGTGGCGGTGCCCATCACCTTCGGTCTGACGCTGCTGGTCAACTACCTGGCCGGCTACACCATCAACCGCGTGACGCTCTTCGCCCTCATCCTCGCCCTGGGCCTGGTGGTCGACGACCCGATCGTGGACGTGGAGAACATCTACCGCCACTTCAAAATGCGCGCCCGCAAGCCGCTTCAGGCCGTGCTCGCCGCCATCAACGAAGTGCGTCCGCCCATCATACTCGCCACGCTGGCGGTCATCGTCAGCTTCGTGCCCATGTTCTTCATCACCGGCATGATGGGCCCGTACATGCGGCCAATGGCGCTGAACGTGCCCCTGGCCATGCTCATGAGCATGGTCGTCGCCTTCACCATCACGCCGTGGATGAGCTACCACGTGCTCAAGGGCGAGTACGACAAAGCCGCCGAGGCCGAACCCTACGACCTGAAGCGCACCCGCGTCTACCGCATCTACGCGGCGTCCGTGAGGCCGTTCCTCGAAAACCGACGCTGGGCGTGGATCATGCTCGCGGGCGTCGCCCTGCTCTTTGTGCTCTCGTGCCTGCTGCCCGCCACGCGGCGCGTGCCGCTGAAGATGCTGCCTTTCGACAACAAGAACGAGTTCCAGGTCATTGTCGACATGCCCGAGGGTACGACTCTCGAGCGCACCGCCGCCGCCGCACACGACCTGGCCGGCTACCTCCAGACCGTCAACGAAGTGACGGACGTCACCGCTTACGTCGGCACGTCGAGTCCGATGGACTTCAACGGTCTGGTGCGGCACTACTACCTGCGCGGCGAGCCCCACCAGGCCGATCTGCGCGTCAACCTCATCGACAAGGACCACCGCGAGCATCAGAGCCACGAACTGGTCCTGCGCCTGCGAAACGACCTGGCCGCCATCGCCGCCCGCCACGGGGCCAATTTCAAACTTGTCCAGCCGCCGCCCGGCCCGCCGGTGATCGCCACCGTGACCGTCGAGGTTTATGGCCCGGACACGGCGAGTTACGACGACATTCAACGTGTCACCGCGTCGGTCGCCGACCGCTTCGCCCGCGAGCCGGGCATCGTCGACCTGGATACCTCCATCGAGGCCCGGCAGCGTCGCTACATTTTCGAGACCGACGACGAGAAGGCGGCCCTCGCCGGCCTGAGTGACGCGCAGATCGCGGACGAACTCGCCGCCGCCCTCGGGGGAATCGACGCCGCCCACCTGCACGAACCTGATCGCGTCAACGCCACGCCCATCCACCTGCGCCTTCCCGAAGCGACGCGCAGCAGCATCGCCCGGCTCGAAGACCTGTACGTCGCCGGCGCGACGGGCATGATCCAGCTGCGCGAGCTGGGCCGCTTCGTCCAGACCACGCGCGATCAGACGATCTACCACAAGAATCTGCGCCCGGTGGCCTACGTTTTCGCCGAAACCGCCGGCCGCCCGCCGGCCGAAGCCATCCTCGACATGCAGCCCGACCTGCGCCCCGGCGGCGACGACTCGCCGGTGCCCGCCGGTTACGAGGTGGTCTGGGCCGGCGAAGGCGAATGGCAGATCACCGTCGACGTGTTCCGCGACCTGGGCCTGGCGTTCGCGGCCGCGTGTCTGGGTATCTACATTCTGCTGGTCTATGAGACCAACAGCTACTTCATGCCCCTGGTGCTGATGATCTCGATTCCACTGACGGTCATCGGCATCATGCCCGGTTTCTGGATCATGAACCTGCTGCTGGATCGGCCGATCGGCGGGTTTAACAACCCGGTGTTCTTCACCGCCACCGCCATGATCGGCATGATCGCCCTCTCAGGCATCGCCGTGCGCAACGCCATCCTGCTCATCGACTTCATTCACGCGGCCGTGCGCGAGCGCGGCGAGGGGCAGGAGCACCTGAAGCAGGCGATCATTGAGTCCGGCGCGGTGCGTTTCCGTCCGATCTTCCTGACCGCCGGGACAGCCATGCTTGCAGCCGCGCCCATCACCCTCGATCCGATCTTCTCGGGCCTGGCCTGGGCGCTGATCTTCGGCCTGTTCGTGTCGACCGCCTTCACGCTGCTGGTGATCCCGGTGACCTACTGGCTGGTCTACGGCCGCCGCGGCGCACCTGTGCTGGCCGCTGATTGATCGACGAGCAATCGCCACGCGGCGCCAGACTTTCCGTGTACGATGCCCGCCATGTCACGCCCGGTGATTCAGCTCACGAGCCTCGACAACCCGCGCATCAAGCTGGCGGTGCGTCTTCAGCGGGGCCAACAGCGGCGGCGCCATGATCTGCTGCTGGTTGAGGGCCCACGACTCGTGGGCCGCGCGCTCGATGCGGGCCTGACCTTGCGTGATCTTTTCGTCGACGCCCACACCGCCACGGCGCCCGGCGCGGTGCACGACCTGCTCGCCCAGGTCCAAGCCGGCCATTGGCCCCGCGCCGACGCCGCCGGTCTCTTTGAAGTCACGTCGGCACTCCTGGCGAAAATGGCCTACCGCGGCGAGAAGACCGAAGGAATCGTCGGCCTCTTTGAGCCGCCGGACCTGTCGACGGACGCTCTGGCGCAGTCGCACCCCGCGAGCGCCGCCCCGCTGTGGCTCATCGCCGTGGGTCTGGCCAAGCCGGGCAACCTCGGGGCCATGGCCCGCAGCGCCGCCGCCGCCGGGGCCGACGCCCTGCTCGTCGCCGACGCCGTGGTCGATCCGTTCAATCCCAACGCCCTGCGCGCCAGCACCGGGGCGGTCTTCGCTCTGCCGGTGGTCTGCGACACCGCCTCCGCCATCATCGACGTCTGCCGCCAACGGTCGCTGCGCATCATCGCCGCAAGTCCCGACGCGCCAACGAGTCTCTACGACCTGGATCTGACCGGGCCGACGGCGCTGGTCATCGGGCCCGAAGACGTCGGCCTCGACGCGACCTGGCGCGACGCCGCCGACGCCCTGGCGTCCATTCCCATGGCGGCTTGGCCTCGCGGGACATCGTCAGCCGCATCGACTGGCGCGGGCGTGGACTCCCTGAACGCCTCCGTTGCCGCCGGCGTCATGCTTTTCGAGGCGGTGCGCCAGCGGCGCGGGGGACTTTCCCACAATCGGCGGGCGTGCGGCGATGATTCGGCCTGCTAAGGGTTTTGTCGTCTTGACGCTTGCGCGCGCCAGCGGTAGCCTTCTGCATGAAGGACTTGCCGCGTCCGGACGCTCATGGCCGTGATGAACTCGTGCCGCCTGCAACGGTCGAGGCGTATGGGCTGAAGTTCGGCGCAGGAGCGTGCCGCGCTGTGGGGGATCGGGGCGGCCGGCCTCAATTCGGAGCGCTGCGATCGGTTGTACGCATGCCGCCGCGGCGCCCCACCAGGAAGGTCAGGGACCCACATGCGTGTCTTCATGCTCGGCTGGGAGTTCCCGCCGTTCATCAGCGGCGGCCTCGGCACAGCGTGCTACGGCCTGACGCGGGCCCTGAGCCGGCTGGGCACCGACGTGACCTTCGTCCTACCCAAGCCGGTGGGCACCGAATTCACCTCGCACGTCAAACTGCTCGCCCCTCAGTCACCCCGGGCCGCCCGCGGCGACCGCGGCGGTGAAAGCGTCGCCAGCACCTACAGCCTTGAAGAACCATTCGACCCGGTCACACCCGACGCGCCCCATGCCGTCGAGGACATGCCCGAGCACGCCTCGGCCGCGGATTTTGAACACGTCACCTTCAAAGCCGTGCCCGCCCGCTTCCGCAGCCCCTACGGCGGGGCGGCGATGGTCGGGCTGCGCAAGCGTCGTGGCAGCGGCGTGGGCGGACCGGTCAGCGACGCGATGGCCGCCTACGATCTGGGCCAGACCAATGACCAGGGCGACGCCTCCAATGGCGATCAGCCGGCCAACGCGCCGTTCACCCAGTATTGCGGCGACCTCATGGCCGAAAGCCGGCGCTACGCTGCCCTCTGCGTCGATCTGGCCCGCGGCGAAAGCTTCGACGTCATCCACGCCCACGACTGGCTGACCTTCCCCGCCGGCATGGCCGTCGCCGCCGCCACCGGCAAGCCGCTGATCGTGCACGTCCACTCCACCGAGTTCGATCGGGCCGGCGAACACATCAATCAGAAGGTCTACGACATCGAGCGTCGGGGCATGCACGCGGCCGACCGCGTCTTCGCCGTCAGCGAGCTGACCAAGTCCATCTGCGTGAAGCGTTACGGCGTGCCGGCCGAGAAGGTCAGCGTGGTCTACAACGGCATCGATAACGGCCACGAACCCCCCACGCACATGGAACGGGCCCTGTTCCGCCGCGGCGAAAAGATCGTCCTGTTCCTGGGCCGCATCACCATGCAGAAGGGCCCCGAGTACTTCCTGCGGGCCGCCAAGAAGGTGCTGCAGAAAATCCAGAATGTGAAGTTCGTGATCGCCGGCAGTGGCGACATGATCCAGAACGTCGTCGAGATGGTCGCGGCCGAGGGCATCGGCCAGAAGGTGCTGTTCACCGGCTTCCTCAGCGGGCAGGAGGTTGACCGCGTGTTCAAGATGGCGGACGTGTATGTCATGCCCTCGGTCAGCGAACCCTTCGGCATCGCCCCGCTCGAAGCGATCAGCCACGACGTGCCGGTGATCATCTCCAAGACCAGCGGTGTGGCCGAGGTGCTGACGCACGCGCTGAAGGTCGACTTCTGGGATACTGACGAAATCGCCAACAAGATCGTGGCGGTGCTGCGCCATCCGCCGCTGGCCACGACGCTGCGCCAGCATGCCGACAGCGAGGTGCGGCGTCTGACCTGGGCCGAAGCCGCCAGCCGCTGCAATGATCTGTACGCCGGCGCGACCGCCTGATCTCGAACCCCTGTCTCGCGGAGTCGTCCGATGCCCGAGCCTCCCATGACCCGGCGAAGCTTCAACCACGCGCTGACCGGCGCCGTGCTCACCGTCAGCCTGCCGCCCCTGGTCGGCTGTGACAACGATGCTGATTCCGCCCCGCACTCCACGCGCAAGCGTGCCAAGAGCCGGCTGGCCACCGCGCCCTTCATCGTCGGCCCGATCGAGGCCTACCGACAGCCCGGCGTCTATACGGATTTCTGGGCTGAAAGCGACGTCTACCTGGTCAGCACGGGCCGCTCGCTCATCGCCCTCGCCGCCGTCTGCACCCATCTGGGCTGCACCGTCCACTGGCTGAATGAGCAGCAGGCGTTTCAGTGTCCCTGCCACGAAAGCCGGTTTGACGCCAACGGCGTCAACCAACCCGGCGCCAAAGCCAAGACGCCGCTTCAACGCTGCGCCCTGCGGCTGGTCAACGATCCTCAAACCGACCAGACGCTGATCGAAGTCGACCCCACACGCCTGTTCACCGCGGACGGCCCGCCGCAGCGCCATTTCGATCATGCCGACGCCCGGCTGGAACTGGTCTGAACCCCGGCCACCGGGGTGCGGCCCTCCACCCGGCCCCGTATACTGCCCGCTTCGTCTCGACCCGATCGCCCGCACGCACGCCCTGACACGGGAGCGACGCGGCGGCTCCCTCCGAACATTACAGGCAAAGGTCAGGTTCCGTGATGCCAACAGGTTCGAGCAAGTGGACTGTTCCGGTCGTCGCCCTGCTGCTGGCCGTGGGCGCCGTCCCCACCCTCGCGCAGCAGCACGACACCGCGCCCACCTACGTCGTCCCGCGCGGCGACGCCGTTGATTCCGTCGAACTCGGCTCCCTTGACCCCGACAGCGGTTACAGGATGCGCGTCGGACTCGAACGCGGCAGCGTCTTCTACACCCACCTGACCGATTACCTCTATTCCGCCCTCACCGACCCGGGCGATCCCGGCAACCATTATCTGATTCTCAGCAAGTTCCGCGCGGGCAGCAACGGCGGCGCCAACGGCTGGATCCGCCCTTTGGCCGCTCGGACGCTGACGATCGACCAGGTCAAGGTCAATCTCGTGGGGGCGGCCTGGACGCTCGAACGAGTCGACCGCGACGACCGCGGCATCGAAAACGCCGCGACCTACCGCCTCACTCTCACCGACCAGGCCGGACAGCCCGTGGTCAGCATCCAGCGCCGCTACGAACTGGCCGTCAACAGTTACGAGCTGCTCTGCCGTCAGACCCTTCACAACCTCACCGATCGGCCGCTGACCCTGCAATGGGAGCAGCTTGGCCCGCCCGACGCCCCGCGCGACAAGGCCAAGTACATGGGTGACCGCCGCAATGTGGTGGTCGGCTACACCAACAGGGCCTACAACCCCAGCCAATCGATCATCTTCGTCGACAAGGCGTTCCAGATGCGCGACGCCGTCCTCAAGGGCCAGCCCATCCTGCCCGCCGACAAGATCGAGGACAACCCCGCCGACGTGTCCATGGCCTGGCTGGCGATGCTCAACCGTTACTTCGCCGTCGCCATCCACCGCCCGGTGACGCTCGGCCCTGATGCCGAGCCCGACGCCCGGGCCGTGCCGTCGCTGGCTGATCTCTTCCCCGCCACGCGCCTGCTCACCCTCGGCCAGCAGGGCGACGACGCCCGCGAGGACGGCCGGCACCTGGTCACGGTCCTGGCCAGTCGGCCCCTGGCCCTCGGGCCCCAGGAGGCGGCTGATTTGAGCCTGGTGCTTTTCACCGGCCCGCGCAAGAGCGAGCTGTTCGCCCAGCCGACCTACCGGGCCCTGTTTTTCTCCAAGCTCATCAAGTACGACATCGGCGGCATGTGCGCCTTCTGCACCTTTCAGTGGCTGGCCCACCTGCTGCTGGGTTTCATGAAGCTCATCCATGCCCTCACGCTCGACTGGGGCGTGGCCATCATCGTGCTTGTGCTCGTGGTCCGCGCGATCCTGCATCCGATCACCAAACGGTCGCAGATCCAGATGACCAAGTTCAGCAAGCAGATGGCGGCCATGAAGCCCGAGCTGGACAAGCTCAAGGCCCGCTACCCCAACGACCCGCGCAAGATGCAGGCCGAGCAGGCCAAACTCATGCGAGAGAAGGGCGTCAATCCGGTGAACATGCTCGGCTGCGCGCCGATGTTCCTGCAGACGCCCATCTGGATCGCCCTCTATGCGATGCTCTTCTACGCCATCGAGCTGCGTCACCAGCCGGCCTTGTGGGGCGTGTTTCAGTGGATCAGCAACGGCCGCTGGGCCTTTCTCTGCGACCTGTCCAGCCCCGACCAGTTCATCCGCTTCGCCGACCAGCCGCTGCACCTGAACTTCCCGCTGCTCAGCGCCCTGGACCTGTCGTCGCTGAACATCCTGCCCCTGCTCATGGGCGCGGCCATGTTCGCCCAGCAACGCCTCATGGCCCAGCCGGCCGCCAACGAACAGCAGCAGCAGATGCAGCGCATGATGAGCTTCATGCTCCTGCTGTTCCCGCTGTTCCTCTATTCCGCGCCCAGCGGCCTGACGCTCTACATCCTCGCGTCCACCGGGGCCGGCATGCTCGACAGCCACCTGGTTCGCCAGCACATCAAGCGCGAGGAGGAAGCGGGCACGCTGCTGGAAACGAAACAGGCCAAAGCCGGCGGCTGGCGGCAGCGCATGGCCCAGTGGGCCCAGACCCGCCAGGCCGAGATCGAAGCACGCCAGAAGCGTCTCGATGGCGGCGCACAGCACCGCTACCGCGATCGTAAGGGACGCCACTGAATCATCGCCGCCCGTACAGCGTTTCCTGGGGGGATGACGACGCAAACGCCCTGACCCAAGCCTGCCGATGCGCAGCACGGACACCATCGTTGCCGTCAGCAGTCCGCCCGGCCGCAGCCTCCGAGCCGTCGTGCGTCTCAGTGGACCCGCGTGCGACCGCGTCGTCGAAACACTCACCGCCTCGCCGCCTCCACCGCCGCGCCGTCTGGTTCCCGTCCGCCTGCGCCTGCCGCGCGCCCACAGCCGCGGGAAGGCGCTCGAACTGCCCGCCCTGCTTGCCTTCTTCCGCGGGCCGGCCAGCTACACCGGCGACGACATGGCCGAAATACAGGCGCCAGGGAACCCCGCCCTGCTTGACCGCCTGCTGCATGCGTGCGTGCGGCAGGCCGACGATGACCCGTCCGCTTCAGCGGTCCGGCTCGCCGAGCCCGGCGAGTTCACCTTCCGGGCGTTTCTGGCCGGCAAACTCGATCTCACCGCGGCCGAGGGCGTGGCCGCCACCATCGCCGCCGAAAGCGACAGCCAGCTTCGGGCGGCCGCCCACCTGCGCCGCGGCCAGCTCGGACAACAGGCCGCCGACATGGTCGACCGACTGGCCAATCTGCTGGCCCTGGTCGAGGCGGGCATCGACTTCACCGATCAGGAAGACGTCGTGGCCATCGCTCCCACCGACCTGCGCGCTGGCCTCGATGCCTTGTCCAATCGCCTCCACGCGATGCTTGACGACGCCCTCCGCTGGGCCCAGCTCGACGCCCTGCCCCGCATCGTGCTGGCCGGCCCGCCCAGCGCCGGCAAGAGCACGCTCTTCAACGCCCTGCTCGGCCGCACACGCGCCGTTGTCGATCCGATGCCCGGCACCACGCGCGACGTCCTGGCCGAACCGCTCCATCTATCGCTGCCGCACGGGCGCAACCTCGAAGTCATGCTGGTCGACATCGCCGGACTGGAGGACCGCGCCACCCACTCCGGCCACGCGCATGTCTCCGCCGCCGACCTGCTCAGCCGCGACGCCCAGCAGGCCGCACGCGACGCACTGGCCCGCGCCGATGTCATCCTTTGGCTCGACGATCAGCCGTCGCCCGGACTGGCGGCGGCGCCCGAACCGGGCTCGCACGCTGTCACGCTCGCGATCCGGCCCAAGGCCGATGACGCTTCCTCCGCGGACCACCATGCCGACCCCCGCCTGCCCGTCAGCGCCCTCACGGGCCGCGGCCTCGACACCCTGCGCGCCCGCCTGGCCGACGTCCTGGCCGACCGTGCCCCCAACGCCGCCGCTGATGCGCTTGTGCTTCAGCCTCGCCACGAGCAGGCCCTGCGCAGCGCCGCCGCCGCGCTCGATCGCGCACGCCACCTGCTTGCGGCCAGCCCGCGCGGACTCGACCGCCCCGAGCTGCTCGCCGCCGCCATGCGCGACAGCCTCGACGCCCTGGCCGACCTGGGCGGACGTATGAGCCCCGACGACGTGCTCGGCCGCGTCTTCGCGACCTTCTGCATCGGCAAGTAACCTCGGCTGCGCCGGGGAAATCGCGCCGGGGAGATCACGCGGCTTGCTCGTATACTGTCCCGCTCACGCGCGATCCGGGAACGCCCCGCCATGGCCAGCAAACGTGACAAGTCGAAGACCGGCCCGGCGCGGATCGTCAACCGTCAGGCTCACCACGACTACCAGATCCTCGAGAAGATCGAGGTCGGCGTCGAGCTGGTCGGCAGCGAGGTCAAGAGCATCCGCAACGGCCAGGTCTCGCTGGGCGAGGGCTATGCCCGCGTCGAGCCGGACACGCTGCAGATGTTCCTGCACGACGTGCACATCGCCGAGTACAAGCAGGCCGGCCCGCACTGCCACGACCCCCGCCGCACCCGTAAATTGCTGGCCCACAAACGCGAGATCCGACGCCTCATGGGCCTGCTGACCGCCGGCGGCCGGACGCTCGTGCCCCTGGCCATGTATTTCTCGCGCGGCTGGGTCAAGCTCGAACTGGGCGTCGGCCTGGGCAAGGGTAAGTCCGACAAACGCCAGGATCTGCGCCAGCGCGACGCCGACAAGGCCATCCGCCGGGCCATGACGCGCAAGGTCATCTGACCGGGGTTCCTGTGGTAGAGACTCCCGAACCTCGCCCTTCCGGATCGCCACGCTTGACCCCGGCGGGCCCGTCTGGTCTAATGCCCGGCTCGATCCGCCCCGGTCCCGACCGCCGGGCGGGTGTTCATCGATGGTTTCTCAGCGGCCGCGTGCAGGCCGACTGAAGGTCGTTCGAAGCTCGAACCCGAGCCTTGCGGAGCGTTTGATCCATGGCCAACTACTGCGGCCCAAAGGTGAAGCTGTCCCGACGCGTGGGCGTGCCCATTGCCGACATCCCCAAGCACACGGCCCGGCGCCAGCTTAACCCCCCCGGCGTGCATGGCTTCCGCGGCCGGCGCCTGCGCGACTACGGCGTGCGCCTCAACGAAAAGCAGAAACTGCGCTACCACTACAACGTCATGGAGCAGCAGTTCCGCAACTACGTGGCCAAGGCATCACGGACCAAGGGCAACACGGCCGACGCCCTCATGCGCCTGCTCGAACAGCGCCTGGACAACGTCATCCGCCGCCTCGGCTGGGCCCGCACCATCTGGGCCGCCCGGCAGATCGTCGCCCACGGCCACGTGCTGGTCAACGGCCGCAAGACCGATCGTCCCAGCTTCCAGATCGACGTGGGCGACATTATCACCCTCAAGGAAAAAGCCCACAAGCTGGTCCGCGAAAACCTTGAGTCCCTGGCTGGCCACGAGGCCCCCGGCTGGCTGAGCTTCGACCCCTCGACGCTCACCGCCACCATCACGGCCGTGCCCACGCCCGAGCAGGTACCCTTCGATGTCAACATGAATCTGATCATCGAGTTCTATCGCTAGACGCCGGCCCCGGGTCGGCCGATCAACCCAACAGGATTCACCTCGCCCCGGCGCCGATGCCGGGGCGTTTTCTTTGGACCCCATCCTCTCGGCGTACGCCCAGGCCGGCCACCGGTCCATTCTGGCCCCCATCGCACGGTTTGTCCGATAACAGACCGAGAGCTTCATTCCTCGGCCACATGCCGGCAAGGAGGCCGCCATGCCCGTTCGTTTTCAGTGCCACCACTGCCACGCCCGCATCCGCGTACCCGACGGCTCCGAAGGTCGGCGGGTCAAGTGCCCCCGCTGCGGGCTCATTCAACACGTCCCCAGCCCATCGAGCAGCCCCGAACCGGCGGTTGCGGCCACACCGGCCATCGCCGCACCGGAGGCGCCGAAGCCCAAGCGCCAGGCCGCCCCCCCCTTGGCCTTGAGCCACGTCACGGTCCGCGCCTCCACCGTTTCGGCGCGGACCGTGTCCGATGCGGACGACGTTCACGACGCCGACTCGACCCCCGCATCCATCGCTACCGCCCTCGCCGAACCGCCTACGCACGGTGCTGACGCGGGCGAACCCAACGTCCCGCTCAACATCAACCGGTGCGAGCAAGAACCCGCTCTCACCGCGTTGCCTCGATCAGACGGCCGCCATCGACCCGATGTCGACGATGAGCCGGACGCCGAACGCCCCAACGAAGAAGAAAACCCGCCGTTGCGCCTTACCGGCTGGGATGGCCGCGATGCCGCCGAGGGCGAGTCCGCCCTCCCGTCCACCTCCGAAGCCGCCGATGCCGATCCCGAAAACCGCGAGGAAAACCTCGACGAAGACGCGACTGAAGACGAAGAAGACGACGAGGATCTCGAAGACGAAGATGAGGAGGACGGGGAAGACGAGGAAGAAGAAGAGGACTGGGATGAGGATTGGGACGAAGACTGGGAGGAAGACGAAGACGACGAAGAAGCGGATGACGAGGAGGATGAGCAGGACGACGACGAAGTAGACGAGGTGCCCAAACTCAGCGCCCCTGCACCGGCCGCGCCAGCCGTTGTCAACCGCGCCCCGGCTTCACCCACTCCCGCATCACCCGCAGCGCCAGCAGCTTTCGGACGCACGCGAGCCCCATTGTCCCTGGGCCGGGGCCATACAGCCGCCTCCTCTTCCATCACCGCGGCCACCGCAGTCGCGCCGGCCACTTCACGCCCCGAGGTGTCGACGTACGCGGCCAAGCCCCCCGTTGCCGCGCCCATCACCCCATCCATGCCTGCGTCCTCCACACCCCCGACTCCACCGGCCGCGGCGCCGACGCGACCCACCGCCCCGCGTGTGCGCCACGACGCACCGCCGAGCCAGCCTGCGCGGCCGCGCTTTGACCTGATCGGCCTGTTCCTGATCGCCTGGGCCCTGCGCCTGGTGGCCGCCGTATATGCCGGCGGTGTCCTGCGGATGCTCGTCACCGCTGCGCCCGGCTCGCTGCTGGCCGCCGTCGTCCGCGTGCTGATGATCCTCGCCGCCGCCGAGGCCCTCTGGATCCTGCGCGACATCGGCCTGCGAACGCGCTGCGTTCAACCGGCCGAGGCGGCGAACGGTACACCATGACGCACCGGCCGCAGCCGCGGAAGCGGCGGGCCTTCTGCTAAACTGGCCGTCCCATGGAGCCCGCACCCATCGGCTTGATCGCCGGCGGCGGCCGATTGCCGGTCGTCACCGCCCAGGGCATCCGACAGGCCGGCCGCAAGGTCGCCTGCGTCGGCCTGCGCGACCATTTCGAGCCTGATCTGCCCGGACTTTGCGACCATTTCGCCACAGCCGGCATGATCCAGCTCGGGCGCTGGGTGCGTCTGCTGCGCCGCCAGGGCGTGCGCGAAGCGGTGATGGTCGGCCGGGTGGACAAGCGCAAAATGTATGACCAGCCCTGGCGCTGGCTGCGGCACCGCCCCGACTGGCGGGCGGCGCGACTCTGGTTCGGACGGCTGCGCCACGACCGCCGCACCGACGCGCTGCTGCGCGCCTTGGCCGATGACATGCAGGAGGCCGGCATCACCTTGATCGACTCGACACATTACATCCCCCAGTGTCTGGCCGACCCCGGCCCGATGACCCCGCGCACCCGCCCCACCGACGCCCAGCAGGCCGACATCGAATTCGCCCTGCCCATCATCCGCCGGCTCGGCGACCTGGACATCGGCCAGGCCATCGCCGTCAAGGACCGCGAGGTTATCGCCGTCGAAGCCCTCGAAGGCACTGACGCCATGATCCGCCGCGCCGGCGAACTGTGCTGCAGCGGCAAATGGCTCATGCTCAAGGTCGCCAAACCCAGGCAGGACATGCGCGTCGACGTGCCGACCGTCGGGCTCAACACCATCGGTCAACTGCATGAAGCGGGCGCGACCTGCCTGGCGGTCGAGGTCGGCCGCGTCATCCTGCTCGACAAGCCGCAACTGCTCGCAGAAGCCGACCGCCTGGGCATCGCCGTCGTCGGCGTGGCGTGAGCAACCGACACGACCGGGCGATGGGGCCCTGGACCGGCGGCCCCCATCACAACTGCCGGTCGACGATCACCTCGCGCTCGCCAGTGCTTGCGCGAAGTCGGGTGGATCGGGGCTGATCACGTCGATATCTTCGACATGCAGTTGGGCCGCGTGCAGCATCTGGCGCGGGACGGCGAGCGGATCGGAGGCTGGATCGCCGTAGAGCGCATCACCCAGCACCGGGTGCCCCAGGTGAGCCATCATGACGCGGATCTGATGCAGGAAACCCGTGCCCAGTGATATTTGCAGCAGCGTGGCGCGATGGAAGGTCCGCATCGCTTCCCATTGCAGGTCGCAGCGCCGCACGCCGCTGTCGCGTATCGGGGCGTTGACGTCTGCGACGACCTTCACTTTCGCCGGCCGCCCGCGACCGACGACAAGGCGCATCACCTCGCGTCTGCTTCCGATCATGCGGCCGCGCACGATGGTCCGATAGATCTTGCGCGTGCGATGCTCGGCGAACGCGCGACGCAGCACTTCCCATCGCGCCTGCGTTGTCGCGAAGATCACCACGCCGGAGGTGTCCGCATCCAGCCGGTGCACCACGCCGCTGCGCAGCCCGCCCTCGCCGACGTCCTGCGCCTGCGGATATCGGGCGATGACGCGGTTGAGCAGCGTCCCCCGTTCACCCGGCCGCAGGGGATGCACATTCACGCCGGCTGGCTTATCGACAACGAGGTATCCGTCGCCCTCAGCCAGGACCACAAGCGGCACTTGTGGCTCGGGCACGATGCGATCGGCCGCGGTCAGAGCTGCGTCGTCGACGCTCACGCGCATGCCCGCTTCAAGCAGCAGGCCCTTGTCGCCGGGCTTGGCCCGCCGATCGTCCACGCGCACCGCCCCGGCTTCAATGAGCCGCCGCGCCTGGGCACGTGACAGGTTGAGCCCGCGCGCCACGAAAACATCGAGTCGCAACCCCGCGGCCGAACCATTGACAGGCCAGCCACGCTGATTGTTTTCATGGGAATCGGCAGCCATCGTGACATCCCTCTACACGTCTGAAGCAGTCCATCCTCATCACCCGCGTAAATCAGACGCCACCGGAATGTCGAAGACGACCACTCCAGACTGTAACAACGGTACCTGCGCCACGATCTTTCCTCGCGGATCGATGATCGCCGTGGGACCATATGAAATGCGACCCTCGCATTCGCCGGTCACGTCAGCCGATACCAGCCAGAGCCCTGTTTCACGGGCACGCCGGGCACGCACTTGGTTGTGTTGGTTCTTCCACGTTTCCGCGTCCTCATGTCTCATCATGTTGTTGGCCGGGCACACGATCAGATCCACTCCTTGAGCGGCAACAGCCGCCGCGTTTGCGGCAACACGCGTATCGCTGCATATATTGATGCCGAACCGCAGACCATCAACCTCGAAAACCGGCGTTGACGTGCCGGGCTCAAAGATCGACTCGCCTGGCAACAGCGACTTCTTGCGGTAACGCCCCAGCAATCGGCCATGCCGAAACACCACCGCCGTGTTGTAGAGCTTGTCGTCCTCCGCCTCAATCAGGCCGAGGACGAGCACCGCCTCGATCCGCTGGAGCCGTGCACAGACTTCCTTGAAGGCATCCGATGACAGGTCGATCGCCAGCTTTCGCGTGGTGACGGGGTCGACGACATATCCCTGAAGGTAACACTCCGGAAAGCAGACCAGACGCGCTCCGAGGCTCTGCGTCCGTCGGCCATATTCATCGATCAGATTCAATACCTGACCGATGTCCCCGCGCACTTCCGGCAACTGGCAGGCGGCGATGCGCACGACATGCAGCATGGTCGGTCTCAATGCGCGGGTGAGAACGATCCGGCCCTGAAGGGGGCCGGCGTGGTGCAGTGCGGCGCCGATGGATGCCGCTCACTCGCCGGGGATGTAGCTGATCACGCCGGTCCAGGGGCTGGAGGCGGTGGCGTAAAGCTTCCTGTCGATGCGGCCGGACAGATACGCCAGCCGACCGGCGGCGACGGCATGGCGCATGGCGTGGGCCATCTTCACCGCGTCCTTGGCGTGGGCGATGCCGGTGTTGAGCAGCACGCCGTCGGCGCCAAGCTCCATCGCGATGGTGACGTCGCTGGCGGTGCCGACGCCGGCATCGACGATCACGGGGAATGCCGGGTCGCCGTCCTTGAGCAGCTCGAGGATGATGCGGATGGCGTTGGGATTGAGCACGCCCTGCCCCGAGCCGATGGGCGAGCCGGCCGGCATCACACTCGCCGCGCCCGCCTCTTTGATCTTCATGGCCATGATCGGATCGTCGCTGGTGTAGCAGAGCACCTTGAAGCCGTCCTTCACCAGCTCGCGCGTCGCTTCGAGGGTGCCTTGCGGGTCGGGCAGCAGCGTCTTCCTGTCGCCGAGCACCTCAAGCTTGACCCACTGCTTGCCGGGGTTGTCGAGCTGGTCGAGAATCTCGCGCCCGAGTCGCGCGACGCGCACAGCATCGTCGGCCGAAAAGCAGCCGGCTGTGTTGGGCAGGATGGTGTACCGGCTGGTGTCGATGAAATCGAGCAGCGACCGCCCTTCCTTGTCGATCAGCCGCTCGCGCCGCACCGCCACGGTGACGACTTCCGCGCCGCTGGCGTCGAGGGCCTTTTCCATCGTCGGATAGTCGGCATACTTGCCGGTGCCGACAATCAGCCGGCTGGTGAGCGTGCGGCCGGCGATGTGCAGCGGCTGGTCGAGGCCGGCGGCGATGGGGTTGTCGGTATGGGTGGCGGGACTGGCGCTGCTCATCGTCTGCTCCGTCGTGGCGGCAGGAGCGCCGCCAGTGCCTTGGGGTGAGGATTCAGGGGTCTGGGCCTCAGCCGCCGCCGACCAGGGTGACGACCTCGACGGCATCGCCGTCGGCCAGCAGGGCCTGCTCGTGCTCGCGTCGAGGCACGACCTGGCGGTTCACCTCGACGGCCACGGCCGCCTTGCCCAGGCCCAGAGCGACCACCAGATCGCGCACGGTGCGCACCCGATCGAACTGCCTGTTTTCGCCGTTGAGAACAAGTTTCATGGCCGCGGGTTTCGGGGTCCGGGGCTCTCCCAGCCCGCCATAGTCTATCCGACCCGCCGAGCTTCGGCAGCCGGTCCGACCCCGCGTGACGCTGGCCGGCGGGGGCGGCGGCGACTATGCTGAAAGTGGAAGGTCAGGGTGGCTGCACATGCGCTCGTGGCTCCGCGGGGGGGATCCTACCCAACATCGGAATCCGTCATGCCCGGTATGAAAGAAGCCATCACCAGCCGCACGTACGACCTTTGGTCGAAGTTTTATGACCTCACCTTCGGCGCCCTGGTGGTGCGGCGTCAGTGGGCGGCGGTGACCCACCTGCCGGTGAAAAGCGGCGACCGGGTGCTAGATCTTGGGGTGGGCACGGGCATGACCCTGCCGCATTACCCGCGCGATGTGCAGGTTGTGGGCCTCGACCTGAGCCCGGGCATGTTGTCCAAGGCGGCCCGACGCTGCCGGCAGCAGAACCTCGGTCACTGCCATCTGGTGCGGGCCGACGCCATGTTCCCGCCGTTCGCGCCGCAGAGCTTCGACCACATCGTCATCTGCCACACCATCAGCGTGGTCAGCGATCCGCGTCGACTGCTGGCCTGGGCCCAGCGGATGATCCGTCCCGGCGGCAGCATCGTCGTGCTCAACCACTTCCAGTCGACTCAACCGTTGATGGCCGGCCTCGAACGCTTGTTGAATCCACTGTTCGTAAAGATCGGCTGGCGCAGCGACCTGGCCCTAGAGGACGTGCTCGAAGGCAGCGACCTGACGGTGACCTACAGCTTCAAGCTGCGCTGCTTCGATATCTGGCGGATCGTGGTGCTCACATCGGATCGCAGCCCCACCACCGTCGCCGGCCGATCACACGGGTCGCACGCCGCCGCGTCCGCGGCCCCGCCGCACCCGCCCTCGACCCGCGGACCGCGTCTGCAGCCGGCCGGCGCCGTGTGAGCCGCTGGCCTCGCAGCCGCCGCGCGGGCTTCCTGGACAACCGAGTTCGAACCTCGCCGCAGCGCGATGGCGCCAGACCGTGGCGCGGCGGCCGTTCGTTTGCCCCGCGCCCCCATCGGCTTATAATCGCGACCGACCTCGACGGACCGGGCAAGTCGCCGAATCAACCGCCGCATGAAGATTCCTCCACCCCAAGCCCCGCAGGCCGGGCCGCCTCGCCGCCCCACTGCGCTTGACCGCCGGCGGCGGCGCGCCGCCACGGGCCTGCTGACGCTGACCATCGCACTGTGCTTGCTGGCGTCGGGTCTGGGGCCAGGCGGCATCGCCTCGCTCGCGTTGGCTGATGGCGGCGGCAACCACGTTGCGCCGCCGATGCCCGGCCCCTGGGCCGCGACGCCGGCCATCGACGCCGACGCCCTGCTCGCCGCCCGCCGCGTCAACGCCTGGCAGACGCCCACACCCGATGGGCCGCGACAATGGCTGCTGCTGGATGACGATGTGCGCATCGAGATCGGCTATTACGCCTTCCGCGCCAGTCGGGCGGCGGTGCGCATCGACACCCAGGGGACCGGCGACGGGACCGTCCGTCAGATGATGCTGTTCCTGGATAACGCCCGTCCGCTCACCGGCCGCAGCGCCGTCTGGGCCGAAGCGCCGCGCCTGCTGGTCACCGCCGTGATCACCGGGCAGGTGCGCCTGGCGACGGATCTGCTGCGCCCCCAGCCGCTCGACGATCCCTTCCTGACGCTGGCCGCATCGCGTTTCAGCGCCTTCCTCGCCGGTCAGCCGCTGACGCCGCCGGAGCCTGAAACCGAGCCCGGGTTGCCGCCTCACCACGTCGCCCCGCTGGTCGGCCGGCCGCCGCTCTCGTCGGCCGCACTGGCCGGCTACACCTGGCCGCCGATCCAGGGTGACAGCGTGCTTCCCCAGAACGCCGCCGTCAGCTTCGGCGCCCAGCGTGTGATCTACCAGGCGGCCGGTCCGCAGCGCGCCGAGCCGGCCCTGCTGCTGGTCGGCGACGTGCGCGTGCTTCTCGAACAGCGACAGGCCGCGACCAGCGCCGACTCGACCGGCGACCCGGCCGCGGTTGCCGGACGCAGTATGTCGCTGCAGGCGGGCAACGTGGTGATCTTCCTCGCGGGCGACCTCGATGACCAGGGCCAACGGCCGGAAGACGCGCAGACGGCGATTGAGGCCGGCCCCGCCGCCGGACGCCTGCTGCGCACCGCCCAGGTGCGAGGCATCTACCTCGAGGACAATGTGGTGGCGACCGACGGCCAGTTCACGGTGCGGGCCCCGCGCGTGTATTACGACGTGGCCAACGACCGGGCCGTGCTGCTGGACGCGGTGATTTTCACTTACGACATCAAGCGCCAGGTGCCGCTGTATCTGCGGGCCGGTGAAGTGCGCCAGGAAGCTAGGCGTCGCTGGGAAGCGCGGGACGCAAGGCTGACCACCAGCGACTTCGCCCAGCCGCACGTGGCCATCGGAGCGTCGCGGCTGACCCTTGAACAAGAGCCCCAACCCGACTCCGCCGCCGCCGATCGCGACGGACGGGAACCGGCCACCACGTTCGATGCCCGTGATACCACGCTGCGTATCGGCGGCGCGCCGCTGTTCTACTGGCCGGCGCTGCGGGGGCGGGGATCGGATATGCCGCTGACCGGGTTGAGCGTCGAGCACGACAACCGCGACGGCGTGCAGGCGCGCTCGACATGGGACGTATTCGCCCTGGCCGATCACCAGGCGCCCGACGGCGTGCAGCTCGAGGGCCAGCTCGACTATCTCGGCCGCCGCGGACCGGGCCTCGGCGCCGAACTGACCTATGAGCGGCCGACCATGCTCGGCGCGTTCAAAGGCTACGGCCTGCTGCATGACGAAGGCGAGGACGAAGTCGGCGACCGCATGGATGTGTCACCCGACGACAGCCTCCGCGGCCTGGCTCACTGGCAGCATCGCCAGTACGTGCTGGCGGGCTGGGAACTGTCGCTCGAAACGGCGTATGTGTCGGACCCGATGTTCCTCGAATCGTTTGAACCCGAGGAGGCCTACACCGCCAAGCCTTACGAAACTTCGCTCTACCTCAAGAAGCAGCAGGACGACTGGGCCCTGACTTTCCTGGGCTCAACGCAGCTCAACGATTTCACGCCGCAGCTCACCACGTTGCAGGCCCCGGGCTACAACGTCGAGAAGCTGCCCGAGCTGGGCTATTACCAGATCGGCACCGATCTGCTGGGCCAGCGGCTGACCTACTTCGGTCAGACGCGAGCCTCGCGCATGCGCATCCTGGGCGGCGACGACGCGCCGATCGACCGTGGTTTTACCACAGCCCAGAGCGCCCGCCTGTTTGGCATCGCGGCCAACACCACTTCGTTCGACGCAAATCTCGCGGCCATGGGCGTCCGCGACGACACCGTGTTGCGCCTGGACACCCGCCACGAAGTGCAGGCGCCGATGACCTGGGGCCAGTTCGACGTCGTGCCCTACGTCGTCGGCCGGGCGACAGCCTATGACGACGACTTCGCCGCCTACGACAACGACGCCGAGAACCTGCGTCTTTGGGGCAGCGCGGGCGTGCGACTGCACACCAGCTTCGCACGCACCTACCCGGACGTGAACGTCGCGGCTCTGGACGTGCACCAGCTTCGCCACATCATCGAGCCGGAGCTCGATCTGTTTTACGCCGGCGCGACCGTGGACCCGGAGGCCTACCCGGTCTACGACGCGGATGTCGAGTCGATCGCCGAAGGGCCGGGCGTGCGGGTGGGCCTGCGCAACAGCCTGCAGACGAAGCGCGGCGGCGTGGGCCGGTGGCGCGACGTCGACTGGCTGGTGCTGCAGACCGACCTGGTGCTGCGCGGACGCGACGCCCAGACCGACCTGGACGCCCCGACCTACTACGCCTACCGCCCCGAGTTCGGTCGCGGCGGCGACCACGTGCATGGCAACCTGATGTGGATGGTCACCGACGCCCTGGCCATGGTGGGCGATCTGACCTACGGGCTTGAAGACGAGCAGACCGAGCAGTGGCGCATCGGAGCCCGGCTGGACCACAGCCGGCAGCTATCGAGCTTCGCGAGCTTCAGCCGCATCGCCGACCTGGAGAGCAAGCTGCTGACCTATGGCTTCGAATACCGCATCAGCTCGAAGTATGCCGTGAGCCTGCGGCACACGCTGGACCTGGACGGCAGCCAGACCTCGCGGAGTCTGGACGTGACCCTTGAGCGCCGCCTGCCGCAGTTCCTGCTGCTGGTCAGCGCCGGGTTTGATGAGGTGGACGACATCCAGAGCCTGACCGTGCAGCTTCGCCCGCTGGGCTTCGGCGGCCGGCCGATGCTCGATCCGGGGCCGCTGGCGTTCGAATAGGCCTGTCACCGGCCCGCGGCGGTCATTCTTACACCCTTCGTCACGTCAGCCGCCCGTACAGCGGAACCACGCGGCCCCGATTGTCCGATATACTGGTCGGTTCCCCGCGTCGGCTCAGGACGGCCGCTCGCGTCGATCGCATATTCCTGCCCGGAGGCCCCGCGCGATGCTGAGGTTCTTCCGCAAATATCTGCTGAACAAATGGGTGCTGGCCCTTGGCGGCTCGCTGTTGATGGTGGTGTTCCTGCTGCCTATGGGACAAGGCGGGATGGGCGGGGGCAAGGATCCGCTGATCGGTCGCATGGGTCCGGAAGGCGAGAAGATTCGCGCCTCGGATCTGGAGAACGCCCGCGCTCAGCTCGAGGTGCTTTCGCGCCTGTCGCCCGTGCTGCGGCTGACGGCCACGACCGTGCCCGAGGAAACGATGCAGTGGCTGCTGATGACCCGTGCCGCCGAGCGGCTGGGGCTGTCCACCAGTGAGGAACAGGCACTGGTGCTCCTGGGCGAGCTGGGCCAGAACGCGCGCGAACCGGCCGAGGTGGCGCGGCGCATCGGCGTCTCTCAGGCGTTCGTCATCCACACCCTGCGCCAGTACGGCGCGGTGACCCTCTACAAGGAGCTGGTGTTCGGCCAGGATCACGCGCCGCTGCAGGACCGCGTGCGGCAATACATGCGGGTGGCGATGACCAACGGCCTGGATTCGGTGCCGCAGGCGCAGCTTCTGTTTCCGCCGCGTGTCAGCGACCCGCTGATTGAACGTTTTGTCTACGACCAGACCAGTCGCATTCAGGCGGCCATGCTCCGCATCCCAGCGGGCCGCTACCTCGATCAGGCGCCCCCGGCCGATCCCCAGCGCGTCGCGGCGCTGTTTGAGCAGCACCGTAACGATCTGCCCGGCGCATCGGAGCCCTATGGCCTGGGCTACCGTGAGCCGAGGCGCGTGAAGTTCGAGTATATGACGCTTCCCGCCGAACGTCTGGCTGCCAAAGTGACGATCACCGAAGCGGAGGCGCTGGCCTACTTCAGCAGGAATCGCGACAGCTTCCCCGGCGTCGAGGCCGGCCTGTCGAACGCCGACGCTTATCCGAAGGTGCGTGAGCAGGTCATCAGCCGTTACCGCCGCGAACAGTCCGACGACCTGGGCCAGCGCATCGTCACCCGGGCGCGGGCCATGATGCTCGAAGACCTGCGCCAATTCGACCGAGTTGACGGCTATCTGCAGATTCCCGCCGACTACCAGCCGATGCCGCTGGCCGCGGTGGCCGACGGCATCGAGCGGGAGTTCGGCCTGCGTCCGAATGTCTCGATCCGCGACAGCCAGTGGCAGACGGAAAGTGAACTGGCCATCGCGCCGGGCATCGGCGGCGCGTGGCTGGTGAGCGAGCGGATCAGCGCGCCGTTCCCGGCCTATGCGATGAGCGTCCGCGAGGTCGAGCCCGCGGCGGACCACGGGCTGCTGGTCGAACGCCTTCAGGCGAAGACGCCCAGCCGCGGCGTGACTGCGGTGAACGGCGACTACTTTCTCTTCCGGATCATTGACGCCGCCCCCGAGCGCTCGCCAGCGAGCCTCGACGAAGTGCGTGAGCGTGTCGAGGCCGATGTGCGGATTCTGGCAGCCTACGAGCGGCTGATCGCCGAGTCCGGTACATGGCTGCAGCGGGCCCGCGAGGAAGGCATCGAGGCGTTGGCGCGGGAGATGGGCGTGGCGCTCACCACCCCGCCAGCCTTCACCCGCTATGAGATGACGTCCCAGGGCACGCTCGATGTGCCGATGATTGAAGGTGTCGGCCGAAGCCCGTCACTGGTACGCCAGGTCTTCACTGCGGCGGACGGTCTGATTGGCGCTGAACCGGTGTCGACCAGGCCCGAGGCCGCCCGTCTACTCGCGGCCCCGGTGGCGTCGCAGCTGGGCTTGTATCTGGTGCGCATCGACGCCGTCACCGCGCCGACAGCCGCGGAACTCAACGTCCAGGTCGCCAGCCCCGCCATGCCCATGCTCGTGGGCTACCTGCTGCGCCCGCAGACAGCGGTCAACCCGTTGTCAATCGAGCTGCTGAGCAAACAACTGCAGTTCGTCGGCGAGTTCGAGTCCGCCCGCGACGAAGGCGAGGCGGAAACCGAGAGTGAACAGGATCAAAACACGCTGCGAACCACCGGGTCGTGAATGAACCGCACGCTCGCGGCAGGTCCACTGCGGGGTCGGCCGGTCGCGGCTCCGCCCGGGGTCAGACCCCGCCGCGGTCCGTCGCCTCACCCGACGCTGCTGCCGGCCGGGATTGGCTTGGCGGGCGTCAGCAGAACCACGTCGCGCTCCGATCCGTCCTCCTCGTGGCTGGCGGCCAGCAGCATGCCGTTGGACGCCTCGCCGCGGATCGTCCGCGGAGCAAGGTTGGCGACGATGATGATCTGCCGGCCCACCAGTTCCGCGGCCTCATAGAACTGCTTGATGCCGGCACAGATCTGCCGGCTCTGGCCGCCCACGTCAACCTGCAGTTTCAGCAGGCGATCCGCGTTGGGGTGCGGCTCGGCCGCGGTGATGGTCGCGACCCGTAGATCGAGTTTGGCGAAATCGTCATAGGTGATCGTCAGCTTGTCGGACATGCGGCGGCTCCGGTTGTACGGCGCGATGCGATGGAGTTCTCGGCCATGCCTGGCCGAATCGACAGGGTACAATCTGATGTCGCTGGCCGCCAAGGTCGACCGACCGGAGAGCCCGCCTTTGCCGTCCGATCCCCAGCCCGCGCCGCCTCCTGCCTCCGCGCCGTGTCATGTTCGGCGGTCGTGGCGTTATCGGCTGCTGCGTGTGGCGGTCGGCAGCGGCCTGCTGCTGGGCACAGTGGCGATCGGAGCCATCTGGTACGTGAGCGATCCCGGCCGTCTGGCCGGCCTCGTGGAGCCGATCATCTCAAACATCGTGGGCGGCAAGGTGGAGATCGGCGCGGCCCACGCGTCGTGGCGCGGCCCCATCCGCCTTGAAGACGTCCGCCTGCGTGTGCCGGGTATGCCGCGGCAGGCCGACACCATTTTTTCGGCCCGCACCATTCTGATCGACCACAGCACCGACCTGTCGGGCCTGTTGCGCTTTCGAGCCACCACCGTCTCGTTCGTCGAACCGAAGCTGTACCTGATCGAAAACCTGGATCGCGGCGCGTTCAACTTCGAGCTGCTGCTGGCGGCGCAGACCAGCGACGGCCGTGCCCCCGAGCACTTCCCCGAGGTATACCTCGGCCGCGCCACCGCCGAATTCGGGCAGATTCAGGACGGCCGCTACGAGCCCATCGAGACCGTCGAGCTGACCGGTAACCTGCGGGCTGACGGCTCGCGTCCGGGCGGCTACACGGTGACGCTGGTGCATCACGCCGAACAAGGCCGCGGAGCAGCGCTCGAGGGCTGGTTCAACACCGCGACGCTCGAGGCTGAAGCACGCCTCGAACGTTTCGGACCTCAGAGCCCGCTGCTGAATGTGCTGCCCCGGCGCGTGCGGCAATGGTGGCGGCGGCTGGAGCCCACCGGCCGCGTCACGCCAATCACTTTCGGCTACAGCCAGGCCCAGGGCCGCGGTTTCTTCGCCCACATGGCCGTCGACGATTTCGAACTCACGCTGCCCTACGGTGAATACGCCAGCCACATGACCCGCGTCAGCGGTGCCTTCGATGTTCGCGGCGATGCGATCACATTCACCAACCTGCGCGGCTCGATCGAAGGCATCAACTATCAGATCGACGGCCGGGTGCTCGGTTTTGACCCGGATGCCGCGACGTTCGCGTTCGACGTCCGCGTCGACGGCTCGATCCCCGAACAGCCGCGGTACATGTTCGCCATGCCGCCGCAGGTTCAGAAAATGTTCGATCGCTTCCGACCCAGCGGCCGGTTCAACGCCCAGGTGAAGCTGCATCGCTCCCAGGCCGGCGCGGCGCTGACCTACGAAGGGCAGGTGCGGCTGGACGGGGTCAAGGGACGCTACGCGAAGTTTCCCTATCCGATCGAGCAGGTGCATGGCGTACTGAGCTTTGATCCCCAGGTGTTGCGGATCGAAGCGTTCAGCGGGCGCGGGCCCCACGGCGCGGCGATCGCGGTGGCCGGCAGCATCAGCCCTCCGCAGGATGGCGCGGCCGTGGACATCGACGTCGTCTGCCGCGACATCGTCCTCGACGACCAGCTCTTCGACGCGATGAAGCCCAAGCATCAGGAGATCTGCCGCAAGTTCCTCGACTCGCAGGCGTGGCGTCGCCTGGTGGACAGCGGTCTGATCCGGTCCTCGACGGCCGACGACAAAACGCCTGACACGGCCGAGCAGGCGCCCGCCTTCGACCTGGGCGGCCGCATCAATGCCCTCGTGCATGTGCGCCGGGCGTATGGCCAGGACCAGGACTACCGCAACATCACCGAGGTGAACCTGGCCGGGGCCCGCGGGGTTTTTCGTCACTGGCCGTACCCGCTGACGGTGCGCGAAGGCCGACTGGTGATCGGTCCCGACGGCGTGCGCGTTCAGAACGCGGTGCTCGACGGTTTGAGCGGCGCGGTGGTGCGGATCGACGGCCATGTGCAGACGCCCGACGAACGCACCGGCCGGCTGATGGATGTCGACCTGGACGTTCAGACGCAGGCGATGCCCGTCGATCCGCTGCTGGTCGCGTCGGTTCACGAGCCGCAGGACAAGTGGCTGCGGCAACTGCAACTGGACGGCGTGCTCGACGGCGGCGGACGCATCTTCCATGGTGCGGACAACCAGATTGACTACCAGCTCGCATTCACGCTCCGCGACGGCCTGGCGCAGCCTTATGGCGGCGCGTACCAGGTGGTCGACCTGGGCGGCGAGGTCACGCTGTCGCGCGACCGGATCGGGCTGCTGGGGCTGACCGGGCGTCACCACGACAGTTTTCTGCTGCTCTCGGGCGAAGTGGACTGGACCCTGCCCGAGCCGCAGGTGCAGCTCAAACTCAAGTGCCAGGCGCTGCGCTTCGAGGATCCCGTGCTGGACCTGCTGCCTCCGGAGCACGCGGCCCTGCCGCAGCTGCGCCGGATTTTCGCCGACCACCAGCCGCGCGGCGCCTTCGACGCGGAACTCGATTTCTGGGACACCGCCCAACGGCATTCGGACTATCGCCTTCAGTTGCGGCCGGCCGACCTGCGCATCGCGCTGCGCGGCCAGGACGTTCCGCTGACCGACATGACCGGCCAGGTGCTCATCACCCCAGACGGCGTAAGTATCGACAACATGGCCGCTGCCATGCCGCACGGCTCGGTCCGCATGGACGCGACCATGCGGTTCGGCGACCAGCCGGCTGTCACCGCGCGGTTCGATCTGTCCTCCGATCGCATCGGCCCGTACACCCGTGCGGTCCTGCCCGAGGGCGTCCTGCGGGCTGTCGACGGCCTGACGCTGCAGGGCCAGTACGCCATCCAGAACGCGACGCTGGTCTGGGAACCCGAAGCGAACGGGCGGCCCGTGCTCGAGTTCCAGGCGCCGATTCAGTTGCGCGACGCCTCCGCCCAGGTCGGCGTCCCGGTGGCCGATCTGCAGGGCGCGCTCGCCGTGGTCGCCAGGCTCGAGCCGGGCCAGTCGCTGCCGGCCATCACCATGCGCCTGGACGCCTCGAGCCTTCGGGCCATGGGCCGACTGATCGAGAAAGTCCAGGTCCAGGCCCACAATCCCTCGCCCTATGGCACGCTGCTCATCGACGATCTGCGCGGGTACTGTTACGGCGGCGTGGTGGTGGGGCGCGGGCGGGTGGTCCTGACCGAGCCGCACGGCTACCGATTCTCGCTGTCGATTCAGGATGTGGCCCACCAGCCTTTCGTCCAGCCGGCCGAAGATCAAAGCTGGATCGACGCCAATGCCGTGGACGAAGCCATCGACGGACCGGTGCTGGCCCGCGCCAGCGGCTCGGCGATGCTCTCGGCGTCGCTGGACATCGAGGGCGTCCCGACCGACTCGAGGTCACGCCTTGGCCGCGGCGAGCTGTTCGTGCGCGACGCCCACCTGGTGCGGACGCCACTGGCCATGGCGCTGCTGCACATCGTGAATCTCAACTTTCCCGGCTCGGGCGAATTCGACCGGGCGGCGGCCAGCTTCCTGGTCGAGGGCGACATGGTGCACATCGACCGCTTCTCACTCGAAGCGCCAACCGTCGCGATGGTCGGCGGTGGGCGCATGCGCTACAGCGACAAAGCGCTGGACCTGCGCCTCTACAGCCGCAACCCCGCCGGCCCCGACCTCGGCCCACTCACCGATCTGTTCAATGTGCTCAAGGACGAACTGCTCAGCGTCCACGTTACCGGCACGCTCGACCAGCCGCAGACCCAGACGCAGACCCTGGCTGGCGTGTCGGGGTCGATCGACGACATCTTCGGCGAGCCCAACGCCGCCAGGAAGGCGCCGGTCGTCGCGGGGCAGTAGTCCTGGTGATGGCCGATCACGCTCGCCGCGGCGGCCGGGCCAGCGCTTCCCAGTTACAGGTCGCCGCCGCATCGAACAGTTCCGGCGCAAGCCGGCCTTTGTGCGGTTGCACTTTGGCGGCGGCGCAGCGCGGCAGCACCGCCACGACCGGCGCGCCCGTCAGGCGGGGCAGCCACAACCGGTTGACGGCGATTGACGGATCGGTGGTCTGGGCGGCGTCGGCCTCGAAGCCGTTGATGACGATGCCCGCCACGCGACAGCCGGCCTCACGCAGCAGCCGCACCGTCATGGCCGTGTGATTCAGCGTGCCCAGGCCCGCCCGGGCCACCACGACCACGGGGTAGTCCATCGCCGTGGCCAGATCGAGCACCGTCCACCATGCCTCACCACGGCCGACGCTTCGCGGCCGCGGCGCCAGCGGCACGAGCAGGCCGCCGACGCCTTCGATGAGCATCAGGTCGCTGTCAGCCTCGATGCACGCAATGCCGCGCCGCGCCGCGTCCAAATCAACGCACCGACCGGACTGCTCCGCGGCCGCCGCCGGCGCCAGCGGGGCCGCGAAACGCACCGGGCTGACCACGTCCAGCGGATGAGAGCTGTCGGCGAAGTGGGCCAGCGCCTCCGTGTCCTCGCCGACCAGCCCTTCGCGCCGACGCTGACATCCGCTGACGAAGGGTTTGCTGACGCCGATCACCCGCGACCCGTCCTCGCGCCGCAGCGCCGCCGCGATGGCGCACGTCACAACCGTCTTGCCCACGCCAGTATCGGTCGCGGTGATGAACAGGCCCGGGCGGGTCAATCGCAGCGGCGGATCGAACATGCGGGCATGATACCGCTTGGCGAAGCGTCGCCAGCCGGTAGACTGCACGCCCGCACGCTGGAGTTGCTCCCATGTCACAAGTTTGCCCCGGCATCGACCCCGCCGCTTTCGTTAACCGCAGCGCCCTGGTGACCGGCGGGACCGACGGCCTGGGCGAGCACCTGGTCCGCACTTTGGCGACGATGGGAACCCGGGTGTTCTTCTGCGGCCGGCGGCGCGATCGCGGCGAGGCGATCGCGGCCGAACTGGGCGATCGCGCCCACTTCATCGCCGCCGACCTGGCGCAGATGCAGCAGATCCACGCCCTGGCCGCCGCCGTCGCCGATGCCACCGACAGCCTCGACTACCTGGTCAACAATGCGGCGATCGATCCACGCATCGCGTTCGACACCGCCACGCCCGCCGATTTTGACCGACTCATCGCGATCAACCTGCGGCCGTTCTATTTCCTGACCCAAAGCGTCCTGCCCCTGCTGCTGCGCGGAACCGGCAAGGCCATCGTGAACATCGGCACGACCAACTACATGCTCGGCCTCGATCCGTTCACGCTGTACAACGCATCGAAGGCGGGCATTCTCGGCTTCACGCGCTCGCTGGCCCGCGAGCTGGGACCCGAGGGCCTGCGCGTCAATATGCTCAGCCCCGGCTGGATCATGACCGACAAGCAGCTTCGCGAACACGTCAGCGAAGCGGACAAGCGCGAACTGCTTCACGACCAGTGCGTCAAGTTCCTGCTCAAGGCCGAGCACGTGACGCCCGCGACGCTGTTTCTGCTGTCACCGGCTGCAGCGGCCATCACCGGGCAGAATCTGGTGGTCGACGGCGGCAAGGTGATGCACTGAGACGCCTGGCGCGAAACACGCCGGCGGCAACATACCAGCGGCTCAGCCCTGCTCGACGACGCTGGCTTTCTTGATGGTCGGCGCGTTGACGGGTCGTCCCGCGGCCGGGTCGGCCAGGGGTGTGGCCGCAAGTTTGTCCACGACGTCCAGCCCTTCGATCACCTTGCCGAAGGCCGTGTACTTGCCGTCGAGGTGCTGACAGTGCTCGCGACCCAGGCAGATAAAGAACTGCGATCCGGCCGAGTCGGGATCGGCGCTGCGGGCCATCGACAGCACCCCCTTCTCATGCGGGCGGTCATTGAACTCGGCGTCGATGTGATAGCCCGGCCCGCCGGTGCCGTCGCCCCGCGGGCAGCCGCCCTGAATCACAAAGCCGGGCAGAATGCGGTGGAACGTGAGGTTGTCATAGAAACCCTGACGGGCCAGCTTGAGGAAGTTTTCCGCGTGGCCGGGCGCGACCTGCGGCCACAGCTCGATGAGCAGGTTGCCTTCGGAGGTCTGTAAATGAACACGGGGCGACTGGGTGGTTGACGACATGGGAACACCTCCTTGTTACTAAGCGACCCGTAAATACACTATCCATTTTACATCTTTTGCGTCCCAGTGGAAACCCGCGCGGCGATACGCGCAATCCCGCGCTGCGAGGCCCGGCGGCGGCCAGGCAACGGACAGCGACGGCTTGGTCGACTACGTCTGATAATCGATGATTCGCCGGCAAGCCCTCAAAAGCCAGCCGGCCACAGGGCCGGAACGCCGACTTGGCTTGCAGCGTGAACCCTCTTCCGTCATCGCTCCACGGAGAACCGCCATGGTGACCCAGGCCGACGTCGATGAACTGCAGATCGAACTGGAACAACTTCGCGCCGCCCTGCTGCGGGATCGCGATCTTGTGCGCCAGCGGATCGATGACGTGATCGCGCGGACCCGCACCCTGCGCGAGGCGTCGATGGGCGGCAAGTTCGAGCCGGCCGTGCGCTGCGTGCATGACCTGCTGATCAGCCTCAATCGCGGGCTCAACGCCCAGGCCAACCTGCAGCGCGTCCGCGAGGCATAAGCGGGGCGGCGGGCAAGTCCGGGCATGATTCGGTCGATAATTCGCGGAAGCGCGATGGTCCTCCGCGCGCTGTCTCCATGCACGACCATCCCCCCACCAACGCCGCGTCGCCGCCGCCGGGCTACTTCGGCTCGGGGCAAGACGCCGACCACCCCTCGATGTCGCAGCGCTGGCTGTGGGTCTGGACCGGCCAGCGGCTGCAGGTCGCCCGCGGACGCGAGCACGGCAAGGATGTCGACTTCGGGTGCGACAACGTCGAAGCGCTGTACCGCGGATGGTTCGACCCGCACGCCGGCCAGATGTTCGTGGTCAGCCCCAACCGCAGCGGCCGTCCCGATGCACCACTGCGTGGCATCCCGCGCATCGTCGACCGGGCCCTGCGCCGCCGCTTCGGCGAACATTTCCAGTACCGACTGTTCTGAGAACGTGAACGTCGGCGCCCCCGGCCGCTGGAGACGGGCCCGATGCCGTCGTCCCTTACTGCACCCGCCCGCAGACGCTGCGTAGATCGGCCAATTCCTTGCTGCACTGTGAGGGCTGGGGGTTGGCGTGCATCGCGTTGGTCAGCTTCTGGGCCGCTTCCGAAACCGTCGGGTAGCCGAACAGCGAACCGGTCTCGTGCAGCACGGTGCTGACGCGGATGGCCGCCTTCTTATCGTTGTGCTCCACCGCCTGGTCCAGCATGCGCAGCAACTGACCGATCTGTGAGACGTACCAGTCGACCAGCGGTTCGGCCTCGCCGTCGCTGCGCAGCAAACTGCAGATCGGGGCTGTTCCGTCCATCGGGTTGGTCTGGCTCATGGCTTTGAGCATGGTGGCCCGCAGTTCCTCAGGCGCGAAGGGCTTGCGCAGCACCGCCACCACGCCCGGGGGCGATGAAGGCGAGCCCTGCAGCCCGGTGGTGGCGATGACCGGGCCGCGGTACCCCGCCTCGCGCAGCGACGCGAGAGCGTCGAAACCGCTCTGGTCGCCCAGTTCCAGATCGCAGATCACCAGGTCCAGTCGCTGGCGTTTGACCACATCGAGGGCCCGGCCGACGTCGTGGGCCGTGTGCAGATGAATCTGCGTCTTGCGAAGGTGATGGTCGACGATGCGGCAGACGGCCTCCTGGTCGTCGAGCAGCAGCACGTCGCCCATGAGTTCGGGCGTGCCGATGGGTTCGTCTTCGACTTCGGCGTGGCGTGAATCGGGCAGGAAGTCGCGCGGGTCGATGCGCTGGTCGAGCTTGACAGCCACCTCATGACGGCCGCCGCCAGCCAGCCGGCACGAACCTGAGCGGCCGGTGAGCAACACCTGCTCGACGCCGTCGGCGGTGACCAGACGCATGGAACACAATGTCCCTTCGTGCAGGTAGCCGCGCGTCAGCAGCACGAGGTGGGCACCCGACAGGGCTGTCACCTCGCACAGCCGCTGCGCGGTCCCTCCGCTGGGGTGTTCCACTTCGACGGGAACACCTCTGAAAGCGACCTTGATGGGCTTGCCTGTAGCCGCCCCCGGACGGCCCCGCGTGTCCGGCCTGACGGCGGGGCCTGTCGACCCCGTCGTGCCGGCGGCTGTGGGACTCGTCATGGCAGTACCTGCTCCCCGTTGGCCGCACGTCGTCGCGACTTCAGTCGCGAGCCGCGCGGTAACTTGCGCCAAGTGCCTCGCCCGCCGGAGAAAAGTGAAGAACGGCGTGGAGTATCCAGCCGACTCCCCCGAGGCTATCGGCTTTCACATGGGGACGATTGCCCCCATTTCGGCGGTACCGCCAAGAATCGGGGGAAGTGCGTACACGAGCTTGGGAAATTGGCTGAAGTCAGACAAATCCTAAGATTGTTACATCTTATGACATTCCAGGATTCTGTCTTGAGTTGGCGATGAATCGCGGGCTTCTGATGGGCGATGGGGTGTGATGGGCGTGCGAATCGCAGGGCGGCTAAGAGTCCGGGGGGCATGTCCGTTACGCATCACCATGATCCAAAGGTTCTTGAATCACCCGGAAGGACTCAGGTATTTTTAAACATAAAATCTCATAAAACTCTTTTGCAGAGGCATTTGCATTTGTTTTACGACTGTATCTCCCGGGGGGAGCAGGGTAGAATTGCATGGTGGTGATTCAGAGGTTTCCCTGATTTCCCACTTTCACTATCCGACCTGGACACCGAACCTGACGCCCATCATCCCGAACGCCGAAAGGATGCGAGCACGGGGCGCAGCACGCCCCAGGCGATGCCGGAAATCCGCGGTAATCAGGCTAAGACCATTCCAACCCACACTCGATCCGGGGGGGTTCGATGGGGTGCGACAGTGCAGGCACTTGAACGACTGACTCGGCGTGAGCGCGAGGTTCTGCAACTCATCGGCCAAGGCCTTTCCACCCACGAAATCGCCAGGAAGCTGCACCGCAGCATCAAGACGATCCAGACCCATCGCCTGTCACTGGGCCGCAAGCTCGAGGTCCGCAACCGCGTGGAGCTGGCGCGCGTGGCGATCCAGGCCGGGCTGGTCACGCTCAACGGTCATCATGACACCCGCGCTGCCAACGCCGTCCCCGCGGATGCGGCGCCGCCGGCCCACGGGCCGGCCGATCTGGAAAAAACCCTGGCCGATGTGGTGGGCATGCGCTTCTTCGAGGGGCTGCTGCGCGGCCTGTCGGCCGGGGCTGGTGAAGGCTGGGCCCTGATCGCCGAACACGACCGCCCGGCCGTCGGACAATGGCGCGTGCTCCTGAGCCACCCGAACCTGCCGGCCAAGCACCACGACATCCCGCTGCCGATGGAGGAAAGTCTCTGTTCTCTGGCGACCCGGGAGCAAACCGTCGCCATCCATCGCGGCGCCCATCAGCGCCTGCCGCGTGATGTGGTGCTGGGCCCGCTGCGCGCGGAGTCGGCGTTTCTGGTGGCCTTGACCGACGCGGGCGGCCAGGTCATCGGCACGCTCGCGCTGCTGGCCGCGGCGCCGTCCCCCGATGATGCAAGCCCTCTGGGCGTCATGCATCGCTTCGCCAATCGGGCGGGCGCCGAACTCGAGGAACTGCGCGCCCGCCACCATCTGCGCACCGCCCTGGCCGAAGCATACACGCACATGGATGTATCGCAGATGAGTCTGACAGCCCTGAGTCAGTTGACCGCCAGCGAGTTTCGCCGGGCGCACAGCTCGCGCCACTGCGGCTGCGCGTCGCACGCCGAAGCCGCCCCGCAACCCGGCCCCCTGGAGCGGGCCTTGGACAGCGCCGAGGACATGGTGCTGCGCCTGGACCGCGAGCTTCGCCACGTATTCGTGAACGCCGCGGTCACGCGCATCACGCGGATCGGGCGCGATGCGCTTCTTGGCCGATCCGCCCAGAGCGTCGGCCTGCTTGGCGAGGCGTCGGCCACGTGGACGACCGAGGCCCGCGAGGTGTTTGACACCGGCCGGGGCCGTCTGTTCACCTTCGACTTCGCCGGGGCCGACGGCTTGCGACGCTACGAAGCCCGCATGAGTCCTGAAGGCGGCGACAACGAGGCGGCCACCCACCTGCTGGTCGTGGTGCGCGACATCAGCAATCGGACCCCTGCAGCCTGTGCGAATCCGTAGCGGTCCCCGCCGGCGCGTGACCAATAGGTACAACCGAAAAAACATCCCCCGGCATGAACGGCCGAGGGATGCTGATGTTGTCGCCAGAAGCGGGCGGTGAAGTTACTTCTTCTCGCCCGAAGCGTCGACTTCGCCTAGTAGCTGGGCGACCAGGCGTGATTCGCCGACGGTGGTTTCGATTTCTTCGGGCGCCTGGGCCCCGGCGAGGGTGGCCAGTTGGGTGGCTTCCTCGACTTCCTGTTCGCGGGTGGGGGTTTCGGCGGCGGGCGGCTCGGCCAGCTTGACGACGCGCGCCGTCTGGTACGGCTTGTAGCCGGTGCCGGCGGGAATGAGGTGGCCCAGCAGGACGTTCTCCTTCAGGCCCACCAGATCATCGCTGCGGGCGGCCAGCGCCGCCTCCGTGAGCACCTTGGTCGTCTCCTGGAACGAAGCACCCGAAAGGAACGATTCGCTCTGCAGCGACGCCTTCGTGATGCCCAGCAGCAGGGTCTTGCCGGTGGCCGGCCGCGGACGCGAGGCCTTGGCCGGCTGCTTGCCGTCCGCTTCGGCGCGGGCGTTGGCGTCCTTGATTTCCGTGCGTGTCAGCAGGGCACCGGCCACCAGGCCCGTATCGCCCGGATCCTTGACACGGGCCATCGTCCCTAACTGTTCGTTGGCCTCGCGGAAGCGGAACTTGTCCACCACCTCGTTGGGCAGCAGCTTCGAATCGCCGGGATTCTCCACACGCACCTTGCGCAGCATCTGCGTGAGAATGATCTCAATGTGCTTGTCGTTGATGGTCACGCCCTGGGCGCGGTAGACGTTCTGCACCTCGTCGAGCAGGTAGCCTTGCAGGGCCTCTTCGCCCTTGATGCGCAGGATGTCGTGGGGGATCAGCGGCCCATCGATCAGCGGATCGCCGGCGGCCACATAGTCGCCGGTATGCACCAGCAGGTGCCGGTCCTGCGGCACGTGGTGCTCCTTTTCGAGTCCGCCCTCGGACTTGACGATGATCGTCATCTTGCCCTTGCGCTTGTCGCTGGTGAGTTCGACGGTGCCGGAAATTTCCGCCAGCACGGCCGGATCCTTGGGCTTGCGGGCCTCGAAGATTTCCGTGACACGCGGCAGACCGCCGACGATGTCCGACGAGCCGGACACTTCACGCGGCTGACGCGCGAGCATGTGCCCGGCTGTGATCCGCTCGCCTTCCTTCACCTCGATACGGGCTTTGGCCGGCAGGTAGTGGAAGTCGAGGATCTTGCCGTCCTCGCCCTCGATGACGATGCGGGGATGCATCTCGCCCTTGTGCTCGATAACCACGAGGGCTTCGCTCTTGGCCTGGCCCTTGCCGCGACCCGCGCCGCGCTCCTCGGACTCGGGGCGAACGGTTTCGCCGAGCACGATGTCCTCGAAGCGCACCACGCCGGCCTTCTCAGCCAGGATCGGCGTACGGTGCGGATCCCATTTGACCAGAATCTGACCTTTCTTCGCCGTCTCGCCCGGCTTGACCGTGATATACGAGCCGTACGCGATCTTGAACTTCTCCAGCTCGCGGCCCTTGGGGTCGAGGATGGCGACCTCGCCGTTGCGCTTGAGGGACACGAGCACCTGGTTGCCTTCCTCGTCGACGGCGGGCACTTCGTTGGCGTCGCGCAGCTCGACCGTACCACCGTAGTTCGCCCGGTAGTCGGTCTCCACCAGGGTGCGGTGGCCGATGCCGCCGGTGTGGAACGTCCGCATGGTCAACTGCGTGCCCGGCTCACCGATCGACTGGGCGCCGATTATGCCCACCGCCAGGCCTTCCTCAACCACGCCACCCGTGGACATGTCGTTGCCGTAGCAGGCCTGGCAGATCCCGCTGCGCGACTCACAGGTCAACGGCGAGCGCACCATGACGCTGTCGATGCCCAGGGCCTCGATCTTGGCGGCAGCCTCTTCGGTGACGACCTTGTTCTCCTCGACGATCAGTTCGTCTGTGATCGGGTTGCGGATGGTCTCGCGGGCGGTGCGGCCGACGATCTGCTGGCGCAGAGGCACGTCGATTTCCTCACCCTTGTAAATGGCCCGCTTGCGGATGCCCTGCTTGGTGCCGCAATCGATCTCGCTGACGAACACGTTCTGGGCCACATCGGCCAGTTTGCGCGTCAGGTAGCCCGAGTCGGCCGTCTTCAGGGCGGTGTCAGCCAGACCCTTGCGGGCGCCGTGCGTCGAACTGAAGTATTCGAGCACGGTCAGGCCCTCGCGGGCGTTGGCGCGGATGGGCGTCTCGATAATCTCGCCCGAAGGCTTACTCATCAGTCCGCGCATGCCGGCAAGCTGCTGAATCTGGCTGACGTTGCCTCGAGCGCCCGAGTCGCTCATCAGCCACACGGGGTTGAGGTAGCGGCGGCCGGTCTGGTCCTCGATCGGCAGCGGCTTGCCCGAGACATCGCGACGGTCATTTTCCAGCTCGCGCAGCAGTTCACCGGTAACCTGCTCGCGGCAATGGGTCCACAGGTCCAGCAACTGGTTGTAACGCTCGCGGTGGGTGATGGCACCGGCATGGTAGGCCTTCTCGACGCGGTCGACCTTCTTCTGGGTCGCGTCGATGATGGCCTGCTTCTGAGCGGGAATACGCAGGTCGGTGATGCCGAAGGAAAGACCCGCCAGCGTCGAGCGCTTGAAACCGATCTCCTTGAGGCGGTCCAGCAGATCGATCGTGGCGGCGCGGCCGCGGACGGCATAGGTGTCGTCGATGACGCGGGCGCAGCCTTTCTTGCCCAGGCCGCAGTTATAGAACGGCATGCCGTCCTCGAGGATGTCGTTGAAGATGATGCGGCCGATGGTGGTCAGCAGGCGACGGTTGGCGGGGAACTTCTTGGCCGCGCCCTTCTGCTCCTCGATGACGCCGTGATAGCGGTCGGCCTCGAAACGGACCCAGATCGGCTGATGCATGGTGATCTTCTTGAGATCAAAGGCCATGATCGCCTCGGTCGGATCCTTGAAAGCCTTGCACTTGGCCGGGTCGGCGGGCTTCTCGGGCATCGACGTGATGTAGTACACACCCAGGACGATGTCCTGCGACGGGCTGATGATCGGCGCGCCGTTGGCCGGGCTGAAAATATTGTGAGGACTGAGCATCAACACATGCGCTTCGGCCTGGGCCTCGACGCTCAGCGGCAGATGCACCGACATCGTGTCGCCGTCGAAGTCCGCGTTGAAGCCGGTGCACACCAGCGGGTGGACCTTGATGGCGTTGCCTTCGACCAGCACCGGCTCAAAGGCCTGAATGCCCATGCGGTGCAGCGTCGGGGCGCGATTGAGCATGACCGGGTGGTGGTCGATCACCTCGTCGAGGATGTCCCAGACCTCGGGATCGCGGCGCTCGAGCATCTTCTTGGCGCTCTTGATGGTGTCGGCCAAGCCGTGGTCCTTGAGCTTGCGGATGATGAACGGCTGATAGAGCTCGAGGGCGATCTTCTTGGGCAGGCCGCACTGGTGCAGCTTGAGCTCGGGCCCGACCACGATGACCGAGCGGGCCGAGTAGTCCACACGCTTGCCCAGCAGGTTTTCGCGGAAGCGGCCCTGCTTGCCCTTGATCATGTCGGTCAGGCTCTTCAGCGGCCGGTTGCTCGAACCCAGCACCGGGCGACGGCAGCGGCCGTTGTCAAAGAGCGCATCCACCGACTGCTGAAGCATGCGCTTCTCGTTGCGGATGATGACCTCGGGGGCGTTGAGGTCCATCAGCTTCTTGAGGCGGTTGTTGCGGTTGATGATGCGGCGGTACAGGTCGTTGAGGTCGCTGGTGGCAAAGTTGCCGCTTTCCAGCAGCACCAGTGGGCGCAGGTCGGGCGGGATCACGGGGATCACGTCCATGACCATCCACTCGGACTGATTGCCGCTGAGCCGCACCTGCTCGACGATCTTGAGTCGCTTGGACAACTCCTTGATCTTCTGCTTGCTGCGCGTGGCCTTGAGGTCGGCGCGCAGTTGTTCGGCGACGGCGAACAGGTCGAGGCGCTGCAGCAGCTCCTTGACGGCCTCGGCGCCCATCATGGCGGTGAACGTCGAGCCGTGCGCCTCACGGGCCTGACGGTATTCGTCTTCCGTAAGCACCTGCATCGACTTGAGCGGGCTGTCGCCGCCGTCGATGACCACGTAGTCCTGGAAGTAGATGACCTTCTCCAGGTCGCTGGTCTTCATGCCCATGAGGTTGCCCAGACGGCTGGGCATCGATTTGAAGAACCAGATGTGGACGATGGGCGCGGCCAGGTTGATGTGGCCCATGCGCTTGCGGCGGACGCGGCTGTGGGTCACCTTCACGCCGCAGCGGTCGCAGATGATGCCCTTGAACTTCGTGCCCTTGTATTTGCCGCAGGCGCACTCGTAGTCGCGCTCGGGCCCGAAAATCCGCTCGCAGAACAGGCCGTCCTTTTCAGGACGGTACGTGCGGTAGTTGATCGTCTCCGGCTTCTTGACCTCGCCGAAGCTCCACGACCGGATGTCGTTGGGCGAAGCCAGCGTGATCTTCACCGAACCGAAGTCGTTCACACGGTCATATTGCATCTCAGCCATGGCTCGGAATCTCCGATGATGCTGATGTTTTCGATTTCACCGTCCGGCGCCGTCCGCCGAACCCGCACACGCGGACCGGCGCCGCACATCGCGCCTCGTCCGCCGCACCGCCCATCAGGCCGCTACACCAGCAGTCCCGCGCCCTCGGAGGACGACTTCTCCATGGTGATGTTCAGGCCCAGACCCTTGATCTCGTTGCACAGCACGTCGAAGGCGACGGGCATGCCCGCCTCCAGGGTGTTGTTGCCCTTGACCATCGACTCGTAGATCTTGGTGCGGCCTTCCACGTCGTCGCTCTTGACCGTCAGCAGTTCCTGCAGGATATAGGCCGCGCCGTAGCCTTCGAGCGCCCACACTTCCATCTCGCCGAAGCGCTGGCCGCCCGTCCGAGCCTTGCCGCCCAGCGGCTGCTGGGTGATGAGGCTGTAGGGTCCGGTCGCGCGGGCGTGAATCTTGTCATCCACCAGGTGGTGGAGCTTGATGAGGTACATGTAGCCGACGGTCGTCTTCTGGTCGAAAGGTTCGCCGGTGCGGCCGTCGTGCAATTGCACCTTGCCGCCGTAAGGCATCTCGACCAGCAGTTCGTGCGGCTGGGGCGCCTGCTTCCTGTCGCCCAGTTCCTGCCACCGATCGCGCACGTACTGGTTGGCCTCCTCGATGGCGGCATGCACCTGGTCTTCGGTCGCGCCATCGAAGACGGGGGTGACCGCCTGGAAGCCGAGCACGGCACAGGCCCAGCCCAGGTGAGTTTCGAGAATCTGGCCAACGTTCATGCGGCTGGGCACGCCCAGCGGGTTGAGCAGCACGTCCACCGAGGTGCCGTCCTCGAGGAACGGCATGTCCTCTTCCGGCACGATACGGGCGATCACGCCCTTGTTGCCGTGCCGGCCGGCCATCTTGTCGCCCACCGCCAACTGCCGCTTGGTGACGATGTAAACCTTCACCATCTCCAGCACGCCCGAGGGCAGCTCGTCGCCGCGCTTCATGTGGGCGAGCTTGCGCTGCTTTTCCTTCTCGATGGCCTGGATACGCGGCCAGAACTGGCTGTGAATCTGCTCGGCCTGCTGGCGCGACTCCTTCGAGCCCTTGATCCAGTCGAGCTTGAACGTCTCGATCTGCTCGATCACCACCTCGGTGATGTCCGACGCGCCGACCTTCTGTCGCGTCGACGGGTCGATCAGCGGCGAGCCGGTAACTTCGTTGACCTGCTCGACCATCTGGCGGAACAGCTCGCAGGCCCGCTGGTCCATCGCGGCCTCGTACTCACGCATGTCCTTGCGCAGTTGCCGCTTCTGGTCCTCGTTCATGTGCATGCGGCGGCTGAACCGTTTGGCGCCGATGACGATGCCCTCGGTGCCGGCCGGCACTTCCAGGGAATCGTTCTTCACATCCTCGCCCGCCCGGCCGAAGATCGCGTGCAGAAGCTTCTCTTCCGGCGACAGCTCGCTCTTGGACTTGGGGCTGACCTTGCCCACGAGGATGTCGCCCGGCCGCACATACGCGCCGATGCGGATCACCCCGTTCTCATCCAGCATCGACAGCATCTTCTCGCTGACGTTGGGAATGTCACGGGTGAATTCCTCGCGGCCAAGCTTGGTCTCGCGGATTTCGACGTCGAATTCCTCGATGTGAATCGACGTGAAGCCGTCCTCCCGCACCAGCCGCTCATTGAAGACGATGGCGTCCTCAAAGTTGTACCCGTCGAAGGTGTTGAACGCGACCAGCACGTTCTTGCCCAGCGACAGTTCGCCTTCCCTGGTGGCCGCGCCGTCGGCGATGATCTGATTCTTCTTGACCTTCTGGCCCAAATACACGATCGGCCGCTGGTTCTGGCACGTCCGCTCGTTGAGACCCACGAACTTGCGCAGCTCGTACTCGTCGGCGTTGTCGATGACGATGCGCTGGGCGTCGACATAGGTGACCGTGCCGGCGTTCTTGGCCCGTACGACCATGCCCGAGTACTTGGGGATTTCCTTCTCCAGGCCGGTGGCGACGCACGGCGGCTCGGTCTTGACCAGGGGCACCGCCTGCCGCTGCATGTTCGAGCCCATCAGGGCGCGGTTGGCGTCGTCGTGCTCAAGGAACGGAATCAGGGCCGCGGACACGCCCACGATCTGCTTGGGGCTGATGTCCACGTACTGCACGTCATCGGCCACGACCTGCGCCAGGTCGCCGTCCACGCGGGCCAGCACCTGGCCGTCGGCGATCTTGCCGTCGTCGGTCAGCACGTCCGTGGGGGCGAGGGTGACCTTCATCTCCTCGTCGGCCCGCAGGTAATGCGTCTCGCCGGTGAGCTTGCCTTTCTTCACTTCACGGTAAGGTGTGAGCAGGAAGCCGTATTCGTCGATCTGCGAATAGATCGCCAGCGACGAGATCAGACCGATGTTCGTGCCTTCTGGCGTTTCGATCGGGCAGATGCGGCCATAGTGGCTGATGTGCACGTCGCGGACTTCAAAGCCCGCGCGCTTGCGATTCAAACCGCCAGGCCCCATTGCCGACAGACGCCGCTCGTTGGTGAGCTGCGACAGCGGGTTGGTCTGGTCGACGACCTGGCTCAGCTCGCTGCGGCCGAAGAAGTGCTCCATCGCCGAACTGATGCTCTTGGAGTTGATCAGATCGGCCACTTTGGCCAGTTCGTCGGGATCCTTGACGCTCATGCGCTCCTGGACGGTGCGGCGAAGCTTCAGGAAACCCTTGCGCAGTTCCTCCACCGCCAGCTCGTCGAGTGTGCGCAGGCGGCGGTTGCCCAGATGGTCGATGTCGTCGACGTGGGCCTTGTTGCGGCTGGAACGCAGGTCGAGGATGTATTTGATGACGTGCAGGAAGTCCTCGCCACGCAGGGCCATGTCGGTTTCGGGCACGCCGAGATCGAACTTGCGATTGATGCGGAAGCGCCCGACCTTGCCCAGGCGATAGCGGTTCTCGTCGAAGAACTTCTCCTGGAAGAGCTGGCGGGCCTTGTCGACCTGCGGCGGGTTGCCCGGACGCAGGCGGGCGTACAGATGCAGCAGCGCCGCCTCATGCTCGGTGACCTTCATGTCCTCGATCGGAATGGACTTCTCGTCGGCGATGGTGTTGAGAATCAACTCGTCGGAGACGTTGACCACCACCTCGACCTTCTTGAGGCTCGAGGCCAGGATCGTGTCGATCTTCTCGCCGATCTGACACGCCACGCCGACAATCTCCTCGCCGGTCTCCGTGTCCACGATCGGGTTGACCGCGTAGTGCTCGGGCCGCAGCTTCTTCACGTCAAGGGTTTCGACCTCGTAGAAGGCCCGCAGCAGCGCCCCGGCCGTGGAAAGCTCCTCGCAGATGGCCCGCAGGAACGTGGTGGCTGGAATCTTCGTGGACTGGTCGATCCGCATGTGGAGGACGTCCTTCTTGGACACCTCCAGCTCGATCCACGAGCCCCGCTCGGGGATGATGCGGGCAGAGTGCAGCGGCCGGTCGGCCTCGGACGAGGCGATCGAGAAGTCCACGCCCGGCGACCGGTGCAACTGGCTGACGATCACGCGCTCGGCGCCGTTGACGATGAACTCGCCGCCGCCCATCATGACCGGAACTTCCCCGAGGTAGATCTCCTCCTCGGGCATCTCGGCCACGTCCTTGCGGACAAGTCGCACCGCGATGCGGAACGGCATGCCGTAGGTCAGCCGCAGCTCACGGCACTCGTCGGCCGTGTACCGCGGCTCATCGAGCTTGTAATAAAGGTACTCCAGGCGCATCGTCCCGTCGTAGCTCTCGATCGGGAAGATTTCGCGCAGCAGCGCCTCGAGCCCGAGCTCGTTATTGCGCTGGTCGTACGCCTTGCCATCCTGGATGAAGCGCTCGTATGCCGCTGTCTGGACCTGAACCAGGTCGGGTACCGACAGTGCATCGCCGCGCTTGGAGTAATCGCGCACAGTCTTCAACTGCATGCAACACCTCGTCAAGCCGGGTGAAAATTCAGAATGTGGGGGGATCGGCCCGTCCTCAAGCTTCGCCACCGATTATGCCGCAAGCCAATCACTATATAGGGGCCGACGCCCGTTTGCAAGCCGCGTGCCATCCGGCGACCGCAATTCGCCGTTATTACTGCAAGCGGCCGCCAATAAGACACTTATGGGACCACCTCGCGTAGGAACCCCTGCATGGCCTCCCGCCACGGCCGCGCCCCGGCGACCACCAGATCGTTGTGGCCCACGCCGGGCACGGGCAGGAAAAGCTTGGGCTGCACCGCCGCGTCGAACAGCGCGCGGCCGTGGGTGATGGGAACAATCTCATCGGCTTCACCGTGAATCACCAGCAGCGGGCAGCCGACGCGCCCGATCCGCGAGAGCGAATCCATCCGGTGGCGCAGAAGAAATCGCGGCAGAAACGGGTAATGTTCAGCCGCCATCGCCGGCACGCTGGTGAACGAGGACTGGACGATCAGGCCCGCCGGCCGCTGGGCTCCGGACAGCTTCGCCGCCAGCTCGATCGCCACAGCCCCGCCTAAGCTCTTGCCCCAGACGACGATCCGCGAAGGCTCGACGTCGCGCGTCTGCGTCAGAAAGCCCCACGCCGCCGCCGCATCCCTATAGAGCCCCTCTTCCGACGGCCGACCGGCGGACCGCCCGTAGCCGCGGTAGTCCACGGCCAGAACGTCCGCTCCCATCTCACACAGCTCGACCAGGAGATCGACACGGTCGGTCAGATTGCCGGCATTGCCATGGAAAAACAGCACGAACGGCCGGCGGGCGTCGCTCGCCTGGCCCTGGTCGGTGTCGGCCGGGCCGCGCGGTCGGGCATACCACCCATGCAGCTCGACGCCGTCCTCGGTTGTGAAGAAGCAGTCGGTCAGACGCACCGGCAGGTCGGAACGCCGCGACCAATCCCACGGGCCGTCACGGCTTGGGAAATAGATGAGCTTCGACTCGAACAGCACCGTCAGCACCGTCAGCGTCATGAAGATGACAACCGCAAGACGCAGCACCCGCCACAGAAGGCGACGCCGCGGCGGACGTGAAGCGATCGGGACGTCGGTCACAAACCGTAGAATATCCGCAAATCCGCCGGTCCACTCATGCGGCGGCGGTGCGGCCTGGCTCGATGCGCGGCCAATCGGGTTGTCCGGCCGCCGGTGCATCCCCCGCCCCCAGGACATGGTCGGCCATCAGCGACTGCACGAGGTCGAGGGTCGGTTCAAGCCGGCCAGTCGACAGCCGCCAGCACTGGGCCCCCGCCGCGATGCGGGCCAAGATGACGATCGCCTCCGGCCCCAGGTGGTGGCGGTTGAAGAGCATCTCGCAGAGCCGCTCCACCGCGTCGGCCCGCGCCAGAGGCTCGGCCGAGGGAGTGGTGTCGCCCACATACTGGGGAAAAAAGATCGCCCGCAGCGGACAGGGCGGGCCAACGACTTCGCCGGGAAGTTGCGCCGGTGAAATGAAGCCCACGCGACCTTTGGTCGCCTTGGCGTAATGGCGGCGGGCGAAAATCGGCAGGCCCAGGCCACGCACCACGTCGAATGAACCGGCCTTGATGCACAGGGCCTTGGGAAAAGCGATCAGGGCCAGCGATCGCCGGTCGACGAGGGCGAACTCATCGCTCAGCAGCCGCCAGCCAGCCGCGCGACGGTGTTCGGTCAAAGCCCCGGCCGCGAGCGTCGACTTGCCCGAACCCGAACCGGCCGCGAACAGCAGGCCTGCCCCGCCGAAGGAAAGCGTGGCCGCGTGTAACTGGCAGTATGCCTCGGCCCGCGCCATCACGCGCCAGTTGACCGCCCACTCAAGATACGGCAGCACCTCGTCGCGACGCCGGCCAATGAAGATTTCCTCGCGGTCGCCCAGAATCGTATAGCGTGAACGGCCCCACCACGACCCGCGGCGCTCAGCCTCGACCACGTAGCAGCCAGCACGGTCGAGCTGGTCGGCCGCGACTTCGCCCAGACGGCAGTGCTGGTAAAGATGGTCGAAGTCGGCGGCCGCTTCGGTCAGGTCGCTTCGGACGGCGACCTCGAAGGGCCCGATTCGATAATGGGTGAAGGTCGGCGGCGGCGCGGTCTGACCCGCGGATGGCTGGCGACGGTCGTCGGATCTGGCGTTGTCAGCGTGCTTGGTGGTCATCGGTTTGCCGGCTCCAGCAGGCCCGCGCCCGCGAAAAAGGCCAGTAGTTGCTCGACGTCGTTCAAAGCTGCATCGAAGTCCACCTCGTAGCGTTCGCCAAGGCGGGCGGCCAGATCATGAGTGCTCGTGGCCGGCTCGATCATCCGCCAGACGTCGAGGGCGGTGCGGTTGATGCGGAACGCCTGGCCGCTGACGCCGTCGATCAGCAGAGCTTCGTCATCCAGCACCTGTTCGACCACCCGGTCACGGCGGCGGGGACAGGCGATGGCGGCGCCCGCCAGCCACCAGGTCGGCGGCTGGGCCGCGGGGTCAAAGCGGTTCGACGGGGTCAAGGAATTCGCAGCCATCCATCGCGCTCGCGGGGGCAAAAGGGTGTCAGGTCAAACAGGTGTCACCAGCCAGGTCAGGATCCGCTGCCCGTGGCGGCGGCCGATCCGGGCCGGCTGGCCGCCAGTGCCGCCACCACGGGGGCGGCATACGCCAGCTTGCGGGCCGAGGTGCGGATGAACTGGCGACGCGAGGTTGCGTCGGTTTCATCCCGCGGCATGTCTTCGGCGTTCAATCGTGGGTCGTCACTCGAGTCCATCACTGCTTCTCCGATCGGATCTGGCACTTCCTGGGTCGATGCGTCATTCGTTGGTTTGTCCATCCATGCTCGCGACGGCCGCTGGCTTCGCCGTGCGCGCCATCACGCTTGGCACTCTCGACGCCGGCTGCACGAGCAGCCGCCGACCGGGACCGACGCAGATCGGCTTGCCCGGCCCGATGCGCCTCAGGGCTATGAGCCGTCGGCCGTCGCAGCGCACGTTCGCCCCCGCCGCATCCTCGGCCAGAAAACGCACCATGCCGCGCGGCACGGCCCACTGCGGCCGTCCGGTTGATTGCTCATGCAGAACGGCGCCCGCTTCGGCCTGTGGTGCCGGCCGATAGCGATAGCGGGCGATCGTCTGGCCCGGCTGAATCACGCGACTGGCAAGCAGGGCCGGACGGCCGTCGGCGGTCTGACCCATTTCGTAGCCGCGCAGTCGACCCAGCACCGGCCCCAGCCAGCGGGTCAGGCGGCGGGTCCACCGCATCAGGTGAGCCGTCGCCAGCCAGCCGACATGCTCGCGGCCGTACCATTGCCGCATGTGCTCACGGCCCGGCAGCAGCGCCGCCCGCAGATAGCCGGCCACAAAGCGCGGGCCGGGCGTGGTCAGCGCGTTGACCGCCACATGCGCCAGCGGGTGGCTGTTGTCGCGCGGCGCCTGGGCCAGCGCCAGCCGATCGCGCCAGTTGACCGGCGCGGCATCAAGCTGGGCCCACACATGAAGCGGCAGCAACTGGGCCCCATGTCCCAGCGCGGCGGCCAGGGCCTTACGCAGGGGAAGCGCCAGCCGCCATGCGCGGGCGTCGGCGATCAACCGCCGCCAGTCGATCGCCTCGGTGTAACGTGTGACATACGCGTGCAGATCCGTCCGCCACTTCAGCCCGCCGCAGCCGTGGATCGCCCAGTGCACCGCCATGTGCAGGACCATGCCGGTGTGATCGGGCGCGAGCGCTGACACGGGCCCGAGCCGCAGCGGCGCGGCGTTGGCCCAGAGCGCGTCGTCGGGCACGAGTCGGGCGTAGCGCAGCGTGCGGAACGGCCGCACGTGAAGATCGATGGTGATCGGGAAAATGTCACCGCCGGTGAACTCGGCTTCGTAGTAGAAGCGAGGGAAAAAATCGTCGCGCATGAGCACCTGGCTGCGCGTGTAGCCGGCGTCGCGCATGATTTCGGCCGCCCGAGGCAGATCGGTCGGCCGCACCATCAGGTCCAGGTCGCACATGGCCCGCTGGTCGGGCCGATCGTAAAGCCGCACCTGCAGCACCGCGCCCTTCAGCACCATCAGCGGCACGCCCGCCCGTTCGAAGCGGCCAGCCAGGTCGGCCAGCGCGTGCATGAGCCGCACGTTGCGCGCCGCCCCGGCCAGACGGTTGGCGTCAGTGGTCAACGGGATGGGGATCGAATCCGTCACGCCGAAAGTCCCACCGAGCCATCCCGGGGCGCGGACACCGCGACCGCCGCGAACGGCTCTCCGGGGGTTACATCGGCTCAGTGGTTCAGCGCCATCAGCGGGGGCGGCGGCCGGCGGGGTTATCGGTCACGCCCCCGACGCCCGCGGAGCCCACAGATGCACATAGAAATTGTCCTGCCAGCCGTGGCTGATGATGCCCTTACGCCCGTCGCCCAGATCGATGATTTTCGTTCCGTCGTGATGCTCGAACCGATCATCGAGGGCGTACTTCCTCCACGTCCGCGCCTGGGCATCGGCCTTCTTATAGACGTACAGCTTGCATCGCTGGCGGTAGGGATAGAACGGGTCGTGCTCGCCGACGATGATTTCCGATTCGCCATCGCCGTCGAGGTCGGCCGCGCCGATCGAGTGGCCGCAACGCACACGGTCGATGACGCGCAATTCCCATGGCCCGCGCGGGTCGTCGTCCGGATGGACCAGGTAACCCATCGGTGAATACGGGATGTGCTTCTTCGGGTAGTCCATCGCCTCCTGGGCGACGACGATGTCCGGCTTACCGTTGCCGGTGATATCACAGATGGCGACGCGGGCCGGGTAGAAATCCTTGACCATCTGATGCGGGGTGAAAGTGCCGTCGCCGTGGTTCTCCAGCCAGTGGGCGCCGGCCACGACATCGAGCCGACCGTTGCCGGCGATGTCGCAGGCCAGCAGTTCTTCGCCATACGCGATCCGGGCGATGGTGCGCTTTTTCCAGGGGCCGGCCATCGGGTCGGCCGGCACTTCGAACAGTTCGGGAAAGTGGGTTTGTCCCTTCTCACCCGACGAATGCGCGCTGTGATAACTGCACACCAGCGCGAACTTCCCGCCCGGCAGCAGGGGCGCCACCAGCGAACCGTGCGGCCAGTCGCCCACCCCCTCGCCGATATCGTTCACCTCCCACCGGCCGGCCACAGGATCAACGGCCCGGAGGCAGACCAGCTGGCATGTCAGCCCGTCGTAGCCGCGCGCGTCGCCCTTGCGACGGATGCCGATGAGTTCGACCTTGCCGTCGCCGTCGATGTCCGCCGCCTGCATGATCTGGCTGATACCGGGCACCGCATCCTCGATGCAGTACTTCTTCCAGTGCGGCGCCTGGTACCACCACGTGCCGCAGACCACGTCCTGCCGTCCGTCGCCGTCGATATCCACGGCCAAAATATCAATGCCCGTCTCCGACTTATCCAGATCGATGAACTGATGTTGATATTGTGTAATCGGTGAGCGCTGCTTCGTCTTCTTCCAGTAATGCACACGGCTCTTGCGCCACTCTTTGCCCACGATTTCCTCGACACCGTCGCCGTCGATGTCCACGCGCGTGGCCTCGTGCGTGCCGGCCCCCTGGTAGAGAATCTCCCGGGCGAACGATCGGCCGCCGTCGGCGCTGACGTACTCCATCAGACGCGCGTCGTAGTTGTACGGCGCGTTCCACCCGCCGCCGGCCATTTCGCCCAGGAAAATGCGGACCCGACCGCTCCGCGCATCCCGATCCGCCTCGAGGCTGTGGCCGTAATAGATGCCACGCTCGATCGGGTGCTCGATCCAGCGGATCGGACCACCGGGCCCGTTCGGCAACGTGCTTTCGAACCACGAAAGCTGGCCTTCAAGGTACTCCGAGTCGACGATGATCAGATCCGATCGCCCGTTGCCGTTGACGTCGCAGGCCTTGACGCGGCACATCTCGCGATGGCTGGGCGCGACGGTGGACTGTCTCCAGAGCCCGGCATATGGCCCGCCCTCAGGCTGATGGTACACATGCACGCCCGACGCGATCTCCAGTTTGCCATCGCCGTCGAAGTCGCCGACCGCCAGCCCTTCCTCCATGTAACCGGCCTGAACGACGTGTTTGCCCCAGGGTCTGGCGACATCGGCGCCCGGCTTGTAGATGTAGAGGCCTCGCGGCCGGTTGATGTTGTTGGCGATCAGTTCGCGGCGGCCATCGCCGTCGATGTCGACGAAAAGAAGGTCATGCGCGCCCGGACCATCGAAATCGATGATGCCGCGGCTCCACCGATCTTCCAGCTTCGCGCCCGGCTTGTACCACGCGAGCAGATAGTGCGACGGGCCGTACTGCTGCTCGGGCACATACGGTTTGTCGATGTCGTCGGGATCGACAACCACGGGCGTGATCACCTCGAGCTTGCCGTCGCCGTCGATGTCTTCGAGCTCCAGGCCGACATGAAAAGAGCCCACCGTGATGACGCCTCGCTGTCCCGTCAGCGGGCGGTACCAGAGCAGCGCGCCATAGCCGCTGATGGCCTGTTCGACCTGGCCATCGCCATCGATGTCGCCCACGGCACAAGAGCCCAGGCCCTGTTCGCCGGCCACAGGCGGGGCGGCGTCGACGATGGTGAGCTCCCAATCGGTGTGCGGCATCGGCATGGCGGCAGTCCTGATTTCAGAGGAAGTGATGGACACGGCGGCGCATGGCCGCTGACCGGCATCCTAACGCCCCAATCCCTGAACACAACGTCATCGGCCCTGGGTGGTGTGCGGTGAGCGAGGCGATTCGGCGGTACCATTTCGCGCCTCGGGTTCGGATCGCAGGGAGTCGTCGGGTGCATGAGGTGGATATCGCCATCGTGGGCGGCGGCGCGGCAGGTCTGGCGGCGGCGATCTTCAGCGCTGAGGCCGCCGGGCTGGACGCGCGCCTGGCCGTGCTCGACGGGGCCGCACGCCTGGGTGCGAAGATCCTCGTGGCCGGCGGCGGGCGGTGCAACGTCACCAATCGCCATGTGAGGCCCGACGACTATCAGTTCCCCGGCTCGCCCAACGTCATCCGCTCGATCCTCAGCCGTTTCGACACCGACGCGGCGATCGCCTGGTTTGCCTCCCTGGGTGTCGCGCTCAAGCAGGAGCCGGGCGGCAAGATGTTTCCCGCCACCGATTCCGCCCATACCGTGCTCGACGCCCTGCTGCGCCGCTGCGACGCGCTGAACGTGCGGCGACTCACGGGCCATCGCGTCACAGGCGTGGTCCGCGACACAGACGGCTTCACGGTCACGCACAGCCGGGCGGCCGCGCGGGCCCGTCGCGTGATCCTCGCCACCGGCGGCCGCTCACTGCCCCGCACCGGCAGCGACGGCGGCGGCTACGCCCTGGCGCGGCAACTCGGGCACACCGTCACGCCGACCTTCCCCGCCCTCGTGCCACTGGTGCTCGACGAGCGCTTCTTCCACGCCCAGGTCAGCGGCATCGCCCATGAAGTGACCGCGGCGGTCATCGTGAACGGCAAGCGAATCCTCGAGCGCGGCGGCGCGATGCTGTGGACGCACTTCGGCGTCAGCGGGCCGGTCATCATGGACGTGAGCCGGGCGTGGACCGCGGCCCACGATGCGCCGGGCGAGGGCGAACCCGCGGCCGGCATCGAGGTGAACCTTCTGCCCGGCCGCACGTTTGAGAAGGTTGACGCGGACCTGATCGAGGCCGCCCAGCGCCAACCCAAACGGCAGGTGCGGGCGTGGCTGAACCATCCTTCGAAAACGCATCCGCTGCCGCCGCGCCTCGCTCACGCGCTGGCTGCGCATGCCGGTCTGCCGGACGGCCTGGTCCTGGGCGCGCTGACGCGAGAGCAGCGCCGAACCCTCGCCCATGCCCTGACCGCCCTGCCGCTGCCGGTCGTGCGCGATCGCGGCTGGAACTACGCCGAGGTGACGGCCGGCGGGGTGCCGCTGCGCGAGATCGACCCGCGCACCATGGAATCACGCAAGACGGCCGGGCTGTATCTCTGCGGTGAGATCCTCGATGTCGACGGCCGCATCGGCGGCTTCAACTTCCAGTGGGCCTGGGCGACGGGCCGCATCGCCGGACGCAGCGCCGCGGAGACGCTGGCGTAAAGGCCATGGCCTTCGCATGGCCGTACGGCACACCAGCCGACCGGTGCATTCAACTCTGCCACTCGTCGCCGCCTGCCGCCTGAGCACCGTAGCGCCATCTTGTTGCGATGTATCCATGTGTTGACCACGCGGCGCCCGGCCGGGCTGTCGTCCGCCTCACCCAGATAGCAAAAAAAAAATAAGAAGTTTGATTACTTAGTTGATTGCTATCATGCGGTATTGCTTTGTCCATATTTCGCTTCGCGCCGGAGTCGACAGCATGATCGCGAACGCCGCCGACGTTCTTCATTTCAGCAACCGTCTGAACCTCATGACCGACCAGGCGTTTCAGCCGGCGTTCGGGCGCATCATCTGCGCCGAGCTCGAGCCGATGAAGGCCCCCGAGGTGCTGGACATCGGTTGCGGGCGGGGCATCGGCCGCGATCCCGCGCCCTTGCGCGAGATCAAGCGGCGGTGCGGCACGCTCTGGGGCATCGAACCCGACGAATCGGTCGAGCATGATCCGGCCCTGATCGACCGGTTTCAGCACGCCCTGATGGAGACGGCCGATCTGCCCGAGCGGCACTTCGACCTCGCGTTCGCCTGCTTCGTCGTCGAGCACGTGCGCAACCCCGAGCCTTTCCTGCGCGCCGCCCACCGTGCGCTCAAGCCGGGCGGCGCGTTCATCGCCATCACGCCCAACGCCCAGGCGCTCTTCGGCCGCACCAGCGCGCTGATGCATCGCCTCAAGCTCGATGAAGCCCTGCTGCGCGTGGTCAAGGGTAAGGCCGCCACGGAGGTTTACCACTACCCGCTGGCCATGCGCATGAACCACCCGCGCACGCTCCAGCGCCTGGCGGAGCAGACCGGCTTCGAGGCGCCGACCTTCGCCTACTTCCAGTTTGACGGGACCCAGCGCTATTTCCCCAGGCCGCTGCGGCCGCTGTTCCATCTGCTCATGGCCAAGCGGCGGATGATGGGCGACCCGCGAGCCCTGGACACCATGGTCTTTCGCATGCGGCGACCAGGGTGAGCCAGCCGCGAAGAGGCCGGCCCGGACGGCGATCCAGGCAACAAGCTCCGCTCCCTGACGGTCGCGGCTCGTGGTCGGACCCTCGGTGAACGGCGGCCTACACGTCGAGGTTCTTGACTTCCAGCGCGTGCTCTTCGATGTATTTGCGCCGGCTTTCGACGTCTTCGCCCATGAGGATGCTGAAGAGCTTCTCCGCCTCGCTGGCGGCGTCCCATGTGACGCGCAGCAGCACGCGGTGCTCGGGGTTCATGGTCGTGGACCAGAGCTGGTCGGCGTCCATTTCACCCAGGCCCTTGAAGCGCTTGATGTCCAGGCCATGCTTGCCCAGATCGAACACCGCGGCCGGAAGCTGGGCCAGATTCACCACGGCCACGACATGTACGCCGCCTTTGCCGTCGGCCCGGTGCAGCTCGAAGCGCGTGGGCTGCTGCTCGCCGGAAAGCACCTCGACACGCTTGCGCGTCCAGTCGTCGATCGACAGGCTGTGCCGGCGCTCGAGTTCGGCGAAGACGCGCTCGAGGTCGCGCACCTCGTGCAATTCCTTGCGAATGCCCCGACGCGCCGCTTCGTCGGTCGACTCGTCCCCGTTCCCGTCGCCGCCCACGGCCCGGTCCAGGTCGGGATCGGTCTCCGCGATGTCGCGTTCGCGACGGTACTGCTCCTCCTCGGCTTCGGACCAGAAATAGCGGTCCTGATCGAGGCTGCCGGGCATCTGCAGGCGGATGCGGGGCAGGCGGCCGCGGCCTTCGGGATCGTGGCTGCGCAGGGCCAGGAACGGCTCGAACAAAATGCCCCGCCGCGCCAGTACGTCGGCGGCTTCCTCCACCTGGTGCAGCAGCGCCAGCAGGTCTTCAAGCTGCGAACCTTCGATCCGCCGCGGCTGGCGCTGGTCGTCGAACACGACCAGGGCCGTCTCGCGCAGGCCCATCTCGCCCAGCAGCGTGCGCATGCGCTTTTCGTTGAGCACGTACTCGCTCTTCTTGCCGCGCGTCACCTGATACAGCGGCGGCTGGGCGATGAAGACGCGGCCCTGGCGGATCAGCTCGGGCATCTGTCGGAAGAAAAACGTCAGCAGCAGCGTGCGGATGTGCGAGCCGTCCACGTCCGCGTCGGTCATGATGACGATGCGGCCGTAACGCAGCTTGCCGATGTCGAAGTCGTCGGCGCCGATGCCGCAGTTGAGCGCCTGGATGATCGTGCGGATTTCCTCGAAGGCCAGAATCTTGTCGAGGCGGGCCTTTTCGACGTTGAGGATCTTGCCCTTGAGCGGCAGGATGGCCTGGTAGCGGTGGTCGCGTCCGCCCTTGGCCGAGCCGCCGGCCGAATCGCCCTCGACCAGGTAGATCTCCGAGTTCTCGACGTCCTTGCTGGTGCAGTCGTAAAGCTTGCCGGGCAGGCCGCCGGAATCCAGCGCGCCCTTGCGGCGGGTCAGCTCGCGGGCCTTGCGGGCCGCCTCGCGCGCCTGGGCGGCAAGAATGCCCTTGAGGCAGATTTTCTTCGCGTCGGCCGGGTGCTCCTCCAGCCAGGCGCCCAGCCGCTCGTAAACGCAGCCGGACACGAACCCCTCGACCTCGCTGTTGCCCAGCTTGGTCTTGGTCTGGCCCTCGAACTGCGGCTCGGACACCTTCACCGACACCACGGCCACCAGTCCCTCGCGCAGGTCGTCGCCGCTGGGAGGCGCGTCGTTCTTCAGCAGCTTGCTGTTGCGGGCGTAGTTGTTGAGCACGCGCGTCAGAGCCGTCTTGAAGCCCGACACGTGCGTGCCGCCTTCCATCGTATGAATGTTGTTGGCGAAGCTCAGCAGGGTCTCGTTGTACGAATCGTTGTAGTGCAGGGCGACTTCGCAGACCAGGCCCTGGGCCTCGTCCTCGGTCTTGAAGTAAACGCCGTTGGCGTGGATGACGTTCTTGCCTTCGTTGAGGGCGGCGACGAACGCGGCGATGCCGTCGGGAAAGCAGAAGATCTGGTCGCGGCTCTGAGCCTCGTCTTCGATGCGGACGACCAGACCTGGATTGAGATACGCCAGCTCGCGCATGCGGGCCGCCAGGGTCTCGAACCGGAAGGTGGTGTCGGGGAACACCTGCGGATCGGGCTTGAAGGTCACCTTCGTGCCCGTCTTGCCGCGCTCGCCGATGACGTGCAGAGGTTCGGAAACCACACCCCGCTCAAACGACGTGGTGTAGAGCTTGCCGTCGCGGGCGACCTCGACCTCCAGCCACTCGCTCAAGGCGTTGACCACGCTCGCGCCCACCCCGTGCAGACCGCCGCTGACCTTGTACGAATCATGGTCGAACTTCCCGCCGGCGTGCAGCACGGTCATGACGATCTCGACGGTCGGCCGCCCGTTGAGCTGCGGGTTGGCGTGCTTGTAGGGTCCGACGGGAATGCCCGAGCCGTCGTCCATGATGGAAACCGAACCGTCGGCGTTGAGCTTGACGGCCACGGTCGAGCAGCGGCCGGCCATGTGTTCGTCGATCGCGTTGTCGACGATTTCGTAAACCAGGTGGTGCAGGCCGCGCAGCGTGGTGTCGCCGATGTACATGCCCGGGCGCTTGCGGACGGCCTCGAGGCCTTCGAGCACCTTGATGTTCTGTTCGTTGTACTGCCCGCGAACGGTCGCGGCGCTGACGGCCGAACCGCTGGCGGGGGCGGAGCCGGCGTGAATCTCGGAGGCGGATGCGGCGGCGGTTTGGGGAGTGGCTGGCTCGGTCATGGATCGCTCGCACCGCGGCGTCGGAAGGCGGCCGGAGGCGACGAACCCCGGTCGACCCGTCGTGCCGGAGAAGGCTCGTCATCCGCCCATTTCAGACCTGCGATTCTACCACGAATCCGCCCCGCCCGCGAACCGGACACGGCTCGCGGGCACACGTGTTAGCTTTTGTCGTCAAAGGTCTTACACGCCATCGGGCGGACCGGCATTCGGGGCCTGCGGCAGCGCCGGCCGAGGCTCGTCAACCACCGCGCCAACCACCGGGGCCACCGGGGCTGGCCGACCCTCGGAGACCGCCCGCAGCCTCGCCTCCAGACCGGGCGCAAGTGCCTTGCTCTCCGGGTCCGCATCCTCGCCCGACGCATCAAGCACTGCGACCAGACGGGCCTGGGCCGCCTCCCACAAAGCCGCCGCACGGCGAACCTCGCCCAGACGGTAAAGCGCATCGGCCCAGTGGGTGATGAGCACCGGATGGTCGCCGCCCGGCCGAGCCACCGCGTCCTGAAGATGCACCGCCGCCTCGGCGATGCGGCCCTGCTTGTACAACACCCAGCCCATCGAATCGAGGTAGGCCGCGCTGCGCGGATGGATCGCCAGCGCCCGTTCGATCAGCGCCTGGGCTTTCTCCAGCCGTCTGCCCTGATCGGCCCAGGTGTATCCAAGGGCGTTGGCCAGGTTGCCATGCTCAGCAAAGCGCGCCACCGCTGCGATGAGAACCTCTTCAGCCGCCGCGTCGCGTCCCATCCGCGTCAGCAGCATGGCCCATTCATACGCAAGGTCGGCCTCATGGTCGGGGTAAGCGCGGCGCAGGCGCGTCGCCAGACGCTCGACCGCCTCGACGCTGTGCTGATTCGGATCCCGGTGAAGCAGCAGCCGGCCGCGCAAAGCCAGGTAGTCGGCCGGACTGGTCAGCGTCTTGAGCGAGTCCAGCCGACCCAACGACGCCTCGGCCGCGTCCCATCGGCCCGCGGACATGTCCAAAGCCGCCAGACGCATCACCGCCTGCTGCGTCGCGTCGCCGTCCAGACCGCCCGACAGCCGCGCCCGCAGCAATTGGTCAGCCGCGTCGCGCTGATCGCTGGCCAACAGAGCGTGAACGAGCAGCTCCAGCGCTTCGGCGTCGCGCGGATCGCGCACCAGCAGGTCGCGGCACAACCGTTCGGTCTGAGTCCATCGCTCGGCGGCCGCGAACTCGATGGCGGTGCGATACACGGTGATGCGGGCGTCGGGGATGTGCGTACGAGCCAACTGGGCCAGCATGCGCAGTTGCCGGCCGGCATCGGCGGGAGCGTCCGTCGAGACGTACAAGTCAAACAATGCCTCGTAAATCGCGACCGCCTGGGGCTCACGGGCCAGGGTCGCGCCGAGCGTCGCCGCGGCCGCGGAGGGCCGCCCCACCTGGCGCTGCAACGCCGCCGCCTCCAGAACCCAGGCGATCTGGCCGGGATCCGCCGCCACCAGAGCCTCGAAAAGCTTCATCGCCGCCTCGGGTTCACCACGCCGGCGCAGAATCTCGCCCCGCAGGGCCTGGGCGCGCGGCGAAGCCTCCACCGGCGTCAGCAGCGCCTCGGCGCGATCCAGCGCACCGCGGCGCATCTCGACCTGCGCGCCTGCCAGCCGCAACGCCTCCACCCGCGGTGCACGCTCGATGGCCGTCGCCAGCATCGCCGCGGCGCGATCTCCACGGCCGCTGGCCATGAGCATGCGGGCCTGCAGGTAGACCGCCTGCGGCCGGGTGCGCATCGTGTCGCGCAGACGCGGCCAGGCGCGCGTCAGCGCCTTCGCCACCGCCGGGTCAGCCGCAAGCACATCGCCGTAGGTCTCGATCGCGGCGGGGATCGCCTCGAGCGCCTCGACAGCCGCCTCCCAGGTCAGCAGGGCCAACTGACCGCTGCCCGCCTGGCCCGCGCGGTGGGCCAGGGCGGCGAAAACCTGGCGATCGTCGGGACGATGCGCGAGGTGGCCGGCCAGGAAGCGGACGGCGGCCGCGTCGTCGTAGAGCCGGGCGATACGCTCGGCCAAGGCGCTGGGGCGAGACTGCGCTCGATACCGCCTCATCAGCATGTCGGCCAGACGCCCGCGCGCCGCAGCGTTGGCGATCAGATAGTCCAGCACTTCCAACCTTCGTACATCGGGCGAGGGTTCCAGTGCGTCGAGCACCACCTGATACGCCTGCTCGTCACGGCCGGTGCGCAGCAGGGTATAGACCAGGCGCGGCAGCAGGGCCGCCCGCTGATCGTCGGCCAGGCGGTCGGCCTCGCGGTAGAAGTGCAGGGCCGTCTCGGTCTCGCCCAGGCGATGGCTCGCGTCGCCCACCTGCACGAGCGTGGCGAACGCCTGCTGCTGGAGCACGTACAACTCGCGGGCGTAACGCGTGGTCCGCTGCAGGTGAATGCCGTGGGTCAGAAAATGTTCGAGCTGTTCGCGGCCAGCCGCGAGGTAACCCAGCCGCATCAGCGCAACGCCGAAGTGGTAACGGGCGATCACCTCGATCACCGGGTCGCCCCGCTGCGCGATCACCTGGGCCGCGTAAAGGTAAGCGGCGGCGGACTGATCGTCCTGTTCATGCAAAGCCTGCATACCCAGCAGCACAAGGCTGTAAGGATCCAGCGATCCCGCCTGCAGGGCCTCGATCAGGAAGGCGGCGCCCTGGCTTCGTCGGCCAATGTCGAAGTAGAGCTGCCCGAGTTTCTGCGCCAGGCGCGGCTCGTCGGGCTGCTGGCGCTGGGCGGCATGGAGGTGGCGCACCGCTTCGCCGTATTGCCGCCGCGTCTGCGCCACGCGAGCTCGCAGATAACGGAGCTGGACCGCGAGGGAGGGTTCGCCACGCTGGCCGGCGGTCGCCGTCGTCGTCGCGACAAGCTGCTGGGACGTGGGCAACGCGACAGGCCAGCGCAGACGGTCGAGCACCTCGGCCAGGGGCAGCCGGGCCATTCCCCAGGCGTCGGTATCCAGTGGCGCCAGCGCTCCCTGCGCCAGGTCGACCGGCGGACGCACCTGCTCGGGGCCGCGGCCGCCGCGCTCGGAGGCTGACGCGGCCTGATCGACCCGCGGTGCCGTCCGCCGCGGCGAGCCGCACGCGGCCAGACCCAGCGCGACCAGCGCCGCCGCAAACGCCGCCGCCCGCCACCCGCGTCGCGCCCACGCCAGCCGCAGTCGATGTCGCTGTGAAAAAAGTCCCGTGGGCATGAAGCGTTCCCGCCGTGATCTTCAAGATACGCGGCGAATCATAGCCCGCCTCGCCGCGTCGGACTCGCCACGCCACGCCGCCCCATCGGCGTCACGGAATGATCTTGTTCAGACCGTAGCTGAAGATCGCCTTCGCACCCGCCCGCGACAGACGCGGCACGAGCTCCCGCTCGACCTGCTCGTCGACGATCACCTCGACCGCCACCCAGGCCGCGTCCGCCAGCTCGTTGACGGTGGGCGACTGCTCCGAAGGCAGAACCGCCAGAATCCCGTCGAGCTTGACGCGCGGCACGTTCATCTTCAGGCCCACCAGTTTGCGGGCGGCGATCGCTCCGCGCAGCAGCATGGCCAGGTCCTCGATGCGTTCGCGCTTGGCCTGGTCGGCCCAGGCGTCGACGTTGGCGATCAGCCGCGTGGTGCTCACGAGAATGGTGTCGATCTCGCGCAGCTTGTTGGCCTTCAGACTCGAACCGGTCTCGGTGATGTCCACGATCGCATCCACCAGTCGGGCTTTCACCTCGGTCGCGCCCCAGGAGAACTCGACCTTGCGCACGTCGATCCCGCGATCGGCGAAAAACCGCCGCGTCGTGTTCACCAGCTCGGTGGCGATGATGCCGCCGGCCAGATCCTCGGTCTTGCGAATGTCCGACTCCTCGGGCACCGCCAGCACCCAGCGCGCCGGCCGACTCGTGCGCTTCGAGTAGGTCAGCTCGCACACCTCATGCACGGTCGAAGCGTTTTCCATCACCCAATCGTGGCCGGTGATGCCCAGATCCACAACGCCGTCCTCGACATACCGGCTCATCTCCTGGGCCCGGAACATCACGCACTCGATCGTGGGGTCGTCGATCTCGGGGAAGTAAGATCGCTCGTTGATCCGCAGATCGTAGCCCGCGCGGCGGAACAGGTCGGCCGTGGCGTCCTGCAGGCTGCCTTTGGGAATGCCGATGCGCAGCGGCGCTCGCGACGCCGCAGCCTGACCGGCGGCGGGGGTCGTCTTGGTCGATGTGGTGCTCACAGTCAACGGTCTCCATCTACGTCAAGCGAGGCCGGCCGGGTCAACGGCGGGCACGGGTCGTCCGCTTGGTCGTCTTCTTCTTGGTCGTCGCGGCCCCCCGCGATGACTTGGCGGTGGTCTTCTTGGTCGGCTGTTTTTTCTGCGTCGTGCGCTTGGTGGTCTTGCCCGCCGTACTGGCCCGGCTGGTCGGCTTGGTCGCGGCGCGCCGGGCGCCTGCGCCGGCCTCATCGGCCCAGCTCTGCAGGGCCAGGTGCGTCTGCAGCGCGTCATCGGCCTTCACATGCCGCTCCAGAAAACCCACCACCTCGTCAAGACTCGCCTCCGGATCGACCACACCCTCGTCGCGCAGCAACTCGAGCAGGCGGTCATCGACCGGCACGGCATGGCCGCCGAAACCCACCAACTGCAGGTAACCGGCGACGTAAGGCACCATGCCCGGCAAGGAATCCAGGTACGTCTTCACGTCCTTCTTGGCCTGACCGACCAAGCCGTCGAGGCTGGTGGCGTGTTCGCGACGGTAGACCGCCTGCAGCGCGTCGCGCAGCCTGGCGGCTCGCTCCTCGACCTGCGGGTAGCGGGGCCCGAGCATCTCGGCCAGTTCGGTCGGGTGCGTCACGCGCAGATCATTGGTGTCCACCACCTCGCTCATGATGCGCTCAAAGGCGTGCTCGGCCTGGCGCGCCGTGGCGTTCCACTGCAGGAAGCCGATCACCAGCCGCGTCGTCGGGTCCACCGTCGCGGGCGGTTCGATGGCGGCGGAAGGCTTGATCTTCCGGAGCAACGTATTCAGTTTCTTGACATAGGTCGAGGCGTTCTTCACCGACGAGGCTCCTGCCCAGGGCCCGGCGACTCGATCGCCGTCCCCTCCATGTGCGGGTTTGCTTCTTGGTCCGAGGCGGCCTCCGATGCCAGGCCCTCTTGGATCGCGTCAAAGATCGCGTCCTGACGCTTGAGACTCTCATCAAGCCGAAAACGAAGCCGCGGAATGGTGCGCATGCGGGCGGCTCGACCAACCTGGGCCTGAAGGTGGCCCCGCGCGTGATCCAGCGCCACCAGGGCGCGACGCCCGTGCTCGGCCGGCGTTACCGACACCGACACCACCGCTTCGTTCAGGTCCGGCGGCACCTGCACCTGCAGGACGACGACCAGCACGCCATCGAGGCGCGGATCGTTCAACGCGCGCACGGCCGTACTCACCGTCCGCATGATGATCGAACCGACCTGCTGCGCTCGAATGCTCATCGCCTCTGGTCGCTTTCGCGTGCCCCCCGGTCCCCGAGGCCGCACGCCCACCCACCGGCCTCACTGGCCGCTGAGAATCTCGCACGCCGACTCGCTGACCACACAGTCGCGCTCGGCGGTGATCCGATTCAGCACCCTGTCCAGCACGCTCTGGGCATGGCGGGTGCTCGCCGTCGCCATCACGATGCCCAGCGTCGCGGTGCGCGGGTCTTCCTGCGTGTCCACTTCCGCCACCGACACCATGTATTCGCGGTGCAGCCGATCCTTGAGGCTCGACACCACGCGCCGCTTGTCCTTGAGGTTTTCGGCCCAATCTATGCTCAGCCGCACCTGGAGGATGCCCACCATCATGGCCTGTACGGGCGTCCTGGCGCCGCGGCGCTCGCGGCCGACCTCCCCGCCCTCAAAGCGCGACCAGCCGTCACAGCTTGCGCTTGATCTTCTCCACCTCGTAGCACACCAGTTTGTCGCCAATCTTCACATCGTCGAAGCCCGCCAGGCGAATGCCGCATTCCGTGCCCATGCGCACCTCGCGGGCGTCGTCCTTCACCCGGCGCAGCGATTCGATGTCGCGCTCGTCGGTGACAACCACGTTGTCGCGGATGACGCGCATCTTCGCGCCCCGACGCACCAGGCCTTCGGTTACCAGGCAGCCGGCGATCGACCCGACCTTCGAGACGCGGAACACCTCGCGCACCTCTGCCTCGCCCAGGCTGATCTCGCGGGTCTCCGGCGCCAGCATGCCCTCCATCGACGCCTTGACCTGGTCGACCAGGTCGTAAATCACGCGGTACAGCCGCACATCCACGCCGCGCTGCTCCGCCAGGTCGCGGGCGTGCGACGAGGCCACCACGTGGAACCCGACGATCACCGCCTCCGACGCCTCGGCCAGCAGCACGTCGCTTTCGTTGATGCCGCCCACGCCCGAATGCAGCACGCGCACCTTCACCTCGTCGGTGTTGAGTTTCTCCACTGAGTCGCGGATGACTTCGATCGAGCCCTGCACGTCCGCCTTGAGCACCAGGCGCAGTTCCCGGGCCGCGCCGGCCTTGAGCTGGTCGGCGAAATTGGCCAGCGTCACCTTCGTCTTGCTGGCCAACTGCTTATGCCGCTCGACGTCGCGATACTGCATGGCGATGGACTCGGCCTGCTGCAGCGACTCGGTGACGTAGAACTTGTCGCCGGCATCGGGCACCATGTCGATGCCCGAAATTTCCAGCGGCGTGGCGGGCCCGGCGTCGCGCAGCGAGCGGCCGCGGTCGTCGGTCATATCGCGCACGCGGCCATAGGCCCGGCCGACCACGATGAAATCGCCGACCGAAATCTGTCCTTCCTGCACCAGCACGCGCGCCACCGGTCCGCGGCCTTCCTGCATCTCGGCCTCGATCACCGAGCCGCGGGCCCGTCCGCCGTAGTCCGCCGTCAGTTCCAGCAGCGCCGCCTGGTAGTCCAGCATCTCCAGCAGCTCGTCGACGCCCTGGCCGGTCGTCGCCGACGTCTTGATGACCTCCGTCTCACCGCCCCACTCCACGGGGTTCAGACCCTGCTCCGAGAGCTGGCCGTAAACCCTGTGCAGGTTTTCCGCCGTCGCCTCGACGCGGTCGATCTTGTTCAGCGCCACGATGATGGGCACCCCGGCCGCCTTCGCGTGGTTGATCGACTCGACGGTCTGGGGCATCACGCCGTCGTCGGCCGCGACCACCAGCACCACCATGTCCGTCATGTTGGCGCCGCGGGCCCGCATCTGCGTGAAGGCTTCGTGGCCCGGCGTGTCCAGGAACACCACCGTCCGCCGCTTGTCGTCCTGGCCCTCGAACTGAACCCGATACGCGCCGATGTGCTGCGTGATGCCGCCGTCCTCGTGTTCGGCCACGTCGGCCTTGCGGATGCGGTCCAGCAGGCTTGTCTTGCCGTGGTCCACGTGACCCAGGACCGTCACCACCGGCGGCCGCGAACGCACCTCGGTCGCCTCGCGCGCTTCGAACCGTTCGATCATCACCTGCTCGGCCGTCTGCTGCTCCTTCACCACCAGCTCGATGTCGTATTCCAGCGACACTTCCATCGCCGCCTCGGCGTCGATGGCCGAGTTGATCGTCGCCATCACGCCTTTCTTGAACAGGTACTTGATGATGTCGGCCGCCTTGATGCCCGTGGCCGAAGACAGGGTCTTGATGAAGATCGGTTCGGCGATCTCGACCTGACCGGTGATCGCCGCCGGCGACGCGACCATCCCGTGCTGATCCTTGCGGCGCATGTCCCGGCGACGCTGCTTGAGGAACCCCGACGACCCGCGCAGCCGGGCGTCCAGTTCAGCCAGATCCTGCTCGCTGAACTGCGTCGGCCCGGTGGGCAGGTCCGTGCTTCGGCCGCGACGGCTGGTCAACGAACGACGCTTGGTCGCGCCGCCGCCGCCGCGACGGGTACGATCCTCTTCCTCACGCCCGCTGCCCACGCCCCGGCCGCGAGCCGGTCCACGCGAACGCTGAACTTCACCTGTCTCCGGCGGCGCACCCGGCCCGCCGGGCCGCCGCGTTCGCGGCGGAGGCACCGCGTCAGCCTTCTCGATCCGCACCACCCGTGGGCCTTTCAACGCCGCGCTCTTGGGCTTGGCCAACTGCTGGCCCGCCGGCTTGACCACCTCGGGACGGTCGGGCACATTCGGCCGCCCCATGGGGCTCACCGTTTTCGGCGGTGCGGCGTCATCGTCCTGCACCGGCGGCTCGACCTGGACCTGATCGGCCGCCACAGCCTCGACCCCCGCCGTCTCGCCGCTGGGCGCGGGCGCCGGCTCCTGGGCCGCCTGCACCGGCGCGGGCTGATGCCCCGCCTCGCCATCCTCAGGCGCGGCAGCACTATCGGCCTGAGGCGCGGTGGTCTTGCGCTTCGGCGCGGTCTGGACGCTGGGTGCCTCGTCGCCGGCCGCGGCCGCCGCTTCGCCCTCAGCCACCGCCACCCCGCCGCCTTCCTCGTCCGAGCCAGCCTCCCCCTTGGTCTTGGCCTTGCGCCGGGCCGGCTTGCGCACTTTGGCGATGTCGACCTTCTCGGCCTCTTCGATCGCCGTGTGCGACTCGACCGCGCTGAACCACTCCTTGATCGTCTGGTAAAGTCCCAGCTTCACCGTCGACATGTGGTTCTTGATGTCAGGCACGCCCTCGGCCTGGCACTTCTCGACGATCGCCTTGCTGTCGACACCCAGCTCCTTGGCGATCTCAAATACACGCTTGGCTTTAGCCAAAACCAACTCCTTGCCTGCTCAGCGGATCGGTCGTCGTTCCCGACGCCGTCCAATGCTTCGCGGCGACAGCCCCAGGGGGCCGCGCCGCCCTCCATCCCGTCGCTCAAGCTCCACCGGCCGCCGGACCCTCGCCACCGCCGTGTTGATCTGCGTCAACCCCGCCCTCGGGCGCGCCCCCCGCCTCGGACTGGGCCGCCGGAGCCTGACGCCGCGCCTCGAGCATGTCGGCCAGATCACCGCCTTGACCCGTGTCACCAGCCGCCGACGAGGCTCCCGTCGACTCCGCGGCCGCATCCCCCTTGCCGCCGTCGCCGTCCAGCCCGTCGCCAAGCACCGCCGCGGCCTGGAGGTCGGCGTCGGTCTGCTCGGCCTTGCGCTGCGCAGCCTCGGCCTTCTCACGTGCCTGTTCCTCGGCCACCAGCTTGCCTCGCTCCGCCGCCGCCGCCGTCATGCGGGCCGCCAGGTCCGCATCGCAGCCTTCCAACTGTTCGATCAGGTACTCGGGGCCGACCTCTTCGATATCGAACACGCTGATCACCCCCAGCGCCGCCAGACGATCGAGCATTTCGTCGGTCACGCCCTCGACGCCCTTGAGACACTGCTCCAGCGTGTCCAGACTCTTGGCGAACTCGGCCGGCGTGAGTATGTCGATGTCCCAGTTCGTCAGCCGCGCCGCCAGACGCACGTTCTGACCCCGCTTGCCGATCGCCAGCGAAAGCTGGTCCTCATTCACCACCACCGTCGCACGACCCAGCTCGAAGCAGAGGCTGATCTCCACCACCTCGGCCGGCTTGAGCGAGTGCTGGATCAGAATCTGGCTCGACTCGTTCCAGCGAACGATGTCGATCTTTTCACCGCCCAGTTCATCGACGATGTTCTTGATGCGGCTGCCACGCACGCCGACGCACGCGCCGACCGCATCGACCTTCGAGTCGATCGAGCTGACCGCCAGCTTCGTGCGGTGGCCCGCCTCGCGGGCCATGCCCTTGACCTCGATGATGCGCTCGGCCACCTCCGGCACCTCGACCTCGAACAGACGGCGGATGAACTCCGGATTCGCCCGGCTGAGCACGATCTTCACCTGGTTGCCCACATCACGCACGTCCAGAATGATGCAGCGCACCCGCTCGCCGGGCTGGTGCTGCTCACCGGGGATCTGTTCGCTGCGGGGCATGAAGCCCTCGGCCCGTCCGATCTGCACCACCAGGGCCCCGCCTTCGTAACGCTGGGCCACGCCCGTCACCAGCTCGCCCACGCGGTCGGCGAACTCGTCGTAGATGCTCGCCCGCTCGTCCTCGCGGAACCGCTGGATCATCACCTGCTTGGCCGTCTGCGCAGGGATGCGCCCCAGCGTCGCCAGAGGAATCTCCTCCGGGCCTCGCCAGACGTGAATCTCACCGTTGAGCCGGTCGACCGACGCCGAGAATTCCTCGGTATCCACCGCGTTGAAATGCTTGCGGGCGGCCGAAACCATCGCCTGCTCGATATCCGCGAACAACGCCTCCTTCTGCACGTTGCGCTCACGGGAGATCGCATCCACCAGCCGTATCAGTTCCTGACCATTCATCGACATTGTTTTTCGCTTCGCCTCTATTCAGTTGTCGTTCTGACCCGGCTCACCCGGATCGACCTGACGCGGACGCCGCTGCACGCGTACGCCAGCGCCCCAGATTGTCGTCTCCCCCCGCCTGACCAAGCTCCGTCACCGCCCGGCCCGGTGCCCCGTCGTCCGGGTAACAAAAAACCACGATCCGCTGTCCGAAGCGTCGTGGCCGGCACGTCGACCGGTCAGCCGAGCCTTCGTCGAGTCCGCCGCACATGCAGTGAGGCGAACCCCAGGCTTCGCGCCGACCAGGGTCGGTCGCGATGGATGGGCGGCGACTAACGCATGGCAGCCCTCCGCCCTCGGGGCATCCCGGCCGCCGGCCGCCGCGGAGCATGCACAACGCCGGGTTCATGACCCGGCATTCCGCTGGGCCGCACCCCTGCCTCGCTACGAGCAAGCTGGTCGGAACCGCGCTTGCTCATCGCTGGGCCACCGCCACGATCAGCGGCTTGCGCCGCCTTCCCAGGCCAGCCTGACCATCCGTGTGCTTCACGTCCATCTCACTCCCTGACCGCCAAGCCGCGCCGTGCCTCCGCCAGCCATCAATCCGCCAAGCCATCGAGGCAGACACCCACACCACCTCGACGCCGATGCGGCTGCTCGGACACCTGCCTCCACACGGAGGCAAGACTTGTATCTTCAACCCATGAGGCTCCTATGTCAAGGCAGTGGCGCCCCTGCGGACGCCAGAGTCGAAAACCTTCAGGCCCCAACCCTCGCTTGCATCCCGCTGCGTCGCCCGGCATAATACGTGGCTCATCCCGACAGGCGGCCTGTCGTCCGTCGGAAGTGTTTCGGGACTTTTGCAGGCCCCGCCGGCGATCACGAGCAGAAGATCCGGTCGGGCCCGACCCAAGTAGAGGTGGCCCCATGGCCCATTCGCTGTCTGCCCAAAAGCGGATCCGTCAGAACATCAAGTGCCGTGCCCGCAACCGCTGGCGCAAGCGCAGCTTCCGCGACATGGTCAAGGAGTTCGACGAGCTGATCCTCCACGGCACCGCCGAGGCCGCCGAGGCCAAACTCCGCGAGATCTACAAGAAGGTCGATCAGGTCGCCTCAACCCCGACCCTGCACAAGAAGACCGCCAGCCGCTACAAGAGCCGGCTCACGCTCCGCCTGAACCAGAAGAAGGCCGCGGCGAACTGAACCGGCCGGCACGCACCACAGCCCCCGTGAACCACCCCACCGCCGAGCCCCGCCCCGGCGGTGTTTTTTTGATCGCCCGCCCCATGTCGCCGCGCCCTATCCCGATTCGAGCCGGACTCTGTGAGTCCGGTCCGGTGACACAGTCGCCGGCTCAGATCGTCACAGGGCGCAGCGTGCCTCACCGCGCGGCCGCGCAGATCATCGCCAGCATCGCCCCCGCTGGATGAGGGTCTTTCGGCAGGCTGTCGAAGCGCGTGTCATTCCACGACGCCACGATGTCCAGCGACGGGATGATGCCCATGCCGCGCTTGCCGTTGCCGTGACCCAGGCACGCCGCCGCGTCGGCCGGCACACCGGGCCAGTAGCGATGGCCGTTGCGACGAATCCCATTGATCCACCACAGCCAGGAGTAGCAGCCATCGTGGTCGTTGTGGTCGTCGGGAATCTCGCGTGACCCGTGGCTGCGCTGCCCCGGCAGCATGGCCGCCTCAACGCGTGTGGTCCGCGGGATCGAAAGCGGCAACGGATCGTTGATCGCCCGCCGCGCCCATGGCGCCCCCAGCAATGGCCTGTCGCCCCATCGTCCACCATTCACATACAACCAGCCGAAGCGCGCAAAATCACGCGGGCTGATCGCCAGCCGTCCCGGCCGATCATTCAAGCCGAACGCCAGCATCGTCGGCTCGTCCTCGCAGCCGATGGACTCGGTCAACAGCGGCCGCAGCAGCTTCGCGTCCACCTCGGCCAGCGGCGTCCGCCACACTTTTTCGAACAGCAACTCGACGAAGAGCGCCATCTGCCAGTCGTTGTAGCAGTATGCTGCGCCCGGCCGCTCGCTCACGCCGTAGCACGACGTCTGCGTCGACAGGTGGCGGAAGGTGATGTCCCGGTCCTTGTGGCCAAGCTGCGGGTTGATTCCCGCCAGGCGAGGCTCGAAATCCACCGCCAGCGCGTCGACGTCCGCCAGCCGGCCTTCCTCGACCGCCTTAAACAGAAAGTGCGTGTACCACGGCTTGCACGCCGAGGCGACGTCGCCGCGCCTGGCGATGTCACCCCAGGAAAAGATGAGCCGGCCGTGGCGGATGATGCACCCTCGGCCGCGAGCATGATCAGGGATGGGCTTGAGCGTGTCGGCATGGAGCCCGACGGCGGCTGGAGCATCTTCCAGCCACTGACTGTCTGGAAATATCGCCTTCATGTCTTCAGTGTAGCTGCGGCCTAGCGCGCCATCGGTGGTCGGGACGAGTAAATGGCAGTTATTGCGACTGAGACTGAGTCGCAGTATAATCTACATAGCCATACATAGGTGTCCGCTTCTACAGCGGCCAAGTGGAGGCTTCCTGCCATGACGTCAGCAACTTCGATATGGCTTGTCAGCGCCCTGCACCCGTCCCGTCGCGGTTTCACGTTGATCGAGCTGCTGGTCGTGATCTCGATCATCGCCATGCTGATCGGCATCCTGCTGCCGTCGCTCGGATCAGCCAAAGCGTCGGCGCGGTCGGCGTCCTCGCTGTCGAACCTCAGGCAACTGGGCACGGGCTTGGTGCTCTACACCAACAACCATCGCGGCCAGTTCCCCGTTCACTCCTCGCCCAGCTCGACTTCGCCGCGAACGCGCTGGGCCGACTACCTCTTCCCTTACGTCGCCTCCCCCGACGTGTTCCTCAGCCCGAATCTCGCCATGCACGAGCTGCATCCATCCTTTCAGAAGCCTTTCGCCCACAACACGAAGATTTACTACGGGGGCTATGGCTACAACTTCCAATACCTGGGCAACAGCCGCACGCCCGGCGGGGTGGCGCCGTTCACCGCGACGATCGAGGCCCACATACACGTCACCAGCCAGACGGTGACAATCGCCGACACAGCCGGCTCGCGCAAGGGCAATGCGTCGGCTGACCCAGGCTCAGGCGGTGCGGCCGTGTATGTGATCGATCCGCCGCTGGGTTCTGTTGAGTTGGGATCACGCGGCAGCCGTAACGCATCCCCGCAGCCGGGAGGGGGCAACGCCTACTACGAAGGCGGCAACGATGAGCCGCAGGGCGACCCGGACACCTACCTCTATCGCGCATGGCCCAAGCCGCGGAACAACGGCACGGTCGCGGCCGCGTTCGCTGACGGACATGCCGAACTCATGAAGCTCGACGACCTGGACGACATCAACGGCGATGGAATCAAGGACAATGGCTACTGGAACGGCCACGGCGATGCGGGCCGACGGTGAATGTCTCGATTTCGCTGGGCTTCATGAGCTTACTCAATACGACTTGGCCCAGATCATGCGCTTGGCGCTTGGTTCGCCGGTGAAAATGCATCTGCCCGGGCCGCCGGCTTCCTCGGCGCCGTCGTCGGGGATGCAGCGGACGGTCACGCCCAGGTCGCGGGCGAGGCGATCTTCCAGCGCGGGGTCGCCGTTGTAGTGGGCGAGCGCGAAGCCGCCATGAATCGGCGTCGGGCCTTCATCGTTCCCGTTGCCCTTGCCGCCACTGGGCGGCGTGAAGAATGCCTCGAACTCGTCTTTGCTCTCGATCACGCGCGTGTGCTGCGCTCGAAACGCCCGAGCGCGCTCGAGCAAGTTGTTCTGCATTTGGCCGAGGATATCGACGCACGTCTCGATGAACCGCTGGCGCGGCACGGCCTGCTTGTCCCTGGGGCTCTGGTCGCGGCGGGCCATGAAGACCGCGTCGTCGGCCATGTCGCGCGGCCCAACCTCCAGGCGGATGGGCACGCCCTTCTTCACCCAGCTCCACACCTTGTCCCCGCCACGCAGGTCGCGATCGTCGATCTCCACCTCGATCGGCCGACCCGCGAACATCTGCTTGCCCAGCTCATCCTTGATCGACCGGCAGTAGTTGACCACAGCCTGTGGATCGTCAGCCTTGAAGGTGATGGGCATGATGACCACATGCGCGGGCGCGAGCTTCGGCGGCAGCACCAGGCCGTCATCGTCGCTGTGCGTCATGATGAGTCCGCCGATCAGTCGCGTGCTCACGCCCCAGCTCGTCGTCCAGGCGTGCTCCAGCTTGCCGTTCTCATCGAGGAACTTGATGTCGCTGGCCCTGGCGAAATTCTGACCCAGGAAATGACTCGTACCCGCCTGCAGGGCCTTGCGGTCCTGCATCATCGCCTCGATGCAATACGTCTCGACGGCGCCGGGGAAGCGCTCGGCTTCGGTCTTGCGGCCGGTATACACCGGCATGGCCATCCAGTTCTCGGCGAATTCCTTGTAGACCCCGAGCATCTTCGTCGTTTCCTCGCGTGCCTGGGCCTCGGTGGCGTGGGCGGTGTGGCCCTCCTGCCAGAGGAACTCGGCCGTGCGCAGAAACAGCCGCGTACGCAGCTCCCAGCGCACCACGTTCGCCCACTGATTAATAAGAATCGGCAGATCCCGGTAGCTCTGCACCCACTTGCTGTACATCGCGCCGATGATCGTCTCGCTCGTGGGCCTCACGATGAGCGGCTCCTCCAGCTCAGCCGTCGGATCGGGGATCAGCCTGCCGCCCGGCCCGGCCACGAGGCGGTGATGCGTGACGACCGCGCACTCCTTGGCGAAGCCCTCGACATGCTCAGCCTCCTTCTCCAGGAAGCTCTTGGGAATAAACAGCGGAAAGTACGCGTTGCGATGGCCGGTGTCCTTGAACATCCGGTCCAGCGCCCGCTGCATGTTCTCCCACAGCGCATAGCCCCACGGCTTGATGACCATGCACCCGCGCACCGGCGACGCCTCGGCCAGCTCCGCCTCCCGGGCCACCTGCTGGTACCACTCGGGGTAGTTCTCGTCACGCGTCGGGGTGATCGCCGTCTTCGCTTGCTTGGCCATGGTCGTCACGTTTCCAGAGAAGAATCTCACCACAGAGGGCACAGAGAGCGCCGAGCAAGACAAGTCATCGGTCACGGATAAACACGGATGGACGCAGATAAGAGAGTGGGTCGAGTTCGACCGACAAGTTGTTTTCGTCTTTCCCTATCTGTGTGCATCTGTGCCTAACCCGGTTCTCCTCTGTGTTCTCTGTGTCCTCTGTGGTGAATCAGGATTCCAGCACATCCAGCACGTGTTTCTGCACGGCTGCAAGGTCGTTGGGCAGGATGGTGAACCGCTCCTGGCGATCGTACAGGTCGGCGAGGAACGGCGGCAGCGGCGGTCGGACGCCGGTCGCCTTCTCCACCGCGTCGGGGAACTTCGCCGGATGAGCCGTGCCCAGCACGACGACCGGTACGTGCGGACGACCGCACTCGCGCCACGCGGCGCCGACGCCCACGGCCGTGTGCGGGTCAATCAACTGGCCTGTCTGCCGATACACCGCCGCGATCGTCTCCAGCGTCTGATCCTCGTCCACACACTGGGCTCCGAACAGCTTGCGCACGCCGTCCAGGCGAGCCGCGTCCACGGCAAAGTCGCCGCGCTCCGCAAGCTGCCGCATGAGCCCGGCCACGGCGGCGGCATCGCGGTCATACATGTCGAACAGCAGTCGCTCGAAGTTGCTGGATACCTGAATGTCCATCGACGGACTCATTGTCGGCGTCACGTCGCCCAACAGGTGCCGGCCCGTGTGCATCACCCGCGTCAGTATGTCGTTCATGTTCGAGGCGATGATCAACCGTTCGATCGGCAGGCCCATCTTCGCGGCGCAGTAGCCGGCGTAAATGTCGCCGAAGTTGCCCGTGGGCACGGAGAAACTCACCGGACGCTGCGGCCCGCCCAGCGCCAGGGCCGCCGCGAAGTAGTAGACGATCTGCGGCATCACCCGCGCCCAGTTGATGCTGTTGACCGCCGACATGTTGATCCGCGCACGGAAGTCGGCGTCGTTGAACATCGCCTTCAGCAGGGCCTGGCAGTCGTCAAACGTGCCTTCGATCGCGATGTTGTGCACGTTGGGGTCCAGCACCGTCGTCATCTGGCGTCGCTGCACTTCGCTGGTGCGGTGGTGAGGATGCATCACGAAGATGCGCGTCCGCCGCCGACCGCGCACGGCCTCGATCGCCGCCGACCCCGTGTCGCCGCTGGTCGCCCCGATCAACGTGATCTCGCCTCCACGCCGGGCCAGCACGTGGTCGTACAGCCGACCCAGCACCTGCATCGCCACATCCTTGAACGCCAGCGTCGGCCCGTGGTAAAGCTCCATCAACCACTGGTTGGCATCCAGTTGCGTCAGCGGCGCCACCGCCTGGTGATCGAAACGGCCATAGGCGTCGATCGCGATGGCCCGCAGCGTTCGTTCGTCCATGCAGTCGCCCACGAACGGACGCATGAGCCGCGCCGCCAGCTCGGCATACGGCAGGCCGCGAAGCTCGGCGATCTCCGCCGTGCTCAGCGTCGGCCAGGACTCGGGCACGTACAGGCCCCCATCGCCGGCCAGGCCGCTGAGCATGACCTGCTCAAAGCTCAGAGCGGACTCCTGACCTCGGGTACTGATATATTTCACAGGTCACATCCCAACATCGCCTGCTCCAGCGCGGCGGCGATGATAGCCGCTGAATCCACCGCCCGCCAAGGCCGCCGCGGGCGCCTGCCCGATACAATCGCCGCCATGACCCTGTCGCCGGCTCCCCTCGCGTCAACCGCCTCCAGACCGCGCATCGGACTTACCGTCGACAGCGCGGGCGACGGCGTGTTGAAATACGAGCAGAAGGTCAACTACAGCCATGCGGTGGCGGCGGCCGGCGGTCTGCCGCTGCTGCTGCCCCAGGAGCCAGCCCTGGTCGATGACTATGTACGCCTGTGCGACGGCTTTGTCCTCACCGGCGGCAACGACCTGGCGATGGAGGACTTCGGCCAGGTGACCCACCCCCAGGCGCAACGGATCTCACCGTCGCGCCAGGCGTTCGAGGTCGCCCTGATACGCGCCCTGGACCTTGCGCCCACCAAGCCGGTCCTGGGTGTGTGCATGGGCATGCAGCTCATGGCGATGCACGCCGGAGGACGGTTGCATCAGCATCTGCCCGACGTGCTGGGCCCTCTGGCCGAGGCCCACCGCGGCCGTCGACGCCACCGCGTCGTCTTCGAACAGACCCAGGGAGTGCTGCCGGCCGGGAATTTCGAGATCACCAGTTCGCATCACCAGGCGGTGGCCGATCCCGGCCGGCTGCGCGTGGTGGCGCGGGGGCATGACGGCGTGATCGAGGCGATCGACGATCCGGACCGGCCGTTCTACCTGGGTGTGCAATGGCACCCCGAACGCGGCGAGGGCGACGACCCGCTCAATCGCGGCCTGTTTCGCCTGCTGACGGCCGCGGCGCATCGTCTTGTCGCCAGGTGAGCAGCAACACAAGAATCACGCCACCCACCAGCCACATGTCCGCGGGGTTGAAGATCCAGGGGTAAAGCCCGCTCTGGTCCGTGCCCGGCCAGGTCCAGCCGAACGGCAGATTCACATCGGGGAAAAGATGCAGCATGTCGCGCACGGCCCCGAAACGCAGGCGGTCGTAAAGGTTGCCCAGGGCGCCAGCCACGATCCCCGCCAGCGCCAGATGCAGGCCCCACCGCTTTGCGTCGCTGCGTGAAAAAACACGCCAGACAATCCCCACCGCCAGGACACTCACCGCCGCGAACACCCACCGGCCGCCCTGCCCGAAGCCGAACACCGCGCCTTCATTGATCCACAACCGCAGCGCCAGCAGCCGCGGCGCCACGGTCACCGGCTCGACATGCGCCAGTTGCCGCACCACGGCCTGGGGACCGGCGGCCATGTCGATCGGGAACTGCCCGAGCCAGCGAAACGCCGCCGCCTTACCGCCCAGATCCAGCCCCAGCATCAGGACCATCAGCACCACGAAGCGCAGCATCGCGCGACGATCACGCCCGGCGGCCGACATCACGCTCGACTGTGAGCTTGGAGCGGGCTGCGCGCGATGGTCGTCCGCTTCGGTCATCAGTACTGGCCGCGCTTTTCACGCTCGCGGACCACTTCGATGCAGTACTTGGCCCAGGGCTTGGCGTCCAGACGCGCCGTGCCGATCGGCAGGCCCGAGACCATGCACACGCCGTACGTCCCGTCGCCGATCCGCAGGATCGCATCGTCGATCTCACGCAGCAGCTTGCGCTCCGACTCCATCAGGCCGAGCGTGAACTCCTGCTCGTAATGATCCGAGCCCACGTCGGCCATGTGCAACGGCATGTTGGACAGGTTGCCCGACTTCTCGTTCACGTCGTTCTGCAGCGACGCCACGTCCCCCAGAAGCTCCGCCCGCTTCTCGAGCAACAGCCGACGGTAGGCGGCCATTTCCTTGCGCCCCAGCCCGCTTTTGATCTTGCGCAACTGGGCCGGCGTCAGCGTGTGGCCCTGGGCGACGGCGCGGGCGGCCTGACCCTCACGGCTTGACGGATCGGGCGACCGCGACGGCGCGCTGGCCGCATGGGCCGCCGCTTTCGACGACGACCCCGACGCGGTCGACTTCCTCACCGGCGACTTGCTGGTCGACGCCTTCCTGGTCGTGGACTTTTTCGTCGTGGACTTGCGCGTCGACGACTTGGAGGCCGTCGTCTTGGTGGTCGATTTCTTCGCGCTGGACTTGCGGGTCGTCGATTTCTTGGTCGACTTCTTGCGCGGCGTGCGGTCGACCGGGGTCGGCCGTTCGCCACGGGAGGACTTGGTGGTGGTCTTCCTGGCCACGCAAAGCTCCTAACAACATGCCAAGGAATGGGCTGTCGTGATCTGAAACCGTTGGCCGCTGCGCCTCGGCACACGGGCTCCCGCGGCGCGGCGGGCCATTCTACGAACCCCCGCCCCGCGCGGCAAACATGTCGCCCGCGCCCAGGCCTGCGCGGCCCAGGCGCCCTTCAGTCGCCATGCCGCTGACGCAACCGGGAACTCAGCCGCAACAAAAGTTGCACCCGCTCGAACTCCGCCAGCCAGTCCGCCAGACACGCGTCCAGTTCGTCCTGGGCCACCGGCGCCCCCGGCAGCGGACACGCCCCGCCCAACTGCCTGGCCGCCAACACCCGGTACCGGCTCAGGGTCCGGTCGCCGTACCACCCCACCAGTTCGTGATCCTCAGCGCAGAAAATCACCACCGGCACACGGTCGCCCCCGTTGATCCGCACCTTCGCCTGAAGATCCGCGTGCGCGTCGCGGTCCAGGTAGACAATGTCGATCTTCCGCCGGTTCGCCTCGGCGACCCGCTGAATCAACGGCACCTGCTGCACGCAGTCGCCGCACCATACGCCCGACAGCACCATCACCTTCATCTCACGCACGAAGCCGTCCACCAGCTCGTGTTGATGATGGCCAAGGCCCACCGACTCATACACGCGCCGCCAGTTTTCCTGCTGGGCCGCGGTGCCGGCCGCGACGTGGTCCGCGTACGACTTGCCCGCCTCGTGTCTGGCCTTCAGGTATGCCGCATCCATGAAAAATCCTCCAAGCCAGAGTTCAAACCCGCCCCGGGCGAGATACAGCATAGGCGCCGCGGCTGCGGCGATCGGCCCAGGCGGGGAAACGACATATTCGCTCAAAGGCGCGCCGCCGGCCCGCTGACCACGCCATGTTCATCAAGCAGCCGTTCGGCCATGTCCCGCGCGTGGGCGGCCGACGAACCATCGCCCGTGATGTGATGGTGCGCCACCGCCCCCTCCATCAGCAGCGACAGCTTCTCCGCCAGGGCGGGCACATCCTCCGCCCCCGCCGCCTCGGCCAGCTCGACCACAGCCCGCTTCACGGAGTGGTAGTGCTGCGCCGCCGCCTGGTGAACCGGGTCGGCGCGCGAGGGAAACTCCGAGCACGCATTGATGAAGATGCAGCCGCTGTACTGCGGCTCATTGAAGAACTCATCGAGCACGTCGAACATCGCAAGCAGCATCTGCCGCCCATCATCGCCCGCCAGCTCGCGCACCCGGGCCGAAAAGAACGCCATTTCCCACTCGTCGCTGCGCCGGATCGCCTCGATGATCAGGTCGTCTCGCGATTCAAAGTGGTTGTAGAACGTGGTCTTGGTCACACCCACCTCGGCGAGGATGCGGTCGAGCCCGACGGCATGGAAGCCGTGACTGTAGAAAAGGTCCAGCGCCCGGTGGATCAGGCGCTCGCGCGTGTTGGCTGGCGGCGGCGCGCCGAGAAGCTCCGCAAGGGATTTTGCAGTGGTTTGATCCATTGTTCAGCCCTCGCAAGATGGAGTCTGCGGGTTTACCTCAAGTCAACCGCAACTTGACTTCGAGTCAAGTCACAACCGCACCGCCTGATCGTAGCATCGACGTGTGAAGCGAGCGAGATGCCGCGTCGGCGTCGACGCCTCGACTCGCTTCCGCGGCCGCGCCATCGATCGACGCGCCGCATCGCCGACCTCTTCACACAGGACCAGACGCCATGACACAGACACAGACCATGACAACGCCCGTCACGCACGCTGACGCGGCGGCCCGACCCACCAGGCACGCGGCATTCGACTCACAACGCCATGAAGCCTTCGCCGAGCGATTCGTCAACATGCTCAACGAGGCCGGCCTGATGCTGATGATTTCCATCGGCCATCGCACCGGCCTGTTCGACGCGATGGCTGATGCGCCGCCGGCCTCCAGCGAACAGATCGCCGATGCCGCCGGCCTCCAGGAACGCTACGTCCGTGAATGGCTGGGCGCCATGGTCGCCGGCCGCGTCGTCGACTACGACCCGACCCGACGCACGTACCAGCTCCCGGCCGAACACGCCGCCTGGCTCATCCGCGACGCAGCGCCCAACAACCTCGCCGCCGCCGCCCAGTGGTTCGCCGTCCTCGGCTCCGTCGAAACCCAGATCGTCGAAAAGTTCCGCCACGGCGGCGGCGTGCACTACCACTGTTACCACCGCTTCCACGAAACCATGGCCGAGGAGAGCGCCCAGACCGTCGTCGCCGCTCTCGACGAACACATCCTGCCGCTCGTGCCGGGACTGCGCCAACAGCTGGAAGCGGGCATCGACGTGCTGGACATCGGCTGCGGCAGCGGGCTGGCCGCCTGCAAGCTGGCGGAGATGTTCCCCCGCAGCCGCTTCACTGGCTATGACCTGTGCGAGGACGCCATCGCCGCCGCCCGCCGCGAGGCCCAGCGCCGCGAGCTGACCAACATCCGCTTCGAAGCCCGCGACGTCACCGACCTGGGCGCGCGCCATCGCTTTGATCTCATCACCGGCTTCGACGTCATCCACGACCAGAAGGCTCCGGCCGCGGTCCTCGATCAGGTGTACGCCGCCCTCAAACCCGACGGCATTTTCCTCATGCAGGACATCAACGCCTCCAGCCGCGTCGAGAAGAACATCGACCACCCGGCCGGCGCGTTTCTTTACACGATCTCCACCATGCACTGCATGACCGTCTCCCTCGCCCAGAACGGCGCGGGCCTGGGCACCTGCTGGGGCGAGGAACTGGCGATCCGCATGCTCGCCGAGGCGGGCTTCGACCATGTGAAGGTGCATAAGCTCCAACACGACTTCATGAACAACTTTTACGTCGCCCGGCCGACCCAAGGCTGAACAGTCGCTCACGATCCCTCACGAAAGACAGGAGCCCACGACGATCCGTCGTGGGCCTTTTTTCGCGCGCAATGCAAGCTCCCAAGCCGCGCCTTCTCGCCGCGAAGGCGCGGACCCCCGCCATGCAGGAACGATCCCCGACGCCGCTGTCCACGCTCATTTGCCCGCCAGCATGCCGCTGCGCCGCGCGTAGGCGAACACCCCGCCGGCCTCGATGATCGGTTTCACCTCGCCCAGTGGCCGCAGCGCGTACGACTTGCCCGTGGTCGTGTTCGTCAGCGTGCCCGCCTCGATGTCCACCTCGCACTCGTCGCCGGTCGAGATTTCATCGACCAACCGCTGCGTGCTTTCGCACGGCAGCAGGTAGCCGCCGTTGACGCAGTTGCGGTAAAAGATGCGGGCATAGAACTCGGCCACCACCACCTTCGCTCCCGCCTCGGCGATCGCCAGGGGCGCGTGCTCACGCGAGCTGCCGCAGCCGAAGTTGCGCCCTCCGATCACGATCGTGTAGTCGGTGGTGAACTGCCCCTCCTCCACGAACCGCACATCGCCGCCGGGCAACCCCGACTGGCCCCGCGGCACGCCGCTGCATGCGTACATGCCGAAGTACTTGCGTTCATTCGGATCGGCCGGGTTGTAGGACAGGTACTCAGCCGGAATGATCTGATCCGTGTCGATATCATCGCCGAGCACAAAAGCCTTGCCGCTGATTTTCGTCCGCATCGCCATCCCACCTGTTCGCTTCATGGTCCGAACCCGACGCGCCGCCCAACACCTGGCCGCGGCGGCCGCGAACGCATCAGTATACGCCGCGCTCAACCCGCGGGCGCACGACGCTGGCCGGCGCGACGAGGCTGTCACTCGGCAGCCGGCCCAGACGCATCATGCTGCCGCCGCGCCGATGCCGCCTCGCGCCGCAGCGCCTCGAACGCCGGGCCAGCCAGGTTCACCGCCTCGGTCAGACCGTCCAGCAGAACACCCGCGGCTTCCATTTCGCCCGCTTCCATGTGTTGAATCGCCGCGTCCAGCAACCGATCCGCCACCGTCCGGGCCCGGTCCATATCCGCCTTGGCGCCCGCCGACGCCGCGCCATCAGCCCCGGCCTGCCGCGACATCGCACGCTCGATGCTCCGGCGCACCGCCGCCACCGCTGCGTCCAGTTCGCCGCCCGCCAGTGACGCTTCCACCAAGCCCAGTTCGCAGCGCAGCCGGTCCCGCTCACCCAATGCCTCCCACAGCCGCGCGGCCCGTTGATAATCCGCCCGGGCCGATGATGCGTCGCCCTCCTGTCGCCGCAGATCGGCCCGCGCCAGCAGCAAGCGCCCGATGTGCCCGTCGGCCGGCGCGACGCCTGCCGGCCGCCCGTCGTCGCCCGCGAGCCCCGTGCCGTTGTCCTCATCGTGATCGCCGGCCGGCAGTGGATACCGATCGATCGCCGAACTCAGCAGCCGCAGACGCACCGTCGCCGGCTCACCGCGCTCGCGCAGCCGGGCGTCGGCCGCCAGCACCGCCGAGGGCGCGACCCGGCCGGCCATACGCACCAGCGCCTCGGCCCAGGCCTCGGTCATCGTCGCGTCACCCGGTCGCTGACCCGCCAGCGCCTCGAGCACGTCGCCGCGCTGGCCGTGCTCGGCCGCCGCCGCCAGATAGATCGGCTCGATCACCGGATCCCCCGCTCGCGACACCAGCACCGCCAGCGGCCGCCGCGAACCCGCCCACGCCCGCGCCGCCGCCTCCCGCACCGCCGCGTCTTCGCTGTCCAGCCAGCCCTCAACGCGATTCCAGTCATCCTCGTCGGCCACCTGCCCGTACAGACGCACCAGCCGTGGCTGCGACGCCCCACCCGAACGCCACCGATCACGCAGCAACGTGCGGATCACCCCCCGCTCGCGCTCGCTGACCAGACCCACCTCGATCGCCGACGACAGCGCCGACGCAGCCGGCGTGTCCAGGTCCGGGTCGTCCAGCAGGCGCATGGCCGGCTCGACCGCCGTCGCCTGCGGCACCCGCGCCAGCAACAGCAGATAAGCCTCGACCAGTGACCGCGACGTACCTTCGTCCGCCGCCGCCAGCCGCCGCGCCGCCGCGTCCGCGCCCGTCGCATCCGCCAGATCACGCAGCAGCAGCACCGCCCCACGCTGCACCTGGGCATTCGAATCATCCAGACGCCGCACCAGGGCCGACCGCAACGGCGCCGCCACCTGGTCCGGCCCCAGGTCCAACACGCGCTGACGCACCAGGTCGATCGCCAGCAGGCGAATCGCCGCCACAGGGTCCGCGAGCATCGCCGCCAGCAGTTCCGGCCGCTGGTCCTGCGCCGTCAGGTGGTACAGCCGGGCGTGCAGATCCACCGCCGCCTGCCGCATCACGGACGCTTCCGCGCTTTCCTCGCGCGTCAGACGCTGCCTCCCCGCGGCCAGCAGGCCGGCCCACGCCGATTCATCCATCCGACGATGCCGCCGCTGCCAGCTGCGCCACGCCGGCGCATCACCCGCATAGGCTGTAATCCCGCTGACACGCACCAGGGCCGCGTCCGCGGCCGCGCGAACCACCGGCTGCTCATCGTCCAGCAAGTCGACCAGCGCATTCACCGATGAACGCAGCGGAACCCGGCCCAGCACCGCCGCCGCCGCCAGGCGCTGCGCCTGCGATGAGTCCGCGTCGCGTATGACCTTGCGCAGCCGTTCCACCAGGCCGTCGTCGCCGTAACGTGTAAGCGCATCGGCCAGCAGATCCGACGCCAGCGAGGAATCGCCCAGCGCGGCGATCAACGGATCGCGAAAGATCGACGGCCCGCGGTCCGGACCGGCCGCGAGCACCGCCACCACATGCCGGGCCGCCAGCGACGATCCTTCGGCTTCCGCCAGTTGCCGCGCCCGCCGCGCCACACTCGCCGCGCTCGATCGATCCAGCAGCTCGACAAGCCGCGTGCCCCGCCCCTTCTCGCCCCCACCGCTCACATCCCGGCCAGACGCATCGTGGCCCGACGCTTCACGCGACGGCGCGGCACCGCGCTGCGCGTCCGCCGCCTGGGCCCCCACCACCTGCCGGGCCGCGGGCGCCTCGGGCCCGCCAACCGCGGTGTCGCCAATCGACGGCCCCGCCACATCATGCGCGCAACCCCATAGCCCCGCCGCCAGCAGCGCCGCGCCGAACCCCGCGCCGATGCGCCCGACGCGGCGTGCATGTCCCGCATGCCTGCCCACCGCGGCGACAACAGCTTCACCAGTTTGCCACGTCAGTCCAAGGCACGTCCACAATTGCATCAATCCACCGCCTGAACCATGCGAAAAAGGGCTGAGAGAGACGCCCATAGGGGGTATCATACTGGCATCGCGCCAGGCCTTCACCGAGCGGTTCTCGCTCCCGGCCGGCGCCGAGCAGGTCTTGCTCTCGCATCCTTGCCGACCGGCGCGCCAGGAGGGGCCGTCATGGAAAGCATGAATGACTGGGCACGCGCCGAGCAACACGCCGAACGCGCGCAGCAGTTTTTCCAGAACGGCCTGTGGAGCCAGGCTCTCACCGAACTCAAGGCCGCTGTCCGCGTCAATCCGCGTCAGAGCGAATGGCACTTCGGCATGGGCCTGGCCCTCGAAGCCATGCACCGCCACGGCGAAGCCCTCGACTGCTTTCGCCGCGTGCTCGCTCTGCGCGGCAGCGATGAGCAGACGCTCGAACACCTTGGCATCAACCTCATCGAGGTCGGCCGCTGCCGTGAAGCCATCGACGCCCTTGAACAACTTGCCCGCATCAACCCCGACAGCGAACCCTCCTACTGCTACCGCATTCTCGCCCACGCCATGCTCGAGCAGCACGACCAGGCCGAGCAGATGTTCTACCTGGCCCGGCTGATCCGCGACGAGTGCCCGCTGTGCTACGAGCACCTCGCCCAGAGCCTTGCCGCCCGCGAGCGCATCGACAAGGCCATCTGGTGCTGGCAACGCGTCCTGCGGCTGGAACCCCAGCATCCCGACGCCCATCTGCAACTGGGCCACCTGCTCTGGCAGCGAGGCCAGCGCCAACGCGCCCGCATGCACCTGCTCGAACAGATTCATCGTGAGCCCCACGACGCCGAAACGCTGCTGGCCCTGGCCAATCTGCTGCTCGAACTCGACCGCGACGGCGAAGCCGAGGAAATCCTCGCCCAGACCCTCGCCTTCGAAGCCCACAGCGCCGAAGCCCATCTGCTCATGGGCGAAATCAACCTGCGCCGCGGTCAACTGCTGGCCGCCGGGCGGGCGATTGAACATGCGGCCGACCTCGACCCCCAAACGCCCGGGCTGGACCTGGCCCGAGCCCTGCTCATGACGCGACTGGGCCGCCCCAGACTCGCCGCCCACCATGCCGTCCGCGCCGCCCATCGCTTCGACCACAGCCCGCGGGCCGCTCTCATGCTTGCCTCGCTCCTGCTCCAGGCCCATCGCCCCGGTTATGCCATACGCCTGGCCACCACGCTCATGGAACGAGCGCCCCATGACCCCACCGCCATCGCCGCCAGCCTGCGACTGCGCGCCCAGGCCCAGTTGATGCTCAATCGTCCCGACCAGGCCGTCGCCGACCTGCGTCAGACTCTGCGCCTCCTGCCCTGCGATGCCCAGGCCCTGCCCCTGCTCGCCCGCGCCTACGCCCAGGCCGACCGATGGACCCGGGCCCGCGCCGTCCTGCGCCGCTGCCGCGCCGCCGGCCTGCCCCGCACCCAGCGCCGACGGCTGGCCCTGCGCCTGGGCCTGGACCACCTGCGCCGCCGCCTCCGCCGCTGACCACGCCCCCAGCTTCACGCCTCCCCGCATTCGCCATTCTGCACTATGCATTTTGCATTGTCCGCCTCCACTTCCGCTACCATCTGCACTCGGCGCTGAACCATCATCCTCAGACCCCGGACCCCAGACCCCAGCCCCGCCCCTGCCATGATCGACCTCAAAGACCTCCGCGAGAACCCCGACAAGTACCGACGCGGCGCCGCCGCCAAGCAGATGGGCGTCGACATCGACACCCTGCTCGCTCTCGACGCCGACCTGCGCGCCGCCCTCGCCGAGCGCGAGCAGCTCGCGGCCGAGAAGAACAAGATCGGCAAGCAGATCGGCCAACTCGCCGGCCAACTGAAAAAGGCCTCCGCCGACGACAGACCCGCGCTGCAGGATCAGATGAAGCAGCTCCAGCAGCGGCCCAACGAAATCAAAGCCGCCGAGGCCAAACTCGACCAAACCATCCGCGACCTGGAACCACGCCGCGACGCCCTCTGGCTCCAGCTCCCCCAGCCGCCCGACCCCGACGTGCCCGTCGGCCGAAGCGCCGACGACAACGTCGAAATCCGCCGATGGAACCCGCCCCATTTCGACACCGCGAAAACCTTCGAAGCCAATCGCGGCTTCAAAGCTCGCTCCCACATCGAGCTGGGCCAGATGCATCGGCTGTTCGACTTCGAGCGCGGCGTCAAAATGGCTGGCTCACGCTCCTACGTCCTCACCGGCGACGGCATGCGCCTGCACCAGGCCATCCTCCGCTACGCCTTCGACTACATGACCCGCGACAACGGCTTCACGCCCGTCAGCGTGCCTGTGCTCGTGCGCGACGAGATGATGGTCGGCACCGGGTTCTTCCCGCACGGGCGCGACCAGGCGTACGAAGTGAAGGAGACCGACCGCGGCGGCGGCTACGACCTCTACCTCACCGGCACCGGCGAGGTCGGCCTCATGGGCCTGCACCAGGGCGAAATCCTCGACGAGGCCCAGCTCCCCCTGCGCTACACCACCGTCTCCACCTGCTTCCGCCGCGAAGCCGGCGCAGCCGGCAAAGACACCGCCGGCCTGTACCGCATCCACCAGTTCGACAAGGTCGAGCAGGTGGTCATCTGCAAAGCCGACGAGGCCGAGAGCCGCGCCTGGCACTGGAAGATGATCGGCTTCGTCGAAACGCTGCTGCAACGACTCGAACTGCCCTACCGCCTGCTGCAGTGCTGCACCGGCGACCTGGGCCCCAAGAACGCCGACCAGATCGACATCGAATGCTGGATGCCCAGCCGTGGTGAAGAGGGCCCGGACGGCGCCCTCACCGGCGCCTACGGCGAAACCCATTCCGCCAGCCGCCTCTACGACTACCAGTGCCGCCGCCTGAACCTGCGCTACCGGCCCGCTCCCGGACCGGACGGCAAGAGCAAAGGCGCGGTCGTCTGCCACGCCCTGAACAACACCGTCGCCGCCAGCCCCCGCATCCTCATCCCCATCCTCGAGATGTACCAGAACGAAGACGGCAGCATCACCGTCCCGCAGCCCCTGCGCCCCCACTTCGGCGCCGACCGCATCGGGTGAACCCGGCCACCTTGAACCGCCCCGCAAAGCTGGCGATCAAAGATCGCCCCATCCGACAAAGAGACAAGCCGCATATAAACGCCGATCAACGCGGATGCGGAGGGCGCAAGCCCGCGGAAATCTCCACCCGAACCCGCTGGGTGCCTGTGGCAAAGCGCTGCGCCGCCACAGCCGCGCGCCTCTGCGCCTCTCTCCCCCTCTTCCTGCTTTCCTAATCCTCCTGCCTTCCTCCGTGCCCTCCGGGTCGCCGTGGTGAACCTCTTCTTCCTGGATTCCTGGCTTCCCGCCTTCCTTGGCAATCCCTTCCCCCTCCTTCTTGGCGTCTGGGCGGTTCAACTTCTGGTCTTCTTCATCTGTGTTCATCCGTGGCCCTTCGCAGAAGCCCCGGCTCGAATCCGCCGCGCGGGTCTTGTGCAGAAAAGTCTTGCCCTCACCGCATGGCTGGTGATATCGTGGGGCCAGAGGCCAGCGATCGTTATAAGTGCCAACCGTCTCTTGTCTTGGCGGCAGATCACGGGCCAGGCCGGCGTCCTGTCTTCAGCCTTGGTGGGGGGGGAATCTCAATGAACACATCCAACCGACTCATCGTGCGCTGGGCGCTCGCCCTGCTCGCCTGCTTCGTCATCGCGCCCCCAGCCCAGGCCGGCTCCTGGTGGTTCGTTGGGCCGAGTCTTGACGAACCCAACACGCATCATTCCTTCGTGCGTGACAACAACCCCGCCGGCCGCTCCATCGCCGCCTGGGACTTCCAGTACGCCAACGACCTGCGGACCCACGTCACCGCCGCCAGCGTCGACTCAATCTTCCAGCAGTGCTTCGGCGGCGGGTTCCTCGACAATCTCGAAAACAGCGGTCCGGCGAGCCTCACCGCCGCCTCGGCGGCACGCTACGACGAGGTCGCCTACAACAAGGACAACAGCGGCGCTTACTTCGACTACTTCAAGTCCCTGGACAACTTCACCCGCGCCTACCACGACTCGATGAGGGGCCGCAGCGCCAACGGCGTGCAGGACTGGTTTGGCCACGCGGCCGTCGGAGGCGACGGCATAAGCAAGGATCCCTTCTCCTCCAATAACACGACCGCCGGCCTGGAACATCCGCACTACTACACCCGCGACAGCCTGGCCGACCTCAATGCCGGCACCGGCGCCAACGGCACACGCACCTTCACCCACACCGCCGGCGCGGGCAATTCCGCCCAGTACGCCATCCTCGTCGCCTGGAGCGCCCCCGACCCGCGCCACGGCGCCAACATCGCCCGCCTGTACGACTCGCTGCGCGATGACTTCGGCGTCCCGGCCGACAACATCGTCGTGCTCTATGGCAACGAGGCGTTCGGCGGATACCTGCCCGACTGGTCCGGCCTGGACTCGACCATCAGCTACGAGCCCTTCATCGACGGGCCGAACACGCGCGACACCTGGCTCAACGCCCTCCGCGGCGAAAAGTTCTCCACCGGCGGCGCCGTCGGAGGCAACATCCCCGACGCCAACGACAAGCTCATGATCTACAACACCGGCCACGGCGGGCAGGCCTGGCTGCGCGACGGCAAGTGGAAGGCCAACATCAAAGCCGCCAACATCGTCTCGGCCGACGGCGGCTTCGACCTGTTCGCCGATGGCGTCAGCCTCGCCTACGACCCGAACACCGAAGAGGGCATGTCCCTCATGAACGATCCACTGGGTGGAGGCACCATGCTCCTTCAGTTCCTTCTGCGCCAGGAGATCAACCCCACCGCCATGTTCGACATCCTCGGTGTCACAAGCGTTTCCGCCGGCGATGCTTACGTCCTTGATCCCGCACAGGTCTTTTCCTACAACGGCGCGCTTGACATCCCGCTTTACGCCTACCAGTTCCCCGTGGACTATCTCACGCTCCGTTCCATGGCCCAGCCGCTTGAAGTGGATATTTCCAACCTTGATTCCCTCTATCTGACGGACAATCTGGTCGCCGCGTTCAGCATCATCGGCGGCGACCAGGAGACGGCGTGGCTCGACGTCGCTGCCATCCCCGAGCCGGCGACGGTCACCCTGCTGCTGCTCCTGGCCGGCCTGTTTACCCGCCGCGCGGGGCCCGCAACCGGGCGCTGTCGTTGACGCGAAGCCGTAAGCCTCTCAGCTGCAATCTTTCGACAGGTTTCACCGCCCCAGCGCGTTGAAGTCGCGAAGCGCACCCGTGCCACGCCGCGCACGTCCCCGCATCGCCCCCCAAAACGGTGTCGGATACCGTTTCTCGCGCCGCGCCCCTCCCCGCCTCCTTCGTGCGCACACGCGTGGCCGGGAATCGCCGCCCTTCTCACGATTTTTCGCTGCCTGCGCGAATTTTTTCTTCTCCCGCCTCCGCCAGCACTTGCGACCCGCGCGCGAATACACCGCGATTTTCGCCACGTTTGTGCGCACCAACGCTGTCCTTCGCCCATTTATAGACAACCAGCGCGTGGCCGCGGCGGGCGCGTC